>ERZ772909.11-NODE-11-length-205234-cov-4.575683_pt1 | contig 205234 bp, 185 predicted proteins | sample MGYA00511137_ERZ772909 | MGnify/ENA primary metagenome ERZ772909 (study PRJEB29015, sample SAMEA2738095) | human oral metagenome | biome: human oral; feature: human-associated habitat; material: saliva | place: China | collected 2270 ... | reverse complement strand
CCTTTGTATCACCATGTGTAGATAAGTCCATAATAGATTCAGCCCCTAATGCCACTGCATGATGAACTTTCTTCATCTCTTCTTCGTAGTCTGTACAATCCTTGGATGTACCTAAGTTTACATTGATTTTTGTACGTAACTTCTGACCGATTCCTTCTGGTTGCAAAGACGTATGATGTTTGTTGCACGGAATGGTCACATGACCTTTTGCCACCAAATCACGTAACACCTCAACATCCATATTTTCTTTTTCTGCTACCGCTTTCATCGCGTCGGTAACAATGCCTTTTTGGGCTGCTTGCATTTGTGTGTAAAACATAAAAAACTCCTTTCATTACAAAGGAGCCTATTTGGGGTGCTCTATACACAAAAAGGTATCGACATTACATCGATACCCACATATGTCAGCGTGCTTCCTACGCGGGCATGATCCCGATCAGGTCAAAAGGTCAGGTACTTCATAGTCCTTTCTCAGCCTATTACATAGGCTCCCTTGCAAATCTAAAATATTTACTTGCTTATAGTATAGCATGGAATGGTGGAATTTTATAGTAAATCATTGCATTTAATTATGATAGCAGTATAAACCATCTTAATTAATACATAGCTATTTTATGTTTATCCTTTTTAAAAAGTTATCTAACTTAATAAATCTACACTTTTTTTGTTTTTAAACCCAAACAGCTGTACTTCTTCATCATTACTGCATATGCTACTAATAACTTTTTGAATGCGGCTCCAATTATACTTTGAATTTATCATTTTCACCAATTCCATAACAATAAGAATTACAATGGAGGCTCCATTAGTTGGCTTTTCTTGTCCACCTTTTTCATCGTAAAAGAGTTGTTCTTTCCATACACTTCGTATTTTAGGTTTCGTCTTTAACTTTATATCTATTAAATTGGAGTTATGTGCACATATATTACGGATGAAATGTAAACATTTTAGCCACGAAACTAATTCTAAATTTGAGCAATTATATGTACTCGCTAATTGCGTTAGATTTTTTTCACTTAAAATTTCTATCATTTTTACAACAGAGCCAAATGTCAATAAATCTATTACAAGCCAGATGCTCGGAAAATTATCTACATCAAAATTATCCTAAGATTGAGAGGATATATAATCCGAACGTTTCAAAGAGTTTTGTAACTCTTCCTTTATTCTATACTGTTTCTTTTCTATAGTATATCTAGTGGCCTTCGACCGATTAGCCCACTGCGCAAAATTTAAATATCCAAAAGCTCCATATCTTTCACCTAATATTCTAGCTAAGTTCGTTTTTATTGATATTTCAATTTTTTCAATAGCATGAATTAGTGAGACTCGTAGATTTTTATCTTGATAGTATCTCTTTAATACTGTCGAAAAATGTATACAATTATAATTAATCATTCCATCTTCTGAATAAGTAGCAAATGGTTCTGCAAATTCTTTCAGCTTATAATAATTAATATGTTGAATCTTATGATTATCTACTCCATCAATTCTCATACCTCTAGAAGAAAATAAATGCAATAGTTCATTACAACTTAAAGATTTAGGTGTCCCCATAATTCTCTCCATAATAAAAAAAGCCCCACGTCAGAACTTGTCTGTCCATACGGATGTGGGGGGTTTGTCGTTAAGCTTATTATAAGGCATTACTTTTATCATTGTCAATTCCAAATTTATTAATCGCAACCACTTATGAACGACATACACAAAGCACTCCCCGTCAAGGGAGTGCTTTTTTTATTCTATTTTATTCTTCCTCATCCATGATGGCATTATGATACACATCTTGTACATCGTCCAAGTCTTCCAGCATGTCTAGTACTCGTTGCATATTCACTGCGTCATCACCTGTTAATTCCATATTTGTATCTGGAACCATTGTGATTTGTGCCATATCTGTAGCGATGGATGCTTCTGCTAGGGCAGCTTCTACAGCATCGTAATCATCTGGTAATGTGTAGATAACGAATACATCGTCTTCTACTTTGATGTCTTCTGCGCCAGCGTCAAGAGCCAATAATGTCAATGTTTCTTCATCATTACCTTCTTGTGGAATCACGAATACACCTTTGCGTTTAAACATCCAGTTAACGGAGCCACTTTCACCTAGGTTACCACCACGTTTGGAGAAGGCATGCCGTACATCAGCTGCTGCGCGGTTACGGTTATCTGTCATCACTTCTACAAGGATCGCAGCACCGCCTGGACCGTATCCTTCATAGGTAATTTCTTCGTAATTGTTAGCATCCCCTGCACCAGCACCTTTATCGATGGCACGTTGAATATTATCCTTAGGAATGTTATTTTCACGAGCTTTTTGTAGCGCCAATTTCAAGCGCATATTACCGGTTGGATCTGTACCACCAGCTTTCACAGCTACTGTGATTTCACGGCTAATTTTTGTGGTAACTTTTGCTTTCAACGCATCATTTTTACCTTTTCTATGTTTAATATTTGACCATTTAGAATGTCCTGACATTGTGTCCTCCTATTTATTCCACCACGCTTCGCCTCGCAAGCGGTCTAATATAATTGATACAGCACTACGAACTGAAAGATGATTGTACTCTCCATGTCCATAGATGGGTTCTAAGATATAATCGAAATCTTCCATTGTTTCCTTCGTCATACCATACCCCGTTCCAAATAATACTACCACAGGACGGCTCTCACTTTCAAGTGATTTACGGAGCGATGCATAAGTGATGGTATTATCGTAGGTCCGTGCATCCGTAGTACACACGATCGGCGCCTGTCCTTCCAGTTCTGTCACCATATCGATGGCTTGTCGAATGGAGTTGACTAGTTCCACATGTTTGAAAGCATCCTTTCGATCCGGATTGTAGGTACTGCCAAATCCCGTTTTCCAATGACTCATCACGGTTTCTGCCAATTCACGTTGGCTCGGTACATTATGAATGATGAAATACCGTTCCACATCATAGGTTGTAGATGCTCTGGCAATATCATGGATATCGTAGTTCGTGATGGCCGTCGTGATCACCTCGCCATGTTTATTCATAATGGGATAATGAACGAGGCCGATATATAAATTCGCCATTTATTTCCTCTTTTCCTCTGTGAAATTAGGCTGTTCTACCAATTTTGAAAGTACTTGTTGTTCCTCTTCAGAATCAACTCTATCTAGTAATCGTTTTAGAGCCTTAATTTCATCTACGGTTAGTTCCCGTTGCAACAGATCATTACGCAGTAAAGCAGTCCGTTTCAATGACTCTTCGAGTCGCCATTCTGCAATATTTTTATGATGCCCACTTAGCAATATATCCGGCACCATCATACCTCTGTATTCTTGGGGTTTCGTATATTGTGGACACTCAAGTACTGGATGATAAAAGGAATCTTCTATGGCTCCTGAGGTAGCTCCTAAGACACCGGGAATCATGCGAGCCACTGCATCGGCTACCACCATAGCTGGTAATTCCCCGCCAGTTAACACATAGTCACCGATAGATATAGTTTCGTCCACCAAATGTTCTTCTACTCGATAATCTACGCCTTCGTAGTGACCGCATACAATTACAAGTTGATCATAAGTAGCTAACTCTCTTGCTTTTTCTTGCGTAAACGGTGTTCCCGTTGGTCCCATAAACACAACATGGTTTTTATGATTTGTTTTTGTACGACGATGTTCTTCTATAGGCATCTGCAACACATGTTCTACAGCTTCAAAGAGAGGAGGTGCTTTCATGAGCATGCCTGCACCACCGCCATAGGGAGTATCGTCCACTTGACCATGCTTGCTATGAGAAAATTCCCTTGGGTTTGTCACTTTCATATCCAATCGATTTGCCTGTAGGGCACGTTTGATGATGGAATGCGTGAAAAAAGCATCAAAAAACTCTGGGAACAACGATATAACGTCAATTTTCATAGGCTATGCACCTCCTTTCTAGTCAATATAATACTGTCTAACATATTAATTCTATTCAGACTTATGCTACTTATTTATAAAGTGTTACGGTGTACTACCAATTTATCTATAGATACTCTTGTATAATTAACATGGATATAATGATAACATCGTGTTATACATAAATTGCGACTAAAAGACATAATTTCTTACACGTTAATTATACTATTTGTCACTGTCATATGAGATAACAGTTGATCGGTTTCATCAAAGATATTAATCATCCATACATGATTTCGACTACCTTTGTGTAACAATTGCCCACGTGCTACCACATAACCTTCGCATCGTTTCGGTTTCACATGATTAGCCGTCACCGATTGACCTACCGCTACTCGTTGTTTGATAGGCTCTGAACCTACGCCTCTTTTACTAGGCGCCGTCATTTCTTGTACCAATATCGCATTTGACGCCATACCAGCCAATGCTTCTCCATAGGCCAAATACACGCCGCCGTTGACGAACCCAAAGGGTTGTGCATGAAAGGATGACAGTCTCATAGTACTTTGAAAGGCCTGTACAGTACAGTGAAATGTCTCCATCTGTAATTGTTCTAATAAAGAGGTTTCCTTCATACTATGTCCTTTCTACTGTGTGAATCAAGTCTTGTCGCAAGACTTTCCCCATACTATTTTTAGGTAACGCATCAAAATATATTATTCGTTTCGGTACTTTATACTTCGCTAAACGACTGAGTAGATATTGTGATATATCTTCTTCGGAACAATTTGTTACCACGCACAATACAGGTACTTGTCCCCACTTAGGATCTGATACAGGAATGACTGCACATTCCTGTATACCGTCCATTCCATATAGAACATCTTCGATTTCCTTAGGATAAATATTCTCACCCCCAGAAATGATAATGTCCTTTCTACGGTTCAAAAGATATAAAAATCCATCCTCATCCACATAACCAATATCATCTGTGTTGAAAGAGCCCTTAATTGGTTCTTTATGTAAGTATCCTTTCATAAGCATGGGCGAGGAAATCCATACTTCTCCTACTCCTTCTTCATCGGGATTTCGAATTTCAATGGTAACACCCTGTAAAGGATACCCTACAGAGGCTAATTTATTCGGATAGTCCTTAACACTAAAGGTCGTACTTTGTGCAAAGGTTTCCGACATTCCGTACGTCTTATAGACCGGTAAGTTTCGTTGTACGCACTCTTGTAACAGTGGCATAGGAATAAACTCGCCACCTAGTAAGATAGCCCGTAAAGTTGGTGCTTGTATCCGTTCTACTATGCGTTGTAACACTGTGGGCACCAAAGATACCATGGTGACGTCTTCTGTTTCCAATGCCTCTAGTACAACTTGTTCCGAGAACTTCTCACGAATTGTCGCTCTTGTGCCATTATACAAAGTACGCAAAATAATAGATAAGCCGCTGACATGGAACATAGGGAGCACTACAAACCAATTGTCATCTTCCTCCACACCAAGCACATTCGCAGAAGCTTTCACATGGGCCCCAATCTGTGACCATCGCACTGGAACTGATTTGAACTTGCCTGTTGTAGCACTAGTGTTGATAATGCAAAATACTTTTTCATTAGAGGGATTCCAGTCTAGATTACTCTCGCAATCTGTAGAACCTTCAACATCCCCCAGATGCTTACATCTATTTGTAAAAGAGTCCAAACTAGGGTTTTCTTCATCATCTATTTTGATAGATGTATATTTTACACCATGAGTATTTTCATTTCTAACATCTCCGTCATTATGCATAGAAGAAATAGCCTTTAAATCAGTGTCTATGCATGTAGAAAAGCACAAATACTGTCGGTCCACTTGACTATGGCTATGCTCATAAGTAGAAACATCTGTGACCTCTATGTCGCAGACTCCCTTCTGCGCACGCAAAATCTGTGTCATTTTCTCTGACATCAATAAGGTGCGAACTCCCATGCTTTCCATCTGTTCTGTTACTTCTCGTTCAGTCAGATTCGTATTCAGCAACACTGTTTCTATACCCAATGCAGATATAGCAAATAGGCGTATCGCCATGGATACTGAATTTTCAGCCCATAAAGCAATACGACTCTCCCCTCGAAGATGAGGAGCGAGTCGTTTTGCTGTAGCTATTGTTAGAGTAAACACATCACCATAAGAATATTCATTTAAGAAAAGCCTCTCTCTATGGGTGTGTGCTCGTTCATATAACCACTTCATAGCCTAATCCATTAAGGGAATTTAGGGAACTGTTTGAAATTAGGTTTACGTTTTTCTTTAAATGCATCGCGACCTTCTTTACCTTCATCAGTTGTGTAGAACAATAAAGTCGCATCCCCTGCAAATTGTTGTAAACCAGCTAAACCATCTGTATCCGCATTGAAGGAAGCTTTCAAGAAACGAAGTGCCATTGGAGATAATTGAAGAATTTCTTCACACCATTTTACTGTTTCTGCTTCTAATTGATCAAATGGAACTACTGTATTGACTAGACCCATATCTAATGCTTCTTTTGCAGAATATTGGCGACATAAGAACCAAATTTCACGAGCTTTTTTATGGCCTACTAAACGCGCTAAGTAACCAGCACCATAACCAGCATCAAAGGAACCTACACGAGGGCCTGTTTGACCGAATTTTGCATTTTCAGAGGCAATAGAAAGATCGCATACGATGTGTAATACATGACCACCACCAATAGCAAAACCGTTAACCATAGCAATAACAGGTTTTGGAGTAATACGGATTAAATGTTGTAAATCCAACACGTTTAGACGAGGAATTTTATCATCCCCCACATATCCACCATCGCCACGAACACGTTGGTCACCACCAGAGCAGAATGCTTCTTTATCTTCTCCCTGTCCATGATTAGCACCAGTCAAAATGATAACGCCCACTTCTGCATCTTCACGTGCAATGGTAAACGCATCGATTAACTCCATCACTGTTTTAGGACGAAATGCATTACGCACTTCTGGACGATTAATTGTAATTTTAGCAATCCCATTATATGTTTCGTAAATGACATCTTCGTAATTACGATCTAATACTTTCCAATCGAATTGACTCATAGTTACCTCCAAAATGATTAGCTATTGTCTATAAACTCTAAAGAACATTATACCAAAAATACAGTAAAATTTATAGCACCACTACATACTTGGTACAGCTCGATGTGCCATAGCCACAGCAATCTCATCTAAATGCAATACGCCAACGCCTAAATAGATGGCTACACTTAGATGTTCTTGGCTACGTGCAATCCCTACTTTACCGCCTACATTGAGACCGACACATTTATTTTTGATTTGCTCTAAGGCTTGTGCTGTAGCGCCTACCACAGCACCTTTGCTAACATGATCATCTTGAATCAACCCTTGTCGGTCCGCTGCTACCACAGCCCGTTCAATGATTTTAGGAATAATCTCTGTGAAAGCTCCTCCAAAATCCACAGCACACGTACGAATCCCCTGCGCTTCAAACTCTTTCCGTAATGCCATCTCTTCCGTGCGACTTTCAGAAATGGCAACATGCAGTGCAGCTCGCCCTACGCCAATACTTGTTTTTTCCATACGATTTCTCTCCTGTTATGAATTATCCATTGCCTTAAGTATACCGTATCTCAACATATGTTGCCATAAAATTTTAAGAAACTAACTATATATTCTTAGACACTAATATGCATACATGTAAGTATCTTATGTATAGAAAATAGCTGCACAACATATACTTCTTGCACAGCTATTCAAAAGACATCGTAAATAACAGAATAGGATATAAAGGATACTATCACCAAGTAACTCTATCATACATAGGAGTTACCTTAGAATACAATACTATTAGTTACCCACAGCTTCTACCATAGAACGAACATATTTATAGAGTTCTTCTTCACCATTAGATCCCCATTCACCTATTTGTTTCACAATGGCACTACCCACGATGGCACCATCAGATAGTGACGCCATTGCTTTTGCTTGGTCAGGGATAGAAATGCCGAAACCAACGGCTACAGGAATATCTGTGTATTGACGGATTTGCTGCACAATGCTAGAAATATCTGTTTTTATATCACTGCGCATACCTGTTACACCAAGAGATGACACACAATACACAAAGCCCTCTGCTTGACTAGCAATCTCCTCAATCCGTTGCTCTGAAGTAGGTGCAATTAATGAAATGACAGCAATACCATGCGCTTTTGCTTGATGAGCTAGTTCTTGTTTTTCTTCCAACGGACAATCTGGCACAATGACACCTTGGATACCCACTTCTTCACAGCGTGTCATGAAACTTTCAACACCATACACATAGATAGGGTTCAAATAGGTCATGAACACAAGTGGTATGGTCAACGGCTCTGTACCGGTGCGCAAACGTTTTACCATATCAAATATATCATCTGTCGTAACACCTGTGGATAGAGCACGCTCACTGGCGGCTTGAATGACAGATCCTTCTGCTACAGGATCTGAAAAAGGAATGCCAATTTCAATCAAACTGGCCCCCGCCTTCGCCATAGTACGAATGTATTTCTCTGTGGTATCAATCCCTTGATCACCAGCTGTAATGAAAGGGATAAATGCTTTCTTTGTAAAAGCCTGTGCGATTGTTATCTTATTCATGTAAATTCACCCCTCTATATCTAGCCATAGCTGCTACGTCCTTATCACCACGTCCAGATAAGCAAATGATGATACTTTCATCAGAACTTAGAGTAGGCGCCAATCGCATAGCATGTGCTACGGCATGAGCACTTTCAATAGCTGGAATAATGCCCTCCATACGAGACAGATATTCAAAAGCATCCACTGCCTCATCGTCTGTTATGGGCACATATTGAGCACGGCCACTATCGTGTAAATAGGCATGCTCTGGACCTATTCCTGGATAATCTAAACCTGCTGAAATAGAAAATACGGGGGCAATCTGTCCATAGGAATTTTGACAGAAGTAGGATTTCATACCATGGAAAATACCTACTGTACCTCTTGTCATTGTAGCTGCATGTTCTTCTGTATCAACTCCTTTGCCAGCCGCTTCACAACCGATAAGTTGTACACCTTCATCCGGAATGAAGTGATAGAACATACCAATGGCATTACTACCGCCACCAACGCAAGCCAACACAGCCGCCGGTAATTTACCTTCTTTTTCTAAAATTTGAGTTCTTGCTTCCCGACTGATAATGGACTGAAAGTCACGTACCATCATAGGGAACGGATGAGCTCCCATAACAGATCCTAACACATAGTGGGTGTCTGCCATTCGATTGGTCCATTCTCGCATCGTTTCAGATACAGCATCTTTCAGAGTACCTGTTCCAGAAGTAACCGGATGTACCTTAGCACCTAATAGTTCCATCCGGTATACATTTAAAGCTTGTCTCTCACAGTCTTCTTGACCCATGAAAATTTCACACTCCATGCCCATTAACGCAGCCACTGTGGCAGTAGCTACACCATGTTGACCGGCACCCGTTTCTGCAATTACTCTAGTTTTACCCATTCGCTTAGCCAATAACATTTGACCTAACACATTATTTAATTTGTGGGACCCTGTATGATTTAAGTCTTCCCGTTTTAGATAAATTTTAGCTCCACCCAAATCTTTTGTCATTTGTTCTGCAAAATATAGTAAGGACGGACGGCCGGTATAGGACACATGTAAATCTTCTAATTCCTTTATAAAATCAGGATCATTTTTATACGTTTCATAGGCTTCTTCCAGTTCAATGATGGCATTCATTAGTGTTTCTGGCATGAATTGTCCACCAAATTCACCAAAATAGCCATGGCGATGTGTTGTCATAGTCTATCTCCTCTTCTATCTATTACTGTTTTAATTAATTGCGACATAGCTCTAATTGTACTGGCATCTTTTTGTCCATTTGTCTCTAGACTACTACTCATGTCGAGCCCATAAGGCTGCAGTCGACGAATGGCACGAGCTACATTGTGTAATCCTATACCTCCTGCTAGGTAGTATGGAACTTGCACATCATCAAGTAATGACCAATCGATAGTCTTACCGGTGCCTCCACGTTCTTCCTTAGAGTAGGCATCTACCACCAGTCCATCGATGGGAGCTTGTTTCCATGGCAAGATATCTTCTTTACCTTGCACTTGTATAGCTTTCCAAATCTCAATGAATTCTAATTGTTCTTCCTGTAATTGGCTCCGTAATGTTTCAATATATGTTACAGTTTCATCTCCATGTAATTGCACTACTGAAAGTGGTACTGCCTTTGCAATCTCCACAATAGTACGTATCGTTTCATTCACAAATACGCCTACCCGTGAGCAGCATTTGTTACCGCTTGTAGGGTTTACGCTATCTTGCAAACTTTTCGTAATAGATTGGGCTTGTTCTACCGACACTTGTCGTTTGCTGGGTGCAAAGACGAATCCAACATGATCTGGTCGTGTCTCCCCTAAAACTGGAATTGTATCTTCATGAGATATGCCACAGAATTTAACCTTCACCGCATGGTTAGGTTGAGTAACTTCTTCTACTGTTGGTACACTGGCTGCCTCTAAGTTAAATATTTCTTCCGTTCCTAACACATCTCGTTCTGTACTAGTATGTATAGAACATTTCGGTCTAATCGGCCCATATAACTCAGCCAATTTCGCCACTTTATCTGTAGAGCGCATAAAGCTTTCACCCATGAGTGCGGCGTGAATCTTGTTCTTTCGCAAACGTTGGATATCTGCTGCCGTATCTAGGCCACTTTCAGAGACAAAAATTACGGAATCATCCACTAAATTACGTAAGCGAATACTATTGTTTACATCCACTGTGAAATCTTTTAAGTTTCGATTATTCACACCAATGATGCGTGCTCCCATTTTAGCAGCTCGCAACACTTCCGTTTCATCGTGAGCCTCTACCAAACAGGATAGCCCCAAGCTATCTGCTAGCTCGTGAAAACGGCGCATCGTATCATCATCCAAGATAGCGGCTATGAGTAATATTGCTGAGGCGCCCCATAATTTTGCTTCATAGATTTGGTATTCATCAATGATGAAATCCTTCCGAAGTACAGGAATATGTACTGCTTCTGCAATTTCTTGTAAATACTGTGGACTACCTAAGAAGAAATCTGGCTCTGTCAACACAGAAATAGCGGCTGCCCCTGCCATTTCATAGTCCTTGGCAATATCTAAATAAGGAAAGTCCTCTGCAATAATTCCTTTTGAGGGAGACGCTTTCTTCACTTCACATATAAAATTGAAATCTAATTCTTGTAATGCCTGTTCAAAAGGGAAGTCCTTCGTGATTGGCATCCGTTCTACTTGCTGTTGCAACTTTGATAAGGGCAGCTTAGCTTTTGCTTCCTTAACACGTTTTTCAGTAGCAGCAACTATTCTATCTAATATCATAACTATCTCTATTTCTATCCAAATATTTTTTAATAACCTTATTAATAGTATGTATATGCCAAATTAATCTCAGTAGTATTCATATAGCTAGATGATATCCATATACTTCCTGAATCTACACTATATAGTTACAAAGATGACTAAATAAGGCATAGAATATGTTATTCCTAAAGGATAGTCCAACTATATAAATACAATTACACTCTATTATGCATTCTGCGAGGCTTCCACAAATTTTGAAAGCGCCTCTGCACCCGCACCGGAATACAACAGTTCTTCTACTGTTTTGAAAGCACTTTCTAGGGTTACTTCTCCATCTTTAGCTAAGTAGTATGCCATGCCTGCATTTAAAATCACTGCAGTAGCACGACCGCTTTTATCTTTACCTTCTAATAAAGTGCGTGTAATCTCTGCATTAACTTTTGCGTCACCACCTACAAGTTCATCTGGTGTGGCGCAGTCAAATCCATAGTCCTTAGGATCTAATTCATAGGTCTTGAACGTACCATGATTGATTTCGCACACTGTCGTTGTTCCGGTTGCTGTAATTTCATCTAGCCCATCGCTACCATATACGACAGCACCACGATGAACGCCTAAGTTAGATAAAACCTGTGCCAATGGTTCCACTAAGGACCGATCGTATACACCCATCAGTTCTACCGTTGCACCTGCTGGGTTTGCCAAAGGTCCCAAGATATTAAATACGGTTCTGACCCCCATAGCTTTTCGTACAGGACCTGCGTATTTCATCGCTTCATGATATACCGGAGCAAACATAAAGCAAATATTCGCTTCTTCTAATACTTTTTTATTCTGCTCTCCATTGAGTTCTAGTTTCACACCCAATGCTTCTAGCACATCAGCGGCGCCACATTTACTAGATACGCTACGATTCCCATGTTTAGCAATAGGAATCCCTGCGGCCGCTAGTAAAATCGCCGATGTAGTAGAAATATTAAATGTACTACTGCCGTCTCCTCCAGTACCTACGATTTCTACCACTGTATTATCATGTGGCACAGAGCCGGCTTTTTCCCGCATGACTTCCGCAAAGGCAGTAATCTCTGTAACGCTAGGTCCCTTTGCTTGTAAACCGCCTAAGAAAGCTGCCATAGGCACTTCCTGTACGTCTCCACTCATAATCGCATTCATCGTTGCTTTTGCCACTTCATACGGCATATCTTGACCCTCTGTGACGAGGCGTATTGCTTGTTGAATCATACTCTATCTCTCCCTTATATAATCTTATGATATTCCAAGAAATTCTTAACCATTTGCGTTCCTTGCGGTGTCAAAATAGACTCTGGATGGAATTGCACTCCGTAAATTGGATGTATTCTATGTTCCATAGCCATAATTTCTCCGTCTTCCGTACGAGCCGTTACCACTAGTTCATCTCCTAGAGTCTCTTCTAAGACCGCTAAGGAATGATACCGAGCTACAGGAAATTCTTGAGGAATATCTTTCCATAAAATGGATGGATAACATTGGGTCGCCATACTTTGTTTGCCATGCATCACTTCTTTTGCATACCCTACAGTAGCTCCGAACACTTCTCCCATCGCCTGATGGCCTAAGCAGATACCTAATATAGGAAATTCGCCTTGGCAAGTTTCGAGCAACTCTTCATACACCCCTGCATCCTTTGGTCTGCCCGTGCCTGGTGAAAGGATGACACAGTCAGGTGAAAGTTCTTGAATTTCTTTCACTGTCATTTCATCACTGCGGATGACCTTAATATCTTTTACTAGCGAGCCAATTAATTGATAAATGTTAAAAGAAAAACTATCGTAATGATCGATAAGTAATACCATATTACACCTCCTGTGCCAATGTGATGGCTGTTACCATAGATTGTGCTTTGTGGATAGTTTCATTGTATTCATTTACTGGAACACTATCTCGCACAATGCCACCGCCGGAACGAACAAAGACACGTCCTTCTTTCGCCATGGCCATGCGGATACCGATACACACATCCATATTTCCGGAGAAATCTAAGTATCCTACAGCACCACCGTAGACACCACGAGGACTTTTCTCTAATTCTTGTAGAATCTGAATGGCACGAATTTTAGGAGCCCCAGATAAAGTGCCTGCCGGTAAAGTAGCACCGATAGCATCTAAAGCATCAAACTCTTCTTGTAATGTTCCTTTCACAGTACTCGTTAAATGAATCACGTGAGAGAACCGCTGTAATTGATGTAACGCTTCTACTTGGACGGACCCGAACTCACAGACTTTACCAATGTCGTTACGTCCTAAATCGACGAGCATATTATGTTCTGCTAATTCTTTTTCATCTTTGCTTAACTTAGCCTCTTGCGCTCTATCTTCCTCTTCATTCTTGCCCCGTGGTAATGTGCCAGCAATAGGGAATGTGTAAACGCTTCTATCTTGTAATTTCACCAGTGTTTCTGGGGAGGCCCCTGTTAATTCTACAGACTTACCACTCATGTAGAACATATAGGGAGATGGATTCATCGTGCGTAGCACTCGGTACGCATTGAGTAAACTCCCTTTGAACTTCGCCTCTCTACGGTTCGATACGACTGCTTGGAAAATATCTCCTTCTGTAATGTAATGTTGCGTTTTTCGGACTACGTCTTGGTATTCTTCAGAAGTAAACTCCGAGGTGAATTCACTTTCTAATACACCTCGTTCGATATGAGCCTCTTCGCCTTCTTTCACTAGGTCTGCTAAGGCTTGTAATTCCAATTGGGTACGCTCGTAATTACGTTCAATATCGTCTGTACGTACATGACCGATGATATAGATTTTATTTTTATAATGGTCGAACGCAATGACTTTATCAAAGAGCATAAGGTCCACATCGTTGACCATGCTGGTATCTGTATCACTGATGTGTTGATCCAAAGTAGGTTCTAAGTATCGAATGTATTCATAGGCAAAATATCCTACAAACCCACCTGTAAAAGTTGGTAATTCTTCAACCCTAGGGCTTTTATATTGACGTAATATGTTTCTAATCTCTTCTGCTGGATTATGACATATGAAAGTACGTGTCATATCTCCCTTGATCGTCATAGTATGGTTTTTACATGTGACTTCTAACAATGGATTATATCCTAAGAAGGAATATCGCCCCCAGTGATGGGTGTTATCTGCACTTTCTAATAAGAATGTATGAGCGCTCACCTTTTTTAAAGCTTTCAGTACAGAAATAGGTGTGCGAATATCCGATAATAATTCTACATAGACCGGTACGATATCATAGCCTTGTCCTAATTGTTTTACCGTTTCTAATGATGGTTTCATAAGTCCTCCTGCAACCAAAAAAACTCGCCCTAGACGTAAATGTCAAGGACGAGTTCATATGCTAAATAGCTGCACAAATGTACAGAAAGATTCATATAAATCGCGGTACCACCTTGTTTGAATGCATGCATTCCCCTTTGCAGGATACTATCATATCCCTCACGATTAACGCTCATGACACGTTATGCTATACTAGGACATATTGTCCGTTCCCCATACCCTCGGTGGTCCATTTAATAGACTGCGTTCTGCGGGGCTCTCAGCTACCCCCACTCTCTGGAAGTGCACGTTCTATTTTTATCTCCACCTCATCGGTTTCGTAGGCGAGTATTAAATTATGTATCAAATATTATCATACTAAGATACATTTGTCTACTGAATATTAACATTTTTCTATAATTTTTATAAACTATTCTGTCTATCCTATAGGTAGTCTCTATAGCTATGTACATGCGTAGAAAAAACTAATAATCTCATATCTACTCCTTACCATGCAGAGTAGCAGAAAATAATCTTCTTGATGCCATAGTATAGTAATTATAAAACAATTTTACTATCACATTAATTTTTGCCTTATACTAGTTGCTTTAAAACCGCCACCTTTACCTGTCCAGGTGCTGATGCTTGTCCCAGTGTACCAAAGGTCAAACAATTTCCAAACACATGGCCGCAAGTCCGTGTCATCTGTCCTAATTTTCCCATAGACATAGTAATACGTGGCAATTGTGGATACCGTTCAGTTAACTCCTTTGTAAATTGTAAAAGTGAAAGTACATCATCACTCGTAGTTGGCATCAAGGCAAACTTAATCACTGCAGCTCCTGCAGATATCATTTGTTCTGCATAGAGATGCAATGTATCTCTATTCAAGCTTTTATGGAAATTATGATAACTCATTACTGTTTGAATCCCTTGATGATGGGCTTGTTTGATAATTTGACCCATTGTATCTGTATAGGCAAATAATTCCACATCCACAGCATCTACTATATTTTGATCCACAATTGCTTGTAATAGTTTACAGTAATTCTCACTACTTAAAGGTGTTTCTCCGCCTTCAGCTAAGGTACGCCATGTAATCAATATCGGTATTTCTTCATATCTGGAATGCACTTCTTCTACCAAGTTTACTATTGTGGGTATGTACTCTTCTTCAGATATATGGGAATTCTTCATCCACATATCGGGGCGTAACTCAATAAGGTCCACCTTCGCTTGCACGGCTTCTTGTACCTGTGAAAGAATCTCCTCGATAGTAGGCCCCACAATAGGAACGCAGATACCACATCGATCTCCTTGTATAGGGCCTTGTTGTTGTTTTGATTTCATAGTATTCCGCTCCTAATTATAATCTATACATATACACAACTATCTATTGCTACAAGCATTTTTAACAATAAATGCATGTGTCATCAAGTAGATTGAATCATCCTTAGTGAATACTTCATAATACTCACTATGTATGGTAATGATAGATTCTGTAACATAACTTTCTACCAGTACACCCAATGACGTAAGTTATATTTAAACGTTGCTACTACTATACCACATACACCCAACACAACAAAAGCCAAATCACAATGAAAATTCATTCATGATTTGGCTTTTGTATATTACATCTGTATGTACACATCATATTCTGTAGGATATAAACGTGTACAACTATTACAACTATTGCTCTGCTTTAGTTTCAGGTGGCGCCGTTTTCACAATAAACGCAAGAGCAATCACATGACCTATCCACACGACTCCCATAACATACAATGCTACAGGCATATTACGCATACCATAAGCACCAATACCTAATAAAATAGACACAGACACTAAAATATTAATCTTAGTGCGTAGTGGCATGCCGCTTTTATTCTTAAAAGGTTCTACATAATTTGCATAAAGCTTAGAGTTTACAAACTTCTTATGAAATCGTTTAGAACCTCTAGCAAAACAAAATACGGCGAATAAATAAAACGGTACCGTTGGCAATAAAGGTAATACAATTCCCAACGAACCTAAGCCAAAGCTAATAGCACCTAATACAATCCAAATATAACGAATCACACCCGTTGATTCTTGTACCTCTTTTGTTACTGTTTCTTTCACTTGTCACCCCTATATTATACATATTCTGAAACATTTATTTATGATAATTAATGCCACCACGAGATAAGCATTATTTCAATTCAGGTAGTATGTTTTTATTCTGATTCTCAAGATTAACTACAAAAAATGATGATACACAAATCAGCCTGTATATCATCATATTTTCTCAATCTTCTTAAATAGATATAAAATATCTAAGCAAATCTTCATTTAAACTTTTATTAACCAGTTTAAATCCACATTCTTCATAAAAATTACGTAAAGCACTACAATCTTTGCATTCTACTAATAATGTTCTTCCGCCGATTTTATATTGAATATCCCTTATAATATTTTGAGCTATACCTAGTAATTGTTTTCCAGTTATTAGTTTTTTTCTATGAATACCATCTTTTTGATTCTTTCCTAACTGTCCAAGCAATAAAACCACGCACTGTTTTTTCCCTTCGTTACCAGAAATCTTTCTAATAACACTACGAGAAACATTAGACGACACATCTATAGTAATTAAAGCTAATGAAAAATATCCCACTAATATATGTGTGTCACCATCATCATAGAAAACAAAATATGTACGAGACAAATTTTTTCTTTCATATTCAACAGCTTTATCTTTCAAAAAATTTTCCACATCAGCATTAATGGGACACGAAAATCTATTAAACAGATTCTCGCATACATTTTTATTAGATAAAATATCACACAACTGTAGAAGCTTATATTTCATTTATTCCTCCACATTTAAAAATTTTGGAATATCCTCTTTGCTTACACTTTCAACCTCAAAATCCGAAGGAATATTCAATTTTTTATTTTCATCAAATATTTTAGAAATTTTATATGTTTCAGTCTCATCAAACTTAAATTCTGTTAAAAAACTTGACGTCGCCATAAATACCTCCTTCTTGTAACTTACAGTCTATATGTGTATTATCTCACTTTATTATTATTTCATCAACAAAATATTTTAAAAATACCTATTCTATCAGCCATTCCAGCACGTTTTTGTATTCTCTTATAGAATATCTTGTTATATCACAAAAATACATCAGGATGCAATCTTCACTATCATTTGACCTAAGTTTGCATTCCAACGCAATCATTGATTAAAATAAATTGTTTTTTCCATTCCAATGCATTTTTTGTTCTATAACAGACAATCTTTGCTTCTCAATGTAATCTTTTATCGCAATGTAGTCGTTGTATCTCAATGTAATTTAGGATACGCAAAGAATATTCCTTGCCACTAAATAGATTACAGTCCTATGTTCCCCTACTTTTGCACAGAACATGGTAATAGAGGATAGCTAACTTGTAGCGTTAACCATCCTCTATAGTGTATCATGATGTACTGAAGGCCAGTCTATCTTCCTATGTAATTACACAGGCATAGTCCAACATCTATAAGATTTCTATTCCTTTATCTTAGAACTTGTACGTACCTTGGATACGAGTGTAGTTACCTAATTTAAAGTTTTCTCCACCGTATAATGTATCACGTTGTCCAATACCTTTTGCATCGAATGTGTAGAACGCTTCTACCAAGAAATCTTTGCGAGGAACATAGCCACCACCCAATGTAAAGCTACGGATACCATCTAAGTAACGATCTGGCACAGCACCTGTACCATTGCCACCGAAGAAGGAACCATGAGCAAAGTATTTGTAATCCATGAATGCATTCCAGCTACCAGGTCTTGTGTAATCAGATTGACCGATGTCGAGACGAGCTGTCCAGAAGTGTGGCGTACCACCCATGGAGTGACCTTTCACTGTGAAGTCAGCTGTATTTCGTACATGATCAAAGTTTGTATGTCCGTTCATATAGCGACCGAAATCACTGCGATTGAAACCATAATCTAAGGAGATAAGAGCGTTATCACCGACTTGATATTGTGCACCGATGGCAAAGATATTAGCCAAGCGTTTTGATGTATATGTATCATTAGTAAAGTCTGGAACTTCAGATGTTACATCTCCATAAATAGGATCATCTGGATTGATATCTCCAGCCCAATCTGTATTATATCCCGTAATACCTGTATGAGTTACCATCTTAGTTTTCACATGACCGGCTTGCATGGAATGGGCATTATTGTTCAAGGATCGTAAGAACCATGCTTGCAAACCTAAACGAGGGTTAACTTGTGTTTTATATTGTGCAAAAATGGCTCTATCAATTGCAGGTATTGTATCACGTTCAAGTTTTAATCCAGTCACTTTAATTGGTTTTCCAATTACTTTTTCGAGAGCTGCCCTAGGCAAAGTATTTCCTTGTTCAGAAGATCTTAATACTCTAATTAATTCTCTCAAATATAGTTCTGGGAAAAACTCCATTTTGCCTTCGGTATAATCACTGGTTGTTGTCGCAAAATTCGCAGATTTTAATGTTTCGGCAATATCAACATCATTCATTTTACTGCCTTTACCAGATACGTAGTCTCCTTTTTCAAATATTTTCACAACTCTTTTAAATTTATATTCTTTAATTGGATTATCAAGTTTTTTCGCTTCAGGAGCGCTTGAAGATATTTTTTTATAATATCCATCATCAGTAAGAGTATAGTTATCAAAATATTTTATTTTGTCATCACGTGAGTCTAAGGAATATTCATTATCTTCAAGCCATTGTTTACGTGCAGCCCATTCTGCAGCAGCCTTGTATCCTTCTTCTAATTTTGCTTTATTCTTATCAATGTATTCCTTGGTTAATAACGTTGGATATCCCAAACTTGCGGCAAATTTTGAATTAACAGACTCTAATGGTTTACCATACAACTCTTTTAAGATTTCGTTTTTCTCTCTTTTAACAGCTTTTCGAGCTTCTGCTTCATCTTTATTAATAGTATATGGCGTAAATTTTCCACCAGATGAATAAGAATCCATTTGAGCCATTAAGTATGCCTTTGTACCATTGGCGTCTTCTACTTCATACATGATATTTATAACTTTTCCAGGCTTTTCAGTTCTATATGCTAAGTGAGTAGAGTTAGCTAATTCTGGATATGCTTTACCAACAATCTCAGCCATACGCTGTACAATCTCAGTACGTTTTGCAGCTCGTTCTTCTTCTGATAAGTTAGACATTGTATTTTCTAAATCGGTCAATTGCTCTACAAAAAATAGATTTTCGTTCTTACCTTTAAAGTCATTTAAGTATCTTTCCATAAAAGATCCTTTTTGAGGAACTCTTTTTCCATCCTTTTCCTCAATCGGAGTCTTCCACTCATTTCCATACATACCTTCATTGAACGTATTATATAATTGACTATTTAATCCAATAAATTCATCCAATGTTGGTGCTCTAAAATATGTAGCGTACGTACTGTGATTATAGGAAGAGTCTGTAATACCAGTGCTTGCTTTAAAGGAACCAATACCTGTGCGGAATTGACTTCTTTGGTCCGTCCATACAGCACGAACTCCATCAAATGTTTTATTAAACCAGTATCCTGTTGTGCCCATAGATTCATGTAAACGACCAATAGAGAAATCCCAATGTCCATTCGTATTCGTTACATCTAAATTTTCTAACCGTTGTTTATTTAGGCCCTTAGATTGAACTGTAGTAGAAGTTGTATCTACAGAGTGATTTCCACTAGCGCTAGCAAGAACTTTCACATTAGTAGTATCATTGATTCTTGCATCTACACCAAAACGAATACGTTGTTCTAAGCCATGTTCTCTTTGATCTTTAAGATTGTATTCTGCATCTCCTACATAAGCAGTACTTGTATATAAAGATTGAGGACGTTCAGAACCACCATGTGCCATTAAACGTGCACGGTAATCGCCAATAAATTCAGTTCCTTTTTCTTTCTTGGCATCAAATGGTCTTTCTAAGAAGTGATGCTCACGTCCCATATCATCGCCATTCACAGTAGCTATAGCTTTATCGACATGAACTTTTGTAATAGGAGTTGTACCATTTATACCATTTGTTGATGCAGGATTTTGCATCTTAGCATCTTGAGCTTTACTAGCTCCACCTGCGCCGAATTTAAGGTTTACACCAAAACGATATACGCGAGATTGAGTTGCTCTGTCATCATCACGATGATCAAAGATATTATTAACCCCAAAATACACTAAGGAATCGTTGCCAAATTTGCGTTGAACCATGGCGTTCCATGTACCAAATGATTTTTCTTCGTACTCATTAGATACATTATAGATCGCACTATCAGAATCAATACCACTAATCCAGTAGTTAGAACGATTTTTTTGTGTATTACTATCAAGCATTTTATGATAATAGTCTGCCCACAGTTGTGCATTCCACTTCTTAGTTTCATAAGTAATACCGAAATCGATTTTATTAGTTGGACGGTCTAATAAATGGGCCGGCATTGTAGGATCAGATTGATTCAACGCTTGCAAGCGAGTCCAGCCAAAACGTGTGCTCCATTTAGAACCAAATTTATGTTTCCATTCTAATTGTAAACCAGTAATTTTTGCTTTACCAATATTTTTAAAGCTATAAATTAAATCTGGTGCTTGCATCCATTTATCTTGTTTTGATAATTGTGGTGCCCAGTCTTGTAATTCTCCTGTAAAGTATACGGACATATAGTTACGAATACGGTTTTGGAAAACGCCAATGCGAGCGTAATCATTTTTACCTTCTCCTTCAAAACTAATGTCAATATTTTTAGATGTTTCTGGTTTTAAGTTTGGATTACCTGCCCAGTACCATCCCATTTTTGCAACGCCTTGCGCTACTGGATTGGATGCGAACATTTGCCAGTTATACCATAATTCACCCATGCCAGGTTCAGAATAACCAGTACCTACATTGGCTTTTAAACGACGATGAGCATTGGAGTTTACATTATAGGTGGCACCTAAGTTCCAAGATACATGAGAACCAAATAAACTACTCTTATCGATACGAAGCGTTGGTTGAACTAATAAATCTTTGTTCACTTGCCATGCATCAGATAAGTAGTAATTACTTTTTTTAATACTACCTTCACCTTCTGTGATGCGTTGTTCACGTTCACGGTATTTTTCTAGGAACTTAACACCTTTATATTTTGGTGCTTTAGCGCGTTCTGCTGGATCTAAGGATTCCCCTTGGGTAAAGTATTTCACATATACCGATGATCCATTTATATTATTTTCTTTTTTTAATGCATCATTGAAATCACGAATTTTTGCCCAGTGCTCATCATCTACACCAAAATCTGTTAAGTTATTATAATACGAGGATGGGTCTGTTGTTTTAATAGGGTCATCTAATTTATGTTCACGGAAGTATTCATAGGTAATCGGTGGAGTGTCGCTCTCTTTTTCAGCGCCATAATATTCATAATCTTTATCCCAAATTGGTAAACCGTCTTTACTTGGTTTAAATTTGAAATCATGAATGTGTGAATAAACACGCAAACTGTTGTCACCAGGGCGACGTTCTAAACGGTCCACGCCTGCTACTAATAAATTTTTATCATAATCCCATGGATCAATATAGCGAGTTTTTACATTAGGAGAACTTTTTAGTCGACTACCAGAACCTGTTTCTTTAGTTTGTGCAATACCCCAGCTTAAGGTGTGTTTATCACCAATCGCAGAATTTGCATTGAAACGGATATCTGTTTGACGATGGTCTACATCATCAATATAACGTAATTCGTTTTTACCTTCATATTGGGAACGACCAACATAGTTAATTAAAGAAACATCATTTTCATTAATACGAGAATGATTCAATTCTAATTTCCAATCGCTGGCACCACCACGACCATTCCAAATCATGTTCAATGTGTTACGGTTACTATCACGTTTGAAATGACGTTGAGGCTCCATTGGTGATGTACTATTTTTAACATCCCGTTGTAAGTCTTCTGTAAAACGATTTAAACGTACCTGAATATTATGATCTTTATTGATATCATAAATACCATTAAAGCCAATATCAGAAGTATCACCGTAGAAACGAAGTGCATTAGGTTTAAAGTCTCCTTCTAACTTATCACCTGTATCTCTTCTTTCTTTTGTAGCATATACTGGTAAAATATCACGTTTACTACCAGAAATAGCTACACGAACTTTACCCATTTGTCCAGAATCGGCGCGCAAGAAGAAATTAGTATTACCATAGCCAGTTTCTCCACCTTTTGCACGAGATCCTTCACCATTGATTTGGATAGTTGGTTTTTTAGCCGCTTTTTTAGTGATAATATTAACAACACCACCAATAGCATCAGAACCATATTTAGCGCTAGCAGAACCTTGTACGATTTCAATACGTTCTACGTTCTCTGTGCCTAAGCGCATAACTTCATCTGCTGCACCACTAAATTTAGCCAAGTCACCTAGTACGGCTTGTCCATCTACTAAAATCAAAGTATGACGTGCTTCTGCACCACGAATGGACACACCTACACGACCCATGGAGTCCACAGTTTTTGATACGCCGCTTTCAGTGAAAATGATATCTTCTACTGATTTAGCTTGTTTTTGCTCGATATCCTTTTTAGTAATAATGCTCACTTGTTGTGAGTTATATTTAGCCTCTTCATGAGCTCTATCAGCTGTAACATATACAGATCCCTCAGCTTGTACTGAGTTAGAATACATTAAACCTGGTAGCGCTATCCATGTAGCAATCGCACATGATAGCATGAAGTATTTTTGTTGCTTTCTACGATTTGTCGTCATTGCAATCTACTCCTACATACAAAAAAATTAACACAAATAATAACACAAATGACAAAAAATATCATTTTGCTTTTATTTTATACTAATTTATGTATCAAATCCACTCCGAAACGTTTTCAATTAGCCCATTTAGTTATATTTTTTGTAAATATTTCTCATTTTTATAATGTACTACGTATATAAATTATGTTTATTAGCATATATTTCTATCACTCAACAGAGGGTCCATATAAGTCTATCTATATACGTATAACCATTACACACTCTTTTAAGGTGATCCATTAAAGAGTATGATAGTCCTTCCTATAGTAAGATCACATGAGTATCAATACATAAAATGCCTAATGAGTACTAAATACGCACTCATTAGGCATCAAAAATAATCTTTTACATTACATCATGGATGTATTGAATAAGATAGTATTAGAATTTATATGTTCCTTGAATTCTTGTATAATTTCCTAGTTTAAAGTTTTCTCCACCATACAATGTATCACGTTGTCCAGTCGCTTTTGCATCAAATGTGTAGAATGCTTCTAATAAGAAATCTTTACGAGGCACGTAACCACCACCTACAGTAAAGCTACTAATGCCGTCTAGGTAACGATCTGGCACAGAACCACTGCCATTACCACCAAAGAATGAGCCATGATCAAATCGTTTATAATCGATAAAACCATTCCAACTACCTGCACGTTTATAGTCGGATTGACCAATATCAAAACGTACTACCCAGAAGCTTGGATTTCCACCCATAGCACGGCCAGTTGGTGTAAAGTTGATACTACCTGGAACATAGTTATACACGGTACGTCCATTCATAAAACGACCAAAGTCAGTTCTGTTTTGACCATAGTCAAAGGATACAGATGCATTACCTGCACTATATTTTGCCCCAATACCGATTACATTAGCCACTCCTTTGAAAGTCGTACTAGAAGTGCCTAAACCACTAGCAAATTGCACCGTGTTTGTATCATTACCCATAGAACGCAAGTACCACGCAGTAAGGCCTAATTGTTTACCTACCATATGGCGTAATTGTACGTATCCTGCTCGTTTAATCGGTGGAATTACATCACGTTGTAGTACGATACCTTCCGCTGGAATAATAGCACCTGTATATGGAATAAATGCTTCTCGTGGTAATTTACTATGACCATCTGTAGCCTCTAAAGCACTTACTATTTCATTGAAATACTGTGCTACAAGGTATGGATACATGCCTGATTGATACGTTTTCGAGATCGTAGATTCACCTGGTGTGCCTACATTTAAATAGTTCATTTCGTATAATGCATCACCAGCTTTAGCTAAATCTTCATCTTTAAAGGTAATATCTTTCACTGTACCATGTTCACCTACCGAGTTTTTAGCTATTTCCATTGCTCGTTCTTTGTAGGCCTTAATGATTTCTTCTTTATTGGATTCAAACCATTTTTTGAGATATTCTTTTCTATCTTTACCCATTACAGCCGAATCAGAAATTTTCAATTTAAATAGTGGATTATCTAGGTTTGCACCGCTTGGGTTGGCCTTAGGTTTTGTATAAAATGTGTTAGAATCCACTGGATCTTCATAATCTGCATCCTCATCTTCGTCATGATGAATGGATGTACCAGTATATCTAAATTCAATATCCGGCAACTTAATCGGAACCGTAATTTCTTCATCCGCCTTTTTAGCTACATTATATTTCTTAAAGCCTTTATCATGTCCATATGCTTTTAAGGCAATCTCTTGCATACGAGATACTACATCATATTGGGCCTCGATATTGGCATCTAGTTTACTAGTAACTTCTTCAAGTTCTTTTGTTTTTGCATCAATATCTTTTTTGTATTGCGCTTTCTTTTCAGGCGTATCGGCAATGTATTCATTGTCCATTTCGTCTTTTAAGGTAGCAAGATCACTAGCAAACTCTTCTTTTTTGTCACTTAGTGATTTGTAATCCCCTTGTAAAGCTTTTAACTGTTGATAGAAATTAATTGTATTTGGTGCATCTTTCACCACTTTTTCAACTTTTGCACCACCTACTAATTTTTTTTCTTCTTCAGAAAGACCCGTATAATCGAAGGTTGTACCTACTAATTCATCAACAGTTGGAGGTCGTTTGAATTTAGTGAAAATTGCATGGGTATATGCAGAATCTTCAATACCTGTACTATGACGGAAGTCACCATAACCAATACGCAATTGGTCTTTATCACTAGTCCAAACACTGCGTAGTCCATCAAATTCCTTATTAAACCAATAGCCAGTCATACCAAATTTCTCAGTCAATCGACCGACACTAAAGTCCCATTTAGCATGATGATCAGTGACATCTAATGTTTCCAAACGACTATGAGAAAGTCCTTTAGACCCTGTTGTGACATGCGATGCATCGACACCTTCTTGACCTTGTGCTGTAGCGACTACTTTTACATTCGTATGATCGCCCACACGAGCATCAACACCTAAGCGTAAGCGACTATGGAAACCATGTTCATTTTTATCTTGTAAGTTTTTCAATGCTCCATCACTAATTGAACTTACTGCTGTCACACGGTTCGCTGGTCGATCACTACCTAAATGACTATCACCACCAAAGCGGATATCTCCCACTACAGTAACACCTTTTTCTCGATGTTGGTCAAATTGAGATTCTAATACTGACGGCGTTAGAGCTTCTTGAGTTTTCGATACACCATGTTCTGTGATTGAAGTTGTTCCATTCATTGCTACAGCATTAGCATCAGTATGTTTAGAAGTACTAGAACCATCGGATCCAAATTTTAAGTTCATACCAAATCGGAACTGACGTCCTTGTAGAGCACGATCATCATCACGATGGTTGAATAGGTTGTTCATGCCAAAGTACACAAGGGAATCTTTATCGATTTTTTTCTGTACAATCATATTCCAAATACCATAGGTTTTCTTCTTGTACATATCAGCTGTTTTTTTCGTATTGAACTCGTAGGTGATAATAGACTTATCGTTATTTTCTGGATTTACCTGTGATGTAATATAGTTACCACCACCAGCAACAGAGTTACTATCAAGCATACCATAGTAATAATCAGTCCAAATATTGCCACTCCAGCCACTTACTTTATCTTCTAATTCCAAGCCTAAGTCGAGTTTATGCATCGGTTTGTCCAACAATCGTTTTGGCATATCTGGATTTGTTTTATTTACGGCATCTAAATAGGTATACCCTACTTTCAATTTCGCATGGTCATTCAACCGTTGTTTCACTTCTAGTTCAACACCATTAACACGAGCTTTACCGATGTTGCGGAATGTATATAGCATATCTGGAGCATGAGCATATTTTGTAGCCCCAAAATAAGTACTTTCATCAAGATATGGATAAAAATCCATCAAATGTCCAGTATTGGCAATGGTCATATAGTTGCGAATTTGATTGCGGAAAGCCGTCAATTTCATATAGGTATTTTTATTTTCTCCTTCAAAGGAAATATCTATATTTTTCGACTTTTCAGGTTTTAATGTTGGGTTGCCAATCCAATACCAACCTAAACGAGCACGTCCACCAGACAATGGAGCCACATTTGTTACCGTAGGTCCAAACATTTCCCAGTTATAGTATAATTCCCCCATACCTGGCTCTGTATAACTAGTGCCGACATTCGCTTTCAATCGACGATGGGCATTGCCACCTACATTGTGAGTAACACCCATATTGAAAGTCATATGAGACCCAAATAAATCACTATGATCTAAACGTACAATTGGTTGTAACAGAGTATCCTTATTGATTTGCCATGTGTCTTGTAAGAAGAAGTGTTGCTTCCGTAATCTTGCACTACCCATGGTTTGTTGGTTAATGCGTTTATTATATTCATCTTTGAAATGACCGCCATTAAATTGAGGTCGTACAATTTTGAAAGACGGATCTTCCATGTAATAGAATAAAGCTAAATAATCTTTATTAATTACAGGTGGTTTGACCCCATCAATGGTTTCAGTTCCTTGATGACCTGGGCCATATTTAGCAATCAGTTCTTTATTGTACGGAATTTCATTTAATTTATCGTTGAATGCCTTGAATCGTTTCAATGCTTCTGGATTACGGGATTCCATATTGTTTGGTGTATATCCAGAGTTATACACAAGACCATGGAATGCGGCAGGGTCTAGATTAGCCTCTGGGTCTAAATAGTTTTTGAAATCTTCATAAGTAAACTCTGGTACACTCGTTTTATCTGTATGATCGTAGCCATACCATTCTTTTTCTTTATCCCATTGTAATACGCCATCACTATTTTCTTTGAAAGAATGACGATAAATAGTACTTTCTGGTTTACCATGTTTTACAGCTAAACTTTTATCATAGTCCCATGGGTCAATATTACGTACCCATGTATGAGGGGCACTTTTTAATCGACTACCTTCACCACTTTCAGTAGTATATCCAAAACCATAAGAAAGTAAGTGATTATCGTTGGCTTGAGTGTCTCCAGTGATATTAAAGCTCCATTGTTTATGGTCCACATTGTCCACATAGTTCAATGTGTTTTTACCTTCATAATTGCTGCGACCATACTCACTTGTTAAGGTTACATCATCTTCTTTCGTGCGAGTATAGTTTAATTCAACCTTCCAATTGCTTTTTTCATCTTGTCCTGCATAGGAAAGGTTACTTTTATTTCTATCTAAATCACGTTTGTAATGAACTTGTGGTTCATCTTCAGAATTTGTACGTTTTACAAAACGTTCTAAATCTTCGTTATAACGATCTGTTGTAAATGTAAACGAATTATTTTGATTCACATCATAAATCGCAGACAAACCTAAATTGGAGTTTGTTCCGTAATACCGTAGGGAATTTTTAGGAAATTGTTCATTTACAGCTGCATTACCAAATGGAACTTCTTTTCTTTCTCTTGCAGCATATACAGGAACGATATCACGTTTACTACCGTGAATATTGACACGTAATTTACCTTGTTGGCCAGAGTCAGCACGCATAAAGAAGTTACTATATGGGAACAAACCTTGATCCCCACGGGAACGAATACTTTCACCATTGATGCGGATATTGGCATTTTTGTTAGGTTTATTCGTGATGACATTGATAACACCACCAATGGCATCGGATCCATATTTTGCACTGGCTGCGCCTTGGATAATTTCTATACGTTCTACATTTTCTGTACCTAGTCGTTGTAATTCATCACCTTGACCTTGGTACTTAGCAAATTCACCCATCACTGGCTGTCCATCTACAAGAATTAATGTATGACGAGGTTCAGCACCACGAATCGATACACCGACACGACCCATGCTGTCCACTGTACGACTCACACCAGCTTGTGTAAATACGATATCTTCCACAGATTTAGCCTGTTTTTGTTCAATATCTTTTTTAGTAATGATTTGCACTTGTTGAGAGTTATATTTCGCTTCTTCTTGTGCACGATCTGCTGTAACATATACAGACCCTTCTGCCTGTACAGGTGCTAACCCACCCAGTAGATACCAAGAACAAGCCATCCAACTCATGACTGCACCAGTAAGTAAACGTTTCTGATACGGTTTAGTATAATGCATAGCACTCCACCATCTTCCTATAAACACAAATACATTTGATAATGTTAATCATTTGTATTATAAACCTAATCAAATATCACATCTACTCCATATGGTTTTCAAATGCTCCATTTGATTCACGAACTGTAAATTATGTGACATCCATCACTATTGTATACCCATTCATTACGGCCATCTTAATTTGTAATTTCTAAAATTTAACTTGTAATTTAATCAACATAAAAAGGCTATAGCTGATTCAATCAGTCTATAGCCTTTTTAGTAGTATAACTACTATTTGCACTATATTATACTATTTTAACAAAGATTTTAATGCTGCTACTTCTTGCTGTAATCGATCATTTTGTTCTAATAAACGATTTAGCTTTGCCTCTTGCTCTTGTATACGGCGCTCTTGTAGCTCATTGTTAGATTTTTCCATTGCTAATTCTTCTGAAAGCACTTGTACTGTTGCTGGCGGTGCGTACTGTGGTACATCGTCACTGCCATGGCCAATTCTAAAAGTAACGCCTCCATTATAGGATCGTTGTTTGCCAGCAAAGGCAATGCCTGCATTAAACATGGTTCCTTCGTCTGTATAATGGGCTACCCCTAGGGCCAATCCTGTTTTGCCAGAGTTATGTCCCACACCCACCATAATTTGTGTAGGTTCTGTCGATTTATACGCCACCGGTTTTAAAGCTGCTAAGGCAGCATTCATAGCATCCCCTTCTCGACTTTCACTACGAAGGGCCTCTACATCTTGACGAACCCCATTCACCAATTTATTCGTTTGGTTCATGATGTCACCCATGGTATTGTTGATGCTTGTATTAAGTACACGTTTTAATTGGGCCACATTAACTGCATCTGTATCTAATGTGCCTGCCGCCACATTGTTAATTTGACGAGTTAATCCTAGGTCTGCATTACCAACAGACACGCCGCCTAATGAGCTTTCCCATGTAGAGGCACCTTGGAAATTATTCTTAATTGCCTGCATAGCCTCCAATTTTTTAGCTTCTGCATCAATAATTTTTCCTCGGTGCTCCGCCGTTAAAGTGTCAGCTGCATTGCGGATCTCAGTAGTGGCACCATAAATACGATCATATTCAGCGGTACGAAGTATGGCATTAGACTTGTCGATTGTCTCATTCGCCTCTTTAATGATAGCTTTTTGTGCCTCATAAGCAGTTACATCTTTCACAACAGTACTCATATCCATAGCCGCTTTTGTAGTTGGATCATAACCCACTGTGAAAGCCTGACCAGATGTAGAAGATAATGCACCTAATGCTACGGAAGATTCAATCGTACTAGTCGCACCAGCTCCTAATGACACACCTTTAGATGCATGAGACATTGATTTAGTCCCCATAGCAATAGAGTCAACACCATCCGTGATGGTACTCAAACCGATAGCAATGCTTCGATTCTTATCTGCTTTACTTTCTTGTCCTAATGCAATACTTTGTATCCCATTTGCCGCTGCATACAAGCCTATAGCGGCTGCCCCATAGCCAAGTGCACCCGCAGTACCCTCTTTTCTATCCTTCTGCATGCCAATGGAAATAGAATAATGGCCTAATGCTTTAGAGTGTGTACCTAAAGCAGAAGAATAAGTTCCCTGAGAAATACTTGATGTACCTACCGCAGTGGAGTAAGAGTTTACAATTCCTCCCACAATGTCTGTATTTGCTCGACTTTGGTTACCAATCGCAGTGGATCCAATACCTCCTGTACTAGCACTGGTACCGATAGCTGTCGCGCCATAAAAATCGGGAATATTAATAGGGCTTTTTAACTCTGTTTTAGCATCGGCACCGATCGCAACAGATAATCCCGCTTGGGCATTAGAGCTTCTACCAATCGCTATAGAACCACGTGCATTTTTATCATTTGTTTGCGCTCCAGAACCGATTGCAATCGTTTCTGCATCTTGTGCTTTTGCACCATAACCAACTGCCACTGATGTTGATCCACTTGCTTTCGATGCGTCACCAAAGGAGGCGCTATAATCACCTGTTGCATTCGATGCATGACCCACAGCTGTGGATTGAGTCCCTGTCGCATTTGCAAACGCACCATATGAGGACGAACGGTTGTTTGTAGCTGTAGCACTATCTCCTACAGCTGTGGAATGCGTACCAGAAGCTAATGTTTCATTACCAATACTAATAGAACGATCACCGGTAGCACCAAATCGTTTGTTCTCTGTTTCATTAATCGCAACACCAATAGAGATAGATCGATTACCTGTCGCATAAGAATCGGCTCCCACTGCCACCCCATAATCTCCACTAGATACAGCATACGCACCTATTACAGTAGTATTCACATTCGTTGCCTCTGCTTTTGTACCAATGGCCAGTGCATCTGTATGTGTTGCAGTCGCATTTAACCCAAGAGCCGTCGCATTACCACCGCTAGCTGCGGAGTTAGCACCTATAGCCACCCCTTGGTTACCCGATGCATTAGCATTAGCTCCAATGGCCAACGCCACATGACCCGTAGCACTGGCATCACCGCCGCCTACTACAATAGCAAGATCTGCTGCCATTGTTGGTGCAGACATTGTACCTAACACAAGAGCAAGAACTGCCAACTTAGACTGATGTTTTTGAAATTTCATTCCTAACCTCTACCTTCTTTATAGTAACTACCTATTATTTCTATATCATAACATTCATTTTTATAACTGTATAAGGTTAGCATATCTCTTTTTTATTGTCAATTTAATTCATAGATCTTATATATAAGTGAAAATAAACTTAATACAACCTATGCCAATATGATTGCACCTTATCATTATAGCTAACTTTCATTATTACATATCTATAATTCATTGACACTTGTCACAGATGAGAATATAATAAATGTAAGCATGAATAGGGCAAATAAATATTCATGCTTTTGGGTATATTCTAGTTTTAGGTAAGGAGAATTATTATGAAATTCTTTTCTAAAAGCGCTATGATTGCGGCATTAGCAGTAACTGCTGCTTTCGGCGTATCTCAATCTACTGATGCGGCGTACATGTTAAACTCTGAAGTAAAAGATGCAACTCCAGCATTACAAGAAGCAGCTTCCATTGGTGTTCGCACATATGAAAATCCAATGATGAAAGACGCAATGGATAAAGATGCTATCGTAGTTATGTCCTTTGGCACTACTTTCAAAGATACTCGTGCAAAAACAATTGATGCTACTATCAATGAAATCAAAGCACAACATCCAAATGTGAAAGTAGTCACTGCTTTCACATCCCATATTATTATTGATCGCATTAAAGCCCATGAAGGTATTACATACCCTACTCCAGAAGAAGCATTAGACCAATTAAAAGCTGATGGATACACTCGTGTTGCTTTAACAACATTAAATATGATTCCAGGTATGGAATATAACTATGCTGGTGCCGTATTTAACCATCACAAACAAGACTTCAAAAAAATGACATTAGGTTTACCTTTAATGTACTGGATGGGCCAAGAAGAACAACGCGATGATATTGAACAAGCATTAAAAGCATACTCTTCCCAATTCCCTATGATCCAAACAAAAGATTCTGCTGTATTGATCATGGCTCATGGTACTCCAGATCCATCTAATGCGTACTATGCAGTAATCCAAGATCGTATCGATTCCATGGGATTCCAAAACACATACCTTTACACAGTAGAAGGATGGCCAAACCTTGAAACAGTAATCCCTCAATTAAAAGAAAAAGGAATCAAACACGTGACATTAATGCCATTAATGATGGTTGCTGGTGACCATGCAAACAACGATATGGCTGGTGACGAACCTGATTCTCACAAAAATATCCTTTTGAAAGAAGGTTTCACTGTAGATACTTACATCCATGGTGCTGGTGAAAACCAACAAATCCGTGATATCTTTGCAGAACGTGCTTCCGAAGCATATGATGCATTAGTAAAATAGTCGCATTGTGTTTACAATACTATAGTATTTAACAATAGGGGATACGATTCGTATCCCCTTATTTGAAAGAAAAGAACAATGAACACATATATGAAAATTTGTAGTGCTGTCCTGGTATCCACTGCTCTTCTTTTTGGAGGCTGCGGAAAGACAACCACTACTTCAACAGAAACAACTCGTACTGTGTCTTACCAAGATCAGTCCTATACAATACCTGCCAGCCCTTCTAAAGTTGTAGCATTATCTAATTCCATCTCTAAAATGATTTACGCTGTTGGTGGCAAAGCCATCGCTCGTGTTGAAAGTAATGAAAAATTACCTAGTGAAATTGAATCATTACCAAGCATAGGCCACACAGCCAATCCTAATATGGAACAATTAGTTGGTCTACATCCTGATTTAGTATTAGGCTTACCTAGCCAACATGAAAAATTCAAAGGGCAACTAGATAGCAATAACATTCCATCTATTTTGATTAACTACGATGGAATCAATGATAATATTCCATTATTAACATTATTGGGCAATATTTTCCATACAGAAGATAAAGCTACACAAGTAATCGAGACCTATAACAAAAAAATCGATACTGTGAAAGCCTCGATTCCAAAAGATAAACCTGTCAAAGTTGCTGTATTACGAGCTACTGGTAAATCGGTAACAGCAGAGACTCCTCTAGCAATCACGGCATCTATGATTCATGAATTAGGCATTACCAATGTAGTAGAACAGCATTTAAAAGATAATGTAACTTCTAAAACAGTACCTTATTCCTTAGAAACATTAACAGTAGATAACCCTGATATCATCCTTGTTGTTACCATGGGTAAAAAAGATGAAATCAATGCAACCTTTGCCAAAGAAATGACTAGCAACCCAGCTTGGAATCAACTACAAGCTGTAAAAAACGACAAAGTTATCTTCTTACCATCCCAATGGTTCTTATTAAACCCTGGACTAGAAACACCAGAAGCTATGGCTGAATTAGTTAAGATCATTTATGGTGTGAAAGTACAATTATAGATGATACAATAACATTTTTGAAATTGAATAAAATACAAAATGACCACACTGAGTATGTTTACTCTGTTGTGGTCATTTTTGCTATGTATTAAAGCTCTATAATAAAAATGGCTCTATACTAAATATTGAGGTTACTCATATAAGAGTAGTCGTTAGCATTTATTTCTTGAAGAGTTTACACAACATTATTGACAGTACTTCCTTATATCGTCATTTCTGTAAATTCTTACGATAGCATTTATTGAAAATAATAATCAAAAATTCACGCTATAAAAAACATGCAGGAAATATTATAGATATTGTAAATAATGAAAAGGTAAAACCAAGCAAAGGCTATGAGTATTGGGCAACAAAACATACTTCAAAAACTGTAGTCGATACTGTGCTTTTAATTCGTAAAAAAGGATTTAAGTCTATCTCCAAGGTTGATAAATACATTAAAGAGAGTCTATTAAAAAGACAAGATATACAGGATGAAATCAAAGTTAGTGATAACAAAATTTTAGCTCTATTAAATACTATGAAACCAGTTCATACCGTAAAGTTACATCGCTAAATCTATATGGAATATAAGAAAGATCCATCAAATAAAGATTTTTTAAAGAACATAAATCAGAAATAATACTCTATGAAAATACCTTTTCACCCCAAAGAAAATCTTTCTCAAATCTTCCAAATACCAAAGGTATTCTACAAGAACTTGATTCATTGCATGAAAAAACACCCTAATGCAAGAGTATTCTTCTTCAAAATCTGATATTAAAGAACTGTATCAGATTAGAAAAAATTATAGGAAATATATGGGTAAGGAGATGGAGAGATAGGTGCTATTTCTTCATCTCCACTTGATTTTTATATATTGAATAATTATCCCTAATGTTCAACCATTCTTCACTCAACGATGTATTTAATTGGTTAAAGATTCTTTTAGAAAGAATTATTTTTGTTTCGAATACTGCATTTTCATAGAGTAAAAGTATATCAATTATTTTTGGTAAAAACACACTTGGTTCAGGCATAGACTTTTCATATACATTACATATTTCATTTGCTTTCTCATATACTTCTTCAGAGATGTTTTTCAAGGTATTCAGTTTAATGGCTCTATCAAACAAACTGCTAGATACTATAAAGCCCAGTAAAAGCGATGAATAATCATCCATACCACTAATAAATAGTTTAACTGTAAAAAGTAAGAATGTAATCACTGAAAATAAATAATATCGAATTGACATTTTTCCCGCTATATTAAAGCTAAACAAAGAATTTTCATGTATATTTGCCAATAACTTTATTTCATCTCTTAATATAATAGAATTATTATAATAAGGTTCACTATTATAGTTTGGAATTCTTTTTTCATTATAACTATTATCAATAAGTCCCAATTCTCTGATACGATGTCCTTTATCAAAAAAAGAGTTTTTGTAATATTCTGATACATATTCTAATAATAAAATTACACCTGCTATTACAAGGAAACTTTTAGCAGGAATAACCACTTTTATTCCTTGGATAATAGCTAACATAAAAGCTATTGAACCAAAAACATCTTGAGCTGTAGCAAATTTTTTAGAAATAACAAAATATTTATTTTGAGGATTTTCTGCTGACATTTTTTCCATCCTCCGTTAATATCATACTTGCTTCATATAGAAACTCTTTCTTATACAAATCATTCGTTATAATAGGAAATATATATTTGCCATGACAAGATCTAAGTTTTTTCCCGGACCCACAAATGCACGGCATATGCCCTCTGTACATATCATTATAAATTATATATACCATCGCCTTATATTGTTCTTTAGTCAAATTTAAATCATTCAAATAATAATCCAACAATCCCTTATATCCATGTTTTCTCTCTCCAAACGGATACATCTTATATTTATCAAACCAATCTAAAGTGTATATAAAAGAATTTACAAATTTATTAATAAAAGCTATCAAAGAGGAATTTTCATGTAGATAGTAAATCATCTCTCCTATTGTTGCTAAACAAACATTTCCATCATCATAAATATGTTCTATTTCTTCTGGATAATCAAAAACATAAAATTTTGGAATACTATTAGGGAAATTCTTTTGCACTGTAAGTTTTATGTTTTTTTCCCCTTGAAGAATGCAATCATCATAATCCAATGAGTATTTGTATAGTCCCTGGATTGTATATTCTGCATCATTTTCTTCTACATCCAAGTTAGATTGACTATCCAATAACTTCTTTACTTCATAACTCAATTCATAACTCATATTATTTCTTCCACGGTTTTGTAGGGGTAATTATTGTTGGTGTTTCAAATGACTCTGCAAATACTCTTGTATTAATATCATTATGGATATTTTGCATAAATTTTCTATCATCACCAATGTTCATAAAATGATTTAACTCAGCAATCCATTTATTCATATTGTTCAATTTGCTATCCGTATATCGTTCAATAAGATTTTCTCTCAAATCAACTGGATTTAAGATTTTATCACCTTGCATTATTGAAATGCTTCTGTTTAAAACCCCTACTATAAAGGCATTTACTATTTCCGAAACCGATAAAATCCGTTTGTCTTTTACACTGTCTGCGACTAAAGCTGATATTAGAATTGACGATGGTTTATCATTTCTTAATTTGATTCTGTCGTAATAAATATCTCTATGCCTCTTGATAAATTGAACAGCTCTTTGCAAATTTGACCTATAGTAGTAAGTTGGTATTTTTTCTGCACTAGCAAACACCATTCGTATGTTGTCTGGCAAATTATTGTACTGCTTTGATTTCATATCGCTGGTTAAATGCTGATTACTTATTCCCAAAAACCAATCTCCAAAACCAATAGGATTACTTGTTAACCAATTATATTCAGAGCCTCCTTTATTCGTTATGGCAACAGTTTTTTCTACATTGGAATACGAAACCCCTGAGTCGATAATATCATTCTTAACCAAAATATCTTCGTCAACAGATGGAACAATATCCAAAGAAAACCCAACACCATCTGATACTTCTGCATACTTTAAAGTCCAGCAGTTTCTATCTTCTTTTTCCAACTTATCGAAATAAATTCCACTTTCTTTTATACAATTGCCAACATCATTTTTTACACTTTTTGCATCTGTATCTTCCTTTTTTCTTTTCAATATTGCCAATATATCCAAGTCATAATCTTGATCTTTCCCATCACGGTAAGGACGAATTGTTGTCCCTATCAAAAATGAACCTTGAGGATGAAAATCCGATTTTAATCCATGTTCATCTAAATACTTAGATAACGCCGCATATTTGTCTCTCGCATTTTTTTCCATTGTTGGAGTTAAATCCAAATCGTTCAATGAATTTAATATAAATTTATCTCTGTTTAACATACTCTCTATTTTTCCTCCTAGTTAAATATTTTACAATTATTAGGTTATAGTCTATTCAAACTACTTTTATCTACATCTTCTGCAACACGAACAGGCGTATTTGAAGTCATAATCTGTGAAATTAATTTCTGCTTATCCTCTATAGTCTACCAAAGATACGCATCAAAGATATTCTCAGTGATGTAACGTCTTTTGTAATCCTGAATTACATACATCTTAAATTCAGCAGAAATCCATGAGGCAAATTTAAAGGCAATATCCGTATGTGCAAATGCACCACCATATCTTCCACCTTTTAAGATAATTCCAATTGCTTCTGTTTTCTCCACCCATTTCTTCAGAGGCAATGTAAAAGAATTATATCCAGCTTCCAATTTAATTTAGTCGAAATCGACCGAATTAAGTTATTGTTATTTAATTTTTCCCATAAACCAAGAAATTTAATATTATCTCCTCTTCTCATCCATTTTTGATTACATCATTTGGCTCATTGCTTTTATCTCTTGCAATATCCGTTAAACTTATATAGTCAAATTTATTCATTACTATACCGTTATTGTATCATACAATTATCATTTTATATACTAACACCATCAGTCTGTATCCCAAACCATAAAAAATCGGCATAGTTAATGGTTATGACTATGCCAATATAAAGAGGCTCTTTGTCAAATGTGCGGCCTACTCATATAAAAAGTTTTTAGCACTAGCTATTCAAATAACTAGTGCTATTCTTTTTGCTTAATAGAAGTATACGAACTCTGAAGCGTTCAAAATGCCGTAACCCATAACTTATTCTCTTTAATACTTTAATATTATTATTACATCCTTCTGTAAATCCATTGGAATAGGGTAAGACAAAGGCATTAACAATTTGAGGGAACCAACTAATAAAGGAGACTTTAAAATTACTAAACTCTGGTAAATGACTGCTTTCTACTGCTTTTAACCATAACTGTATATACCTTTCTATGTTAGGTATGCTCTATATCTTAAATATCTTTCTAAAGGCTAATCTAAGCCCATACGCCCGCCGTAGGTCATCAGATATACGCAATATTTCTAGCAGCTTTATTCGTTCGCTTTCAGTTAATTTATTAGGGTTCTTCATAAGAACCCTTCGGTTATATTTGAGCATCCTAGAGTGTGCTACTAAATGCTTTTATTCACGCTTACGTACACGTTCGAGAACCAAATCTACTAGGCGACATACATGGTAACGATCTGCCACAATATGTGCATGAGGGAACATAATTTGCATCGCTAGCTTAAATAGTGGAGACATATCCATAACAATGTATTTAACCTGCTCTCTAGTTTCTTTAGAAAATCTTTTAAAGTATTGGGTAAGAGCACGTGTATCTCGTTTAGGTAAAATATCCACGACAAAATGATTTTTCAAATCGGTTATGATGACTTGGTACACGTGCCCCTCAGCATTTCCTTTATATTCGTCGATACCTAGCACAGTAGGCAATTACGCAGGCTTTGGAATAGCTAATTTAGAGCAATACCGAATGACTGTAGATATAGAGACATCACTGCGTTTAGCCATCTCGGTGTAGGATCTTTTTTCTTCTAATTGTCTAAATAGATATTCTATATTAGTTTTACTAAGTCTCAAATAACGGCAAACAAAAGGGTTCTTTTCTATAAAAGTGTGAGAACATTCCTTACATCTGTAACGTCTTTGTAAGTAGGTTGCAGTCATTGTATGATGCTGTATAGCACCAAAGTTAACGTCTCTAGGTCGTTTACCTTTAGACTTTCTAGTGCTCGCTCCACAATGAGGACATACTTACTCAGCTATTGGCATTTCAAGTGTCAAATGAACAGAGCCGTCCTCATTTACTCTTGTATTTTTGATATATTCCTCTTTAATTTTAAAGATAATTTCTGTATAATTAACTGTAGACATATATGACTCCTCCTTTCTTAGTTGAGTGGTTGCTTTGAATGATGCGGTTTGAGTTTATATATGTCTATTTTATTGCCTTGAATTGTCAAGTCAAATGCAACTCTACTGAATGATAAACCTCGTATGGAGTTTTCCAATTTAAGCATTTGCGCGGTCTAAGATTTATTTCTTTCATTTTTGCTTCAACATAGCTATCCGATTGATTAATATCCACAGTTTTCGGGAAATATTCTCTCAACAATCCATTGGTGTTTTCGTTTGTTCCTCTTTGCCAAGGATGATGTGAAAATGGAAAATAAAACTCTACTAAATTCAACTCCTGACTAACTTCTGCATGTTTAGAAAACTCTTTGCCTCTATCCGGAGTTATTGTTTCTAGAGGTTGATTTTCTAAAAGCTCAATCATCGCTTGTTTGACTAAAGATGAATTCTTTTTTGCAATTTTTTACATAGTAGATACCTACTTTTTCGGTCTGTTAATGTTACTAAGCAAGCCTTACCAGTCTGTCCCATAACTGTATCAGCCTCCCAATCACCTAATCGTTCTCGATTATTTGCAGGAGCCGGTCTATCTGTAATTAAATTACTAATTTGAATTTTGCCACGCCTTTCTTCATATTTTTTTGTATGACGGTTTTTACCACGATGTCGTAGTTTGCGAATGGCTCCTCTATTTCCATGTGATAGTCCTTTTTCATTAAAACGACCATTATATATTTCCCTGTAAATTGTATTGGAGCTAATAGTGAAGTTTGAATTTTCAGATTTCAATCGAGAGAAAATCTGTTCCGGAGACCATTGATGTCTCAAAAATAAATCCTTCACACATTCATATAGATCTGGATTATCTAGCTTTTTTCTTGGTCTACAATTAAAGCGCCTATTTTTATATCTGTCATGGGCTTCACAAGGTATGTACTCGCCATTTTGACTATTTCTTTTAATTTCTCTTGATACAAACGACTTGTTTTTCCCTAGCAAAATTGAAATTTCTGTTTGATTTTTACCTATATCAATAAAATGTTTTAGCATTTCGCGCTCTTTTAGTGTAAAATGAGTATAATGATTCATGGCTCCTCCTGATTTTTAGATGTCTTTGCAAACACTATTTTATCAGAAAGCTATGAATCTTTTTTAGTTGCACTTAGATTATAAATTCAAGGCAAAAAAGAATGTTGGCGACTACTCTTATATGAGTAGCCCCAACATTTGACAAAGAGCCTGAAAGAACTGTATCAGCTAAGAAAAAATTATGGAAAATATATGGGTAGGGAGATGCAAAGGTAATTCACTCTCTTCTTTGTCCTTTCAAAAAATCTATAATAGCCATTGCAATTTTTTTAGATAAAATTGGCGGAACAGCATTGCCTATCTGTTTAAATGCAGCTGTTCGTGAATGTTCAAAATAAAAATCATCTGGAAACCCTTGTATTCTAGCGGCTTCTCTTACTGTAATTGAACGATTCTGTCTTAAATCTGGATGAATATAGTAATGTCCATCTTTCGCAATATGAGCAACAACTGTATGACTAACAGAGCCATAATCCAAAGCTTTATATCTATCTAAAAAAGATGTTGTATTAGAATGAGTTTGCAGTTCTTCAGGAATATCGATATACCTTAAATTCTTACCTTTTTTCTTAGCTTTTAGTACCAATTTATATATCTTCAAATCATTTTCATTATGAGGTCTTGCAGCATGTTGTGTTAAAATATCATCTTTTTTACGAATATATTTTTCAACAAACTGACTTGAAACATCACAACGATACTTATGAGAACTTCCTCCAGACTTTATACTTGGCAAGTCCTCAAATAATTCTTTTATAGTTGGGGCATCTTCAACATATTCAGCCAAGCAGTCAAAAAATGAGTTATCGAACACTAAATCTTTTCGATGTCCGACAAGTATTAAACGTTCTCTTTTTTGTACTACACCATAATTACTTGCATCTACTATTTGATAATCTACCTCATATCCGCACTTATCAAATTCGCAAATTATTTTTGGCAAGAGTAACTCTCCTGATAAATCCTTAAAAGAAAGCAACCCTTTAACATTTTCAAAAACAAAGAACTTTGGTTTATATTTATCCAGAAAATCTAAATAATGTTTATACAGATAAATTCTTTTATCAGTAGATTTTTTCGACTTGTTATTGGCTCTACCGATTGTAGAATATGCCTGACACGGTGGTCCACCAATAATACCATCTAACTCATTATTGCCTAATCTTTGGTCAATAAATTCAAAAATCGAAGGTATAGTATCTTTACTTATTTCCTTATTCAATATATCTTTAGTTAAATCTCTTGGTATAATCGAGTACAAATCATCTCTAGAGATTTTTCCTTGAATATATTCAAAATATGGAGATAGGTTATTTTCTTTTTTTAAATAGTAATATATGTTTCTTAATTCTAAAGAAGAGCAAGCATCTTTGTCCATTTCTATATGACAAATAAAATTATAATAGTCTTTATACCTAAAGCCTTCGGTTAATCCACCTGCTCCTGAAAACACATCTACTATATTTAGCACAACCGCACCTCCTTTCAAGTTGTTTTATCACTATACTTCTTTATCTGGTTTATAAACACTCTCAATCTCTTTATATTTAGTTATATAATCTTTATTGTATTGCTTTGCCTGCTGCAGTAAATCTGAATACGATTTAATATAGAGTTTACCTGTATCTTCCAAAGCCGAATAAAAATCTGTCGTCTCATCATCCATCACAAAACTATCTGAAATCAAAAATGTTTTAACACCATTTGCAATACTCTCTCTATGATTTTTCAGCAAAAATCTTTCGTATTCTCTTGCTTGTCTAATTTCTTTTAACGAAATTTTTATTCTTGGTCTCTTTAATTCAATTATTATTAATTCGCCATTTACTAAATTACAAAGAAAATCTAGTCTTCTATTTTTTTCTTCAAGCTCTGTATCTGGAAAATTTTCTTTTAATATCTTCTTGAAGGTAACTTCTCGTTCAAATGTTGTAATCCTTGGATCCAATATCCATGGAAACTTTTCTAAGAAAGGTTGAATAACCTTTGTTTCACTTGCATCATTCCTTACATACTTTTCGAACTGTTCAATTGCCTTAATACGTCCGATTGATATTTTAGCCAACTCTTTAGATTCTATATATTCCCAATCTGTAGTAATTTTTTCAACTTTCTCAACCGTTAAATCTTCATCATCTAACTCAGCAATATAATTTTGAAAACTTTCAAATTTATATAATGTTTTAATGCTATCTAATATTCGTTTCAACGAGTCAATATTATCACTTTCTATCGAGTTAGCAATTAAAGTATCTTTAACTTTATTTATACTAGATATTTCGAGTTTTGACATTCCTTCAAAAAAATCTTCAGGAAGTTGCAACTGTTCTTCTTTCTTATCTTTTCTCTTTTTTCTCCAAGAATTTGAAACTTTAGATACTAATTTATTAAGATATTGTTTTAATTTAGCTGTATCTTCATCCGCTTCCCATAAAATGTTTTTTCTATCTGTGGATATAAAATCAGCTTCATTTGAATCATCAATAAAATCTATATTAAAATATCCAGTAACATATCCATTAAACGTATCATTCGCTCTGTCATCAAAAAAATCATTCTCAGCAGCAAGTTTATTTCTTACATAAATATAAAAACCTGCTTCCGATTTGTTCAATGGCGTTTTTTTTGTAAAAATTTTACCTAAAACATTATGAGATTTTAACCATTCAAACCATTCCGTTTGACTTAACTCGCTTTCAAAATCATCTGGAAAATTCCAGTAAAATTCTTTATCTAATTTCTCAAAATATATGGATTTAGTTATTTCAATGCGTCTATCCGATGTTAAATCAACTAACTCCACTTTAAAATCAGAATCATAGAATGAAAATCTTTTTGATAAATTATATGCTAGAGTATCTATATCCATAATATTTTTTTGAGTTATCTCTTTAATAATTACTTGTGTTTGAGGTAGCTCATCTGTTTTTTCATTTTCATATAATGCCTTTGGCATATATTCATCCTTGATTTCAGCCTTAAGTTCATCGTAGTTGATACTAAAGGCGTTTTTTATTCCTTCTTTTATCGAATGAACTTCAATTGTGTTTGCTATTCCAAATACTGCTAATTTCCCAAGTCCCTTTTTACCGGTTACCTTTCTGCCTTTAATTTTAGATAATCCAGTTCCCTCGGCTTTTCTTCTATTTCTTCCAATCTTCAAGAAATTTTCATTCAATTCCTCGTGATTCATTCCAAGCCCATCATCAGTAACTGTAACAATTTTATTATTGTAATCTATTTCTATTACAACACTTTCAGCATCTGCATCATATGAGTTAGAAATAAGTTCAGCAATTACTGGGGGAAATTTGCTATATAACTTAATACCTAGATGATCAATTGTATTCTTATCAAATTTAATTTTAAATCCACTATTTTCCATAATATTACATCTGATAAAACTATCAGACCCTCCTAGCATTCCTATTTCCATCTACAATCTATATTATATTTTTCTTTAATACTAGCGATTTTTAAATCTATTATTTTATATCCATCTTCAATAATATCATCAGATTTTATGTGCAAATTTTAACTTCATGATATATGCTATATTTTTCTTTTGTATCATATATATTCAGCTTATTCTCCCTCCCTTGCTCTATCTATTTCTTTTTTTAATTAAATTGTACCACAAACCAAGTATTATACAATTATTTTACACTGTCCTCAATAAGATCTTATATTTCTCTTTATCATTATATCATATACAAAATATACCGTGTAAAATATTCTATAGCAATACGGTATCGTATTTTTGTGTTTAGTTTATGAAAGAGTATCCCAAAAAAAAGAATAGCACCGGCTTGGAAACTATTAGCTTATATCACATATACTTAACTACCAAATATCATTTATACAAAAGAGAGCGATATGCTTCAGACCAAATCTAACCACTACATCAGCTTATAAAGAAAAGTATATCATGCTCTTACCGAGCATCTCTCCCCAAGAGCACCACATTCTATAGGGCCTACGGTATACATCAAAAGTATGTGGCAGTCTGTTATTATACTAAAATAACGCATGCACAAAAGAACACGATATATTCCAGAGCAAACCTAACCACTGTATCAGTTTGACTCGGAGTCTATCACGCCCTACCATCAAGGTTCTATGAGTACACTAATCATCCTTCCGTAAAATCGCAGTTATGCGTAGTAGCCCTATGACGTTCATTACTATCTACATTACACAAACACAAGAAGAGCACGGTATCCTCCTAACAAACTATAAATGCTATCATAAGAATATACAAAAATGACGATGTAAGGATGTACAAATTTCATTACATATCAAATTCTATATGCATAAAATGATATAACATGCAATATATATTAGGTAGAAATGAATCAATAAGTGTAAATACGGTATTAAACTTGCCAAGATTAAATCAAGTATTGGAGGTGTTACATACGAAACCTAATTACAGTCAACTAAATCGACAATTAGGTTGCAATAGACGTACAATCAAGGTATATTAAGAAAAGGGGTTCCTAGTATAGAATTAAAAAGATCATCGCGGAGCGATAATTTTTACAAAATTATTGAAACCTTGTTATCAGAAAATACACCACAAAAGTTTTATTACAAACAAGTATTATTGCAATATCTGAAAGATAAGCACGTTCTTGATGTGGCCTACTCTATATTTCGAGGATACATACAAACGATTCCACAGTTTCAAAGTTATTTCGATTGAAAGAAACGTACCTTAGGTATGATTGGTACAGTTCGTTTTGAAACGAATCCAGGAGAACAAGCACAAATCGATTAAAAAGAAAATATTAAGTTCCTATTAAAAGATGGAAGCTGCCTCACTATCCATATACTTTTAATGTCTTTAAGCTATTCTATATACAAATTGGTCAAAGTAACATTAGGTAAGTCATTAACCACAATACAAGGTACCAACTTCTAATTATTAATGAAATTGGGCATTTACCACTACAAGAGGAAGGTGCTAATTTGCTCTTCCAAATTATTGATAGGATGTATGAACAAAAAGTACAATGGTTACATCTAATATTAATTTCGATGAATGGGCATCTATATTACAGGATGAACGAGTAGCTAGCGACATTGTCGATTGACTAATTCATCATGCTCATCTCATTAGTATATCTGCAGATTCTTACCGATTACGTCATCATATGCAAATAATGGAGTAATTGTACATTTTATATCGTCAAAATTGTACATTCTTATATTGACATTTACCAACTAAAGCCATCTTAATTAAAATAGAAAAATTACCTATTTAAACATTGATTTCATCTATATAATTTTTGAATAGTATTCCAGAACTGAATTTAAGTTAATATAGTGTTCTATAATTTTAACTCCATCTAAATCAGTTCTATCTACATGAATTTTTGTATAATAGTTTTTTTCTGTAGGTAAAAGTAATCCATTGTATATAAGAAATTTAGGATACTTCTGTTTTAAATTATAATGATAGAATAGTTGTTTATAATTCAGTTGATCCACTTCTGCATTAAAATATTTGGAGTCAAAAAGAATAATTTTCTTATTATCATTATCTATAAACATATGATCGTACTGTATTTTATATGGAATCCTGCTTCTACATTGAGATCTTTTTTCTACGCTTTCAACATATTCCATTTCTGGCTTGGAGAATTTATTTTGTTTATTTTCTCCCCAAAGAATTTGATCTTCTTCTATTCCACAAAACCGATCGTTAAGATATTCATTTATCATTGATTCCCAATAATTTTCAAACTTCAATGTTATTAGACTAACATTTTCTCGGGTTGTGCTTTTCCACTCTATATATTCAATTAAGTTATTAATAAGCCTTTTCTCTATATCTTTAAAATACAGATTTCTAATTTTTTTCAATTCATTAAGTACATATCTTAAGTTGTTGAATATATTGCTTTTATTAATATATTCATATGGCATAATCGTATTTATAAACTTCTTATATTTGCTTGCATCTGCTAAAACGTAATTCATACATTCACTAACAAACACACGTTTACCCCTATTTTTCTTGATAGTGAAAGGGAAAAATACTACACCCTTTTTCTGAATGACTTTATTTGAATTATTTATTGTTCTATTCCAATCTATATTTCCGGCATACCCATTTTCATAATACTGTTCATTAGATAAATATAATCCATATTTTTTATAATGCATTAAGATACCCAAATATGCTTTTATCGGAAATTCCCCTTTTATTCCCTTATCAAAGCTGCCATAACTTGATTTTACTTTTGATAGAATGTAAAGTATTTGCTTCATGCAAGAAACTTGATCGTAGTCATCACCTTCAACCCTATAATGTTTTGGAAACGAAAATAAAATCTTCTCGTTTTTTATAATAGCTCCAACAAAAGAGATTGTAAGACTTCCATTATATTGATCACAATAATCAGATATATCCCAAGAGTTTACGAAGTCTTTATCAACAGTTTGACCATCATTTACTATCTGAATTTCCTGTTGACTCATTTTCGCAACCCTATAATTATTCTTTATCATATAAATCAATTAGCTCATCACTAAATACATTGACTTTATCACCAAAATCTTTATATAGGGAAGAGAATGTTATGTATTTCTTATTAAATATCTTATACTCATCAGAAATAACTCCACCTTGTACATCGTCCCATAGGTAATGCAATAGTTTATTTTGTATTGCATCAAATTTTTGTTCATCATTACTATAATTATTAAACTTAATAAAAAACTGTCCAATTTGCTTATCTTCACTAAGTTCTAATTTTGAAGTTATAAGCTCATTTAATGACATATACAATTTATTCCATTCAAATTCTTTATCTTCTAGAGTAAACACATACTCGCTCAAATTTATTCCATCTTTATATACAGGGGTTACATCAATATATACAAATTCAAACCTTCTTTTAAAAGCTGTATCTATTACATTTACATTTTGGTCACTTGTATTAACTGTTCCTATAATATGAAAGTTCCTTGGTAAGAATATTTTTTTACCAATATTAATACCTCTTTCATCGAAATATTGAATTATCAGATCATTATTAATTGAGTATTCGCTGACTCCGTTCTCATCCCTATCTAATAATTGAAAAATATCGCCGAATATACTTGCAATATTGCCTCTTGACATTTCTTCAACAATTAAAAAAACTTCCTTATCACTATATTCAAATGCCATTGCAAGTGCTTGTGAAAAAATACCCGCCTTAAAATCATATCCAATTTCACCATTTTTTGATATGGGCATAATATTTCCTATAAAATTATAATATGAATAATCCGAATAGACGGTTGTTTTAAAAACAAATGGATTATTTTTATTTTCAATATCTGGATAGCATTTTTTTATTAGCTGATCCACTCCATAACTTTTTCCTGTTCCAGGTGCTCCAAAGTATATATTTTGTATATTTCTGTTTAACTTATTACATTTAATATCATTGTAATTCTTAAGTTCAATATTTTCTATACTTATTTGTTTATCACAATATTCAAAATAACTAGATTTTAAATCCGAAATATTGTCATCCTTGTTAAATTCCCAAAACTCATCAAACATGATAATATCCAATAATTCAGCCTTATATTTACTATCATCTTTTGTAGGTAATATAAAAAATACTTTATCAGACTTAACCTCTATAAATTTTGACCATTCAATAACGCTCAATAATTCATTAATTTGCCTATCTTGATGATTCCACACTCTCTCATTAATTGGAACAATATTTGTAGGTAAATTTTTAGTCAATCTATATTCCTCAAGTTGTTTTATTAACTTAATCCTATCAGCATCAGTCTATAAAGCTATATTTTTATTGTAAAAAATAAAGTTTACTATTTCATCTTTTGTTAAATAAACTTCTCTAGAGTTCATTTGATAATACAAAAAAAGTATTTTAATGATTTCACGCATCGGAGCTAATTTGATACCGTCCTTTACTGCATTATCAAAACTATCCTTTGTCCTTGGGTTTGGAAATTGAAATGTTTTTATAAAATTAAGTACAACACTTCTAATATCCCCTTTAGCTGCTAGTTTTGCACTGTTACCTTTATTGCTAAAATTCAAATAAAATCCAATTGTATTAGCATTATTATTTGTCGATTTATCTTCACTAGCCGATGGTACTGAATCTGTTAAGAACATTTTTGCAAAGTCTATAGCTTTTTCTTCTAAATTAGATACTCGCATATCATTTGTATATAAATAATGGAACATATTAATCGCCTCTTTATATATTATCTAAAAACTCTTTTACAGCTTTACCTATTGCTAAAGCTAATTTTGGTGGCACTGCATTACCAATCATTTGATATACACTCCCTTGCGACCCAATAAATTTAAAATCATCATCGAATGATTGAAGTCGTGCTGCTTCACGTGGTGTAATACTTCTAGCTTGGGATGAATCATAATGTATAAATCTATTACCATCCTTATATAAATGAGCTATGATTGTTGTACTCGGCTCATCCTTTCTCAAAACATGGTATCGATGTATCGGCGACTTAGAGCCAACTTTTTGTTCATATATTTTAGTAATCGCTGCAGCATTAGTATATTTCATTTCACCAGTCTCAATATCTTCAGCTAACATTTTGAAAATATCCATATCTCTTAAATTATGATAACGAGGTACATGCCAATTTATACCTTCCTGATATGAATATGCTTTTTTATTTATTCTTTTTTCCTCATCCCAAATAGGGTTGATTTTAGGTAAATCACCTATTGCTTCTGCTACTGTTACTTCCTTTTGTTGATATTTTGGTAAAATAACATTATAAAAATTATCAATCTTATCATATATAGAGTCTAATGAATCTATATCCTTTCTAACGCCAAGCAAAATTACTCTTTTGCGCCTTTGAGGTACTCCATATTTAGAAGCATCAACAACCCCATACTTCTGTATTTTATTGCTAATTATATAGCCACTTTTCCTAAATTCCTCTTCAATTATTTCAATTATTTTTTTCCATTTGGTTGAGCACTTAATATGCCTGGGACATTTTCAAATACAAATACCTTTGGATTATATCTTTTAACAACAGATAGATAATGTTCGAAAAGATAATTCCTATAATCATTTCGCATTCCATTTTCATCTCTTACTCTACCTGCAATTGAATATGCTTGGCAAGGCGGTCCACCTATAATTAGGTCTACACCTTTTGATTTTTCTACATAATGATCTAGTCCCAAAGAGGAGCCAAAACTTTCATCGTTACTCCAACCAGTAAATAGCTCATCTTCTCTCTGTATATCAAAGTGTAATACTGATTCATCTGCATCTAAAATATTGTATTTACTTTTTAATCTATACCTGAGTGTATCTACTTGTGGTTTCAACCATTCAACTGAAGATATGCACTCATAATCACCAGTTTGCATAAATCCATCCTCCAGTCCCCCACAACCAGCAAATAAGTCTATAAATTTATACCTTCTCATACTATGATTAGCCTTTCTCTATAAATAGTCCTTGAGTTTTTTTGCAATAGCATACCCTAATTTAGGTGGGACTGCATTTCCTACTTGTTTATATTGTTCGGATTTATTTCCGTAAAAAATAAAATTATCTGGGAAAGACTGTAATCTTGCACTTTCTCTCACCGTCGGTATTCTATTATATTTGTAGTGAAAATGTGATCTATGCCCTGTATTTATAGTTAACGAAGGTTTCTTACTATGGTATCGCGTAAGTGCCTCATTATATTTATACATATTTTTATATTCTTCCGGCAAAGCCTTATAGTTTTTTCCTTCTGGCACAAGAGAAATCATCCTCACTGTTTTTGTCGAATGAATTGTTCCTATATTATTATATAATTTAGCTGAATTTTTTCTCATTTCAGCTTGATATTTTGTTTGTGGAGCACATTCATATTCCTGTATCTCATCTCCATAAATACCTTCTAAAGCTGGTAAGTCTCCTATTGCATCCTCACAAGTAATAAAATTTTCTGATGAAAGTATAGGCTCTGGAAAACTAAACTCCTCCTTAGAGTTTAATAGTCCAACAAAAAATGCTCTTGTGCGTATTTGTGGAACACCATATTCAGGGGCATATAAAACTTTCACTGACATTTTATAACCCAGTTTTTCAAAATCATTAAATATCCTTTTTTTACCAGCACCCTCATAAAGTGTAAGCATTCCAGGAACATTTTCTAATACAACAGCTCTTGGCTTCATTCTTTCCGCCAATTTAACCATCGCTTTATATAACATATTTCTTTTATCATCTTCTTCTCTTTTACCAGCTAAAGAAAAGCCTTGGCAAGGTGGCCCACCAACTAATACATCAAGGGTATTATGTTCTTTGGTAAACTCTGAAATTATGTAATCAATATTATCAAGATTAAACAAATCCAATTTTAATGCTTTAGCCTTTCCATGATTGTTTTCAAAAGTTTTTAACGCACTATCATCAAAATCTATTCCTAAAATAACATCAAAACCAGCGTCTAAAAATCCCTTGGATAGTCCACCAGCTCCTGAAAATAAATCTATAACTGTAAACTTACACACCCGTTTTTTCCTCCATCTGCAATACTTACACATTCTACAATTCCTGAAATATCACATTGCAATATATCACATATTCTTAATAATATATCAGCAGCAACATTTTCACCGTCTTTTATTTTATAGAATGTGTTTTTACTTATATTTGGTTTATCCATAAGCTCAAAATTTTTTATTTCTACATCTATTAATTTCTTAAATAATTTTTATGAATTAGTTTTGACATTTTTATATTCTAGAACAATCTAAAATATTTTTTGTAAATATATTTGCATTATATTTTTGGCATCTGATAATTCTAATTTCAGTTGTACTATATTTTCGAACAACTGAATTACAGCATCTTCATCTTTCATTTTTTAAATCGTTCCAGTAATGTCTCCATTTTTTATTCATTATATACCGTTATTGTATCATACAATTATCATTTTACATACTAACACCATCAGTACATATCCCAAGTCATAAAAAATCGGCATAGCCAATGGTTATGACTATGCCAATATAAAAAGTTATAGCTCCCTTGTTAAGTTTTGCTCAGGTACTACAACAATCCCTGTATCCGTATATAAGGAAACTCCCCTACTTCTACTTCAGTTTTTACGGAAAATACTGTTTCTAGTAATTCTTCGGTCATCACATCTTTAGGAGATCCATCTGCTAAGATATGCCCCTGATAGAGTACACCAACTCGATGTGAATATTGGGCTGCTTGGTTTAATTCATGCAAAACCATAACAACTGTTAACCCTTCACGGCGATTTAAGGCCTGTAATAACTCCATAATCTCTAATTGGTGGTTAATATCTAAATACGTGGTAGGCTCATCCAAGATTAATACTTTTGGTTCTTGAGCTAATGCCATGGCAATCCATACACGTTGCCGTTCACCACCGGATAAGGAAGATACTAGCTGATTCCGTAAATGACTCACTTGTGTAGCCTCTAAGGCAGCATCTACCACTTCTTTATCATGAGACCCTTGTTGCTTCCACCAAGATTGGTAAGGGAATCGACCACAGTTGACGAGTTCTTCTACTAACATATCTTTTGGGATAGACGGTACTTGTGGTAAGAATGCCATATATCTAGCCAATTCTTTATTAGAAAAGGCCGTTGCCTCTTTCCCTGCAATTTGTATGATACCGGTACTTTTAATAGCACTATTAATGGCATGTAATAATGTACTTTTACCACAACCATTAGGACCGATTAAGGTAGCGATTTCCCCTTCATAGACCGTCCAATCAATGCCCTTTAAGACTTCTTTTTCACCGAAGGAGACACGACAATCTTTCACAGAAATTACTGGTTTCATTAGTCATCCCTCCTCAATAAATACAAGAAGAATGGAGCGCCGAAGAATGCCATAATGATACCCACTGGAATTTCAATAGGGCTAAACAATGTACGCCCCACAGTATCGCTAATGACTAGCACAAAAGCTCCTAAGAAGGCAGACCCCGGTAGCAGGAATCGATAATCTGTGCCCAACATCATGCGAGCAATATGCGGAATAATCAATCCTACGAAACCAATTAAGCCCGCTACTGATACGGCACTGGCTGCTAATAATGCTGCCACAGCAGTCATCATAAACCGTGTTTTTTCAACGGCTAAGCCTAAACTGCGTGCTGTTTCATCACCTAAGCTGAGTATAGTCAATCGTTTTGCTCCTAAGAAGGCAAATAACAAGCCCCCTATGGTATAAGGAATTAAGACATACACTTGCGGCCAACTACGAGCGGCTAGACCGCCAACCATCCATAATAGAGCCCCTTGCACTCGATCCCCATAGAATACGAGTAGGGCAGATATCATGGACCCTAAGAATGCTGCTACGGCTACGCCAGCCAAGATAATACGACTTGGACGTATACCTTGTTTCCACGCTAGGGCATACACAAGTATGGCCGCTGTCAAAGCGCCAATGAAGGCAATGAATGGCACCGCATATTCTAAGTAAGGAAATAAAATCAATACTATGACACCAGCTAATCCTGCGCCTGAGGAAACCCCTACGATTTGCGGATCTGCTAATGGGTTTTTCATAACTGCTTGTAAGATAGCGCCTGCTACAGCTAGATTCGAGCCTACTAGGGCCGCTACTATATTTCTTGGAAAGCGAATATTCCATATGACTAGTGAGTTCGTATCAGATAAAGTGGGAGACCACAATGTATGCCATATTTGAGCCAATGTAGTCTGGGCGGACCCAAATACTAATGATAAGATGAGGGCAGCAATCGCTGCTGCCCCAAACACTAGAACGAGAAACATACGCCATGCATTGCGTGTTTGACTCGTTCTATTCATTATTTCTTTTCTTTTCCTTCTACAAATAACATGTCGTTACGTTTTACATCTGTGTAGAACAATGCGTTAACAACGGATGCAGCAATGGAGCTACCACCTTTGTTACCTTGAATTGTAATGTAAGGAACTGGAGATACTTCTGCCAAATAATCTTTAGATTCTGCAGCACCTACGAAACCTACTGGAATCCCGATGATTAAAGCAGGACGAATCCCTTCTTCTAAAGCAAGGCGCAATACTTCGTATAAAGCAGTTGGTGCATTACCAATCGCCACGATTTGGCCTTCTAATTCTTTACCGAATGTACGCATCGCAGCAATAGAGCGTGTCACGCCTAATTCTTTTGCCATTTCAGCCACTTTTTCATCACGAATTAAGCAATGTGCTTCACTGTTATGAAGTTTCAATGCTGGTTTAGAAATACCTGTGCGCACCATTTCCACGTCAGTGTAAACATGAGCGCCATTGTTAACAGCTGCAATACCTGCCGCTACAGCGCCTTCACTAGTTCGGAATAATTTTGCATATTCTACGTCACCAGACGCATGAATGGTACGAGATACCACTCGAATTTCATCCTCAGTAAATCCCATATCTTTTACATATGGATAGATAATTTCCATACTTTTATCTTCAATTGCTTTAGGGTTTTTAATGTAATCCATCGTAATCCTCCCATAGGGTTTTAAATTCTTCTACTGTTGAAATCGTCACTGCTCCTTTCGCCGGTGTTGGGCGATCGATAACAATGACATGAACATCTAAATCAATAGCAGCTTGTAACTTAGTGTCTGAACCTCCTACAAGGCCAGAGTTTTTCATGACTACTACCTCTGCTTTTGTATCTTGGAACATGACCTTATTCATGTCATAAGAAAATGGTCCTTGCATAGCAATGGTATATTTAGGAGATACTCCCAAATCTTCCATCATTTGCAGCACTTCCGCCGTCGGTAATACACGGGTCCATACTTCTTTATCTTGTAAAGCTTCAGACTTGGCAAAGACATGCATGGTCTTACTACCTGTTGTAAGATATACCACCTTACCTAGTTCACCTGCCAAAGTAGCTGCCTCTTCTTCATTGCTCACATGATGTAATTTATCATACTCTGGCAATGGCACTTCTTTCCGTTCAAAGCGAATGAAAGGAATGTCCATATCTGCGGCGGCTTCGCGAGCTGTGGCGGTCACAATCGCCGCATAGGGATGGCTCGCATCTATGAGCATCGTAATGCCTTTATTTTGAATGAGAGCTTTCATCTCCTCTAAATTCAAGCGTCCTTCATGGACTTCAATGCCTGGATGGGATGCTAATTGTGCCCCATATTGGCTAACCACAGACACTAACACAGGTAATCCTGTATGCTCTTGTACTGCTACCGCCAAATTACGACCATCTAGCGTACCCGCTATAACCCAAATCACAGTTTATATCCTCGCGGCGTAATGATATTACCATTTTCCACATAAGTTTGGCTGTTACCAATGATAACTAATGTTTGCATATCGATTTCTTCTTTGTGGAAATGTTCTAAATCAGAAATAATAATATGTTGACCTACACGACCTGCTTTTTGGACAATGCCTACTGGCGTTTTAGGGTCACGATGTTGCAATACTAGTTCACGTACTTCATCTAAATGTGTGACACGTTTTTTACTGCGTGGGTTGTATAAAGCGATAACCATATCACCTTCTGCACATAGAGCTGCACGTTTTTTGATTAAGTCCCATGGTGTCATCAAATCGCTCAAGCTAATAACAGCAAAGTCATGCATCAATGGAGCACCTAACACAGCTGCTGCCATGTTTACAGCGCTTAAACCTGGTACGATATGTACAGGAGGACGTTTCTCCTCTGCCACTTTATTAGCCAATTCGATAACAAGACCCGCCATGCCGTATACTCCAGGGTCACCACTGGATACCACAACCACTTTATGACCTTCTACAGCTAAGTCTACAGCTTGTTGGCATCGATCCACTTCTTGCATCATGCCTGTACCTACAGTTACTTTGTCTGCTACAAGGTCTTTAATCAAGTCTAAATAGGTAATGTAACCTACCACACGGTCTGCTTGTAAAATCGCTTCCCGTGCTTCTGGTGTCATGAATTCTGGGTTACCAGGTCCTATTCCGATGACTTGTAATGTACCCGTGCAATGGCTACGGTTGTTCTCGGAAATATTGTTTTGTGTTGCAGTAGCTCCTGCCCCTGCGCTAGTAATAGTGCTGTCGTTTCGCATACGTTTCCTACTCCTATGGTTTGTTTAACAAAATTTGATTCAATAATTTGTGCCTCTTCAATACAAGGGGCCATTTCTTCTTGTGTATAAAATTGAATAGGCCATTTGAGCTCTTCCATGGCTTCCAATAATCCTACTTCATCGGCTTTTACGATGACTGAGGCCGCTCCTTTGACACTTAATGGGGATCGTCCTACATTTTGCAATGATTCTGCTACAGCTGAAAGTATCAATTCTTTCGGTGTATCACGACGACATCCGATGCCCACTGTCATAGTCGGTGGTCGCAACACCAGTGTGATACCTACGCAATCAATAGTTCTATCTGTAATCACAACCTTTGGCTCATCCCCCCATGGGAATGCTTTCTCCGGATGAAAGAGTGCATAGTCCACTTGATGTGCTTGTACAGCCCTTTCAAAGTCATCTGCCAAGGTGCTATCCAAATAATATTTAACAGCATCACCATTGACGATAGCTGCATTCACCTTAATAAGCATAGAGAAGTCTTCTACCTTGGCGCATATCTTACGAGCCAATACATCTGGTGCAGGCAACTGATTCACGTCTGTAGCTGTCGTAATCACCGGAGTAGCCCCCGTAATCATAGCCACTTCGCTAGTCCATTCATTAGCGCCACCTAAATGTCCAGATAATAGGCTAATCACAAAGTGACCACCTTCATCCATCACTAAAATAGCTGGATCTTCCGATTTATGCTTGATGAAAGGTGCAATCATACGCACTACAATGCCTGTGGCCATAATGAATAAGATACGGTCATAGTCTTTCCACAACTGTTCTATATGCATTTTCAAAGAAGAAAAGGATATGGCTGTGTCTCCACTTTCACGTTCTACTTTTTCATAACAGTCCACCACATGTTCCTGTATATAGGCACTGCGTACTTGTTGGCCTAGCTTAGCCCCACGTTTTGTAACAGATACGATAGCAATCTTCATTACTTAGCATCTCGATACATATGAGCAAAGCCTTTGTCATAGAGTTTAGATAATTCATAATCTGTATCCAGTACACGGCTTACTACAATCATAGCTTGGCGAATAACACCTTCTTCTGCCACCACATCAGCAATCGTTTCTAAAGTGCCACGAATGATGCGTTGGTCTGGCCAAGATGCTTTTACAACGATAGCCACTGGCGTCGTTTTATCGTATCCACCTTCAATTAACTCTGCCGCCACTTTGTCAATCATTTGGACAGACAAGAAAATACACATAGTAGCGCCATGGCTAGCCAACATAGATAATTTTTCTTTTTCAGGCATAGGCGTTCTGCCTTCCATACGAGTTATGATCACAGTTTGGGTTACATTAGGCAATGTGTACTCTTGTTGCAAGGCTGCTGCCGTTGCTAAGAAGGAGCTTACCCCAGGTGTTACATCATAAGTGATCCCCATTACTTTTAACGCATCCATCTGCTCTTGGATCGCTCCGTAGATAGCAGGGTCACCAGTGTGTAAACGCACTACCGTTTTACCTTCTGCTACACTAGCTTTTGTAACTGTTAATACATCATCTAAACTCATAGATGCAGAATTATGTATTTCACAGCCTTCTTTACAAGCTTCTAAAATTGCTGGATTCACCAATGAACCAGCGTAGATTACTACGTCTGCTTCTTGTACTAATCGATATCCCTTACGGGTAATTAACTCTGGATCGCCAGGACCTGCGCCTACGATATGTACTTGTGCCATATTATGCCTCCTGTTTCACTGCAGTTACGATAAAAATAGGGCTCAATGGATTTAATAAATGGTATGGACCAGCTTTTCTAAAGCGGCTCACTTGCATTTGAAATCCTTCATAAGTATACGGTCTACCTTTTAGTTCTTTTAAAATCGTATAGCCTGTTTCCATAGTCACAGCAGTTACTACAAGACGACCGCCCACTTTTAACAACCGTGTGGCTTCGTCCATAATTGCACCCATACCACCAGCACTACCACCGATGATAACAGCGTCTAATTCTGGTAAATCTTCCATACCTTCTGGCGCTTTGGCTTCAATAATTGTTAAGTTTTTCACACCAAATTTTTCTTGATTTTGGCGAATTAAATCTGTCGCTTTTTCAAAGCGTTCGATAGCATATACATGTCCTTTCGGAGCAGCTATGGCAGCTTCAATCGAAATGGAACCAGTACCAGCTCCCACATCGAGAACCACGCTATCTTCTTCTACACGAGCTGCATTCATGACTACCATACGAATTTCTTTTTTCGTCATTGGCACATCACCACGAATAAATTCCTCGTCTTCAATTCCAAAAAAATGTCTCATCCTAATACCACCATTACGGAGTGCCCAAAGCCCTCCAATTTTTGTAATTCTTCTAATGTACCGCGTTCAATACGCTCATCTTCATAACTCAATCGTTCACAGGCTGCCGCTTTTGTATCCTTCGGCCAACCATGCTCTTCGATTAAATAGTTTGCAATATAGGCAGGATTTTGTTCAGGATCCGTTAAGAAACCTAATTTACGTCCTTCTGCATAATACAAATCTGTTTCCTCTGGTCGACGACCGTGAAAGCTCATTAAATCTGCATTGTGCCATACTTCTCCAAGTCTAGCAAAGGCAAATGTCATGGAACTTATGCCCGGTGTCACATCAATAGGATTATTAGGAAACTTAGTTTTTAAATACGGCAACAAGGAATAATATCCTGTATCACCGCTGACTAAGACTACAATGTCATTGGATTGTAGTTGCTGTCCCATCCACTCTGCCATAGGTGCTAATTTCGCAATAGGAAAGGTTTCCTGACCTGACTGAGCAAAATCTTCTAATGCTCGCTCACTTCCTACCAAGACCTTAGCCTGTTTGATTAGATGTAATCCTCTAGGTACTACATACTCTGGATTCCCAGGGCCAATACCTACGACATACAAGGTATGTGCCATGATTCTTCTTCTCCTATTTCCTTCGCTACCTCATCGACGGCCAATATAGTGCCATCTAGGGTAGATATGATAATACCAACCTTTGCATCTTGCGCAATATAGCGCATAGAACGCAAGGACGCTCTATCCGCTACACGCTGATAAATGCCCTCTAAGTGTTCCCGTTCAATAATTGGCATGGCAGCCTCTGTTGTGCGACAGTCCATCAATTCTTCACAAACTTCTCGAGATGCCCCTTCTAAGGCTGCATAAGCTACAATCGTTTCCATACGTCCATCACTCATGCGATTATGGGTGTGAAAGCTGCCGCTAGCCAATTTGATAATTTTACCAATGTGACCAATGATGAGGATATTTTTAAATCCAATTTTGACACATTGTTCTAGCATGAAGCCAATAAAATTACTTGTTTCTGCCATTTGATTGATAGAAATCCCTAGTTGTTCTTTTGCGATTTCTTGACCAATACGCCCTGGTACAAGGATGGCTGTTGTATAACCGGCTTCTTTCATGACACGCAATTGAGGTACTAAAGAGTTTTTAAACCCTTCTTCACTCATTGGTTTTACAATACCTGTTGTACCAATGATGGAAATACCACCTTCTATACCAAGAGTGCCATTCAAGGTCTTTCTAGCTAAGGTCTCCCCCGCTGGTACGGACACTTTCACATGGATACCCATACCTTTCGGTACTAATTCCTCAAACACATAGGAAATCATCGTTCTAGGCCCTGGGTTGATAGCAGTTTCTCCTACAGGTAAGGCTAGGCCCGGCTTAGTCACTATGCCCACTCCAAATCCAGCTTCATACGTAATGGCTCCTGATTGATTTAATGTTACCGTGGTCACAATATCTGTACCATGTGTGACATCTGGATCATCACCACCATCTTTTACCACTGTCACCATTGCTTCTGCAGGAGAGAGAACCTCAACCTTAGAAATAGGCACATCAATGAATGCATCTTGAGGATTTCGTATAGAAACTTGATCTACAATTTCTTCTTCAATGAGAGCAAGGAGTCCAGCTTTTACCCCTGCTGTTGCACAGGAACCAGTGGTGTATCCACCACGCATATCTTCTACGTTCATAGTCCCTCACATGATAAAATAGGAGCATCCATTGGGTGATGCTCCTTTATTTAATTAAGATCGGAAATTCACAAATTGTAATTCCACAGGTAAATCTTGTTCACGAAGCATAGTAATCACTGCTTGCAATTGATCTTTATCTTTTCCTGCTACACGTACTTGGTCTTCCATAATTTGAGCCGTCACTTTTAATTTCATATTTTTAATTAATTTGACAACATCTTTAGCCACCTCTTTAGAGATACCATTCTTAATAGTCACAACTTGACGTACAGTACCGCCAGATGCTGGTTCGATTTTACCATACTCTAAATTTTTAATGGCTACATTACGTTTTACCATTTTCCCTTTTAGGACATCGATAATGGCTCCTAATTTGTATTCATCATCGCAATGAATTTTAATGGTATCACCATCATGTTCTATATCTGCTTTGCTATTACGAAAATCATAGCGTGTACCGATTTCTTTCTTCGCTTGATTTACTGCATTATCTACTTCTTGCATATCCACTTCGGATACAACATCAAATGAACAATCTTTAGCCATATAAACCTCCAATACATATTTACATGAACAGTTTAATTATACCCTACTTCCCTTATATTTTCTACCTTTGTAGTACCTTTTATTATAGCTTTTAGGAATGTAGTATACGTTAAAAAAATACCTAATGAATACAGCTTTGATTTCTCTATTCATTAGGCATCTTACAATCACAATATAAACTTATTTTACACCGTCTTTAGTGCGTTCAAAACCTACTTGCTCTGCAGCGATTTCGTACAAAGCGATAGACACTGGATTTTCCGTTCCTACTTCACCTACAAGGGATGGATCTCCATCTGTCAATTCACGAGCACGCTTAGCTGCTAATGTTACCAACGTGTATTTGCTGTCCACTTGTTTTTCTAAATCTTTTAAATGCGGTTCTACCATCATGATGAAAGTCTCCTTTATCTACTTACTATATTATTGTTGTCCTTGTTCATTGCTATACCGTTTATAAATATATTGAATCTTTTCTTTGTTGCGGCTAATCTTGCATGTTTCAGCCCGTAAGATGGAAGCTGTTCGTTCAATGGCATCTTCCAAATCGTCATTCACCACAATGTAGTCATAACGATGTGCTAATGCTAATTCAGAACAAGCTAAAGATAAACGTTTATGAATCACTTCTTTATCATCCGTACCACGACCATGCAGACGAGATGTTAACACATCTAAGGATGGCGGCACAACATAAATAAAGACAGCATCGCTGTAAGATTCTTTTACCTTCATAGCACCTTGAATATCAATCTCCAAAATCACGCTCTTGCCTTCTTCTAATAAGTTCATAACGTGCTCTTTCGGTGTACCATAGTAATTATCATACACTTTTGCATATTCTAAGAATGCATCTTCTTTGATTAGTTTTTCAAATGTATCTACATCTCGGAAGAAATAGCTAATGCCTTCTTCTTCTCCCACCCGCGGTTGACGTGTGGTCATCGATACAGAATAGACCAGGTTTGGCATTTGTTTGCGGAGTTCTGCACAAATCGTGCCTTTTCCTGCCCCAGATGGTCCTGAAATGACGATTAATATTCCTTTATCAGACATGATAACTCCAGTACTACTTACACATTATTCTATATTCTGAATTTGCTCTCTTACTTTTTCTAACTCTACTTTCAACTGTACAACTGTATCTACAATTGTAATTTCATTCCCCTTAGATCCCATGGTATTAACCTCACGGTTCATTTCTTGTAACAAGAAATCTAACTTCCGTCCAATAGGCCCTTCTTCCTCAAGGATTTCCTTTAATTGTACCACATGTGAGGCAAATCGGGCAATCTCTTCTGAAATATCTACTTTATCTGAAAGTATCGCCACTTCTTGCATAAACCGTTCTTCTTGAAAGTCTACGCCCACTTTATCTAGCATAGTCTGGATCCGTTGCAATAATCGCTCTTCATGGTGTGCTAACGCTACGTCTCTTCGACTTTCCATGTAAGCAAATAATGTTTCAATTCCTTGAAGGCGTTTTGTAATATCTTCTTTCATCGCAATGCCTTCTTTAGCACGCATATCAAGAACACCGTCTATGGCTAATTTTGTAGCCTCTTCTAAGGCACGACCTATCGCCGCTTCGTCAGTAGGTGGTTCTTCTACAGTGATCCAGTCCGAAGAAATGGACATGATAGCCGATAAAGGAACCTCTTTCACATCTGTATAGAATCCCTCTTCTACCAAAAATTGTTTAATCTGTCCACATAAGGCACGGTTCATAGATAATTCTTTCTCTTGCTCGCCGGACTCTTTGTATAAAATAGACACCTCTACCTTACCACGTTGAAAGGCAGATTGGATTAGGCGTCGAACTTTGTCTTCAAAAATATTAAATTGTTTAGGACTTTTAATTGTAATATCACAATATCTTGTGTTTACCGTTTTAATCTCTACTTGGAAACTTCCTGTTTCTGTAGTCACTATGCCGCGACCAAAGCCTGTCATACTGTTCATGGATTTACCTCGCGTTTCCGTTCTATTTCTTATCTTTCAGTATAGCACGGTAAGACTAAAAATAAAACGTTTTATTTGCTCTAATCTATATCTACCATAACGTTACTATAATTAGAAATTTTATTTTACTGCTAATCCAGATATACATTATCCTTCTCTTATATATCGCTCTCAATGAAACATCAAGTTTAACAATGTCTCTATTCAGCTATATTTTGGGTGTCATACCTTTAATTCAAAACCTACCTATATCTCCTAGTACTAGATTAGTGTATACTAGTATAGGGATGTTTTTTAAAATTTATCCCCTTCTTAATAAATAGTACATACGCATTATATCCTTAGCAAGATACCATGTAATGCCAATCATTTTTGTAATCTTATAAATAAATAGCTATGTCTTTTGTATAGTATCGAAGTATGATTTCACTGATACGTTACACTTTCAGATATAACAATACAATACACCTATAACGAAAGGATTTCCATGAATTTAGATGGTTTAACATTATCTGTATTAATCCGAGAACTAAATGACCAAGTTGGTAATGGTCAGATTCAACGTATTCAGCAGATTGATAAAACAAGTATACTTTTAAAAATCAATACACCTACCACAAGTCCATACTTAGTGATTACTGTAGGCAGTGCTCCATCCATCTATGTAACAGACAAGATTGTAGATGCTCCCAAGGAGCCCACATCTCTTATAATGTATTTACGGAAATACATTGAAGGAGCTCGTGTCACAAATATTGAACAACTACACGGAGACCGCATCATCCGCATCACCGCCGACAAATTAGGCTTAGATGGTTCCATACTTGTAAATGAAATCTATGTAGAACTAATGGGCAAATATTCCAACTGTATATTTGTGCAAGATGGCACCATTTTAGAATCCCTTGTTCATGTCACACCACTTATGAATCGTGTTCGGTCAGTAGCTCCTAAATTACCTTATGAGCTACCTCCTAATACATCTCGTGTGGATCTTATGCAGTTCTCCGGTCCGGAGATAACACAATTACTCCAATCTTTTTCACAAGACACAGTGGGCAATACCATTCGTCATATCTTCAATGGCTTTGGTCCTGTCCTATTAGATGATCTATGTTATCGTATGGGGCTAACTCCTACGACACCGATGACAGCGGAGCTCATCAATAGCATCACCGAAGGACTTACTAATTTGCAATCCCAACTTCTTAGGGCACAAGGATTATTGCAATACACCACGGCTACTGGTAAACGTTTGTTAACGCCTATTCCACTCTGTGAAAGTTCCCCCCATACCATTGTTGATACTATCCAGTATCCAACAATTTCTGAGGCCCTTTCACAGGATGTGGCAAAACTAGGAGCTATTCATACAGCAGGAAAAGAGTTAGAAAAAATTATCTCCGCTGCTATCAAAAAAGAGGAAGGTCGTCACGAAAAAATTAAAGCTGAACTAGACGACACATCCAAAGCGGATATGTATAAATCCTATGGGGATTTGCTCATGATTTATAGCTACTTGCCTCACCACTATGAGTCGGAAGTGACGGTGCAAAATGTATTATCTGACTCAGCTGAAGATATTACAATCCCATTGGATCCCCCATTATCCATTACAGAAAATGCCCAGGCCTTTTATAAACTGTATCGTAAGATGAAAAATCGTACGAAAAATGGTCAATACCAACTAGAACAAAGCTCCATGCGCCTTTCTTATTTGGAATCCATTCAATACAGTTTATCTTTGGCCACGACCAAACAGTCTGTTCAAGAAATTCGCAGTGAATGTGAAAGTGCAGGCATCTTGCGTCAATCTAAAAAGCCGATTCCTTTCAAGATTAAAAAAGACAATTTCTTGCATTTTACCATTCCTAATGGTGACGTATATGTAGGGCAAAACAACCAGCAAAATGAGTACCTTACCAACCGTTGGGCTAAACCTAATGACCTATGGTTACATACACAGCATATTCAAGGATCTCATGTTATCTTACGTTCAGATATAGAACCAGATATTAAAATGATTGAAGCCGCTGCGCAAATCGCTGCGTACTTTAGCAAAGGAAAAGATACATCTAAAGTAACCGTGGACTACACCTTAGTGAAGCACATTAAAAAGCCACCTGGATCTCCTTTGGGATATGTCATATTTAATACCCACAACGACATTGTGGTAGAACCGAAAGTACCTAAGGGGTATACAGAAAATCACTAGTTTATCTTATGTACAAGTTAGAATATTCCTTTGTAATCTAATGGTAACCAATGATTTTAACAACATAATCAAAATATAGAAAAGGCTGTAAGCATTCATATCGTTTACTTACAGCCTTTTTATTATTCTAATTCATTACGGGTTATAGAACTACTATAATAATGCATTCATTTTTCCAATTTCAGTAATTTGCTCCACCGTTAATTTTGTAATACGAGATATCATCTCTACGGACAATTTCTCCTTAAGCATTCCAATAACAGCTTCTACCTTACCTTCAGTTCTACCTTCTTCTCTACCGATTTCAATCCCTTCTTTTAGCTTATTCTCCATTTCAAATGCTAACGTCATATAATCTCGCCTCCATTCATCACATTGTTTTATCGTATGAACTTCACTATCAATCTCGCACATCAGACTATCTTTAGGTTCTTTTCCATCTATATAATCTAAAAAATATTTTAGCTCCTTAGATACATCATCCAATTCACCCTTAGTACTCAAAAAAATCTTATGACTCCCATCATTCAAGTGTCTACGCGTATTCTGCAAGCATACATTTTTAAAGTCATACTTATGAAGCTTATCTGGATATACCTCAAATGTACATATAAAAATAACGTATACATCGTTTAGTTCTGAATAATGTTGACCTTTTTCTAAACTATCAATATCTATCGCACTTTGATAATAACGAGCCCTTTTGACAAGCTCCTTCATATCTTTACTAGTCTGCATTTCAATGTTAAAGATAGTTCCTTTATCATCATTGACAAATACATCTAGTCGCACACTCTTGCTATCCAAGCGAACATCAATAGTCTTCTCTTCTTCCAAATATTCAATATCCTTAATATCAATATCTAAAAGTCTTTCTATCGTTTGCTTGCAAATGCGTTTATTACGCATCACTTTCTGAAAGATAAAATTATCTTGTATCGTAAGTTCTTCAAAAGGCTTGATAGACATAGGATTCACACTCCTTTTTCTATCTAAATTATAGCACAAAGACGATAGTTTAACGAGTTATATTTAATGATTTACACTTATCCCAATACATCTGCCATGGCTTTCACGGTTCGTTCGATGGCAATATCGATGGTCTCTTTATCTATGGTTAAAGGGGGATTAAAGTAAATGACATTCCCCAATGGTCTAAGTAGTAATCCTCTATCTAATGCTTTTTTATAGATTTGATATCCCATGCGCAAGGAGCCCTCAAATCCTTCTTTTGCTTCTTTATTGGTAACAAGTTCGATGGCATTTATTAATCCCATACGACGGATTTCTCCTACATTGGGGTGATTCCCCAAGGCTTTCACTAAAGCATCATGTAAATAGTTACCCATTTCCTCAGCTTGTTCCAAAATATGTTCATCTCGCAACGTATCTAGTACTGCCAATGCTGCGGCACAGCCCAATGGGTTACCACTATAGGTATGACTATGCATGAATGCTTTCATCGTATGGTAATCATCGTAGAAGGCCTGATAAATTTTTTCAGCTACTACTGTAATTGACATCGGCATATAGCCACCAGTCAATGCTTTGGAGACAGTCATAATATCTGGAGAAACTCCTGCATGGTCAAAGGCAAATAACTTGCCTGTACGACCAAATCCTGTGGCAATTTCATCAGCAATCAGTAACACTCCACAACGATCGCACAGCTCACGTAGTTTACGTAGGTATTCTGGCGGATACATTTTCATACCTGCACACCCTTGAATCAATGGTTCGACGATTACTGCTGCCAAGGTAGATCCATGTTCTGCAAAGTCTTTTTCCATATGCTCAAAACATTCACAGGAACAAGTTTCACGAGTTTTATCATAAGCACAACGATAACAGTCTGGTCCTTGTGTGTGAACAGTTTGATCCATCAACATTGGCTTATAAATTTCAGCAAACAAATCCATACTACCTACCGATAAAGCACCAATGGTTTCACCATGGTAGCTCTCACTGAGGCATAAAAATTTTTGACGCTCTGGGTGACCTGTTTGATAGTGGTATTGGAACGCCATTTTCAAGGCACATTCTACAGCACCAGACCCATTATCACTAAAGTGAAACCTTGTTAACCCTTCTGGCACTACTTCTTTCAATCGTTCAGCCAAAGTGATAGCCGAACGATGACTAAAGTTAGCAAAGATAACATGTTCCAATGTATCTAATTGATTTTTAATCGCCTCATTGATCTTTGGATGGCAATGGCCCAATAAATTACACCACCAAGAACTAATGATATCTATGTATTCTTTTCCATCTACATCATATAAATAGCAACCTTTTGCATGGTCAATTACAATGGGTGGCAATGTTTCATAATCTTTCATTTGAGAACATGGATGCCAAATTAACTCTAAATCCTTTTTTGCCCAATCTTTCATGTGTATACCTATACCTCTCTTATAATTATCTAATTATGCATGGGGATTTACAACATCCTCGTAACAATTTAACATAGTGTCCACATCCATATGCAAGGATGTTTCACCTGGTCTTATTCGATCTAAGACAGGAATTCCCGTCAATCGTTCCATCATCACACAATTATCTTCTTCCATCGGGTTTCCTGTGTATTGATTCACAATGATACCTTTTACAGTAATACCTTTGGATTGCAAATAATGGATTGTCAACACTGTACTGTTAATCGTACCAAGTGCTGCTGTAGCTACCACAATGGTTGGCAGGCCTAAATCTTTTACTACATCTTCTAGCATATATAGCTCTGTATCTGTTACATACAGAGGACAAATAATGCCACCACTACCTTCTACAGTTGTATAGATATGTGATCTAGTGACGTTACAGAAATTTTGGTTCACTATGGTTCTATCGATAACTTTTCCTTCATGACGAGCCGCTAAATGGGGAGATACGGCCTCATCAAATACATAAGATAGTAAACTTTCATCCTCTTGTGAAAGTCCCGCCACTTGTTTCACATATCCTGCATCGCTTTCAGAAATGCTAGGAGCTCCACTGACAGCTGCTTTATAATATGCCACATCATGGCCAGCTTCATGAAGTTTTTTGAGCCATAAAGCAGTGATATATGTTTTACCTACATCTGTTCCTGTACCTAATATATACAAACCTTTTGGGCTTTGAGCTATTGTCATGATTTTATCCTTTCCTACGTTATTCATCACTTATGTGACTTTCACAAATATCAACATAAGGTGCATACAAAAGTGTATATGCACCTCATGTCACATCTGTTATGTATACTATCGTTTTAAAATCGGAAGTAATCGTTTTGCAATCACTGCGGCCAAGATACAGAGGAAAATATCTGGTATCACTGGCAATGCAAAACAGTAGATAAATAATACATCTAGTCCAATTGGTTTTGCTAAGTATAGATCCATAATTTCATATAAGTAGACCATGCCTAAGGCATATACTATAGCTAAATTCACAAAAGAAGCGGTTAACAATGTTTTGAAAGTCACAACTGTTGCTTTTTCTATCATACGACCCGCCATAAAAGCACCAATAGCAAAGCCTAATAGATAGCCAAAGGTAGGTTTGAAGATGTACATAAATCCACCACCTTCAGTAAATACCGGCACCCCTACAAGGCCAAGAATGATGTACATCGCCACACTCATACCGCCTAATCGACTTCCCAAGATTAAACCGGCTAATGTGGTAAAGAGCAATTGCAAGGTAAATGGTAAATTAGGAATAGGAATCTTAATAAATGCTCCTACTGCTACCAAAGCCACAAATAATGCGGTCATCGTAATTTGTCTTGCACTCATCGTACCTGTTACATTTGATTCTTCTTTCATGATAGGACCCTCCCTTGAGCCACAACATAAGATGATAAAAAATGTCTTTCAAATAGTATTAAAACACTATTGCTTTTTATTGTCAACTCCAATATAATTACTAGGAGTTTACAATAAAAAGAAACGACCTATCGTATCATATATCATGATAGATAGATCGTTTGTATATTATTAGATACATCAAATATTTATAACTATACTATAAATAAATATATCCAAAAGTTAATACTCCCTCCACGGGGTTGTAAAGCTTTAATGACTGCACGCTATTTATTTGCAATTAACTGTTCCACCACAGGAATTTGAGCCGTATCTTCTTGTTTCCACGTCAAAGGGACCACAGATATATATCCTTCTTTGATATGTCCCACATCGGTTGGTTTATCTTCCTTATGGAATCCTTGGTCCCCTACAATCCAATAGTACTCTCTACCCTTAGCATCTTGGCGCACATCAATGACATTCGTATACTCTTGAAAACCTTGATGGAATACTTTTACTTGGTCCCAACCAACAGGACCTTCTTTTAGGAAATTAACATTCAATAGTCCTTGATATTTTCCTTCTTCGTACATAACTTTGATAAAATTAACAATGAAAGGCACGACTTCTTCCATGCGTTTGGCGCTGTATTTTTCTAGGGATAGTGCCAAGGATGGAATACCGTACATCAATCCCTCTAGTGCGGCACCTACAGTACCTGAATACACTGCCTCAGATCCCAAATTAAATCCATGGTTGATACCAGATACAACTAAGTCAGGACGATCATTTTTTAATAAATAAGATAAAGAAAACTTTACGCAGTCTACTGGTGTACCCTCTACAAAGAGCATTCTTGGGTTGTCACCCTCTTCACTCATCTCTTTTGCTCGAATCGGCACTTGTACCGTTAACGCACTAGATTTTGCACTTTGCTCCACCTTAGGTGCCACCATTGTTACTCGATGGTGCTTTGCTAATTCCTGTGCTAATCCTTGTATACCTGGGGCCCATAAGCCATCGTCATTTGTTAATAAAATATGCATAGTGTCTCCTATCTAATAGTAATATTACATATACTATTGTATAGTAAATTGACTAATATTTCTATATTTGTAAGATTCCGAATATATTTATTTTAAAATTATATCGAACATAAAAACGGCTAGTTCATTTTTAGGACTAGCCGTTACTTTGTTCGATGTTATTCTATTATTCTTCAATAGCTGATATTTTATCCACACGTTTTGCATGGCGACCGCCTTCAAACTCAGTATGCAACCAAATATCCACGATTTCTAATGCCAAACCTTGACCGATAACACGTTCACCCATAGTTAGTACATTAGCATTGTTATGTTCGCGACTAGCATGAGCAGAGAACGTATCATGGCATAATGCAGCACGAACCCCTTTTACCTTGTTCGCAGCAATACCGATACCGATACCTGTACCACATGTCAAAATACCACGGTCAAATTCACCAGCTGCTACTGCTTCTGCCAATGGTTTTGCCACATCTGGATAATCCATGGAATCTGTGGAGTAGGTACCAAAATCTTTGTACTCAATGCCTTGTTTCTCTAGTAAGCCTTTAATAGCTTCTTTTAAATGAAATCCACCATGATCACAACCAACTGCTACTTTCATTTCGTCCTCCTTTATTTAAAACGTTGTTCACCTTTTAATTACTTATGTAATTCAATCCCTTTTCGTATATGCCGTACAATCTGTTCCGCTGTTTTAGTATATATGTCTTGAGATTGTCCAAATGGGTCTTCCACATCCCCAACTTCGCCACCAAATTCAGCAAGGGTCATAATTTTTTTACTATCGAAAGGAAATTGGCGAAGTAATATTTTTTTATGATCTTCTGTCATTGCCAATACATAATCTGCGGCTTTCACAAAATCTACTTTTAATGGGCGAGAGCTGTGTTCGCTAATATCTTCGCCTACTAATTCACGAACTGCCTCCACTGCTTCGTCGCTCACCTTAGCTCCAGGAACACAAAATAATCCTGTGGATAAAGTCACTACCTCTATACCAAGCTCACGCCCTACAGCACGGGCAATTCCTTCTCCCATAGGACTACGACATGTATTTCCTGTGCAAACAAATAATAAATTCATAAGTACCTCTACTATACTTTAAAGCTGATTACACTATTTAATGTAGTCTAGCCAACACTTTTACAAAACAATTAATAGAAACCATATCTGATATATATCAATACACCAATATTCACAACTAATACACTCATCCCATCAAGCGTTTCAAACATCCTTAGATATATTGTACATGATTACCACTGGCCTTCTCTAAGCGATTCATAACGGCCACGCCAAGTCCTACCGGTGCACAGCCTTCCACAAGTAATGAATCCACACACATGTCGTTGAACTGTAATAAACTATCATATAAACGGTTGGCCAATGCCATAGGCTCTGCTTGTTCACCATATACAATGATATCTACTGAAAGTGTAAAATTAGGAAGTACTGCATTTAAATTTTCCAAAGTTTCCTCTGAAAGTAATAACCCAATTCTCAGCGTTTCCTTGCAATCTTCTTGTAAAATAGCTTCTTGCTGAACCATCTTATCTATGATGTCTTTCATGTGTTCCGCTACTGTTAATGACTGTCCCACTAGTACTTGTACCGGCATGTCTGGTGCATAATGGCGATATTTCATACCTGGTGCTTTGGGTGCCTCTGTAGGATCATGCAAAGCCGTGTCATATACCACATGATCCGCCACCATTTCAAGCATCTCTTTTGTGACACCACCTGGACGCAAAATAATCACAGTATCCCCTTCTACCTGTACGACTGTAGATTCTACACCTATTTCACAGGGACCTGCATCCACTATCGCATGAATACGACCTTTCATATCATGTAGAACTGCCTCCGCAGTTGTCGGACTTGGTCGACCTGAGAGATTGGCACTAGGTGCTGCTATAGGCACACCCGCAATGCGTATCATCTCACGACACACCTCATGGTTTGGGCACCGTAATGCCACCCGTGAAAGTCCACCGGTCGCACGCTCTGGCACTAGCGCAGACTTTTCAAAGGTAATCGTCAATGGACCTGGCCAAAAAGTATCCATTAATCTTTGTTCTAAAGGAGAGATATGTTTCACTAAACGGTGTACCATAGACTGGTCACATATATGTAAAATTAAAGGATTATCAGAAGGTCGCCCCTTTGCAGCATAAATGCGATCCATCGCATCTGTTGCCAGTCCATTAGCTCCTAAGCCGTAGACCGTCTCCGTAGGTATAGCTACTAAATCGCCTACACGAAGCAAAGTGCCCGCTAATTCCACATCATTTGCAGTTAATAACTGTGTCTCAATATGATCTAATGCTTCCATATCGTACCTCCTTTCCTATGCACTATTATATCACTATTTGCGTTGTATCTTCCAACGCACTTCACGAATAATACCAGCTATATCTTGTTGATACACTGGTTCTCCATAGCATCCTGTTTCTGCTGCTAGCCTTGCTACAGCTTCTTCTTGGCCTTGTCCAATTTCGATGGCAAGGTAACCACCATCTTTCACAAAACGCCAACCTTCCCGTATGATAGGAATATAAAACTCTAATCCTGTAGTTCCTCCATGAAGGGCAATATGAGGTTCATGTAATACTTCTTGAGATAATGTGTTCATCTCTACGGTGGTAATATATGGTGGGTTTGACACAAGCACATCAAATATACCTTCTAAGGATGTTTGTTGTTCACCAAATAGAGACTTACAAGCCTCTAATAACGCACTGTATTCAGTACCTTTGCCTACTTTCACCTGTTCTAATAGTTGCTTTATATCACTTTCACAGAACCTTGATACATCAGCTAATTCTAAAGATATACGATTCTCTTCAGCCACTGCCAAAGCTTTATCGGAAATATCTACTCCTATACCAGTGGCATTAGGTAAATAATGTAATAGACTTAACAAAATAGTACCGGGACCTGTACATAAGTCTAAAACGCGTGGCGATGCATCCACATCATAGAGAGCTAGTATATCCTCAATTAATGTTTCCGTATCAGGACGGGGAATCAACACATGTTCATTTACATGAAAGTCTAACCCCATAAATTCTTTATGCCCTGTAATAGCGGCTACACTATATCCCTTCGCACGCTGTACCACTAGAGGTCGATAGGCATCTAATTCAGCCTTGTCCAACGGACGGTCAAAATTGACATATAAATACATGCGGTCACAGCCCAAACTATGAGAAAGCAGTACTTCCCCATCCAAGCGGCTTGATTCTATGCCTTTGGAGCGAAAATACTGCTCTGTCCATTGGAGCATGCGACTAATTGTCCATAACTCATTATCCATGTTGATTTGCCTCTTGCATTTTAGCGGCTTGTTCTGCTGTAATGAGGGCTTGGATTAATTCATCCATATCCCCATTTAATACAGCATTTAATTTGTATAAAGTTAAGTTAATACGATGATCTGTCACACGACCTTGTGGATAGTTGTACGTACGAATACGCTCGGAGCGATCCCCTGTACCCACTTGGCTTTTACGGTCTGCTGCCATAGCGGACGTCGCTTCTTGCTCTGCTTTATCTTGTAATTTAGCACGCAATACGCGCATTGCTTTTTCACGGTTTTTGAGCTGAGAACGCTCATCCTGACAAGCTACCACAATACCAGATGGTTTGTGTGTAATACGGACAGCTGACTCCGTTTTATTAATGTGCTGTCCACCTGCACCAGATGCACGGTATGTATCGATTTCCAAATCTTTTTCATTGATTTCGATGTCGATATCTTCTGCTTCTGGTAATACCGCTACCGTTACAGTAGACGTATGGATACGTCCAGAAGATTCTGTATCTGGCACACGTTGCACACGGTGTACGCCACTTTCAAATTTTAACTTAGAATATACACTGTCGCCTTCGATGGAGAATACGACCTCTTTGAAGCCCCCTAATTCAGGCTCGTTCGCATCGATGATGGTACATCTCCAGCCTTGTGTTTCTGCGTACTTTGTAAACATGCGGAATAAATCTCCTGCGAACAAAGCTGCTTCATCACCACCGGCACCACCACGAATTTCGACGATAATATTTTTATCATCGTTCGGATCTTTTGGTAATAGCAAAATATGTAATTCTGCCTCTAATTCATCTCGACGAACTTTTAATTCGTTCAATTCTTCTTGTGCCATAGCACGGAAGTCTTCATCTAGGCTTTTATCACCTAATACTTCTAACGCTTCTTCAATGCCGGCTAAGACTTGTTTATATTGACGGAATGTGTTCACTGTATCCGTTAATGACGCATGTTGGCGAGTCAGTTTACGCCATTCTTCTTGGCGAGCAATCACATCTGGGTCAGAAATGCGCTGTTCCAAGTCTAAAAATTTATCTTCAATCACTTGCAGTTTATCTACTAACACGGTGACTCCTTTCTAATCTTCTTCGTAAGCATCTTCTTCACTAGGTTGCACAGATTGTAAGGCACGAATAGCCACTTCAATTTGGTCATCCTCTGGCTCTCTCGTAGTCATATATTGTAGGGCCAAACCAGGAGCAATGATGGCTTTCATGAGTGGATGCTGTGTCCGTCCAGCTAGGCGAATCAATTCATAGGAAATTCCAGCCACCACTGGCATCAAGGCTAATCTAGATACTATACGTTCCACTAAATTAGGCCAACCTAGAAATGCGAATACAACAATACTCACTACCATGACGAATAATAAGAAATTAGTACCGCAGCGTGCATGTAATCTAGAATGATTTCGCACATTTTCCACGGTTAATTCCATATCATTTTCATAGGTGTGTATCGTTTTATGCTCTGCTCCATGATACTGAAAGACACGCTTAATATCTGGAGTGAGTCCAATAGCAAAAATATATAATAAAAAAAGGATTAAACGAATAATTCCTTCATATAAATTCAATATCATATGATCTGTGCCTGCACCTGGCATAAATTTTGCCAACCATGTCGGTAAGGCGATAAATAATGCTGCTGCAATGAGTACAGATACAGCCATAGTGATGGCAATTTCTTTGTTGGATACCTCTTCCTCTTCTTCTCCAGAGGCCTGTGCCGAAAAGGATAAGGCTTTCATACCAATCACTAAGGATTCAAATAAAGCTACTACTCCACGCAGAAATGGCAACTTTAATACGGGATACTTGTCTTGGATAGATTTCGTAGGTTCTTCTTTAACCGTGATGGTTCCATCTGGTTTTCGACAAGCTGTGGCCATAATCTTAGGACCACGCATCATAACCCCTTCAATGACAGCTTGTCCACCTACATATTTTTTTACTCGTTCCTGAGTCATAGGGTCTCCTGTAAAACAAATATAGGCAGAGCCTTAGCTCTGCCAATTAATTTGTATAGGTTATTTACGTAATTATTTGCCGTAACGTTTGTTAAATTGTTCGATACGACCGCGAGCTTTAGCCGCACGTTGTTGGCCTGTGAAGAATGGATGGCAGTTGGAGCAAACGTCCACGCGAAGATCACCTTTAACAGAACCAGTTTTGAATGTGTTTCCACAACCGCAAGTTACAGTTGCTTCCGCATAATTAGGATGAATTCCTTCTTTCATGTATATACACCTCTTTTCAACGTCTAAACTTTTCCTATAGATTATATCACGAATGCTATACTCTATGCAATACTAGGGACTATGACTTATTCAGATTTTTCTGCTTCTAATTTTTTAGCCTCTGCTCGTTCTTGTTTTGCTTCTTCTAAAGCTTCTTCTAAATCTACAGAGTTTAAGATTTCTTTTAGTTCTAAAATTTCTTCTAATGTTAAGGTTACACCTTTTGTCATTTGTGAGTAATCTTCATCCCAAGCGCGGATATCGAATTTAGGATTGTAACGTCCCCAGCTTGTGCATGTTAATTGCTTTTTCATGCCATCTTTATTTTCTGAAAGTGTACCTAGTACTTTATAAATTGAATAATTAACCACAGCCATGATTAGCCCTCCTCTACTTCTGTATTCGTTTCTGTTGGCACTGGTACAACCTCACTAGCTAGTGTGGCTAATGCATTGCCCCAGTTTGTTTCAGCTTGCTCTTTTTCTGTTTCATATTGTTTTAATGAAGTTTTGAAAGATGTGGCAAATGTAGCCAACGCCTCTTCTTTCACCACTTGACGACGGCAACTACCCATTAATTGTAATAATGCAGGTGTGGTAGTTACCATGGACGCTAATGTACGTACTACTTGTTTTCCTTCTTCACTATTGAAATACGTATACCATAAGAATGGTGCACTTGGATGGTTAAAATACCAACGATATTTTACCGTATCATCTTGTAAAATAGATTGTTCCATCGCAGTTTGTACGGCTTCATCCTCTGGGGATGCCCCTAAAGGAATCCCCCCCTTTTGTTCCAATGTAACAGACACATCGATGCCTTTCATAGATACTTGTAAATAATATCCCTCCAAAGCTTCAAACATGCGTTGCATGTATGTTGGAATACGATAGTCTCCATGCATATATCCATCTTCACCCATGGTTGGATGTTTTGGATTCATACTTACTTGTACACCATATAGTGAAAGTCCATAGTGAGCCAAACTAAATGTTTCCATAGACGCCAAAACTTCGTGAGGCAATGGAATGAAGTTAGTTTGCTTATACCCATCTTCAACGATTTCACAAATGGACAAATCTACTTTTTTCACAGGTCCTAAGCCATAGCGGAATTCATAGGTTTGCAATGGCGCCCATTCTCGAACGACTTCTAAATGATTTTGAAGAATCATGAACTGTAAGGCTACCCGATTCATATTCAACTGATCTTGTACGGCAGACACTGGAATGAAGTAACGTACAGTGCCTTTTTCGCTTACATTATTCACACGAGCCGCCATTTCTTCCATCGTCGTTACTGGAGCTGTGAACATGCCGGATGTAGCTGCTACAATGTGGTCAAAGATCACATCTTCTGGCCATACATTGATAACAGGCGCTAGTGGGTATAAACTGCGGAATAAATCATAGCAACTTTCAGAAGCTGTATAGAAGAGCAAACGATCTGTTGGAAGTGTTTGCATAATTTCTTCTGCGATAGCTGCGTATTCCTCAAAATAGGCAAAGAGAATGATTCCCTCTGTATTCTTATGGAAGTCGATAACTTCTTGCATCGGTACAGACCACTGGCGACCGGCAGACACGCCTTCATAATAGCCAGTAGCACTGATGAAGTCCATCAATTCTACACTAAAGGAAATGCCGTAAATGTCCTTAAACCCTGCTTCATCATAGGGCAAGGGGCCAAACATATCTACTGTAGATGTTTGAGCAAGCTCAAATAATTCTTTCGGTGTAATGCCCCACTCACGGACTTCACCACTTTGGGAAATGATTTGATCTAATACTCTAAATCTTGCTATTTCTTGTACGATAGCTGGTCCTGTAATACCTACTTTTGTAAAATTCTCAATGAGACGTCTCATTTGTTCTGTCATATTATACCTTCCCCGCCGATTGGCATACATCATATAAAGGGCATTCGTCACATAATGGTTTTCGTGCTTTGCAAATCTTTCGGCCATGCCAGATCAGCCAATGATGTGCGGCACTCCAGTGTTCCATAGGAATTGCTTTTTTCAGTTTCTTTTCTACTTCGTCTGGTGTTTTACCCTTGGCTAAACCTAACCGATTGGACACTCGGAACACATGAGTATCTACAGCAATGGCTGGAGTATCAAATAGAATGGACACTAATACATTAGCAGTCTTACGCCCTACCCCTGGCAATGTGACTAAGGTATCAAAATCTCGGGGCACTTCACTATTGTATTGTTCCACTAAAATTTTGCATGTTTCATGAATATGTTTAGCTTTAGAACGATATAACCCGCAATCTTTAATGAGCGCCTCTAATCCAGGTATACCTAGTTCATACATGTCTTTAGGATCGCTATATTTCGGAAAGAGTCGTTTTGTTACAATGTTGACTCGTTCGTCAGTACATTGTGCAGATAATGCAACTGCTACTAGTAATTCAAAAGGCGTAGTAAATTCTAGTGCCGGTTTTGCATCATGGTAGACTTCTCCCAATATTCGTATTTGCTCTGCCTTGATGGCTTTTGTGATTCGCATCGGAGTCTTCTCCTCTAAGATGAAAAAACTATATAAATTGTGTTATAATATAAATCTACAATGAATATCATCAGTTAGATACTTTCATCTAACACTAATATATAGTGTATCATACCACAAAGGGTGTGCGCTAACAAATAAGGAGATTATCTATGACAGAACAAGAAAAAAAAGAAATGACCATGGAAGAAGCCTTAACTCGCATTAATGCATTGGCAACGAAAAAGAAATCTGGTCAAACTTTAACAGAAGAAGAATTAGCAGAAAAGAAAGATTTATATGAAGTGTATTTAGGTTTTATCCGTGCTCAAGTGGTACAACATTTAGAATCTATTGAATTTGTGGATGCGGAACCTGAAGCAGATACTGTGGAAGTGGATGTAGATTTAGACACAAAACACTTACGGAAGAAGCATTAATATGTCTCAATACACAGAAAAGGATTTGCATATATTAGAAGAACCCTTTGTGGAAATCAGAAAAAAGGTAAAAATTCTACTTCGTATGGGCTGTTTATTATCTGAAAATGGAGCCAATGCGAACCAAATTGTTCGAGATATGCGTCGCGCAGCCGCATATATGGGAATTCCAGCAGATCATCTTCATATCCATATTGCCTACTCTAATATTTTAATTAATATTCATAGTCCAGAAGATTGCTTTACATCCTTTAGAAATGTCCAATATTTAGGTGCTAATATGGATATTATTTCCGCCATTAGTGTCTTAACTTGGACTGCATTACGTAATGAGTATACTCTTGATGAATTTTCCCAAAAACTCGAAGAGATTGCTAAAAAAGATCCTCCCCATTCGGATGCCACATCTGCCATCTTTGCAGGATTTGCCTGTGGTGCTTTTCCTATCTTATTTGGGGGTACTATTATCTCTGCATGGATTACAACATTCTGCGCTCTCCTTGGATTTATTATACAATTGATATTAAAACGTTTTCAAATTAATGGCTATATCAGTATCGCCTGTGCTGCTGCGGTATCTTCTGGATTAGCCTTTCTATCCGGATGTATTTTTGACTCTGCCGATGTGATCTATGCTATGATTGCTTGCACATTGTTTATGGTTCCTGGCATTCCTCTCATTAATACCGTCGATGATTTGCTAAACAACTACATTTTGGCAGGAATATCTCGAGCTGTACATACGTTACTCATTGTAGGCAGTATGACTGTAGGGATTAGCATGGCTCAATACTTCAATCATTCTTATGATTTCACCCATTTAAGTATTGTTCCAGACAGCATTTCCATTGTTTTATTAGGTGCTGCCGTTGTGGGTGCTGCGGGCTATGCTGTGATGTTTTATACTCCAAAGCGTCTACTCCCACTCATAGGTATTGGTGGCCTCATTGCTATTTTAGTAAAAAATACGCTTATATTATACTTAGGATTTTCTGTGTTTGGCGCTACTTTTATCGCTGCTGCTATGGTCAGTTTATTTTCTCTGAAAGCAGCTCGTTATTCCCATACATCCTCTAAGGTATTAGCGATTCCATCAGCGATTCCTCTTGTACCTGGCGTATTTATCTATCGATTTTTATATGCCATGTTACATATTAATTCTCTCACATCTACAACCTTAGTCGAAGCCATTCAAAGTGGAGTCACTGCCATCCTAATCATCATATCCATCGGTGTAGGCGTTGCTATTCCTTCTATTCTAGCTGGTAAAATATTAGATGCTAGAAAAGAGAAAAAACTAGAAAGTTTATTAGATAAACGGTATACATAAGAAAAGGACTGATATCTCAAAGATATCAGTCCTTTTTGTGTATTATAGATGAGCTTCTACAGCTGCTTTTAATTCTTCTAACGGAATGAAACCGATTTTGCGATCTACGATTTCACCATTTTTGAAGATAGCAAATGTAGGAAGAATTTCAATTTTGAAGAACTGTGCCAATTCAGGTTGTTCGTCAGTGTTTACTTTTGTTAATGTCACTTTGTCGCCTAAGGCAGCTGCCAATTCATCATATACTGGCATCATGCGAACACAGTATCCACACCATGGTGCCCAGAAATCTACAACAGTTACTTTATCATTTGTTGCTACTACTTCTTTAAAATTTACAGATGTTACATCAATAATTGCGCTCATATAAGCCTCCTATTAAATTTGAATCAATACACAATCTTGAATCACTTCAAGACCTAATTCAGTTGCCTTTTTCACTACTGCCGGTTTATCCGCACCTGGTTGTAGCCAAACGGTCTTAACCCCTAACTCTTTACAACTATCTAGAGCTTCTAAACCAACTTTTTCTGGCACAACAAAGTCGACTACAGTAGGTGCTACTGGCAACTCATGCAAGCTTGGATAGCATTGTACGCCATCGATAGATGTAATATTAGGATTCACTGGATACACTGTATATCCTTTATTGACAAGATGTTTGAAAATCTTATATCCGAACTTATCGGTTCTTGTTGTGGCACCTAAAACGGCCCACGTTTTTTCTTGGATCGCTGTTTCCATTGACATACGTATCACCTCATTACTGTACTATCATACCATAATATCGAAATTTGTCAATTTAATTATATCTTGTTTTAATAGTTTCTTTGGAATTGTAATCTCCAATAGTTCTGAAAGCCCTATGTGACCGCTAAGAGGTAAGTCCCCCTTTGTGAGCAATCCTGTTTCTAATGCAAACCATGCCCACAGTCTCTCTGGTGTAGCCCCTTGGTTCTGCAGATCACGTATGGTTATACTTTGTTGCCGTTTAGACAGACGATACCCTTCTGCATCCACTAGCATAGGGGCATGACCATATTGCAAAGTAGGAACCCCCAAGGCTTGGGCCAGCGCAATTTGATGACCCGTCACAGGCAGTAAATCATTGCCTCGAATGACTTCTGTGACACCCATCTCATAATCATCAATGACCACCGCCAAATGATAGGCAATCATTCCATCCCATCGCTTTAACACAATATCATCACTACAAGATTGGATTTCATAATCTACCGTGCCTCGATATATGTCCTGAAAGGATCCTTTTGTATTCTCCATATGAAATCGCCAGGAGGGTGGTCTTTCACCTATGGTCGGCTCATGGGTTAAACAATATCCATCGTATACATGATGGAATTCACCTTGATGAGGAGCGCTACTGATTTCCTGTAAGCGCGCTCGATTACAGTAACACGGATATAACCGTTTTTGGCTACGTAATTCTTGTAAATATTTCTCGTATATATCCAAACGTTCCGATTGATACGTAGGTGCTTCGTCCCAAGTAAAACCAAGCCAAGATAAATCTTCTAGTATACGGTCTGCATAGATTGGTTTAGACCGTTGTGTATCTACATCTTCTATGCGCACTATATATTCACCATCTTGATGCCGTGCAGACCAATAGGACAAAAATGCTACCCACAAATTCCCTACATGCATATGGCCTGTAGGGCTGGGGGCAAAACGACCTTTCATAGAAACCTCCTAAGCCTCTTCACTAAGATGTTCCCACCGTTCATAGAGGACCTCTAACTGTGATGTTGTATTGGCTAACTCCTGAGATAATCGTTCATATTCTGATATATCTCCTTGTATAGATGGGTCCTGTAGCTGTACCGTATACATTTTAACAGTCGCCTCATACCGTGCAATATCTGATTCTACTTTGGCTAATTCCTTTTCTAACATGAAAGAATTCGTTTTCTTTTTAGGGGCTATCACTACTTCTGAATAGCCAGTATCTTGTTCCTCTGTTATAGCAGCCTCTGATGTACCTGTATGTATCTCACCATTAGAATCAGTACTCACTGCTGTATCTCTAGTATTATCGACCTTTCCTGCTGTATTGCTGGACATATTGCTGCATTTCGTCTGCTCCACTTCTAATCGTTGGGCTGCTAACACAGAACGTTCCAACATTTTTTCTTTATAATACGAATAATTGCCATGGAACTCTTCAATGCCACCATTATCTAAGACCACAATTCGTTTTGCCACTGCATCCAACAAATATCTGTCATGAGAAATAATGAGCAATGTGCCCTCAAACTGTTGTAAGGCTTGCTCCACTGTTTCTCGTGTAGGGATATCTAAATGATTTGTCGGTTCGTCGAGGATTAAGAAGTTACGACCTTCTAAAAATAACTGTAATAAAGCTATCCTTGCACGTTCTCCACCTGATAAATCTCCTATTAACTTGAATACATCATCACCTCTAAACTGAAAGGCACCTAGTACGCTACGAGCAGATTCTTCTGACATATCATAAGGCGCCATGATCTCTTGCAACACAGACCAACTAGGATGTAATTCTTCATGTTCCTGCGAGAAATAACCTGTCTGCACACGATTGCCTGTGGTAATCGATCCATCCAGTGTATTAAGTTCCCCCATAATTGTTTTTACAAGCGTCGATTTTCCGGCTCCATTCGCACCAATTAAGCCTACTACATCTCCTCGACGTAGCGTTGTTGTAATATGTGTAGCCACTGGATGTTCTACATCATATCCAATGGACACATCTTCCACCATCAACACCCTGTCTGCACTCATTTCTGCCTTAGGAAAGGTAAAAGCAAACTCTCTATCTTGGTCTGGTGCCTCTAATCTTTCTAGTCTATCTAACTGTGATTGACGACCACGAGCCATTTTAGATTTTATGCCTGCTCGATATTTGTCAATATATTCTTCCGTTTTACGAATGTGTTCCTGTTGCTTTTCATAGGCACGTTGATACGCCACTCGTTGCTGCTCTCGTTGTTTCAAGAACTGGCTATAATTACCTTTATAGGTATGTACTTTATGATGAGATAATTCTACCACTTCTGTCGCCACTTGATCTAAGAAATATCGGTCATGGCTGATGATGACAATGCCACCTTTGTAGGATTTTAAATATCCCTCTAACCACTCTAACATTGGCATATCTAAATGGTTAGTAGGCTCATCAAGAAATAAAAAATCAGGACGACGCACCAAGGCTTTCGCCAAGTTAATACGCGTTTTTTGTCCCCCAGAAAATTCACTGGCTTTCTTCTTTAAATCTTCGTCACTAAATCCTAACCCATAAGCAATACGTTGGCTTTGTTTTTCATAATCATACCCACCAAGCCATTCTAATCGCTCTTGTAAATAGGATAAACGACGCAAGTCCTGTTCTGTAGCATCTCGATTTTCTAATTCTGTCGTTAACGCTTGTAACTGGGATTCTAAGTGCTGTACATCAGCCCAAGCCGTTTGAATTTCTTCTTCTAAACTAGCATCACCTAAATTTACATCTTGTTGCAAATAGCCTATAGTGATACTACTGTCTTTCACAATGATCCCCGCATCATGTTCTTCTATGCCTAGTATGCATTTCATCAACGTCGATTTACCTGCCCCATTCGGGCCAACTAAAGCAAGACGCTCTCCTTGTCGTATGGTAAAAGATACATTAGAAAAGATTTCTCGTACCCCAAAGGATTTTCCTAGTTTTTCTATTCGGATCTGTTCCAAAATACTTCCCCTATCCTATTTCTGTTCACTATACAAAAGTATTACCATTACATACTACCTAAAAAATGTACCATTTATCTTAGTAAATAGCATAAGTAATTTATAAACTAAGTAATACTTCTTGCAAATGATTCATCAAAGCTTGCTCAAATTTATCTATCGTAGTTGCGTCCAAGTCATGTGTAATTCCTGGATAGCCTTGTTGTCTAGTTTCACCAAAAAATTCATCGCGGAATGTATTATAAAATAAGACCACTCCTGTTTCCTCATTATCTTTGATATAGGTGCCAATAATATAAGAACCATTAATCATATCTAATGCTGTATGCGGCGTCACATCTAAATGATATCCTGCGATTGTTGGTGGCAATGCCTCTCTATAATTCCACTGATGTATGCCTTTTTTCTTGTATTCGTACACAAATCCTTCTTGTGGCGCCATAAATCGTGTCATCATAGATGCTTTATAGTTGGCCTTTAGGTTCTCCATAAATGGGGTTAAAGACTCACGTATAAAAGCAATGTCTACAAACTCTACTAAAGGTATTGTAATACGTACCATATAATCCCCTACTTCCGTATCATAGAGAGCTGACCAACGCCAATTTCTATCATTTGTATAATAAAAGATACTATATACAGTAGATGATATGGCTTTTTGTTCCACCACTAAGTGAAAGTCCCCAATGGCGGATTCTAACCATGATAAATCGAGGGTTTCACATTCTTTTATGATTGCATCCATGGACTCTTTCCTTATCGAAGTTGACTATATAATGCTTGATACTGTGATTCATGAGCTATCACGCGTTTTACGTAATCTTTTGTTTCTGGAAATGGTATTTTGTCTATATCATCAAAATTATCATCCCAGCCATAGGTCTGCATCCATTCCTCCACATGACCACGTCCTGCATTGTAGGCTGCTAAGGCTAGGATTTCGTTACCTTTAAATTCTTCTAATAAATATGATAAATACCAAGTCCCTAATTGTATATTCGTGTTCGGTTCCTTAATATCTTGGTCGGACAGGCTAGACTGATTTAATTGTTCTCCAATCCAGTGCGCTGTTTCTGGCATTAACTGCATCAATCCTATAGCCCCTGGTAAAGATTTTGCATTCGTATCAAATTTACTTTCCGTATAGATAACAGCCGCAACCATAGATGGTCTTACATGGTAAGTAGATGCATTTTTCATTACCGCGCTTTCATATACTAACGGATACGCATACTGTCTGGCTAAATAAGGTTGTCCATATTGCACATAGTAGGCCGTTAGAACAACGATTAACCACGCAAATGCTGTGGATACCCTCATAGTTCCTCCTTCTGAAAGTGAATTTTCGCTGTTTTCCACAATTTTCGTAATTGTTTTTCTAACTGTTTCATAGTCCCAGAATTATCGATAACCACTGTACTTAAATCACGCTTTTCATCTAAACTCATTTGGCTGTGGATTCTATCTAATGCTTCTTGTTCAGAATAACCATTGCGTTTCATCAGCCGTTCTAACTGAGTAGCAGGATTCACATAGACCAACCAAATTTCATCCATACGTGCATACCAATCTGTTTCAAACATCAGCGGTATATCATAGATGATAGCCTGCTTTCCTTTTGCTTCCCATTCTTCTGTCAATTCTTGTATACGATGTCTAATATGGGGTTGCAGTATAGAATTTATGGTCTCCAAGGCTTCTGGATCAGAAAATACTAGGCTACCAATATAGGCACGATGTAACGTACCATCTTCTAGCACTGTATTAGGTCCAAAGGCCTCTACCAATTCCTGCAAACCTGGTGTCCCCGGCTCTACTACTTCTCTAGCCACTACATCTGCATCAATATAGGGAATACCTTTTTTTTGTAACCATCGTAACACTGTACTTTTACCAGAGGCAATGCCTCCTGTGAGTCCGATTTTATACATATTTACCCCCACATTTGATTCTAGTCATACTCAACTATTATTATACACAAATACATTGTATAGAAATTCTATAAACCTACTATTTTACATCTGCCCAGTTCTGTGCACTGTGCACATCTACCTGCAATGGCACTCGTAATGTCACTACTTGTTCCATACAATTACGCAACAGAGTTTCTACTTGCTCTTGTTCCGATTCTACTACTTCTAGCACTAGTTCATCATGTACCTGTAATAAAATACGAGATTGCAAGCCTTGCTCTTCTAGCGCTTGTTCTACTTGGTTCATGGCTAACTTAATAATGTCGGCCGCTGTCCCTTGAATTGGTGTATTCATAGCTGTACGCTCCGCAAAGGATCGACGGTTAAAGTTACGGCTATTAATATCAGGTAATGGGCGAACACGGCCAAACATAGTGCGTACAGATCCAGTTTCATGGGCTTCTTGCACCATGCGGTCCATGTACCCTTTAATTTGTGGATAACGACTGAAATATAACTCAATATATTCTTTTGCTTCTGCTCTCGTAATACCTAAGTCACGAGACAAGCCAAAGTCACTAATACCATAAATAATACCGAAGTTGATAGCTTTTGCATGGGAACGTTCTAGTGGCGTTACTTCTTCTAAGGATTTACCTAATACTTCTGCTGCTGTAAAACGATGAATATCTTCACCATTTTGGAATGCTTGAATTAAGGCAGGATCCTCTGACAAGTGCGCCAAAATACGTAATTCTATCTGAGAATAATCGGCACTAATGAACATATCATATCCATCATGAGGTTTAAATAAAGCTCGAATTTCTCGGCCTTTTTCACTGCGTACAGGAATATTTTGCAAATTCGGATCGGAACTACTTAAACGACCAGTAGCTGTTACCATTTGATTAAAAGAAGTATGAATCCGATTAGTATGAGGATTCACAAGTCCTTCAAACCCTTCTAAGTAGGTAGATACCAATTTTACCACTGAACGATAGGCCAAAATTTGTTCTACAATTTCATGGTCATTTCTGAGCATGTCTAGGACTTCAGCATCCGTAGAATAACCAGTTTTTGTTTTCTTAATCACTGGCAATTGTAATTTTTCAAACAAGATAACACCCAATTGTTTTGGCGAATTAATGTTGAAAGTCTCTCCAGCCAATGTAAATATCTTTTCTTGTAGTTCACTAACCTCTACTTTGAAGCGTTCCAATGTAGTGTGTAATTGGTCTACATCCATGTAAATACCATTTTTTTCTAGTACACATAGAGTACGTAATAATGGCAATTCAATATCTCGATATAAGTCCCACACACCTGCTACTTCCATCTCTTCCGTAGCCTTCTCGTGCATATGGTATAAAGCTTGCGCTTGTAGAGCCCACTCTGTTTCATTTTCCGTAGCAGGAATGGAAGGCTGTCCAAAACGTTCGCATAAATAGGTCATACCATAGTTTGCTCGTGTTGGATCGAGTAAATACGCCATTAATGTGAGATCTTTGATATGAACAGAATCTTCTTTTAAAATTGAAATGCGACCTGTTGTTTCAGTACCTAATACTTCAAATAACAATTTCGCATTATCTGTAACCAGTTCCTTGGCCCCTTCAAAGACTGTTTCTAAATGCGCTACATCTACAAATCCATTCACAACTAATTGAGTATCCCCATTATATAGATATAAGGCTTCTATCGTCCTAAATGGATGTGTTCCCGCTTCTTTCAAGACAAGGCTAATCACTTTATCTTCGTAAAATTCTCGTGGTACTTCTGTGACATGAGTTAATTCAATTTCTTCTGCTGGTGGAGCTAAGAATTGATCGAATAAAGTCCCTTCTTCTGCCACACCCATAGCCTTTAGTAATCTTGGTGTTACTGCATGAAAACCTAACTTTTCAAATAAAGGTGTCACTTCACCACGATGTACAGTAGGAACAAATTGCTCTAGTTCATAAGGCATATCCATATCTGTTTTGATGGTAGCTAGTTGATGCGAAATGAACGCTAAGTCTTTATTGTCTACTAATCGTTCTTTCAGTTTTCCCTTTTGTTCCTCAATATGCTCATATACACCTTCTAGAGTACCATATTGATTCAATAGTTTAAGGGCTGTTTTTTCACCAACACCAGGCACACCTGGAATATTATCTGAAGAATCTCCCATAAGAGATTTCATTTCAATAACCATTTGAGGTCCATACCCATACAGTTCTTCCATATTAGCCATCGTCACATGAAGCATATCAGTGATGCCTTTTTTCGTTAAAAACACACTGGTATACTCATCGACTAGTTGCAGGTTGTCTCTATCGCCAGTAATGATATGAACAGCAAGGTCTGACGAGCCCCATTTTTTGCTCAACGAGCCAATAATATCATCGCCTTCAAATCCTTCTTCTTCAATGACAATGATACCTAAGGATTCTAAGACCTCACGGATCAAGCTAAATTGTGGGCGCAATTCATCTGGTGCACTTTGACGAGTTCCTTTATAGTCTTCGTAAATATCCATACGGAATGTTTCTTTACCTTTATCAAAGGCAACTGCAATGTAATCGGGATTGATTTCTTCATACAGTTTTGTAAGCATTGTTAAGAATCCATACACAGCATTGGTAGGAACTCCTAGAGCATTTTGCAGTGGTGGAAGCGCAAAAAATGCACGATATAATAAACTACTGCCATCTATAACCATTAATTTTTTCATATAAGCATCTCCTATTATATAGATTTATGTATCCTTAATTATATCATATTTCCTGCTCTCATGAGTGATGAAAATATAGGTTATTCCTGTATGAACCCTTGCTATATAAGCCAATATTCCTTAGAGTAAATATAAAAATAGTTGCAAAACTGTACGCCCTATGATATACTACTTTAGTAATAATACAGTAAATCACAAGGAGGTGACTCAATTGCCAAATATTAAATCCAGTATTAGAAGCGTAAAAACGGATGCTGAACGTCGTGCGAAAAACTCTGCTGTAAAATCTCAAATTCGTACAGCTACTCGTAAGACTGTAGAAGCTGCTCAAGCAGGCGCTGTAGAAGAAGCTAAAAAAGCACTAGTTCATGCTACAAGCGTAATTGATAAAGCAGCCTCCAAAGGCGTTCTTCATAAAAATACTGCAGCTCGCAAAAAATCCAATTTAGCAGCTAAAGTAAATGCTCTATAATGAACTCTAAAAGAGGGTTAACAAGGAGAAATACTATTTCTCTTAGTTAACCCTCTTTTTTTTAATGTCACCTCTATGTTCTAGCTACATTGTAAGACACTAGTATACATATATCTGCTTTTGTTATGTTTGCCTAAATGAGTTATCAAGGCAAACATAACAAAAGGAGCTACTTTCATAGCTCCCCTCGTCGCATTCGTTCAAGTTTTTCCGCCACATCCCCATCAATATGTGCACCTAATTCATTACGTTGTAATGTCATAGCATCACGTTGATGATAACCTGTATATCGTTTACGTTCTTCTTGTTTAGCTAAGTCAATTTGATGACGTAATTCACGTGCTGATATGCGTAATCCTCCAAATCCTAAAATTTGGCTTTGTTCTTCCCCATCACTTGTTACGACGTAGATTGTCTTATATTGCCCCTTTTTACTAAATACTTCACGCTCAATATAGGCATCTGCCGTCTCATGAGTACCCGTAAAGACCTCAATAAAATCTGCAGATATACGCTGTTCATCTGCTGTAAAAGGTGCGTGCTTACCATCAAATACAAGAATAATTTTATATCCCTTATAGGTCCCATAATTGAGTAATCTATGACGTAATTCTAATCGGGCATGTTCTAAAGACTCCTTACTGAGTGATTTCAAGTCAGCCCAATCAAAAATAACATTATACCCATCTACAATTAAAATATCTTTTTTCATAGTATACCTATTATCGTTGACGTCTCGCTTCATATAAAAGGACCGCTGCTGCTACCGATGCATTTAATGAGTTAATGGTTCCAAACATAGGAATCGTTACCAATACATCACACAATTCCTTTGTCAATCGACTTAGACCTTTTCCCTCATTACCAATGACCAATACAATAGGACCTGTCATATTGACATCATACATCACAGTCCCATCCATATGAGCACCCATCACCCAGAATCCTTGACTTTTTAATTGCTCAATGGTCTGTGCTACATTACCAATTTGCACCAAAGGAATCGATTCTACAGCCCCTGCAGAGGTTTTACTTACCGTCGCATTAATAGGCGCATTATGACGTTTGGGAATCAATACAGCCGTAGCACCAACACACTCTGCCGTACGAATGATGGCCCCCATATTATGAGGATCTTCCACACCATCCGTTAAAATTAACAACGGATGTTCTTCCGTACATGCCAGCAATACATCTTGTAACTCTTGGAACTTCACTGCATTCACCAAGGCTACCACACCTTGATTCGGCACGTCACTAGGATACTTCTGTAAATCCCGTTCCTTCACGCGACGAACCTCAATACCCTTAGACTTTGCCAAACCCAATATCTCCGAAAGAGAGCCACCTTGCTTACCTTCTGCCACTAAAATACGATGAATCCCACGATCCGACTTCAGCGCCTCACGCACAGCATTACGACCTACAATAAACGTATCCATGAAAACCTCAAACTTTCCAAAAAGCAAACCTAACAATACCCAGTAACATCTTACTAAACATATTGCGCTTCACATTACTAAGCATACTAACTAGAAATAGTATCTATACATACATGTTAAACATATCAATATGAAAAGTACATATTTTATATCATCAAAATCAATACAAAAGCTTAGAAACCACTAAGCTATTAATCTATTATACCACTAAAACAAGACAACTCCCAACATAACACATGAGCACCACCCGCTGAAACGTTGTCATCCTATATACTTTTAGAGAAATACGCCATAGACTTCTACGAAGATATATTTGTATCTGCTATAAGAAGTCTGTAGCTTTTTGATGATTAGCCGAAGACCTAGAAGAGCACGGCGTGTTCCTGAAGAAACATCATGAAATGCCGTTTCTGAAGGAATATGCCGTGCTCTTCCATTCCACAGATTAAGAAAACGCCACAGACTTCAATACAAGTTAATTAATGAAAGCCTATGGCCTATTTATATTCATGCTACATATGTGACAACGTTTCAGCAAAAGCGAATTCCATGAGAGTAGTAAGTCTCTCTTCATCCCCCTTACGATAGGTATACCCCAACAGCGCCTCAAAGGCTGTACTCATGCGGTATTCCTGTACACTAGCACTTTTGGGTACATGTACATTACTATTGCGAGCCCGTTTTGCCACTAATAACTCTTCCTCTGTCAGAGTTGGCTCTAATGCCTGTAATACTTTCGCCTGTGCTTTTGCATTGATAAATGACGTCACTACATCATGAAGTATTTGTGTTTTTGTAATGCCCGTTTCTACTACACGATTTCTGATAAATAAGGTATATACACCATCCCCAATATAAGCAAGCATAAGAGAGTCCTCTAAAGGACCCTCTCCATTTGCTTCTACTTTCACTGAAGATTTTAATTTATCAATCGCCATAGATCGTAGCTGTTTGTATCGCTTAAAGTTCACGTTTTTTCCACCGTGCCCCTTGTGGAGAATCTTCGATGACAATTCCAATATTGGCTAATTCATCACGAATGGAGTCTGCAATGCCCCATTGTTTTTGATCACGAGCACATTGACGAATATTCAAGATGACTTCCATTAATTGATTATATTCTTCGTTACTAGTTTCTTGACCTTTCCAGCCCTCTTCTAATAAACCTAGAATATCTAACATCATTTTAAAGATCTCTTTAACTTCACCAATAGTACTATGGCATACAGTACCATCACAGCTTTGAACAGATTGATAATAGATGTTAATTTCTTTTGCCAAACCATAGATTGGTGCTGTTGCTAAGGCTGTATTGAAATCATCGCTCATAGCTGCTTCGAACTCTTCTTTATAGTTACGAGCATTTTTCAACAATTCTGCTGCTTCTAGTTCACACAATCCTTCTGGACGACTTTCTAAATACAGTAAGTTGTCAATCACAGTTTGGAATCGTTCAATAGCCTTAGTCGCTTCGTCTAAGCGTTCATCACTGAAGTCCAATGGACTACGATAATGTGTGCTCAATAAGAAGAAACGCAATGCATCTGCACTATATTGTTCTAAAATATCTTTCACCAAGAAGAAATTGTTCAAAGACTTACTCATTTTTTCTTGATTAATCGTAATGAAACCATTATGCACCCAATAACGTACAGCTGGATGGTGTTCAGAGCATCCTTCAGATTGGGCAATTTCATTTTCATGGTGTGGGAAGATTAAGTCAGATCCACCGCCATGGAAGTCAAACTCTTCGCCCAAATATTTTTGACTCATGGCGGAACATTCAATGTGCCAGCCTGGACGGCCTTGCCCCCAAGGGCTTTCCCAGAATGGTTCCCCTGGTTTTGCCGCTTTCCACAAAGCAAAGTCCATCGGATTTTCCTTGCGGTCATCTACATCTACACGAGCACCAGCTTCCATATCGTCTAAAGTACGACCCGATAGTTTACCATAATGCTCAAATTTCTCTACACGATAGTACACATCACCATCTACTGCATAGGCATAGCCATTGTCGATTAATGTAGTGATCATGGAAATAATTTCTTCCATATGCGTAGATACGCGAGGATATACATCAGCACGACGCACATGTAATGCATCCATCACATCATAGTAAGCATCAATATAACGATCGGAAATTACATTCCATGCTACCCCTTCACCATTAGAGGTATTGATGATTTTGTCATCCACATCTGTAAAGTTTTGGATATATGTTACTTTATAGCCTACATGGCTTAAATAGCGACGAATGGTGTCCCAAGTCACGAAAGGGCGTGCATTACCAATATGAGGATGATTATATGGTGTTACTCCGCATACATAGATGCTAACTTCCCCTTCTTTCACAGGTTGGAATACTGATTTTTCACGAGTCATCGTGTTGAAAACGGTCAGTTCTCTCATTAGAAATAGCCTCCTTGTATGCACTTAGCCTAGACGGCGAAGTACTTTTTCTTTGCCAAATAAGGTAATAATATAATTCAAATCAGGACCGTGCATTTGACCTGTCGTAGCAATGCGAATTGGCATAAATACAAATTTGCCTTTTAATCCTGTTTCTTTCATAATCCCTTTGATTGCTGCTTTCACAGCATCTGGGGTAATCTCATCCATAGCTTCAATTTTTTCTTTGAAAGCCTTAATTACTGTTGGATACGATTCTTCTGCTTTCACAGCTGCAATCTCTTCTGCATATTCTGCATCTTCTAGGATATCATCTTGGAAGAACATATTTACTTCATCTACGATTTGAGCACCATAACTAATATGGTCTTTCACGCAAGTACAAAGCATCGTGAGCCATGCTTGTTCCTCTGTAGACGGACTTTCACTAGCGTAGCCAGCTTTCACCAAATGAGGTAAACATAATTCATACAATGCATCTGGTGTCAATTGTTTCATATAATTAAAATTAATATAATTCAATTTATCAATGTCAAAGACAGCTGGATTTTTTGCTACTCGATCCATAGAGAATTTTTGACACAACTCTTCCTTAGTGAATAGTTCTTCCTCACCTTCAGGAGCCCAGCCAAGTAAGGCTAAGAAGTTCACAATCGCTTCTGGTAAGTATCCCAACTCACGGTATTGTTCAACAGAGGTAGCACCATGTCGTTTACTCATTTTTTTGCCATCTTTGCCCATAATCAAGGAAATATGACCAAATGTTGGTACATCCCAGCCTAAAGCTTTATAGATCACGATTTGACGTGGTGTGTTAGATAAATGTTCTTCCGCACGGATAACATGAGAAATACCCATTGTGTGGTCGTCTACCACAACAGCATAGTTATAGACAGGAATTCCGTCGGATTTTACGATAACGAAATCGCCAATACCATTAGATTCAAAGGATACGTGTCCACGAACCATATCATCAAATGCTACTGTTTCATGCAATGGAACACGCAAACGGATAGTCGGTTTGCGACCTTCTGCTTTGTAAGCAGCCTTTTGTTCTTCCGTTAAATGATGACAATGTCCATTGTATTTAGGTGTTTCACCACGACCTAATTGTTCTTCACGAACAGAATCTAATTCTTCTTGAGAACAATAACATTCGTAAGCATGACCAGATTCTAATAATTGTTTCGTCACTTGATCGTAAATATCTAAGCGTTCTGTTTGACGGTATGGACCTGCTTCGCCTCCTACGTCAACACCCTCATCCCAGTCCATACCAAGCCACTTAAGAGCAGCTTTAATATTTTCTTCACTTTCACGAGTGGAACGTGCTTGGTCAGTATCTTCCACGCGCAATAAGAATGTACCTTGCTCTTTACGAGCTAATAAATAGTTAAATAATGCGGAGCGAGCTCCACCAATATGAAATGGACCGGTTGGACTCGGTGCAAAACGAACTTTCATGAGTTATAACTCCTCTCTTTCATACATTGAAACAACAGCTTGTGCGGCTATACCTTCTGTTCTTCCCAAGGCACCTAACCCTTCATTTGTCGTTGCTTTAATACTAATTCTACTAAGTGGAATACCTAAATCCTCACTTAGATTTTTTTTCATCTCTTCAATATGTGGCTTCAATTTAGGAGCTTCTGCAATGACCATGATATCTGCATTGTAGATTCCAAAATTTGAGTCCTTTAATAATTGTACCACTTTTTCTAATAATAGCCTACTAGAAATCCCTTTGAAAGCATCATCTTCAGGGGGAAAATAATAGCCAATATCTCGCATGCCTGCAGCGCCTAGCATAGCATCCATAAGGGCATGAATCAACACATCCGCATCAGAATGCCCATCAGGACCAATAGGGCTATCAATAGATACTCCTCCTAATACACAAGGTCGTCCCTCTTTGAAACGGTGGATATCATAACCATAACCAATACGCATCATAGATTCTACTCCTAAATACTTCTTAGCAATTGCCACATCTTCAGGGACTGTTAATTTAATATTTTTTCTATCCCCTTCCACAATGTGCACTGGGTTTCCTTGAAACTCTACTAAAGACACATCATCGGTTCCTTTATATCTGTGTTCTTCCGCATAGACATAAGCATCTAATAAAATAGCAGTTTGAAACCCTTGTGGCGTTTGCATTCCATATAATTCAGAACGTACTAATGTTTCTTCTACATATCCCTCTGCATTCACACGTTTTATCGTATCTACTACGGGGATGGCTGGCACCGCAGCGCCATATGCTTTAGATCCCTCAACTACTCGATGAACTAACTCTTTCTTCGCCAATGGTCTTGCTCCGTCATGAACTAACACAACCTCTGCTTCATTCGATACTTGTGAAAGTCCAGCGGCTACAGAGTCTTGTCGTTCCGGTCCACCAATAACATACTGTACCATCCACGGTACCTGCATAGCTTCCACTTGCTCTTGAATAGAAAATTGATCTTGTTCCGATACAACCACAATGACTTCTTCTAAGCCTTCCCATTGTTTCATATGATGTAAATTCCATTGTAGCACTGTATACTGTCCCAATGGCATACATACTTTATTCTCTGTATAGCCCATTCGGCGTCCTGCACCTGCAGCTAATAAGATACAACTGATCATGGTACTTCCTTTCTAGGAATTTGATTCCTCTACACGGGCAAAAATCATTCGTCCCGCACTAGTTTGTAATACAGAGGTAACTACTACATTCACCGTCTGATCCACGTAGTCTACACCATTTTCCACAACAATCATAGTACCGTCATCTAAATAGGCAACTCCTTGATGTGGTTCTTTACCAGCTTTCATAATACGTACTAGTAAAGTTTCACCGCTCATCATTTTCGGTTTAATAGCATTCGCCAGATCATTTAGATTCAGCACCGCAACACCTTGCAAAGTAGCTATTTTATTCAGGTTAAAATCATTAGTTATCAGTTTCCAATGTTTATCCATACTAAGGCAAATCAATTTCAAATCTACTTCTGATAAGTCTTCATAGTCAACATCAATGATTTCCATGGAATTTGTTAATTTTTCACGCATTGTCTGTAGTAAGTCTAACCCTCGTCTGCCTTTATTACGTTTCAAAGTATCCGCAGAATCAGACAATTTTTGTAATTCTTCTAGTACAAATACAGGTACTATGAAAGGACCTTCCAAAAATCCTGTATTCACAATATCTAAAATTCGACCATCAATGACAACCGATGTATCTAAGACCTTAGCAGAACAAGTTTGAGGTAGGGCTTTTTTATCTTTTGATTCTTTCATCGTTCTACCTTTACTGCGTAGCCCTCTAAACGTATACGATACCATGGCTTTATATAAGTCTGGCCCTTTATCCATGCCCAAACGAATCCCAATATATCCCAATACAGCACTGAGCACAATAGGTAAGTATGAGCCAATAATTGGAACACGTTCAAAAGCCATACCAATTAAATTAGCAATAATGAGTCCAAATAATAATCCTATCGTGCCAGCTACTAGTTGTTGACTAGGAACTCGACTTAAAATACGTTCAATTTGTTTTGCTACGCTTAAACCTATACGTAAAATATACTGGGACACTAAATAACCGATAAGAGCGGCTAGTAAGATACTTAGGGTATAGTACAATATCATCACCACAGAGATTCCAAATACACCCATTTGCAGCATCTTTTCATCCCATATAGGTACCATAAGCGTTGATAGTGCGTCTGCTCCGACGTACCCCATACTACCAAATAAGATAGCAATAGCATAGCGTAATAAATTATAGATCATAAGGTCACCTCCTTTTTTATACAGTATACTATCCCTACATGTGATTCTAATGAATACTTCATCGTAAAGACTCTGCACATAGGGCTAGAAAATACTTTTCATCACTTCTTGAATACTAGTCACCCCTTGTATGGAGATTCCTTCTTGTATTCCTTTTAATTGTTTTACATTACCAGCAGGAATCACAAATTGTTTAAACCCTAACTTCTTGGCTTCTGCAATTCGTTGTTCTATTCTTGGAATACTACGAATATTACCTGTCAAGCCTACTTCGCCTAATATCACCATATCTGGAGGTACTGGTTTATTCTTTAAGTTAGAAATGATAGCTACTGCCATAGCTAAATCACAAGCCGGTTCATTGACTTTTAAGCCGCCAATGATAGTGACATACACATCTTTATTACCTAAGGTAAATCCACATCGTTTTTCTAATACAGCTAGGAGCAAAATCAGCTTATTTAAATCATACCCAATAGCTGTTCTCCGTGGCATACCAAAGGCAGTGGATACCACTAAGCTCTGTACTTCTACCAAGATAGGTCGTACTCCTTCTAGGTAAGCCATGATGGCAGATCCTGTTTCTTCTTCTGACCGCTCTGCTAATAGAGTCGCTGATGGGTTGAGGAGTTCACCTAACCCTTCTTCTTCCATGGTAAATAATCCTGATTCCGATGTAGATCCAAATCGATTTTTAATTCCTCGTAAAATACGAAATTGATAGGACCGTTCTCCTTCAAAATACAATACTACGTCTACCATATGCTCTAACATGCGAGGTCCTGCGATAGTACCATCTTTGGTAACATGACCAATGATAATCACTGGAATGTCTTGATCTTTTGCAAAGCGTAACAATCTAGCTGTACACTCACGAACTTGACTGACACTTCCCGGTGCAGATTCTACAGAACCTACATACATAGTTTGGATAGAGTCAATCACAAGCAGCATTGGTTGACTTCGTTTAGCTTCATTCAATATGGTATCTAAATTAGTTTCTGCTTGCACTAAGAGATTGGAAGAATTGATACCTAGTCGATGAGCTCTCAGCTTTAACTGCATATCTGATTCTTCTCCAGATGCATATAGGACTTTACCTGACTCTTCTGCAATACGACCAGACACTTGTAACAGTAAGGTAGACTTACCAATACCTGGGTCCCCACCTAGCAAGATTAACGCACCAGGTACAATACCCCCGCCAAGAACACGATCAATTTCTCCATATCCAGAAGTAATTCGGGCAATAGCACCTACCTCAATCTCTGTCAAAGCCTTGGGCTTGTTATCCTCATCTTCTACCGGTCGATAAGACGCTACATGCTTTGTTTTAACTTCCGGTTGCAGTTCTTCTGCCACTGCCGTATTCCAAGCACCACAAGCAGTACAACGACCAAACCATTTTGATGATTCATTTCCACACTCTGAGCAGAAAAAAACTGTTTTCTTTTTAGCCATATATACCCTTTCTTATAAAAATAATGCGCGTCACTGAAAAGAAACGCGCACTACTCTTCGGGCAACACCGTTTATTTCGTACCGAAAATACGATCTCCCGCATCACCAAGACCAGGTAAAATATATCCGTGGTCGTTTAATTTTTCATCTAATGCAGCTACATAGATGCGTACGTCAGGATGCGCTTTATTCACAACTTCTACACCTTCTGGGGCTGCTACTAGACACATTAATTGAATTTCTTTAGCACCTTTTTCTTTCAATAAAGAAATCGCTGCTGCTGCACTACCACCTGTCGCCAACATTGGATCTGTTACGATAATGCGACGATCAGCCAAGTCAGATGGTAATTTACAATAGTACTCTACTGGTTGTAATGTTTCTGGATCACGATACATACCTACATGACCTACTTTTGCCATTGGCATTAATTCTAACAAACCATTCACCATACCTAAGCCAGCACGAAGGATAGGAACAATACCCAATTTTTTACCTGCAATTTGTTTACCAATCGCTTTTACCAGTGGAGTTTGTACTTCTACATCTTCTAATGGTAAATCGCGTGTGATTTCATAGCCCATTAACAAAGCGATTTCTTCTAATAATTGACGAAAATCTTTTGTGCCAGTATCTACGGAGCGAATCAACGTTACTTTATGTTGAATCAAAGGATGTGTCATTACATTTACGTTCATCTTACTTACTTCCTTTTTATTAATTAAGCATACATTGGATATTTTTCACAAAGTGCTGCTACACGTTGTTTAGCCTCTGTCAATACAGCAGTATCTTCTGGCTGTTTTAATACTAAAGAAATGATGCTTGCAATTTCTTTCATATCTTCTACATGTAAACCTCTAGTTGTTAACGCTGGAGTGCCTAGGCGGATACCAGATGTAACAAATGGACTTTCTGGGTCAAATGGAATTGTATTTTTGTTACATGTAATACCCACTTCATCTAGTACATGTTCAGCTACTTTACCAGTTAAACCAACAGTACGTAAATCTACTAATAATACATGTGTATCAGTACCACCAGATACGATGGTAAAACCTTCTTGTTGTAAAGCTTCTGCCAATGTTTGCGCATTTACAATGACTTGTTTTGCATATTCCTTAAATTCTGGTTGCAAGGCTTCACCAAATGCTACTGCTTTAGCAGCGATGACATGCATCAAAGGACCACCTTGAATACCAGGGAAAATAGATTTATCAATGGCTTTTGCATATTCTTCTTTACACATAATCATGCCACCACGTGGTCCACGCAATGTTTTATGTGTAGTGGTAGTTACAATATCAGCATATTCCACTGGATTTGGATGCAATCCTGCTGCCACTAAACCAGCAAAATGCGCCATATCTACCATGAAAATAGCTCCTACTTCATGAGCGATATCCGCCATGGTTTTGAAGTCGATTTGACGGGAGTAGGCACTGCCACCACCGATAATCATTTTTGGCTTATGCTCTTGTGCGATTTTACGCATTTCATCATAATCAATGCGACCTGTCTCTGCATCTACGCCATAAGGAATAATATTAAAATACTTACCAGATACATTCACTGGAGAGCCATGTGTTAAATGTCCACCATGGGCTAAATTCATCCCCATAATAGTGTCTCCTGGCTCTAATAAGGCAAAGTATACGCCAAAGTTTGCTTGAGAACCAGAATGAGGTTGCACATTCACATATTCTGCGTCAAATAGTTCTTTCGCTCTTTCAATTGCCAACTCTTCTACCATGTCGACATATTCACATCCACCATAATAGCGTTTATGTGGATATCCTTCTGCGTATTTATTTGTCAATACGCTACCTTGTGCTTCCATCACAGCCTGAGACACAAAGTTTTCCGATGCAATCATTTCTAATTTGTTGCGTTGACGACCCAACTCTAATTCAATCATTTCTTGAACTTTAGGGTCTTGCTGTTTTACATAGCTCATGGTAACCTCCTGTGAAAGAAACATTTTAATCTATCCTTTATTATAGTAATAATCCCCACCTTTTGCAAGGCAAAATACTGAATCCCCTCAACCGAAGTTAGTAGGTACTAAACAATTGAAAGAGATGCCACAACCTATTATATGTTGCCATTTCTATAGGGGATAGCCCTATCAGATTCTTAGAATGCTACACTCATCTGTATTCCTAGGCCTCGATGTGGCACTTTAAAACCGTTTGGCGCTTGTAATGGTGTGGAAAAGAATACATTGTAATTAGCACTTCCATAGTGTCCTTTCATACCAATGGCTCCACCCCACAACTCTGTACCCAATAGATCTTCTGTAGATTTACCGTACACTTTACCATAATCTAAACCTACATACAGTGTATGATTCTGATTCAATGATACATCTAAAGTATTACGTACATAGAACCCTCGTTCTGCAGCTAAGTTTCTATCACCGGTAAAGCCACGCACCGTATACCATCCACCAATGGTAAAGAACTCGCTACTATAGAGATTGCTATTCGTATACTGTCCTTTTGCTTCCATTGTATAGGTAGCTTTCCGATTCCAAAGAGTCAATGTACGCTGATAATTCACTTTACCCGTATATATATGATACTGTGTCGTAGCTTCCCCCAAATGATCGGTCGGCCCAGGACTAGCCCACCAAGGAACACCTTTTTCATATTGCACTAACCAATCTAAACTTCCTCTCTTGCTATATCGTTTTTGGTGTATTCCTATGGACCACGACGTGGTATTTCTTCGTTGCACATCAATTTCACTACCATTGATAAAAGAATGCCTTGTCTTATGTGTAAGACCTTGTACTAATTCTGTAATCTGTTGGCTATTCCTGTGCAATACGTGTTTCCATCGTAATTCATCGCTAGTAAAGTTACCGCTGGAAATAAATGGTTTAATAGCATAGCTAACTCGTTGTTGATAGTCTGAATTAGAATGGCTAAGGGTAATGCTATCATTTCCAATAGGTATTTGATATGATACATAACTCGATTTACTTGTATTGATACTATCTGAGTGTCTAGATTTCGTTAAGCTATAGTACAAGGTATCGCTACGATCTAATGGTCTGCCTACTGTGATGGATACATTTCCTTGAAAGCGCCCGGTCCCTTCATTACCGAAATTATCGAATCCTGTGGTGACCTCTACTTTAGACTTATTTTCTATCTGAAATACCACTATGGATGTACCTAACTTACTGCCCGGTTGTAACTGTACCTTAGCCTTCTGATGGGGCACTGCATTTAAATTATCCACGGTTTGTTCTATGTTCCGTACATTTAAGATATGCCCCTTATGAAAGGCTAATGCGTTTGTATAATTACCTTCCACACCCTTAAATTGTATTTCTTCCACGGTTCCTACCAGCAAGGATAAGCGAAGTGTGCCACTTCCTATATTTTGAGGTTCCATATAGACCTTAGAGGTAACGTAACCTCTATCTAGTAAAGCTGTATTAAGTTCCTGCAACAAGGTATTAATTGTTTCTACTCCATACGATTGGTGTTCTCTCTTAGCCACCATCTCTTGCAGAAAACTAAACTCTGGTGGAACCTGGGATAGCTCAATATTATGAATTAAAAATTCTGGTTCATCACTAGACAGTTGATTTATATTTTGAGATACTATCTCCTCTGTAAGAACTGTGAAAGACGGCGTTTCCTTTTGCTCTACATGAGATATAGAACGCTCCATCTGGTCTAGCAGTTTACCTTGCTCATCTATAGTATTGGCATGAACAATATGAGAAATCGCCCCTATACACAAACAAGCAAGGCCTGCAACTATTTTATGATTTGTCAACCCTAGCCTCCTTCATATTAAAATTTGGCATATTCATTTTCTGGAACAATAGATGCTATTTTCTCTTCAGATAAGTTAGGACTCTTAATGCCTAGTTTTTCATAAGACCATAGGTCAAAGACTTCATTATCATAGGTTTGTTCTGCTAATACATCGTAACCAAAGTTAGTGGAAATATGTCGTTCTTCATCTATCATATAGGAGAACACCGTCCATGGCGCAAGATGGCAGGCAATAAATGTATTTCGCATGTAATTCGACCACAGCGCTAGTTGTTCCATCGTAGCATCATAAGTCGCCTTAGAAACCACCTTATGGTCTATCATTTCCTCAAAAGTAAGGTATTCACCGTCAACAATGATATACCCTAGTTGACGACATACCGTTCCATCATTCTCTACATATAGGTATACCCGATCATATGTACCTGGCAAGATAGAATACAAAATATCATAACTGTTTTGAAGATATTGTGGAATCAAATCGTGAATATCTTCCCCTGTAAATTCTATAGCTGGATCTACATTAGCCATTTCCTCTTCCTCCTCTTGAATAAACTGAGACATGTCTATGTGCATAGTCCCTGTGATACATCCCTCGTGCGGTGCTATTGCATGCGTGTGCAAAGGTTTCCCATCTGGAGAGAAATATCTCTCTTCCCAAGCATTTATCAAGGCTAGTTCATCAGTAAAATTATCTTCTGTGATATTGTCATACACATAAGAGAGTTCACCAGTAGAAATATTAAATATACAATCTAAGGATGTATATTTTTTTCCTAAAATTGTATGCATACTATTAAACTCATCAGACCAGTCCCAATAAAGAGCTGCCACTCTAAAATCATTAATACCAGCAAATTTTGATTGTATATTTCGTTCTTTAATCCATGTATTATCCGCATACTCAATATAGATATTTAATTTTTCCTTATTACAAATTGTATCCAAATGAAAATACATGTTTTTGCAGTCCTTAGAAATAAAATCTCTCAAATAAATTTCTTTTTTCTTAATTATATTATTCAAAATGTTAACTAAATTAATAGTATCAAACCTATTCTTGAGTATTTTTTCTGGAATGATATTTAGTTGTTTTACTAAATTAGATACTTCAGAGTACCAAAAAACACGACTTGTAAGTCCTATCTTTCTATACTCCCAGATTATTCTTGGTGTAGTAAAATATTCATACTCTAATGGAAGTTCATGATAATATATTTGACTATTTCCATTGGAATCCAGTTCTAACTCAACAAACTCCAAAAGACAATCCTCTTCATTCTCTTCATTTGCTATACTACTATAAGCACTATGTGCTATTTCTCCTAATTTTACCCCTAAATCTGAAATATTTTTTCTAGTATGGTTAGAAATTATAAATAAATCATTTTCAACTATAAAAGAATCATCATTATATACGACTATAAAACTGCTCGTATATGATATTGAACTTACTTCAGCATAAACTAATATCTTTGACCAATTGCCAGGGATACATGTATCGCCTAGTTCTCTGGTTGCCTGTATTAAACTTTTTTCCATCAGCAACTTTTTTTCTTCTGCAAACATTATGCGCCTCCATTTAAAAAGCTTTCTGTCGCTTTTTCTTTATCAATAACATAATTTACATTAAACTTTATTGGTCTTTTATTTGCTCCATCATATACTATATCTATCGTTACTTGCACTTCCTTTCCTTCTTTCAATGCTTTTTGCCATTGATTTTCTACTTTTCTATATTTACTAGTATTCACAATTTTATCCATCGCAACTAGATTATCTAATTCTCCTGATCCACCAAAGATTCTAGCTATCAGATGCCCACCATGGTCGTTTGGTAATCGGTCTTCATAACCTGCTTTTAATTGATCTCCGTTATTTCGTACACCATCTTCTAATCGCAAATCACCTTGGGCAGCTTTTATACGACCTAATTCATCGGTTTGGTAATAATACCCTTTACTCTCATATATAATGTTTTCTTTTAATTGTCTAGTTCCCACTCCCGGTTTATATTGCTCACCATTTCGATAAATATTCGGGCTATCAGCTAAGCTTGTTGTGCTTGTAGTAGAGCTTGACATTTCAGCAGTAGATTGTTTAGGGGATACTTTTTTATTCGATTCTATATTTTTATTAATATTTTTATTAGCTTTTTTATCCTTAGCTATTAGATTAGCTTCTTTTCCAATTGTTTCTACTTTATTTTCAATAGCATTTATTTTATTTACCTTAATAAGAGTTTCTTCTTCATCAACAATTTTCCCCATAGCAACAGCAGCTTCAAATGCTTGCTCAAACTTAATCCGTTGAGGTGTAAATTCCATTATCTTATGTACTTTACTCAAAAAATTAACCTTTGATATTTTTATTTTATCTGGGCTTAATATAATACTTGCTACTATTTCCGTTGCTTGACCTAACAAGACTCCTTTTCTCTTATTATCATCGCTCAATGCAATCTGATACATTTCATTAGTTATCTGCGACAATTGTTCTCTATAGTGTCGCAAATTAGAAACCTGACTTAAATTTTCCACTAATTTCTGTATATCATGTATCACGCCAAGTGGATTAAATATTAATTCTTCTAAAAACTCTTTTTGCCCTTCTATATCACTTTTTAAAGCATCTCCAAAGCCTTCTCTAAAACCACCTATGAACTCTCTAACATGTTTATTCTGAATAGCATCACCTAAAGGCACACTCTTTTCATCGGTCGGCCGTATACCTAATTCATTTATTAAGATAGCATCATACCCTGTATAAATAATATTCTTTTTACCATTATTATTATCCTTTACACTAACTTTCTGGATTTTAAAATCCCCATATATTGGGACTAGCCTTTTTTCATCTTTATTGACTTGGTAATCTTGTCCAAGACCATTTTGGTCGGCTACCCATACAATATATCGATCTGGTAAATCTACAATCGAGACTTCTTCCTCTTCTCCATTTTTTAGCATACTAAATTTTGCATTTTCAATATCCTTAAAATCTATAGGTTCCTTATTAGCTACTTTAGTTTGTAATGCCCCTACTAACTGTACTGTGACTTCTCCGTTATATCTTCTACGAGGTCCATAATGATTCCACTTCGTTCCAGCTTGTGCAATACTAGCACCTTCTAATCCACTTCCACCTAATAGCTTATCTACGGTATAGCCAAGACTAGCAGATAATAGTTGTGCTCTTGCTGGGTGATCCTTCGCTAATTTACTTATAGATTGTATCAATGCTTCATTGAGGCCACCAGATATGGCGCCAGTTGTAGGATTTCCTTTTACGATGGCTGATGTAATGGCACCAGATAAAGCATGCAATGCGACCTTTTCAGATGAACTATCTTCATAAATTCGTTGTCCTTTTTCATCTCTCATTTCACCAAATCTATGGATTGCTTCATTCATATACTTGCCGATTAGCTTAGCTGTTTCTTGTCGTTCTGCAATACTTTGCTTATCAAAAATAGTGCTTAATGTATGTATTGAATCTTCCGTATTTCTACGAATGGCATTGAGATTCACCTCAGGGTGTTCCACGTCAAGCACTCCCTTAGCTATCGCTGAATAGGTTATACTATTCGCTTTGCCACGTTCCCCAGGCATAATCGTAGGTACCAATCCAAGTTCGTTATATTGCTTACTGCTTTTTCCAATCGTTGGATCCGCTAGATAAGACACTCCCTTAGATCCATAGGTATACTTCGCCCTATTCTCCATATCCTTCATAACTAGATATTTTGTTTTCAGTGTATTCGTATCTGTACGACTAGCTAAGAGAGCTCCTTCTAATGTAGTTGTGTTGCCTACGGATATGTTGAATCCTGTACTTCCTGCATAGAGTCCAGATTGGTGGATCACAGAGGTGTATTTGCTATCTATATCAGTCCGTTGTAAAGAACTTTGTAATGATTTGAATGCTCCCTTTTTAGATAGGCTAAGACTCATGCCACCAGATGAAGTATGGTCTGTATAATCATGTGTATCCTGTACAGAGTGAATCTCTAAATTACCACCAATATTTGCTTGGATAGCCTCCCCTTTAAGAACACCATCTTTGATATGTACATCCTGTTTTGTGTTCACTCCAAGGGTGTTCCTTGCAGTTATGTTTGATGGATCATGAACTATATCTGTACCAGCTATATTTCCTTTACTGCCACTGGCATTGACAGATATATCGGAGAATCGGTGTTGTAATACATCATATGAAATACCTAAGGAGCCTTGTTTCTGCTTCATACTCTGTGTCATCTTAGAGGTCGTTTCTTTGCCTTTCACATAGATACTTTTTGACGAGTCTAAGGTAATGTCCTTGCCTTGTACATCGCTTCCTTCTATGCGGAGATCCTCCTTCTTAGTGGTAACACAAATATGTCCATCGGACACAACCGTCGATGCTTTTGCTATCTTGCTGTCTACATGAGTAGAGGCTTCGCTTCGTTCTGTGCCTAAAGATAGATTGAGGTGTAAACTCTTGGCTTGGTCTTTTAATTTAGACTTATCAAGAGATGCCTTAGCATCGTCATAGGTTTTGTAGGCTAATAGAGCTTTCAATCGTTCGTCTTTTACATAGTTTGCTCGTGTGAGTGTACCCATTGCATTAGTTGTGGTATCTACTAAGCGGTTCGACAATGAGAGAGTAAGCCCACTTTTAGAAAATCTATGTGTTTCTCCTGTATGCGATGTGGTATAACCATTGCGTATTGTCACACCAGAGCCTTGAACCTGAATATCCCCTTTAGATGTTACATCACTAGCGTCTACTTGTGTAGTACCTGTAGCACCTAAGGCGACAGAACCAAAGCGACTACCAATCACACTGCCTTTGGCTACACTACTCTTAACATCATAGGTATCTGTTTGTCTTTGTGTACCAATGGTAAGGCTAAGACCTCCATTACCAAAAATACCAGATTTACGTACTTCCTCACGATGAGTGGCACCAGATTCTTCCTGCGCTGATGTAATGGTCAAATTGCCTTCACTCGTAACCGTAACATCTGCATCCCCTACTATATGGCTGGCTTTAACTAGAACGTCTTGTTTACCATCTATCTTAACAGTACCACTGGAAATCGTAGAGCCCACTACCGTATCTGTACGTCTATGGTCATAGATATCCCTTGTAGTAGATGACAAGAACCCTCTATCTTTTTGATGTACTTCAGATAGTGTTTCATGGTGCTCAGTACCATGTTCAATAGAGACTCGACCTGCTTGTACATCTACAAGCCCCGTTTTACTATGTATGGTGCTTGCTTTCATGGATACATTGTTATCCATACGCACCTTAACACCAGCTTCTCCTTCAATGGTCGCTCCTAAATTCTGTTCATCTATGACCATCTTACGGTTGAAATAGTCACTACCTCTAGCACCCACAGCTACATCCGACAAAGTTCTATCTGTTACATTCGTAAGGGTTAGAGAGTTCCCCGTAAGGTCTACTGTGCGTCCCATCATACGAGAGCCTTGTAACGTAATCTCTCCACCCTGGACTTGTACCGTATGTCCTTGTACGGTACTTCCTAGGTTCTTAGTAGAGTCTAAGGTCACTCCACTACCTATGTAGCGATTTTGTAAGGCACGAGCAGAGACTTGTACATCTTTTCCTGCTAGGCTGACCGTACTATTTCCCTGTATAGTAGCACCTACAGAGCGTATGGTATCCCCTTGGATATGGGTACTACCGTCACTAGTGATACTAGCATTTCCATGCGCTGTATCTTGTTGATGTCCAAATGAACTGTTAGTTGTTCCTTGTGTTTCGTTACGGATGTCCTTTCCTTCTATGTGAACACCATCTTTACCATGTATACGACCCGAAGTATTTTGTAACATATCTGTGCGTATAGACACTAGATTACCATTGATACTCCCGTTGAGGTTTCGAACATTGTTACCTACAATGGACAAAGAATCCTTTGCTTGTATAGTGCCCGTATTATCTACTTTTTGGCTTATTACCTGCACATCTTTACCTAAGACGATACTACCATCTTTGCGCAAATCTCCCGGTTGTAACAGGCTGTTAGGAATCCCTGAAAGTAAAGACTGATCATGACCTGTATATTTCATAAGGGTATGACCACTTTGACGGAGTTCTTCTTTCGCTATTTCTTGATCTTCATATCCATTGCGCAATCGATTGTACACTCGTTCTGGGTCTGCTTGTAATCTAGCAACCATATAGTCACTAGACAAAAATTGCTTTTTATCTGTATATAAAGGGTTATCTTCTACCTTAGCTACGGCAAGGGGATCCGTCGTCATGTAGAGTTGTTTTGATGGTTCCAACACTGGGGTCACTAATTTAGAAACATCTGTAGGTGCCACCGTAGTTTCAACCTTTTTATCTCGTATGGCATAAGCTGTTCCATCTGCCTCAAGTGTTGTATTGGTAAATGCATTCGACTGGATGCTCGTAGTTCCATGACTCCCTAATACAGCAATACGTTCACTAGATGGACTACTTTCAGCATCAAAGATGTCGTGATGTTCATAGGGAATATCTGTATGTCCATAAACCCACTTTTTACGTTTCCACCAACGTTTTTTCTGTTTATATTTCCAATAATGTCTATCTCGCCCTATATCATCATAGTGAACTGTCCCTTGATAGCCTGTGTTGGTAATGGAGTCTGCCGTAACTTGTAAGCCATCCTTCGCCATAATCTGGCTATATGTATTTTGCACATCTTGCCCTGTAATGTGAATTGTACCATCGCTCAGTATTCTAGATGTGGCGGTTTCCTCTTCTATGGTTCCTGTATGAATCGTTCTATGGTATTTTCTATCTGCCTCATAATAGTTAGGCTGGTCTAAATGCGGTATGCCCTCATACTTATCTTCTTCTGAAATGGTCCACCCTGTCTTAAACACATCCTTATGATTCTGCATTTTAGGGGCTGATATAGTGAGATCACCTTTGACAATGACATCGGAGGACCTATTTTCAAAGCTCTCTTTTCCCAGTACATAGGCGTTACCTTTTACATAGATATCTGAACCAAAGTAAGAACCTTTGCTGTTGATATTCCGAATGTGGCGACCTTGCGCACGCAAATTACCTAGCACATGCCACAACCCATCTGTATTAGTCACATACTCTTTCATATCTATCTCTGCATTCTTTTTTGCAAAGAGAATGCCTTTCGTATTGGCAAACGTATCTCCTTGTATCTGCAAGGTATCTTCTGCAATGATAGCCCCTGTTTTTATGTTTTCTAAGTTGCCCACAGTTACGTGCATCGTACCATGACTGACTACATGGGATGCATCATTTTGTAACGTATCTCCCGTGATATGTAAACTGCCACCAGCTTCTAATACAGAGGAATTGCTATTACGGATATGGTTTGCTGAGATATGTACATTCTGCTTCGCCTTCATAATCCCCTTATCTTGTACAAGCTCATTTCCAGTCAATTGGAGAGTATCTTTACTTTCTACAAACCCTGTATTGTGCATAGTGTTAGCAGATATATGCATAGTCTCTGCCGCTATGTTCCCTGTATTCTCTAAGGTGTCTGTGTCAATACGAAGATGACGACCCCATAGTTCGCTGCGGCGGTTACGTAAATTGTCACTGATGAAAGTACTATCTACCTGCTGTCCCCCATAGCCTTTGCCTACGATGTCTATATAAGATTTTCCTTGCAAGGTCACATGAGCGCCATTGATCACGCCTAATCCATTGACGGTCATACCATTAGGATTCACAATGACTACATCTGCTGGATTTCCTGCCACTTCTATATATCCCTTCAAAATAGATGGACTCGTAGAAGTGACCTCATTGATGATTGTCTTAGCACCATTCCCAGCTAGAAACATATTTTTATCTATATAACCCGCCAATTGAGTCTTTGTGTATTTCGTAGCATTATTGAGAATAAGGCCTCGGTCTTTCACATTAAACTGTGTATATGCATTATGAGAAACACCGTTTCCATCAACACCGGCAATGTGTAAGATATCTATCCCATTCCTCGTCGTATCTAAGATAGGTTGGCGATTCTTGGGACTATTCGTATCTACAACAATAGGTAACTCTTCTTGTGTATCCTCTACTACAACCTTGCTAGGTATGTGGGGAATAGGTTGTATAGTAGGCGTATGTAAAGGGTTCTCCAAGACTGGCTTTGAAGTATCTACAGATTTTTCAGGGATAGGTGTTTGCGAGTCTATATGTAGCTTGTCTTTAGATGCTACTTGTATATGATTTGGGTCTACTTCTACCCGTTTCCCACGTACAGTGATATCCCCAGACTGAGAGCGTATACCTCCTTGATACACAATAGAGTCCGTACCTTGAATCGTTATATTCTCCGTACTGGAAATCACTCCCTGTCCACGAAGATTGGTCGTATTCGCCTCAATCTGTTTTCCTTGTAGGTTCCCATCGTTGGTAAGTGTACCGCTTTGTATTGTCACTGTTTCATCACTCACAAGAGTGCCACGATTATGAAAGTCTTGGCTACGAATCACTACTTTTTTGGCACTGTGAATACTTGTAGGCTCTTGCTGTGAGCCACCTTGTTCTATGGTAAGATTGCCTGCTGTGTCAATATGTAGGCTCCCCGCTATGGCATCAATGGAGCCGCTGATATTAACACCTAATCCAGATTCTGTACCGATTAAAGAAATAGTATTTCCATACATGCCACCAAGAGCCCCTACATCTAAGGCAACCCCCGTAGGTGTACTTTCACCAGATTTCATGGCTGTTACAGTTCCATCCGCATAGTTCACTGTATTACGCCCTGTGATAGCTCGAATAGAATCTTGTGCCACCACATCTGCATTGATACGTATCGTTTTTGCCAATAAATCTACCTTTGAAATAGGGGTATATGAGTTAGCTCCACTTTGTTCTGTAGGTGCATTGATAGCCCCTGTTACATCAATGTTTCCTTTCTCAATGGCAATGTTTTCTAACCGACCATCCACCATATGGGGAACGCCTGTAGTAAACGTAGCTTTTGGGGTGTTAACAAAATGAACCCCTTTGATAGAAATCCCGTTAGGATTAGCAATGACCACATCTGCTGGCTGTCCTACTACTTCAAAAGTTCCTGCTAACTGTGATGTAGAAGTCCCTACTACTTCGTTGACAATAAGGCTCGCAGACTCTCGTAAGTTAGGGTTTGCATTTACAGGACCAATCTGAGTGCTAACTGTAGGTGTAGTGGCGTTGTTAAAGATAGCCCCCGTATCTGTAGAAAAGGACTCATACCGATTATGGGATACACCATGTACTGGATTGGTAATCTGTATAACGGGAACCGACTGACTATTGTCCACCAGTACCTCATGACTGACAATACCCTGTGCCGCATAGGTCCCTAATTGCAAAGACAATGTAATCCATAACGTTAAGAGTTCTTTTCTTTCTTTTTTCATAATCAATACCCCTATTACATAACGATCATACCTATAAAACCCGATATGTTCTATATTTTTATATTATCATATTGATAAGGTGTATTGGAATAGAGAATGAGTATATATAATATTTTAACTTTTTATTTATTGAATTACCTTAGCCGTCACTAAAATATATAATTCTACTTCATCTTTTGTTTTACGACTATGTTGAAATAGTTTACCAATAAGTGGAATATCTCCCAAAATAGGTACTTTTTGCCATTGTCGCATGGTACGTCGATCCATTAATCCACCAATAACCAATGTTTCTCCATCAGGTATGCGTACTCTTGTTTTGGCTTGCCTTGTGGTAATGCGATAAGCTTTCATTTCAGGGACCAAAGTAGGGTTACTCACTTCTGCTTCCACAATAGTATCAATGTGATTCCCCTGTAATACATAAGGTTTGCATAATAACCGAATACCCGCCTCTTCATAGCGAATACTGGTTCTTGTGACACCATTTTGAATAGATTCTACTGTCACCGGCACGCGTTCACCAATGAGTATGCTTGCTTCCGCCCCATTAAGAGCTACAATGCTAGGTCTTGCAATCAATGCCATACGACTACTTCCTTCTTTAGCAGCGACTGTAGGGTGCGCTAAAAACGAATACGATGTGCCCTTAGGAATATGACCGATATGAACATTTCCTTCCATACCTGATTCAGATTTTCCATGCATGGAAAGCCCTGAACTTTGTAATCCAGGAAATGACCATTGTATACCTAGTTCTTTAGCATAGCCTTTTTCCATTGCTAATACCGCCACATCTAACTGTACTTGTTTTGGTGTGGCATGCCAAGATCGAAGTAGTTTTTCTACTTCTAAAATCTCATGAACCGTCCCGTAATAGATGACTTCGTTCGTGCTTGGCATCACTTGTACATGTTCTTTAGGTACTACGGACTGAATCAGATTGCTCAATTCCTCAGGCGTTCCTATTTCCGCTACGATTCGACGCACATGTCGACGTTCTTTTTCTTCGTGGCGCCCCTCTACAATGAAGGTGCCACCTTCTTCATAGACTAAAAAACCTAACTGTGAGCCCAATTTAGTAATAGCCTCTCTCCCAGAATTTTCTTGTACTTCTAAAGTAACCTTCCCCTCTAATGTATCTAGTCCTACCACTGAAAGTTTTTCCGTCCTAGCTATGGTTTGCACCAATGTTCGTAACGGCATATCTTTGGCTATAATATGAACTGCCTCTACAGGGAAAGCTCCTAAGAATATCAGCAGTAAAACATATGCCATTCCATATCGATACATAGATTGATGGATAGGAATTGCTACATTCTTTCTAAGATAATTTACTATTCTCATCCACATATGTGTCTCCTTTCTTCATATCTCTACCTTGTACTACATCTAAGTTTTCCACCCTACCTTTATTCTATCCAACGAGTAGACCCATTCATTTGAACCTGAACCTTTGTCTCTCCAACCGTGATAACCTGTACACCCTCAACCTGCTCGCCTTCATGTACTGTATATGTATTTCCATTAATCTCTAGTACTCCCACTGGAGCATCTCCATACACGATACCTAACAGATGAACCACTGGCACTTGATGATGTACACGATCATGATGTTTAGACGTTCTTTTTATCTCTAGTGGTTGATACACATGGTCTGTATTTCCTTCTCTAATATGTCTTCCTCTACGTATTTCTTTTTCCTTAGTATCTATACCACTACTATCTAGTCCCTGCATCTCTTTCCCCTTAATTCCTACTATCTCCTTAGAAAATGTGTCCACTAATGAATAGGGACGTAATACATTTCGAATAGGGAATATCAACGTGCCATTTGATGAGCCCTCTTTTGTTGATGATTCTTTCATTGTAGATGGTTTCCCCTTTTGAGCAGTATGCTTTTTCCTAGGACTAGCCTCAGAAGAAACAGAATCTATATCTGTATTTCTCTGTTTCCCTCCCTCTGCCCTGTTACTTTCACGATGAGATTGCACAGGGCTTTCTAACTGTTCTACTTCCGACCAAACAGACTCTCTCCAACCTAGATAGCAAATAAGGCACAATAAAACGGTCGCCCCGAAAACGAGACGACCGTGTGTACGTATATATCTTTCTATTTGGTTGTAGAGGTCTTTCACAGATGATACTTTCATCATGCCCTCCTATATACGATTAATATCCTTTTGGATGTAGTTGATGCCAATTCCAAGCATCACGAATCACTTCTTGTACTGTACTATGTACAGGTGTCCAACCAAGTTTAGCATGAATTTTTTCAGAAGATGCAATTAATGTACCTGGATCCCCAGCACGACGTTCCCCGTAATCAACACGGAAATCTACTCCAGTCACTTCTTTCGTAGCTGCTACGATTTCATTCACACTGAAACCATTGCCTGAACCTAAGTTAAATACGTCTGATTCTCCACCATTATACAAATATTCCATAGCTAAAATATGAGCTGACGCCAAATCATTTACATGTACATAGTCACGTACGCATGTACCATCCGCAGTATCATAATCTGTTCCAAATACAGTAATAGAATCACGCTTGCCTAAAGCCGCATCAATAATAAGTGGAATTAGATGTGTTTCAGGTGTATGATCTTCACCAATTTCACCAGATGGGTCTGCACCAGCTGCATTAAAGTAACGCAGTGCTACAAATTTAAATCCATAAATTTTACTATAGTCACGAAGCATATCTTCGATCATCAATTTTGTGCGACCATACACATTCGTAGGATTCCATTTTGAATCTTCTGTAATAGGTACTACTTCTGGTTCTCCATATACAGCTGCCGTAGAGGAGAATACTAATCGATTCACGCCATGCTTACGAGCTGTTTCTACTAAGCGATAAGAACCTACTACATTATTTTCATAATAGATGGATGGATTTACCATAGATTCCCCAACTTGAGAGTGTGCTGCAAAGTGCATGATACCATCAATTTTATGCGTATCCAGAACCTCACCTAATGCAGGGTCTGTAATATCCATTTCATAGAATGGTACTCCTGTAGGAATTGACTCCTTATGGCCTCTAGATAAATTATCTACAATCACCACTTGATGACCTGCTCCTAATAAGGCACGTACTGTATGGCTACCAATATACCCAGCGCCACCTGTCACTAAAATATTCATTCTTACTTCTCCTATGCTTTTGAAAGTTTTGGACCCAATAGTTTTTTATACACTTCTACACCTGGTTGATTGAAAGCATCCACCCCTGCTAATTGACCTTCAAAATAGATGGCCCAGCACATAGTAAACATCAATTCTCCTAAGTGGAAGGCATTCATCGTTGGAACTTGGTAGGTCCCATTAAATCGTCCATCACTGGCTAAGGACTCTGCATTAGATGCCAAGGCAGCACGATTGATAAATCCTAAGTCAAGACCGGCTAACGCTTCTAGTTTACTATATTGGTCATACATATGTGGCACTGTTAGATTCACATGCCAATTTTCTACATCTACAAAAGATACAACTTTATCATAACGACCTTCTTGATGTTCCTGTGTTTGGGCATGCATGTCTGTAGTACCTACCGCTACAATTGGAGTACGACCATAGTGTCCAGATTTATCATCTTTTTCTTTACCTAAGGATTCCGCTAATAATTGTACATACCATTCAGATAAGGACTTCAAACGATCTGCATAAGGCATGAATACTTCAATATGACGACCATATTGTTCAGAGCCAATATATTTTAATACAGCACTTAACAAGGCTGGATTTTTCCATACATCTTGCTCTTGGGCTGCTATATCTGCTGCTTTAGCCCCCTCTAAATAGGCATGAATGTCAAAGCCTAATAAAGCACCGATTACTAATCCCACTTCTGAGAATACAGAGAAACGACCACCAATGCCATCAGGTACAGCGAAGATGGAGTCTCCCCAACCTTCTGCAACAGCTAACTTATGTAACAACGTTTCTTTGTCATCATCTCTTGGATCTGTCACTACTAGCACTTCATAATTAATCATTGCTACTTCTAGAGCTTCTTTCACAATCATGAAATTTGTCATTGGTTCAATAGTAGAACCAGATTTAGAAATTAGCACCAATAGCACTTTATACTCATTAGGTACATGGGCATGGTCTTCTAAAAATTGTTGCTCTTTCCATTCTCTTTGTAATTGCTTGATTAATTCTTGGGTACGTACAGGGTCAACATTATTACCACTGAAATACATACGTGGGCGGTAATTACGTTCTTCATCACTCATGGAGTTCCAAAACTCCCCACAATGTACGTCAAATAATACTTTTCCACCTAGGAAAGAACCACCAATACCAAAGCTGACTACAGTACTAACCTTCTTTTCTTTCAAAGCATCAAGGCGAGCCATCACTGTTGGGTTGTTAATATGGTCTTCCACTACATACGGCAATTGTGGAAAAAGTACTAATTCAGGCTCTCCATCTTTGGATAGATGGCCTTTTACAACACCATGATGACGAGTTTCTTCCGCTGCTGCTAAGGCATCAGAAATCGCAGTGCCTAAGTTTGTTACATCTGCTTCCGTCACCCCACCAGGTAACATCATATTTGTATAATCATAAACAAAACCAGAGTCTAATTGAATCCGTTTCATAGTTTCCTCCTATGTACAGTATGATTGTAATCGTACTTTTATTGTACATCAAATCATGGAGAGATTAAAGGAATTTTATGAGAAATTTCCTACCAGTGTTATTTTAGTAGCGTTCCTTTCTTTGCTAATGCATCTGCACGGTCGTTATAGGCGATACCAGAGTGAGCTTTTACCTTATGAAAATCGATACGAAGTTGTTTGCTAGCTTCTTTCATTCGTTTCGCATAGTTAGTTGTTAATGGATTATTTGTTTTCCATCTACCTGTAGCCCACATTTCAATGCCCATATAATCATAAGAGAGAGAGCATGATGTATACCCATGGTCTAGTGCATAATCCACTACATGAAGTGCTGCTAATAATTCCCCAGACACATTCCAATAGGCCACATGATTCGGTTCTGTACTCGAAAGAGAAAATTCTACTTCTTCTGCACCAAGAAGAATAACCCCTCCAGAACCAACCACACCTTTTCGCTTATCAAAACTGCCGTCGATAAAAGCACGAATTTCACAAGGATCTGATTCTACGATTTGACTTATGTTATCAGTCTGTGTCTTAAGGTATTCACCTACGCTCATACGTTTAGACGCACTAGCAGATGTTTTCTTTGTACCAGTTCTAGTCGGTTTAATCCCTGCACTCTTAGGTAAATCGATAGAGCCCATATAGGCTTTTGCTTCTGCTTCTGTAGGGAATGACTTATACTGCGCACCAGGAAATCCTTTTACTTGCACTTCACAGTCAGACCAAGTCACATAGATTCCTGGATTGTGCCCTACTCGAACAGCATAATACTTCTTTGCCATACTTACCCCATTGTCAGTGGCGCTATCGTGCCACCTACTACATCTACTAATGCTTGTGGATTAACCTGTACTTGCATCCCTCTAAGTCCTGCACTGACATAGACCATAGGAATGGATGTAATGCTATCATCAAAATAGGTAGGAAATGCTTTTTTCATCCCTAAGGGAGAGCAACCGCCACGTAAGTATCCTGTTAACGGTAATAAGTCTTTTACCGCAATCAATTCTACCGATTTATTTCCGCTCACTCGTGCGGCTTGTTTCATATCTAGTTCCCCTTCTACAGGAATACAGAATACTACATGACCAGTTACATTGCCTTTCCCCACAAGTGTTTTAAACACTTGTTCAGGCGAAATATGTAAAGATTCAGCTACGTGTATACCAGCTCCGCGTTCTTCAGACCATTCGTAGGTGAACACTTCATAGTCAATATGGTGAGTATCTAGTATGCGTAATGCGTTTGTTTTTTTATGTCCTTTTTTACTCATAAGACCCCCTATTTGTTGGTAATCTTTGAAATATTTTTTAATTCAATGCGCAAGGTACCATTTTCGTTTGTTGAAATTTCTATGAACTCGCGATCATTCATATATTCTACTGGAAATGAAAGTTCAATACCAGTATCTGTTTTAATTTTATGTTGCTTACCCACTTTTGTAGCATAGGTCCGACTCACTGGCAATGGTTCAAGTAAATCTTCTTCTGCTAGCTCTTTCATAGCTGCTTCTCGCTGAATGGGGTTCGTACTAAACACTTGCTCAATAATATGTCGTGCTTCTAATGTGTCAGACACTTCTGCATTCTTAGCTAGTAATTCTTTTGTTTTAGCCATAGCTGCCACACCATCTTGCTCATGAGCTTTAGAAATTCGATCTACCACAGTGCGTACTTTTTTCACTGTATCTTTAGAAGACGGATTCGTTGTAACCTGAAAGATTCGTTCTTCCAAGAAGTGCATTTTCTCTCCATCATATTCACCTTTCGGCTCAAAGAGACGAATGGATAAATCAGAAAGTTTAATACTTGCAAAAGCATATAGTTTTTGTGTCACTGTTGGTAAGACCACACGATGCTCTACTAATTTTGTTGCTAATGAACCATCCTCTTCTGAATATAATTGATGAGTATATCCATCATGAGCTTTACAGAGGAGAATGCAAAGATACGGTTGCTCTCCTTGTGCTTCACAGACAATCATATCTAGTACACAAGGGTCCATTGCTTGTGCCATATAGGTAAATAAAGTCTCACCTAGTTCTTTACCAAACTCTACAAGGCTTACTTCTTGATTCTCCAATTGTTTAATCTTTCGCCCCCATGGGGTTTGGTCCGAGATATAACCAGTTCTAGCTCCAGGGTCTTGTAACGCTTTCATTACATGCATTTCAAGATAGCTCTGAATCTCTGGTTCAGCAATATCCATAGGATGATCTGAATAAGCCGACATAGAAGACGTAAAGTCAAACACTTCCAGTATAGCTGCATTAATTTGCATAGTTCCTCCTCAATAACAAAGAGCTTTGCCTTCGCAAAGCTCTTATGATGTTATCTATTATCTTTCACATAGTGATAGGTATTTTCCAGTCCTTTTTGTAATGTCCATTTAGGCATATAGCCTAAACATTGTTTTGCTTTTGTAGTACTCAATAAAGAATGTTTAATATCACCAATGCGCGGTTCTTCATAATGACGTGTTACCGTAATGCCAGCAATGTGCTCTAATGTGTCGATTAATTCATTCACAGAAATTCCAGTTTCTGTACTCACATTGATAACCCCCGTTACATCATTATTCAATCCCAATATATTTGCTTCTACTACGTCATCTACATAGACAAAGTCACGTGTTTGTTCTCCATCGCCAAAAATTTTGATGGATTCACCATTCGCCACATGTTCGCAGAAAATACTAACAACTCCACCTTCACCGCCATTCCCTTGACGTGGTCCATATACATTAGAATAGCGATAGCAAATATAAGGTAATCCAAAAGATTCTTGGTAAATACGCAAATAGCCTTCCGTAGTTAATTTTGTCAATCCATAGCAAGAACGAGGCACTCCTGCCAATTCTTCCGTAAGAGGTAATACCTCTAAATCACCATATACTGCGGCAGAGGATGGCATAAGGAATTTTTTTACACCCACTTTAACTGAGGCTTGTAATAAATTCAATAGTCCCATTAGATTGATATCACAATCTTCTGTTGGATGTACCATGGATTCTGCTACTACTGTTTGCGCTGCCTCATGAAATACATAGTCCGGTTGAAAGTCTTCAAACACGTCATATATTCTTTCATCTCGTATATCCAATTCTAAAAATTCAGCTTGTTCATTGACAAATGTCCGCAATCCACTGCTTAAATTGTCAATGACAAGTACACGATGTCCCTCTTGAATCAACCTATCTACTAGATGTGATCCAATGAAACCGGCACCTCCTGTTACAATTATATTCATGTTCCTCATTCCTGTATTAATGACTGTCTTAGTAATATAAATTATACACCATATCTAGTATAGCGCAATAGTATGTACCCTATGGTGCACTTAAGCGTCTATATACTGAACTAATTGCTCACAGTGTTCTTTTGCTTGTCTATGAATCACTTGTAGCCGTGCATCTTCACCTGTATACAGCATATTGCCAGTGAAAACACCACCTTTAAAATTCATTTTACAGAACTTACAAGTAGCTTCACAGGTTTTAAATATTTCATCAATGGTAATGCCTTTATCACCATACAACGCATATTCATCATTACCACAAGCGGCGGTAAGACCAACAACCATATCCTTACCGGCTACTGCATAGGTATCTGCTCCATAGGCCCAACCATAAGCAAACACTTCTTCAAACCATCTCATAATCAGCGATGTTAAAGAATACCAAAATAGAGGAGACTGTATCACAATCGTATCTGCCCACAGCAGCTTTTCACGTTCTGCTTCTACATTGATCTTGTAATCTCCGTAGAGCACTTCCAAACGATCAAACTCGGCATTAGGATATCTTTCTTTAAGCAACGCAAGAATCTCTTTGTTTGCCACAGAATTTTCTTTGTGGGTATGACCTGTTACAATTAAAATGTTTTTCATTTCTATACCTCCCCTAATTTAGATACTTATATAGTACACTCTATTATCGTTCTCTTTGGATATCGTAGTCTGTACCATTTGTCCGAATGGTAACAATCCCCATCGTATCTGTACGATAGATATCTACATGTTCTTCCAATAAGCGTGCCATAGCTTTCTCACCAGGATGTCCATACGAATTATGTAAACCTGCAGAAATAACAGCTGCTTCTGGTCGAACAGAACGAATAAAATCTTTTTGACTAGAACCATTACTACCATGGTGTCCAACTTTTAAGATTTTACTAGACATTTTCGTATTTTGCTCTTTAATAAGGCGCGCCTCTTCTTCTTTTTCAGCATCACCAGTCATGAGCATAGAAAATTTACCAAATGTCAGCTTACCAACAATAGAGTTATTGTTTTGATGAACTTCCCCTTTTTTATCGGTCATCACGTCTCCACTCCAAGGGGCATAGACCTCAAAATATGCTCCATTCCCTAAATCTAAACGATCACCTTTATGAAGTGTTTCACGATGAATCTGTTTTGTATCTATTGTTTTTAGATAGGTTCTATAGGTTCCACTATCGATCTCGATGCCATTATCATAGACATGCTTAATAGGGATTGCTTTGGCAATAGCATAGAAACCACCAATATGGTCCGCATGAGGATGTGTCAAAATGACATTTTCTAATTCTTTCACACCATATTTTTTTAATAAGGCTACCACCTGTGGTCTATGTTCAATATCACCGGTATCAATCATAGAAAATTTATCCCCAATTTGGAGTAAAATTGCATCTCCTTGTCCGATATCTAGTACATGAACTTTCATAGTACCAGTTGGTGCTTGCGTAGATTGACTGACTTCTGTCTTTGCAACATTTGCATTCACCTGTGAAAGTTCTTTTCCACAGCCCAATAGACTAAGTAGTGATACTACCAACACACCTAACAAGAGTAGATATTTATATATTGTTTTTTTCATTTTGAAGTACTTTCTAATTTCTACGTATTATCACGATTCTCACAGAGGTATCATTCGCATATATCCATCCATAGAGGGTAATACTCGACCAATTCGCTGTGCCACTTCTGTAGGAGTAAATCCTGGACCACAATCATCGAGTGCTATATCTCCCGCTCGACTATGGGCATACACAGCAACATTAATAGCATTCATAGGATCCTGCTCTTGATTCAACAGAGAACCAATCACACCAGCTAATACATCACCCATGCCACCAGTTCCCATATATGGGTTACCAGTTGTCGTTAGATATACTTTGCCAGCTGGGTTAGCCAGAATCGTTGGTTGTCCTTTAAGCACTACATATACATTGTACTCTTTCGCAAAGGCACTAGCATATCCGATGGGATCTTTGTTAAGGTCTCCTATACTTTTTCCTGTAAGAGCAGAGAACTCACCTAAATGCGGTGTTACTACAACGGCATGCCCTTTTTTACCTAATGTATACGAGCACTGTTTTAATAATGATACATCATTAGAAATCGCTATGAGACCATCTGCATCAAGTACCATGTGGCTATCTGTAACAGATTGCATCCATTGAAGTAAATGTTTCCTATCAGTATTACTCCTGCCACCACCAGGGCCAATGACTACTGTGCTATTCCCATCTAGTTGTTCTACATTGTTACAATCACGAATCATCATTTCAGGGCGACTCAAGGAACGCAACGCATCTAACTCATTTGTACCAGACAGTATAGTCACTTTTCCAGCTCCACTGCGTAAAGCGCCTTCAGCACTAAGTATAGGGGCCCCATAAATCCCTGGAGAACCACCGACAATATAAACATGTCCATTTGTCCCTTTATGGGCAATAGGAGAGCGAGCCTCTACAGACAAAGAGTCTGCATTGTTCCAATAGATTTCGGGCCAATTATGAGCCGAATCCCTCAACGCATGATGCGGAAAAGGATATCCGATACTGCCTATACTCATATGTCCTACACATTGTCTTCCCGGATAGAAAAGTATTCCTACTTTAGGGGCTAATAATGTAATCGTTTCATCTGCTTTAAATGAAGATATATCTGCACTACCTGTCAGACCATTAACCCCACTAGGAATATCGATGGCAATACATGTTCTAGTATCACTATAAGAACGCCATTCTTTACATTGTTCAAAAATAGATCGTATTCGTTTGGGTAGTTCACCATGAAATCCTGTGCCAAACACGCCATCTACCACAATACTTACATCCTGTAATATATGTGAGGGTATTAGATTTCCATTAGACTGCATCATCTCATCAGGCACAATCGTAATAATATCTTCTAGGGTGTTTACCACCTTCCATTGTTGTTGAAACAAAAGAGAACCTTCTTTTGGGTGACCTAACACGACAACATAAGGAGTCACTTCAGGTACTTCTGTTAGTAATCGTGCTGCCACTAAGGCATCACCACCATTATTGCCAATGCCACAAAGAAATAAAACTCCCTTGGGCCCCTTTATTTCTTGTATATAACTGTGTATTACCTCAAAAACAGATCGTCCCGCTTGTTCCATTAAATGAGATACTGGGAGTCCTAAACTTTCAATATATTGATCTACTATGTTAACTTGCTTTGGTGTTAATAGTCGCATAGGTCTATCCTCTAATATACAATGACAGTACTCGTAGCATATTCACGACAATGACTAATAGAAACTTGCATCGTTTCATATCCTAAGGCTTTCATTTGTTGTCCAAAATAGCCTGTACAGGTAAGGACAGGGGCACCCCATGCATCGTGAGTAATCTCAATATCCTGCCAGGAACCGTGGCGAAATCCTGTCCCCAAGGCTTTTACACAAGCTTCTTTAGCCGCAAAGATGCCCGCAAAGGATGCTACTGCTTGTTTGTTACGTCCCCACGCATAGTTTCGTTCGTATTCTGTAAATACTCGTTGTAAAAAAGTATCCCTTTCAATCGCTTGTTCCATACGATGAATTTCTATGATATCTGTACCTACTCGAATCATCTTAGCCTCGTAATCTGGCAATCATCATCGCTCTATCTTCTGCTCCGAATACAGCAGAACCAGCTACTAATAGGGTAGCCCCTGCTTCACGAACTAATGGAGCTGTTTCCAAGTTAATACCACCATCTACTTCTACAACAGCTTTTGTATTACCTACTGAGTCCAATAGTTCGCGAGCTTGCTTTATTTTCTTCACTGCATTATGAATAAACGATTGGCCTCCAAAGCCTGGATTTACACTCATAATTAAAATTAAATCTAAATATTCTGCAATATCTTCCAGTAAGGATACTGGCGTAGATGGATTTAAAGAAACTCCTGCTTTCATACCAGTTGCTTTGATAGCTTGAATCAAACGATGCGCATGTGGCACAGCTTCCCAATGAAAGGTGAAATACTCCACCCCTATCTTGGCATACTCTTCTACATAATCACCTGGATTTTCTACCATTAAATGTACATCAAAAGGCAATTTCGTATGTGGACGCAACGCTTTTACCACAGGAGCACCAAATGTTAGGTTTGGCACAAAATGTCCATCCATCACATCAATATGTAATACGTCAGCACCACCTTCTTCGATAGTACGAATATCTTCTCGCAAATTAGAAAAATCTGCCGATAACATAGATGGGGCAATTTGAATCATTTTATCGTCTCCTTTGATCTTCAAGTTCTGATTTAATTGTCAAATAGGATTGGTATCGTTGCTCACTAATCTGCCTATTAGCTAAGGCATCTTTCACAGAACAAATAGGTTCATGACTATGGGAACAAGGACTAAACTTGCATCCCCTATCATGGTCACCAAACTCGGGGAATGTATGCACTAACTCTTCTACAGTCATCCCTGTATGCTCTAGAGCTGAAAATCCTGGTGTATCCATGATAAAGGAACTTTCATCTAAGCTGTATAAAGAGGCATGGCGCGTCGTATGGCGACCACGTTTAATCTTATCGCTAACAGCTCCTGTTTGAAAGGCAAAGTTCGGATCCACTGCATTGAGTAAACTACTTTTACCTACCCCAGAAGGGCCGGCAAAGGCACTGATTTTACCATGTAATACATGGCGTAACTCATCAATCCCTTCACCAGTATACGTGGACGTACAGAGTACAGTGTAACCGATATTTTCATAAATAGATTTCAGTTTCATCGTATCTTCTGTATGCAAATCATATTTATTAATCACTAGTACTGGAGGAATATGACTATGATGAATCATCACTAATAAACGATCCAATAATAAAGGATGAATATCTGGCTCTCGCGCAGCTACGACTACAATGACTTGGTCAATATTGGCAATAGCTGGTCTACGTAAAGAATTTCTTCTCTCTTCAATAGAATCAATCCAACCATCATCTGTAATATGCACCGTATCTCCTACTAAGAGAGAATATCGTTCTTTTTTTAACCGTCCTCGAACCTTACATTCATGTACGTCTCCACTTGGAGTTTGCACATAAAAGTACCCATTCATATTCTTAATTACAACACCTTGTTTCATAGTTTCTCCTATAAGGATTGCTCTTGTACTAATGCATTATTTAAGTAAATCTGAACTCGTACATTGCCGGATCCAGACACACTTTTTACAATGCGATCTCCTGGTGCATTAGTACCATCATAGACAACACGTCCACCATCATCATCGATGACTACTAATTTCACATGTTGCGAGGCACGTCCATTCGGCACCGTTACATCCACAACACCTTTTGTAGTACCTTGTTTCGCATTGGCTCCGTCTTTTTTACCATCTTTTGGTTGGCCTACCAATGTGATACTTTCATCTCGTTTCACCGAGGACCCTGGAGCAGGGCTGACAGCTGTAACAACAGCAGAATCTTCATTAGAACCAGAAATTTTACTAATACTTAAGCCTAAATTTCCTAAAGCTTCTTTCGCTTCTTTAATGGTCATACCCACAACATTCGGAATCTCTACAGTAGTCGATTTAGTTTGATTAATCGTAATATCTACAGTGGCCCCTTTAGAAGCTTTACCTCCAGCTTGTAGGCCTTGGCTAATCACGACGCCATCTTCTTTACTAGAATCACTTTCATAAGATATTTTACCAATTGATAAGCCTAAGGCTTTTAATTTTTCTCTAGCTTGGTCAAAGCTCATACCCTGCAAGTCTGGTATCGTAATATCTCCCGCACCTTTGCTGACTACTAAATGTACCATACGCTGTTCTTTGACAGATTCCCCTGCTTCAGGGCTCTGTGAAATGACCTGTCCTGCCGGCACATCCGAATTCGTCACTTCTGAGCTAGATACCCGTAGATGTCGTTCTTCTAACAATCTCGTAGCTACACTTAACTGTTTACCTACCACATTCGGTACGTCTACAGTAGAATTACTCCAGAAGTTGCCAAAGCTCAAGAAGGCCCATAAAAAGGCAAGTAAGAATGCAAATACGGCACCACCAATGACATATTTTTGTGGCAAGCTACCTAATTTTGCCAATATGCCTTCTTGTTGTTCTTCCTCTTCTTCCAGTACCTCTGTCTCCAATGGAGGCAACACTTGTGTCGCAAAATCATGTTGCATTGGACGTGCTGATGTACCACCACGATAGCCTAATGACATACGTAATGCCTGGATCATTTCAGAGATAGATCCAAACCGTTTGCCTGGCTCTTTTTCTAAAGCTATTAATACCACTTGCTCTAATTGTGGTGGAATCATAGCATTCTTAATACGTGGTGCTACTACAGGGTCTTTCACATGTTGTAATGCCACACTAACAGGCGTTTCCCCTCTAAATGGAACTTCTCCTGTTAATAATTCATAAAGAACAACACCTAGTGAGTAAATATCGGTGCTCACATTGATACTCTTACCGCTAGCTTGTTCTGGAGAAATATAATGGGCTGACCCCATCACAGAATTGGTATACATCATCGTCGTAGCTGAGTTAATAGCTCTGGCAATACCAAAATCTGTTACCTTCACACGTCCAGAATCAGTAATCAATATATTGTGTGGCTTTACATCACAATGAACAATGCCCATCATGTGTGCGTGCTCTAAGCCCTCTGCAATGGCTACTGTAATTTTCACCGCTTCTTGCACTGTCACCTGATCGCCATGATGCTGAATGTATTCTTTCAACGTACATCCAGATACATATTCCATGATAATATAATGAAAGCCTTGATCAAATCCAACATCGTACATGCTCACTACATTGGGATGATTTAGCTTCCCTGCCGCTTGTGCTTCCCGTTTAAAACGGGCTACAAAGTCTTGATCGCTACCAAAATTTTGATGCAGAATTTTAATAGCCACAGGTCGTCCCAATAGTGTATCTTTCCCACGATATACATCGGCCATACCCCCAACGCCTATCTTCTGTTGTACCTCATAGCGATGGTCAAAGACCAATCCCACTAATGTATGTCTATCCATAAGTCACCTCTTTATATACGTCCAAGTACGATTGTTACATTATCTCGTGCTCCCGCATCATACACAAGGTGCACTAAATCTTCCAAAGCTCTACTTTCATTGTTTTCTTCTGAAAGTACTTGTTCAATCTTAGATTCTTCAATATAACCAGACAAACCGTCACTACATAATAGGATACGGTCATTCTGATGCACTTCAACTACGCCTGTATCTACTTCTACAGTTTCATACACCCCGATGGCTCGAGTCAACATATTTCGTTTCGGATGATGAATGACTTCTTCTTCAGTAATCGTTCCTGCTTCTACTAATTGCTGTACCATAGAATGATCTTTTGTCATACGGTGCAAACCATCTTCTCCATACCTGTACAAGCGACTATCTCCTACATGAGCCCAATAGAGCGCATCTTCTTGTACATAGGCTACAACTGCTGTTGTGCCCATACCTTCCAGCTCCTTGTAGGATTGGCTTTTTTCATAGACAATGCGATTTGCTTTTAGAATGGCATTCTTTAATACTTCTGTAGACATTTCAGTAGCCTCATTGACTACTTCTACAATCGTATCAACTACCATGGTACTAGCATATTCTCCACCGGTGTATCCACCCATACCATCTGCTACTATTAGCAGTGGCCCTTGGGCATAAAAACGATCTTCATTACGTTGGCGAACTAATCCAGTTTTACTGATTCCTAAACTAATCATAACATCCCTTCTTTCAAAGATTGTTGATGTTGTATTTTCAACTGTCCACAAGCTGCTTGAATTTCATCGCCCATTTCTTTACGAATTGTCACAGACACGCCGTAGGACTCTACAATAGACTTAAACTCTTGCATAGCTTTTAATGACGGTTTATATAAATTAATATGTTCATTTCCATTGACAGGAATTAAGTTGACATTACAATGAGGAAACTCTTTTGCAATCGTACCTAGTTCATGAGCTTCCTTTTCAGAGGCATTCACATCTTTAATTAAAATATATTCAAAGGTTACACGGCGTTCTGTCCGCCGATAATATTCCGCTACAGCATCTAGCACGTCTTGCAAGGCATAGGTGGCGCCGATAGGCATAATTTTCTTTCGACTTTCATCTGTCGTAGCATGCAGTGATAAGGCCAATGTTATGGGTAATTCCATCTCGGCAAAGCGGTAAATATTCGGCACTAAGCCACAAGTAGATACCGTCATACGACGATACCCTATATTAAAACTTTCTTTTTCATGAATGAATTGCAATGCTTCCATCGTATGGTCAAAATTTTGTAATGGCTCTCCAGAGCCCATGACAACGATGGAGTGCACTTCTTCTTTAATGATACTTTCAAAGAGTAATAACTGCCCTACAATTTCAGCTACCGTCAAGTTCCGGAATAGGCCTTCTGTGGTGGATGCACAAAAAATACATCCCATCGCACATCCCACTTGGGAAGATAAACATACAGAGTTGCCATAGTGCTGCTTCATCAGTACCGTTTCTACTTGATGTCCATCAGAATATCTGAGCAGTAATTTTTTTGTATTTCCATCTGAACTAGTAGATTCTCGTACCACTGTAGGCAATGTAATCGTACAGTGGGTGCCGAGCCATTCACGCATTGTCTGTGGAAGCTGTAACATATCTTCCATAGAGAATACGTGACGTTGATAGATATAATCCATAATCTGTTTCGCTCTAAATTTGGGAAACCCTCCATCTGTCACAACTTTACTTAAAGCTGACAATGAAAGGCCGAGTAATTCTATCATGCGCTCTCCTTACGTAAACGGGCTATAAAAAATCCGTCCATATCATATACATGTGGCAATAAAGTAACCATAGGACCTTCTGTTTCAAACGGCAACAATGGAGCCACATCTTCTAAGAGGAAATTAGGGTTTTCTCCTAAAAATCTTTCCACAACCCCTTCATTTTCCAAAGTGTTTATAGTACATGTAGAATACACCAAGTGTCCTCCTACTTTTACATAGGAACTAGCATTTTGCAATATTTGTTGCTGCAATTTCGGCAATTCTTGTAATTGAGATTCCTCTTTTCGCCATCGCATATCTAGTTTCTTCTGTAAGATTCCTAGGCCTGAACATGGTGCATCTACAAGCACGGCATCAAAAGTATCTTTCCATTGTGCCTCTTTTACTGTAGCATCGCCTTGTTGAGCCTGCACATTGGATATGCCCATACGTTTTGCATTTGCCTGCAACAGTTCTACCTTATGTTCATGAATATCCGTAGCTACGATAGTTCCTGTATTACCCATAAGGGTTGCCATATGCAATGTTTTACCTCCCGGTGCTGCACAGGCATCTAAAACCCGCATATGTTGTTGAGGTTGTACTGCATAAGCTACCGCCATAGAGGCTTCGTCCATGAATGTCATCAATCCCTCTTGTACCCATTTTGCTTCCTGCAATTGACCTTTATGAGATTTGATGATAATCGCATCTGAAATCATATGGCTAGGCTCTACCACCCAGTTTGCTTGTGAAAGCTCTTCTAGCAAATCTTGACGACTGATTCGTAATGTATTCACTCGTGCCGTCAACAGAGGTGTTTCATTGAACCATTCACAGAGATCCACCGTTTCTTCTATCCCTCGTTGCTCTATCCACAAACGAACTAACCATAGAGGTTGATTATAAATATAGGAAATCCGCTCCGCTTCCGAAGAAGCTAAGGCATCGACTCCGATATCTTCACGCTGTCTATCTACATTACGAAGTACTGCATTAACAAAACGATCGGTACCAGGTGCCACTTTTTTAGCAAGTTTTACACTTTCATTCACCGCAGCACTAGATGGTACCTTATCCATATAAAGTAATTGGTACACCCCAAGTCTAAGAATCTCTAGTACAAAAGGAGATAATTTTTTTACTGGTTTCTTCGTGAAGTGAACGATAACCGCATCTAAATAGTTTTGACGTCGCACCACACCATATACCAATTCTGTGAAGAATCTACGATCTAAATCTTCTAGTTTTTCTTGCATCATATACTGAGGCAATACAATATTGGCATATTTCTTATCTCGATGTATATCTATCAAGGCTTTCATAGCTAGGCGTCTAATATTTTTATGTTCTTTCTTTTGTTTCGTTTCCATATAGTAACCTTTCTATGACAAGTCTAATGTCTTCTGTATTGACTCTCGTATTACAACAAGGACCACAAGGTCGTTCATTTAAGACACCAATCACAGGAATGGGAAACACATCTGCCATACCACTAACTAAGTCTCTTTCACAGGCGATCGCCACAATGGCTTGAGGACGAATTTCCTTAATTTTTAAACGTGCTAATGTACCACCTGTCACTACCACAAAGTGGCATCCATAAGTATCGGCAATATCTAGCAAGGTTCCTACTTGGCATCCCCCACAGCGCTTACAATTATGTACATCTGTAGTCACTTTATGTACACAGCTAGATAATTGTATGCAATGTGGTGTGAGTAGTAATAATCGTTCTGGTTCCACGCGATATACTTGGGTGCTCACAAGATGATTGATTAGTGCAATTAAGGATTGACTCACTTCATCCTTGGTATATCCAAAGCATTTACCTAGGACCGTTACCAATGGAAATAAAAGATATAACCCACGATTAGATAATCGCAATAAAATCGGATGTTGTATAGGATACATTGTAACTAATGCCATGTATATCCACATAGACCACCCAATCAATATGGGTAGTAGTAGCGCACTCTCTCCGATAGGTCCTGCAACAGGTCCCCATTGCGATAAACTTGGATGCATCATCCAAACTACCCAACTCCATACCACGGAAATCAATAGCAACGCCACAGCCGTCACTGTTAAATATAGACGATAGGATTTATTCATCTCCAAAGCAAGCTCCTACTGCTAACTGATGACCACGAGCAAAATCACCTGCATTCATTCGTTTTTTATTTTCTGGTTGCACTTCTGTGACACGTAAAACACCATAACCTGTGAAAATGCTGAACGAATCTTTATCTACATGCACTATTGTTCCCTCTTTAGGGTAACCACAAGCTCCTTGTAAATGTTCAGGCGCATACTTAGAGGTAGGGTCTACTTTTGCATGCCAGAACTTAATCCGTTTACCCTCTAAGAATGTATAACATCCAGGACTTGGATTGAAAGCTCTTATTTTCGCAGCTAATGTATGTGCTGGTTCTGTAAAGTTAAGATGTCCCATTTCTTTCGTAATTTTGCCTGTTTCAATAGCGTCTTCATGATTTTGAGGGACTCTTGTTAATGTACCTGCTTGTAAAGCATCTACAGTTGGTACAATCATCTGCGCCCCTAATTTTGCCAAAGCTGTAAAGATTGTACCAGATGTATCCTCTTCTGTAACAGGAATACGTTCCATTAACAGAGTATCACCTGTATCTAATCCTTCGTCCATATGCATTATCGTCATACCAGTTTCTGACTCTTCATGAAGAATCGCATATTGAATAGGTGCTGCACCCCTAAATTTCGGCAATAAAGAGGCATGTAGATTAATACACCCCAATGGAGGCTGATGAATAAGCCAAGGAGGTAAAATCTTACCATACGCAATAACTACGACAATATCAGGAGCTAAAGTTTGCAACAATTTTTCTGCTTCTTCATTGCGCAAAGATTTCGGTTGATACACAGGAATATCATACTGTAACGCCAATTCCTTCGTCGGTGGCATTTGCAATTTATTGCCTCGTCCTTTCGGTTTATCTGGTTGACAAAATACACCTACCACAGTGTGGGAACTGTCAATTAAAGCCTGTAAGGTAGGAACCGCTATATCTGGAGTTCCCATGAAAACTATACGTAATGGATTCATTATTGTTGTTCCTTTTTATGGATAAAAATCTCATTAGGGTTCACTAACTTTTCCACAAATAAAATACCATTTAAATGGTCGATTTCATGTTGAAAAATACGTGCTAAAAAGCCTTCTGCTTTGATCTTAATCTTTTTATTATTTCGATTGATACCATGTACTTCAATTTTGTCATATCGTTCTACATCGCCGAATAGTTCTGGTACGCTCAAACAACCTTCTAAGCCTACTTGAGAACCTTCTTTTTTTACGATTTCTGGGTTGATGACTTCAATTAAACCATTTCCATCATCTAACACAATGATTCGTTTGGATACATTAACTTGTGGTGCCGCCAAGCCTACACCATCTGTTTTATACATCGTTTCTGCCATATCATCTAATAATTGGCGAATCTTTTTATTTACGAACTCTACTGGTTCTGCTATTTGTTTCAACACAGGATGACCTGTTTTCATGACTTCTAAAACTGCCATATTCCCTCCTATACTGGATCCACATCTATATAGATATGGGGCAATGTAAATATATCTGAATGATACATGTATGATTTTATTTTCGATAAATCAACGCCACGAATCATAATACAAAGTCGATACATATCTCGTATCTTTACGGCACCATTTTCATAGGGCCCTAGTATATCAATGCGTTGACCTGTACAAGCCTCACGCAACGTATTGACTAATTCTGTCGCTCTTGTTCGTACCACTGAAAGTTTTTCATCTAATAAGGTAATTTGTATCATTTCACCAATTGGCGGATACAACAAAGCTTTTCGAGCCTCTATTTCTTCCTCATAAAAGCTAACATAATCATGGTGTGTGCTGTGCTGAATGGCATAATGTTCAGGACTATAGGTTTGTACTACGACTTTTCCTGGTTTATCACCACGACCAGCACGACCAGCCGCTTGTGTTAGCAAATTAAACGTTCTTTCAGAAGCCGTATACACAGGAATGTGCAATACAGAATCAGCTGTAATAATTCCTACTGCGGTAACATTTGAAAAATCATGTCCTTTTGCCACCATTTGCGTACCCAATAAAATATCATATTGGCCAGCACCAAAGGATTCTAAAATGCGCTGTGATTCACCTTTTTTAGATGTCGTATCTTGATCTAGACGAGCAATTCTAGCTTGAGGAAATCGCTTTGCTAATTCTTCTTCTACCTTTTGTGTACCTGTACCAAAGAATTTAATCTTACGGCTACCACAATGAGGACAAATTTGAGGTACTTTTTCATGATGATCACAGTAATGGCAACGTAAGTCCTGTCCCTCTTGATGATACACCATCGATATATCACAGTGAGGACACTGGATAGGTTTACCACAATCTCGACACATCACAAATGTACTATGACCTCTTCGATTCAGCAAGAGAATCATTTGTTCCCGTTTCTGTAGCGTTTCTTGGATTAACGTATCTAATGCCATAGAAAATACAGAGTAATTCCCATAGAACATTTCTTCTTTCATATCCACAACAGTGACCTTAGGCATCGGTTGATGAAAAATACGATGTTCTAAAGATAATAACTGATAGATCCCTTGGCTTGCTAAATAATAAGCCTGTACAGATGGTGTGGCAGACCCCAAAATAAGCGGACATTGATGGCTTTCACTGCGCCATCTGGCCACCATGCGTGCATCGTAACGAGTCATATCTTGTTGCTTATAAGATGGGTCGTGTTCCTCATCGACTACAATAAGACCGATATCTTCTGTAGGTGCAAACACTGCCGAGCGAGCACCAATGATAATATGGCTATCTTTTCGGCGTAAACGTTCCCAATTGTTATAACGTTCCGATTTTGTTAACTGGCTGTGAAAAACGACCACTTCTTGACCAAACTTCTCTACAAATCGTCGCACTATTTGCGTAGTTAAGGCAATTTCTGGAACTAGAATAATAGCAATCTTATCTTGTTGAATCGTCTCTTGTGCAGCTTTTAGATATACTTGTGTTTTTCCACTACCTGTCACACCATGGAGTAAAAACGCTTTACTTTTCTGGTTAGCAATACACTCCTGAATAGGTTCGTATACAGCCTGCTGCGACTCAGTTAAAGGAATATCTATACTATCCACAACTTCCTCATACCGTGTTTTCGTCATTTCATAACGCCATTCTACTTCAATAGCAGAACATTCTTTTACTTGCTTGATAACAGGTAAACTAAATCCTGCCAATCGCAAGGCACTTACTGAGGTTGCTCCATGCTCTAATAAGTATTCCGCCAACAAACGTTGCTTTTGTTTCCTCACTCCGAATAGTTCTACATGAAAGGAATTCTTAGGCACAAGCCATTCAATTTTAGGTCTGTCATAAGATTTTAATTTACTTTTATCGACAGTAAATAAGCTTAATGCTTCTGCGAATGTACATAGGTAATACTCGCTTAGCTTACGAGCTGTACTCAGCATTTCCGATGAAAACCAAGGTGTTGGCTCTAATACAGCTAATATGGGTTTGATCACAAATGATGAATTTTCTATGTCACTATAACCTACAAGAATTCCCTCTTCTTTAGAGGCTCCTAAGGGAACTGCTACGCGAGTTCCAATAGGTACATTCCCGAATGAATCAGGTATTTCATAGGTTAAAGGTTTATTCAATTGTTTCGCAGGACGATTAATAATAATTTCACCTAAACGCATCATAACCTCCTGACTAAACACTCTCCATTATACCACGTTTATACCTATGATTCATACTATTTCATACCCTACTTCTACACATTTGCATATGATGAAATTTCTTTTAGGAGTAAGATGATAGGACAAAATCACTTGGTAGTCTAATTCCATCTTCTTATAAGATGTAAACACATGACAACCTAGACTCTTATAATTTATATACATGACAACTGGGGTAACAAAAATAGAGGACAAAGACATACGTCTTTATCCTCTATATATGTATCATTCAAAAGCGAAGGGCAAATTAATCTATTATAAGCCTGCTTCTTTACGAAGTACTTCTGCTTTATCTGTGCGTTCCCATGGAAGGTCTACATCTGTACGACCAAAGTGTCCATAGGCAGCAGTTTTTTTGTAGTGTGGTTTCAACAAGTCTAACATTTCAATGATACCTGCTGGACGAAGGTCAAAATGTTTGCCTACTAATGCAGAGATTTTTTCTTCTTCAATTTTTGCAGTACCAAATGTTTCCACCATGATAGATACAGGTTTTGCTACACCAATTGCGTAAGCTACTTGTACTTCACATTTATCAGCAAGACCAGCTGCCACGATATTTTTAGCTACATAACGAGCTGCATATGCTGCGGAACGGTCAACTTTTGTAGGATCTTTACCGGAGAAAGCTCCACCGCCATGACGAGCCATACCGCCATAAGTATCTACAATAATTTTACGACCTGTCAAACCAGCATCTCCTTGTGGACCACCGATTACAAAACGACCAGTTGGGTTGATGAAGTATTTTGTATTTTCATCAATAAATCCTTCTGGAAGAACTGGATCAATAACATATTTTTTAATATCTGCTTGGATTTGTTCCAATGTAACTTCTGGTCCATGTTGTGTAGAAATAACGATAGTTTCAATACGTTTAGGTTTTCCATCTACATATTCAACAGTTACTTGTGTTTTACCATCTGGACGAAGATAATCCAATGTACCATCTTTACGAACTTTTGTTAATTGACGAGATAAACGGTGCGCCAAGCTAATAGGCATAGGCATTAATTCTTCTGTTTCATTAGATGCGAAACCAAACATCATACCTTGGTCGCCTGCACCAATCTTATCGAAGGCATCACTACCACCTTCACGAGATTCTAATGCTTCATCAACACCCATCGCAATGTCTGCAGATTGTTCGTCAATCGCTACGTTAACGCCACAAGTATCAGCATCAAAACCGAATTTTGCACGAGTATAGCCGATTTCACGAATTGTATCGCGAACAATGTGAGGAATATCTACATATGTATTGGTAGTAATTTCGCCTACTACATGAACTTGGCCTGTTGTTACTAATGTTTCACAGGCAACGTGCGCTGTTGGATCTTTTTCTAAAATAGCATCCAATACAGCATCTGAAATTTGGTCAGCAATTTTGTCTGGATGACCTTCTGTTACAGATTCAGAAGTGAAAAATACATGTTTTTCTGCCATGAATAAACCTCCAATAAAAAATTCCTCATCCCAAGATGAGGAATTATATCCCCATCTTCCGATCAAATATCGTTGGATTTAGCACCTCTTCCATCAGGAATGGTTGCTGTAGCTTCACAGGGCCTTTCCCTCCACTACTCTTGATGAGACTTGTATCATACATATAATACTTAGTTTAAAATCACTAACATGTATTATAGCATATATTTATAGGTCTGCCAAGGCTTGAATGATACGTTCTGCTACATCAAGTTTTGACATATTAGGCAAACTTACAATTTGATCTCCAGGATAGATAAAAGTCACTTCGTTTGTATCTACATCAAATCCTGCATTTGATTTACTCACATCATTAGCTACTAACATGTCCAAATTCTTTTTGCGCACTTTTTCTTTTCCATAGGCAATGACATCTTGCGTTTCCGCTGCAAAACCAATTAATTTTTGCTGCTGTTTACGTTCCCCCAAACCTGCTAAAATATCTGGATTCTTAACTAATTCCAATATCATAGTTTCTTGTTTTTTTATTTTATTGTCCGCTACTTCAGCTACACGATAGTCCGCCACAGCCGCAGCCATGATCACAGCATCTGCAGAGTCATAGTGACTATCTATAGCCTCTTTCATCTCTGTAGCAGAACAAACTATAATACGCTCTACACCAATTGGCACAGCAAGATCTGTGGGAGCAGATACCAAAATTGTCTTAGCACCGGCTTGGGCTGCTTTTAATGCTACCGCGTATCCCATCTTTCCACTAGATCGATTCGTAATATATCGAACCGGATCAATTGCTTCTTGCGTACCACCGGCACTGACGATAACCGTTTTACCTTGCAGTAGTTCTGTTTTCCCTATATGAAAGTCCACCCAGTCCATAATTTTTTGCGGATCTGGCAAACGCCCTTTTCCTTCTACCCCACATGCTAAGAGTCCACTGTCAGGTTCTAGCACATGAACACCTCTACCACGTAAGATAGATAAATTTTCTTGCACAGTTGGATGGGCATACATGTTACTATTCATAGCTGGACATACAAATACAGGGGCCGTAGTCGCCAATAATTGGGTAGATAACATATCATCTGCAATTCCATACGCCATTTTAGCAATCATATTAGCCGTTGCAGGTGCTATCACATAAGCATCTGCCCAAGTTGCATAGGCAATATGCTCTACATTCCAATCCTGTACATTTTCAAACATTTCCACAGCCACTTTGTGTTTACTAATTTCACCAAACACAAGGGGACTCACAAATTTAGTGGCATTTCTCGTCATTACCACTTTTACTTCTGCTCCCGCTTTATATAAACGGCTTACTAACTCTACCGCTTTATAGGCTGCTATTCCTGCTGTTACACCTACTACAATATGCTTACCCTTCAAAGGTCTCACCTTCCTATAGAACTAATTCAATTAATAGACTTTCTATACTTACCCTATTATACAGTATCTGGATAAGTAATACATCAATATTTTTATCCATAAAGACTCAAAATATCTTTATCCACGAAAAAAGCTGTATACAAATTAAAAGGAGCATAATTTGTTACAGCTTTTTACGTATTTATATGATGAATATAAAATCCATCAATGATTGACCTCTACAGAGGTAATGATAAATGAACTACTGTCTTTACCGGCTTCTTGGTACCATCTAATTTTTTAAATCCTAAGCTTGTATATAATTCTTTTGCATTTTCCATACTTGGCAAGCTATCTAGTAGCAATGTTTTATATCCAAATTCACGAGCATCTTCTACTACCATTTTAGCCATATTTGTACCTAAAGAACTGTGCCTAAATGCTGGACGAACATACAACCGTTTCATAGCCGCTGTTTTACTATCTACATAACGCAACGCAACACAGCCTGCTGGTTTGTTATCGATAAAGGCAATATACAAGGCTTCACCTTCACCTTTATATTTTTCTTCCAGTCCATGAAACTCTCTTAAATTAGCAGATACTCCTAATGATCGTACATACTCTACAAACAAATCTTTTACTTCATCAATATAATCGTGGCCATTACGAATTTCAAAATTCATAGTATACCTCCTCATAGTATTACATGAAACTGATATTGTTAGTATTCGACGAAATTATAAAAACTCCTTTTATTATCTTTTAACATTTTAATTATATTAGTTACTTCTTACTTACATAAACACATAGCAGTTAACACAAATGATATCCAACATAACACTACCAATACATAGAATATAAGTACAACCCATCTATATTACATAAAAAAAGACTGCAACAAACTATACTTGTTACAGTCTCAATGTAATTATTTATATAATGTTTGACGATTTTCTTGCAATGCTTCTAACGTACGTTCTAAATTAGATTCTACATATTTGAACACATCGCTTGCATATTGAATCGAACTATTTTTAAGTTCCTCAGAAGATTTATTAGCTTCTGCAATGATATGATTTGCATGTTCTTGTGCTTGTTTCACTAATTCACTTTCTTCTGTTAATTTTTGAATATATTCTTTTGCTTGTTCAATCAATGCATCCGCTTGTTTTTGGCCTTCTGCTACAATGCGGTCACGTTCTGCCACAATACGACGAGATTCTTCTAATTCAAGAGGCAAAGATTCTGTCAACGCATCTACAATGCGCATGATCTCTTCTTCTTCAATTAACTTTTTATTTGTCATAATCATATTGTTACTAGTAACAATCAAATTTTCTAATTCTTCTAATAATTTTTCTGTTCTCATGGCGTCCTCCTATTTTTCTAGTACTGTATTAAATTTATCTTCTAATGCTTGTTTCACAACAGGCGGTACTAAACCTTCTAATTTACCACCGAATTTAGCTAGTTCTCGTATTCCTGTAGAGCTAACAAAGGCATATTTATTATTAGTCATAATAAATACAGTTTCAATCTCATCATCTAAATATTTTGAGAATAAAGCTCGTTGAAATTCATATTCAAAGTCGCTCAGCGCACGGAGACCACGAATGATAATATGACTATCTCTTGATTTTACATAATCATTCAATAATCCCGCTCCAAAGTCCACTTCAACATTAGGAATATGTGACACAGATTGACGAATTAACTCAGCCCGTTCATCCAAGGTAAACAAGTACTTCTTATTCGGATTTTCTAAAATCACTACGATTAGCTTGTCCACTAATTTACTAGCACGCTCAAATATATCTATATGTCCATTTGTAACAGGATCAAAACTACCTGGACAAACTCCAATTCTCACGATATAAGCCCCTTTCTACGGTTCTCGACACAGAATGTCAACGCGAGTATACCCAAAGGATAAAGCTTTCACAAGCACCCACTTGGGTAATAATTCTAATGTTTCATTCTTATGGCGTTCTAAAATCAAAAAGCCATCTTCGGTAAGTAATTGTAACTCTTCCACTAAATCCAATGTTTTTTGGATATACCCTTTCTCATAAGGGGGATCTGAAAATATCAACTGAAACTGCTTTTCTTGTAACCGTGAAAGTGCCGATTCCATAGTGCATTTCATAATTTCCAATCGGTCTTCTACCTTACAATGTTGTGCATTCTTCTTAATACACGTATCCGTACGCGTATCTACAGCAATAGCATGACTAGCCCCACGACTCAAAGATTCGATAGCTAGCGCACCTGTCCCCGAAAATAAATCTAGCACCTGAGTCTCAAAAAATCCTCTTCGACTTTGTATGACATTACAAATACTCTCACGCGCACGATCTTGTGTCGGTCTTGTATCCATACCTTTCGGAGCTTGTATGGTATGCCCTTTAGCTGTCCCTGAAATAATTCTCATACTATTTACTACCTATACCTGTATATTCTACATGATTTTACTATGGGGTACAATAGATTTTTTATGAAATCTTCCTCATAGTCTATGACTCATTACAAACTTCTTGTTTTACATCACGCATCATCAACTGCATCAACACCTCAGCAGGAGGAACTTGATGATATAACACCTCATACAGAGCATTCGTGATAGGCATATCGATTCCCTTTGCTTTGGCTAAGTCATAAATGATACGAACAGCAAAAAATCCTTCCACCACCATTTGGGAATGGTTGATGATATCTTCCATAGTCTCTCCATCGGCCAACTTTTGACCTGCTCGACGATTTCGACTATGAGGACTCATACAGGTAGCGATTAAATCACCCATTCCTGAAAGTCCTGCATAAGTTTCTGCTTTTGCTCCCATAGCAACGCCAAACTTCGTCATTTCATGAAGTCCACGAGTCAGTAAGGCTGCCAATAAATTATCACCTAATTGCATACCATAAGCAATTCCTGCTGCTAAGGCGATAATGTTTTTTGTGGCTCCTCCTAGTTCTACACCAATTACATCTGTATTACCGTATACTCGAAAGCTCGGCCCACCCAAGGCTTTTTGTAATGTACAAATCGCCTCTTCCTGTTGGCTTGCTACCACCGTGGCAGCTGGCAAATTACGACCTACTTCTTCCGCATGATTAGGACCAGACAATATAGCCATTGCTTTCACTAAACCTTGCACTTCTTCTTCAATGACCAAAGATAATCGTTTTTCACTATCTTTTTCCAATCCTTTGGAGCAACCCACAATAATCATAGATGGTTGTAAATATTTTTTTAACTCCTGTAGAGTACTTCGCACATAACTAGATGGCGTTACCAGTAACACCACATCTGCATCTACTAAGGTAGCTGCATAAGAATGTTGAAACTCTAGTGAGCTAGGCAATACAACTTCTGGCAAATAAGGATTAATCCGATATTCACGCAAGTAATTTGCTTTCTCTTCCGTACGGCAATACATAGTCACCTGGTGACCTGCCTCTATCCCTTTCAGAGCTAGTGCAGTACCCCAACTACCTGATCCAATAACTGCAATTTTCATAATTACTCATCCTTTGTAATACGTTTCACAGCTAACTCTTTTCCTTGTAAAAGACGCATAATATTTTCTCTATGGCGGAATACAACGAACAATGCCGCTACAGCGCCAAAAATAATATATGGCAATGGTTCAGATAAACAGTACATCACGATAGGCACCAGTGTAGCTGCTACAATGGATCCCAAGGATACATAGGAAGTAAACTTAACAATGATGGCCCATACAGCAAAGCAAATTAACGCGGCTATCGGTGATAAGGCAATGAGCACACCCAATCCTGTAGCCACTCCTCTGCCGCCAGAAAACCCAAGAAAAATAGACCAATTATGACCAACCATAGCACATAATCCACCGACAATCATCCATTCTGGATTCGGCGAAAACAAGAGTACACCAATAGCACCTTTCCCAGCATCACCCAAGAACACAGGTAAGGCAGCTTTCATACCTAATACTCGATAGGTATTAGTAGCGCCGATGTTTTTACTACCATATTGGCGCACATCAGTATGAAAAAAGAGTTTTCCAATAATTAAACCTGTAGGAATAGAACCTACTAAGTACGCTACCAAAACTAATACAGCAATTTCCATCGTTATCATTCTTCATCAGTTCCCTTCTTACCACGAAGTACTAATCGAATTGGAGTCCCTTCAAAGCCAAATGATTCACGAAGACGGTTCTCCAAGAAACGCATATAGGAGAAATGGATTAATTCTGGTTCATTTACAAATAAAATGAACGTAGGTGGTTTTACACTTGCTTGTGTCATATAGTAAATTTTAGGAATCCGTCCACCACGAGATGGCACTGGGTTTACGGTTTGCGCATCTGATAACAGTTGGTTCAAGACACTCGTAGAAATACGCATATGTTGTTGCTCAGATACATATTTGATAAGTTCTGCTAAGCGATGAACACGTTGTTTCGTCAAAGCAGAAGCAAACAAGATTGGGGCATACCGTAGGAATGCCATTTCATCATAAATGTCTTCTGTGAATCGTAGTGTAGTTTTGTCATCTTTTTCAATCAAATCCCATTTATTGACAACGATGACTAAACCTTTACCAGATTCGTGAGCATAGCCAACAATTTTTTTATCTTGTTCAGTCACTCCATCGGTAGCATCTAGTACTAAAACCACGATATCAGAGCGATCAATCGCACGAAGAGAACGAACAATACTATAACGCTCTACAGGTGCATCAATACGAGATTTGCGACGCATGCCCGCTGTATCGATTAGCACAAAATCCTGTCCATCATGACTCCAGTGGGTGTCAATAGAATCTCTTGTTGTACCAGCCACATCACTGACGATAACACGCTCTTGACCTAACAAAGCATTTGTAAGAGATGATTTACCCACATTAGGACGTCCAATCAAGGCCACATGAATTGTATCTTCATCTTCCTCACTAGCACTTTGTGGAGGGAAATGTTTCACCACATCATCTAGCAAATCACCTAAGTTCATTAAATTTTTGGCAGAAATACCAATTGGATCGCCTATACCTAAATTATAGAACTCATAAATATTGGCTTCTTGGTTCACACTGTCGATTTTATTAACCACAAGAATCACTGGCTTACCACTAGCACGCAATAGATTTGCCACTTCTTCATCGGCAATCGTAATACCTTGCTTACCATCTACAACAAAGAGGATCACATCGGCTTCTTCAATAGCTAATTGAGCTTGAAAACGCATCATCTTAGGAATTTCATGACTTTCCGCAGTGATGAACTCAATCCCCCCTGTGTCGATCATGGTAAATTCACGTTGTAACCACTCTGCATCGAAATAAATTCTGTCTCGTGTTACACCTGGAATATCTTCTACAATAGAAATTCGTTTATTTACAATGGCATTAAATAACGTAGACTTCCCTACATTTGGTCTCCCTACGACCGCAACTAATGGTTTTGACATACTTTCACCTCATATTTCAACTTCCCCAAGGAAGAGTAAGAACACATAGTTTATCAACCTATATTGTATCACATAAACAAAAGCAAAAAAAGAACAGTAAGTCCATTGGACCTACTGTTCTTCTATTATGTAGAAATTATTCAGCTTCTTCTTCAGTTGCTACTGGTTCCATTAACTCAGTTAATTTTAAACCTAATTTCTTTTCATCTTTGTTGAAAGAAATTACTTCTACTTCTACTTCTTGACCGCGGCTCAAGTAGTCTTCTACTTTTGCATTGCGTTGTTTAGTCACTTGAGAGATGTGAAGTAAACCTTGGATGTCATCGTTGATAGCAACAAATGCACCGTATTGAACTGTGCGAACTACTTTACCAGTTACTACATCACCTACATGGATAGTTTCTTCTGCAACGTCCCATGGGCTTTTGGATAATGCTTTTAAAGATAAAGAGATTTTGCTGTTTTCTTCATCAAAGGATTGTAATTTAACGTCGATTTCTTGACCAACTGCTAACACGTCTTCAACGCGTTTAATTTTTTGCCAAGAGATGTCGGAAATGTGAAGTAAACCTTCGATTCCTCCGATATCAACGAATGCGCCGTAAGGCATAATTTTGCGAACAGTACCTTTGTAAGTACCGCCAACTTCTACATTTGCTAACGCTTCTTTTAATTTAGCTTGGCGTTCCACTTCAAGTACTTCACGACGGGAAAGAACCAAACGGTTTTTCTTTTCTTCAACTTCAAGTACTTTAGCTTCGAATTCTGTACCTACTAAGTTATCAAGGGATTTTACGAAGTGAATATCACCTTGGGAAAGTGGAATGAAACCACGTAAAGACTTAACAGTTACGACTAAACCTGCAGGAATTGCATCCACACCTTTACAGATGATTGGTTCATCTTTTTCTTGTGCTTCGATAACATATTGCCAATCTTCATCTTTAGCCAAACGAGTGATAGAAAGATAGATAGGGCTATCTTCTTTGATGTGGTTAAGGATAACAGCTTTGATTTTGTCGCCTTCCTTTAATACATCTTTAGCAGAAGCTGGTGTAGGGTATGCCATTTCTTTTCTTTCTAATTGTGCTTCAGTTTTGTAGCCAAAGGATACATAGGCACGTTCGTCGTCGATTTGTACAACTTCCCCTTCAATCACATTACCTTTCTTAAATTCTTCTGCTTGCGCTTCTGATGCTGCAAATAATTCTGCAAAATTTTCCATCGTCTGAATGACCTCCTTAATTATCCAGTCTGGTGTCGATGCACCAGCCGTGACTCCTACTGTTGTGACGTCCTTCAACCACGTCATTTGTATTTCAGTAGCAGTTTCGATGTGGTATGTAGTACAACCTACATCACGACATACTTCTGCTAATCTAGTCGTGTTGCCAGAGTTCTTCCCACCTACCACGATCATAAGATCCACTTCTTTCGCCAATGCCACTGCAGAGTTTTGACGTTCTTCTGTAGCCTGACAAATGGTTTTGAAGATCTTTTGATCCTTAGATTTTTGTTCTAATATTTTTATTATACTTTGAAACTTAAATTGTGAAAAGGTGGTTTGTACTACAACTCCAATTTTTTCCACGAATTGAATATTTTTAGCATCTTCTTCTGTTTCTACTATAATACCTTTATTACCTGCCCATAGATTAATACTCTTTACTTCTGGATGTTTCTTTTCACCCAAGATAATGAGCGTAAGCCCTTCATCAACAACTGACTTCGCATCTCTTTGTGCTTTTTGCACATGAGGACAGGTGGCATCTATAACTGGTAAACCTCTTGTTTCTGCCTCTTCATATACTTCTGGACCAACCCCATGGGAGCGAATGATAATAGTACCTTCTTCTACATCACTCAATTCATTAATGGCATAGACACCATTATCTTCTAACCGACCTACTACTTGAGGGTTATGAATAATTGGTCCCAATGTATAACTCAAATCTTGTGAGTCTGCTGCTTTTTCTGCCATAGTAACAGCACGCTTTACGCCGTAGCAAAACCCACAATTTTCTGCTAATCGTATTGTAAACATAGCATTCCCCTATTTATACTTACCTGCTTTATATTCATCAATCATAGTTTGGATAGCTGTTTTTACCACATCATTCACGTCTGCAATAGCCTCTACAGTTGCTTTTGCTTTTGCTACTACAATCGGTTTTCCAATAATAACAGCTACTTCTCCACGAATCATTTTATCGCTTCCTACAATGGCTACCGGTACTACTGGCACCCCTGTACGCAACGCCATCGAAGCTACGCCATCGTGAAAGCGCCCTAAAGAATCACCCTTTTGTCGTGTCCCTTCTGGAAAAATACCAAGCATTAAATTATCCTTCAATAAATTCATAGCATGACGAATAGCCAATTTATCGACTCCACCTCGTCGCACGGGAAAGGCTCCTAGCCAAGTACAAACTAATTTAGAGATTGGATTTCTAAATAGCTCTTCTTTTGCCATGAAGTTCACATGACGTGGTAATGCAAAGCCACATAAAGGAGGGTCATTATTACTCTTATGGTTTGGAGAAATGATGACCGGCCCTTCTTTAGGTACATTTTCTTTCCCATATACCTTTGTGCCATACCACCATCCATAAACGATGGTAAACGCAGATCTCCATAAGCATTCAGAAAATTTATCCATGATGCCCTCCTAGTTCCGCTTTACGAATTAAGTCAACAAGAGTTTGAACAGTTTCTTCTATACTAAGATGATCCGTTTCTACAACCACTGCATCATCTACGCATACAAGAGGAGATTCCTTTCGATTCATATCCATGGCATCTCGCTCTGCTACAGTACGACATACTTCTTCCAAAGAGATATTCTCGGAATCTTTCAACTCCAACCAACGTCGATGCCCACGAGTCTCCACAGATGCTGTTAGATAGACTTTTAATTCCGCATTAGGTAACACAACGGAACCAATATCCCTACCGTCCAGAATCACACCGCCCGCTGATGCCATGTGACGTTGTATTTCTACCAACTTAGTGCGCACTGCTTTTTGTGCAGCCACTTGAGATACATGACTTGTCACATATTGCGTACGGATATCTTGGGATACATCTGTTCCATTTACCCATACAGATAAACCCGTTTCTTCTACACGTAGTTCTAATTGAATCTTAGACAAAGCAGCTTCTACTGCATCTACATCATCAATAGATATACCCGCATTCAGTAGTGCCCAGGTAATGCCACGATACATAGCTCCTGTATCAATATATAAATACCCTAATTTCTTGGCTACTACTTTAGAAATACTACTTTTACCTGCACCAGCAGGACCATCAATGGCTACGGAAATTCGTCGATTCATATTAGACTCCTCCTTCTGCTGCATGAGTAGCAGCTACGTAGGCTGTAGAAAACGCAACTTGCAGATTATAGCCCCCTGTGAACGCATCCACATCCAAGACTTCTCCTGCCATATATAAACCATGCACCAATTTAGATTGCATCGTTTTGGGATCTACTTCTTTTACAGAAATGCCACCAGCTGTCACAATGGCCTCCGCTATAGGGCGAGGTTTATGTACGGTGAGTCGCATATGTTGTATGGCATCCACTAGTCGCAAGCGCTCCTCTTTGGTAATATCGTGAATCGCCTTGGTTCCTTCTAATTCTGCTAATTGACATATAACTGGAATTAACTTGGATGGCAATAAACCTTTCAATACATTCACTAATTGCTTATTTTGAGACTCACTGAAATCACGTTGTACCCGCTTATCTAAAACCTCTTTAGTTAATGCTGGTTTTAGATTAATTTCAATAGTAATGGGATCTACCTTTTTCTTCAATAATTTGGTCACTGTATGAGAAGCTGATAAAATAATCGGTCCTGTGACCCCAAAATGGGCAAATAGCATTTCTCCAAATTGTTTTGTCTGCACTTTATTTTTCGCAATAATAGAGACTTCTACATTTTTAAGGCTCAGCCCCATTAAGTCTTTCACCCAATGTTCTTTTGTTTCTAAAGGAATTAAAGATGGTCTCAATTCCACGATAGAATGTCCCACAGAAGAGGCTAATTCATAGCCATCTCCAGTGGAGCCAGTCAATGGATAGGACATCCCACCTGTTGCGATGATAGCTGCATCGCACTCATAGGTTCCTTTATCTGTAATCACACCTGTAATAGCGCCATCTCGTACGATTAAATCCTTAACACTTTCTTCTAAATGAAGTTGTCCACCTAATTTGCGGTATGTGTCGATAAAAGCATTGCGTACATCTGTAGCTTTATCGGATTCTGGAAATACACGACCACCACGCTCAACCTTAGTAGGGACACCCCAACTATTGAGCAAATGAATCATATCTTCATTCGTCCATTGTTGGTACGCACTATATAGAAATTTACCATTTCCAGGCGTTTGCTTAATAAAATCTTCTATGGGAGCCGCATTAGTCACGTTACAACGCCCTTTACCTGTAATCCCCATTTTAAGGCCTACCATTTTCATTTTTTCAATGATGCGTACGGAGGCACCCAATTGTGCTGCACGAACACCAGCCATAAGACCTGCGGCGCCACCACCGATGACAATAATTCGTTTCATATTCACCCTTATTTGATAGCCTGTAATTGTTTCACTTCTTCTCGCGTCAATTTGCGGAATGCTCCACGCTTCAAACCTTTTAATGTCAAACCTGCATAATTAATACGTTTTAAATTATGAATGGAATACCCAAAGTGTTCAAACATACGACGTACTTGACGATTACGACCTTCATGAATCGTAATTTCTACAGTGGTAAGGCCTGTTTTTCCATTGAATCCATAGTCTGTAATTTCACAAGGTGCAGTTATACCATCTTCTAGTTTGACACCTACTGCTAACTGTTCCAAATGTTCATCCAGTACACGATCTTTTACTTTTACTTCATAAGTTTTCGTCACGCCTTTTGATGGATGCGCTAAGTTTTGCGCCAAAGTGCCATCATTCGTCAATAGCAATAGTCCTTCTGTATGGTAATCTAATCGACCTACAGGATAAATACGAACTTTTACAGAGTTAATATAATCCATTACAGTTTTGCGTCCTTCAGGATCTGTGATGGATGTAATCACCCCTTTGGGCTTGTTGAAAATATAATATTCCAATGCCTCTGGCTCCAATAGTTGTCCATCCACTTTAACGCGGTCCCGTGTGGGATTTACCTTTGCACCCAGTTCTTTTACATATTTACCATTCACAAGTACTTTGCCAGAAGTAATCAATTCTTCTGCTTTTCGTCGTGATGCCACACCACAACGGGCAATATATTTTTGCAAACGTTCTAGTTCCATATTAATCTCCTTCTATATCTATGGATAACCCCGCTGAAAGAGGCATAGACTGTTGCAATTCTTCAATAGAATTGGCACCTACAGTCCTTAAAAAGTTATCCGATGTTCCGTAAATCACAGGACGTCCGATAGTTTCCTTTCGTCCTAACTCTACAATCATGTCACGGGCCAATAATTGTTTTAATACTTTTTCACAGTTCACACCACGAAATTCTTCTACTTCACCTTTTGTGATAGGCTGTTTGAAAGCAATTACAGCCAACGTTTCCATAGCCGCTCCAGATAGCTTTTCATCTCTATGGCGAATTTTAGTAACAAATTCACTGCATTCTTGGGCGCTCACTAGTTCTATGCCCGATGCACTTTTACGAATCCTAATTCCTCGCCGTTCCTGTACTAACCTTTCTTCGTAACCTTTGATAGCTTTTTCAACTTCTGGTGCATAGACTTCAAAAATATCTGCTAATGTATCTATCGTTAAAGGGGTAGCTGCTGCAAATAATACAGCCTCTAACTGCTGAAATTCAATGCTATTCACAGCGCATCTCCTTCTTCTATACCTTCTACAATCACGTTATATATATCGTGATTGCCCACTATAATTCGCAATAGTTGACGTTTCATTAACTCTAATAACGCCAAAAATGTAACCACACTTTCTTCCTTCGTCTGTACCGAAGCAAATAAATTTACACAGGGCACTTGTTGATTCCTCGTCGCTAGTAATACATCTTCAATCCCTTGTTCCAATGTATATTCTTCACGTTCCATCATAACTTTGGGAGCTTCTACCTCAGGTCGATCATATCGTTCCTGCACTTTCTGAAAGCATGCCACTAATGCATCCCACTCCACAGTACAAACAAGATCTAATCCCACTTGGCTAAGCTCTTCCGGTCTATTAAATACATAGGATCCATCGGATACACGTTCTTCTAGGAGCTCCGTCAATTCTTTGATGCGTTTAAACTCCACCAATCGATTCACCAATTCGTCTCGTGGATCTTCTGTATCACTTTCATCCTTATGATTTATCTTAGGCAATAAAAGGCGTGACTTAATCTGCAACAACGTAGCTGCCATCACTAAAAACTCACTACTATAGGCAATATCAAATTGATTCCAAGTTTTTAGTATATCCATATATTGTGAAGTGATATGCACAATGGGAATATCGTATATATCGATCTGATTCTTTTCAATCAAATGCAATAAAAGATCCAAAGGGCCTTCAAAAATATCCAGTTTAAAATCGTAGGTATTCATGAAAACTCCTTTCTACCAAAAATAAAGGTATGGCTTTCACCACACCTTGTATGAAAAAATTGCATTTCCTATTAGAAACAGTTAGAATAATACATAGACATACCAACGTATGTATCTATATGTATTATAAATGAAATGGGCGAAAATTGCTACACCCAGAAAGAGAGGCGACACTATGCATCGTCAAAGATGGAAACAGTTGGGACTGTATACCATCGTGTCCACTATCATCGCAGTGGCACTATTTTACATCTACGAACCAATTACTTTAGGGTTTGACATAGAAGATATCCTTACCTTATTCGTTCCTACTATTGTAGGCTTAACAGTCTTACAATCGATTATTCGTAGTTCCTTTACAAAGGGATATATCATTGGTCATGGCATCGTAGGTATCAGTTGGGCATTAACATTCCCGCTCTTATTTCACTGGTCTTATGAAAAGCCTTTTTACTTCTACGAATTCGCCAACGATTTTTTATTTGGTCTAGTCTTATTCTGTGGTCTTAGTGTCACCCACTATTGGCTACTACAATGGGGAAAGGCAAAACGTATTTGGTCTGCTCTATACAGCATCCTTGACGTAGCATTGCTCCTCATCCCAGTTGGTCAAATCGGGTACTATCTATCCACTTGGCATTGTATTACTCCTGCCACTATGATGGCATTGTATCAAACCAACCCCGAGGAAGCCTTAGGATTTGTAAAAAATATTATCGGCGTAGGTGGCATCGGAGGGGCTATCATAGGTATCGCTATCATATTTGGTCTTTTATACTTTGCCAATGTAAAAGCTCAAAAGAACGATGAACCTATGGTATTCCTTTCCTCTTTCTTTAAGCAGTATCAAAATGATATAAAATGGATTCTATCCATCGCACTCATCGTGTATGGTGGATATTACTTATTTCCTCGTACAGATATCGTCAGCAACTGGTTAGAAGTAAGAGCTTATATGAAAGAATTACAGTCATATAACGATAAGCACGTTAGTGTATTTAACAATTTACACTTAAGCACTACGGAAACAGCGGCGCAAAAAACTCCAGGTACTATCATCTTAGTCATTGGAGAATCTTCTTCTAGAGATTACATGAAAATGTATACTCCTGACTTCCCTTACGATGATACTCCATGGCAAGGTTCCCTGTATCAAAATCCAAACTTTAATGTTTTTAAACACGCTTACTCTTCCTATGTGCAGACTGTTCCAACCTTGGAAAGAGCCCTAACAGAGCGCAATCAATATGATGATAAACCATTCTTTGATGCTACTACCATTATCGATGTAGCAAAAAAAGCTGGATATCACACCTCTTGGTTATCTAACCAAGGTGTGTATGGTGAATACGATACAGCTATCTCTCTCATTGCTAAGGCCAGTGATACACCTCGGTGGGCTCACGAATCCTATGCCTTCTCCGATCAATATGATGGCGCTTTGTTGCCACTGTTAAAAGACGTACCAAAGAACCAAAATAATTTTATTGTCATTCATATTATGGGTAGCCACATCTATTACAACGATAGATATCCTCATGAGTTCAGCAAATGGAAACAAGGTCCAAACCCTGAAGGAATTGAAGCCTATGCCAATAGCCAACTCTATACAGATTGGTTATTACAAGAGATCTATACCTATGCTAAGGATAACTTAAACTTACAAGCCATGGTCTATTTCTCTGACCACGGAGAAAATATTAAAACATCTCACAATCCAGACATTTTCAACTTTGGAATGACACGGATACCAATGTGGGTGTACTTATCTCCTACATATCGTAATGCGTACCCAGAAACAGCAATTACCCTACACGATCATGAACAACAATTTTTCACCAATGACTTATTGTATGATATGCTAGTGGGTATCATACATGCTCCATCTAGTAACTATGATGTAACACGAGATTTTTCTAACAAAGCATATCGCTTTAATGTCAATAACTTAACCACAATGTTAGGTACACAACCATTGTCCTTAGATCCTGAGGCGAAATAAAATAGTACAAGTACAAGTACAAAACAGGCACCAGCTATTGCAGTTGGTGCCTGTTTCATATCTATTTTTGTATATAAATATAAGCCTTTTAGAATCGCTTTCTCTGTCCTCCTTCATTTATTATCGAGTCATACAATATTCCTTGAATGTAGGTCTCATACCGCCTGTCCTATAGTAACAGAAACTTATTGGGGATACTCCCTAGGAGCATCCCCAATACTATAATTACCATTATTTCGCTTTGTAGAAGACTCCTAGAGAGTTTCTTTCTACAGGTTGAAGCTGGTCATATAAATTTGTTTCTTTAAAATACATTGCGTATTTATTTGGCACATAAATCAAAGCACGTGATAGTTTCTCTGTATCTTTTGCCAAATCAGTAGGTTTCACCATAGGCATGATATTTTTCCCATTTTCCCAAACACTTTCGTGTTCTTTGTAATGTATGAAGGAAGTAGTCCGTCCCAAATAATAGGATAAAGACGTATGATAATTGCCATATTGATACACCTCTAATGGCGTAGTACCTTCCAATGCCATCACTTCATTGGCTAATACTTTTCCAGATTGGTCTTCCATAACTGGCACTAAGTTAGGAACTAATGCTAAATAAAAAATGATCGCACTCGTTGCCATACTGCACACTAAGACAGACCCTGTTCGTTTACTAGCGGCATAAATAAACGTCAACAAAGTCACTGCCAAACTAATCCAAAGATACGCACTATGTGACAAAGACACACTCAATCCCACTATGATTAATCCTAGTAAAAATGGAAATCCACCTAGTGCATATAGGGTAAACACCCTCCAAGTCATCTTACGCTCTTTGTATCCTTCTATACAAGCATGAATGCCCATGCCTGCCCATAATGCCAAAGGAATCAGCATAATAAATGTATAGGTAACATATTTAGTAGCCATACACGTGTAGAACAAAACGGTTCCTACAAACCAAAAAATCGACCAATACCAAATATAGGCGTGTTTCTGTTCATTAATACCACGAACTACAAAGCTAGTCCATGGCATCATGCATACTGGCAACAAGGCAAAATATAAATACCACCAATTATGTTCGGGATGCTCTGGTACCGTCGCTCTCGTCACATTATGTAGCCCTAAAAATCCTTGGATAAAAGCATCACCATGAACATAGTACATATATCCATACCACGGTGCTACAACTAGGATAAAAGCAAGAATACCTTTCCAAGAAAAGACATATTTGAACCAATCCATACGACGATTCAAGGCCACATATAGAATTAAAATAATCCCTGGTAGCACGATCCCTACAGGGCCTTTGGTAAGCACCGCTAACCCAGCAAACATATACGCATAGACCATATGGCGATGACTTTCACCAGTGATACCTCGGTAAACATAATAAAAAATACCCATGGAAAAGAGAAATAAATATCCATCCGTTACGACAGCGTGACCGATGTACCAGAATTCTAACGCCGTTCCTAGGGCAATGGCACTCCACATGGCAACTCGTTCTATTTGATATATACTGAAAGCCATCCGATACATCGCTAATACTGTACACGTAGAAACGACAATGGATGGCAATCGAGCAGCCAAATCAGAGATACCAAACAAAGAGTAGGACAGTATAAGCCCCCAATATGCCATAATTGGTTTATCATACCAATACATGTCATAAATCATAGGAGACAAAAACTCTCCATGTTTCATCATGGTCACGGCAGACAAAGCGTAGTTTGATTCCACTGTATCCGTCACAGGCAGCGCCCATGCCATAAACAGATAGAACAAAAACGTTCCTATCCCTAGCCATGCAAACCGCTTCCATGAAAATGTTTGTTCCATAGTAATACAACCTCTGTATTTACATTTAAAAAAATAACTTTCCCAACAAGCGCATTACTAGCCAAGCTAAAATAATCACAAAGGCACCAGCAATGATAAATTTAGCTAGTGCAAATAACACTATAATAAGCATCACGACGCCTACTGCTATGCCTAGTTTCCACTTCCAACTAAGAGCATTCCACAAAAATATCTTCATATTAGGAATGGTTTGAAACCCCTGTTGTTCCTGTTGAGAAGATTGGTGATGAGGAGCGTCATATGTACGCCCCTCTTCATCAATAGTTGTTCCGTCAAAATCACGTACTTCTTCTTCTGAAAGAACGCGTGTTCCTTCTTCATACTTTTGTTCTTGACTCATAGTCACTCCTATAGAGCTTGTAAATGTTTTTCCAACAATTCATTCACGACGCCAGGATTTGCTTTACCCTTGGAGGCACGCATCACTTGGCCTACCAAGAATCCGATAGCTTTACCTTTACCAGATTTGAAATCTTCCACAGATTTAGGATTATCTGCAATGACTTGTTTTACAATTTCTTCAATAGCTCCTGTATCGGTAATTTGAACTAAGCCTTCTTCTTCTACGATTTTATCTGGATTTTTACCAGTTTCAAACATTTTTACAATGACTTGTTTGGCAATTTTACCAGAAATTGTACCTTTTTCAATTAGGCTAATCATTGCAGCTAATTGATCTGGCTGTACCTTGCTGTCTGCATAGGAAATACCAGCATCATTCACAAGTTTTGCTAAATCACCAATGATCCAGTTAGATGCTGTTTTTGCATCAGCTCCAGCCTCTACGACAGCATCGAAATAGTCCGCTGTAGCACGTTGACTTGTCAATGTGCGAGCATCTTCACTGGACAATCCATAGGATTCCATAAAGCGTTGTTGTTTCGCTTCTGGTAACTCTGGTAAGGATTGACGAATCTCTTCTACATAGTTAGGGTCCACTACGATAGGTACCAAATCTGGCTCTGGGAAGAAACGGTAGTCATTTTCTTTCTCTTTTTTACGCATAGAAAGAGTAATCCCTTTGCTATCGTCCCAAGTACGAGTTTCTTGTACGATGGCTTCTCCATCTTCCAATGCTTCCGCTTGACGAAGTGCTTCGTATTCGATACCTTTTTGGATTCCTGTTAAGGAGTTCATATTTTTGATTTCAGTTTTTGTACCTAACTTCGTTTCCCCTACAGGGCGGATAGAAATGTTCGCATCACAACGCAAGCTACCTTCTTCCATACGTCCATCGGAAACGCCTAAGTATTGTACAATGGCACGAATTTTATCCACATATTGGCGTGCTTCTTCACCAGAACGAAGATCTGGTTCAGATACGATTTCCAATAATGGTACACCAGTACGGTTGTAGTCGACATTAGAGCTATCAGAGCTAGAAATAGTAGCACCACTATGCACTAATTTACCAGCATCTTCTTCCATATGGATACGATTAATACGAATACGACGAGTTTCGCCATTCACTTCTACATCAAGATGACCATTCACGCAGATAGGCAAATCAAATTGAGATGTTTGCCAGTTTTTAGGCAAATCTGGATAATAATAGTTTTTACGGTCAAATTTATTAAATAGTACAATTTCACAATTCAATGCCAAACCAACTTTAATAGCATATTCCAATACTTTTTGGTTAAACACAGGCATAGTTCCTGGCAAACCTAAGCAAGTTGGGCATACATGTGTATTGTGGTCGCCCCCGAAGGCCGTTGTACAGGAGCAGAAAATTTTTGAATTTGTTTTCAGTTCAGTATGAACTTCAAGGCCTACGACTGTTTCATATTTCATAGTTTCAATTCTCCCATAGTTGGCAATTTTGTAAATTCAGGACATTCTTGTTCAAAGCTATACGCAGCTTGTAACAATGTACTTTCACCCATAGCTGGCGCCAACAATTGCATACCGATAGGCATACCATTAGAGCCAAATCCAGCAGGAATACTGATACCTGGGATACCAGCCAAGTTAACTGGCACTGTACATACGTCTTCTAAATACATTGTCAATGGATCATTAATTTTTTCACCAAATTTAAAAGCTGTATTCGGAGCAGTTGGTGTTAATAATACATCGCATTCTTGGAACGCTGCATCAAACTCATTTTTAATCAAACGACGAGCTTTTAAGGCTTTCAAATAGTACGCATCATAATAGCCAGAACTCAATACATAAGTGCCTAACAGGATCCGACGTTGCACTTCCTCGCCAAAGCCTTGGGTACGAGTTTTTGTAGACATTTCTACTAAATTGTCAGCTGGCACTCGAAGACCATAGCTAACTCCATCATAACGAGCTAAGTTAGAACTAGCTTCTGCTAAGGCAATGATATAGTATGCAGATAAGGCATATTTTGTAGTTGGCAAGGAAATATCCACAATAGTGGCACCCATATTGCGATAGGTTTCGATAGCTTTCTCTAAAGCTGCACGCACTTCAGGATGTAAGCCTTCACCAAAATATTCTTTCGGAACACCAATACGTAATCCTTTTACATCTTTCACAAGAGCTTTTGTATAATCTACACGATCCCCTGGGATGGATGTAGAATCGTGGAAATCATGCCCAGTAATGGCATTCAACACGATGGCTGCATCACGCACATCTTTTGTAACAGGTCCAATTTGGTCCAAAGAAGATGCGTACGCAATCAAACCGTAGCGAGATACATTACCGTAAGTTGGTTTCAAACCAACCACACCACAATAGGATGCTGGTTGACGAATGGATCCACCTGTATCGGAACCTAGCGCCCAGATAGCGCTACCGCTGGCAACCGCCGCTGCACTACCACCGGAAGAACCGCCTGGTACGTAGTCTGGATTCCACGGATTTGTTGTTTTGCCTAAAGCAGAATTCTCTGTGGAACTACCCATCGCAAATTCATCCATATTTAATTTCCCTAAGATGACAGCATCTTGAGATTCTAATTTTTCGATAACAGTAGCATTGTACGGAGGCACAAAGTTTTCCAACATGTGGGATCCACAAGTAGTGGCTACACCTTTCGTACAAATATTATCTTTAATCGCCCCAGGAACCCCTGCTAATAGAGAAATAGTTTCTCCTTTTGCAATTTTAGCATCTACAGCCTCAGCTTGTGCTAACGCCGCTTCGTGAGAGTCAGACAAGTACGCATGTACTGTTGGCTCTACATTCTCTTTATGTGCCAATACAGCTTTTGTAAGCTCTAGGGCAGAAATTTCTTTATTTACTAATTTTTGATGTAATTCAAAAAGAGTCATGTATCTTCTCCTAGTTCTGTACAACACGAGGTACTCTGAAATACCCATTCTCTTCTTCAGGTGCATTTTGTAACGCCGCTTCACGTGGCAATGATGGTTTCATTTCATCGGCACGATATACATTTTGTAATGGCACCGCATGAGCCATTGGCTCTACATCTGTTAAATCTAATTCTTCTAATTCCTCAACATAGGTAAGGATATTACTTAAGGCTTTTTCAGCAGCCTCTAAATCTTTAATTTCTAATCTGGATAATAAGGCAATATTCTTAATTTCCTCTTGGCTAATTTTCATAGACACACATCCTTTCAATTTATATATTATATCATATTCTCTCAGGAAAAAGAAAAATACCAATATACAAAAGGCCTACTTTCCCATGCATATTGGTATTTAATCAGCTATTCATAATGTAAAGCATCAATAGGATTTAACTTCGCCGCTTTTCTAGCTGGATATAAACCAAATACAAGACCTATCGTCATAGAGAATCCAAAGGATAATAAAATAGGGCCTGTGGTCACTACAGTTTTTAACTTAGCTACTGTAGCAATCAGTTGTGAAGCCCCTATTCCTACCACAATACCAATAGCACCTCCTACGAGAGAGATGACAATGGCTTCAATTAAAAACTGTGTAATAATCGTTCGATACGTCGCTCCTAAGGCTTTACGAACGCCAATTTCTCGAGTACGTTCTGTGACAGACACAAGCATGATATTCATAATACCAATGCCACCAACTAATAATGAAATCGCTGCTACAGCACCTAGGAATAAGGTCATGGTAGCTGTATTTTCTTCTACCGCCTTCATAATGGACGCCATATTGTTCACATTAAAATCATCGAGATCAGGATTTTTGATGCCATGACGGACACGTAAAATATTTTCTATATCTGCTTGGACACGATCTAAGTCTTCGCCTTCTTTTGCTTGAATGTAGATCATACGCAAATAATCAACACCCATCACACGTTCCATCATAGTTGTATACGGTACTACAATGACATCATCTTGATCATTCCCCATAGTACCAGAACCCTTTTCATCAAGTACACCTACTACTTTAAAAGAATTTTTATGAATCCGAATATCCTTACCAATGGGATCTTCATTGCCAAACAAGTTTTTTGCCACTGTGGCACCTATGACTGCCACCCGTTCACGGCGTTCAATTTGACTATCTGTAATAAAACGACCTGATTTCATAGTCCAATTGTTTACATACTGAAAGTCAGCATTAGCCCCATTCACAGTTGTGGTCCAATTCTTGCTCATGTACACCGTCAAATACGAATTAGCTGCTACTGGTGAAGCTGCTTGCACGCTATCCATCTTAGAAATAGCTTCATAATCACTCAACTTTATCGTTTTATTAGCACCTGCTACAGGACGTACCCCCGGTGTTCTAGGAGCCCCGGGATAGACCATTAACAGATTACTACCCAAACTCGAAATAGATTCTGTGATTTGTTGACGAACCCCATATCCAATGGATACCAGAGCAATCACAGCTGCGACACCAATGATGATACCTAGCATCGTCAGTAAGGACCGCATCTTATTAGCTATTAGAGAGGACCAAGCCATTAAGAAACCTTCCTTATACATGGCTTTCACCTCCTAGCTGCAACCCTTTCATATGAGGATTTATTCTATCTTCTACAATAAGACCATCTTTTAATACCACATTGCGACCTGCATATTCTGCAATATCTGGTTCGTGGGTGACTAGAATAATCGTACGTCCTTCTTGGTATAATTCCGTAAAGATATGCATCACATCTAAACTCGCTTTTGAATCAAGGTTACCTGTAGGTTCATCCGCCATAATAATCGCCGGGTCATTGGCCAATGCCCTGGCAATAGCAACACGTTGTCGTTGTCCCCCTGATAGTTCTGCTGGCATATGATCCAACCGAGTACCGAGCCCCAAATCTGTCAATAATTGACTCGCCCTAGCTTTACGTTCTGTTTTAGACACTCCTGCATAGACCATTGGTAATGCTACATTATCTAGCGCTGTTAATTTTGGCAATAAATTAAAACTTTGAAACACAAAACCAATTCGTTTGTTTCGCACATAGGCCAATTCATCATCACCCAGATGAGCTACTTCTTCTCCATCTAATCGATAGGAACCACTGGTAGGTCTATCAAGACACCCTAAGATATTCATAAACGTAGACTTTCCAGAACCAGAAGGTCCCATGATAGAGGTAAACTCCCCTTCATAAATGGACAGGTCAATACCATGTAATACTGGTACCGTTAACTTTCCATTCACATAGGTTTTCGTAATCCCCTCCAAGGTGATAACCGCTTTTTTAGAAATTTCCATTAGAATGGCCCTCTCTGTTGATGTTTTTTCGCCGCGCTTACATCACCACTGATAATGATTTCATCGCCTTCTGCTACGCCAGATATGATTTCAATCGTAGAATCTCCAGTCATACCTGTTTTCACACTAGTTCTAATTGGTTTGCCATCTTTGATGACATACACAAATTCTCCTACTTTGTCAGAACGCACTGCTGCCAATGGTACTACCAACACATTTTGTCGTTCTTCGCCATGAATTGTTGCTCGCGCTGTCATAGATGGGAAGAAATGACTTACATCGCTTGCTGGAATTGCTACACGCACTGTATAGTACACTACGGACGAGCTGGTCGTTCCCATACTACCTTTTGTACCTAAGGAAATACTTTTAACAGTACCTGTGAAAGTCTGACCTGGATGCGCATCGACCGTGAAATCTACTTTGGCACCTTCTTTTACATTCCCAATATCTGTTTCATCAACTGTTAAATAGATTTCTAAATCAGACAAATCCGCAATGGTAGCAATAATCATTTGTGTAGAAATACCAGTAGCAATAGTTTGCCCTGCTTTCAAAGGTTCTCCAATAATGGTCCCATCCATAGGAGCTGTGATAGTACTGTCTGTTAAGTTTGCTGCCACTTGGTCATAGGTAGCTCTTGCTTTTTCATAGGCTGCTAAAGCATTATCATAGGTTTGCTGTGAAATGGCACCTTGTGACACCAGTGTACGATAGCGATCCAAATCTGTGGCTGTTTGGTTGAGCGTAGCCCTTGCATTATCTACAGAAGCTTGTAATTGACGAGAATCAATAGTAGCGATAACTTGCCCTGCTGTTACATGCTGATTGGCTTTTACCAGCACAGATTCTAATTTACCAGGAACATTGGTAGATACATCTACATAGCGAACAGGATTAATGGTTCCCGTTGCACTAATAGTAGATGAAATACTACCTTTTCCTACTTTCCCCGTTGTATACGTAGGCGCCTCTTTCGTTTGGCTACTACTATACCATTGCCATCCACCAATAGCTACCACTAAGATAGCCACAATGGCAATCCATAATTTTTTATTTTTCCACATAAAATATCTCCTTTCGTCCATCGATTATATATAGAATGTCACCAAAATGGTGTTTCCTTACTCTCATAGTCCCCAACTCTAATATATAGTATAGACTTTCATATTCATAAACTGGTTTACGTCTGCTGATAACTTCCTGTTATGAGTAACCCTTTACCATAGTATAAAACAAAACATACCATAGATAGAGTATAAAAAGAAAAGAAAACTAAAGTTAGTTTTCTTTATCTTATACAATACAATAGTAAAACAACTATGGAATTATTGTCCTAATACACGTATTAATTGGTATAAAGACGTATCTAACGGATATTCACACGTTGCAGCTTCCTCATAGGCTATGGCATTAATATGATTACAATGAACCCCTATTAGATGATGTGTATGCCCCTCTAGCAAGGCACGTACTCCCGCCTCTCCTAAGCGAGCAGCCATTAGTGCATCATAGGCAGACGGTGAGCCACCACGTTGTAAATACCCTAATACAGTGACAGAAGGTGCATAGGATGTATGCTCTTTAATATATTGGGCCACTTCAAAAGCGCTATAAGCTCCTTCCGCCACGATGATAATACTATTCTTTTTACCATTACGGGTTGTATTTTCTAATGATTCTTTTACCTCTTCCAACGTCATTGGTACCTCTGGTGTGAGTACCACCTCTGCACCACATGCGACGCCAGCGTACACAGCAATATGACCTGCATGTCGTCCCATCACTTCTACAATAGCTACACGGTCATGAGCTGTAGAGGTATCACGAATTTTGCTCACCCCATCAATGATGGTATTAAGAGCTGTATCAAAACCGATTGTATAGTCGGTACCATTCATATCTTTATCAATAGTGCCTGGAATTGTCACCGTAGGTAATCCTAAGTCAGACAGCACCTTAGCACCACACATAGAACCATCTCCACCAACAACGACTAATCCGTCAATACTGTGACGACGTAAATTATCATAGCCTCTTTGTTGATGTTCAGATTCTTTAAATTCAAGACAACGGGAAGATTTTAAAATCGTCCCTCCTTTGTTCACAATATTCCCTACACTACGGCGAGTCAAAGGAATAAAGTCTTCTTCTAAAACGCCCAAAAAGCCTCGTTGTATTCCTACTACATCGAGGCCTTCGTATATTGCACTTCTTGTGATAGAACGAATGACTGCATTCATTCCTGGTGCATCTCCACCACTTGTTAAAATAGCTATACGTTTCATATTATTCACCTTGGTGTACTTTTCGCCGTTTAAAATATATGCCCTTAGACTTTATGGATCCGTCAATACTCGTCACCAATTCATCAGTATGACTATATGTAGTATCTAACACATGGTCACATTTGCGATATAAAGGTTTCCACCGTCGCATCATCCATGCTACATACCCAGATACATCATCATAATTCATGGTCGGCCGCTTACCAATCCACCGATTGACACGATTTACAATCCGATAATGTGAAGCACGTATACCTACAATAAAAGAGTATTTTTGCATATATCGTAATGTACGCATGTCAATAGGGAAGTTTCCACCTACAGAAATCACCGCTTCATGATACATGGCCACCTTTTTAATTACTTCAAATTCTGCACGACGAAATGCCTTTTCACCTATTGTCTTAAAAATATCAGCAATAGGCATATTATATCGTTTTTCTAGTATACGATCCGTGTCAACAAATTGCCAGCCTTTGGCGTCCGCTAAATTTCGACCTAAGTGACTTTTTCCGCTCCCCATAGAACCAATGAGGATAATGTTTCTCTTGATAGTCGTTTTCATGTTTAATAATATCTCATTCTTCCATCTAGTAGTAAATTTTAACTTTATTTTACTATACTCGACTATACTTTGACAAACCATTAGGACTAATTTTTAGTATTTTCATAAATCTTACATTGTAAAGTAGTCACACCTTGTGCGTGAATAATTTTCTCTATCCTAAAACGCAAGGTAGGATGTACCTTTTGCATCCCTACCAACCACTGCACCATATCTAGGGTAGACCCTTGTACTACCACATCTAGAGCTCCCTCTTCTTTATGTGTACTGACCATGATTAGAGGTGTATCTTCTATGGAGGATAGCACCAAATGATACAGCCCTTCTAGGTCTAATACATTATCATCTAATTGTTTCACAAATTGATAACTTTCACTATTTAAAAATGTTGTTTCTGCCTCCTGTGAAAGTATCTCTTCATCAATCTCTGCGGAAATACGCGCTCTTTCTCCTTGAAAGTACACGGTCATGCCGATGCCCAAAGCTACTACACAACAGTATACACTAGTGACTAGGAGCAGACTTCTTTTGGGAATGGGCTGAGCTTTCCACAGTGCCTGTAATACGACTGCGGTATAGTGTAGTTCCGGATTCTTTTTCCACCACTTCATCATAGTGACGGTGACCTCCTAATCGACTTAACACCGAACTAAACTGATGTAATTCATTTTCATTAGTTCCTCTAGCTTCCACATACCATTGATTCATGGTAGACCACTCGACCAATTGGATATGATAGGTGTTCGATGCATCTAATAAGTATATACATTCCTTCAACGTTCCCTGCGATGATAGTTCATCTTTTTTATTTTCATGAACCATAGTTTCATACACGCTATGAGCCTCCTTAGCATCAATATGACGTGCTGTTACCTCTCCTTGTTTTTCTATTATATCTTGATACTGTATATATGCTTCTGTACCCATCGTCACAGAACCTACTAAAAGAGCAATCATTAGAGCCAAGAGGAGCCACCATACTTTTTGATACCGAATATACCAACACATCCACTGTATATCTGGTCCTATAAAATTAACATTCTCTTTATTTTCCATCGACAAGTAACCTAATCGCTAAACCCCATGCCATTTCGTGATTTATATTCTGTGGATTATAAGCTTCTCCTTTATCCACTATATGGAAAGGGACCTGGTCGATGGTTCCATAGGTTTCTAGGATAGGCTCAAAGGCTTTTGTTTTCTCGTCATCAAAACCAACTACAAAAGCTCCCTTTGGATAGGGCACGTTAAATTGTTTGCTGTCTTCATAGACTTTCTTACAGGCAGTCAATACTGCTTCTATCTCAGGAGATACCAAAACATGGGTGGTACAGAATTTATAATTCCATAAAGATACTCGTACCTTACCTTCTTCTGGGGTGATACAAAGCATAGACGATTCTCGACCACGGCTGAACGCAAGTGGTGCTGGCCAGTAGTCGATAACACGAAGATCGCCCCCTCCTTGTTGAACCCCTCGTGCCACCTGTTTAACTCGTTTTCGCTCTAAGGCTACGATAAGAATAAACATTAACTCCTCCGTCGTACCTGGTCTAGATGCAAAATCGATGGCATTAGGAAATTCTTCATTCTGAAAGATTCGCTTTCCCTCACGTTGGGCAAATAAGTATTGATCTATTTTATGCATCCTCGGTGTCTCCATGTACACAGATTGTAATGGCGAGGTAAAAACACAACCAATGGATATGCCTATTTCTCCATAATAGTCAAAAAACTCTTTCATATCTGTTCCCATATCACTATGTCGTTTTTGAACAATTACATCTTCTAACACATTAGTACCTTCAATTTTATAGGCTTTCACCCCTACAATTTCATCATGTCCAATGGCAATAGCCATTACTGGATTGGTTTTCATATTGACCCCCCTTATTCCTGCACTCCTTCTATGCGTATAGTTTCTAACACATCATCCTTATACAGAGTTCTGAAGTATACGTCTTCCCTCACATTTGTTTCTGTGCCTACATCGATACATATAAGCCGTAAGCAATATCGTTGTGGCTCGCGCTCTTTATATATAATGGCTTCAATTCGTTCCGTATCTGTTTCTTCTAGTACATACTTCGGTGAACCACTACCAATTATTTCCTTTTGATGCGCTAAAAAGAATTTTTTATTTGTACCTAATACTATGCCCCGCTCTATGCCATACTGACAGCGAACAAAACGGTATTCATCCATCATACTTTGATACGTAACCTGCATCGTATGTTGCCAAGCTACCCACGTACCAATGGTCATCATGGCTATTAACAAAATCATGTACGATACAAAGCCATTTTTCTTTCTCCCTTTCCAACTGAACATACTAGCTAACCTCTCATGCATTCCTCAATATAACCGTTCTACAATATCTATTTCTAACTACAACTGCTTTCCTTGCCCATTTTTCTAGATATACCTTTTACCTGCATCTAACTACAATCATTTTTTACATATATTTTATATGTAATCTACCTTGCTCATGACTCAATTCATACTCTTATAAATAAATTATGGATAGTAACATGTATGCTCAGTATTTCTGCTCATATGCGTATTTCTATCTATTATGACAAAGTACCACCTTACTTTACTGTAGTATGTTGTAATCGTTGAAGATAGGTAGCATACGGCAGAATGCCTGTCTGCACATGATATTGGTTCTGTCCACCTTCCATGAGTTGAATATGATCTCGCCGCCAATAGGGTCGTACCTCTGAGTACCAATGCAAATCAACGAGACCATCTGTTCGTTCCTGAAAAAATGTAGACCCTTGGGGAAACACATGTATTTTCCCTATCTTTGGACTGATTTCACTTTCCGTAATATCCTGTAATTGCCCATCTGATAGCATAGTCACAAAGGCATCCTGATAGACCCGTATCCGCCAATTTGAAGGAGATAGTAACCAGGACCCATCTTCGCTAACCCTTGGTTTTTTCTCACTATAGCGAAGACGATTCATAATCTGTATACGACTAAACCTAGCATCTAATAATAACTCATGACGATGATGTAACATATGTAACCACTTTACACTATGTGATGTGATTAGGAAAAATCCAGTTACGATGGTTACTAGTAATAGGCTACCTAGTAATGCCTCTACCAGTAGAAAACCTGCTGTCCCCTGCTTACCTTTACTTCTCTTCGAAAAAGCCCTTGCTTTTTCTAAACTTAATATCATACATTTCACCCATATATACCGACCATGTATCTTGCCTCTCTATAACACCTCATACACTTCATGTATTGTGCTCCATTATGTTGTAATCTCATCTGATTGCATTGTCACTCCGTTAGCTTTCTATCCTCAAACTCTATCAAACAAACTCTTCATCCAAAGTTTTATATAATCATCTCGCAATCATAATAGGCTACTTTGTTCAAAATCTATATTAGGTAACTGCACTATATTCTTAGTGTTTATTCTTTCTAATACAAAATGATATAACTATTGACTAGGTGGCAACAGATAAGTAGTAAACCGATGTATTTCATCTCCACGTCTATAAGCTATTACTGTTAATACTTGTATACCATCTTGATTTGTTTCCACTATCCTTTGAAAGCTTGTGGCCCCCACACTTGGCAGATCATCAGACTCAGAACTAGCTCCATTTGCCCAATTAGCTTTCCCCTCTTCCATATACAAAATCATAGCTTGCAATGTTCTATCTTCCTCCATCATTTTCCCATATTGCTGGATACTACTCATCATGAGCACAAATAAAGTAGAGCATAATAGACTCATGACAAACAGTGATGCTAATACATCCATGTAGAGAAATCCCTCTTGTTGTGCTTTCAAAATTTTGATTCCTCCCAACGTATGCGCCCAGATTGTCGAGCAAAAATAAAGGTTCGTTTATAGCGAATCACAGAATCCACTAAGGTAACAGTAAACACTTTCCCTACTCCCTTGTGCCCTGCAAAGCGCAACACCGGAGATCCACCAGTAAATTCAATATGCATAGATGAAGGCAACTCTCGATAGACCATAGCACTGAAATCATTGATATATCCATATCTAGTTCTGTCTAATATTATGCGATTACCACCACTAACACGCTGTAGATTCCCATATAATGTAGCTATCTGCATGCGCTTGATATGAGCAAATAAAATACGTCCTTCCCGATCAAATTGGTAGTACTCTCGTTGTTCTCCATTGTTTAAGAGTAACACCATACCAATAATAAGAGAACAAATCGTCATATATAGCAAGATTTCCACTAACAACGAGCCATCTTCTGAGTGCTTAGGTACTTTCATCATAGCCACCTCTCAACAGGGTAGATGAATAGTAGCATCGTTGCCATACTGAAAGAAGGGCCAAAGGGAATATAGGTATGATTCGGAGATGTAACACGCCACACACAACTGTACAAGATGCCAATGAGAGAAGAAAGGCCGCATAATGCCAAGCATTCCACCGATGTGAGCCAACAACTAATAGCCATCAACCATTTGATGTCACCGAGTCCCACACCACCACGGCTAAACCACCGCAATGACCACCACAATCCGCCCATACAGAGAGCATTGACTACTATCATCAGCACATCACCATTACCTATCCACTGGTAAACAAATCCACATATACAAATTAGAATAGCTCCCTCATCGGGAAGAATATAATATAGCTTATCGATGGTTGATCCCCAAAAGAGCGTTACCTCCAGCATATAAAGAAGTCCCAGTTCATAGATATTCGTAATGTATCCAACTTGATAGGCATAGTAAAGCCCTACTGTCCCTATGATATGAGCAAAGATGGACATAAGGCACCACATACTATGTGTTTTCATATAGGTCCAAGAAACAATGAGATAGAGGCTTGCAACTCCTGTGACACCAGCAATACCTCCTAGCACATACTCCATATTTCCCTCTTCCTTCTACTAATTACTTGTCCGCATCAGGTGCTGTGACAGCAATATGTTTACCTTTACCACCTTCATTTTGTACACTGGTGATTGTGTACTCTCCCCCTTTAGGAGTTTTCACATGTTCTGTCAAATACCCTTCTTTGTATAATGTATCTACAGTCGGTACTGTATCTGTAGATTGTTCCATCATATACAGCTGTGCTGCGTTGGAAATGGTTGTCACATCTGATTTAATTTTCGCTTCCTTCGCCTTGTTTGAGGCGTTTAAAAACTGTGGCATTGCTAAGGATGCTAAAATGGCAATGACAGCCACAACCACCATTAATTCTACTAATGTAAATCCATCTTGTTGCTTCCGTTGCCGTAAGGACAAACGTTGTCGAAATGCTTCCATAATTCCTCCTATTGAATAGCTGAAATTGAATTAAACATCGGTAGCATTACTGCTACCACAAGTAAAGCGATCATACTGCCCATAATACTGAGCATAATAGGTTCTAATAATTGTTCTCCTCGTTTCACAGTCCGTTCCAAAATTCCCTTATAATACGCATGCCCTTGATCTAACATACTTTCTAGGTCACCCGTTTCTTCTCCAATACGAAGTAAATCCCATAAAAACGAAGTTCCTAATTGCACTTCTTCTAATGAATCCGTAAATCCATGCCCTTGGGAAATACGCATTTTCACCTCTTGTTGTAAGGTACTCGCCCAACGGTTACCCCATAGCGATTCTGTCATATCCAACAATTGCAACAAAGGTATCCCGCTTTTTAACAGTAGCTTCCAAATCTGACACATACGTACCAGCGTATACGCCATAAGCCATTCCCTTTTTGCCATACATAGCCAAACCTTACGATGTACGCTAAACTTCACAGATTCTCGTTGGTACAATTTCCACAAAACCATACCCAATGCTAGTAAAGCAACCAAGAGATATACTCCTTTTTGTTGTAACCAAGTGCCCCCTGTAAAAAGCGCTGCTGTAAGAGGTGGTAATTCGATTTGCATGCTTTCGAAAACAGATTTAAATTGAGGTAAAATAAACCCTACTGCTACCCCTACAAATATCATCATCAGTGCTACCAAAAAAGAAGGATACGTAATGGCTGATACCAATTGTTGTCGCAATCGGTGCTCCTCTTCATACATGCTTTGAATCATACCTAAGGATTCCACTAAGGTTCCTGATGCTTCCCCCGCCTCCAGTATAGTGGTGACAATGATAGGACACTGGTACTTGGATAAACTCTTTGATAGTGCCATGCCACGTCCTACATCTTCACGAATATCTTCATAAGGGATGGTAGCTCCTTTGGTATTGACCATCATATCTAAGGCTTTTCGTAAAGATATACCTGCGCCCAACAACATATGCAATCGATAGGCAAAGTGAATCATATGAGCTGTTTTCCATTGTTTCTTTTTTTCCTTTACAACAACACATTCCAAGTGAATAGGCGTTATAGATTGATAGGCTAGCTTTGCCTGCACTTCCTCTTCTGAATCACCCCATACCTTGCCTGACACTATTTTTTTATCCGTCGAAAATCCTTCATAGGTATACCAACTCATACATATACTCCACTAATTCACCTGTAATACAGCTTCTAACACTGGCGATGAGCCATAAATAGATCGTAGCTCGGCGACTGCCATTTCCAATGTTTTCATAGGCCTTTGCGTTTCTTGTAAAGATACGATTTGCGGTTCCTTCCGTTGCCGTATCAAATTTGCCACTGCTGGGGTATTAATCAAAATATCTCGTACCGGTATAAATCTATCATCGAGAACAACCAATCGTTGACAGATAACGGCGCGTAATATCTGTGAAAGTTGCATCCGAACTTCTTCTTGTTGGTGCGCAGGGAACATGGAAATCATCCGATTAATGGACATAGTCGCACGCTGCGTGTGCAAAGTGGCAAATACGAGATGCCCTGTTTCCGCCGCATGTAATGCTGCTTCCAAGGTTTCCCTATCCCGTACCTCACCGATTAAAATCACATCTGGATCTTCTCGCAACGCATCTCGAATACCGTCCGCCATATGATGAAAGTGTGTATGCAATTCCCGTTGATGTATCAAGGACTGTTGATGATCCAATACATATTCGATAGGATCTTCTAACGTAATAATATGACGACACATACTTTCATTAATGTGCATTAAACAAGAGGTAAGAGTGTAAGATTTCCCTGAACCAGTGGCACCTGCAATGATAACCAGCCCCTCTTTGAAAGAAGATATACGGCGCAATAAATTGCCCTCTTCCGATGTATCGAGACCCGTTTTAGGGGGATACAAAATACGCAACGTACCGCCCCAACCAGAACGCCAACGGAATAGATGCACCCGAATACGTAAGCCTTCAAAGGTCATGGCTCCATCATAGGACATCATAGTGTCCGATATGGTATGTACTTGGTCGGTTAGGAACGTTATCATATCTTCATCAGATAATTGGTATTCTGTAGGAACTACATCCATGCCTAATCGCCAAAAGACAGTCCCACTTTGTATATGAATATCGGTAGCCCCACGCTCTATAGCTTCGTGCACTAGCTGTGACAAAATCATAGTACTACCCCCACTCGACGAACTTCCTCCTCCGTAGTCAAGCCTTCCTCGATGGCTCGACGTGCGGACTCTTCCAAAGAACAAAGCAGATAAGAATCTAGCTGTTCCCAATGGCAATCATAACCTGGAATGGCTAGCAACTCATACAATCCACAGCGACCATGATATTCTCCATCTACTAGAGTGCGCACCAATCGTTGCGAGATAACACCAGTCAAAGTGGCACGTACTAAATACTCTTCCACTCCCATATCCACCAATCGTTCCACTACGCCTAGGGCATGGTTTGTATGAATTGTGGATAGCACCCGATGCCCTGTGAGCGCTGCCTGCACCGCTAACTGTGCTGTTTCTTGATCGCGAATTTCACCAACCACTATGGTATCTGGGTCATGCCGTAAAATAGCACGCAATCCCTTACTGAAAGTCATACCAATCTGTGGCTGTACACCAATTTGAACAGCTTTTTCTACGATACGTTCCACTGGATGCTCCAAGGTAATAATTTGTTCCTCTTCTCCATTAAGTTCTTGCAATAATGCATACAAGGTAGAACTTTTACCAGACCCTGTAGGCCCACACACAAGCAGTAACCCATGTGGACGTGCCAATAACCTGCGCACCTCTACACTAATATATTCCGGCATGCCTAATTCTTCTAAAGATTTTATCTGCTCATCATGCCAAAAGAGACGGCATACAAGACTTTCACCATACACAGATGGCAAGGAAGACATACGTATCGTTCCTGAGTGATTTCCATGGGTCCACACATACCGCCCATCTTGAGGTAATCTTTTTTCACTAATATCTAAAGACCCTAACACTTTCAAACGATTCATCAGCTGCTCACCTTCTGGCATGGGAATCCGATCTATCTCTTGCAAACGGCCATCCAAGCGGAATCGAACTTGTACCTCTTTTTCTAAGGCATCAAAATGCATATCACTGGCTCCACTTTCATAAGCGCGCTGAAAGAAATGATCCAGCTCAATCTCCACATGGTACATCATTTCACCTCCTTTACTTGCGTACTTAGGATTTCTCTATGTGCCCTCTAAACTCCTAGAAAACACTCCTCCCAGTCAACCTTGACTGGTAGTGCTATTTTAGGAGATATTAATCAAATACTCTTGTCATTGACAATTGGTTTAGACTCGGTTAGTATATATGTATATAGAAAAAGTAAATATACTTTTGCGAGAGCCGTATCGAGAGATATGACTCTTATTTTTTACTTTTTGAGAATATTGAGAGTCGGCTATCAATGATAAACCAAAAGGGCTGTAACAAAATGTAAATCTACATTTCGTTACAGCCCTTGTACATTGGCATGTTTAGCTAATTCCCTCGTCTATCGAGGCGTGTTTAGCTCTTTTTCTGTTTTTTATTTATTTCTCCCTGTTGGAGCAATACTTTTTTCACTTCATCATGAATGAATTTAGAGTATTCTTTCACACCGGTATCATTCGGATGGATGCCGTCATCTCCGAGCCAATCTCGATGTTTCGATGCTAGGCTGGCCCAGTCGATGATATGCACATTCGGATGTTCTTTCGCAAGTTTAGTAAGGTACGCATTATTGGCTTCAATCCATTGGATGCCTGGCGCATAATTGTTGATCCAGAAAATCTGACGATTCGGACCTAAATACTGCACCAATGCTTTTGTTTCATCTTCATAATAGCCTGTAATGGGACCATTCGTACCAAGACCAATGAGGACCGCATTTCTTAGTTGCTGGTTCGCATCCATTTGTTTTGCAATCCCTAAACCTGCCCCTACATAGCGAGATACTTTGGCATCAATTTGGATACCTGCAAAGTCCTGCCGCAACGCATGAGCGGAACCAAGCATGACGGAATCACCAATGGCTGCCATATGAACCATATCTTGTGGATCGCTGACAGTAGACAAATCTATTACCTTTGCATTTTCTGCAGCTTGGGATTCTGCATTCTTTGCCAATCGCACTTGTAACTCTGTCACATCTTGTTGCTTCTCTGCAGGTGCTGTAGCGAAAGCATACACGCCTAGGACAATACAAACAGCCCCAACGATAGATAGCACTTTCACATAGTAGGAACGAATGACATCCACAATGGCGCGAACACTGTCTTGACGGACACACCAATTCGTCACCGTTTCGGACCAAAGTGTAAGACCGATGATAGCAGCCACTAAGACGAAATAGTAGGCTATAGGCGATGCAAAAAATTCCATAAGCCCCATATGTTCAAAGAGATAAATCATTGGATATTGCCATAAAAACAATCCATAACTATGTTTACCTAACCATGCTAGAACAGGCATATCCACCAATTTTCCAAGTGGCGCATTAGGATGTTCTACTAACCACACCATGAAACCAAATAAGCAAGTAAATGCTACCATACCATAGGTGTAAAGAGAAGGACTTTGTCCATCTAAATAGATGTACCCCAGTACGGTGGCAATAACACCTACCAATAGAAATATACTGCTGATGACATTTCCTTTCATAGTGCCCAACGGATATAGTTTTTGTTCACTCCGATGCAATCCTAAAAAGGCGCCCAATAGCAAGGCGAATAACCGTGTGTCTGTACCGTAATAAAAACGAGATACGTCCATACCCTCTGTATATAGTAGTGGCATAATGACAGAGGAGCCTAATGCCAACACCAACATCCATACTAGACCGATGGTGTAACTCCACTGCTTTTTCAGTGCTGTATAGGTCCAATATAAGATGGGCCAAATGACAATATACTGAATTTCTACCCCTAAGAACCACATATGGGTGAATGGCGATGTGTTCACTAAACGGGTGAAATAATCTGCATTTTGTGCGATTTGCCACCAGTTATTATAGCCTAGCAAAATGGACATCACTTCTGGGCGTATGCCCGCTAATTTGTCGGGTAACAGCAAATGCCACAATCCTAGCACTACTGACACCATCAACACTAAAGGGATGAGAATCCTCTCTGCCCTACGTTGAAAGAATTTTGAAACGCTGTAATTCCCCAACTTCCATTGTTGATTCGTGGTGAAAGCTAATAAATATCCCGACAATACAAAGAAAAGGGAAACCCCCATGAACCCGCCACTGGCTGCATGGGGAAATAAATGAAAAATCGTGACGCCTAGAATGGCTAATCCCTTTAACCCGTCAAGGCCTTTCACAAACTGACCTGGTTTGACTCCTATAATACGTTTTTTCTGTCTTGAACCTAGCCCTTGATGCGGTTCTTCTAACTCTGGTGGCATACTGTGTCTTCCCTTCTACATGAATAATATACAACGCATTTTTCGATACGTAATATACATTATAGCATAGAGAATGGGCACTGCGTAGAGTGAAATTGATGAAATTATCCCTTTAATGTTAACTTGTAAATACGAGATGCATCCACATTCGGATTCTTTCTCATTTCATCATGAGTGGCTACCACACATTCGATTGTGGTAGGGTCTATTTTGCGAATGAAAACGTAGCCGTCGTCAGTGTCAACGTGCTCTTCTTCAATGAATAAGTTCTCATAACTGACTTCATCAATAGGCATATTCCCTTCGTGAGCCCGCGCTTCTTTTGTGTAATAAATATCTAACTCATCACATGTGCATGCCATGAAAGGAGCCCATGACTGATAGGGTATTTTTTCACCAATCAAACACTCAAATGTCTCCTTACGACTTTTGATGCCTAACAAATAAGGAAATGGAACTTCTCCTACTTCATCCACCTCATAGGGAATGACAAAAACATCACGGGCACTATCGATACTACGAATAAGCCCAAAAGCAACACCAGTCTTACCAGTGCGCATGGTTTCAAAATTTTGCATATCTGTTTCCTCTTTAATATCATATAACATGTTGGTAGCCTATTAGTTCACTGATTCTCTGTATCTTTTTTATCAAAATCTGATACATAGCTAAATGCGACATTAAATGCTACTAGTAATGACTTGAACCGCAACGGTTAACCGTTCATCTTTTATACTTATTTTTCTGTATACAACATGGTATCTAAAATATGCTTCCGTTCCTCTGTGATGTCTACACCAGAATCTGTAATCGACTTCACTAATGCTTCTACATTGAAAGATGCTCCTAATGGTGGATATAATCGGAAAATATTAGACACATCTCGTTCCCCTGATAAATAAGCATCCAAGTCATCTAGTTCATCTAAGAGACGAATTACTAGCTGTTCTTGTAATAAACGAGCTTTACAAGAGTTACCGGCCAACAAGATATGTAAAGGCCATGTCCATTCTGATTCATTCCCTTTGTATGCACGATGGAATGTAGACATGAAGTTATCAATACCATCATTTATTTGTTGTTTGATAACATTTTGTAACATACTTACATCTACTTTTACAGGGACTGTTTTCTTTTCCTTATTAGTCGTGTATAAATCAATATTAACATCGCCCGTGCTATATTCCGTAGCATAATCGCCTTTTTCTTCCCAAATAGGTCGTAAGCGACTCGCCAATAGTTTTAAGTTTAAATAGGAAACTTGATCACCACTATCTACATCTTTTACGAGCATTTGGCTACCATCAAAGCGTTTACATTTCTCATTCGGAAGAACGATGGTAATCTTATTGTCACGCATCACTTGTTGGTTTGCTTTAAACACTTCATAGGCCAAGATATTGATGATATTTTCACCACCTAATAATGGATCTCCACCATTATCAAACTGTTTGATTTCGTAATAGAATTTTTTATTTTCTGAAATATATTCTTTACCAAAATCAAAGTCCGTAGTACCTCCACCAAAATCGAAGACACCATAGGTCGGAGATGGATCTGTATCTCGCTCAATAGGTTCTACTTGGTATGCTTTTAAAGCACTCAGTGCATAGGCAGCTGGCTCGCTTGCCCCTGGTTTTACTTTAAAACGTTTCATAGCTTCTTTATCATTGAGTACTCGTTCCGGTAAAGATTTACGAATCCCCCGTTCAAAGCTTTTTGTAATTCTATCACGAATATCGGAAGCATAATTCACTGGGAATGATAGATAATATTTGACACAAATACCGTGTTGCATGTTATTGATATATAAACCTAAATAATACGCATAGATTTCAATAGGGTCAAAATCACCATCTTCCAATGTGGTATATGGTTTTAACTCAATCTTTTTCCCTGTGCTGTCTTGTAATAATTGACGGCGACCTGTGGTATTGGCCCATTGCTTCAACTCATTGAATACAGAATAATACACGTCGGCATGAATATCTTTTTGATAGATTTTTTCTGCTGCATGATGGGATACGGTCATATCCTCCCAACGTGTAGGAGGACGCCCCGCTTTGCTATGATAGTCCTTCATGAAGCGGTCATAATCAATGATATGTAAAGCAGTTGGATTTTCATAATCTTCCATACGAGGTTCTGCCCATTGATCTGAGGCACCGATACGCAATAGCGAAGATTTACCTTCGTGATACACCATTACAGTACTTTTGGTACCAAAGTCGATGGCACAAGTAGCTTTTGTATTCACATCTGCCAAAGGGTCTCGAGCTACTAACACTTCTCCTTTTGGCAATGGAAGTAGCACTTCATCTTCCCCCATATCCCTTTGTAAGATTTCAAATAAGTCCCAATGACCTTTGTTCACATCTCGTAATACATCCATTTCATAGGGTTGAATATTAGCACGTGTTGTTTCTACTTCTAATAGGGATTGAATCGAACGATTAAAAAAGTCATTCTCCATATTTGAATCTGCATCAAGATAATTAACCACGTCATCATATGTTTTTAGTTGCTCAAATGTATGAGCATGCTCTTCTTCTTTGAGTAGTGCTTGGTGTAATTTCGTAATCACGGCTTGTTCATCTGAGGTATAAACAGCATTTCCTGCTTCATCCTTGTTTCTATTTTCTAAATTGGCAAAATTACTAATCGTCGTTTTTTCAGACTCTGAAAAATTCTCTTGTTTATACAACTGTTCCAACAATGTGTACAACCTTCTGTCCCACTTCGTCATTTGTGGGTGATTCGGTTGTTTAAATTCACAAAGGGCATAATCTAAAACCTCATTGGGGTTGGATACGTCTACATGTTTAGTGATGACAATAGCAAAACCACCTGCATGGCTATATTCATGAGCGTAATATGAAACTATCCTAAACCCTTGAAATTCACCGTTATCAAATGAAACGCTTGTAAATTCACTAAATCCACTTGAATATTTGGGACTAATTAAACGACGTTTATATAATTCTTCATTCTTTTCAGACAAATTTTGTCCATATTTTGTATAATATGCTTGTAATACTCCCATAGAAATCATTTGACATCTATCTCTATTCGTATAATCAATTTCTTTTTCTTGATAAAATTCTATATTCTCTTTTAAAATAGTACTATACCTAGACCAGCCACCGCTAAAACCTGTAATTCTACTTCCATTTTTATAACCATCCTTCACATCATGATATATGATATCCTCTGTCCCTTTATAGAACGGCACTAAATCATTAGAATTACGCAACCACCCGAATCCATCTTCCTTGAATACGATGTATTCTTCGTTAAAAATAACAGCTAATTTATCAAGGAAGGATTTTATTTTTTCAACTATTAGCCCTTTAGTAATCTCTTGTAATTGTGTAACTTTCATTGGATAACTAGTGAGTGCTGTAGATTGGTTCTCCACTAAGGATTCACGTAATCGTTTCCACTCTTCTTTATCCTTGGACATAGGTACACTTTTTTTAGGTTCCATTGTCTTTGTCATTTCATCTTTGACATGATTTCTATTTTTTTCTTTATTCTTCATAGATTTTGTATCCCTTACACTAATGATAGTGTTGACCACTTTGGTTATACTACTCAGGTTCCTTGACTCCATGGTTATATCCTTCTGTTCGTTTTCTAATAAATTTAGAAAGGTCCTGATTATTGGCAAAGTTTTTTCCCAATGGATTCAGTAGAGACTGTGACTCTTCTAATTCATCATTAACCTCTGCTTCTGTGATAGTTGCTACCTGTTTCTTCTTTTCTGATTTAGGTGTTGTATCGGGGAAACAAACTTGTGGAACTCCTTTAGGTTTCGTCTTTTTCGGTTTATTAATGACAGGTGGTAACGGAGCCTCTTCCTGCGATGCTACAGGTTCTGGAGTTTCTTTTGATGTTGCTTCACTTTCAGAAACATGCGCATCATCAGTTTCCTCTATGATGATTGGTTCTATCACCACGGGTTCTAACACGATATACTTCGTTCCTTGACTAGACACGATGTCCATAGTGCCCGTAGCATGTGTAATCGTTGTTTCTGCAATCTCTGGATCGTCGATTAATAACTCATCTTCTCTAGCGTTGAGTATGGTTTGAATATCCTCTTCTTCCCAAATGCACTCCCCTTCATCTACCACTTTGGAGCTATTATGGGATTGAATCAATTTAGAAATCGCCTCCGCCACTTCTGCATCGAAAGCAAAACTACGATCAAATAATACAATGCAGGAAATATATTCATCAGAACTGATGCCAATTTTATTCCAACAATTGACCTTAAAGTGTTCTAGTTCGCTATCTACTAAGACTGTTCTATTGTTCTCTTTACTTACATCAAAGGTGAACATCACATCACCATCCCATTTTTTGATTTCCAAATGTCCTCTACGATAATAGAACAATTGCAATTGATGATGATGAATACACCAAAGTAATTTTTTTATTTTCATCTGTATCCCTTTCGCATAAGAGGCTATCCTACAATACAATTATAGGATAGCTCTTGTATATTATGCTTTTAGCCAAGCATCTAAATTTTCATCTTCCAGTTGAGTAAACTCTAAAGCAAGTTGCTCCATAGATAGAAAGTTTTGTACTTCTTCCTTATCAGACAAGTCAGGTATATCTGTCATATATCGTGAATCCATATGATTGACAACTCGACATAAGTCTTTATCATTTGCTTTAGCCAATCTCTGACTTTCTTTTTCATGACGAGATACTAGTTCATTATAATTCCCTAATAAATTTTGACTTTTAATAGCCCCTTGTTTATTAGAAATCTGTTCTTTCTTAGAATGAACTTTTGTGAGTACCTGCTCTTGCGTACCTACCTCTTGTGAGTGAGGATAGCTTAGACTAGCCTGGATTTGTTGAAAGTCAATATAAGCATTAAAAATTTTTCTCGCTGCATCACTTTTTAATCTACCCAAGGTTACTATATTGGCTGATACATCAGATATGTCTGCCCGTTTAGTTATATCAAACCCATTTCTAAGTTTTTCATAAAAGATTAAAAATTCTTCAGTCGTAGCACTTTTTTTTAGTTTTCCACTCATAATTAATCCTTAGCTATGCTTTTCAACTTCGTCTAAAGTTTCTAATTCATCTTGTAAATTATACTCTTTATATTCTGCTTTAAGTGCATTTACATCATATAATACATTTGGTTTTTCTGTTTCAAACTTATCCCATAATGGTTTATATCTTTCTAAAGCAAATTTGTCATCTGGATTTGTTTTCATATCATTAAATTCTTTATATGCGGAAACAATATCCAATGTTTCACCGTTCTCAGCTTTTACCTCACGAATTTTGTTGACTACTGCTTCGATATATTTTTCTTCCTCTTCAGGATTCATCTTTCCTTCTTTAAAATCCATATAAGGAACTGTTGTATATCCTAACTCTTTAGAAGCATCTAAGACAGATCTAAATTGATCTTTATCAAACATTTTTAAACCTGCATGTACTAAAAACTCTCTGGCAATGGTAAGGCCTTCTCTTCGTTCTAATCGCTCCCACAAAGCTGCCATACCCATAGTACGACGACGGAGAGATTCGGCAGAAAAACGTTTCACTTCTGTCATATGAATACCTTCACCTTCAGCTAGTTCTTTTAATTTTAAATAATGTTCTTTGGCAGAACTAAAGCTTTCCTCTTTAGGCCACTCTGGATGATTCGCAGATTCTTCCATAAGGAATCCATATTCTTCGATTTCTTCCTCTTCCATTTCTGGTTCGCCTTTGTCAATGAGTAAGTTCATAAGCACATTGGTTAATACATTAACAATAATATCGCTAATAATTGGTGCTAGTGGCCCAAACACAGGTGCTAAGAATGCTGTTAAACCACCTGTAAGAGCGCCTAAGAACCCTGCTGCTTTAGATGCTAAACCACCAATCGCTCCCCCAATTTTTGCTAGACCTGCTACAGCACCTTTCACAATGCCACCACAGACCTTCATAGCACCACTCACAACACTACCAACCGCACTGCCTAATGCACTAATGCAAGATCCAATAAAGCTGCAAAATCCCATTTTATTCTCCTTTTATAGCATATATCTAATCATTTGTTTTTGTTTAACACCGAAACCATTACACTCAGCGGCTATATACTTTTGTACATTTAATTCATTCTTCTCTGAAATCAATTTTATAATTTCATCTAAAAATGTATATAAGAACTCTTTATTATTAGCGCCTACTCTACATTGCAACTGTCCCCAAAAATAAGATTCATATACATGATCTATTTGCGATAGCAATCGATCTTGTATGACAGATAATCTTTCACTTGTGAAAAAGATTGCTAATTTTTGAAAAAAGTCTGTAGGTTTGTTCGGTGTCATTCTTCCTAAAAACGCATTTCGTAAACATTGATTATGTAATAAATTATCTTCTTGTTGAAGTTTGAAAAACTCACTCACAATAGTCGGAGTCAACGTTTCCTTGAAGGTGCTAAACCCTGGCAATACTCCAGTACTATTATGTTCAGCATAATAGGCATATGCCTTTTCTGATAGCTGTTTCTCCAGTTCTTTAGGATTCAATCCAGAGATACTATCATTCGTTTCAGCGCGTGGATGCACTTGTACTTGTACTGGTTTCTTCCAACCTTCCGTAATAACGATGGCTCGACCTACCTCTAAATAGGATAAGAACTCTTTTTGCTCATCATTCAATGCCATCATATTACCAATTGCATCTTTATCATCGGTAGCAAAGATTTTATGAACAATTTTAGTATTCGTATTTTTTAATACTTCTGGAGTCATTTTATTTGGAATTTGATCCACAATAATTAGGGACTCCCCATATTTACGAACTTCTGCTAACATGTCTGCAAAAATATCGACACCACGTTTTTTATTAGGGCTATCCCCTGGTTCGTATTTACTCAATAAACGATGAGCCTCTTCCACCAATGTAATATGCTGAAAGTTTTGATTCTCTCTATACTGATATTTAATAGCCTCTAATAAGTTTGTAATAATAAAGCCCATGATTAAGGATTTTTCTGTGCCATCCTTAATTTCCTCTAGTTCAATAACGACACGCTTATTGACTAAACTTTTAAAATCAATACTACGAGGGGTATTTAACATCATCCCCTTAGCACCTACTGTCAGCGCCTGTAATCTAGCCTTTAAAGACCCTAAGTATTCAGCTTCTAAGCGTTCTCCAAAGCCTTGTGCTTTTGTTACAGTTTCTACAACATTGATGAAGTCGCTTAACATAGGGAAGGCATAACTATCTGGTGCAAATGGATTATCTTCTTTACCTGTGCTAGGGTTTGTCCATACATTGGTACGAATATTCCAACCTTTTTTCTTATACACTTCATAGGTAGCCGCTTCAATAATTTGAGGTATAGCCGCTTCCGATTCAAAGGCAGCATTGATAGCAGCTTTCAACATATCTGCACGACTGGTAATACTTTCTCCTTCGATAATCTCAAAAGGGTTTAGGAAAAATGGAGCAATATCTTGACGTCCCAAGGTGAAATAAATGACATCTTCTCCACCCGGTTGATTCATAAGAGCTCGATATTCTGTTTTAGCAGGTTCAATGACTAAAAATGGCAAATCTGTGCCTAGCAAAATACTTTGACAAGTAGTCGTTTTACCACTACCCGTAACACCACAGATAAAGGTATGCTTGCTAAGATTTTTCTTTTCAATGTAAATCTTATTATCTTTACGCACATCCCCATGGTGCACAAGAGAGCCTAATTCAATGCTTTTATCCACATCAATCTCTGTGGTTGACTTAGGATTTAAGCCGTATTCCACTTCATTTCTGGCGGATACACCTAGTACCTCACGTTGTGGCATGCCCATTAGCAATCCAAGTTCATCACCAGTCAGCCAAGATCCAACACTTTCCTTGTCCAGTGTTTCATACACCACTTTAGAGTATACAGATTTCCAAATTTCCTTTTTACTTTCAATAACAGGAATCTGGAAATTCTCAAAAATCTTACGAGCTGATAAAGCTTCTTCATTATCCTTATTTTGCCAATGCGTGAGTTCTACAAATGTAAGTGGCTCTAAATTACCTTTTTCACCACCATATAAACCCATTACGGTATTGGCTAGGCGATATAATGTAGCACGATTGGTCCGTGTTCCCAAGTACGTGCTAACCACGTAGCTCCCCTTACTTTTCCCTTTGTCTACCCGTTGCTGAAAGACCTCATCTATATATTTCAAGACATTGAGGACTGCCTTCTTTTCTAGTTGTAGACTATATGTAGTTTGTGAGGAATCACTACTACTTTTCCCTGTTCGATTAGAAATATTATGGCTTTTTTGAACAGACATATTACGGCTTTGGGAAGTTCTCGTATCGCTACCTTTGGAAACACTTTGACTTGATGTAGTACTAGTGGAACTAGTCTTAGAATCTGACCACTGATTCGTATGAGCCACACTCTTAGATGTATTATCTTGATAGCTCATATTATTGTCTGTTGATTCCGAACGTCTATTTACATCTGGATTTCTCTCGGACCCTGTTTGATTTGATATATCCCTAGATTGAACTGTATTCATACCATGACTTTGTGTTTGTCCACTTTGATCAGTGGTAGTATCGTTTTTTGATGCATTAGATTGTGTAGAAAAATCTTCTCGACTATCTTTTACATCATTCTTGGTGTTACTTACGGAGCTACTAGAATCCACTGATTTAGCAGTCCCTACATTGCGGTTTACCCCTTCTGTAGTGTCTTCACTAGTTTGATATTGATCCATCAAAGTTTCTTGTTTACTCAGTTTACCAATCGGTTCCACTAGATTTACAAGACGATTCACTCGATGTTCTAACTTTACGACGTCTTTACCTGTACACGGTGTAGCAATGACCACCAAGGCAAAATCTGTACCCACCATTGTGTCTACTAGACGTTCTACTCCTTGAAAGTCCTTGGATTCTCCCAATGCTTGCTCTACAAATCCAGGAACACCATTGATAAACCCAGAAGATTTAGATGCTCTAATGCGGTCAATAATACTTTGTTTCTCTGCGTAATCTGCTACTTCAGTAATCTGACTGCCCACAAAGTTACCTTCTAAGCTAGGTTTCATAATATGAGGTCCATAACTTTCAATAGACAAATCAGCTTTTCCCTGTTGCTTCTGATCCCACGCTTCTAAGTAGAGGTTTTTACTAACCCCCATATAAAAGCTTACTTTATCTGTATCTCCTAGTATTAAATAGAGAATATTGACATCATCCATACCTCTAAATGTAGACAATACATTTTCGATGGCTTCCCGCTTCAGGCCTTCTTTTTCAGAATAGACCAATTCATCGATACGATATAGATGCCATTCATTCAAATCAATACTTTCATCACCCAAATAGGTAAGCACTGACGTATCTACTTTGCCAGAAAAGATACCATCCATGCGTTTCATACTATATCGCTCCATAGATTGCATGACTTGTTCCGCACGAAGCATGCTTTGTGTCAACTCTTTTGACAATTTTCCTGTTTCTTTCATCGTTAATCCTTATGAATTTCTCTCTATATAACAGTGTTTATGCTTCTAATACTTTGGAATACACTTTTAACTCTGATGTGTCACCTGTGAAAGTATCTGGGTCCGCCACCACGTACTCAATAGTATCGATAGCTACCTTTTTAATCAGAATTAATTTATCTTCATCTACATCATCTTGATCAATACGGCAATGTACACGTTTTACTTCATTGATAGGCACCCCATTATACAGAGCCCGTGAATCATCTGTGTAATATAGTTCAAATTTAGCTTCATCAGCCCAGCAAAAACTTTGCCATTGATGATATGGCGTTGCTAAGTTAATCTCCACTTCAAAGTTTCGTTTTTCCCCTTCTTTACCTAAATAGTAAGGGAATGTATTTTCAGTAGCATCAGAACCAATAGACACTTCGTTATTATTGACAATTTTTATATCTTTACCGCCACGACGGCTACGAAGCAAACCAAATACGACACCCGTTTTGCCTGTACGTATGCGATCGATTTGAGTGGAATGACGTGCTTCCGCTTGTGTTAAACTAGCACCAATCAACTCTGCTACAATAGCTCTATCTAGGTCACTCCCTAATTTACCATTAATAGCTTCTATGTCCATCGTACTTCCTAATGGTGGATATAAACGGTAAATGTTAGAGGCATTTTTACCCAGTTCTTCTGTAGCCTCTTTCGTAATATCTAATAAAGCATTGATAAACTCTTCTTGTAAAATACGGGACTGACAAGAATTGCCGGCTAGAAAAATATGAATTGGATATTGTACATCCGTACGCAATGTGAAAACCGACATCATTTGGCTAATAAAGCTTGTAACGCCTACCTTAATATGATCTCGGATCACATCTTGAAGATGGTTGATGTTTATATTTAATCTAATCGGTTTCCGTTGCATCTCCCCATTTTCTTTTGTATAGAGGTCAATGGTAACTGGACCATCCACGAAGGCATCTTTATAATCCTTATGTTCTTCCCAAATAGGACGTAATCGACGCATTAAGGTGCGCATATTCAAATGTGCTTCTTGGGAAGCTTGATCCATATCCATCACAAGTAGTTCACTACCTGCAAATGGTGTGGCTTTCTTCGGCAATACAATTTGAATCCCTTCTTGGCGTAACACATCAACATTATCCTCATACACTGTATAGGCTAATAGTTGTAGCAAGTTTTCACCGCCTAAATACGGGTCTCCCCCTTTACCAAATTGGTGAATTTCAAACTTGCGCCGTCCATCTTCTGGTTTCTTTTCAATGCCAAAATCAAAGTCAGTTGTACCACCACCAAAGTCAAATACAGCATATGGTACTTCTTCCCCTTCTGCTTTTGGCTCTAACTCATATTGTTCCAAGGCACTAATGGCATAAGCAGCTGGTTCACTAGCTCCACCATAGACTTCAAAATTTTCCATCAATTCTGTATCGCTTAAAATACTTTGTGGTAAGGATTTTTTCAACCCTTTAGTGAAACTTTCCAGTAATTTCTCTTGTACTTCTTTTCCGTAATTCACTGGGAAAGAAAGGATATAGCTCAAATAGATACCATTGGTCATATTGTTGATATACAAGCCTAAATAGTAAGCGTATAGCTCTATAGGATCGATATGTTTCGCACGATTTTGAATTGTTAAATACGGAATGAGTTCAATTTCATGACCAGCTTCATCTTTCAACACTTGATGGCGTTTCTTATCATTTGCCCATTGTTTTAATTCACTGAAAGTCGCATAGTAGGTAGTATTATCTTCGATATGGTCATAAAGATGTTCTGCCGCCTGATGGGATACCATCACATCTTCCCATTTTGTATAGGGTCTACCAGCTTGCTGTGCATAGCTTTTTAAGAAACTTTTAAGATTACTGAAGTACACAGTAGTAGGATTTTCATAATCTTCTTTACGTGGCGCTTGTGTATAATCCCCTGTGCCAACACGTAACAATCGTTCCTCTTGATCACGACATGCTACCACCGTACTTTTCGTACCGAAATCAATGGCGCATACTCCCGTGTCTCGTACATCTAAATGAGGCGCACGAGCGTAGGCAAATTCTGTGGAAGTAGATTCTTCCTCTATATCAAAATTATCACGGTCTAATGCTTCCTCATACAATTCCCAATGACCCAAGTTCGGATCTAATAAGGTATTATCATGATATGGTGTGATGTTGGCACGTTCTGTATCGCAATGAAGTAACCAATTTTTATACCAGTCTAAATCCGCAATACGGCAATCTTCCATCGTAGTTTGATGGGTGTTTAAAAAGGATACCAATTCCTCACGGATGTTTTTAAAGCGTGGGGGGGATAAAAGATTCATAATAGCAGATTCGGATGTTTTTTTATGTAACCAATACTTAAAAATATCTCTGAAATTAACAGTAACATCAAAAAGCTGGACTTGGTAGACTTGTTCGTAGAATTTATCATCATTGATGTTAATATTTCTTAAAGAATTTTCATTTATACTGAAGCCCCTGACACTTGCTGAAGGAAAAGGAATACTAATATGTCCAAAACGAAGTATACTCCTAGTGGGCTCAAAAAGTTTAGACATAGTATTAGCAACTAATCCATCTACTATTTCACCTGTTGATATATTTCTTATTTCTCCTGTATTTTGGTTAACTTCAAATTTATCTAAAATTGAAAAATCGTCCCTTTTCTCCTCTTCTTTTTTACCTTTTTTGTAGAGTTCCACCATCTTCTCAAATTTTTTCTGTATTCTTTTTTCTTTTTTTACTATATAATATTCTTCTTTAGATAAATTATACTTTTCTCCAGAAGATAATGTTAACTTGTTGCCATTCACAACACCTTCAACAGTTCTTGTTTTAACCCCGCCAATATCAGCTCCAGTCATCGTATTTAAAAAAGCTTCTGTAGCTGCGTTGAAACTATCAAATTCTTTTGCTTCGGCGATAGTAAAGTTCATTGTTGTATCAAATATCTTTACTAAGGCTTTAAACTTATCCGCATTAGCAGGCGCTATATTAGAGAAATCTACATTCTCTAAGTCCACTCGAAAGGGTCTATTTTTTTCTAATGTCAATTCACTCATAATTTACTTCCTTATACTCGCACACAAGACTTTCTTAACCGGTCTCCATTATAGGCATTTTTAAACCCTTTAATATAAATGGTTTGAATGTTTCCACGAGAAGCACTACCTTGTACTGCCTCATAGTCATGCACCACGTAGCTATCGCCTTCAGATACTGAATCAATAACAAAAATATCCTTTTCTCGCCCTTTATTAAATAGCTCACAAGCGTATTCAAAATATGCCCATAGCACATTAAAGCTACCTGTATCGTTAGATAACGCTGCATTCTTAGCCGCATCCCAAATTCGCTCTAGTACACTTTGTTTCATTGTGCTACTAATGATAAAGCTTTCTAGATCATCAAATTTAACTTCAAAGCCAATATATTGGGTATAGGATTCTGGCAATGATTGAACCGCTGCAAATAATTCTTGCCCTCTTTCAAAAGAAAGTCTTAATTTCTCTGCTAATTCCTGATTCTGCACTTTATATCTGTTACATTCCTTTTCTAACTCACCATAGTTGGACTGTACTTTATCATACGCCACAGATAAGTCTTGGTATTTTTGTTGTAATTGAGCTAATTCATTTTGCGTACTATTCAATTCACTAGATACCTTACGATTCGTATCTTTTACATGTAATACTTCTTCATTCAGCCGATTTTGTTCTTGTTTTAAAGTATCAGTATTCTTTTTATTTGTTTTTTCTTGATGTGAAAAAATTGATAATATTGTATCTAGTAAACCCATATTATCTCCTCCTTGTATGCCATAGTTCTTCATTGTTTGTGTCATAATATCATTAATTTGTTGATGCTCTTTTTTTAAAGATTCATATTCAGTGGCAATCTCCTTAGTATTTGTTACCATCTGATTATATTTTTCTTGTAACTCTTCATATTCTCTTGTACTTCTTCTATCTTGTCCTGTCATTTGAAATCCAGCTGGGCGGTCCATTTTTGACGATTCACTATATTTACTAATATCATCAGATTTTCTTGAACGATTTAGCTCTGCTTCACCAGGCATGTCTACTGTCATACTAGAATTTATTTTATTAGACACTACATTTGCTTGTTCCGATGCAATTTCCCTCATCACTTTCCGCATCACTCGTTCCAGCATATCTTCATCGATAACAATTTTCCCAAGTGTCAATTCTTTCTCCATATAAATTCCTTTCTCATGTACCTCGTTAGAAATACTTTCTTAAAAATATATACAAAATGTCCCCCCCCCGAGTACATCGTACGCGAGAGAGGGACATTACATATACTATGTATATGCCTAATATTATTTTTTACAATCTATCATAAAATCCTTGAGTAAAGTATTTCTCTCCAAAAAATTTTTTACCTGTCATAATATAATATACCGCTTCTGCTGGCTCCATAGCTCCACGAACCTGATATTCTGGTCCTCTAGGATTAACATAACGAACATCTCCTGCCTGATTCATAGAGTATAAATCACCATTCTCACGATCAAATATAAACCTATGGGTATTATATCTAAATATCTTCGGATGATTAGTATCAGCCGCACTCACTACAAATGTATTTACAGCAATAGATAAACGACTTCCTTGCTCTTTTAAAATAACTGCAGAGGTTTTATCCAAGTACATTGCTGTGCTCATTCGATAATATACTTCTGGAAAATTAATATTAAAATCATAATAGGCTGGTGTTCCATTACTTAAATAGGTGGTGGGCGGTACTGTAGCCTCAGCTGAATACATTGTTCCAAGTGCCAACATAATTGCAATTATTGCGCCTTTAAACATAATAATTCCTTTCTGTATTTAAAATTAATTTATATACTTATTAAGTCGTACTGAAACCTTATATCTCCTCCACTTTCACATCACTCACAGCCTCCCCCTGACTCCGTATCCACCGCCAAATCCCCGTGCCATACACTTCTGCACGGATATGGTAGGTATGCGTTTCTTCTTCGTACCAGGTAATGGTGGCTGTTGGTAAGCGGTCTAGGATAGCATCGATATCGTGCCCCACATAGGTAAAGGTAACTCGTTGTAATCTACCGCCGTACATAAACTGAATGCGTTTGCGAAACTCCGCTTCTTGGTACCGTGATGTATAGGATGGCACTTGGTAGTGCTCTTCTTCGACGGTCAAGCTATGGATACGATCTAAGCGATAAATCGTAGGAAAGTCCTGCAATTCCTTGGGAATTTTACTCCGTTCTTCCCGGTCCATATAGGCAGTTAAGTAGAAATAGTATTCTGAAAAACAGATGCCCAACGGGGATAACTTCCGTGTGACCACTTCTTTGTTCGTACTTTTTTCGTAGGAAATCGTAATATACCGTTGTTCTTGTATAGCTCTTGATAAGTCTTGCAACAATGGCAACACATTTTTCTTATGTCGTAGTTCTACATAATGGTGCAATTCATTACGAATCAGATTTTCTACCAACTTTACCTCTTCATGTGGTAAAAATGTTTTCAACAGTTTATTCAATATACGCCCCATATCGTCTCGTAATAGGGAGCGACTATCTAGCATCACTTTAGCGATGGCCACTAGTTCATTGACTGATAAGCAAGCGGACTCTCCATGGCTGAGGACATAGCCTTTCCGCTTTTGATCATACACGATAAGCTGTTCATTCCCATACAGGGTACTTTCATCATGCAAGTAGGCTCGTAAATCATCGATATCTCGTTGTACGGACCGTTCATTAATTCCGAACTCTTTTGCCAATTCTGGTTTGCACAGCACTTCCCCTTGTAATAGGCGACGTTGCATCGTCAAAATTCGCTGTGTCTTATCTATCTTGTCCCCCATTTTATCGCTCCACAGTAGCAATAATTTTTACAATACGACCACATCCTGCTTCACGAGCTTTCACCTTGTTCGCTGCTTCGCTACGGGAATGAGCACTTTCATAGGCAGTATGTACCGTCGTGCTATTAGGATAGTGAAATTTGACCATGTATCGTTTCATCTCTTTTGTCCTTTCTCTTATGAAAGTATTTGCTCTCGAAATACTAATTACTTTAATTATAAAAAACTCTCTCAACTAAGGCAATAGTTTTTTATGTATACATAAAGCCACCGTCTCACCATGAAATGTCATAGGCAAGATGGTGGCTTTCTCTGTCAGGGATTACCTGCTATACATTATGCAATTTGTTCTACAATGGACTGACATTTTGCATCGACTAATGCTTTCACAGCCGTCACATACTCTTTCATCAGTAACTGCACCTGTTCTTTTACGTATAGGTTTAAATCACTGAGTTCCACTGAAAGTGCCAAGTCCTTCGACAGTTCAAGCGCTGCATCTCCCATGTCTCCATAGATATAACAAGTATCAAAACCAAGTAAGGATAAAAATCCTTTATCGCGTATCATATCGTGTACTTCAATATAGTCAATATATCGCTCAGGTTTATGATAGTAACCTTTTTCAAAATCTTGCACGATGATGTTCACCCAATAGGCATTCGTATCTAAGCCATTCAAATTATCCAACACATCTTGTAAGGACGGCACCACAAAGCATTGTGTAAACTGACTATCCAATGAAATAGTGTCCCCACAAGTAGCCACGATGGTGTCCTGCAATTCTTGTAAAATCTGACGAATCTGTTCATTACATTGCTGGTAAATACCATCCGATTCTAAGGAAAGATAATTACGTACAGGGAACTTTGTTTCTCGTAGGATTTCTTGATATGCTTCTGTATCATCATCCTGTCCGAACGGGTCCGCTACATATTCCACTTCATTGGTCCAGTCATATCGTTTTAGCGTCCGATCTACATAGGTAGCAATCATCTCTTTCACAGCTTCTTTTCGTTGGCTATACACTTTGTTTGTAAAATATGTTAGACCCGCTTTACGAGCCCCACTTTCAGTATTATGCTCGTCCTCTCTAGACTCTAGTCCTGCAATCACATCTACGCCGAAAAAGTACTGTAAATCCTTATTTCCCGCATCAAATTGATGGCTTTCAAAACGGCTCACATCCTCTAGCAGTGCATTCATTTTCTCCTTTGCCTGTTCTACAGCAGACAACACTGTTTCTTTTTGTTCCATACATCCTCCTTAAATGATTAACAATATTCTAACTAGATATCACATGTTCTCTCTCTTCTATGTCCCCAAGTATTAGAACTATGTGCTCTATGCTATTAGTATGCCATATGAAAGTGACATATTTTGTCATTGGCAATACTTTTTTATATAATATTTCTATTTTTTTGTAATTCTTCTTCCACTGTTACATTTCCGAGCCACTGTCCAGCTTGTAAAGACGATACCAAGGTAGACACTGCTTCTTTCACCATATCACTAGTGATGACCAAAGTTTTATCTGCTGCATGGTTAATGTTGTTGCGAAGATGGCGAATGTAATGGAATTCCACCAAGAATTGTAGTGCCTCTAATTGTGGTAAGTCTGTTTTTGCACTGCCGTAAGCAAGCATAGCTTGGCAATCACGGATTAATTTAATGCGTTGTTTTTGGAACGTTTCCTCCGCTACAGACTCCAAAGATTCCTCATCCTCTTCATCGAAGCAAACACCTTTGTATAAATCAAATCGTTCTATCAATTCTGCTGTCGGTGCTTGTAAGAATTGACGGATGAAAGCGCCGTAATCGGATGCACTTTGTTGTAAGAATTGATAATACTGTTTATGGTAACTAATGCTAGTGCATTGGATTTCATAGTATTCACGTAAGTATCCTTCAATCTCTGGGTATTGTGCTTGAAAATACATGACATCCACAACAGAGCGTATATTTTGTTGTACATGTAAATAGGCGGGGTACAAATCATGGATAAATTTTACAATTTTTTCCTTGTTATATGAGAACTTCTCAAAGGCTTTTGTCACTTGGTTTTTGTTGATTGCTCCACGCAATTCATCACGGATTACAGATAGTTCTGCTCCTACTGTATCACCACCAGCCACACTGACTGCTTTATTCCCAGCGTAATCACGGTACGTAATGACAAAACACTCTTTCCAAGTCCGTTGCATCGATTCGATTTCTTTTTTAAATAGGATTTCCATATCCGTACGATCTGTGTAGTAAACGCCTTTATTGAATAATATCGTTGGTACCCACTCTGTACTCAATGTCACCGATTGTTGGTATAAACCGCATTGTAAGCACCATTGAATCATAGCTAATTGTAATTCTTGACTATGCACAGTAGCATCTAACAAGTCCCCTAAGCTTTCTTTTAATGTTGGTAAGTACTGTAAGAACGCTGTATCCACTTCGTTATTAGCTGTGATGGCTTCACAATCTTTAATACCTTGACGAATGGCATGAACGGCAAAATCCATATCGTCACCTTTACATAAATGAGCTGCCTCCGCAAAGTCTCCTAAAGAACCTACTAAGTATTCAATCTCTTTATGGACTGGATGTTCCTTCACTAATTGAGCCAACATATCTGCTCGACCAAATCGTGCAAAGGCTTCCAATGCACAGTGCACCGCTCCAGATAATACTGAAATCGTATTGCTTTGATCTGATTCCACTGTGTCCTTAGCTTGTGCAGATAATTGGGGATTCTCTGCACTATCAAACTGCGCTTGACCTTCTTCTACAGATACTTGCATTTGAGCCATAGTATCCTCTTGTGCTAGTTCTACTGGCATAGATACCGTAGGCTCTTTCACAAGCCCCTCTGTGATATCTATTTCTGTTTGCACACTAGTACAAGGCACTACTTGGGATTTTACTACCTCATTGATTGCAGTAACTGTAGGTTGTTCATGTACATTAACTTCCGTTCCAAGCCGACTAGGATATGCCATAGGCACGACTACCTTTGATGTGTCTTGAGATACATCAAACCACTGTGTCCCCATGTGTACATTCCGTCCCTTTTGTTGTTGCTTCGCTGTAATTGATTCCATTAATACTTTCCAAAAATTCATAATCATTTCCTTTCCGTGGTCTTATACCACTTGTAAAACACTAAGTATGAGTACAGTATACCCACCAGCAATGACATATTTTGTCATTGGCAATAGAGATTTTAAAATTCTTTTTGCCTCTTTTAGTATATAGAAATATGAATTTTTGAAATGATAAAAACCCCGATAGTTGTGGATCTAGAATATATTTTGGGCTCTATATTAAATGTGGCCCTATAATAAATATTGAGGCTACTCATATAATAGTAGACACCAACATTTATTCTAGGGCTCTATTTTTAGGTTCTACATTATATTTTTTTGGGACAGCAAAAGCCCTGTTACAATATGTGAATTGCAACAGGGCCTATATCTATAATGTATGTAATTCATCTTCCAAGGATCTCAACACATCAATAATATCGTCTTATACTCAAACATGTTCCACCTCACATATTTTCATAATAATATAATATACCCAAACACTTGTGCTTTTTGCATTATATAGTAATTCTTCTTTTTCTTTTGGTGATATTTTTGCTTTTAAAAAGTTAATCTCTTTTTCGGTCACATTATCTTTACCGATAGCTTTAATAGCTTGTATAATCATAGCCGTCATAGTGGACATCTTTGAAATATCCCCATTGGTTCTACGTTTAAATTCTATTACCGTATTACCAATGGTAAACTTTACATATCTTCCATCAGATATATATGACCACGTTGCCGGTACCTGTGTAGATAAACCTAACAAATTTAATGCTGTATTACCAGATGGTGCAATTGTCCAATTATATTTTCTAGCAATAGCCTTCGCTACTTCATCAATAGATGGTGTTGTGTATTCATCAATAAGTTCAATATATCTAGTCTTAAAATATATTCCATTCATGATACGAGTAATTTCCTTGCTCTCAACAAGCCGATTTAAGGTACTACGAATAGTTTCATATCCAGCTATATCAAAAAAATCATTGGCAATAAAAACATGTCCATCTTTTAGAGTATTAATTCTATCTAAAATTTTCTCTTTATATGTCATTTTCCTCCCTCCTTGCACCAAATATTATATAATATTTGGTGCAAATTTGCTATATTCTGTTAATCAAATACATGTATTAACTGCTAAATCTACCCCCAAAACTGTACAGTTATGGTCTAATCCTTTCACTCAAACATCTCAACAAGCACACAAAAAAGCAACAGAACCAATTGATTCTGTTGCTCTTATCATATCTTATTCTTTTGTTTTTCGACTGGTATCGCCCATACGGGTTAGTTTCACTTCCCCTAATGCTACCCCACGGGTATGTTGTGTATGAGACCATACTTTATCGTGGCGATTCAAATATCCTAAGAAGGTAACGGGTACCCAAGAATAAATGAATAGCGGATATAATAGATAATAGATCCAAACTTTTGGTGGCACTTTAATTTGTGCTAACACAATAAGTGGAAATAAATATTGTCCAATACCGATAATCTGCCACACTTGTACTGGCAAAATTTGGTAAATAATATTCGTATACAACGGTACAATACCATTGATATAGGTCATAATAATATAAAAGGCGGACAGTAACAAGAAATAGGGCTGTGTAATCTGTACAATTCCATCAAGAATTGTCCATTTCCCTTTCTTAATACCTTGCACAAAAAGTTTCGGAATATACCGTTCTCCTGTGTCAAAGTGACCTTGAGCCCAACGTTTGCGTTGATTCCAAGACTGCATAAAGGTCAATGGCTTTTCATCATAGACAATAGCATTATGCGCCCATGTTGTTTTCACCCCATGGATCAACAATTTCAAGGAAAATTCCATATCTTCCGTCAAGCTATTACATGACCAACCATAGTCACGGATGATATCTGTACGAATACACATACCTGTACCACCCAAGGCTGTGGAAAGTCCCAAGTTATATTTCGCCAAGTGCCACATATGATTGACCATCCAAAAGGCAATGGCAAAGGTACCAGCTACCCATGTATCAGTTGGATTCTTCGCATTCAAGTACCCTTGAATCACTGGCTCCCCTTTTTCCAAATGACGATTCATTTCATAGAGGAAATGAGGATGTACTAGATTATCCGCATCAAAAATTACGAATGCATCATACTTGCGTTCCATGGCAAATACTTTGTCAAACATCCAGCCCATGGCATATCCTTTACCCACTTCTTCTGTGTTAAAGCGTTCATACACTTCAGCACCAGCTTCACGGGCAATCTTGGCAGTGTCATCTTTACAATTATCTGCCACCACAAAGATATCATATAAGTAGCGAGGATAATCTAAGACTTGTAGATTATTCACCAATTGACCTATCACGGCACTTTCATTATGGGCACAGACAATAATAGCAAAGGAATGTTTCGGCGGACATTCTGTTTTATCACTTTTATGCCACATGCCACAGACCATCAACACAAAGTAATATAAGGTATAAAATACGATAATTACCTGTATGGGAATCATAATTAGGTCAAACCAAACGTAATTCATCCTAGTTCCTTCCTATTTACGAATGTTGTTGATGATAGTATTACTAATACCATATACAGCATATAATACAAAAATCAAAACTGGCCAAGAGCGATAATCCATTAATAAGCAAAATACGCCACAACCTACAGTAATACCTACGGCAATGGGTTGCACTGGATCGCTACCTTTCCCTTTGAAATCTGGATGATGCACATTGCTAACCATCAAGTAACCTACGAATATCATAGCCAACATCAATGCCACATCAGGAATACGAACACCACTTAACACATAGGTAGCAGCCATACAACCTGCTGCAGGAATTGGTAACCCTTGAAAATAACCATGTACTTCGTCTGTCATAATATTAAATCGTGCCAATCTGAAAGCCCCTAATACAGAGAATACCAACAATGGCACATAGCCTAACCAACCATAGTGATCTAGGCTCATCATATACAGCATAAAAGCTGGAGATACCCCAAAGCCAACTACATCGGCTAACGAATCTAATTCACGGCCAAAATCTCCAGAAACACCCAAAGCACGAGCAATCCGTCCATCTAAGCCATCGGCTAATAAAGACAAAAGCACACATATGGCTGCCCCAGTAAAATTACCTGTAGCAGATAAACTAATGCCGATTACACCGAAGGCTAAATTTGCTGCTGTGCAAAGATTGGGAAATATAGACTTATTCATCTTTCACCCTCCCAATAATCGTTTCTCCACCAACTACATGTTGTCCTTTTGTAACGCAAATATCTACATCTAATGGAACAAATAGTTCTGTGCAAGATCCGAATTTAATCATACCATACAAGGTACCTTGCTCTAAGGTATCTCCTACATCTGTCCAAGACACGATACGTCTAGCCAACAAGCCCGCAATCTGTGTGACCACAATTTCCATCTTGTTGTTTTTAATGCTAATCGTATGTCGTTCATTTTCGTAGCCTACAGAATCTTTATAGGCTGGTAAAAAACGTCCTTCTGTATATTGACGGAATGTAATTTCACCTGCCATTGGCGCCCGATTCACATGGACATCAAAAACAGATAAAAAAATTGTTACTTTTTTACATTGTTGATGTAAATATGTGTCCTCAAACACCTCTACTACTTCCATCACTTTCCCATCCGCTGGTGATACTAACACCATTGGATCATGAGGAATACGGCGATTAGGATTTCTAAAAAAATAAGTAAAGAATAATGCCAGTACAAATGGTATAATTCCTAACCACCATGATAGAAAGTAGCCTACCAGTGCTGTCACAACAAGACAAGTACCGATTAAAGGATATCCTTCTTTAACAATCAAACCCATACTAAACCTCTCTTAATTAGTGATAGCTCCACCAAGATACGACTGCACTGTATCAATGTTTATGGCGCCATACAGTCCACATAAATTTAGGCAATGCTAACATACGAATGATACGTTTCGGTTGTAATGCCAATCGATATAACCACTCTAAGCGGTTTTCTTGCATCCATACAGGAGCTCGTTTCAACATGCCCGCTAATACATCGAAAGAACCACCCACTCCCATGGCGACTACACCATCTAAATGGGCTAATTTTTCTTGAATCCAAAACTCTTGTTTCGGCACTCCAAAGGCAACAAACACTAATTGAGCACCGCTGCGCTGAATTTCATCAAGAATGTTTACTTCTTCTTCCGCTGTGAAATATCCCGAATGATATCCCACTACCGGTAATTCTCCAAGTTCTGCTGTCATATTTTCGATAGCTTTTTTGACAACTCCCTCAGCTCCACCTAAGCAGTATATCTTAATATTATGTGCTTTAGCTGCCTTCAATAACTGTTGCAATAGGTCACAACCTGTCACTCGTTCTGGAAAACGCTGTCCCTGTTGCTCAGCTGCCCATAAAGCACCTGCTCCATCCGGTACAACAAGATCCGCTTGTTGCAGAACCTCTAACAATCTTTGATCATCCTGTGCCATCATAATCATTTCCGCATTGGCCGTTGCCACCATATGTAATTTTGGCTGTCCCACTAATGAAAGCACTTTATCTACGGCTTCCGTCATCGTTACCACATCAATTGGGACGGATAGCACATGTATTTGATTCTGCACCATTCACCTCATCTACTCTAGTATGTAAACAAGAAGGACAGGACATATGAAAGAGCCTACACCCTAACATAGACCTATCCTTCTGGTAGGTAATTTCCCTAATTATTTCTTTTCGCAGCGCATAACGCCAGCTTCCATATAGTTGTCAGCTTTCATGTCCACGAAAATTACTTTTACCGCTTCTGCAGGTACTTTTACAGTTTCTACAGTTGCTTTTGTAATCGCTTCGCCAAGAGCTTTCTTTTGTTCAAAAGTACGACCTTCAACAAGTTCTACATGAATAATAGGCATGAGTCTTTCCTCCATCACCACTACGCATCTATAGCACTATGCTATAGATAAAATCTCATCCTATTGTATCATATTTAGCCCTCACTAAACAACTTTAACTATACAAAATACGCATATACTGTGGTCCAAAGCGTGCTTCCATTTGATGACGCAAAGTCGATTGCACTTCATCAAATCCGTGGGATTGTAAATACATTTTAGCATCCTCTCTAGCTTCCACAAGAATCGGAATATCTTTGATGATGTTCGCCACTTTCAAATCTGGCAATCCCGACTGAGCCAAGCCAAATAATTCCCCTGTGCCACGAATGAGCAAGTCTTGTTCTGCCAGTTCAAATCCATCTTGCGTTTGTTCCATCAGTGAAAGTCGAGTTTTGCTATCAGGGTTTTTACTATCACTAATCAGAATACAATAGGCCTGTGCCGATCCACGACCTACACGACCTCGCAATTGATGCAACTGGGATAAACCAAACCGCTCCGCATTATGGATACACATAATCGTCGCATTCGGAACATTTACGCCTACTTCAATCACCGTAGTCGATACTAACAAATGAATCTCTCGACGATAGAACGCATCCATAATTTCTTCTTTTTCCTTTGGACGCATACGACCATGCACCAAACCTACACGATAGTGTGGCTCAAAGTATTCTTTATATTCATAATAAATTTGTTCTGCCGCTTGTAAATCCATTTTTTCAGACTCTTCCACTAATGGGCACACGGCATAGACCTGACGACCCGCTTGCATTTCTTTTTCAAAAAAATGTAGCAGCCGTTCCTTGTAAGACGAATCTACAGCGTAGGTTTTCACTGGTTTACGACCTGGGGGCATTTCCTTAATCAAAGAAACTTCCAAATCTCCATAAATGGATAAGGTCATCGTCCGTGGTATAGGAGTCGCCGTCATGATTAACACATGAGGGTGACCTCCTTTGCGTTGTAGTTTCGCCCGCTGCTCTACACCAAATCGATGTTGTTCATCCACTACAATCAGTCCTAGTTGATGAAACACTACCTTATCTTGAATCAATGCATGAGTGCCTACTATGACATCGATATCTCCTCGTTCTAAAGCATCATAGAGATCTTGCTTTTTCTTTGTTGAACCCGTCAACAATGCCATTCGGATTGGTGCATCTTGAAATAGCTCCTGAAAGCTTTCAAAATGTTGTGTTGCCAAAATTTCTGTCGGTGCCATAATCGCCCCTTGAAATCCGTTTTCTACTGCTTTCGCTAACGCCAAAGCCGCTACTACCGTTTTACCAGAACCTACATCACCTTGCACTAACCGCTGCATAGCTTGGGGCTGTTCCATATCCTTAGCAATCTCTCCTAATGCTTTCTCTTGATCCCCAGTCAAAGTAAATGGTAAACCTTTTCTAATTCGCTCTACTAAAGATCCATTTTTGGTCATAGGGAATCCCCCTTGCCCCTGTTCATGGGCACGAAGGAGCAATAGCCCCATTTGCATAATCCATAGTTCTTCATAAGCTAATTGTTTGCGTGCCTCTTGATACCGTTCCCAAGATGTAGGAAAATGCATCTCCCGAAAGGCATCATAACGGCTCATAGTAAACTTATCTCCCATCACATCTTGAGGGACCACATCTTCTAACGTGGAGTTATGATCAAACCAGTTTTTTATGGCCAATCTGATCCCCCATTGTTTCATACCTTCCGTCAAACCATAGACAGGTACAATACCACGCTCCATAACTTGTCCTTCTTCTATCAATTCCACTTGTGGTGTATTCATTTGGTAAGCACCATAGGCATGTTCTATCTTTCCATAGGCATGGATATGTTGACCTGGTTTATAAAAGTTTTTCTTATAGGCTTGGTTAAAAAAGGTCAAGTTTAATTGACGTATTCCATCAGATAGAGTAACCGTTAAAATATGCATACGTGGTCTTGGGCGTTTTTCACTGACCCGTACTACCTGACCTGTCACACCTACCATCTCTCCTATAGGAGCTTCACAGATCGTATACACTTGCCGTCTATCTTCAAAGGTGCGTGGGAAATAATGCAACAAACCTGTTACCGTATAGATTCCTAATTTATTCAATTGTTTCACTCGTTGCGGTCCCACGCTCTTTATGGATTGCAATTGTTCGTTCATATTCTATCCGTACTCTTTCCTATTTCATTCTTTATGAAAGTATTTCCTACTCTACCAATACTGAAACTGTGCGACATAACTTATTCATATCTGCTGAGCAAGATATGAGAAGCACTATACATTTGCCATATGTCGAATGTTTATCAACTGGTCAGGACATGACAACCGCTATAGTATACATATGCTACATGATTAATTTATAACAGCTAGTCAAGATATAAGAAACGTCATACTCCAAATACATATTAAACACTATAAGTACATACAAATACACTGCTATGAGCAATATCTCTGTATCTATCTATGTATGCAACTATAGTACACTGTCATACACAGTAGACATTTAATATCCTATATTATACCATAGAGAGACAATACAATATGAACTCCTCCTAAAAATAGGCGCAAAAAAGAAGGGCACTTTGTAAAAGAGTTACGTGAGTTAGGTTATATAACAAAGTGTCCTTCTATGTTTAAATTATACATCTTGTTTAAATTAAACGCAAGTCATATGTTTATAAAATTTGACAGACTTTAGCATTTTGGTATATAGTTAGTAAGCTAATGTAATATTATCTAGAAAGGGAAGAATGCACTTGCATTGCTACCTCTTTTTATGATAAAATACATATGTTATATTAGTAGTAAACACTTTGGAGGTGGAAACAAATGGCAAACCTTTGCGAAGTATGTGGTAAATCCACTACTACGGGTATGAATGTTTCTCATTCCCATATCCGTTCCAAACGAACTTGGAAACCAAACATCCAAAGAGTACGAGCAATTGTAGACGGCGAAACTAAACGAGTTAACGTTTGCACACGCTGCCTTCGTTCTAATAAAATTACACGCGCGTAAGATTTTGAAGGTACATGTACTCAAAAAAGAGGCTATCAGTCAGGAAGAATATTCTTCAGTACTGATAGCCTCTTTTGCTATGTTTAACTTTATTATAGTACTGTATACTTAGACCCACAAAACGCAGGGTTCATTATACCCTAATAATAGTTCATCGTGTGTACTCCTTAAATACTTCTTGAATTGCTTCATTATTTTCATTATACGCTTAACTCTACAAAAAAGTAAGTAAAACCACTAGTTTCCTAGTTCACATAAGAAACTTTCCCCCACAAAGGATTCAGTAACCCCAAAGTTTTCCAATATAGTTTGTCCAATGTCCGCAAAGCTACGTCTATCCCCTAGATCAATAGGCCCTGTGAAAGATGGTGAGTACGCCAAGAGGGGCACGAGTTCTCGTGTATGGTCTGTTCCTTTCCAAGTCGGATCATTACCATGGTCTGCCGTAATGAGTAACAAATCACCTTCTGTTAATAGTTCTAGCAATCCCCCTAGTTGATAGTCGAACATTTCTAGTTCACGACCATAGCCTTGTACATCACGACGATGCCCATACAAGCTATCGAACTCTACTAGATTGACCATCATATAGCCATGAGTAAATTTACCTTCTAACGTAGTATCCGATGTATCAGGCATAGTATGTGTACTATGTGTACTATGTGTACTACATGTACCATGTGTATCATCTGCACTATGCCCCAACAAGGCAGCTACTAGATTCATGCCATGAGAATTAGATTTTGTTGGATAGGATTGATCCAAACCGATATGAGCGTAAATATCCCCAATCTTTCCTACTCCAATAGTAGGTACCTTTGCATCTTGCAAGGCTTGCAACACAAATCGACCTTCTGGTAATCGACTATAGTCATGACGATTCGAAGTGCGTACAAAATGACCGGGCTCCCCCACAAAGGGACGGGCAATGATGCGCCCTACATAATAGTCCCCAATACACACACGGTCCCGAGTAATTTGACACATCCTGTATAGGTCCTCTAAAGTGATGACACTTTCATGGGCGGCAATTTGAAACACCGAATCAGCAGACGTATACACAATGGGTTTCCCCGTTCTCATATGCTCTTCCCCAAGGCGCTCAATGATTTCCGTACCCGATGCCGCTTCATTGCCTAGGAATCCATAGCCAGTTTCCTTCGTAAAAGTATCCATCAACTCCTGTGGAAACCCATCATAAAAGGTTGGGAAAGGAACTTTCACAGGGTGTCCCATCATCTCCCAATGACCACTGGTCGTATCTTTACCTGTACTCTGCTCATGCATGCGACCAAAGGCACCCACTACTGTATCTTGTTGCGGTGTGATATCTGCAATCTTACCGATGCCTAATTTTCGTAAATTCGGAATTTGTAAAGGCCCTACCGCCTCTTCAATATGGCCCAATGTATTAGCACCCAAATCTCCAAAACGTTCTGCTTCCGGACTATGTCCAATCCCTACACTATCTGTGACAATCGTAATAATTCGTTTAAACATAGAGACCTCCTCTTTGTTAAACACTCGTAAACAATCTATGCCTAGGAAGTTAAACTCCTAGGCATTCTTTCATTATTTTAAATACGGCATAGCTAATAACAACGCAGACAAAGATTTACTATCTTTGATTTTCTCTTCCTTAATGCGTTGTAGCAGTTCGTCGAACGTATAGCGCTCTACTTCCACATATTCATCTTCATCCCAATGGATTTCCCCTTTGGAAAGCCCTTTTGCTACATACAAATGAATAACTTCATTGCAAAATCCAGGAGACGTTGCAATAGTACCTAGACTAATCCATTCCGATGCGATAATGCCAGTTTCTTCTTCTAGCTCTCGTTTAGCACATACCAATGGATCTTCCCCAGCATCTAATTTGCCAGCTGGAATTTCCAATAAATAATCGTTCAAAGCATAGCGGAACTGCTTTTCCATAATGATACGATTGTCTTCATCAATGGCTACCACAGCACTAGCTCCTGGGTGATGTACCACCTCGCGCCACGCTTCCTTACCATTGACCTCTGCTACATCATAAGTTACCTTAATCAATTTACCATCGAATTTCATTTCCGATGAAAGTTTACGTTCTTGCATGGGTCCTCCTTAATTTACGATAATAGCTTCTATTTGATTATGAAAAATAATAGTTCCTTTATTAGTCCATCTTACACTCATCTGCCATACTATATCTTTATCAATCGTAGCTACATATCCGCTTTTACTATATTCGTTTTTAAATTCCTTTTCTACTATTTGTAGCATATACTGTAGCTCTAATAAAACTGCAAATTCATGTTTACAATGTCCATCACAATAACAACTACATGAGATATCTTCAATGATTCCATTGTTATATTCAAATTCTACCTCATAGTACTCTGATCCACGTACAATAGCATATCCATATCTATCATCGATACACATATATACAACTCGTTGTTCTTTGTAATATTGTAATCCTCTCTCTAATCGAGCATGCTCTATAGGAAACTGAGTTAGATCATCTAGTGGAAATGGATCCGGTCTATATGTAGAAATATATGGTTCTTCGCCTTGGGGAGGAAAAAACCATTGACTGATTTTTTCTTTACCTAAACTTTTACGGTCAAAGTTCAATAACAGTCGATTGAAAATTTTAAATTCCCCTTGTAATTGGGTATCGACCTTAGCAATGACTCGTTCATATTTTGAAGGTCTTACTTTAAATTGATGACGTACATCTACAACTATACCTAACGTATCCTTCATTTTACCAGAAACATAAACATGATCTCCCTCATGAAGAATTATATCTTCACATAAGTATAAGAACGCATCATCTTTTACCACAAAATATACCTGAACTAATGTGATATTTTGGTGAGACAACATTGATTTGGAGTGTACTAACTCTTTTGTATCGGTTATTTCAGTCTCAGGAAGTTCTATATCCTTTAGGTCCATATGATGTCCTTTCTGGGGGGGACTATTAGCCTTCATGTAAAATTATCTCTTTTAAGTGAGGTTCTAGTCTACTTATTACACCTGTTACCAAGGCATTCCCCATCATAAAATATCTATTTCGCTTCGTCATTCCTGTATTAGTCCAATTAGGTGGAAACATTTGTAATAGTTCTGCTTCAACTTCTGTAATAGTTCTATAATTTTGACTTTCTTCATCTAACACAATATGGGATGAACGATTAGCGGTTCCTTCACTAGTTAGCATAGTTCGACCTGGTACATTCACATCATCTGGGAAATTCATACTTCCCTCTGAGTAATAATAAATACCACCATCAGGTCGCACTCGTTCAATCTTTTTTCCACCTTTTAGATATTTCCATTTTTCCACTTTATCATGACTAATAGTGTAGGAAGAATACGGTTGTGTTTCATGCTTCTTTGCAATATTCATTATTTTTTTCAGTGGATATACTTCTTCAACAATAGATTCTACATCACTATTATAAATTTCACCATCAGCCATATAACCAGATAATAAAAATTTACCTTGGTTATAACTATCACTAACTTCGACAATATCCTTATACTGTTGTATATCTTTTTGAACTAAGTTTTTTGAAAGTTTTTGCACTGGAAATATACTATTAAAAAACTCATGCTGATAGAACCACTCTTCAACACCATTTTTTTGAATCTTGTGTTGAATGGTATTTGCATAAGTGGTATTTCTTTTATAGGCAAGAATAAATACTCTTCTACGCTTTTGTGGCATTCCATAATCTGCGGCATTAATGACACGCCAATGAACGTGATACCCTAACTCATCGAATGTTTTTAACATAATGGCAAAGTCACGGCCTCTTTGATTTGCCGGAGACTTAAGTAATCTATCTACATTTTCTAGTAAAACAAAGGAGGGCTGTTTTTTTTCTATAACATCTTTTATATCCCAAAATAAAACCCCTTTTTTACCTTCAATACCTTTTTCCTTAGATAATGTTCTCGCTACAGAATAATCTTGACATGGAAAGCCACCAACTAATAATGTATGGTCTGGTATGGTATTTTTATCTACTGTATTAATATCTTGATTACTATGATTTCCGACACCAAATCGAGTAGTATAACAATTGAATGCTGGTTGTACTTTGGTAGATGGTTCCCACTGATTAGCCCAGACAAAAGTCCAATCACCTTGCTCAATGGCAAACCCCGTCTCGTAATCAAATTCATTTATATGATTAAGACCTACCCGAAATCCACCTACGCCCGCAAAAAGTTCAGCTACGGTCAGTTTCATTACTTTCTCCTTTTGAATTATCCTAATCACATACTCTAATTAATAGATTAAGAAAATTATAATAAATCTTTAATAACACTTAATACATACAAATTATTTAGCCAAAAACACTGTTTTGTCATAAAACGACCATCTGGTAACTCATCAGCATCTACCAATGATCCTTTTCCATAGGTTACTCCATTTTCTAGTTGATAAAATGCTCTAGATGCATGTGGTCTAATATGACTAATAGAGTGACTATTTTTACTAGGTAAATTATTTTTAACTACATAATCACCTTTTTTATTTTTTGTAGGAATCAGCTCTATACCATTCTTAATAACCCTTTGTACGTCTTTCCAAAACTCTTCCAATAAAGTTATATCCTTAGCTGGCATATTCCAAAGCTTAACACCTTTTAATACATATTTCCCTGCATCATTTTCAGTATATATCACAAAGAATAGCTTTGTTTCTTCAAAGTATTTACATAAATCAGATTCTTCCCATTCTTCATCTACTAGTTTCTTAAAACTAAAAGATGGAAAAGACATACTTTCTTTGATTTTATTATTTTTGTTAACTCGAATCGTCTTGACAACAATATTAGCCTTAAGAAATTCCTCAGCTTGATTAGAAGATACACCCAACATACGATATACTAGTAAACTCAGTCGAGCTTTATTAGAAGAATCCATTAAATCAAAGATTTGACATAATTCTTCTTCCGTTTTGCCTATATATGGTTTAATCTTATCAGTTAATACCTTACCTAGATTTGTTTCGTTAGTATCAGTTAGGATAGACTCTGCCACATCATGCTTTCCTACATAATAATTATTTAGTACATAGGTCATATAACTTTGTTTAAAAGCAAATGCACGACGTTTTGCTGGTACATCAGGATTATAATATTGTGTAGACATACTAGATGCTGCTGTTGCGCCTTTTGTGCATGCTCCTAAATATAGGGTATCTCCTTCAGAAAGTTCATGAGCCTTTCCCGATTTTATTTTATCAATAATAAGTTGGTAATCATTAATTATAATCTCTAAATCTTTATCAACCGGTTCAAATAGACCTACAAAGTTAATGCCATAATCTAGTTTATCAGCTAGCAATCTATCTCTTAAGTAGAACATTAAAAGCATGAGTCTACATTTTTGCCAAAGGTGGGATTTATAGAAATCGTCCTCTACTGATTCAGTATTGGATATCATAGTTAATACCAATCGTTCACCGGCTTTATAAGTATTCTTTTTTGTCATTTCATAAGGCGTAACCTTTAGCTCTACCCCAGCCTTTTCAAAATCTGCTTCAGAGTTACTATTAATATCATACTGAAAGAAATGTTTCTCTACTAAATTTCCTAGACCACCTTTTCTAGCAAAGTTTGCAAAACTAATAAACTCTTCATCATTCAATTCTTCGTTACAAATAATATCTTTAAAGGTCTTTCCTATTAATTGTTTCGCATAGCGTTCAATAGATTTTGGGTCTGTTTCATCATATAGAATATTTGTATCGTCCATACTTCACCTATTACCTACACTTTAATTAATAACATAGTACAAAGTAATATATAAAATAGCTGTCACAAATAAATCATTGCTCCTGCACTGTTTCTTAAATTCATGAGAAGTTTCATTATTTGTTTCTTATTTTCATTATTCGTTTCTTATTTTTATGTATTTCACTATATTATATCATATTAGTTCATATTTAAATTAAAATATAGAAATATTTGATAGACAGAAAAGCTATACTCGAATTAACTCTTCAAGTATAGCCTATGATAGTTTTGTATATTCAGCTATTGTCTGTACAATACTATTTACTAAAAAACTCATTTAACAAGGTTACGTCATCATTTTCCATATATGAATCATATAGAGCTTGTAATTTATCTTTATTGGTTTCTTCTGTTTCGATACTAATTAAAGCTTTTATGAAAGAGCCGTAGTCTGTGTCCATCATTTCTTGGATTTGTTGTTTGAATATATCGAGTGTGTTCATTCTACTTTCTCCTTTTTATAAATTAAGATTGCTTATTATATTCTATACTATTATCAGTAAAGCATTTAATAATGCATTACTAATTACCCCCCTCTATAAATCAACAGAATGTTTTTCGCTAACCGAAATTAGTGGATTTTTATGTAATTTTCTATACACAGTGCTTTTAGATACCCCTTTCAATATTTCAATTTCACGTATATTAAATCCTTCCAAGTATAAATCTGAAACATCCTTTAAATCAAGTTTCCCTATCAAAGCATCATATAATCCCTTTAAATAACTATATTCTGATGAAACATCACTAAATGCAATAGATGTTTTTACAATATTTTTTAATTCGCCTGGATAAGGTAGATTTTTAGATTGTTTTAAAATTTTCCGTAATAGACGAATAGCTTTCCGGTTATCTCTAAACTGTTCTATAAAAGACTTGCAATAAGATTCACATATTTCTATTAAGTCTTCTTGTTTATATTGATTGAAATTTACAGTAAAGTTAAACCTTCTAAAGAAACGTTGATCAATATTGTCATAACCGTTTGTAATAGCTATTAAAACTATATCTTTATGAAGAGATGATAGGCTATCTATTTCACCTATTAAGGTAGAGATAATACTCTCCATTCCAATCATATCATGAGCGCTTGCTCCATCACGTACAAGGCTATCTATTTCTTCAAATAGTATCACCCTTTGATTAGCATCAGAAATGCTATACAATTTATGAAAAGCATTAATTATATTTATATTTGTTTTTTCTACATTACTGTCAATAAATTTATTCAAATCTATCTTGTAAAAATTACGATTTAGTAATCTCGCTACTTGTTTTGCAGCCTCAGTCTTGCCAGTACCTGAATTTCCCTCAAATAGAAACTTGTTAATGCCGATATTTCGCTTTACAGCAGAGATGATGCTCCTTATATCATTCACAATCTCTATTGGTAAATGTAAAGGCTCTAATTTAGTCGTATCTAATTGTTCTAAAAATTCACTATTAATCTCTAAATTTTGAGGGCTAAATGTAGGTAGTTCAGATAATAACCCTAAAATATATTCAGCTAAATCCTGGTCGCCTATACTATCAAAATATCTAGCAATAGAAATGCTCTCATTCCTAAATGCACTATCATTTTTCTCTACATGGTATTTTATTAAATTAAGTATATTCCGTTTCTTCATTACCATTCCCTCCTGTTATTTATATTGTTTATATTATACTACAATGTGGGACATTTTTATATTAAATGGGACAAAAATAAAACTATCTCAATATGAGATAGTTAAAAATATTATCCAGATGTAGTATTAGAACATGTAATGAAGATATAGATTTCTCGTCTGCAGCTTCCTATATGTTCCTAGCTCGAAACGGCTTTATCAATATACCCCTATCATCTGCAACTTCCTGTTCTGCCCTGTGGATTTTCTTTACTCCCTTCAGTCGTAGAAAATCTTATGGGCCGAACTCCCCAATTCACACACTTTCATGCGTCGCTTCGCTCCTATGAAAGTGGTTCACTGGGGATCCCAGGTCGACCTGCTCGTATGTAAACTCACTAACAAAGAAAAGAAAAAGAGACACCATTCGGTGTCTCTTTTTCTTTTCTTAATCAGCGACTTCCTATCCTCCCAGGCCGTTTCCAGCCAAGTACTTTCGGCGTTTACGAGCTTAACTACTGTGTTCGGGATGGGAACAGGTGGTTCCTCGTAGCCATCATCACTGAATTTGTCAGGGTGTTCCCTGAAAACTACATAGAAGAATAATATTTTAACTTACAAGTTTGTTTTTTTAAGTAAAGCCCTCGATCTATTAGTACCAGTCAGCTCCATGCCTTACAGCACTTCCACACCTGGCCTATCAACCATGTCGTCTACATGGGATCTTACTAGCTTATGCTATGAGAAACCTCATCTCAAGGCTGGTTTCACGCTTAGATGCTTTCAGCGTTTATCCGTCCCGAACGTAGCTACCCAACTGTACCCTTGGCAGGATAATTGGTACACCAGCGGTTCGTCCACTCCGGTCCTCTCGTACTAGGAGCAGCCCCCTTCAAGTTTCTTGCGCCCGCGATGGATAGGGACCGAACTGTCTCACGACGTTCTGAACCCAGCTCACGTACCACTTTAATCGGCGAACAGCCGAACCCTTGGGACCTACTTCAGCCCCAGGATGTGATGAGCCGACATCGAGGTGCCAAACCTCCCCGTCGATATGGACTCTTGGGAGAGATTAGCCTGTTATCCCCAGGGTAGCTTTTATCCGTTGAGCGATGGCCCTTCCACTCGGCACCACCGGATCACTAAGCCCGACTTTCGTCCCTGCTCGACCTGTCCGTCTCGCAGTCAAGCTCCCTTCTGCCTTTACACTCTTCGAGCGATTTCCGTCCGCTCTGAGGGAACCTTTGGGCGCCTCCGTTACTCTTTAGGAGGCGACCGCCCCAGTCA
>ERZ772909.10-NODE-10-length-224132-cov-57.437970_pt1 | contig 224132 bp, 227 predicted proteins | sample MGYA00511137_ERZ772909 | MGnify/ENA primary metagenome ERZ772909 (study PRJEB29015, sample SAMEA2738095) | human oral metagenome | biome: human oral; feature: human-associated habitat; material: saliva | place: China | collected 2270 ... | reverse complement strand
TTTTGTTAGACGGTGACCCTCAAGCCAGCCGAAGCTGACCCTGGCCTTGACACGTGAATGTCCGTTTAGATTAGTCACCTCTCCCGTCTCTCGCAGGCGAGGTGGGTGAACACACTCGAAAGGAATGTGTTACGTACCCCTAACGGGATTTGAACCCGTGTCCTTGCCGTGAAAGGGCAATATCCTTGGCTGCTAGACGATAGGGGCTTACGTTGCATACCAGCTTTTCAGCTGAGTACATGTTTCATTATAGCACTCCCTGGCGGGGTATGCAACTCGACTTTCTGTGTTTTGTATCACGTTCAGTCGTTTGTCAGTATTCCTCATTGTGTAAGCTGTCGGGGCTCTCGATAACCCCGGCGGCTTATATAACTATTATGGCACAGTATTTTGTGCTTTGCAAGTCGATTTCATGTGATGTGCGTCACTTTTTGATGTACATGCATGATAAGCTATCACACCAATGGACACTACAGCTGTTCACGGACGGGCGGCGTAGGTTGGCATCAAGGTTTTCTACGCTTTCCTCTTCTAGGTGCCCGTAAGTGTTGTACTCATTGGCTAGAAGGTGAAGGTCTGACTCGTCACGCCACGGGTGAACTACACTGCGTGCACCACCACCGCCGGTTGTTGCCCAGCTAGAGTTGATGATGACGTTCTTGTTGGACTTCCAGTGCCAGTGGTTGTAGCGTGAATCGCGTGCCTTATGCTTTTTGGTTACAGACTTACGTTTCAAGGTTCTTATAACCTTTCTGTCTAGTGACTTGTGGTATACAGTCTTTGTATGCTTATGCTACAGGTGACCTGTATGCCTTAATCATATCATAGAATACCCCCGGTTAGGTGCTATTTGACCTACGCAGGGGTATGCCTGTTGCATGTTATGAGATAGTGAGCTTTCCGGTGGTGAAGTCCACGGTCAGGTTTCCAGTGTGGTAGACTATACCGTTCCCGTCTTCGGCTTGGGTGGTGTAGTTGCATAGTGCATGGTATGCACCATCTTCTACGTGTTCCTTGTATGCATTGAGGTTACTACAGGGTTTTCCGGTAATCTTGGTGGCTTCTTTGAGAGCGCGTTCTTCTACGGCATGTACGTTGAAGTGGATGGGTACCTGCGGGTTATCAATTTCAAAGAACTTTCCTTTGAAGTTGAACGCTACGGCGGGGGTTTTACGCTCTGGGTGGTTCCAGAGTTCGCCGGGGTTGTTCTTTACGCCGGTGCTGTGGAACGGGAGCGCATAGAGGAAGTCGAAGTTCTTTTCTACATAGTGGATAGCGTCGCCACATGCGAGGGTAACACCAATGTCGCACGCGCCTTCACTATTGAGGTATCCGAGGCGGGTGATGCGGAAGTCGCTACGGTAGAGCATGTTGATAGGCTTACCCGCTTCGGCTTCCTTAATGAAATCGGGGTTATTCTCGATGGGGAAAGTGATATATTCGGCTTCAGTCTTGAATAGCATGTTTGGACTCCTTCATGGTGTGTTGGTACCCGTTATAGGGTTACCAGGAAAGTGGATACTTCAATTATGACACACTCTAGTATTGTTTGCAAACCAAGACATTATGGGGAATAGGTCACACGGCATAGACATACCCCCTAACCGTAAGTGAATCACCTGCAGATAGGGGGTATGTACCTTAGAGGGTTGCCGTCAAAGAAGCCAGAATAGCACACACAATAATAGATGCACCTAAACCAGCAAACATTAGCGTTGCCGTCTTACCAACAGCCACCGGCGGCTCACAATACCTCGACAAGAAGCTCAGAGCAAACAACATAATAACCAAAGATGTAGCACCCATAAACAGCCCCTTAGTGAAACTAGGCTGAGTACCAAGAATGATAACAGCAACACCAATAGCGATAGTAGGGGTGACATTATAGATAATGCCTAGCTTATCAATCGTCTTGCCCCGCTTAACGAACCATATAATGCCCGTATAGGCGGCAAGTACCAAGAACAAGGCACCAAAAAATATCAGTATTACTAGAATCGCCATAGGGTCTTTCGTATCCGCATTAGCGGCGGCTAAAACCATAACGTATCACCTTTCATTAGCGGATTTCTTCACTGTGGCGTATTCGCCTTCTAGAATCCATGTGCCACAGCCGTTCTCTGCAACATATTCAGCTGTCACATATCCACCGCGTGAACCGGCTTTAATGCTAGTTGGGTGCCCTTTGTTTTCAGCCATGAGGTTCCATAGTGCTTCAACCGGATAGAAGGTTACCCCGTTATGTGTTTGAGGTTCGTTCCAGAGTACCCGAAACTTCCTACTCTTGTACCGTGGGTATGCGAGTTTGTAGCATTGGCTCTTGCGGTACCGGCGCATTAGTAGCTGTTTCTTGTAGGCGGGTTCCTTGTCGTTATCGTCGGTAAATGCTGTGTTTAGTGTGTATTGGCGCATCCATTCGGGGCGACCATCAACAAGCTTTTCCGGTGGGGGCTTCTTGTAAGCTAGAAGGTTTTTGATAATGAGTGCCGACACTTCCTTGTCAAGGTTGCACAGTTCCGCGTAGTCTACTAGCGACAATAGTCCAAGGTCTAGGCGGGGTGCGAAAAGTATCCATGCCCGGTCTTCATATGACAACTCAATGCCTTTACTTGCTTCTTCTAGAAGCTCTTTAAGTTCTCGCCGTTTCTCGGAAGCCATGCAGAACCTTTCAAGTTTCCAAGTTATGCATTTAGAGCCTTTACTGTAAGCTGTCTCATGGATACAGTAATCGTCTGCCAATAGCTTCTCATAGTCATATTCGCACCTAATCCCAAACGGGGGCTCTACAGCTAGGTCTTTCCAGTGGTGTTTCTTGAACTTCCACCACCGATAGGTGAGTGTTGAAACAGGAATGTCAAGGATTTTTGCCACAGCGGGGATACCGCCCTGCACGTAGATGTCCATAAGCCACTGCTCCCTACCAATGAGAGATATTACCTTGAAACTATCGGGGAAAGCGGTAAGTTCCCAGTACTCTAGTGAATATGGGTTGCATGGGAGGTCTAGAAACAGGGCGGGTATCACAACATCGGTTGCCATAGTTTATGTTGCTTTCCTTAGAAGTTATTGCTTACAAATTTTGTGAATAGTAGAGTTGCCAGGCAGGTTTCAGATGCCATTGCCAGGAAACCTAGTGCAAATGATATTACAGTGGGGAATCCAGGGTTCACGCCGTGCGCCTCAAATGCAGGCGAAACGATAATACCCCAAAATATAGTACCTACAGCTAGATTCAACACACTCAATACCCAAGAGGTAGACAGGGCAAACTCTTCATCGTGGGCGATAAGACCAGCTATGGCGGCGGGAATGACAATAAGTAGGGCGTTGATAGCGCCGGGCAGTATGAAGGATGCCCACATTGGGGCTGTCTTGAAGAACCCGGTCGGGTCGGTGAACATGTTCACAAATTCAACGTACATGCGTTTATGCTTTCTGTTTTAGGGTGTGTGCCCCTGGGCTTGGTTGCCCTTACTCAGGGGCACACTTGGTTATTGGGTGTTTGGGTGTTAGTCTACCGGCAGTTTCTGCTGGTAGAGTCCCATACTGCGGTGGAATCGCCTGTCGCTACCATTGTGTAGCTCAAATATGGGCTTATTTCCCTTATGGTCTAGCTTGCCCTCTATGGAGTCGTACAGCTCATACCCTCCGGTAGAGTTTACAGCCATTGAACCGGTTAGGCTAATGTTGTTGGCGATAGTCAGGTCACCGTTAATTTCAATGTCGCCGCTAATGGTTGCTTGTGCAATGCATTTAACATTGTCGTCAATGGTTACCTTACCGTCTACTGTCGCATAGTAGAGTGTCAGCTCTTCACCGCTTAGGGTGGGCTTGGTGCCGATAGTGACTTCACCCGTGACATTGGAGCCTGCAACCTTTGTTTTCCTATTGATTCGCACGTCACCTGAGATGATGGAGCGGGCTAGGACGGTAGTGTATTCGCAAATATAGGCGTTACCTGCTACTAGTGAACCATCACTGACTTTACCTTTTACGTGTGCGGTGTCTGCTACCCAGCTGTAAGGTTCGAGATTGTCGTATTCTTTGACGTATCCGCCTTGTTCACCGGCGCGAACTTTCCAATCGTCTTTACCGTATGGTTGCGTGAAGTCGTGGATAGCTTCTACGGGGTAGTATTTTTCCCCTTCGTAGGTTTCCGGCTTGTCCCATACTACCCTGTGTGTCCTTGCGGAGGTGCGAGGGTATGCTAGTAGGTGCTTGTGTGCTTCGCGGTATTTACGTCCGAACCGTAGTGTCTTGCCTGTGTAGCGGCTAAACACGGTTCCGGGTAGCACTTGGTAGCTTTTGCTGATTCCTGGGTCTAGGTCGTAGCGGGGCGGCTTCTTGTAGTCGTAGTATTTCTTGATGACTACCCCGGCAACTTCCAGGTATCGGTATGATTCGTTGATGCGGGCGTACTCTGCTAGGGATACCCACCCGAGGTCTGGGCGGGGCATCATTACGAGCGTGTCCCTTTCCGTATAGTCGAGGTCACGGAATGTCTCGTGCGCATATTTTTCCAAGGCCTCAACTATTGGCTCAAGAGGCGGAAGGCACCTTACCCGTGCTTCCATAGGTAGGTAGCCGTCTACGAAGTTAGAGTGGTTCTTGATTCGGTTCCAACGTTTAGCTAGAACGTCTTCGGGTACTTCTAGGATTTCAGCTAGTGCCCTTGTTCCACCTTCAACCCATAGGTTCATGAGGCGCTGTTCTTGCCCAATGAGAGCTACCACTGTTTTTGGGTCTGGAACGTTTTCAGCTGTTACACTGCCTTGAGGCTCGGGGGTAAGGCACACGGGGACTAGCGGCTTCTTACTGGAACCGGTGGCGGTTTTATGCTTGGTCATAGTTATAGGGTTTCACCTTTCTGTGGGCTTACGACTGGCTTTTAGTTGTAGCGTTCCTTGTACTTTGTAACAGCCCAGGGTACTAGGTTGGAAATTAGCATCATTGCACCCCAGCCGAAGGTACCGGAAATGATTAGGGGGTTCCCTTCAATGACTCCATGTGCAATGAACGCGGGTGTAACAACGATACCCCAATAGACAGTGGCAACAGCCTGGATTACCCCAATAATGATTGAGGTGCCGCCCTTGAACGTGGCTTCCCACACGGGACACCCTAGCCGCCACCACACTAGAGCCACAGGCACGGCTGTGATAACCCCTGGTATCACGAAGGCTAACCATAGGGGTGCGGCACTAAAGAACCCAGTCGGGTCTGCGAACATGTTTACAAAATCAACAAACATAGGCGGTCACCTTTTCGTTCAGGATAGTATTCATTGTTTCATTCTACCAGTGGTGCTACTGCTGGGTCTAGTAAGCTGGGTTACTGCATCTTGCAGGTTACCCCTATATGTACTAAAGCACCGTAAGGGCACGGTTCAATGTTTGTGCTCTTACGGTGCTTAACTGCCCCTATATGGTTATTGTTGTTCGGTGTGTAGTTCTGCTTGTCGCAGGCTTCCAGTATCGACCGGGACGGTGATACCGGACGAGGTGATGGGCGGCGGTTCGGTGGTGTGCATACGTTGCCATACACTTAATGCTACACCTACGAGGACTAGCCCGTTACCGATAATGTTAGTGTAGCTACCGACTAGAATATAGTAGCTGACCCAGCACGCCACATTGAGAACTGTTACGGTTTTGAGTGCTACAAAGTTTTCTAGTAGCGCCATAATGAGTCCTGTTAGTCCACCTAGTAGCGCTAGGGTGCCGGGTGACCATAAGCCCCAGCCTAGTATGCCGTACTGTGTGACGGCGGCGGTACCGACTGCTACACTCATTGATGCGGCACGGTAGATGGGTGACTGGACGAACGCTAGACGGTTCTCGAATAGTAGCATGATGTAGTATGCCAGGTTCACTAGGTTCATGGCTAGAACGCCGGTTTGTCCTAGGAGGAATGATTGGGCGGCTGTTAGGGCACACATTCCTAGACTGATGTTTCTGACCCAGGTGCGGTTTGCGTACCCAATGAAGAATAGACCGGCGCTCACGCCTAGCCCTAGTATCTGCACGGTGATGTTTGCTGGTGCTGTCAGCATATATTTGCCTGTGTCCTTTCTGCTTGTTTGGTGGGTACGCTTTCCGTGTTGTGGGCAAAAACGTACCCCCCCCCGGGTAAACAAAACAGAGTACTGTTTACTGTCCGCTAAGGGAGGGGTAGTTCGTGTTGGTTGCTCTTGGTTACTTGAGGGTTACCTTAGCCTTATTGCGGTGACACCCATCAACTTCTACTGATGCAATATTGAAGGTGTGCCCTGCAAGACCTGACGCGATAGGCTTATCTGCGGTGAGAATAATCAGCGGCTCATCATGGAAGGGCTTACTGGGTACGCAGACGGCGATACTGTCACTGATGAAGACAATCTCTCGCTCAGTGGGGTAGTTGTTTGCAAGATACTTCGCCGGGTTCTTACCCTTGTAGTAGTAGAGCGGCGAATAGTCGTAGAGGAAGTCTTCAAAATCCCATTCGTCACCCTTACTGAAGTTCACAGTCACCTCAAAGGACTGTTTCGGGGTGAAGGAGGTTACTAGGTGCCGCTTCTCTTCGGTGTACCAATTGATAGCTTCCTTAGCCTTTCGGCTCTCATCCTGGTTTCGGGGCTTGTGGGGGCGATTGGAACCATTAAGTACAACAGCGTTACCCTTCGACCAGCCGTAGAGGGTACTGTGGTCCCACCAACCCATGAGGCTATGCTCTCGCTTCTTCACGTCGTAGTCGCGATTAAGTAGGATGGTGAGCGAGGCGGCACCGAAGGTTTCGGGGAAATGAATACCTGTAGGGTCTTCCACGTAGAGGTAGCGGTTACTATCACGGAACGCCTTATCTTTCAAGTAAGGATGCTTCTTACAGTCGGGGGGGGTCATACGTCGAACCTGTCCAGTGTCGATAATACTCTGAACCTGGTGCTTCCCATAGTTCCAGGTGATGTCCCAGATGATGCGTCCTGCTTCGGTGAGGCTCATGACGTGTCCTTTCCTTTGGGGGGGTAATTGGGTGGGGTTAGTTTGCGGCTTCTACTGCTTCTTTGAGCTTGTCTCGCCCGAACTCATATAGGGTGATGGAGCGTTCGAGGAAGCTTTCAGCATTGCGGAGTCGCTTCATCTGCACTTCGTGGACAGTCGGTTCTTCTAGCCCCTGGTATGGGATTGCCGAGAAGTCGCCGTTGAGGGTCTGACTTGCGTCGTTAGTGAAGGCGAACCGGTGGGTGTCAATATCATTGGAGAGCTTGATAAGGTCACTGTATAGTGACTGCTTAGTCTTGGCTAGGGTGCCGTCGTTAATCTTGTTCCCAATATTGATAGTGCTGAAGTTTGCGTATGCATCTGCTACGGCTTCTACACGCTCAGGGTTAAGCTCTTCTTGCTTGAGTTTGATGAGGAGGCGGTTCGCTTCTTGCTGTAGCCCATATAGGGCTTGGAGCTTTTCGCCAATGCTTTCTAGCACTTCTTCAATTTCAGGGGTGTTCATTGTGTACCTTTTCCTTTCCTGTAGTGGCTTGGGTTTCTTATAGGAACTTCTATATGTCTATTATGGCACACTTTAGACGTGCTTTCAAGTTAAATACTATGATATACATCACGCCCCAATAGAGGTATAAAGAAAGCCCCCAACCTAAGAGGTTTCATACTCTATAGGTTAGGGGCTTAGTGTTGCACCTTATGTCATTACAGGCTAGATAGCGTCCTCATTCTCTAGGTCATCTAGGTTCAGAGGTGCCGAAACCGTCTCAGCATCCTTCTTGGTAGCGGCATTGATTCCACTACCAATAGCTCGACCGGTTACGGTTGCCTGAATCAGGTCACGAACATCAAGTCCTAGTCCGGCGGTTACCTTATCCATGCTGGTCATAATGTCGCCAACCATCTGCCCGGCATTACCTTCACCGTACATGGTGATGCTATCAACATTATTCAGCGGCTCAGATACAGCGCGGGCAACTTCAGGTAGGACATTGACAAGCATCTCAATAACAGCGGCATCCTTCATCTTGAGCATTGCTTCAGCCTTCTTGTCTAGACCGTCTGCTTCTGCTTCAAGCTTGAGGCGCACTGCTTCTGCTTCTGCTTCACCACGTAGGCGGATTGCGTCTGCTTCCGCTTCTGCCGTCATCTTGAGAGCTTCCGCTTCCTGCTGACGGCGGTACGCCTCAGCTTCAGCGGTCATCTTCAGCACTTCTGCCTCCTGCTGGCGGCGGTACGCTTCAGCTTCGGACTTCTTCATGCTCTCGAATAGTTCAGCCTGTGCGCGCTGTTCACGTGCTCGACGTTCAGTGTTCGCGGTTTCTTCAACCTCAGCGACTAGGGTCTGCTTTCGGACTTCAACTTCCTTAGCCTTGACTAGTGCTTCCTTTTCCTGTCGGACAATGTTAGCGTTAGCGCGGGCGGCTTCGGTTCGGCTTCGCTGGTTCTCGAACTCAGTCTCGAACGCGGCTTCAGCGATTGCTCGTTCCTTCTCAGCTTCAGCCTTCAGCTGGCTCTTAGAGATTTCGAGCTCGTTCTGCCTCTTAGCGATTTCCTTATCAGCGGCGACACGTGCGTCGTTTGCGAGCTTTTCAGAGCTTGCCTGCTGTTCCTCAATCTTCTGGGTTGCGATAGCCTTAGCGGTTGCCGCTTCCTGTCGAATCTTTTCGGTATTGTCAGCACCAAGGTTGTCGATAACACCCTTATCGTCACGGACGGTCTGGATGTTGAACGCTACGATTTCTAGACCCATTTCCTCTAGGTCGTTCGTTGCGTTTTCCTGAACCTTGTTAGCGAGCTGTTGCCTATCTTGGACGATAGCCTTCAGCTCCATCTCACCAATGATGGAACGTAGGTGACCTTCAAGGGTTTCACGTACCGAGTCAGCGATTTCAATATCAGTCCTACCGAGGAAGTTCCTAGCGGCAACCTCGAACAGTTCCTTACGGTCTAGACCGATACGTACCTTCACTTCAGCTTCAGCCTGCACGTTGATAAAGTCGTTGGTGGGGGTGCTACCGTTCGTCTTCACGTCGATAGATACCATGCTTGCGGTCATGGAGTCTACACGCTCAATGAACGGGACACGCCAACCAGTCTTACCTTGCAGTACACGGATACCACGGCGACCTGAGATGACCTTCACCTCGCCGGGGCTTGCCGATACGATACCCGCCATGAAGATTGCCACACCGATACCAATGATGATGAGTGCGGCTACGGCGATAATTAGTAGGTTCGCTACTTGCATTATGTAGTTATTCTTCCTGTCGTGGAACATTGCAGATTCACAGTCTACTACCCCCTACGGGTTCGTGTCGTGAACCTTTAGGGGCGTGTTCATAGTGCCCTGTGAACCTTTGATGTTTCTTAGTGTACACGTGAAGCTGTAAGTTTATCAACTTAGCGGGCGTGGTTAATGACCCGATAGCAAAAAGAAGGGGCACCTACCTGCTACTGTTAGCGAGTAGGTGCCCCTTATGTGGGCACATATCGTGTAGTTAGATGAAGAAGTATTCTTCTACAACATGCTTGGTGATTTTACCGTTCACTCCTGCGTGCTGTTCGCGGCTATCACATACCTGCTGGTCATAGTGAGTGAACCTGTGGTAAGGGTGACTGTTGTTCTTACCCGTGGGCTTACCTTCATGCTTAACCCAATTCCAGGTTCCCTCGTATCGCCACTCAAAGCTTTCGGCGCGGTGGGTAGGCATCATCTTCATGCACGGCTTATAAGCACCGTCTTCGGTGCAGAACGTGTGCTGTAACGTTTCGCCGTTAAACTCTTCTACATAGTTCTGCACCTGAATAGGGGTATCGTCATTATGCTCATTGACCCGGCACGTCTTAGGGGTAATATAGTTCACCCCGGCAACGATACCGACTAGACCGGCGATGAACCCGAAAGCTAGAAGGAACTGCTTAGCTCGTCTGATTAGATTTTCCACTTCAGGTTATTCCCCGGCTTTACCTTCTTCTTAGGGCGGATAATGGGGCGGGTTGCCATGTACCCCATTGCGCCGCCAGCCCGCTTACGCTTCCTAGCGGCTTCTTCCTCGCGGCGCTTAGATTCCTCCACTTCACGTTCGTGGTCTACTGGCATTTCTGCGCTTACCCAGAAACCGGAGCCGTAGTAGTTTCCGTCTTCATATGCGTCGGTGCCTTCAATGTTGATGACCTTGTTCTTCATGTAGATGAAGATGTTGAAGCCTTCGTGATAGCGGTCGTCGTACTCTTTGATTTCCTCATAATCAACATTCATAACGGCGGCATCTAGGGGTTCACCGACATAATCTGATTCAATGACGGCGCTACCATTGCCACAGTCGCAACCCCAGTTAGGGCGAATCTTGACAGTGTATCCGTTATCAAGCTCAATGTAGGTAGAGGTGAGCTTCATGATGCGGCGACCGATGAGGGCGTTCTTGAGGAACTGGTAGAACTCGCCGGAGTCGAAATTGTCTTCACTGAGGCGGGGGTACTTGTTGGTTTCCGTGGTTTCCATAATGGCTGGTTTCCTTTCCGTTAATGGTTACGGTGTGCTACTTCATCTTACTGTCGATTTCGGTACCGATGACGTTCTTGATGATGTCTAGTACGGTGTGGGATTCTTGCCAGTCTACCCAGGTTAGTACGTCTAGGGTTGCGTAGGTGGGCAGGGTTTCGAGAAGTCCTGCAAGGTGGCTAGTAGCTTCCTTGATTTCGTTGTAGCGTTCCTTCAACTCGTCGCCGGTGAGCCATTCCTGCTGGGTTACGGGCGGCACGTTTTCTACGGGCGGGTTGGTGAGCTTGTACAGCTTTTCCAGCTCATCATCTTCGATAATGAACTCGCCCTCACCATGTTCTAGCTCACAGTTAGCGAGCGCCTTTTTAATATAAATGATTAGGGTGTTGATGTTGATGTTCGCTACAGCTTCAGCTACACCCTGCCCCTTATGTTCGTAGTGGGCTAGTTCAGAGTATGCGTAGTCATGTACGGGTTCAATGAAGAAGCTGGTGCGTACAAAGTCTGGGATGTTGTGCGGGTTGCCGTACTTGTTGTGCTTGTGTGCTAGGGCGTAGTATGCGAGCACGTGTAGCTTAGCGTTGAGGGGGTTGTTTTCCACCTTGTAGTAGGTGTTGGTTACGAACGTGTAGTCGCCGTGTGTGTACCCGTCGATATGGTATTCGGCTCCCTCCCAGCCGATAATATCCTCATTGGGGACATAGTATCCGCCGTTGTTGCGGTCAATATGCAGGGTTGCACCTAGTACGTTGTACCAGCGGGCACCGGTATCCCGGTCGTGGTGGTAGCTTACGAGGGCGTTTACGTAGCGCTCTAGAGCGTCTTCTCGTTCCATGTTAGAGCCTTTCTATGGGGTGTTAGTCATGACGGTTAGGGTGGGGTACCACGTTCTGCCTAACCCCCAACCATATAGATACGGGGGTTAGGAGTTAGGTAGGTGCGCTTTAGAATCGAAGAATGTTGCGGTCAATAACAGAGTTGATAGTTACTGATACCCAGCCGTCTTCTTCTACAGTGAAGCTGAGGTCGGTACCGAGGTATTCGCCTTCCTTGAGTGCTTCGTGACCGTCCAGCTGTCGAGTATCGACACTTTCAATGTAGGCGGTAACGTCCTGGGTGAGCTCTAGTGGGTCTTCAGGGTCGATAACACCTACGGGGTAGCCGTCTTCGTCGCAGAAGTCCACCATAGGAAGACCATCGTCTTCGTTATCTTCGGTCACGGCATCAATGTAAATCACATCCTTGCCCATTGCGCGCTCTGCAAGTTCTTCAACGGGAATGTTATTGACGTGCTTAAAGCTGAGCGAGAAGGTGATAGGTTCGATAGCACGCTTTTCAATCGGGGGCAGTTCAGTCATGGGTGATTCCTTTCAGTTGATGGGCGGCAACCCCCGCCCACCTCATTTGGGGGCGGGGGTAAAGGGGGGGTACGGATTAGAAGTTCAGTTCCGGGGTGATAAAGTCAATGCGGGTATCGTAGGTGAAGGTAGAGTCAATATGCACGTAGTAGCGGTCACGTTCATCAATAATGACGTAAGGCAGGGTGCCCGCAGGCTGGTCACCAATAATGGTCACCTTACTACGCGGAACGGTCACATTACGCAATTCCTGAGTTTCGGGATTGACCATACTCATAGTAGTGGTCATCTCATATTTGGTTTCCAGAGAGGCGTTATGAACGTCCCTATTGGTGCGAGTTTCGGGGGACATCTTACCGGTAGTGTACTTGCGGGTGTGCAGGCGGGCGTACAGTAGATTGTAAACAGCGTTACTCATTGGTGGGCTTGTCCTTTCGGTCTTTGCGACAAAGGTTAGATGGTGAACTCATTGCTAGGGGCTTTCCCTTTGCTACATTTCTATTATGGCACACCTCTAACCCCCACGCAAGTTAAAATCAGGTGAAATAGCTCACATAAGGTTTAGGGTGTTATGGCTTGGGTGCCCTTACCCCCTGTAGCTTCTCATCAACTTCAGGGGGCAAGGGGGGTTGAAGGGGTTAGGGGGTAATCTCAAACTTTTCGAGAAGAGCGTCGGTTAGGTCGCTAAAGTCTTCACAGGGAATGTAGTACTCGTTGTACTCTTCATCAATCATTGCCAAACTTGCAATTTCGAGTACCTTGCCGCCCCATGAGTAGCGGTCATGGAACCTAATATTAAGCCCCTGTTCACCCTTGAGTCGGTGAACGTCGATAGACCCGTTGCCGGACGTGTACATGCACAAGCCACTATCAATGTTGTACTTACCGTTTGCGGGGGAAATATTAAGCTTCTCCCTATTCGCGGCAAGGAAGTCCTTTACTTCCTGAAGGGTAAGAGACTCGGGAACGGTGATGTATGTGTCAAATTCATTAGTTTGGTACATGGTTACAGCCTTTCAAGTAAGTGGGTAAGGTGTGTAGGTGGCACCCCTTAGTGAGATACCCCCTTTGCTTGTGTAATCATTATGGCACACCAACAACCCCTATGCAAGCTAAAATAGTGCGAAATAGCTCACATAGGGGTTATAGTACTGCCTATAGGGGGTAGATATAGGCGTGTACTCTAGTTAGTCATATTTAATAGCTAGGAATACATCACCTAGCCGGGTTACACGAACAGCCGCAATCTGTCCTACACGCTCCCCGTTCTTGCTAGTAATAATCTCATCAACGAGGTTCCGCTGATTCATCATTCCCCGTTCGTTAATCGACCCGATAAGCGAAGCGTCGCGGTACAAGAACACTCGACCATCAACAGGTGACCCGAACTGTACTCGGCTAAACATATACCCAGCCCACGTCTGAAGATTCTTTTTATCCATATTTTCAAGAACTTCTAGAATATCCTCTAGGGTGTACCTATCTTCAGCGACGGGCTTACATGTTGCCACAAGTACCCGTGCGACTTCCTTATCCTGAATCTTACTTACTGAAATTCCACGCCATGCCAAATACACCATGATTTATCTTCCTATCTTTTAGCTTTAGAAACCACTAGCATCGTATGCAACATAAACGCTTCCAGTATCCGACACGTAAACGTCTGAAACCCTGAAAGTTGGATTACATGGCTCGCCCCAATTAAACCGCTGACACGCTAGTTTATCAGGATTCTTTACGACTTCCAGCGGGACATCAAGAATCTTTTCGCCAAGCATGAAGACCGGGGCGGTCTTCTTAATGGGGTCTACTGCGCCGAATCCTACGTGAACAAAAATATCGGCGGTGGCGAAGATAAATTCCCCACGATAATAATAGGCGCTTGATTCTTCCAGCAGGGCGAGCCCCTTCATGATATTACGCGGCGTGGCGAACGGTTGGTTATTATGATAGATAATATCTTCACCAATGCAACCCCTTAGCTCACGGTTGCTCTTACTGTCAAGTTTTACCTTCTTGACAGGGATAGGGATTCCCGAAATCACGGCTTCTATTTCCTTACTTTTTCCTTGGTCTAATAATCGTCGTCGTCATATTCCGAGAACATGACGAAACTAAAGTTGTCATCATCATCGTAAGCGCCGCGCCGCCCAATTTCAGTCACACTATAGGAACCGTCATCAGCGTCGTATTCTTCGTGATAATATTCCCCGTCGGGGTTATAGTCCTCGTAGTCATCATCGTAATCATCATCGTGATAACCGTAATGCGGTTCACTACCCCACGATTTATCGTCGTGTTCCTCAGAATCAGTGGTAGGCTTTTCGTCCTTGTTTCCAAGGGAACTAACCCAGGAGGGAATACTATTCTTGATGCTGTCGATAATCTTAGTAATTGCTTCGAGTCCAAAAAATGCCATGAGTAATTAGTCTTTCGTTAGGGGTGGTTTTTATTCTTCGTGGATAGCTAGGAGTAGTCCGCCGTATTGGGTGATTCGGAAATTCTCGATACGCCCCTTGATACTGTTTCCTAGTGTCACCTTTTCACCTACCAGCTTACCAGGGTTGAGCATGACGCTTGCGTCAAAGGTGCCTAGTAGGTTTGCGTCGTCTGTGAGGGCAACCTTTCCACGGCTAACCTTACCGAATAGTGCCTCTGTGAAGGTGTGGCTATCTGTGCTGGCATAACCAGCCTCTAGCTTTTCTATGGCGGCTAGGATGTCTTTCAGGGTGTATCCGCCATTGACGGGTTTGTATGCTACTTGCAGTAGTTCCTTTACTTCACGTGAGGTGAAGCTGAAAGCGTCGAGGGGTATCGTGTTCATTGTACTTGTTTCCTGCTCTATCGAAGGACTAGACCGTAGGCAACATATAGGTTGCCTTTATCTGTCATGTGTGCGCTGGTAATCCTACTGTAGTAGGAACCGTCTTTACTGGGGAACTTACGACCTACCAGGAGGCTGGGTTCTTTCAATGCTTCTAGGGGTGCGTTTAGTGCCTTGCGTCTAGCAATGATGAGTGGCACGGTCTTTGACTTGGTGTTTACTAGACCAAATCCGGCTGTCCTAAATGTGGGTGCCGTTTTTTCGTTCCAGTAATCGACATAGGCGTGTTCTTCACCGATTGCGGCAATGCCACGTAGGGTGTCCTTGATTGTGCAGTATTCTTCGCCGTTCTTACGGATAATATTGTTGCTCAGGTGTGCCTTGAGTACATTGTTCGACTTTGTAGCTAACCGCACCTTCGTGATGGGGATGAGGGGTGTGCTCATGGTTTAGGTTCCTTTACTCTTAGAGGGGGGTAGGGGGTTGTTCTGTGGCGGCACCCCTGGGGTGTTGGTGGCGTACCCCTAGTGCTTTTCTGGTTAGCTCTAGGGGCACGCCTGCGGGGGTGGGTTATGCCATATAGAACGTGTCGCTTACGTTATGCTTGATAACCTGCCCGTCCTTGTCTTTGAATCGTTCACGTCCATCACAGACTGCGGTGTCGCTTTCTTGGTGGAGGTAGTAAGAGTAACCGGTGCTGGACTTTTCAGGGTCACCACTCCAGTTAGTCCAACCTTCCTCGGGGTCTGTGTACTTGTCAGCGTATCGCCACTGGTAGCTACCACTGTGCCATTCTGAGCCGTCGTAGGGGCATGAGCCCATAGACCCGTCAGCGTTCAGGCACGGGCGCATTTCGTGGACGCTTTCGTAGTATCCGGGGCTGTAGTTTCGGATTTCTACCCGAACTTCCTGGCTGGTTTCGTTCCTGACACATGTATTAGGCTTTTCGTTGGCACTGATAATGCCGAATACACCTAGCCCTACAACCATTGCGGTTACCGCCTTAGCAATGATGCCACCAATGGTTTCTTCGTCGTCACTCATTAGCTTTCCTTTCCTAGCAGGTCTATTGGTACTGTTTAGCCCTGAAGTTCATAGAGACAATTTACTACCGACTCAAAGGCACGGATACTTGCAGGCGACCAATCCGTGTAGTCTTCACCGAAGGTTTCACCGTCTACTACGAGGTGATTGGATTCATAGATGCACACCTCAATGTCCTGTTCATTGTCACCAAATACAAAGTGGATAATTCCAATCTGTTCACCGGCGGGTTCACCAAGGTTGCAGGATGTGTATTCTAGGGTGTCTTCGTTAGCTTCGATGTGGTTGAAAATATCTTCAACGGTGTAGGTGCCGGGGAGGTAGATGTGTCGTTCGCGGCTAAAGAACTCGGTCATGGTGTCATTCCTTTACGGTAGTGGGTCTATTGGTGGTGACTAACGTTCTAGTTCCTTGAGGCAATTAACTACCGACTCAAAGGTATCGAAGCTTGCATCTGACCATTCAAGGTAATCTTCATGAATGGCATCACCGTCTACTGCGAGGCGGTTCTTAGAGTCCTTATCCTCGTAGATGTATACTTCAATCTCCTGTTCATTGTCGCCAAACTCAAGGTGGATAATACCAATCTGGTTACCCATAGGCTCACCAATCCACCCGTTGGTGTACTCTCGGGCGTACTCTTGAACGTTTCCGCTCTTCATGGTGCGCTCAATATGTGCGAAAATATCCTCGACGGTGTAGGTATTGGGGATGAAGACATGGCGCTCACGGCTAAACTCTTCGTTCATGAAGTCCCAGGACATGGTATCTATTCCTTTCAGTGGGCAGTGGGTGGGTACCGGGGTGGTTCCCCGCTTACTTAATATACTTCCATTATGACACACTCTAATGCGTAGCGCAACCCGAAATACTGTGATTTATACAATATGCCCCAAAACATTAGACCCCCTAAAGTTTGTCCTTTAGGGGGTCTAATGTTCAATGCACTAAGTGCTAATCTTCAAATTCTTCAACGTCTTCTAGGGGCTTCCTGTAGTAAACGCCTAGAACCCTATTGGTTGCCGCGTATTCCAGTAGCTCATCATTGGGATTTCGTGTACTCCAGCGGGTAGCCCTGAGATAATACGATTTACGCCAATGCCTAGTGAACTTGCCCTGTCCGGGATTTACCCACGCAAGGTTACTATGGTGCTTTTCACTGTCCCTTATATGTTTCTGAAGGTCATCTGAGGCACCTTGTGACTTGTGCGATAGTTCGGTAATGTCACAGCTATCGGGGGTAATCTTCCACCCCTTATCCCTGTAACCGGTCGTAAATGCGTTGGGTGAGCCGTTGCTGTTCACTGGTTCTTCCAGTATGACATTCTCAATACTAAGTGGGTCTGATTCTGCTACTAGTGCGATTGCGCCATGAATCATGGAACGGTCTTTCACAGAGATATTGCCTGCAAGATACACAGAGCCGCTAACGGTACTATCTTCAATGCGTACACCATTGGCTACATGGGCGTTATCCATAATGACAGAACGCTTTATGATTGTTTCCCGAATTGGTGACTCATTTTCGGGTACGTCGCCCCTCAGTTTAGCTATCATGGAGTTAGTTATGTAGGTTGCATTGCCGGTCACGGTTGCAGTGTTAATAATCTTTGAATCTTCCACAAATGCGCCATGCAGTACACGCGCATAGTCCGATACATAGGATAGCCCAGTAACCACTGCGGGGAACTGCACGGTTGCTTGACCACTAACCTGCGCGTCACCTGACACTTCACCGGACACTAGCGCCATGTCACCAACCCAGCATGTCCCCTCATGACTTAGACAATCTTCACGGGATACGTACCCACCCAGGTCGCCCGCTTCCACAGAGGGTAGATTAAGGGGACGGTCAATATGACGTAGTGCCTTAATGCGATAGTAGCGGGTCGTACCAATATCTTTATAGTCACCATGCAGGATTTCATACTTACGGTCACTATCGGCACTGTATGCTTCCTTATGATTAAGCTTATCCTTGAGTGATTCTAGGGTCTTTTTCAGCATGGGCTAGGACTTCCTTTCTATCTAGCCTTTAGGGGGATGTTTGCGTGGTCATTGCGGCACATATTACACCTTATGTCACGTGTCAATTATAGCAAACATATATATATTTTGACGCGCCGCCTATCGCCCCGTAGGGGGCTTTTGTTTACCTGGGGGTAAAGTTATACTATCAACTAGTTTTAGGGCGCGAAATACCCCCTAGAGGGCTTCCAGGGGGTATTTTAGGGCAATAATGAAGCCCCTTAGCTTTTATTTGTAGCTAAGGGGCTTTGGTGTTAGCCTTCGTATTCCTCATATTCCCCTTCAATGTCCATAATTTCGTAGGAAGAGGAGGGGGACTCTTCAAGCTCAATGTCACCGAACAGGTATTCAGTCCATGCGGATACCATGTCTTCAATCTTTGCGTCTACTTCATCCTGTACTTCCTTGAGATTGGCACCGGCGGGAATTTCCTGGGTATGCTCAAAGTAGAGCTTTCCTTCCTTAATGGCTTCACTGAAAGCTTCAAGCTCTTCACCTGCAAGGTAGTAGATAGCTTCATCAAAACCGATAATGATACCGTCTTCGAGCTCCCACTCAACAGTTACGTAGTTGCCGATGTGGGTAAACTCTTCGGTGTATACATCATCTTCAAGCTCGGTACGGTTCAGGGTTTCAAAGCGTGCCACGAGCGGGGTTGCATGACCCTCATTCTGAAGGGTTGCAAAAGCATTGCGGAGGTTAGCAATAGATACGGTCATGATGGTTACCCTTTCGGTAGATAGATAGATAGTGGAACTGGTATTAGGGGTAGCACCCCTTTGCTTTATATAACTATTATGACACACTCTAAAACCTTACGCAAGCCAAAATCAAGTGAAATAGCTCACACGGGGGTTATTTGGGGGATACTCTTGGTATTACAGGCTAGTCACAGTCACCCAAGCACCCCATGTTTACTTATCCGCATTACCCCGCTCTTTGCTTCTAGCGATTTCCTGGATAAGTGTCTCGATACTAGCTTCCCCTTCTTGAATCATGCGGTTAGCTTCATTGAGGGTTACCTGCCCATCACGCACAATTACTTCTAGGGACTTAATGCCCGTCTTTCCGGTTGGTGACTGTAGGGCATGTTCGAGGTCGTTGGTCATACCCCTGAGTGTAAGTCCTAGATTTTCGAGCTTATAGGTAATAGTGTCCATTTCACTAAAGGTGGGGTTATCTTTAGGTAGTTCGTCGGTAAGGTTGCAGATGCGGACGTTACGCCTCATCTCCCGAATAGTCGCCCATACCTTGTCGCCGGTTTCACGTAGCATTTCGGGGGTTACATTAACTTCTCTCATTATTCATCTAGCCTTTCTGAATGGTTGGTTATAGGGTCACGTTCACAGCCCACCATACGCCTAGTAGCGCGGGGCATGACATGGCGATGATTACTAGGAGCATGTTCTACTGTTCCTGTCGATTTGAGGTGTAAGGGGTGTGCCTATTCCCCGCCTGTTCACTCTATCAGGCGGGGAATAGGTGGGTTTATAAAGCTCAGCCACTACGTATTCCCGTACTAGCTTTTGGAGCTTAGGTGCGCTTGGATAAACCTAGGGCAAACCGAAGCCAATATCAAAAGAAATAGGCTCAGAAAAAGTACAGGTGGCACTCTTGGACATTGGGAAACCTTTCAATAGGTAAGTGGATAGTATGGTTCCAGGCACCCCCTATTACCAGGGGGTGCCTATGGGGGGGGGCTAGAACTCTTCGGTTACTTTTTCAAGGGTGAGGGTCATGCCGTCGCAGTAGTATGCACCTTCATCTCCGCCGGTACGTACCCATTCCTCGTCTTCTGACTTGATGACCTTGTACTTACCGTTCATAGGGGTTTCGTATCCACGGTCAGACCAGGACTGGGCGACCTGGTTGCGGATGCTAACGTAGTATTCCCAATAGTCACCCATCTTTTCAAGGCTGGTAACAGGGTACTTAATCAGTACAATATCTTCGCCGTAATGCTGATTTGCCTTCTCAATGGTGATAATACTACCGGGGCGGGTTGCAAGGAAGAAAGAGTTTGCCAGCTTCATAATGTCTTCATTATGTTCTTCCTGGGTTTCCCATTCAGCCTTTGCAAATCTCTTAGACATAAAGAACGGGGAAACCTTGTAGGTCTTCTTTGCAGTCATAGTGTCCAGCCTTTCGGTAGATAGTTAGTGGATTACGTGTTAGGGGTGATTCCCTAACGCTTATATAACCATTATGACACACCCCTAACCCTTATGCAAACTAGATTCACGTGAAATAGCTCACATAAGGGTTAGATGGTATAGTGCTCTATCTATTAAATTCAGCAATGCCCTGCAAGCATGACCAAAGCTCAGCGTGATTCCGCTTGGACTCTTCTAGGTAGTCATTGACTTCATGCTTAATATGCTCGCGTGTATGTTCCTTGAGCTTCTGGATACGGAAGATATTGCCGACCTCATGCAATAACCTGTCAGTTTCAACACACAGGTTTGCAAGAGTGAAGCTAGACCTCATCAAGCTCTGCTCGTAACCGCCGAGCATATTGCGCATACTATGCAATGACTTATGCTGTCCCGTCACTAGTGCATGGTAATCTTCCACTAGTTCCAGGTCAGGGCTAGGCAAGATAGTGTACTCTGCTACGGTATCTACGGTTCCGTCTGCCCAGCCTAGCTGTAGGTCGGTCTTGTAGTGGAACTCAAGGTCACAGTCAGGCTGACAGAATGAGGGGTTACTGTCGTCGTGGGTTGCTACTACGGCTAGGGTACTTTCGTCGCCCGTGTCAAGGTTCTTCAAGGTAGCCTTTTTGGTGTTGCCGCCGGTCACCTGAAAGTATTGCCAGCCGTGGCGGGTTGTTACCTGTAGAATGTCACCTACGGTAACGCCCATGTCGTAGATTCCTGTGATTCCGTCCTGTAGATAGATGAACTCACAGCCGGACATAACCTTACTTGCCCGCACTTTGCCCATGTAGGCGTTTACTTGCTCTTCATCCTGTCGTGCATGGTCATTGATAATGTCTACCGCCCACCCGGTTTCCTTGCGGTAGTTTTCGACATGCTCGTTGCTTTCTTCCTGGAAGCAACGGATAATGTCGGTCACGTCCTGTTCGCTGGCTACAGTGTGCGGGTTGTTGCACCACTGGTTCAGTGGTGGTACCGGCTTGTCATGCCGGGTTTCACGCCTAATATCAGCTAGTAGGTTATGTGCCTTGTAGAGGTTGGCATAGTATCGGTCAATGTTCCGTTTGGCGGCTTCTTCCTTGGTGAAGTGGTTGATGATGTTTACCGGCTCTGCCTTTGAGCCTTTAGGGTTGCGCTTTGACCACTTATCGCTCTGGTAGAGAGTGTGAGTGTAGGGGTGTCCTTCCTCTGTGATTCCGGGGTTGTACTCTAGGGCGTATCGCCTATCCCAGTAGGGGCTATCTTTCATCATTGCGATATTGCCGCCACCGTTGGTACCTGCAATGGTGTGCATACCGTATTCGCCGGTCACGGCATGGCTAGTGATAATGATGTCGCCGGGGTTGAAGCTAATGTTAGTCATAGGTTAAATTCCTTCTATTAGTAGGGTTAGGGGGTACCCCCTCTAGGGGTGGAAGCTTTCAGCGGTGACTGTAGCCTTCGTTCCCTTAGAGGGGGTTACTGTGTGGCGTTAGCTACGTACATAGAACTTGGAGTATGAATTGTGAGCTACGATTTCGCCGTCACGCGCCTTATAGTTCTCGCGACCGTCACAAATCATGTCGTCACTCTCAACGTCCAGCTTATAGGGTTGGTCTAGGTTATCTACCCGCTTAGCGTCACCCACCCAGTGAGTCCACCCCTCATCAGGGTTATCATACTTACCTGCTTCACGCCAATCAAGGCCGCCGTCTTCCCAGTGCGGGTCTTGACGACTGCATACGCCTTTACCGTCGGGGCAGGTGTAGTACTCGGTACTGTACCACGTGTAGCTAGACGAGACGTTGCGAACCTCAACATTAACCCGCGTCTCATTGATGTTCACTTCACAAAGGTTAGGACTATCGCACCCGGTCAGTAGTAGCACAGGTAGTGCCGTGAGTGCGGCTAGTTTCTTACGCATGTGTTGCGGCTCCATACTCTTCTATAGGGTCTGGGGTATAGTTACGATTGCTCTAGGGTTTTAAGGTATGCGAGTGATACTAGGGCATTAACGCTTTCTGCAAGAATAACCCATGCTAGACCAATCAGGTTTAGGAGCATAAAAATACCCCAAAATCCAGAGGTTCCACCACTCACAGAAGACACCAAAGTAACGCCTCCAGTCAAAATAAAATGCGCAATAAATCCTAGTCCTATAAGTGCCCAGCTACCTTGGTCTTGAAATACGCGAATAATAGACTTATTGTTTCGGCAACCTATAAAGTTCACAACACCTAAATCAAGAAGCAACCAAACAAGAATCATTAGCGGGGCAAAGATGAGCAGTGAGATGCACATTATGCCCTGAACCGTTGAGAGTTCTTCTTCACTATTATACTCTCCGTAGTCCATAATATAATGTGGACGTTCAAATCCAGTCTTGCCTTCATTCCATAGTAGGGCTGTGTACTGGTTTACGGACTGGTCTTTATTCTGTTGAATAATGATGTTTTCTAGGTGCTCTTGTGCGGTAAGCTTCCGCATTGTAGGGTTCCTTTTCGTCGGGTGGGTGGTTATCGTGCTAGTAGTTCCTTGATGTATGCTTCATCGTCTAGCTTGTCTAGTTCTTTATATTCGTCCTGAATTTCGTTGTATGCCTTGAGGGTTTCGTGGCTGAGGTTCAGGTCGGTGTCGTCTACGTTGGGTAGCGCGTTGATGTGTTGCACGTTGCTGATTAGGGATTTGGTGGCGGCGGTGAGGCGCTTGTTGCGTAGGGCTTCGTTGAGTTTGGTTGCGGCTTCTTGTCCGGCGCGTACCATTTCGGTTAGCTGTTCGACGGTTTTTTCTTGTGCGGGGATGATTTGCTTGTCTAGTACCTTTGCGGTGCGGATTAGGTCGCTCTTGTAGGGATTGGTGCTTTCGTTGCCGCCTATGGTGCGCAGGGCTTCGATAATTTCTTTGAGGTCTTGACGGGTTGCCGTTAGGGTTGCTTTCGCCTGATACTGTAGTGCGATGTTGATACCGTTTGCTTTGTTGATTTTTTTGAGCTCACGGTTTATCTTGCGGTCGCTGAGCATGAGGCGGATTCCTTTACGGGCGGGCTTTGAGGTGTTGAACATTGGGCGTATTCCTTCCATTAGTGGGGTCTGTTGTTTAGGGGATGTAGATAGTGTAGGTGTTGCTTTTTCCTAGTTTTTCAAGGTTTAGGGCGTGTCGGGCTAGTGCCTTGTAGTAGGCTGTTCGTCCTCGCTTATTCCAGCGGCGGGCGGCTCGACCTTCCTGCGTGATGGTTTTGATAGCGCCCAGCATAATATTTTGTGCATTTTGGCGTACCTGTGGGTATTTGGTGGTCATGATTACGGTTGAGGCACGCTTTTCCATACAGGACAGTAGCCAGCCTACCTCTGGGGTAATGAGGCGGTTTAGGTTGTGTCCGCTTAGGGTGGGCTTACCGTAGTCTTTACTATTGATTTTGGCGATAAGTTCTTGAATGTCCTTGTTCATTGCAGGGTCTTCCCTTTCCTGTTGTGTGGTACCCTTCTTCTATAGGGGTGCGTATTGATTGTATCACTCTTCGGCGCGGTTTTGTCGCCTGCTGGGGATAATGTTGTGGGGGTGCGGGCTTGCCCCGCGTGTACCTTATGGTATTCACGCGGGGCGGGTGACTAATTGGGGTTAGTCGTCCTTGGTTGCGCCGTCAATGAAGATAATGCCTTTATCAATGCTTTCAATGGTTGCGGTCATGCCGCTCTTAGCAATGAATCGCCGGGTTTCGTACTTGGGGTTATCCTTACCTACTACGCTTACGCCGGTAATGGAGCGGGTCACGCCTTCGTATGCAATGTGGCTATCGTCGGTGTCCGTGTGGAAAGTGAAGTCAAACCAGGCGGCATCTTCGTACTCTTCACCAATCGAAATGTCTACCTTGGTTGCGGTATTCTCAAGGATTTCCCAGAGCTCTTCGTTTTCGGTGTCGTCGGTTACATACTTGTGGTTTTCGACCAGGAGGGAGGCGATTTCGGTGTTGATACCCATGTAACCGTCGAGAATGAGCTTTGCCATGATAAACAACCTTTCAATAGGTAGGTAGTGGACTGTGCGCTAGAATTTTTCTCTACCGCTTATATAACTATTATGACACACCCCTAACCCCTTTGCAACTCGAAGACGTGTGAATTGAGTCACAAAGGGGTTAGGGGTGCAGGAAGGGGGTTAGTATGCTAGGGTTCCGGTGCGGGTAGGAAAGTTGCTAATGGACACGGTAAGCACTTCACCATCAAACGAAACGCTTTCCACTTCACCCACAAGCTCTAGGGTGCGCATAGTGCGATAGATGCAGTTCTGCTCACTATCAACATTACGTGCTTCACCAATTAGTGAGCCGCAAATCATTTCGTCATTATCTTCATCTGCAATAAGGGGCTCACCGTTGCTATCGTAGAAATAAAATTCCATATACTTATCAATAACAGTAAGTGAGGTATCGGCAACTTCGACGTATTCCGCCCCTGCTTCAAGGGCTTCTACAATGTCGTCAATGCTTACGCCCTCGATAGGCTCAAGCTCAAGCTCAAATTCCAGGGATTCAGGAAGTCGCAGGATAGTCATGTTTCAGTTTTCCTTTCATAGTGTAAGCTCTTCACGGCTTACACTTGTTAGATGGTCAGTTGGGATTGTATGGCTTGCAGTCTCAACCCTAAATATAAGGGGTGGGACTGCAAACGACTTTAGAAGACGGTGATGGTTTCATCCTCGTAGTTGAACTCGGCGCGGGCGCTCCACTCATGCTCAATCATGTCTCGGAACCTATCGGCAAGCTCGCCATCTGCCTGGGCGGTTGCCATGATGAGGTAGCGGGCTTCCTCGAAACGGCGACCTTCCTTGGGGAGGAAAGCAATAAAATCGGCATGGTGGGCAGAGCCAGGCATGTACGGGTCTTCATCCCAAACATCAAGAGCTAGAATGAAGATGCCGGGTTCAGTCTCCTTGATTGCCTGAACCCGGGAAAGCTCCTGGTCCTCAAGGATGATATCGGTTACGGCTTCGCGGTTAAGCTCGGTGATTTCACCCATGTGGAACCTGCCCGGCTCGTCAGTTGCGGTGAGCTCGCGACCAATGAAGTTAAGCGGGGTGATAGTTGCCAGCGCCATAATTGAAACCCTTTCAATAGGTAGATGGTAGAAGTAGCTTTAGGGGTTCTCCCCTGTGTATATAACCATTATGGCACACTCAAATAGGATATACAAGTCAAAACCGCGTGAACCTAGTCACATCTAGCTAGGGATTGTAGATTTCCCTAAATCTCAGGCAATGAGCCAGCTAAAATCAGCAATACCCAGCAATAGGAAGCCCCTAGCGACTAATTCCTGTAGCTACTAGGGGCTTTCCGCCAAAGTGTTACGGATGGTACTTTTCATAGACCTTATGATATTCTTCTATCTCACCAATAACCTCAAGACCTGAAACCAAAGCCAGGATTCGCCCCATTACCTTCGTAACAGTTCGGTCAAGCACAACCTCCTCAGAGGTGGATGCCGTGCTTTTAGGGCTAATGAGGCACGCAATAGCACCCCCTGAGAAATAATCCCATGAGGTATCCTCATCACAGGTGTCGTACCCGTCGGTGTCCCAGGAAATTTCTACAGGAATGTCTTCGACCTCAAAGCAGATACGGTTAATCTTATCAAGGCGCGGCAGGGAAACCTTGGTCTTGCTACTGTCTAACTCAGATGCCTTGTGCAGTAGAATGACTTCATCAATAATTTTGCCAGCAGGTCGGGGGGTTGATAGATAGGTACCAAAACCTAGCTCCTTGCCTCCATATTGAATAATTCCCAGAGTCATGATTATTCCCCTTCCTTGTGGGTGTTTAATGTTGTGGTTACTGTGTAATGTCAGATGGATTCGTCAGAGATAGGCGTTAGGTGTTCTAGAAGGTTTGAGCGTTCCATGCTACTAGCCCATGCCATAATGTGCCTACGAGTATCTTCAAGGGTCTTACCGCGCCCCTGAACACGCACACCGAGGTAGCTGTCGTAAATGGCACACCACCAATCCCAAGACCCCTCTACAGGGGCTTCCGTGAGTGCTTCTGCAAGCTCACGCACCGTACAGCCAGTGAGTGCCTTGTGGAGCAGGGCAAACTGTGCCTCTCGAACATCCTTAGGGGTGGCGCTAGTTGGCACCTCAGCGTGAATAGGGTGCCATGCCCCAAACAGGCTATTATGGAAGCCCCAGTCGCCGCGCGGCTGAATAGCCGTTAGCCTACAGGTGTCGCTCATAATGGTTGCAGGTGCTAGGGCGTTCAGGAGGGCGGTTAGGGCTTCCTGGCTAGGTGCCCCGCCGTTAGTGAAGATGGACATAAGGGTTTCCCCTTTCTGTGTTGCTAGAGTTGAAAATGGGTGTCCATATAGGGGGTGTGGTACATGGTGAAGGTGTACACCACCCCCTATATGGTTTTGTGGCTTAGATGCTAGTGGGCGCGGAACTCCATGCGCTTCTCGGTCAGCTTATCGACATGCTTTAGAAGCTCTTCGATTTCGCCCGCCCAGTTGGTAGTCATCATGCCGCGCTTGTTCGGGCGGAGTGCCATGTGTCGGCTCGGGTTCGGTTCAGCGATAGCCTTATTGATTGCGTTGTTAAGGTTGTTCGCGTCCTTGATGAGCTTAATGTACTTGGCGCTAATCTTCTTCGCCTCAACTTCACCCTTTGCGGTCATCTTGTCCTTGGACTTATTGACGTAGCAGGTCATGAGGAAGTTGCCAGAGTTGAGGGTGTTGATAATGCTTGCGATGCGGTTCAGGTCATCAAACAGCAGGTCGGTCAGCTTCTCGATGGTAATAATAGACATGGTAGGTATTCCCTTTCTTGGTGGAAAATTAGTTAGTTAGTGTTGGTTAAGTCATTGGTGCTTTGGTTTCCGTTTACCCCACCCCTGAGTATAAGGGTGGGGTAAACGGTAGATAGGCTAGGGGCTAGTTGAGTGACTTACCACTCGTCATCTTCGTCGCCCCAGTCGTCTTCTTCTTCGTACTCGTCAAATTCGACAGTCAGGTAGCCCTCTTCCCAGTTAATATCCAGGTCATAATAATCATTATTCTTGATGAGCTTGATAAGGGCGTTCTCTTCGTCATAGTCACCATCTACCCACACCTCGGCGCAGTCGCGGTCTTCGCCACACCATACGTTCACAGTGAGATAGCCGTTGCTGTTCTGGTGAATCTGACCAACGCGAATCTTAATGCCTTCATTGATTGCGTCGATAACATCTTCGTGGTGCTTGAGCTCGAACTCGAACAGCGCCATAATTGAAACCCTTTCAATAGGTAGATGGTAGAAGTAGCTTTAGGGGTTCTCCCCTTGCTGTACTTCTATTATGGCACACCTGAGCATGGGGTTGCAAGTCAAAATAATATGAAATAGGTCACATACACAAAAATACCCTAGATAACTTGATGATTCACAAACTATCTAGGGTATTTCAGGTTACCACAATGCCTATTCTAGAACACTACTCGGTAGGTGGATAGTAGCACTGTATGGCTCTTCAATCTCGGGGCTGACTTCCAAGGAAACCCAGGGGGCATCTGTTGGATACTTTAGGTGTTCGTACTTGATTTTCGTCTTATCGGGAATCTCAATAAGACCATACTCGCCGCGCGGTAGATACACACCTACCACGCTCTTGCTCTTACCGTCCGCATCTTGAGTGGGGCGGCTCTGAATCCAGTCTGCATACTTGCTACCGTCTTTACCGAATGGGATAAGCGGCAGGACAATCGAGCGGGAACGGTACTTTAGTTCTTCCTTGAAATTCTTAGGAAGACCCATAGATGACCAGTCCCACATCTCAGAATAATCCTTGAGGGGGGTTACCCTATTAATCCAAGCTTCCCCTAAGGTAAAGGATACAAACGTTACAGCCATGAAAACACAGCCTACAGCAAGTAGGAGAGGGAAAAATGCGTCACCAAAACGCAGGTTTGCGAGAGCGTCTATAGCAAGCGTTAGGGATGTGCCGCCAAATACTCCAGCTACAAGAAGCAATGCCCCGTAGCCGCCAAATGCTTTAGGGCTTAGCCTGTGCGATAGCCTATCCTTGGGCTTACCTAGCGTATAGGGGTAAATGTCTCCCTTGTAGGATAGGGCCTTATCCTGTAGGGTTATCTTGCTGTTGAATAGCTCTTTACCCTTTGCCCTTTCACCGAAAGCGGCGCTGTAGTGCTTGCGGTAGCTTGCGGGTAGGTGTAGATGCCAGCAAACGCTACGGGTGTCGTATCGCCATTCTGAGGCGTATCCAACTAGTTGCGGTTCGTTGCCTTCGAGTAGGTCAAATGTGACTTCGTAGATGTCGGCGGGGTGAATAACTAGGGTGCCTTCACCGTGCTTGTCGTTCTGTACGTCTAGAACTACGTTGCCGTCTTGGTTTGAAATCCAGGGGGCTAGGGGGTTCCTATCGGTGGGCTGTGTTGCCTTTACCTTGAATGTAATCTCTTCCTGGCTTCCTAGTAGGACGGAACGGAGGTTTTTTGGGTACAGGTAGGGGGAAATTTCCCACTGGCAAATATTAAGCTCTTTACTTGTTTTAAAGTTGAGGGTGAGTCCGACAAGGGCGGCGGCACCTGAGATTATGCCGATAGCGTTTAGTAGCGTCAGTGTATAGAAGCTATTGGCTGTCAGTTCGGGGTTTAGCGCCCTGTAGGTGATACCCCCAGCGAGTGAAGCAATGAAGACGATGCTAGTAATGACGGTTACGACGTTTTCACGGTTTCGCCTGTTGGTTACCGGGTCGAGTGGTGGCGTGGTGACCTTTTCGGTCATGGTGTCGGTGTACTTTGGTGGGTCTTTTGTGACTGGTTCGTTACCCAATGCTTTATATGCCTTTCTTGTAGGGGTATATGTGGGGTTATAGGGCTTCCCCTTATGTGTTGCCGGGTTTGGCGTGTTGGGTTGCCTTTTGTGTTTCTAGTGTAGCACATGGTGGATTGTAGTGTGGTGTGGCTGGTTATTTTAGTGGGCATGGATAAACCCCCTAGCTGTGGATTGCTAGGGGGTTTGGGGTTGGGTGAGAAATCTATATAATGCCTATTACTTATAGGTGGGCTAACTAGGCACCGGCGGGCTCGTTGGTGAAGTAGAAGTCAATGGTTTCACGATTATCTACAATGGCACCCAGGCGCATGTAGCGGTACTTACCGGCAACCTTTTCCATTGCCGCCTCCTGCTCGTCACTGGTGGGACGGGGGATAGTGAAGCGGGTAATGTCCATCCAGCCGTCAATGTCGGTCATGAGAGCCAGAGAGTACTCGTAGAGGTATTCCTGCTTGAGGTGACCATATACGCGCAGGGGAATTTCCTGTTCGCTGTTGAGGTTCAGGTGCTTGTGTGCGCGGTGAATGTCGTACATGTCGTTGTACAGGCTGTACAGGGGCTTCATGCACTTAAAGACCTCGAACGGTACTCGAACTACGGTAGTGTCTCCAATGGTCGAGAGCTGTTCCTCTAGGGTCTTAGCGTCTACTACTTCATCAATAAGCTCAATGTAGTATTCACCGGCGGGGAGGTCACGCATACCGGCTTCAGTGTCGGCGTAGCGGTTTGCGAAAAAGGTCTGGTGTGCCAGGGTGCTGTTAGCCATGTGTGTTATTTCCTTCGTGTAATAGATATTAGGGGTAATGGGGTGTTGGTTAGGGGGCTTGAGGGGGTGGGATTATGCACCCCCCCCCTCAAGCTTAGGGGTACCTTAGCGGTTATGCCTAGTTGGTGGTGGTGAGGTAGATGACGGCATCCTCGTCGGTTTCATTTACCACCATAAGAAGTACAGTAAATTCGCCGTATTCCCCGTTGATAAGGAACTGACCGATAGAGCTGTCAATGTCTTCAACGGCGATAAAGTCATAGTAGGCATTAGTCTCAGGGTCGAAGATGGTAAGTTCAGCTCGTACTGCGTCTTCTTCACTTTCGGTATCAATGTCTTCAATGCGGATTTTAGGCTCCAGCATCTTTGCAAACTTACCGGTGGTTGCCATGTCGCCGCAGGCAATGACTTCGAGACGCTTCACGTCTTCAACCTGTCGAAGGTCAATCAGGCGGTCGTTGAGTCGGTGGTCGCCACGGGAAATAGCAGTAAACATTAGGTATTCCTTTCAGGGAATCTATCGTAGCGGGCTTAGTGCCTTATGGAAGTTATCTATCACTTCCTCGCTACACTTCTATTATGACACACCTTTTAGAGGTGTGCAAACTGAAATGGCGTGAAATAGGTCACATTTAATATTGAGGGTCTAGCCAGGGGCGCTACCCACCTATACCCCCTAGAAGGCTCTAGGGACTCTTCCAGGGGGTACATGAATAGGGGGGCTAGTTACTCGCCATGTGCCAGCTCGTAGTACTCTTCAAGCTGAGCGATGTATCCGTTCGCCTGCTTGATAAGTTCGCGGCGCGCCGTCTTCAACTGTGACACACGGTGGGTTGCCAGGGGAAGAATGTTAGAGATAGTGTTATTACCACGCTCATCCCACCCACTATCAATCTGACGCATAGGGTGACCCCAGGTATCAACAGGGTAATTCATTTCCTTCTTAGCCTTCTTCAACGGCTCCCAAAAGGCGGTAAAGATAACCTTTACCTGTTCGGTAAGTTCCTTACGGGCTTCAATGTCCTCAATGGATACGGCGGGGTATGCGCGTGCGGACTCGTAAAAACTTACCTTATCGCCATTGTTGAAGTGCAGGTCGGGGTGGTCATGAGAATCTACAGCCAGGTATCCTACTTCCTTACCGGTTGCCGGGTCGGTCACGTATGCGCGGCTCTCATCCATGCGGCTAACAAGATATTCGGTACCGTCTTCAGTGATTGCGGTTCCAGTGATGAGCAGGTTATCGAACGGCTTGGGAATGGTCGGATTAACGAAGATAGCGACTTCACTGTTCGGCTGGAGGGCAACAGTATTCTCGGTAGCGAGCTGGTTAATCTTGTTACGGGCTTCCTTTGCTTCCTGGATAAGCTCATCAATCTTCTTGAGGTCTTCCTCCAGAAGGTCACGGGCAATATTGATACCGCCGCGAACAACTTCACCCATGATAGCGCGCGCCGTCTCATTGTTTACAACGCTAGTTAGTGCATGGTCATTATTCGGGACATGCTGAGCATACAGGTTATCAAACACCTCTTCAAGGCTCTTAGGGGCATTGCGACCACCACTCCGGCACACAAAGTCACGCAAGTCTTCCTGCGCCTCAGCGCGCTCATACAGGTTAGCGGCTTCAGCTTCCTCGGCAGTGTAGTGGTAGATAGCACCGTTAGCGACGAATACAGAGTTTCCATTCAGCATACTGGTAATAACATATTCGTCGTCATGCTTGGTAACAACGTTACGGTACCCACGGCCACCTACCGACACGATAAAGGCATTATCTACCTTGTTGCAAGATTCTACAACAAACAGGCGGTAACGGTACTGATAGTACAAGTCAAAAAACATAACCTCAGAGTCGAAGGTGTCAGCAATGAGAATGTCGCCGGGGTTCAGGTTTGCAAAGTCAATAGGTCGCATAATAGGTCTAGGTTCCTTCCAGGAATAGGGGGTAGTTGTGTGGGGTTACCCCTACCCCCTAGAAGCTACTCTAGGGGATAGGGCAGAGGCTGTGGACTTAGAGACAGGTTACCTTGCTGGATACGTGCAGGTTAAATGCCTGACCCCAATCGCGCCCCTTAGCGTCAATGTAGCGCATACCGTCGATTACGTAGTTACCATCACAGACCATTGCGTGAACTTCGTCATCTTCACTCATGCACTCTTCACATTCGGTAGTGAACTCGGCAACCTTGAGGTAACCCATAAGCTTACCTTCACAGTTTTCAAGGCGCGCACCGGCAAACGAATCGTAGGCGGCAATATAGTCGTCGTGCTTGACAAGCTCACCATTATCACCGACGTACACAAACTTGAGTGAGTCGCCAATGTTCACGTCTTCGAGGATTACCTTACGGTTGAAGGGGTTCATAATGTTAGCCATGATTAGCGCCTTTCGGTAGATAGTGGAAGTAGCTTTAAGGGTTTTCCCTTGCTATACTTCTATTATGGCACACCCTAGCCGGGTATGCAAGCCAGATTCATGTGAACCTAGTCACACTGAATTGAGAGTATGCTACTTTCCCTCGATAAGGGCGGTTAGCTGGCTTCGATACTCTTCTATAGTTTCTTCGATAGCCCGAATATCCAGGTCTTCAATTTTGCGCATACGCACATCGGAAGAATAGTACCAAGCAGTAAGAGCCTTGCAATGATTACGTTTAGCGCAAATTTCCTTATAGAGATTCCGGGCTTCACTAGAGCGCTCCATGTCACCAATGAAACGCATGGCACCCGCAAAACCATTGGCAACACCTGCAAGCTTATCCAGCTTTTCGGTACACCGAACAAGCTCCCCTGACTTTGCCAGAAGTTCCTGAATCATAATAAAGCCCCTTTCGGTAAATAATGGAACTAACTTCAAGGGTTACCCCTTCTGTATATAACCATTATGACACACCAATAACCCCTATGCAAGCCAGAATCATATGAAATAGCTCACATAGGGGTTATTGGGTATATTCCCTTAGTATTTGGGGTGTGTAGGAACTAGCGCATCTACAACCATGTCGGTATCATTTCCTTTACCTTCGCGACGGAAAATGTCAGAGATAATGCATGGCACACCATCAACCATGCCGCCGTTAGCGCCATTAAGCCATTCGAGGGAGCCACCTGATGCCTGGCATGTAGTCCAGCCGTAGAACAGCCGCTCCGGTGCCTGCGTGAATCCGTCATTGATAGCCGGAATCTTAAAGGTAGCACAATAGAGACGTGAAGCTGTGTTCACAGTCTCCGGGTGCGTAAAATCTTCCAGGGTGAAGGTGCGCATATTTGCCCACAGGTGAAAGATGCGGTGCGCATCTTCGGGTGACTGAAACTCCATATGGAAACTGACAGGCACCCACTCCACGCCCGCGATAGACGGCTCACTAGTCACATTATGAGTCACCCTCGCAATTTCGGCGGCACATACTTCATTGCGGCGTACACATACCTTATGGGTGTACTCAGCTAGATTCTTGACGCGCTCCAAAAGTGCGCCCTGTTCTTCACGCTTACCGGCGGCGTGCTGATTAGTCACAACATGGTAGCTTTCTTCCTCGGCGCGAAGGGCTAGTATGGTTTCTAGCGTTTCCTTGAGCTCTTTAATGTCATGGTCTAGTACATTAGTTAGCCAGTCAATATTTCGTTGCATGGGCGGGTAAGCCCCTTTCTGTTGGTGGTTTAGTTTAGAAGCTCTGGTAGTAATCTACATCTTCTTTGGTGAGTCCATACTTTGCTAGTAGTTCGTTTTCGGCTTCCTCGAAGGGGTTGCCGGGCATAGATGCCTTGAAGGTGTAGTGCTCCCAGTCGAAATATTCAGTGTTGCCCTCTAGGGTCATGAATCCGGTGCAGGGGTCTTCACCCTCAAGGTATGGCACCATTAGGTTTAGCTTGTAGCTGTACTGTGATTCGTAACCATCATTAACATTGGTATCGCTATCTTCGATAATGAGGCTGAAATCGGCATCAAATTCCCATGCGAGAAGAATCTTACCACCGGCGGCGCGGTATTCCGCCATGCGTTCAGCCTTGGACTTCTCCGTACTCCATAGGGCGCTTTGGAAGGCGTGTACTTCTTCCCAGGTGCGGGTGTATTCGTATTTCTTCTGTGGAATGAACATTATGGGGTTCCTTTCGGGTTAGGGGTTACCCCCCCAGGTCACGGTTAGCAACCGGGGGGTAGATGGGTAGTTAGATGTAGTAGCTTACGGATACCTGGTGGGATTCAATCTGCCCGTTCTTGTCCGCGTGCTGTGAGCGTCCGTCGCAAATCTGTACGTCGTATTCGGTGACACGGCGGTACGGGTGCTCATTGTCGGTTCCGGCGGGTTCGCGGGTTTCCTTAGCCCAGTCTTCGGTTCCTACGTAGCGCCATTCAAAGGTTGCCGGTTCGTAGTGGTCTTCGTCCTTCCAGCACCCCTCATAGGTGGCTTTGGTGGGGTTGAAGCACCAACCCCATTCGTGGGTGCTCCATGACCTAGACGGCTTGTAGTTTCGCGTCTCGATGGGCGTGTCGGTGGTTTGTTGGTTGATGTGGCAATAGTTCGGGATAGATTCACGGGTAATCAGCAAACCGGCAATGAAAATGATGAGAAGTAGAAGGGGGAATCCGAATAGGAAAGCGAACGTGATTTTGTCGCCGGTGTCCATTTCGGGGCTCTGATTCTTGCTCATGCGTGGTGTCCTTTCGTGGCTTCCTATAGGGCGTGGTTCGCGTGGTGGTGGTTGTATACCCTAACCCCGCTACAGTGTGGGTAGCGGGGCGGGTGCTAGGGGTGACTAGTCTTAGAAGTCGCCCTCGTAATCTTCGTCGGTGAGGTATGCGTGGTACTTTGCCGCGATACCTTCCAGCTGTTCCAGCTTTTCGGGGGCAAACTCGGTACGGGTGCGCAGGTCAATAATGGACAGTGCCATGCTACGCTTTGCACCTTCGAGCATGAGGGCGGCAAATTCCTTTGCGCCTTCCTTGTCACCGACAGCCTCCAGGTTTGCGATAGCTTCGTTAGCCTGGCGTGCAAGGTGAAGCATAGTACCTGCAAGGCTGATGTGGTTTACCGACAGGGCGTTGGGGGCGCTCAGGGCGGCGAAACCGAACTCACTAGCGTCGTCCTTAAAGGACTTGTAATCAGCAATCAGAGCCTCGAAAGTAACCGACATGATAAACACCTCTCAGTAGAGAAACAATAAACAAAACCTGTAGCTTTAGGGGTTATCCCCTTGCTACATTTCTATTATGACACACTTATAACCCCCTTGCAACTCAAAAACGTGTGAATTGAGTCACAAAGGGGTTATGGGTATCCCTATTAGGGGTATATGGGCGCTTTAGGGCTTCTTACGAAGCTTAGCAATAACCTTGTAAGCAAGAGCCGATAAACCCCATGACAAGAGCACAATAATGCACAGTCCAGCCGCTACAGGGAAACCATTATCTACGCCCTTATGTGTCAGTACCGAGAGTGATACATAACCAAGGGAAAAAAGGTAGATAGCGTTAATAATAGCCACAATGAAAGCCGTAATTAACGTAACAAGCGCACCAGCAATACCGTCCACCGGTTCACCTTTGTCAATTTCTTCGATAGCTTGCTCAACACCCACCATTATGCTGACAGTAAGGACTTTCCTAAAAATACCAATAACACCAAACACAACAACGGTAACCCATATAGGGGAATCCATGAAGAACTGGACGGGCTGGAAGCTGTTTAGAATATCCACAAACATAATAAGTGTCTACCTTTCAGATAGGGGGGGTACAGCTAACATTATACACGTACCTTTCAAGTGCTTTAAAGGTAGTTGCCCCAGGGGTCGTTCGGGTCTACCCGGTGCGATTCATCATTATCTAGCGCCATTTCGTCTAGGTGTGCCTTGTATGCACTGATTTCACGCATGACCTGTTCCTGTTTGCGGGGGCTAATGACCTGGCTGTTATTCACCTTGTCATTGTCGGTAGGTACAGGGTAGAGCCCCTTGATGTCGCGGTCGGTTATGGGGCGGGTGTCTTCCTTTAGGTCTGGAATGAACGATAGCGGGTCTTCCGGTACGACTGCGCCGCTGTAGTATTCGCACTCTTCATAGGTGAGGGTGCTAATGCTGGGGGTGATTCGTAGCTGATATTCAAGCTTATCTTGCTGGTCGCTTCCAGTACCACCAAAGGTGAAACGTACCCCAATGCGTGCCATGACCTCTGTGATGCTTTCAGGCTCTACAGGTGGGTTCTCTAGGAAGTTGCCGGTAACGTCATAGTCCTGGTTCGACGGGGTATCGGCGGGGCGGCGTGCAATGTCTCCAAGGGTGGCAAAGCCACTCTTAACTACCATTGAACGCAGGGCGGTACTATTCCAGTATGCCAGTAGCTCTAGGAAGTTGTAGACCTGTCCCGCGTTATCGGTCACCATGTCACCGCGCCTATAGATAACGCCTTGGTCAGTGTTAATTTCACACCCATAGGTGCCTTCGATTGCGCCCCCGCCAAACCGGGCGGGAATTAGTAGGCGCACCTTGTCGCCGGGGGTAATATCCCAGCACAGCTTAGGGGTTCCAGCTTGAGCGTAAACGTATTCGGTAGTAGACATGTTACTCTTCTTTCCTTATGGTAGGTGCTAAACCCCCTCTAGGAAGCCCGTAGAGGGGGTTTGTATGCATGTTTTAGACGTTGAACTTTACGTAACCTTCTTCGGGGTCTACGTCCCAGACAGCCGACTTTTCAAACAGGTAGTACTCAGGGATTTCTTCGCCTTCGTAGCGTGCCCTAAGAGCTTCAAAGTCTTCTACATCTTTAGGCTGAGCGTCTACATCGCGGCTACCGTGGTCATTGCCCAGGGTGAGAGTCAGGGTGTGGTCATGGTCATTAAATTCAACACCCTCAACAATAAGTTCACAACAACCAGGGTATTCGTAGTTGCGGTGAGGTGCAACCTCATCAAGTTCCTCGAGGGGCATTTCAAAAGTAAAAGTAGCAAGAGACATAGTATTCAACCTTTCGGTAGATAGATGGTGAACTTATTGCTAGAGGGTTTCCCCCTTGCTTATATAACTATTATGACACGCTCTAACGGCGTATGCAACTTGAAACCATGTGAATTAGCTCACATAAGGGTTAGGGGGTAGGGCGCATAGGGAAAACCTCCTATTGGCGATTTGCCAGGGGTAGGGCTTAGAGTCTACGGATTTAGGTATGTGTGGTTACATCTCCTTGTATCCGAGCGCCTTAATGATTTCAGTGAGCATAACCCACCCCTTCGGGGGTTTGGCACCGGCTGTGGCTGGACATTCCCCGCCGTGTTCACATTCACCAGCACAGTACTGAATATACTCATCCTCGAAAACATTTACAGAGCGGTATGGGTCTTTACGCTCACCTTTAAGGGATAGAACACGCTCAAACTCATACGCCGCAATATGGAACCATTCACCATCAATACCGATTGCAGTATAGGTGTCATCAATCTCGTGTACCTCGTCTACTGGCGCAATGTGCTCTTTTGGAACGAAGTGATTGCTTTCAATGTCGCGGATGGTTTTCGCAATAATGGGCATTGAGTGATTTTCAGGGAAAGCGTATTCTATGTGATAGTGAGACATTGTTTTATCCTTTCGCTAGGGGTTATCCGGGGGGGGTAGTGTCAGAATGGGGTGCGCGCCGTGCCCCTAGTTGGTTATCACTAGGGGCACGGCTACCGGGGTGGCTAGTTGAACTTGAGCATCAGGTTATCCCACTCGGCGGTGAAGCATTCGTGCTTGCGCATGAATCCACTGCACACGTTGGTAAATGCGTTCAGGGCTTCCTCGAGGCGAATCTTCTTCATTTCTTCCTTGTCGGTGATGCCGTGCTGGATATAGGGCATTTCGTCAAAGTCGCCGTTGAAGCTTTCCTTTACGTCTTCGGTTGCTACCTCGCAATAGATAGCGATTCCGTCGGCAAAGGTGGTCAGCTTGCTCATCAGGGCGGAAAATTCCAGGCTACGGTTACCCGCTTCGTCGTTGAAGGTGTCGCCATTGAGCGCTTCCAGGAAGTTGTTGCGGTATGCGTCAATTTCCTTGTTGAGCTGTGCCTTCTGTTCCTGAGTGGCAACCTCTACCATTGCGCGGATTTCAATTTCAAGCTTCTTCATGCCGTACAGGGGTTCAGCGCCGATACGCTCAACGATTGCCGCTACGGTGGTGTTGGTGGTGGACTGCATCATGGTTCTAACCTCTTTCGGTCGGTAGATAGTGGACTAAGCTGTAGGGGTTTTCCCTTGCTTATGTAACTATTATGGCACACCTTTTAGGGGTGTGCAAGTCCAAATCATGCGAAATAGCTCACATACCCCGTAGAAGGCTGAAAATCACGGGGCACATGAGCTAAACACTACAGTAAAGGGGTTATGTGTATTTAGGGGTATTAGGCTAAATCCCAGCAATGGTAACCAAGGTAATTAGGCTAGTAGTGAGTGCGATACCCGCCGCCTGTGCCACGAAAGCCAGAATGTCACGGGGTACCACCTCAAAGCCCCTAATCTCACTAGTAGAGGTCGCAAAAGATGCCAGAATAGCCAGCACTAGGATAAGTGCCAGTAGACCCACATGGGTACCGCTAGTTAGTAGGATTGTAGCAAAACCCCAGGGCACCATACCACCAATTGCTACACAAAAGGCGCTACGGTAGTTCTTCGTATTATTCGACCCGGAGCCCTTTTTGTGGGCGCTTAGGAACAGATGGATAGTACACCCGGTAATAATCAGGGCAGTCAGTAGACCATACCCGGCATACACCTCGGTTGTGTGTTCGGTAATGAGCTTTATGATTTCGTGTGGCATGGTTTATCTCTTTCTGTCATATAGGGGTGGATTGGCTAGAAGCCCTATATAGGGCTCTATGGGCGTTCTAAGGGGGCGCTTTAGGCACTCACGCCTATAATCTATACCCCTAAATACCCTTGAGGGGTGCTAGACGGCTTCCAGGAAGCATTAGGGGGCACCTAAGCCCTTTTACACCTTCCTGTAGTGCCATTAGGTCTACGGTGGCTCTACGGGCTTCCCGTGTCCTTCTAAGGGTATAGGGCAAGTCCTAGCCACTAGATGCAGTAACTAGGACTCATAGGCTCTAGAGCGCCTTACGGAGTGTAGCTAATATCCGCGAAGTGTGCGATTGCATCATTCCCGCTCCAGATAATCTCTTCAATTGCCTCGGCACTAAAGCCTACTGTCTCAAGAGCATCAACTTCCTCAGCGAGAAGACTATGGTTAATATCCAGTTCGTACTCTTCACCGTCAAGCTCAACGGTGAGCGTACCATCTGAATCCAAAGAAACGGGCTCGGGGTCTTCATTGAGCTCATCCATCTTTTCGAGAAGTTCCTCGGGGGCAGTGTAGTCGAGAGAGAGCTCGTAAGAAACAGTGATAGCCATTATATTTAGCCTTTCGGTAGGTAATGAATTGGCTCTAGGGTGGTTCCCCTAACGCCTGATATAACTATTATGCCACACCCCTAACCCCCATGCAAGTCAAAATCATGTGAAATAGAGCACATGGGTTTTAAGGCATGAAGCAAGCCCTAGCTACTAGGTTCAGCAACTAGGGCTTCTAGGGGCTTAGCGCGCCTTACCGACCGCGAGGCGAATCTCTCCAAACTCAACGTAAGCACAGTAGGAACCCCATTCAATGCCTACAATCTTGTTGGTATCACAGTTGATACCATCATTGGTAATAGAATCAAGGGCATCATACTCCTCGGGGTACAGGCGGGTGTTCAGCTTGTACTCTTCACCGTCGAGCTTTACGGTAAGCACGGCACGACCGGAACCACGACCACCGGACAAAACGAAGGAAACAACCTCGGGGGTTAAATCGGATACCTTCACCTTTGCGCTAAGCTCTTCGGGAATGTCGAAGGTGAGAAGGAACTCGGAGTAGGTAATAACGGTAGACATAGTATCCAGCCTTTCGGTAGGTAGATAACGAACTAGTTCTAGAGGTTTTCTCTATCGCTTATATAACTATTATGCCACACCCTAGCCGGGTGTGCAAGTCTAAACTATATGAATTGTGTCACATTATATTTAGAGCTGGATGCACCCCCGCTAGGAAAGCTCTAGCGGGGGTGCATTATAAGGGGCTTAGCCCTTGATGCGGAGGATAGTGTGACGTTCCATCTCGTCGGTCATCAATTCAAAGTCAGTAATCACAGCTTCACTGCGTGCAATTGCGCACCAATAGCTGAAGTACTCGCCAGTGTTGCTTACTTCTACCTTGAGGGTCTTACGGGGGTCGTTGCCCTGGAAGTTAATAAACACCATGTCTTCCTCATCGTCATCGAAGCCGCCAAAATCCCAGGTGCCATACTCGAAGCTAAACTTACCGCTAATTGCTTCATTGTTGATAAAGTTCACTACTTCATCATCGGGCATCAGGAAGTCACAAGCGGAAACCTTGATATCTTCGTAACCGTTCTGGAAGTTAAATACGGTGTTAGCCATGATTAGCACCTTTCGGTAGATAGTGGACTGTTTGAGGGGCTAACCCCTCGGTACACTTCTATTATGACACACCCCTAACCCCTTTGCAAATCTAAATCATGTGAAATAGGTCACATAGGAGTTAGCTATAGAGGGTTGCCCCTTATTATGGGTGAATCACAGGGGAATATATGCAGTTAGCGCCTATTGCTAGAACCAATTATTAAAGAGGGCATCATTCCACTCAAGAGGGTCGAACTCAAGAGGGTCATCTTCCCAGCGGTTGGCATCCCATGACATATACGCACTAAACGCCTTCTTACATGCTTCTAGATGCTCATCACTCAAAGCAACATAGGATACCGGGCTAACAAACCCCAAAATCACTTTAGGCTCGAATACGTCAGAAAAGAAGCCATCTGCGTCATCATAGTATTCTGCCGCGTAAGAGATGTAGTTAGCTTTACGCCCATTGAGTGTTCCGTCGGGGTTGAACTGTTCCGAGTAGAAATGCGGAGGTTCGTCGCTGTTAAAATCTTCATACCAGCGGTCTGTGATGAAACGTGGCTCGCGTGAATCAGTTTCACGCAGTAGCTCATCAACCGGGATTCCAGTATTTCGCGAAACATCATCAATCGTTAGTAGGGCACCACCAAGAAATGCCGGACGATTATACCGGTTGTCTATACGCCCCGCGTGCCATTCCTGCATATAGTAGTTGATGCGTGCGTCAATAATCTCCCGGCTAGGTAGCCGCTCTAGTGGCTTCAAGTCCTGATAGAGAACCCCCTCCCGTTCGGGGTGCGTCCCATCCCAGCTTAAAGCTTCCCCAAGACTACTCAGAGGTGACCCAAGGGTATCTAGTTCCGGGTCTTTAAAGATGGGGCGACCCCTCCTTAGCGTGTCGAACACGAGGTTAGCCACTCGCAATAGGTCTGCGGGTGGGGTGACCGCTTCGGGTGTGACTTCTACCCAGGCAGGCTCTTCCTTATTACTCTTCTTAGTCATGGTATTTATTTCCTTTCAGGCGGGAAATGGTGGATTGTGTGGCTAGGCGGGTTTTCTAGCGCCTATGTAAGCCATTATGTCAGGCTTGACCGGGGGCGTGCAACTCTCAAAGCCAAACACGCCTAATTATACAGGTGCCCCGGTCTATAGGGGTACAGTAACACCCCGCCCTGCATGTCTTACGCTAGGGCGGGGTGTTAGTCATAGGGTTTCCCCTATGGGGTGGTTACTTGATGGTCACCTGGGGGGTGTCGCCAATGCTCAGGGTTACAGCCTGACCATCTTCAATCTTGGTCGGGGTCTTAATTACAATATCGAGCTCGGTGTACTTGGTGAGGGCTTCATCAGTGGAGAGGTTGAGCCACACCTTATCACCGTGGCGGTTACCTTCGTTTACGTAAAGAACGGTGTCGGGGGTGATATTCAGACCCTTGATAACGTGAGAGAAGATGTCGTTAAACTTGCGGCGGGCTTCGGTTTCACTGAAGGCGTTATAGGTTTCGAGAGCGTCCCAGAGGTGTTCGCTTGCGGTGCCAATGACAACAATGTCCTGAATTGCGTAGGTGCTCATGGTTGGTAACCTTTCGGTAGGTAGATAGTGGATTCATTGCTAGGGGCTTCCCTCCTTGCTGTACTTCTATTATGACACACCCCTAACCCCTATGCAAGCCAGAATCACGTGAAATAGCTCACATAGGGGTTATGGGGCGTGTTCCACTATCTTTTATCTACAGGCTTTAGCGTCTCTAGGGCTCTATCAATCTATCGAGCGGTTCGTGGTCTAGGTAAAGCCCCTAGTAGGCGATAACCTCAAGCTTCCTAATAATCATTTGTGCCAGCTCTTCAGATTCGCCGCCCTGCACTTGGTAGGACGTAATATCGGCACCTGTAACCCCAATACCAGCCAGCAGGTACATTACCCGCCAATTTTCCGCCTCCAAGGTTCCATAGATAAGGGCACCATCTTCACCCCTGAAATGAACTTCAAGGCTTGGAATAAGCTCACATTCCATATTTGAGTCATACGCTTGCACTAGGGCAATAGGGTAAACGCTTCCTCTTACTTCTTCTACTGTGATGTATCCGCCTAGGTGGGCGGGTGGTTGCTTCCAGGAAAGATACTCTACAATTTCCTTGCGCTTATCGGGGGCGACACTAAGGGTCAGGTGCGCCTTAATTTCTTCATCTAATTCAATGATGGTAGCTGACATGTTGATTCTTTCTAGGGGTCATGTATTACGGGGGGGCACTCAACCCCCACCCCCGTTCGCTCCAAAGGGGTGGGAGTCTTATAGGTCTTACGGTGCGACTGGGATGGTATAGTTCTGGTACATTGCCGCAAGGCGCTGTTTTACATCATATGGTAGGTAGCGGACTCCTGGCTCTAGGTACTTTTCACATGCATTGCTAATCATGTTGCTAATTTCCCCTGATTGCACATAGGCAAACTCTTTACCGGCGACAACGTTGCCACTCTCAAGATAGGCGCGGCAACGTTCCGCGTAGCGCTGTGCAAAGCCTGCAATAACACGCATCTCAGTGCTAATAGGCATGAGTGCCCGCGTGAAGTCGTTCTGATTCATCTCCGAGGAGGGGAATACTAGGGCGCGCGCGTCCTTTTCGATTGCTTCAAAAAGTTCTGCGGCGGCTTCGAGAATGTGCGACATGGTAAACCTTCCTGTGGGTAATCTCCCCCCCCTATGGTAGGTAGAGTCCATAGGGGGGGTGGTTTGGGGTTGCTTAGTAGATGTATTCCTTAGTGCAACCGATGCGGTTCATGGTCTTAATGAACTGGGTTGCGCCGTCGGTACCCAGCTCGCTTTCGTCATTGCGGGCGTACAGGTGGATTTCTCGACCGGAAATTACAGCCTTGAAGTGCGAGCCGTCAATCTCGAAGAGAAGCGCGTCGTTTTCGACCTTTACATCATCTACGCAGAGAGTGTTATCACGGAACCACTCGTTTTCTACAGCGGCAACCAGTGCCTTTGCCATGCTTTCCAGGGTGGGGGTAGCGCCCTCGACCAGGTTAAAGATGCGGTAGTTAGTCATGAACTATTATGACACAACCATTAAGGGTGCGCAAGTTAAAAACGTGTGAATTAGGTCACATTATATTTGAGATGCGTCATCAACCAATAGGGATACAGAAAACCCCGTATCCAACCCGGCTAGGTTAGATACGGGGCACTAGGTACTACTTCTTGTTAATGGTGATGTAACCCTCTTCCCAATTGACCTTGGGGGTATCGAAAACATCCTGGAAGTTTTCGTAATCTGCAAGTACCTTCACATCAACAGTGCCACGTTCTTCGCCGCACCATACGGTAAAGCGACCCTGCTTGCTGTAGTGGTCACGGCAAATCAGGCTGGGGTAAAGCTTCATGCCTTCCTTGATAGCTTCGATAGCCAGCTCGTGATTCGCAATCTTAAAACGTGCCATGATGGAAACCCTTTCATAAGGTAGATAGTGGAAGTAGCTTTAGGAGTTATCCCCTTGCTACATTTCTATTATGGCACAACAATAACCCCCATGCAAGTTAAAACCGTGTGAATTAGCTCACATGAGGGTTTTGCTTGAAAATAAGCCCCTTACTCTCACGCCGCTCAGCCCAATTCTTCCTATAAGGCGCGTACCTTTCAGCAACTTCAGATAGTGTCTTGCGTGCCGCCTTGCTTGCAACATGCTCAGAGTAGTACCCCAAGTCAGAAATACTAGCCATTTGTTCACGAAGTACAGAAACCTGCGCGCTCGCAAAAATCAGCAAATCCTCAAGGTCACCACTCGACCCATTAGCAACCATCTCAAGATACTTAGCGGACTGTTCGGCAACCTTAGCGAGAGCCTCTGCCTTATTGCGTGACCTAGCCATGTTATCCCGTACAGGTTGCTCTACATAGTCACCAGGCGGGTAAGCGGTCATGCTTACTAGAGTGGCATCCCATTCAATTTTTAGGAAATCCTTCACCACAGAATCAACAGTGCGGGGTGACATGAGGGGTGTAACCTTCTTTCAAAATCAAGGTCTAATAAAACGTGACAGGTAACCACCTGTGCTAGGTGGCACCCACTAGGGGGGCGTTAGAAGCTGGTGGTAATACCGTCTTTCTCATTGAACTTAGCGCTGGCTGGGATGCCAGACTCAAGCATGGTTTGGAAATCGTCTGCAATTTCGCCATCGGCTTCCACAATGGCGTAAATACGGTAGTTAGCGCCGCCTGTCAGAGAGTCTTTATTGCAAATGAAAGCAACGAACGGGGTATGGTTTGCAAAGCCGGGCATATACTTCGTCTCCTCCCATATGTCCAATGCCAGAGTAAAGATGCCGGGCTCCTCCTCAGCTACAGCATGGATAGCTGAAAGCTTAACCTCTTTTAGTGCTTCGATAACAGCATCGCGGTCAAGCTCAACTTTCTCACCCAAGAATGTTCGACCTGACTCGCCAGTTTTAAGGAGAGGGCGACCAAGGAACTTGATGGGATTAAGGGTTGCCTGTGCCATAATGAACGACCTTTCGGTAGGCTTGAAAACTTTCTAAAACTTCGGGTTGCTTTACGCCTATAGTCTAAAACAGATTTAAAATAGTATGCAAGTCGAATATGTGCGAAGTGGGATACCTACCCAAGGATGAATGAGAAGAACACAAGTAGAGCGAACCACATGAGATAATCCTCAGTGCTCATCTTGGAGTATAAGGCGTATAGACTCAGGGCAATAGCGCCAATAAAGAAAAACATGAAGCCCTCCAGGTATTAGATGGAATAGGAATAGTGAACACACTGATTATAACATAAGGCAAAGCCCCTATGTCTTCATTTACAGACAAAGACATAGAGGCTTTCGCAACAGTAAGGTTATGTGTATATTGTTCCCACTAGTTACCTAGCGGGACACTCTTATTGTAGCATGACGAATGACCGGAACGCAAACTGTGAACGTTTACCAAAGTTGAAGATGACGAACACCTAGGTTATGCCAGAATATAAAGCCCCTATGCCTTATTAACAGATAAAGACATAGGGGCTTTTGTGTAAGAACAAACCGTCGAGGTATGTGTACCCCAAGGAAGGGGTACGTAAATATTTTAGCATAGTAAACGGCTGGGACGCAAACCGTGCTACACCTGGTAGTAGGGCGGCTACCATGTGCGGGTGGTAAGGTAGTGATTACCTTTAGGGTGCCATGACCAGCGCAACGATGATAATGACAGTACAGCAAATAATACCGATGAGTATCATGAGGCAACCCACACCCACCATATCATTATCAGAGTCGAAATATTCACCCATTGTGATACCACCCAGTGAGCAAACGACGATACAGGCAACTAGTGCTAGAACTAGAAGTATCCACATGACGTGTTCCCTTTCCCTTTATGGATTAGTAGTGTATGCCCGCTACACGACGGGTAATACGCGGCTTACCTTGTTTATCCTATAACATGCCCATGTTTTGAGCGCTAGTGAAAGCGGAAAAGCCCATCATGAGCCACCCTATAACAGCAACAGTGGTGCTGATAGTTTTCAGCTTATTACCGTTTCGGTCTCGGATACTAGAGCTTTCCAGCGCGATAGCTAGTCCGCTCATTGCTAGTATGAATCCGAACATGGAGATGGTGAATAGCGCCGCTGTACTCATAACTTGCTAATCTTTCCGTTAGTGAATCAAAAATGTATTGGGGTTACACCATTAGAGGTGGGCGTAAGGAAAGCACTAAGAGGTCTTCTCATATGGGGGGTAGGTCTTAACCCGTCCAGACTCAACAGCTTCTACAGGCTCTTCACCTACAAAGCGTTCAAGAACCCAGCAGATAGTCGCGAACACCGTCGCCGCAACAACAGTGTTCGACATGAACCCTAGTATCACAAGTAAACCCAAAGGGAAACTATCATGAACCCCGGCGTTATAAAGAACCACAGCCAAGGTTATTGGAACCCCACCAACCCAAGCAATCATGACATAAAGCACGGAAATAAACCCAAGTGCCGGGTTAATAGCGGTGGCAATAACTCCAATAACTAGCAAAGCCACAGGAAGCACAAGACCGGGTACGAAGAATGAAACCCACGGTGGGGATTCAATCAAGAACCGGAAAGGTGCAAACAAATCTATAAAACCAACAACACCCATAACAGGCACATCCTTTCAATAAGCCAGTAAACAAAACAGGGTGGGAACCCTCAAGGTATCCCACCCCCAATGATACCACGTAGGCGCTCATACAAGCTTTCACTAGCACTAAGCCACTAGCACCACACGGGCGGCAACAGAACCACCACCAGTGGACACAGTGGGCGCTCGCACCCCTAAGAAAGGAAAGAGCCACCACAGGCACTTGCGACCCTTTAGAGGGGCGGTACAGGGCGTATGGCGGCTTCTCTCGCCTAATGTTAAGCACTTATGACTATTTCTGGCTGTTGATTTCGACTACAGTCTCTAGCGCTTCGCGCAACTTGTCGATACGACCACGAACCGTCTTCTCTTCTTCCTCAAACCTGGAAACAATCAGTTCGCTCACTTTACGCTCAAGGTGCTGTAGCCGCCACATGGAACCACTATACCTAGCCTTATTGACTAGAGACTCAATCTCTCGCAACAGCCCAACCATGAACGTGCGGCGTGCCTCAGCGGGGGAAACGCCTGCGTTCGCCACCGCCTCGCTCCACTCAGCTTCCTCAAAGCTTTCAAGCGAATCACGGATACCCCAACCGAACTTACTAATCAGGCTATCCTGCACAGTACCCATGATAGGTACACCTTCCTTCCACAAGAAATAAATAATGGGTGCGAGTACTTGAGTTGGTACTCGCACCCATTATCGCACACAGTGAACCATCCAGGCAACCACCAGTAAGGAACACACCCACCAAGGAATACACCCACTTAGACCCGCACCCACTGAGACGCACACACCTAAACGGGTGCCACCTTTCCAGTACAGGCGGTTACCTAAACCTGGTCAGAGACTCCATAGACTAACCCCTCTTAGCCCCTAGAAGGTGAACCCTAGTTCGCGGTAGAAGACTTTCAGCTGGTCACGCACCCACCGGACATGCCCAAGGCTCTTCTCAATATCGAACAGCAGGTCAGCAGTAGCAGACATCAGCACACCACGACACTTAGCATAATCATCATCCCAACAGTAGCGGTCATCATCAAGTTCCTCACGAACAGGTAGGCACTTAGGCTTACCTTCATCGGCACTGAACATGTCAAGGAAAATCCCCTGCAATGCCTCAGAAAGAGAAACGTCCGCATACTCGCTCAACTCAAGGTAAGAGTCAATATCATTAAGAGAGCCAATAGGTAGAAGCTTCACAGTATCCGCATCAATCCAAAACAGCTCATCACCCACTTTAGCCCGCAGGTTAGCGTAAGAAACAAAACCCCCATTACTGCTAATAATAACACCCGAACAACCATTCACCCTAGTAGACGCACCATAAAGAATAATCTCAGGGTTATAGTTACTACTAACAACCTTAAAGTACTCATACCCGCCCTCTACAGGCGCATCAGCACGCCGGAACTGATAGATACCACCAACCCTAAGCTCAACACCACCAACAACCTTATGGGCATCAATCTTACGACATTCACCCAAAACCGGCTCACTCCAAGGCTTACTCTGATACTTCAACCAACCCGCATGAAAATCCTCAAACGCCTCCAAGCACTCAGCACGCTTCCTAACAACCCACTGGTAATCCCAAACAAGACCAGCATCAACCTTGACCAGACGCTCAAGAACAGCATCAACCGATTCACGGTCAGACAAAGACAAATCCACCCACTCAGACATACACCTACCCAAAGCCGCAAACCCATCACCCGGACAAAACACAGCCTCACTCAAACGCTTCAAATAACGCTCACGGTCAAACCACACCAACGCCTCAGCATCAGACGCATCAACAGCCAACGGAACCACATCATCAGTGACAGGAACACCCGCACGTACCACACCATCACCAGTAACACCAGACACAGCAAAAGACTCACCCTCACGCGAACGCTCCACAATAACAGACCCCACATGCAGAACACCCACACCAGTAGACACAACATCACCAGGGCAAACAGACACAACAGACATGAAAAACAAATCCTTCCAAAAGAACACACCCCCTAACCAACAGGGGGTAACAACAATATAAGATACACCTATCCTACCATAGACAAGCCGCCATGTACAGTACGCGCCGGACACGGGTAACCACAATACCCGAATCCTTGAAAGGTTACAGGAGGGCACAGAAAAGCCCGTAGTACCCACATTAAGTCAAAAGCTGAGCGTGGGCACTACGGGCTACCGCTGAGCAACTAGGGTGCGACTAGAGGCGCTTACCCGCCGGAACTTGACGCCACCTCTAGCGTGATAGTTCATTGACTATTAGGCGCTCGCCGGGACATGTAGCACATACTTCATGTTCGCCCGCAATGCGTTCACCTTACAGTCAGTATCACGCCCCCCGAACACAGAGCTTACCCTGAACCGGGTCAGCGTGCGAACCATCAAAAATGCCAGCAGGCACAAGATGATACATGGGAATGTACTCAACCCACGGCGTGCCACCCGCCGCAACGTCTTCAACTACCGAAACGTCATCCTGCTCAACAGTAGTAGTCTTAGCGACAGTCTCATTGCCGCGCACCTCGCTCCACGTGTAAGCAGTACGAATCTCAGAGGCACTATCCCTACCAGGGCGCTTATGCTCAACCACCGAAACTGTAACCCAGCCTGAAGAACCAACCACACCAAGAACGCCGCCCAACAGACGCACACCTAAAAGCCACCACCTCAAACGCCACCGCAACCACAAGGCAACCAACAGCCCACCAAACCAACGACACATACGGCTCAATCATAAACATCAAATCCTCTCAGGGTACACCCCCGCAATACTAACAATAAGATACCCCCATCCTACCACAGGCGACACAGACAGCACATATAGACACAAGCAACACCCCCCCCAAAAAAAGACCCCCCCCTAGCGGCGGATAACCACTAGGGGGTGTTCAATACACGTACAAGCAACTAGTAAGCGCTCGCGGGGGGGTGACCTGAACTGCGTCTAGGCGTTACACGACAGTAACAACTATATGGCTAGTCATTGAGTGCACCCGGTGCCTCTTCAGCCTCTTTGAGTTCAGCGCGTTCTCCGTCGCTAAGAATACTACCGGTTACTTCGGTAGGTTCAGGTACTTTACTGCCTTCGGCTTCGATGCTTTCGGTGGTTCCTGTAGCCGCCCCGATGGGTACTTCTTCCTTCACAGTTAGGCGCTCGCGTTCCTACTTATTATGACCAACCAAACATTAACCTCAGAACAACTGGCAATGCCACCACAATAGACAGAACACCCGGAACTAAAAACAAGCACGCCATATGCACCCCATCACGCGAAATAAGCTTCTTATCACCCGCCCTCCAAAAGAACCAAGCCCCAAAACAAGTGAACAACGCGCCACTGAAAAACACGTAAAGAATCTCACCAGTCGTAGCAAACACAGATACGCCTCCAGCCGTCAATTGAACAGTACATAACCCACATTATACCTAAAATAACCCCACCCACATACCCTAAACAGGAGTAAGGTGCCCCACCAACCCAAAAACAACCCCTACAGGTTGATTATAGACCCCAAAAATGAAGAAAATGCACCACAGTGCATAACGCCCTGACAAGGCAAAAGGCTACTTTCCACACAGGGCTAGATACCAAAAAAACCACCCAAAACCATTATACCAAAAAACACCCCCAAAAAACAGCCAAAAACAAGAAAAACCACCCCAAAAAACAAAACAAAACAGAGAATAAACACCACCACCCCACCTACTACCACCCCGCTCTACCTTCCACCCTTCGCTTCCTCTTTCCCGCCCCCCTTTCCTTCCCCTTCTACCCGCCCTTCTTCTACCCCTTATTACCCCGTGCCCTGTCTAGCCTTCTTTACCTTTACTCTGTTCCGTGTGTTACCCCCCGTGTGTTCTGTCTAGCTGTTCTCTGTGTGTCTATTGTGTGTCTGTTGTGTTGTTTCTGTCTAGCTGTGTTGTTGGTGTGTTCTGTCTAGCTTTTGTTCCCTCTGTTCCCCTGTGCCCTTGTTGTGTTCTTGTGTTCCTGTGTTTTGTCTCTTGTGTGTCTATTGTGTCTGTGTTTGTGGTCTTCTTTGTTCTGTGTCTTATGTGTTGTTCCCCTGTATGTGTCTGTTGTGTGTGTCTTGTGTGTTGTTCTCCTTGGGTCTGTTGCTTGTGTGCCTGTTACTCTTATGTGTCTATTGTGTGTCTGTGTATATTGTCTGCATGTATCTATATGTGTCTGCCTGTGTGCGCTCTCCTGTATGTATGTATCCTGTGTGGCTGTGTATGTTCTTCTCTGTGTTCTGTATGTGTGCTGTGTACTGTTGTGTTGCGTGTTACCCGTTTGTTGTGGCGTTTATCATGGTGGTGTGATGGGCGCTTGTTTTTTGGGTTTGGTGGTTTGTGTTTTTTGGTGGGTGTGGCGTGTTGGAAAATTTTTGTTATTTTTATTCGGGTTTTGTGCTGGGGGTCGTCTTTTATTAGCCCTTTGCTATGGGTATTTTTTTTGATTGCTGTTCTGGGGGTTGTGTTCCGCTCGGAATTTTGTAGAAGATATAACACACTAAAATTATGTTTATGTCACACTTTTGTGATTGCGGGAAAGGGCTTTAAGTATGGCTGTAGATAGCACTGTTATTGGTGTTGTTGAGACGTGGGTTCCTGGCACTCTAACAGCCCCGCCGATAGGTGATACGCTACCTGATGGTGGTGTACTTTATACCCCTGTTGGTCATAATCCCCCGTCTGCTAGTGGTTTGACTATGCCTGGTTTTGTGCAGTGTGGTTGGCAGTCTTCTGCTTGGGGTGTTAGTGGTAGGGGGTTTATTGCTTCTAATGTTGAGGAGGCGTGGGGGTATGGTCATTCTTTTACACCCCCTGTGGAGCCTTCTATGGGTTCTTTTGGTGTTGGGGTGGGTGATTATACCTCTAGTGTATTTGAGTGCCCCTATGAGGCTTCTGTGGGTTTTGTTGATTCTTTTGGTGTGTCCGGGTCTGTTTCTAGTGTTTGGGATGGGTTTTTGGTGTCTGTGGGTGGTGTGTGTTCTGGTGGTGGTGTGGTGTCTGTGTCTGAGGGTGTGTCTTTGTCTTTTGTGGAGGAGTGTGGTGGTGTTTTGGGGTGTGTTTCTGGTGGTGGTTTGTCTGTTGTTGGTGGTGTTGGTGTTCCTTTGTGGGAGGGTTTTGTTGGTGATTTTTCGGGGTTGAGTGTTTCGTCTGTGGGGTTTGGTGCTTTGCCTTTTGGTGGTGGGGGTTCTGGTTGGCGTGGTGTTGGTGATGCTTTGGTGGGTTGTTTTCCTTTGAGTGTTGGTGTGGGTTCGGGTATTTCTAGTGGTGTTTCTGGTAGTTCTGGTGGTGTGTCTTTGGTGGGTGTTCCTGTGGTGTCTGGTGTGTCTGGTTTTGGTGGTTTGTCTGTGTCTTGGGGTTTGTCTTCGGCTTCTTTGGGTGTTTTGTCTGTTGGTGGTGGGGGTTCTGGTTGGCGTGGTGTTTTGGGTGTTTCGGGTTTGGGTGCTGGTGGTTTTGTTCCTGGTGTTGTTGGTGTTTCTGGTGGTGTTGGTGTTGGGTCTGAGGTTGTTGTTGATGGTGTGACACATAGGGGTTTGGTGTTTGGTTCGCGTTTGGCTCCTGCTGGTTTTGTTGATGTGGCGGGTTCTGTTGGGGTTGGTGTGTCTGGGTCTGTTGATGGTGTTGCATTGGTTGATGTGCCTGATGTTGAGTTTGGTTCTGTTGGTGGTTTGGGTGGTGTTTCGCCGGTTGAGGCTAGGGTTGCTGGTTTGGGTCGTTTCGCCGGTTGGTGGCTTGTCCGTAATTGGGTTGATAGTGTTGTTGGTGGTGTTGGTCGTGCCTGTTGGGGTGATGTTGTAGGTACTATTTCTGCTGGTTCTGGTTCGGGTTCTAGTTCTGGTTCTGATATTGTGCCTGGTTTGGGTTTGGGTTTTATTGGTGGTAGTGAGGGTTATGGTTCGCCGGTTGGTGTTGTGAATGGTGGTGGTGGTTCTGCTGGTTTGTTTGGTGGTTCTGCTGGTGTTGGCGAGGGGTTTGTTGGTGGTGTTGTTGATGTTCCGGTGGGTTCGCCGGTTGCGGGCTTAGGTGTTGATTTGGTGGATGTTGCCGGTGTTGTGTCTGACCTATTGTAGGGTTTAGTGTCTGGTTTGGTGTGGTGTTTTGTTTGGTGTTTTGGGTGTTAGTAAACCCCCGGTTTCCTGCGTGTGCGGGTTGCCGGGGGTTTTGCTGTATATGCGACGTGGTGTTGGTGGTGTTTACTTATTCCCTGTTTTCAAGTGCAACAGAGACGCTTTCATATGGACTGTTGGGGTAGTCTTCGTATTCGTGTTCTGGTGGCTCGGACATGGCGATGTTGTTTCTCCAAGCTATCCAGTCCCATTCTTCTTCGTTGGTTTGCCAGTCTGGTTCTCCTGGGTTCCATTCGTCGTCGTTGCCTATGGCATCGGTAGGGTCGTAGCTACAGTTGGTGTGGTAGAAGCTCATGGTGGGTGTTCCTTCCTTAGTGCGGGATACGCGATTTCTGTATTGAAAAGGTAGCATGAAGCCCCGGTAACCTGTGTTTTGTTTGGGTTGCCGGGGCTTATTGTGTTGGGGTTACTTACCCCGTTTTGGGTGGATGAGGATTTCGATTCGGTTGCCCCAGTCTGTCCAGATGGGGCAACCTACGGGGTAGGTTTTACCGTCTAGCTTGAGCCATTCTTTCATGGTTAGCCCACCCCAGTCACCTGCTAGGTAGGTTGCCATTGAAGCACCTGCCGGGTTTTTACCTTCGGGGTCGTTGGTAAATGTTGCGTCAATTCCGATTTCGTGGGGGTCGTCTTCGTCACCGGAGTTCACCCATACGTTGAGGTGCGCGTACATATTGTAGGGGGTGCCGGTTGCTTTCTGGTGCTTGCCTGCGTGGAACGCCATGAGGTGCATCAGATGCTTAGCTGTTTCTTGACCCGGTTTAGCTTTGACGATTTTTCGTTGGGGTTCGTCTAGGGTGAAGGCTCCTGGGAGTGCTACCCAGCCTGATTTGCGGAACCTGTTGTCCCACATGATAGCGTGCTCCACACAGGGGTAGCCTTCAGCTTCAGTAACCATCTTCGCCTTGTAATTCCATTTATCGTCATCCCAGAACATATACCCGTTTAGGATGTCATCTTCGTAAGACTTCATTTTTGATTTCCTTGGTTGCGTGTTTTGGGGTACCGGTGTGGCACCTGTAGGTATAGGTTACCACACCGGCTAGGGGTATGCAAACTATTCGATGTAGGGGATGATGGTGTAGTCTTCGGGGTCGGGTTCGTACCATTCGGATTGTTCGAGTTTTTTGATGACGTTGTTCAGCATTGTGGTGAGTTGTTTTTGTTGTTTGGGTGTTAGGTTTTTGCTGTTTGGGGTTTGGGGGTCGGTGCTGTTGGTGAGGTGTTTTAGCTCTTCTGCGTAGTCGATGGTGTAGTCGATGATGAGGTCGTAGGAGACTCCCCATGCGTAGCCGTCACTGTAGTCGGTGCTGATTTGTTCCCAGTATGTGTCGGTTAGGTAGTCGGTGGTTAGGGTGGTTTCCCAGTCATTATTCTTGACTGCTTTTTGTTTTAGGGCGTTCCAGTGGGGGTGGTTGATGATGGTTTTTAGGGCTTTTGCCGCGTCGTGGGGTACACATTCTGTGTTGTTGTTGTTTAGGTAGAATGTGTGTGTGGGGGTTAGGTTGGTGGTGTTTGTGTTGATTTCTTTTTGTAGTTGGGGTGTTAGGTGTATGCGTTTTTGGGTGGGGGTGGTTTGTGATTGTACTAGGGTTACGTCTGGTGTGATTGTTTCGATGGTTTGCCAGATGTTGATGTCTTCGTTGGTGTTCTTGCTGATGATGGTGTATTCGGGTTTGTTGGTGGTGGCTTTTATGGTGTTGGTTTTGGTGGTGTTGAGGTCGATGATTTTGGGTGTTCGGGTGTTGTGTACTGGTGTGGTGGTGGTTAGGGTTCCGTTGAGTAGGGTTCCGGTGATGGTTTGGGGTGCTGTTTCACTGTTGGTGGTGTGTTTGCGTTCGGCGGTGATGGTGTTGCCTTCGGTGTGGGTTACTTTGTATAGGGATTTTTCGTTGTTGTTTTGTAGGATGAAGGCTTCGCCTACGGTTAGGGTGTGGGGTGCTAGGGGGATTCGCATGGTGTTTTACTCTCCGTGTTTTTGGTGTTGGTGGTTTAGTGTGGCGTTTAGGGCACCCCTTTTACTGATTGTTCAGGGGCGCCCTTTGCCGTTATGTTATGGGGTTATTTACCTTGTTTGGGGTTGATTAGGATTTCGATGTCTTTGTGCCAGTCGCTCCAGATAGGGGTTCCGATGGGGTAGGTTTTACCGTCCATCTTGAGCCATTCTTCAGTACTGAGTTCCCAAGGTTCATCTAGGCAGGTGGTCATTGATACACCAATCTTGTGTTTACCTTCGGGGTCACTAGTGAAGGTGGTATTGATTTCGACTACACCAATGCCGTCTTCATCTTTGGTGTTTACCGATACATTGAGGTGCGCGTACATTTTGTAGGGGGTGCCAGTTTCCCTCTTGTGCTTGCCCGCAAGGAACCTGATGAGGTGCACTAGGTGTTTGGTGGTTTCAGTACCCGGTTTAACCTCAACGATTTCTCGCTGTGGGTCGTCTAGGGTGAAGGTTCCTGGGAGTGCTACCCAGCCTGCTTTGCGGAGTTCATTCTCGCGCTTAGCGATTTTATCGGCTGTCCAGTAGTACCTACTGGGGGTATCAAACGAGTTGTGAAAGATGTAGCGGTTGTTGATGTTTCCGTAAGATAGGCTCTTGGGTTTTGTCATGTTTTACTCCTTGGTGGGGTGCACCTGTTGGGTTATTTGTTTTAGGGTTTAACCCTTTTTATTGGGTTCACCGTATAGGGTTTCCGCTAGGGTGTCGAGGTATTCGATTACTAGTAGTGATTTAATAATTTCCTGGTGTGTGTTGTACACGTTTTCCTGAAGTTTCGCGTGCAATTTTTCAGGGAATGATGTGCTGTAGATTCGGGGGTAGGCGATGTTGAAAGGCTGGTTTTCCCAGGGGAAGCTTTCGTGGTATGCCTCTTTGATTGCTTTGCAGAACTTCTTGCGGTGTTCTTCGGTTTCTAGATAGGTGGCGTTCTCGATTGCTACCTCCGTGTATTTGGCGGCATACTTTTTGCGCCCCTCTCGAATATCACATGCCGCATCATGAAGCTTGCGTTCCGCTTCTTCTAGTAGGCTCTTTATCTTTTCCAGCTCTTCTTCACACTTAGCTGGGTGTAGGCTTAGGGTCAGCTTGTCGGGGTGGTTGAGCATCCATGAGGTGCTGTTGGGGTTGTTAGCTTTAGACGGCTGGGCGGGCTTGTAAGCTCCCGGCAGTAGGGTTTGAATTTTGGTGTATCCTTCAATGAGTTCATCCCGTCCGCGTTCCATATCGAACAACTCTTCAATATCTACATTTTCCGACTTCTTGATGTGGTCAAAGCCGCCGATAAGCTCAATGGGGTACCCACCTTCTGCATTAATATACTGTTCCGCGCCTTCCTTGCCGAGGATGTGCATTGAGGTGAGGACACCTCGTAGGGTGCGCATTGTGCGGGTGACTTTATAGAAGTGGTCATCGGTGATGATGATGTCGCCGGGCTCAAGGTTATTCAGCATGGGTTGGTTTTCCTATTCTGTAGTGCTTGTGCACCCCGGCGGGGCGGCATGGTTTGGGGTGGTTTATGCCGCCCCGCCGGGGCGTTTCTTAGCGGGTTTGGTTTGCAGGTTTACTTAAAGTACCTGATGACGGAAGTCTGAATGTCTTTCAGGTGTTCCGGGTGTACGTGTAGTACATTATCGTCGGTGAGGTAGGGTAGTTTACCTTCGTGCTGGTCAAGAACCATCTTCAGCTCGCCGGGGTCGTACCGAACTGACGCTACTGTACCGTCGGTTTGCAGGTAATGTACGCGGGTTGCGCTCTGTGTATTGTATGATGTGGTTCTTTCGGTTACGATGGTTTCAAACTGGATTTTGATGACGGTGTAGTTATTCATGTTTTGAATATCTTTCTGTCTTAGGGGTGGGTTAGATTAGGCTTACGTTACCGGTATGGATATTTTTCCAATGGTCTTTGCTTAGCTGGATTTCGTCACGCCCATTATTCCCCGCCTTAACAAGGTAGGGGGTGTCGGTGTTTTTGAAGACAATTTTTACAGTGGGCAGGTCGTATTCTGGGCTCATCCCTGAGTATCCATAGGTTTTGTAGCAGGGGTTATTCTCAGCGTCTACGAAGTGTACGACTAGCATACGTGCCAACTGTGGGCCTCCGCCCATTGGTCTACGTACACGGGTTTCTAGTGTTAGTGCCAGGATGGGATAATATTCCTGTTGGCTAAACATTGTTACTGTTCGCTTTCGGTGTTGCTATTCTTTGCTTCTTCGTCCCAACTATCAAACTCCTTAACAAGGTATTCCATGTAGGCTTTAGTGTCTTCATCTAGCGTCTCTGCATAATCCGCTCCGAAGAGGTATCCGATGGGGTTTTCAATGAGCTTGCCGTTGAGGTAGTTCTTGCCGTTGGTTGGGGTGTTCACTTGTTGGGTGTCCTTATCTGTAGGGGTTTACCAAGTACTGTTATAATTGTAGCACACTTTTTTATTTGCCGCTATGTTGGTGGTGGGCGCGGCTCTGATTTTGCGGGGTTGCGCCTGTTTTATACCTTGTTTTTGTTGATTCTTTTTGGAGGTTCTGGTTTTGGCTGGTTCTGCTGTTTCTAAGCCTGTTATTGGTGCTATTGCTGGTGTTGGTGCTGGCTTGTTGCCGGGGGCGTTCCCTTCTGGTGTTGGTTTGTCTCATGTGACGGAGGGGTTTGTTTGGCCTCATGGTGGCACGTCGGTTCTTGAGCGTGGTGTTGGTGTGAGGGATTTTTCGGATATTCCTAAGCCGTTTAGGTCGTTTGAATCTGAATGTTCGGGTTATGTGTGGGATGCCTCTGTGTCGGGCTGGTCTGGTTCTGTGTTTACTCATGGTGGTTTTTCATTTGGTGTTACGCCGCGTGCTCGTTGGTCTTTTGGTGGTTCGGTTGATTTGAACGCTGTTGCTGATGGGTTTAGGGTTCCTGTTGGTGGTGTTGGTGCCCGTGCTTTGGGTGAGTCTGCGGGGGTTGAGGATTTGGTTTTGGGTGGTCTTGTTGCGCCGCCTGGTTCCGGTTCTGGTTCTTTGGGGTTACCTGTTGGTGTTGGTGTTTCTGATTTGTCTTCTTTTAGGTTTGATTATGATGGGAGGGGCGGCGTTATGTCGTCTGTTGAAGTTTCTAATGTTTTGGCTGTTGAGCAGTCTTCTTATTGGTTGAGTCGTGTTGGTGGTGTTGATGTTGTGTCGCCGCCGCTGGTTGGCGAGTCGCCTGATGTTGTTGAGGCTAGGGTGAAGCGTTTGCGTTCTAAGGAGCGTGCTGATGGTGGTGTTCGTCCTCGCCTTATGGGTGTTCGCCGTGAGGTTGAGATTATGAGCTTTATCGGTATTTTTGGTTGGGTTGATGTTAGGGCTACTATGCTTTTGCTTGGTGTGTCTACTCGTGTTACGGCTTTGAAGTATTTGAAGGGTTTGCAGTCTAGGGGCTGTATTGAGGCTGTTGATGTTGCGGGTGCTGGTGGTCACCGTGTTTGGGTGGGTACTCGTGTTGGGCTTGATGAGTTTGGTGTTGGTGGCGGCGCGTTTAAGCGTTCATCTTTGGGCAATATGGAGTTTCCGCATAGGGTTCTTGTTACATATGTTGGTGCCTTGTTGTGGTGCGGGTCTACTGACGTATTGAATCTTGGTACTGGTGTTTGGGGTGGTCGTTCTTCAGGTGGTTCTGCTCTTCGTGGGTTTAACGTTGTGTCTGACCGTCAGATTAATGGTTCTTTGCAGGGTCTTTTGAGGGGTAATAATGCGCTTGAGATGCGTGATTATCTGATTGCTGAGCGTGCTAGGATTTTGCGTGAGTGGCGTGCTGGTGGTGGTAGTGGTGTTGGCCCTGAGTGTTTTGGTGGTAATGAGTGGATGTGGGCTGTTTTGTCGGCGGCTTCTACAGCGACTTTCCATGTGCCGGATATTGTGGCTATTTTGCCGCGTGGTGAGAATGGTGAGGCGCGTAGTATTGCGGTTGAGGTTGAGCGTGGTTCCTCTAAGTCTAGGGGTAAGCTGGTTGAGATTTTGGAGCAGTACCGTGATGACCGTTCAGTGTTCAGTAAGGTGGTTTGGTTGTGCACATCGGACACTATGGTTCGCCGCGTGAATAAGTGGGCTACTGAGGAGGGGGTTTCTGACCGTATTGTTGCTTACAGGTTGGAACGTCCTGAAGGTGGCGTGTTTGAGAATACGGAATCTGTTTTTAGTTTCTAGTGTGTCGTGACAAAAAAAGGGGGAACCTTTAGCTTGATTGTGCTGAAGGTTCCCCTTTTTACGTATGCTGGGCTACGTGGCTGGTGCTCGACTTCCTGCCTGTAGGTTCCGTTGTTCTAGTTGTGTATATTTTGTCTTTACTTCTGTATGGTGTCCACCTTTCCTAATATATTCCAGTATGTGTGTTGAATCCTTATATAGCTCTCTAAAGGCAAGGTTTTTCATAGCCCACTTACTAGTAATAAGCTTGCTTTTAGGGGCTATATGGTGGCTTCTTGGGCTATCTGTGGCATGTTATGTGGCTATTACTCTCGCGGACTGTAAAGCCATAAGGTTATAACAACAAAAACCCCTCAAGATGATTCTCTTGAGGGGTTTTTGTTATGCAGTTTACGCTACTCTACCACAGGTCTTCTTCCTTCTTGTTCGGGTCATAGTTGTGCTCAATTCCGTTCGACTTTTCAAGCTGGATAAGTTGCCAGAACCTATTGGGGTCGGGGCTGTGCTTCAACGCCGCTTCGACGTAGCAAGGCCCACCTTCGCGGCAAAGTTCCACTAGGCGACTACTCATGTCTTCACCTGTTGCTTGTAGAGACTGACGGATATGTCGGAAGTCGCCTTCTTGAATTGCCTGAATGAGGGACTGGTCAGACTGCTTGATGACAAGAACTTCGTGTACAGCTATCTTTTCGCCGTCGATTCGGTCTACTAGAGCCTGCGTGACAAAGACTCGACCAGAGGCGGCAATTGAACGTAGAACGTCTTCACGGGTGTTCGCACCGGTGTCTGCGGCACTCATAAGGCGCTGGATAATACCCGCTGTATCTTCGGCGTGTACTGTGGTCAAGGTCAGGTGACCGGTGGTTGCGGCAGTTAGAGCGGCTTGCATTTCAACTGACTTCCTAACCTCACCAATAAGGATGATGTTAGGTTGCTGTCGCATAGCTGATGAGATAGCGTTATCGAATGAGTATGTGTCACGTCCTACTTCACGCTGGATGAAGAGTGAGCCGTTTGCCTTCTCATTGTTATTGTCGAACAGGTACTCAATTGGGCGTTCAATGGTGATGATTGTCGGCCCTGTTGGGTTGCCGTTAGCGTCGGGTCGATGTACTTCCCTTGATGCGTAGAGTAGTAGCGACGCGATACTGGTTGTTTTACCTGAACCGGTTGGTCCCGAGAATACGATAAGTCCGCCGGATTGGTGCATTGCTTTAAGTACTACGTCAGGTAGCCCGTAATACTTTGGATGGTACAGGTTTCCGGCTAGGATACGGAATGACAGTACCGCGTTACCGAATCCGGGGCTTGCCGCGCTGACGTTGAGACGTGTCCTTCGACCGGCATGTTCGTATAGGGGTAGCGTATATGAGGTATCAAGCTCTTTCTGTGAGGTGAAGATGTCTTGTTCACCTGTTGGGATGATTACCTTCATCATACGGTTAATTTCGGTTCGGTCTGGGATTTTGAACCCGTCGTAGATGTTGTTTCCGCCTTTGATTTTGAAGCGGATAGGTGTATCTGGGGTGATGTATACGTCTGTTGCGCCCCTGTTGATTGCTTCCGTTAGGATTGCGCAGATTGGGAAGCCGGGCGGTTCGTCGCGGGCTTCGGGCACTGAGTATCGTAGCGGGTTGCCGTCACCTAGACTTGTCTTGATGGTACGTGCTTGTGACGTGTCTACTTTGGGTGTTTCAGTCTTTTCTGGTTTTTCTTGGCTTCGGTTTGCGTTGGCGGCGGCGCTGATTGCTGATTCAATGATTTCATTGAGTTCTTCAGCTGTGAGGGTGGTGCCTTCTTTTTCTTTGGTGGCTGGCTGTTCGTTGGGGGTTACTTCCGCGTGGGCGGCTACTTCTTCGTTGATTCGGTTGAGTCGTTTGCGTGTTTCAGCAACGTTGTTGGGTCGCTTTGTTGCTTTGCGCATTTGGTTGAGTGAAAGCCCAGCGGTAGTGGTCATTGCGTCTGTGTTTCCTTTACTGGTTGTTTGGGGTCTTTTTTAGGCTGTGTAACCTATAGCTTGCTGACCGTGTTTTGCCTTTGTGTTTCGGGGGTGACCGCCTTATGTCACACATGCTACAATGAGTTTGTTATTAATTTTGTTATGAAAGGTTCTATTTTGAAGTTTTTCCGACGTGAAGCTAAGGTTGAGCCGCCTACCGAGCTTGAACCGATGCTTGTTTTGGAGCAGAAGCTTACGCTTGCTGATGCTTTGCTTACTTATTACGACACGGGGTGCCCTGAAAGTTTGAGGAGTGCTCTTATTAAGGCTAGGGGTGCACAGAAACGTGAGGGTGCTGACCTGATGTTTACCTCTGACTTGGTGAAGATTAGGCGGGAGACGTTGGCGGCGGCTAAGGTGTACTACGTTGGGCGGGGTTTACCGTCTGATAGTAGGCTAGAGAAAATTATTACTTTTGAAAGGGCTTTTGAACGCATGAGCAGTGTAGGTATGGAAAACGAAGAAGAGATTGCTAAGGGTCTGAAACTGATTGCTGAGACACGTGAAGCTTTGGGTGATTCGGCACCTAATATCATTGACTATCTAGATGATATTGCCATGTTGGAGGCTAAGGTTAAGCGTCTAGAGTCAGAGATTGAAGCTGGCCTGAAGGGTCAGAGTAGTTGGCGTAAGAAGGGTGATGCTGAAGAGGTTGCCGCCCGCAATGAGGAGCTGGCTATCGAGCTTATTGACGCTGAAAACTCTCTGAGGGTTAGCCGTAAGTTCCTGAAGGATACGGAGGCGGCTTTTAAGAGCAATCTTAGTATCTTGAAGGAAGCTGAGCGTGGGGTGCGTCGCCTAGGTGATTTGCATACTTCACAGAAACAGCAAGAACTGGTGAATAGCTTGAAGGACAAGCTTAGCGACGTGACTACCGGCTCCGCGTTCGATAAACTTGCCGAGGAAGCCGAGGCTCGTTTGCAGGGTATGCGGGAAGTTCAAGAGGGTAGTAACGACTATGAGTTTACCCGCTTGACGGCACAGGAACGCCTGGAAGCTCTACGTAAAGAGAAAGGGCTGTAGTTCTTTTGAGTACCGCAAATACTGGGCAAGGAATAATTGAGCGTGTAGCTAACTCGCCGTACATGGGTGCCGCTCGTGTCTTGGGTTATGACCATAAACAGCGTGACTGGATTAAAGCTATTCAGGACGCTAAGGATGCTGAAGAGGCGCGGGTAGCCCGCCAAGAGCTAGGTAAATCAGCACTCAAGGTACTAGGTGTTCTAGTTATTATTGGTGCGATTATCGGTCTTATCATTGCGGCTATCTACGGGCTTTCCCAAGTGCCGTGGGGTGACTTGCTCCCTAAATCGACACCAGCAAGTACAACTAGTTCGAGTAGCAGTACAAGCCCTTTCTCCTCCAGGGCAATGCAACTGTTTATGGTAGTTAGCCTCTTGATAGTTCTTTTTGGCATGTTCCATGCCGTAAAAGCTCAAAACATAAGGCTAATTATCCCACTTATCGTCGTTCTGTCATTGCTTGGAGCTGTATTTTACGCAATGAACAACCTGCCCGCACCACCGAGTAAAAGCTCAAATAGCATATCCTCCGTTGGGGCAATAGAATAAGGGGTCTAACTCTTATGACTAAGGTCTATACCAAAGAGCATAATGCGGCGATGCAGATAAAAGAATCACCGTATGCGGGCTCAGCCCGTATCTTGGGTTACGATAAGTTGCAGTGTGATTGGGTTGAAGGTATCCAGAAAGCACAGGATGCTGAGAAGTCACGGTGAAAACGTCGAGAGCTGGGTAAAACTATTGCCGTTATTATTGGTATCTGTTTCACTCTTGGGTTGCTTGGCGGCGCACTTTATGGTGTTACACAGCATGTACTACCTAAGCACACAGCGTCAGCACCTGCAAATCAAGTAACCTCTTCGCCTAGCCCCACGCCTTCTACTCCTAGTTCTTCCCCTTCTGATAAATGCACTACTGTCATTGGGTCATACAGTGTTAGCACAGGCATCTGCAAGGATAGTAAAACCGAAAAAACAGGCGAGGTTCAGAAAGTTCTTAAAATCCTTATAAGTTTTATTGTTTTAATATTTCTGGGGCTTGGCTTTCTTCTTGTTGTTACGCGCCTGTAAAGTTGCGGATATGATTCTCATGTAAAATGATTGTTTATCCGTTAGGTGGGTGTTTGAGGTGAATAGTTCTCAAATGCTAGGTGAGGTGAAGCGCTGGGCTTGCATGGTTGGCGCTTCACTTATGCTGATTATCGCCCCTGGAATCATGTTTCTTGGATTTATTGTTGGGCAGTTGGGTGATGTTAAGTTCTGGAATGGTAGCGGAACTATTTTTATTTTGCTACTTGTAATATCAGCTATCTGCTTGTTTATCGGCTGGGTGATACCTGAGTCACCGCAGGTGGTGGAAAATACGGCTCCTAGCAATTCTTGGGATGATGAGGTAACGGTTCCTCTAGTCTGAAAGTGCATTAAGGCGGGAAGTGACTTGTTTTTACAGGTCGCTTCCCGCCTTAATTTTTTGGTGCTGATTTTATAGGTAGTCAGCTTCAAAAGCTTCAGCTGTTTCCGCATCAAATAGCGGGTAGTCGGTACCCCTAATGATGTCGTATAGTAGCACTTCCATACCTTCGCGGTATCCGTCGTTTTCTAGTAGGTAGTCGAATCCTCCGGGTAGGCGCGGGTTGGTTGCGTCTAGTACTTTCCTGTGTAGGTATGGTACGCCTGTGAGCACTTCGATTCCTGCGGCGCAGTAGTCTTGCACTCCGGGGAGTGATACTGCTGAACCTGCTTTGACGGTATCTTCGTCTTCTACGCCGTTTACGAATACACTGATGCGGCGCGGGTCCATTCCTCCGCCGTGCCGTCCTGAGCCTAGACCGTACACAAACTGTCGTTTCATGGTAATTAGCGGCTTGAAGTGTGGCTGTGTCACGTAGTACAGTTTGTGGGTTAGGGGGTATGCACATTCTTTCATGTAGGGGTCGTTGAGTAGTACTGATGTGTCGATGATGACAATATCGTAGTGTTCGCGGATTGCCTGGATGATGGTGCGGTAGAATGGTGGGCGTAGGTCGTTGAGGTCGGTTGGGTTTTCGGGTGCTAGTAGTGTGTCTACTCCTACTCGGGTGTTGTGGTTGATGTTGTCGTTGATGATACGCCAGTCTTCGGCGGGGTCTTCGCCTAGTATGCGGTATTCTGAGCGGAAGTCGTCAAAGATGCCTACTACGGTTTTTGCTTGGTTGCCTGTGTCGTATCCTACTTGTCCGTCTTGTAGGTCGAGGTCGATGACGATGATTTTTAGTGGGGTTTTGGCGCGTCCTTCTTCTACGGCTTTTTGGCTGTATTTGGCTAGGGCGTTTGCTAGTCCTAGTGAGGTTGTGGTTTTACCTGTTCCACCTTTTTTGGAGGTGATGGTGATACAGCGCCCGATGTATGGTGACCCGTTGATGTGTTGTTCGTCGGGGCTTACTTCGCCTTGGATGGATGCTAGTTCTGTGTCTGTGCGGTAGACTAGTAGCCCTTGGAAGGCGAGGAAAGCGTCGTTCTTTTCGGGTGCTCGGTCGATGTATTCTAGGATAGCTTTGTAGAAGTTGCTGGCGATGACGTGTCCGGGGTAGAAGTCCCATTCCGCTTCGGGGTTTTCTTTGTCGTAGGTTGTCCATTCGATTGGGTATGGGTATACGCCGAGGTCTACTTGTGCGTTGATGAGGTAGTCGGACAGCTCATTCATTGCGTCTTGGTACATACTGAACTGTTCGGCGTTCACGGAGGCTTGCACTACGAACAGTGGCGTGGTTTCCATGATGTCTCGTAGGTACCCGTAGATTGTGTCTCGCCCGGCTTTAACTGTTACTTCGTCAATGAGTTCTACGAGGTAGTCTGAGTGGACAATGAAGCAGTCAATGATGTTCGGAATTTCGGGCGGGTCAGCGGTGAAGGCTTCTACAAAATCTTCTAGGGTTGCGAAGATTCCGAGGAATTTCGGGCGGCGGGGTGCCCCTTCTTCTTCTTCGTCAATGACAGGGTAGATTGTCTCAGCGACCCAGGGCTCTAGGGGGCCTTCTTTGGGTTCTATGGGTGGCATGAGGATTTCTATCATGTCTCGATACCATGCCGCGTCCACAACTTCGTCTCGCGCCTCAGAGTTTAGCGGGTTGCCTGGGTTTTCAAGGGCATCGTATTGAGTTTTTCCGCTGATGTATACAATGTTGGGTGGTAGCATGGTGTTCAGGAGTACCTTTCGCGTTTTGTTAGGTGTTTTCGTTGTCTAGGGGGTTTGTGTTGAAGTGCTCTATTAGCTCTTCTAGCCATACTTCGATTCGGACTTGTCCTCGGCGGCCGCGTATGTCGCGCATGAGGCACCAGCCTTCAGGTAGTGTTGTTACTGCTTCTACGACTTGTTCGGCGGCATCTCCTTTAACGCCCATCGCTTTTGCGGCGACTATTGCGTCGTCTTCTGAGTTGTTGAACGCGAAGTGTGTACTAGCAAATGCCATGTTTAGTTTGGTGCGTTCATTGAAGATGTCGGTGTAGTTCTGTGTGCCTAGTAGTAGTGCTAGGTTTTTTGAGCGTCCGAGGCGTGCTGTTGTGTTGATGAGTGATGAGCCGGTGGGGTTGGTGATGATTGACCATGCTTCGTCTACGACTAGTACTTTTCGGATTGATTCGTCTAGGCGGAACATGCTCTGTCGGATGAGTAGGGTGAGCATGGTCATGATTGCTTGACCTACGGCTTTACTGGGGTCTTTTAGCTCATCAATATTTTTGGGTAGTTCGTGTAGGTCGGATAGGTCAATGACGGTGATTCCTGGCTGGAATTTAATGTATTTGGGTTCGCCCCTGTCTGGTTCGGCGCTTAGGATTTCTCCTGCGCCGGTACCAATTGCGTTGCGGGCGGCTTTGGCAAATCCAAAGAGCTTGCTTTTGCTTACAGGGTCGTCAATGAGTGCGGCTGTGCGCTGTAGCTCATCTAGGAAGGCTGTCATGCACTTTTCTTTACTGTGGAAGTTGAGGATGTCTCGTACCGTGTTGCTGATTTGTCCTACGATGATGTCGTCGTCCACTGAGTTTGGTAGTAGTGCCTGTAGTACGGCTAGTACAGCTGTTACCGTGTCAGATTCGATTTGCTTTTTGCTTTCACCTTTACTGAACACGATGAAGGGGTCAAGGATACCAATATTTTCTGGGTCTTCGGGGTCAATTTTTGCGCGGCGAACTGGAACACCTGTTACTTCTTGTGCGCCTGCGAGTTTAAGTAGGTCACCTTTCCAGTCGATACCGACGACGGTTGCGCCTTGGATTGCGGCTAGAGTTGTTAGCCACAACATGCAGTAGGTTTTACCGCTACCCGTGTTGCCAGTGACTAGTGTAATGGGTGCTTTATTGCTTTTGTTTGCTGAGTGTAGACTGAATAGAGTTTTTGATTGGGGTACACTGTTTGCGTACCCGATTGCCATTGGTCGGTCTGGCTTATACATGGGCTATGCGTGTTCCTTTTACTGTGTTTTCTTGGGTGCTGGTGGTAGCTGGATTTCTGCGTCGATTCGGTAGACTTGGTTGATGTTCGGGTCTTGCTCGAAGCCGTCTAGGTACATTCGTGCTTCTTGCTTCCATTTGAAGTATCCGACAAGGTATGTGTATAGTGTTTCACCACCAAATATGTCTTTGGGGGTGTTGAAGAACCATGTCAGGAACGCACCTATTAAGGCTCCGGGTATCGCGCCTGCGATTAGTGCTGATGGTAGGTCTGGTGCACCTACGAATATGTATAGTATGCCCGCGAATATGAGGGTTAGACCTCCGAAGAAGGAACCCCACATACCTAGAGTACTGAAGGCGATTGACTGACTGAGGGACACATCTTTACCTACAGCCCATAGGCGCTGGTCACGCCTAAATACTTGTGTTACGTTTAGGACTTGCGTGTCTTTACTCATGTCTACCTTGTGCTTTCTTCGATACGTGGGGTTACTGTTTTAACTTCGTATTACATAGCTTGGGGGTTGTCACCAATTGAGCTCGGCGGGTTCTTGTGGTGTTTCGCCGTCTTGTGGTGGGCAAAATTCTATCAACGGTTCTTCTTCCATTTCGGTTGGTGCGAGTGCCGCCGCCGCCTCTGGCTTTGGGGTGGTTTTTTTGCGTAGTTCGGTGGCTACGAGTTTTTTGTACATTGCGATGCCGTTGTTGGGGTCGTATTTTTTATCTTCTTTAACCAGTGGGATTGGTTCGTGGTCTTCTTCGGGGTTGAATGACCATTCTTTAGCTTTTTCTTCCAGGCCTGGTCGTTCGACGGCTTTTAGGATGGGGTTGATTTCTTGTGTGGCTGGTTGCTCGGGGTTGTACTCGGTGATGGTGATGTGAAAGCGCCTGTATTTGATGGGGTCTTCTTTGGGTGACTTGTAGAATCCGCCGTAGCTACAGGAGTAGTGTACTAGGTGTACTGCGTCGTCGTCTGCCCACCACCTGCCGGTTGCGCCGTCGATAAGTGCTTTGAGTGTTGGTGCGTAGTTGTTTGGGTCTAGGTGTGTTCCCCTGTTGTGCCCTAGTACCTCGAAGTGTACGGTGTAGTGTTGGAAGGGTTTGAAGTTTGGGTTTTTCTTTAGGTGCTGGGTTGCGTGGTATGATGCGAGGCCTCGTAGTGCATTGACTCGGTTAGCTTTTACACGGTGGTTGAGTGCATTGTTTGCGGTGAAGACGATGCAGGTGGGGATGTCTAGTACTAGTTCTATGGTTTGGGGTGTTTCTGTCATATTTTTGTGCCTTGGGTTGGTGGGAGCTAGTTGGCGACCAAAGCTGGTTTCTTGTGCTTTGGTCGCCTACTAGGTTCTTTTTTAGAATACGTCGCTTGGTGCGGATTCTGGTTCTACATAGTCGTTGTCGTTGTAGTTATTTTCTGGTGCTTGCTCTTGGAAGGTTTGGGTATCTTCACCTGCATAAGCACCGTCAGGTGGGGTGGGTAGTTCGCCTGCCGTCTTGAAGAACACGTCAGCGTTTGCAATGAGCATCCTTGAGGCGGTCTGCTTGATTCCTTCTAGCCATTCTTCAATCTCGAACGTGTCGCCTGTTAGGGCGTGGTCTTCAACCATCTTGCAGGTTAGGGGATGGAACAGTTCTTGTGCTTGGCGTACCACCGCTTGCACCCTCATGCTACTTGCGGCGTTCTTGAGTCCCCTGAGTTGGGGTTCCGTCATGTAGATGTAATTAATCCGGTTTACGTAGAACTGGTAGTGCAACTGTAGGTCGTTTACCAATGTTACGAATCGCTCGGTCATGTATGCCACGGTTTCATGCGGGAAGAGTTTAGTCTCTCGCTTTATTTCCGGTAGCACCTCATATACTTTACGTTGCAAGTCGTTGTACGTATAGAGGCATGATGACACATGCCCTGCTGAGGTGTTCCAGGTGTGGTTCCTATTGAATACCGCATATACGGGTGCTTCATAGTCTGCCATTGCGTAGTTGCTGTTCATGAGCCTGGAAAATCCGTTCTTCTTATGTGTTAATATCCTTACCCATCTATCGTACCATTATTTTTTAAAGAGTGGGTTTTCTTGGAACCACAGCAGGACGTTGGCTACAATTTCTTGACCAAGCTCAATTCGTGTGAAGAAGAGGTAAAGCCCCAGCAGTAGGGTGAAGGCGATAATTGCGCTCTTGAAATCTTCCATATGCTATTTTTCCCATTCCTTTTCTTTCCGGTACCCGTACATGCGTTCACCGTCGGCTTTGCCTTTCTTGACGGCGGCGAGCACTTCTTCTTTACTGAGAAGTCGTTGCCCTTCAAACTCTGGCTTGGCGGGTGGAACATAGTCGCTTGCTTGTTCCATTTGGAACCATTCTTCGAGGAGTTTCTGGTCGATAGCGTCTGCATCTTCCAGTAGTTCCGCTTTTTGGCGTTGCTTTTCTTTGGCGCGGGCTTTTTCAATCTCTGATTTACTCATCACCTTACGCAGTCCTGGTAGATAGATTGCGGCGGCGGCTTCAAGCGCACCTGGGGTTACAAGGTCTGTGCTGATGTTGATGCTTGAGTGACCTTCGCCGTCTAGACCCGGTTTACTGATTGGCAGTGTCAGTGTTTCTTCTTGCGTGTCGTAGAGGACGGGTGAGCCGTATTTGAGGTGGTCGAACATCATTTTGACTGATTTACTGTTCAGGGCTTGCTTCTTTTTGAACTGCGCTACCGCCCTTTTCTGTGCACGGCGGGGCATATCTTTGAAAAGCAGGTACCGCCCTGATTCTAGGTACTCTTCGAGTTCTTCAGGGCTTACAGCGTCTTTGAAGTAGGCAATGCTGTGCCCTTCTTTGGTTTGGGTCTTACGCCCTGTTCCTTTGGGCTTGCTTGCCTTGACTTTTCGGGTTGATTTAGCTTTCATTGATGGTTGCCTCGTATTTCCGGGTGATTAGCGCGTCCAAGAAGCGGTCGTGGCTGATTGTATTGTTTGCGTTGTTGTACTTGTCTGATGCTTCCACTAGCTTACTGACGAGGGGGGCAATCTCCGTTTCGTACCACCTGTCATATTCACGGCGTGCTTCAATGCTTGCTGTGGTGTCACCGTTCCAGAGAGTGTCCTTGATGATTGTTGTTACGTCCTGTGTGAACTGTTCCTCAGTGGTGCTGTCGTTACCTCCAATGCCGGTGCGTGAAATAGCTTCTACTTTGTCCCAGGCAAGGCTCTTGAAAGGGAGTCCTGTTGCGCCATAAGCGGCATATTTCTTGTGGCGCATCTGGTTTATGATGGTCACAATTTCAGCTGTTGCTTCTTCGCGTTTTGCTAGGATGTCTGATAGGGCGTTTAGTGCTTTCCATGCATAGTAGAGTGCGCCTACTAGGGTTAGCAGTAGGATAAGTAGTACGAAGATTACGGGGGTCATGGTTATTTTCCTTTAGCGTTTCATGGGTCTGCTTTAGTGCCCCAGGATTCGCGGAAGAAGAATCATGAGCGAAAGGACACTAATTCCTATACTGAGCCATAGCACACCTGAGTTAAGTGAGGGGCTTTTCGCGTCGTAGGTGGCGACCCTATAGGTGTACCACAGTTTGCCTTTTCGGGGTACAACTGGTGCTAGGAGGGGAACACCTGCTTTGGTGAACATGTCACCGATAATGTGGACTACGGCACCGGCACCCATGCTGTAGCCAATCCAGGTGTACTGTCCGGCTGGGATTGATGCGAAGAGTGCCCCTGTGATTACTAGGGATAGTACGAAGGTCACTATTGAGTTGATGTGCTTACCGCTTTTGAGTGCGCTGATGTTCAAGCCTGATAGGGCAATATGCATGGCGGCTAGGCAGATGATAGCGGCGATAAGAGCGCCTAGATTGTTGATGCCAACAAACCCTAGCGGTACTTTGATTGCCGTGACGATAGGGTTGCTGGTGGCTAGGTTTACGACGAGTGCTAGTGCTACGGCTCCCATGAGTGAGTGCCAAAACCCACGGTGTAGGTAGTCGTGTGATTTTGCGCGGGATTTAGCATCTGCTTTGGTGTGGATGGTCTGTACTAGTCGTGAGCTTTCACGGAATAGGGCTGTGATTGGTTCACCAAAAATTCCCATTGCTGACTTTGCGGTAGATGAGGTGTTGTCAAAGTCTGGGATTAGGGCACCGGCGACGAAGGCTAGTAGTGAGAGTGTGAATATTCCTACTGTGGGTGAGTTGGTCACGAAGTATGTTGTGAAGCTTGCACCAAATGCTAGTACAGCTAGAAAGGCGGCTACGCCGGTTGCCGCATGAGCAGGCCCCATGAGAGCATCGTCACATTCACCTTGTGTGCGTGTTAGGTTATGTATCCAGCATTGTTCGTGTTGTGGTGCCATATTTCGTGTTCCTTTATGGAGTAGGGGTGAAGAAACTACATATATAGTGGGTATAGCAAAGCCAGGAGCCCTGTTTATACGGGATTCCTGGCATTGCTGGTTGTGGTTTACTCGCTTGTTTCTTCGGGTTGTTCCACTTTTTTCTTAGGGCTTCCAAAGAACCTTTCACGCCTTGCCGCGCGGCGGCGTTCTGCCTGTTCTTTAGATTTTTCGTTCCGCTTCTTGACGTTTTCCCTATACTCATCTAGAGCCGCGTCAATTTCTTGTGTTCGTTGGTCACGTACACCGAAGGCTTTAGCGTGTTGCTCATCCTCTGTTGTGAGTAGGAATGTGCATAGGGCTAGAGTAAATCCAAGGGCGCTTGCGTTCATGACTGACCACAGGTGCGTTCCTTCGGGTATGAAGATGCACAGTACACATATGAGCGTTGCTATTGGTGCAACTATTGCTACTCGGGCTTTAAGGCTTGCCCAGTGCTGTTCCTTGAGTGGCACCCACTCACCTTCTGTCTTATCTACTAGGATTTGCCCTACTATGTAGGACACTAGGTAGGACAGGGTTGCTGTTGCGTAGATGAGTGGGATACCTGAGAATAGGGCACCCAAGATTTTTGCCCATAGTTCATTTGGTGTGAAGATGTCAAACAATACGCCGGTGATTACTCCATATATAAGGAGTCCAACCCATAGGGCGATTTGCTTTTTGTCACGTGTGTTCCACGCTATCATGATTCGCCTAATGTGGGTTCGCCCTCGGTCGTGGGCGTTTTGTTCTATGTACTTTCCGGGTTTCTGAATTATGTCCAGGACTTTCCCCATGTTGCTCGTGTTCCTTATGGTAGGTCGTTTGAATTATCGAAGAATTTCTCAGCGTCCTGCAAGGCTTGTGTGCCGTGCTTGGGGTTGCTTAGGATTCGTGTTGCTGTTTCTACGGCGCTAGGGATTAGGTGTCGGTGCTCGTTGAGTCGCAGGAACCTGTTCTTGTTGGTGCCGTGCTGACTTTGTGTGAGGATGTCACCTTCGCCGCGTGTAACGGTGTCTGCTTCAGCAATAGCGAATCCGTCACTGTGTTCCACTAGGGCGTTCATGCGTGCTTGTGCGCTTTTGCTTTCTGCTGGGGTGACTAGCCAGCATTTGGAGGGTAGGTCATTTCGTCCTACACGTCCGCGTAGCTGGTGCAAGCTGGATGCTCCTAGTCGTTCTGCGCCCATGATTACGATGCGGGTTGCGCCGGGTACGTCTACGCCTACTTCAATGATGGTTGAGGCGATAAGCACATCAAGTTCACCGTTTCGGAAGCTGTTCATGACTTCTTCCTGTTCGGCTACTTTCATTTTGCCGTGCACTACCCCGATACGGGCTGTGGGTAGAACTGTTTTAAGTTCGTTATTCAGCTCCGTTACGCTTGGTGCGTCCGAGGTTTCTTCCACCCTGGGTGCAATAACGAACACTTGGTGCCCGGCGGCAATCTCACTGTTCAAGTCGCACCACATGGGGTGAACAATGTCATTGAGAATATCGCCGTGTTTGGTGGGTACCCATTCTGTTTCTACAGGCTTTCGACCGGCTGGCTTTTCCTTGATTTGGATAAACTCAACCTGACCGTATGCCATTTGCGCTACCGTTCGGGGTGTAGGTGTTGCTGTAGCGGTCAAGAAGTCCGGGATGGTTTCGTCTTGACGGGCGATAGCCAGTCGCTCCCTTTGCTCTACACCAAACTTTTGCTGTTCATCAAAGCAGACAAATCCTAGATTCTCGAATCCTGGTGCGGTTAGTACCGTATGGGTTCCGATAACTAGGCGAATGTCACCCTCTTTTAGACCTTTGAAGATTTTCTTTTTATCGGCGGCTTTCATTGAGCCGGATAGGTATACAGCTTCTAGGCCTTCTACGCCTTCCAGGGCTACTGTAGCGGCTTTATGAATCTGCTTAGCAAGAATATCCGTAGGGGCAATAATAACCGCTTGACGACCTGAATCTACGGCGTTGAGGGCGGCTAGAATCTGAACAATGGTCTTGCCGGAGCCAACGTCTGCTGATAGTAGAGCGTCCATTGCCTTATTACTTGCCATTCGCTCCTGAATAACTTTAAGAGCCGCCTGCTGGTCACCTGTAAGACTGTATGGCAGGCTGTTGATGACATGCTGAACATACCCATTATCGGAGCCTTTATTCTCAATACCCTGTGAAACATCAGTCTTCTTTTGGGCACCCTGAATAATGACCTGTAGGCGTACAAGCTCATACCATGCAAGAGATTCAAGCGCCGTGCGGATGTCGTCTTCTTTTTGGGGGAAGTGAAGTAGCTGTAGTGCTTCCTTCATAGTGTGGATACCCTCGGGAAGAGTTTCCTTAGCCCAGTACTCCTCTTGCACGATACCCTGGTTCCCTGCGACGTTTAGGCGTGTCAGGGCTTCTCGAAGCAGGTTAGAGATAAGGTCTGTGGTGATTCCTCGTGAAGGTGACTGCGCATAGATAGGCATGTACGGGTTGCTAGTATCTGCAACGTCTAGCGTGTCAATAAAATCACCTGTTAGAGCGATTGATTTGTAGTAGCTTACCTTACCACCAATGAGCACGTTTGTGCCTGCCGGGTATTTGCTTTCTCGCCACTGGCTAGGCCCCCAAAAGGTTACCAGGATTTCAGTATCAGCGGTTTGCACATGGCAATATGCACCCTTACCACTGTTCATTGTCGTCCAGCTGTTAATTTTGCCGGTAATGTAGGCGTTATCGCCAATCATTAGACCTTGAAGGCTAGTAGCAGAGTTAGACAGGTCAATGTACCTGTTAGGGCGGTTATAGAGAACATCAAAGACCGACCCATAACCTGACTTGGTGAGCGATTCAGTTAGGGTCTTACCCTTTTCTCGCTTAGCGTTTCGAGGGCGCGTGTCATATTTTGCAAAATTGAGTGTTTTGACGGGCACTTCCTGTAGGCTGAGAATTTTGCCGTCAAAGTCAATATTGCCAACCAAAAGCTCTGCAATTGAGCGGGTGATTGCGATGCCGCGCTCCCCTGCCTGGTTACTCTGAATTAGCTTGATGATTTTGTTTGCGGGTACATGCCAGACGTTCTTACTTTCCTTGGTTTTCCAGCCGCCAAGGTTGCGGAGGTACTTGAAGGTTACTTCGTTGATTCCCCAAGGGTTTAGTGACGCGACGGTAATGTGTGATGCGTCGCCTTTTTCGCCGGTGGAAGGGTTATAGTATGCTACAGCTTTCCACGGCATATTGTCATAGAAGGCTTGCGTGTCGCCAACGATTCGGGTTGAGCTCGCGGTAGCGGCTAGAATTTCGGCTACTATGTGGGTTGCTTCTAGGTTACCCTTATCAACTGAGACGGTTACTAGCTTGCCAGTTGCGTCTTGGGTAAAAGTGCAACCGTTAGTTTCCTGTGCTCGCATGTACAGGGTTCGTAGGGTGTCACCACCGGTTACGTTGGTGTATGTGGTAGCTGTTAGGTGGAGTTGCGTGCTTGACACACCCACTACAATGTCGTAGGGGCGTACACTTTCCGGGTTAATAGTAGTCTGTTGGTTGGTGCTGTAGTCGTTGCTTGCGAACTCTAGTGCTACCATTCTTCACCTTTCATTATTTGCAGGGTTTTACACACCCAATAATACCACATTAGGCGGAGTGCTTGTTATATGCACCCCACCTAATGTGGTATCAAGTATTCAATTACAGATTAAATGCTTTGCAGTGCCCCGATAATTTGGGTTGCCACGTCAAAGATAGAAGCTGGTGCCTTAGCTAGTGCTACTGCTAGGCTTTCGAGAGCCAGGCTTGCATCTTCGGGCGCTTCATCTAGTAGGATAGTTGCTAGATTCTGCTGTGTGGATTCGTCATACTCATTGATGAGCAGGGCGTAGTACTTGACGGCGGCTAGGACTACATCTGTCCGGTCAATCTCAGCGAGAGGTGCAACTGTTTCTAGTAGTGTTTCTGTACCTGCGGGGTCTGAGACAATCGCGGCAACTGTTTCTGCCAGTTCCGTACTGGTCGGGTTGCCTAGTAGGATATTTATACCTTCTAGGTCTGCTGGTTCAAGAGAACCAAGGATGTTGATGAGTGCGATAGTTAGCTTAACCTGAGCTAGGGCATCTAGGGTGACCTTTGCCTTTACTGGCTTTTCAGGCTCTACTTCATCAGCAGGTGCTTCTTCATTGATGTTATCGTCTGATTCTTCATCAATGGTAGCTTCAGCGCTTGCGGGCATGTAGTCACTATCTGCTTCTTCGGTTTCTTCTTGGTAGTAGCCGTAGGAAGTGGCGACTTCTTCCGTTTCTTCCTCTTCCTCGTCCTCTTCCGCTTCGTCTTCTACGGTTTCTTGGTCTGATTCCTCTGAGTCTACTTCTTCTTCATATTCTGATTCGTCGTATTCTTCTTCCTGTGACTCTTCGGGTTCTTCCAGGTTAGTATCGTGTAGGAGCTCTTCGGTATCCTTGGTGTCCACGGTAGATGTTGTAGCCTCCATGACTTCCTGCTCGATGATACTGTTCTCTTCTTGAGCTAGGGTTTCTTCGTGGATTTCTGGTTCTTGGTAGTGCGCTTCTACTGGTGTGGTGACGGGTGCTTCGGCGGTTGATTCGTCACTTTCAGCGTTTTGTGCTAGGGTGCTACCTAGCCTGGCTAGGCGTGAAGCTTTTCCGCCGATTCCGCCTGCAAGTTTTGCACGGGGCATGGGTGTTTGGTACCTTTCGTGGTTAGCTGGTCATGGTTTGGGTAAGGATACTCTTACCGTACTTTTCTTCTAGTGCAACAATAATATCGTGAATCTTTTGTTCCATTGCGGATAGTTCACTATGGGTCTTACTAATTCGCTCCTGTGGGATAATGCTTAGTGCTTCTTGTGGTTCGGGGATTGCACTAACATGACCGATAGCGGTGTATAGTCCTCGCAGTGCGATTGCCTTACGGTTCGTTTCAGATTGCGGCTCTTTAGGCTCTGCGTTTTCTACAGTGTCAGTGGTTGAGGTGTTTGTTTCCTCGTCTTCGCCCGTTAGACTGTATTCACCTGCTTGCCCTGCGTCTTCACCTGTTAGGCTGTATCCTGCTTCTTGGGCGGCTTGGTTGATGATTTGGGTTGCCACTGCTTCGTACATTTCACGTTCTGCTTCAAGCTTCTTTTGGCGTTCTGCTTCACGTTTAGCTTTGAGCGCTTCCCTGTCTGCTTTATCCTGCTCTTCGCGCTCTGTTACGATTTCATTGATGATTTCCTGGGCTTCTTCAGGTGTCTTACCTACAGTGCGTTCAGCGGCGATTGATGCTACAGCGTCTAGTGACTTTTTAACTGCTCGCGCTTGAGCTTGGGTGAAGTGTAGCTTAGTGCCTTCGGGTGCCACGGAGGTTAGGGTTTCAATTACGGCACCTTGCGTTACTAGGGCATGGGCGGCTGAACGTGAGATACCAAACTCAGCGTCGATGTATTCGTTCCAGGTTTTATAACCAAGTGCTAGGTGTGCTTTCCTACTGTGCGCCGTGTATAGAAGTGACCAGAGCGCTCCCGTTGTGCTACTAATCGCTTCTGTAATTTTATTAGCGTCTTCAACGGTCAAAGTTTCTTCTTCGACTTCAATCTTCACAGGAGCGGGGGTGCTTGTTCCTGGGTCTATAATCTCAACTTCAGTGCTCATGTTTTCCTATCTTATGTATCATCTGGGGTCTTATTCTATGCCATAGCGACGGGCAATAGCGCTACTGCTGGCAAGAGTACGAAAGGTGTAAGGAGTATAGGGGCTAGGGGGATTTTCAAATGCCTATGTCGCTTTTTGTAGATTTTCACAATAGCGTATACCCCAAGGGTTAGCAGTAGGGCAACGATATTTACGCTACCGGCGGCAGGGTGCGCTACAGCAATGGGCGCAATGTAACTCAAGGCAACAACGGTTAGGGTTGCGTCCGATGCCCACCAATGGCGAATAAACCCACCTAGTACTAGTGCTGTTATTGACAGTGCAATAGTTGTTATGTCTTGCATGATAGCGGCTAGAAGTAGGTATGCTACCCAGCCCTGCATGATATGTGTGCCGCTTGCTTTCCTGTAGGAAATATCAGTTTGAGCTGTCCATATGAACGTGTATGTGAGGAAAGCGGCACCTGTCCGGGCAATAATATTTTCTTCATACCAGGGGTGGTGTGCCAGGATTATTGATACGGCGATAGCCGGAATAATGGCAATGGCATGTATCCGAGCCCACACCCAATGTGCGTTCCGCTGTGGTTTAATCCAGGTGGGCGCACCTGATGCGTTGGCGACAAGAAAAAGCCCCATAAGGAGCATTGTTGGCAACATGTAAAGGTATTGATTGTTGTTCATGCTTCTTATGGGGCTGTCTTTTCTTAGTTAGTAGTTACTGCGGAGCAACTTGTAACCACGAATAGACTTGATGATTCACTGACACTATTGTGTGTCATTAGTAGCCGTTCGCCTTCGCTCTTGCCTTGGGGTAGGAAAGACATCGTACATTTAGGGGTAATGTGCGCTGTTGCGAATAGGCTTAGTGGTACGTACTGGACTTTAGCTGTGAAGGGGCTTGTAATTCCAGTGTCGTCTACAGGTAGGTCTACCACCCATTCACCTAGCTTGACCTGCATGTTTGAGCTTTGGTCGAAAATGACGGTGGTTTCTGTTGCTTCCTTATCAGCGGAGTGCATAGCCTGTAGCGCCAACTTTAGGTTGGATACGTCCACTTCAGCGTTCTGCTCAAACTCGTATCCTCGCTTGTCAAGGATGAAAGTACGGAACGACTGGATGAACTGGAGCGGTACGTTACGGTTCTCGTATAGGGCGATTGCGCCTGTTTCACTGTCACGGAAGCCGAGGTACTGCTCAGATACAAGAACTTCCACAGTTTCACCCTTGAAGTTCTTGGTTTCCGGCAGGATACTCAGTCCAGCCTTGATGATTTCCGTCTTTTCCTGCTCATGCTCATCTAGAACCAGGGGCGGGGTGAACGGTGTCTTGTACATTAGCACGGCGACCCTACCAGCACTAGTAGATGCCATGATTTCAAGCTCATTATTATCGTTAAGCTTAAAGATGACGTATAGGCTGTTCTGGTCGTCGCCGTTATTGACGGAGCGGGCTACCTTAATTCCCTGAGCTAGTCCCTGAGTAGGCAATGAGCCAACGTTAGCGGTTACGGGGCGGGGGTTTCGGGCTAGGGTTGAGGTGCTTAGCCTGAATGTGTTGTGCACACCGGCGGTCACTACAGCTTCGCGTACTTCATTGCCGTAAAGAGTGATTGACAAGGTACACATTTCTGCGGTGAAGGATGCCAGCTTGAGGGCTTGTCGTAGCTGGTTGGGGTCTGCAAGGTGTGCTGACACTTTCCTGTCACCCGTAATAGTTTCGGGGATGATGGGGTGTTCGTGGTATCCGGGTACCGGCGAACCCATCTTACTTGTGTGCCTTAGAGACGCGGTGTTAGTCTCCGGGTCAATGGTGACGGTGATAGTGTCAGGTTTAGCGTCGAGCACCCATTTCAGGGCGGTGTCGAACGATTCGATGGTTGCTGTGATTCGGATAGTCTGTTCGGATGTCATTGTCGTGTTGTTCCTGTCATTTGGGTTATTGGAGGATGTTGAGAACTGAGTGATTCAGTCCGCTCTGTTCCATTGTACCTGTTTGGGGTGTTGCTGGTTCAACTACGTGTCCCATGTATAGGGTGTTAAGTATTGGTTGAACGTCTCGGGGTAGGCGTTTTAGCCATAGGTTGAAGGGGCGTGGGGAAACGATGATGATTGCGACCTGCTCTTCTGCCCACCCTTTAAATAGGGTTGCTAGGGTTGTTGCTTCGGTCTGGGAGTATGTATCCACGTCTGATGCACTAAATAGGACTACTTTAACGTCCTGTTCGGCTAGTGCCACGTTCTTTTGTGTTTCCATGTATCCGGCACGGTTCTTTGCCAAAAGTTCACTTTCATCAACTTTTAGGAACTTCTTGTCGTTGAGGATGCCGCGAGATACGTAGCACATGACTGCGCCCCAGGCGTGTAGGTTAGCGTCTACCATGATGTCTGGTGAGTGGATGAAGATTGGTTGCGGCTCTTTCGGGTCAATATCCAAGATTCCCTTGATGCTGTTCGCCATTTCCGCAATGTTGCGTGACGGGTTGCGTGCCAGGTCTGGTAGGGACACTTTGCCTCGATAGAGTTTAGGGATAATCTTTTCCTCGAAGGTTTTAGTGGTTTCCCTGATTAGCTCCGCTTCGTTCAAGCTGATTTGTGCGGTTCCTTTGGCGCGCATCTCGTTGATGGTTGCTTGTAGCTTGGCGGGGTCGATGGTGTTGTGTCGGATGGTTCCCGTAAGCCTGTCGGATGCATTGTTCTGCTCTGTTTTTGCGGCAACTGCTTCGAGGGTGTTCGCTAGTGCTTGAAGTCGCTTGCTTTTACTAGGGTTCATGTCGCCCATTAAGGCTGTGTCCTCTCATTGTTTGATGTGTACCCCTTGTAGTGCGCCGAGAATGTGCCAGGGGTTAGTATCATTCCTGATTTGTATACTTCTTCTAGGATAACTGAAAATTTCTTACCTGTCAGCAACCCACGTTTCAGGACGTATTCTTTGTACAGTGTTTTCACTGTGCGGTAGATACGCCCGTGGTCATACTGATTGAAGTAGTTACGGTAGGCGACGTGCGGCTTTACGTGGTTTACGTAGACGGACATAAACTCTTTAGTCTTAACGTTGGGGTCGTAAAGTCCGGGTGTGTCTAGCCCTGTTAGTGGCGTGTAGTCAATTCCTGGTATTAGCATATGGTTAGAAGCTTCCGGGTCGTAGCTGGTAGCTGGCTTGGGGCATTTCCTGGGTTGCTGTGCTTCCGCCCTTGAACTTACTAATTGTCTCGTTCATGTCTTCAGCAAAGAAGCAAATATTTAGCGCCGTATCAATGTGGATAGTGATATTAGAGGGGCCTGTGCGGTTCTTCAAAATGATTGCTTGGGTTACGTGCGGGTCTTCGTCATCGTCACGGTGTAGCGCGATAACATGGCTTGCCGCCTGAAGAATACTGTCAGAGCCACGGATACTTGACGGTGTAGGCGGCAGGTCTTTCTCGTTCGTGTTGGCACGGTTTAGCTGACATGTTGCCACGATAGGGACATCTAGTTCTAGTGCGAGGTATTTCAGTTCGTATGTGACGTATGCGAGCTTTTCCTGGTCGCCTGTGTGGGCTTTAGGGTCGTCTGTCTTAACAATCTGAATATAGTCTACGATGATGACATCTAGACCTTGTTCGGATTCTGCTTGACGGCGTGCCAACTGACGCACCTCTTCAATGTTGATACCATCCCTCTTCTGTACGACATTAAGTTTCCAATGCCTAATGCCTTGCTTAAACTTGTCGTATGCCGCCTGTTTCTCAGGAGGTAGACCGTATTCGCTGTTGAAGTCACGTGAGGGTAGACCGTATCGGCAGGCGATGATATTTTTCATGATTTCAGTCTCTTTCATCTCGATTGAGAAGAATAGAGTGCTCAGACCTGCTTCACTAAGTGGCGCAACAATGTTACTACAAAAGGTCGTTTTACCTTTGCCAGGGCGGGCGGCAATGATGGTTAGGTTGCCGGGGCGTAGTCCGCCTATATAGTCACTGAGGCGCGGGAAGTTGTTTAGGGGGATTCCTACAGTCCCGTTGCCGTTACGTATGTCTTCTAGCTCTTGGTCGATTTCGTCAATAATTTCAGAGGCACTGTAAACATATTCGCTTACGTCTGTGGCAAATGATGCTTTGAGGCTCTTGAGGTCATTCAGCGCCTTGTTTGTAAAGTTGTCTAGTTCACTAGGGGGTGTTTGGCGTACTTTGCTGTAGAAGTCGCTTGTGAGAGCTTCCAGCTCTGCATGGTAGGCGGCGGCGTTCAGTGCATCATAGAGGGTGCCAACATTGTTGATGTTGAAGATAGCTTCCTCGCCTGCTTCTACGAGGTTTGAGATGCCTTGTATACCCCCGGCGGTTACAAGACCGGGGGTATCGTAGGCTTGAAGCCATAGTGCAACGTCTTGCCCTGTAGGTGGACGGTTAGTGTCGTCCATGATGGCTTTGATACCTTTGACTACAGGGGTTAGGGTTGGCTCTGTGATAGCTTTAGGGTGTACTTTTGCTAGGAAAGCAGGGATTTGCTCTTCGGGGTCTGCTAGGGCTACTCCAACTGCCCATTGCTGGAGTTCGATGTGTTGGCGCTTGGATTCTGTAGCCGTCAATATGTGACCTTTCTGCTTGTCCACGTTTTATTCTTGTGGCTCTTCTTTTTCTTGCTTATCTAGGTTATCAGTTGTGGTGTTTGGTTCGCTAGTCACGTTGAGGGTGATGCCTGGGAGTTCGAGTTCTTCAAAGGTTAGGTATCCGCGTGAGACTGCTTCCGCGATTTCACCTAGTGTTTTGACGTGTCCTATCTCGATTCCTGCATAGTTGTACTTCGATGGGTTGTTCCACCACCAGGGGGGTAGCTTCATGTCGAGGTATTTTTTGGCGTATTTTCGCGGCTTGAGCATGATTAGTAGCTGTTGTGCCGCGATGTGCGGGTCGTATCCTAGTTCCACAGCGGTTTTCTTGTTTTCTAGGATGTCTTCGCCTGCTTCGTCACTGTCTGGGTAGAACCTTTCCATGTAGTCGATGTAGTTGTTGGTGTCTTCGGTGATTGGCCCGATTGCTTCGAGTACGCGGTTGATTACGTTACGGAGGTTGGTTGCATCTTCATGGTCGGTTGCACCGTTCCAGTAGAGGGTGTGCCAGGTGTGGGGTGCAATTTCCATGAATAGGGTGTGCCCGTAGCAGGGCTGGTATTTCCACTCTTTATCTTCTGCGATGTTCTCTAGTTCTTTGATTGATTTCCTGCTGAGTTTTTTGAGTACTTTTCGGGCGAACTGGACGCGGGTGTGGAATAGGTTTCGGTCTGCTTTGGTGGTGAACTTAATTAGGTGGGTTCCGCCGTAGGAGCTTTCGATGTAGTTTCCTTTAGCGTCTGTCTTGTCGATGACGAACTCGTATTGTTTGGCGGGTATGTGGGTTTCAAAGATTTGCTTGATTGGTTGGGGTAGCATGTTCTCATCAAATACCCAGTCGTATTCTGTGAGGTCGCCAATTGTGACTACTTCGGTGACGCTGTAGATTTCTTGTGTCCCGTTGTGGGGGAGGTCGTTGAAGTCGATGACGGGTGTGTTGTCTTCGATTTCCGGTGTTTCTTTTTCTTGGGTTGTCATGTTTGTTTGTGCCTTACTGCTCGAAGGTGGGTAGGGATGATAGGAAGTCGTTCCACACGGTTTTGTTGTGTGCTTGGGCTTCTGCTTTCTGTACGCCTTTCAGCGACATTCCGTGGCTCTTTAGGGTGTATAGGGAGGCTAGGGTGAATTTGTTTTGGCGTTCTTTCCAGATGGGTTCGTATCCTAGTGGGTATCGGTGTGCTCGGGTGTCGTATACCTTGATGGGTTTCCCGGTGGTTTCTAGGCTGTACTCATTGAGTGTTTCGTAGATGTATTCCTTATTGCGTTCGCCTAGAAATAGTGCTTTGGTTAGCATTTTTGTGAAGGTGTCTGCTTCTATCGGGTCGCCTATTATGAAGAAGATTAGTGGGATGTGGTATGTTCCCCCTTCTTCTAGTAGGGTGTTTAGCTGTTCGGGGCGTTGTTTTGCCATGTTTTCCGCTTGGCGTGCTGTTACCCAGAGGGTAATGAGGTCATAGTGTTTACTTGGGGGTGAGGTTACTTTAGCTGATTCGCACCTGCTTTTAATTTTGTTGAGCACTTCATAGAGGTAGTCTATGACTTGTAGCTCTTCGTCTGGTTGGTGTGAGTAGTATGATTTGGTAATGACTTTTTCTGTGAACTCGTGTTTTTTGAAGTCATTATCGGGGGTTAGGTCTATGATTCGGGCTGGTGCCTCCCATGTTGCGGTATTGTTTCGGGTTGTCGGGTTGCTTACGATATTCTCTACGATTTCGTGTAGTTCTTCTTCGTTGCCGTTCCAGAATATTCCGCAGTGTTGGTCTAGACTTGGTGTGAACCGGCTGGTTACCGTATGTGAGGATAGCATGAGGTTGATACCGAACATGGTGGAGGCGCGGTATCCGGTATTGATTCGTAGGTCAAGGTCGAGGGGGTGCCCTGGGATGTGGCACCCCCTCTTTTTGGGTGCTTCTACTTTGTTGGGGGCGATTTTGAGTGTTCGCCCCTTAGTTTGGAATGAGGTTCCTGCTTTGACTTTGGTGCGTTTTTCGCCCCTATACCCGGAGGGATTCAAAATCTTTCGGGTTGTTTTCGTCATAGGGGATTCCTTTCACGGCATATTCTGTGCCATTGTAGATGGTGTAGAAGCGGCGGCGGCGAATAGGTTCGGTGTTTGCCTGTGCTTTACCTGAACCGGTTGGCCCCATGATTAGCACCATTGGTGTTGGTGGTGCAACCATGATTTTGCCGTGGTCTTTGGCGTAATGTTCTGCTTCGCCGGATACGTTCACGTAGATAACGACAACGGTCTTATCTGAACCTTCTTCAATAGGAACTTCCATGCCGCCTTCGTTGCCTAGTCCGATAGCAAATGCGCCTGGTTCTACACCTTCAGCAAAGATGTAGTGTGGGTTGAAGGTTGCAATGGTTGGCATGGGTGGTTTAGCTCGGACTTTAAAAGAGTGGTTCGGCAAGTCGAAGCCAGGTTTGCCGTCGGTGTTGTCTTCGACGTATGTTCGCACGTTGGTGAGTACGGCGTTCATGTAGTCGAGTGCTGTTTCGTGTAGGTTGCCGGTGTGGGGGTGGTCTTCGGATAGGGTGAAGGTAATGTGTACGGGTTCAATTCCTGTTTCCGAGTCCCATTCGTCTACTACGTATGAGCTGGGCGCTTCTTCTTTGGGTATCTTGAGGTAGTTGCTACAGGTGACTATGAGCTTGCGGTCTACCTTTGAACGCTCTTTTAGCATCCAGCGTGCGGATAGTAGCGCGGCTGTCATATACAGTCCCCATACGCCTAGTGCGACTAGCTCTAGTAGGTAGTTTTTTAGTAGGGGGGCAATGAAAGCGAGTACGGCACCGGTTAGCCAGATAACAAAGATAACCCCACGGCGTGACACGCGGGGTAGCTCAAACGTTCCGGTTGTTTCTTCTTGTGGCTCTTCTTCTGTTTCTGGTTTTTCCTCTCCGTTTGCTAGTAGGTTTTTTACCCAGGGTGGGATTGTGGGTAGCTTGAAAGCTACGTGCCTCTTGTCCTGTTTTGTGAACTTGAGGTGTTTTTTCCACTTTCCACGGATAGGGTCGTATGGCTTGCGTTTGGCGGCTGGTTGTGACTTGCTTGCTTCGAGGTGTTTTACTTCTCGTGACTTGTCTATCCGCTTGAGTATGAAAGAAACTGCTGGCGTTAGAAGCAAGTACAGTGCAAGGAAGATAGCCGGTACTGTATATATTCCCATACCGTGAACATAGCTAACCCCCGGCTGTAAGTAACCGGGGGTTAGCTATATTTTTCAACCTATTTCATAGGTCTATTTTAGAATGGCGGGGTGTTGTCGTTACCCCATGCCTGCTGTTGGGGTGCGCCTTGCTGTCCCCAACCCTGCTGAGGTGCGCCCTGTTGGTACTGTCCGCCTTGCTGTCCCCAGCCCTGCTGGGGTGCGTTCTGCTGGTAGCCCTGCTGACCACCCTGCTGGTACTGCTGACCACCATTATTGTTACCCTTGTTGCCTGATGAGCGGCGGGGGCTGTGGTCTACGAATACCTTTGCGTTGTTCAGCTGGACACTTGCGGCGGGGTTGCCTTCCTTATCGATGTAAGTCTCGATAGAGGGGGTACCAATGAGGGTTACGGACGAGCCCTTGTGGATTCCAAGGTTCGCGATAGCGTTCGCGTTTTCTCGCCAGAATACAGCGCGATACCATACGGTAGCGCCGGTATCTTCCCAGCGCTTAGTCTCAGCGTTCCACTTCTGCGGGGTATACGGGACAACGACTGTTGCCTTCGGGATGCCGCTCTTAGTGGTGGTGATTTCCGGGTCGCCTGAAGCGTATCCACTTACTGTTAGCTCTGCTGTAGCCATAGTAGGGGGTTCTCCTTACGGGTTGGTTTGTACATGTACCATTCTATTGTACACGTTCGGTAGTTGTTTGGGTACTAGTCTTTTTCTTTTTTATTTTTTCCTGCGCCATAGGCGGCGTTTCTTCGGCTGTTCTGCCTCTTCTTGTTCTTGGTCTTCCTTTTCGTCCTGCTTCTTGTCTTCTTCCTTTTCACGTTTGGCGTTCGGGTCTAAGTCCCACCATGCACTGTATCCGTCGCTGTTGCGGCGCATGTCGTTGATGGTTTCTTCGGGGGTTCGGTTGATTGTGTAGCCGAACTCTTCGAGGATGAATCGGTGGATTGCTTGTCCCCAGTGCCTGCGCATCTTTTCCATGTCGTCTGCGTCGCGAACCATGTTGTAGGCTTCTACGTTAAAGTACTTTTTGAGCTGGTCTGGTAGCTCGTAGCTGACCACTGCGGGTTGCATGTGGTCTTTAACGGTTCGGTCTTGCCTTGATAGGGTGTCTGCGACTGCAACCATTAGGGTATTGTATGCGGCGTAGGCTGATGCTTCGTCCTTTACGGCTTCCTTTTGTAGCTCTGGCTTGTTGAGTGCCATGTTTACGTAGGTGTCACGTGCGGGCTTGAGGCGCTTCTTGCCGCGCCTTGCGTCTGCCTTGGTCTTGACTGCTTTCAGGATGTCAGCGTTGGGTACTAGACCGTGCTTCTTGCAGGTGTCGCAGTACATGAGGTTGTTCTGCTCATTGACATACATACGGATTTCTCCGTGCTTGTATACCTTACCGCATGATGCGCACCTAATCTTGATTGGTTCATCAATCTTAGCGGTGTGTCCCTCTGGTTTCTTGAGAATATCAGGGATTGTCCTTACGGGGCGGACTGCAACACGTAGGGCGGTTCGTCCGGCACGTGTACTGTTCAGTGCGTCTCGCATCTTGTCAGAACCGGCATTGTGTGCACCCTTGAAGAATGAGCCGCCTGCCTGCTTTGCTGACAGACCGGATACCATAGATGCTGTACCGATACCTGTTGCGCGCTTACCAAATGCTCCTACACCGTTGAGTATACGGTTGGGGATTCGGATAAGACCACCAGCATATGTTTCTGCAAGTGCAATTACCCTGTTCTTGAACGCCCATAGTGCTACAGATAGTAGAGCTAGGACTAGTACACCTTGCCACCAGCCTACCTTTTCCATGATTCCGTATGCCCACAGGGTGAATACTACCGATAGGGTAAGTAGCAAACCGAGCGCTACCCTTGTCAGGAATAGCTTGGTTGCCATTACGCCGTATCGCTTTGCGAATCCAATACCAATGTCGCTACCGGTCATTACTGCTAGTGCCGCGAACGGTACAACCAGGATGAGTAGCTGTAGTGATATTGTGGTAATTGCAGTCAGAATAGCCAATACTAGAGGTACTGCTAGAGCAATGATTGATACGACTAGTGCCGATAGTCCTGCGGCTACACGTGAACCACTAGATGCGCCCGTCCAGGTGTTCCATGCGGTTAGGGGCTTGGAGTCGAAGTCCTGCTCACCACGGGTAATCTCGATTGACTTACGCCCTGAGCTGTCGCTTGCTACGGCGGCTTGCGGGGTTAGTCCGTCGCCTTCCTTGGTTACATCAATGTTCCGTTCTTTGAACCAGGGTTGCGGGTCGGTCACATTATTGGGGTTACCCCAGTCGCTACCCGGTCGCACCTCAAAGTGAAGGTGGCAACCAAAGGCGAAGCCAGTGTCACCACTGGAACCGATTTGCTGACCAGCAGTTACAGTGTCGCCAACCTTAACCTTCAAACTGCCGTCCTGCATGTGCCAATACATTGTGCTCACGCCGTCATGTTGAATAATAACGCCGTTAGCGCCGTCACTGGCTTTCTGTGCAAAGACTACCTTACCGTCACCGGCGGCGTAGATAGGTGCGCCACATTGTGCCCCGAAGTCAATACCCTTGTGTACGTCACCGATTTCAGGTCGGTTACCGTATGGTGAGGTCATTACAGCTTCGGCGGGTCGTGCCCATTTGCCGTTAGATACGTTGGATGGTAGCTCACTTGCCTGCGGGATTTTGAGGTCTACGTTCTTTTCGTTGTAGTTGCTCATTGCGTCCACAACACGCCACCAGTCGGTTGCTACACCTTGGGCGGTTCGTGCTTTCAGGTCGGTTTCACTACCTGTTGGTAGGTGCTCTGTAGTTTGGGTGCTGAGCTGGTATAGTGCCCAGTTATGGAGGGTTGTTTCGCCACCCATAGGAACGGATGCGTCGCCTACCCATTTACCGTTGCTGTTTCCGGCGGTTTTTCCGTCTTTAGCCCAGGAAGGGATTTCTTTACCCTCAGCCCATAGGTTATTTGGGCTTGTGCCGAATTGTCCTTGTGCCCAGGGGTCGAAGATAAATAGTTTAGTGAATGTGCAGGATAGCTCAGAGGCTACAATATTTCCGTAGTTTTCACTAACGATTTGGTGGATGTCTTCGCCAAGGTCTTTATCTTTTTTGGTTCCATCTTGCGATTCCGCATTGTAGGTACTTTTCTTTTCACCTATCTCTGTTGCGCACCATTCACCGAAGCTACCTAGCTGTTGGGTGGTAGCTTTGATGGTGATGCTTTGTACGAATGATGCAACACGGTTCGGGATGGGCATAAGTGTACCCGCAAAGTTCATAGTAACTACTGCAACGAGGGCGGCAACTACTGGGATGATTACAGCTTTCCAGTCCCTACTTGCGATTTGGCCTTTACGTTCAGCAATTTTGTAGAACGTATAGGATAGTCCACCAAGGATTACTGCTAGGAATAGGACAAAGAACAACCCGTGGTAGAGTCCACCAAGGATGCCGCCCACCTTATTAGGGTCTGTGCCTACTAGTATGTCCGTTAGACCGATAAGCTTACCCACATCTTTGAAGCTTAGGATGAGAAGGGTTAGGAATAGGCCTACAACCCATGTGGTAGCGCCTAGTGCAATGTTGCCAACGAATGTACCCACTGAGGATGCGTATCGTGCCCCTTGACCATTCGCGAAGATTTTTACGCGCGGGTCTTGACTTGAGCTGATTTTATCCCATGTTGCTGTGGGGTCGAGCCTCGTGTCGTAGTAGTGGTTTGCTTTGGGGTCTTGGGGTTGTGGCTTGTCAGAGCACGCATCAATGACGAGGTGGTTCCACTCGCCTGTGTATGCGGTGAACTGGTATCCACCTAGCCCGAATCGGTCGAAGAAGTTCAGCTTTGCACCTTTGTTGTACCCTTCGCTAGAGGATACATCGGTACCACCCATAACGAGTTGCTGGTTATTCTTATCAAGGTCTACACCCACAAGTTTAAGCAAGCCGTTAGCACCCGTATCGGGGCTCGACTGACCAACGGTTGAGGCTGATTTACTGTACGCCTCAAACTGTAGGTCACTGCTCTGTGAGTATTGGTAGAGCTTAGCAGGGGTACTATCTTTACCGTATCCGCACATGAACCATTTTGTTACGTCTATGGCGTGCGCTTGAGTGGGTGCATTTTGCTGTATTACCCCTGGTGCTAGGGAAAGCACCATGAGGGTAGCCGCGATAAATGCGACTAGGGCACGCCACACCCCCCTAGCACCAAATTTATTAGTCTTGGCACTAAGGGGGCTTACTGATGTTTCTTGATTTGTCAGTGTGGCTGTTGCTCGCTTCAAGGTGTGACCTTTCGTTACTTCACATCTTTATAGCGGAGCGCTTCATTGATACCGTCAAGGAGCTTCTTGTATTCCGGTGTCTCAGCTTGAGATTCGAGCCAGTCTTTAATCTGGTTCAACTCTTCAACGCTAAGCTGAATAAGCTCCTTGTCGGACATGAGCAGGGCATATTCTACTTCTACAGGTATTTCTACTTCTTCAACCTTTGGCGTTTCAATTCGATTCACACTCGATGAGTGGTTCTCGAACTTTTCGGCGGTTCGGTCAAGTAGCCCCGCATAGCTCGCCTTGAGGGTGTTCTTGATTCGTCCTTCGTTTCGGACTATCTTGTGAACAGCCTTCTCGGGGGCGGTGAACCTGTCGTCAGTCTGAATGTTGAGGCGGTCTTCCTTTGCGGCGCGGCGTTCAGATGTCTGCTTTTCAACAGTATCTTGACTGATTGCGCGGGTCGCTTCACTGGTTCGCTTTCGGCTATCCAGTTCTTCGAGGACTGCCGCTTGACGTTCGTCAGCGGTAGGCTCTTCCCATGTCAAGCCGCGTGCTTCAAGGTCGTTCTTACGCTGGTCGTACACTTCCTGTACTGTCTTTTCAGCGTCTTCACGTTCCTTCTTGACTGCCTTATCGTATGCCTTGACTGCCTTGTTTGCGCGCCTAATATCCTTAGCTGTTTCAAGCTTGGATACTGAGGAGTCGTCTGTAGCGCGTCCGTATTGGGCGGCTTCAGTGCGTAGCATCTCGTCTGCAAGCTTGGATACCGTCTGGTAGCTTTCCTTCTTCTCGACAGAGCGGCGGGCTGTTTCCAGTCCTGTCTTTCGTGCTGTTGCGACGGTTCGTGCAACGCCTCGCCTGTTGTATTGGTCAATAGGCTTAATCGGGTTGAAGGTCTTAGCGGTTTCCTTAGCGGCTCCAACGATGCCGTTTTCTGCGTATCCTCGTGCCAGGCTGTGCTTGAGGTCGCCGGGGGCTCGCTTGCTTGCGGATAGGAAGTTCCTGCCTGCGCGGGTCTTGCTGAGTATACGCTTGGTATCTGTCATATTGACCGTTCCAGCGATTCCGCTTCCTCGCATGATGTACTTCATGATTCGGCGGGTCAGCAGTAGCAAAAGCACTGATGTGACAACTTGCACCACGAAGATGAGTACGTAGGAGGTTGCCCCGCTACTTAGTAGGATTAGTAGGAGTGCTTGTAGGCAGAGCATGAAGGTTAGGAGTGCGGATTGTATATATAGACCGATGATGGTTCCTATATACTTCCTGGTTCCTTGCTTCGTTAGCTTACCTAGTAGGGCTAGGAGCATCACTAGTGGGAGTATGACTAGTGATAGGAGTAGCACTACTCGCACTACGGCTTTCATGATTGCGTAGTATCCTACGGTAATTCCTGTGGCTCCGGCGGCGATAGGTGCTAGTGCGCCGGTTAGGGCACGTGAACTTGTTTCTTTACCCGCCCAGTGGTTTAGGTATCGCCCATCTGTGCCTGCGCCGTTATCTTGTCCTGCTTGTAGGTCTACAATTCGGTACATTCCAGGGTTGGTAACGCCCGCTGTTTGGTTGGGGTTATCTTCCGTGGTTGTTCCACTTGATTGTAGTTGAAGCTGGTATAGTCCCCAGTTGTTCACGGTTACACCGCGTCCCATTTGGACGGGTGCTCGTCCTACCTGGTTACTATTTGTGTTGATAAAGGTGTTAGCGCTTGCGGGGCGTTTGGCATCTACGGCGTATAGGTCGTTGATGTTTACACCCCATTGCGCGTATGCCCAGGGGGTCAGTAGGTTCATTCGCCATACTTCACACATGAGTGTTCGGGTTGCTGGTTCGCTTCCTTCTTTGGCGGCTGTGTACCTGAAGGTTTCTGTTGTCCCCTTGGTGCTACAGATTTCGTCTCCAATTATGCCGGTTACTAGCGTGTCAGCGATTCGGTCGTCTAGTACTGTTACAGCTTTGTCTACTGCATGGATTGTGTCATGCGGTTTGGTTAGTGTAACAGCGGACACGATGACTATTGCTATCACGGTGATTAGATACCTAATCATTTCGCGGATGTTTCCCCGGCGGGCTTTGAAGATGTTTTTTGCCAGTATGTAGGTCAGTCCTGCGATACCAAATATCACCGAGTATGGGTATAGGCCACTCTTGGTGAAGAGTTCGATAAACTCTGCGATTAGGTTGTCTACACCGAAGGTTTGCAGGATGGGTGACATGCCGAGGTTAAGGGCGGCATTGGCGATTCGGGTAATGAACGCCGCTGTCGTGATTCCTGCGTTAGCAAAATCGGTAAAGGCGCTCTGGTTGTTGAATACTACGTTAGCCAGGTTAGGGTCATATAGTGCGCGGCGGGTGTCTGTCATGATTCCGTCGCCTGTGCCGTATACGCCGCCCTTGATTGGTGCGCGGGTAGGTGTACAGTTCGGGTTGTATGAACCGCTCTCGGTGAAGAGCTTTTCTGGCTTGCCGTTTTGGTCTAGCTTGTCCGTACCGTCTGGGTTGAGGCAGATGTAGTGGTTTACGGGGTTGTTGAAGTTTGCAGATACGTTGTTCTTGAGGAAGTCTCGAACGAAAGGTACGTCTGCAAGCTTGTTCGCTAGTTCTTTACCGGCTTGTGATTCTTTGTCCTGTGCCCATTTCTTAGCGGCTGATTCGTAGGCGGTGGGTACGCAGGCGTAGAACTTTGATAGGGTTTCTTCGCGCTTTGCTTCGTCTTCGTCTACGGGGCAGTTAAGCTGGTACTTGTTGGCGGCTTCAAACCATTCCTTATTGTGTTCGCGCCAGTCTTTGATGGTTTCGCTTGGCTTGTTTTCGCCGTCCCACTTGTATTGTGGGTTTTCCAGGTTGGCGGTCTTAGCTGATTCTTTACATGCCTCTTCGTTTTCTAGCTTGGAAATAGTGTTGAGTGTACCATCAGGGTTGGTGACAATACATGTGGTTCCACCTGTTGCTGGTTGCGCGGGTGGGGTTTGTAGCTTTTTCAGGTCGTCTGGTAGTTTAGCTGATTCTGGCTGGTTGCCTGCAAGCATACTTGCGGCTGTGTTGATGATTGCCTGTTCAGTCTCAGAGTTTGTTAGCGCTCGGGCGTTGTAGAGCGTCTTGTCGATGTCTACGCGGTTGTATCCTCGTGTCGCCATAACGTTTGCGTCTGAGGTGTCGAGGATTGTGTTGATTGCACTCGCGCCGCTTGCTTCGGCTCCAGCCGCAAATGCTGTGCCGATACCTGCAAGCCAGTTACCTTTTTTAACTTCTTCAACGTAGGTGCTTACGGTGGTTGTTGCACCGCTTGTTACACCGTTGAAGATTGAGCTTACGCCTAGTGCCAGGGTTTGTGATGCACCGAAGTTGCTCATGAGGCGGGCTTCGGTTAGCACTTGGATATGGTCGAACTCGCCTGCGTAGTAGGTTAGGCGTAGGTTGTATCCAAATAGTTCCATTGCCGTATATTTATCGGCACGGGCACTTGCGGTGGATGGTACTTTGGTTACACCTGTTGGCATACCGAGCCAGGCTAGTTCAATCTTAGCTGATTCAGCTCCTCCACGTTGGATACCTGTTGGGGTTAGTGTCCCGTATAGGTTTTGCCCCAGGTCAGCTGTGAAGTTTGGCACGTCGCAGTTGTGGTATGTTAGTAGACCCTTATTTGGGTCGTTTACGTCACATGACCATGACTTATTGCCCTTATAATAACCGTCTGTGCTTGACTTGGGGTGTTGGTAGATGTATCCAGGGGTTAGGACTCGCGTAATAACTGACGAGAATGTAGCTTTACCTTTGTCTTCTTTTGCTTTCTGTAGGGTTTTCGCGAATCCTTCGTCACCGCTTTCGGTGACCCCCAGGCTTTTCTTGGATTCCTCTAGCTTCTCAATGGTCTTCTTGTCGCCGTCGTTTGCGGCGTATGCATAGTTGCTTCCCCCTGGTAGTAGAGCTGATGCGAGGAGGAGGGCAAGAATGATTGAGGCAAGGAAACGGACTATGCCCCTACCCCCTACCGATTCTCGGGTAGGGGTGTAGGGGGCATCTGTGAGTATTGCACTAGTTTTAGTCATTATGCTTTGCCTTGGTTATTGATAGTCTAGACTTCCTGGGGTTCTAGTGCTTATAGCAAGGCAAGCTAGTTTCCAAGTCGCCCTTGTCGTTCTTCTTGCTTTTGTTTTGCGAGTTTTGAGGGTGGTACGGGTGCCCCGGCTTTGAGGTCTGCCAGGGCTTGCTCGTAGGTTCGCTGTCCTTCTTTGCGGTACCCACCTTCGAGCTCTTTGTCTTTCTGTTTGTACTTCTCACCGGGTGTTTTGCGGATGTGTGAGCCATGCTCGAATAGTAGTTCGTACCAGTTCCAGGGGGTGAACATTAGGTCTACTCGTTCTTCGGATAGCCTCATGTACCCTGATAGCCAGGGTTCTACTTGGGTGCTGATACGTTTTTGGAGTGGGTCTGATTGTTGGGTTGCGGTACGTGTTGGTTCTACTAGGGATTTGACTTTAATCATTCCTAGTAGGTCTACGTCTACACCTAGTCCTAGCAGAGCTACTGCAACGTTCTTGTACGCGGCTACGGCATTGATTACGTCTTCTTCAGTTAGCCCTGTGGTGCGTGCGGCTTCTTTTGCGGCGGCTTTGAGGAGTGTGTTGTGGCTTGCTGTGTAGAACTCGCCACGGTCTTTTGTGGTTCGTTTACGGATGCCGCTTGGTAGTTCCCATTCGGGTTCTTCGTTGTTCCATTTGGAGTGGTTTTGTTTGTATGCGTTTTCTACGATTGTGTACCCGTATGGGTTGCGTAGTCGTGGCATTGGTGTGTTTCCTTATAGGCTAGGGTTATTGTCGATGTTGCGGTATGAGAGTACACCGTATTTTACGGATGTTTCGATAGTTTCCTTGAAGCGTGCTTCGAGGAAGTCGGATAGCGCATTGGCGGGGGTGACGAACTTCTTGCCGCGTTCAGGCTTTTCTTCGGTTAGAATCAGGGTTCCGTGGTTCCAGTGAATCCACATGTCCTTGGTGGCTTCTTCCCATTCTTGGATAGTCGCTTCGTACCGTTCAGCGGATTCTGTAGGTGCAATATCATCAATTCCGGGGATGAAGAATGGGGAAAGTTCTTGTTTTGCGGCACCAATCCCGAAGGGTGCTTCAAAGTTCACGGTCAGGTAGTTTGTGTTCAGGTTTGAAATGTCTGAATTGGTGAATGTCGAAATCATGCACTTCAGCTGAGCCTCAGCGTTGGCTTCCAGCTCCTTGAGTCGTGCTTGTCGTGTTTCTGCTGGTAGCCTGTAGTGTCGTCGCTGTGCTTTGTTAATTTCTGCTTCGAGGGTTGCGTGGAATGTTTCGATGGGTGCGACTGTGGGTAGGGTTACGGTCACGATGGGCATTGTGTATGCACCTTCCTGTAGGTGGATAATATTACATGCACTAGTTTACCTGTTCCTTTAATTACCCTTCAAATGCAGGTAGAGCCGCGACATTTCTTGTTGCGGCTCTACACATGCATACCTTGCATTATTCGGGTTCCTCTGGCAGGTGTACCGGTTGTTGTCGCTGGTTCTAAAGTAGTGTTTCCCCGGTTCCCTGTAGTTAGGGTATCTGGCGGGCTGGTTTGCTAGACGGTTGGTACTTGCCTTGTAGGACTTTTCGGTATTTATTTCTTGCTAACAGTTTCTCTATAGCATTAGAGTCGGATGTGGTAATCTGACACGGCATCTACTGTATCATTGTGGGCAATGATGATGATTTGCTGTGCACCCATTGCGCCACGAATTGTTTTGACTGTGGCTTCTAGGTTGTTCGCATCATATGCGGTAAATGCCTCATCTAGGATTAGTGCGCCTGAGCTTCCACCAAATACCTTGGACATGCTGAGTCCGATTGCTAGTGAGACTGCTGATAGTTCACCGCCTGATAGTAGTGAAGCTTCGCGGGTTTCACCTGAGCTGAAGTGTGCGTAGACGTTGAAGTCTTCGGTTACGGTTACTCCAATGATTTTGCCGTTGGTGAATCCTGCAATGAGCTCTGATGCGTATTTGGTGAGTGACGGTAGGGCTTCTGCTCCGATGTCTGCGCGGAACTCTTTGAGTGCTTTCTCGATGGTCAAGATAAGTTCTTTTTCTTGGAGTAGTGATTCGTATGCTTTGGCTTCTTCTAGCTCTTGCGCTACTTGTGCTTGGAGTGCAACTTGTTTGGTTTTCGTTTCCGTATGGGTTGCACTAATCTCATAACCCTTTGCTACGTTAGCGGCAATACCTTCGTCTAGCTTAGAAAGTTTATTTTCTTCTAGATTGAGGGCGTGTTCACTGACGCTTGGTGTGGATTTGAGGGTTTCCTTACATTGGGTTGCCTCGTTGTTAAGGGTTTGGATTGCATTGAGTGCTCGGGCGCGTGTTGAGTTGTGGTTTTCAAGCTCCCGTGAAAGGCTCTCTACCTGCTTTGCATCCTGGTATACGGTATTTGCCGCATCATAGGCTGTTTCAGCCTGTGTGACCCGTTTCTGGGCTTTTGAGATACCTTTGCGGGCTTCCGTAATGGTTGCCGTTGCACTATTGACTATCTGGTGCTTATTGATAAGCTCCTGCGAGTCCTTAATGTCCTCACGTAGCTTTGCCGCCTGGGTTACCTTTTCTTGGATAGCTTGGGTGAGGTTATTTTTTTCACCTTCAAGCAGTCGGATAGATTCTCGGATTGCTCCGATAATCTTGTCTTTATCCTTGATTACCTGGTCACATGTTGGGCATGTACCGTCGATACCTTCAATTTGCTCAAGGGTACTATGAGCTTCCGGTAGCTTAGCTTGGCTAATTGCCGCTAGGTCACCGTTAAGCGCCATAACTTCCTGGTCTACCTGTTGCAGTTTTTCCTGTGCTGTTTGGAGGGTTGCCTCTGCGTCCTTTAGTTCAATTCCACCCATAGAGTCAATATACTCTTGAGCTTCCTCTAGCTGAGCTTCAGTTGTAGCAAGGGTACTGTTCAGTGTTGCTAGATGGGCGCGTGCCGTGTTGAGTGATTCTAGCTTACTGTTGTACATTGCTTCAACGGTTCCAAAGTTGATTGCTTCACCGCCTGCTTTCTGAATCCTCTGAGAAATTAGGTCAGCTTGCTTTTTGGCATTAGCGGCGGTTTCTTTAGCGTCTTTGATGCGTTCTTCGATTGCGTCTAGGCGGGTTTCTGCATTGGTGCGTACCGTGTAGTGTTTACGCATCTCTTCAACTTTAAGAGCTTGCTGTTTCTTGTCGTTGTTGAGGGTGCGGTAGGTAGACCTTAGCGTACTTAGCTTTTCTGCTAGAGTCTTCTCGGCTTCTGTGAGTTCCGCTAGGGTTTTCTGGTGCGCTTCGATTCCGGCACGGTCTACGGTCTTTGAATCAAGCTCCCGCTTGTTTGCTAGTCGGTTAATTCGACATTCTTCGAGGGCGTGCGAGTTTGCGGTGATTCCAGCCAGTTCTTCAAAGATGCTCCTACGCACTTCGGGCTTAGCGTCAATGAAAGCATCGGTATCTTTTTGTCGGAAAAAGGCTGTTGCTAGGAATACGGTGGGGCTTACGCCTACTGTTTTCAGGATGCCTTCTTGTGCTGACTTGACAGAGGGGCCTGCGAGGTGTCGTTCCGTTCCGTCTTCTTCGATTTGGTAGAGGTCACATTGCACTGTTGAACGGTAGTTCATGGTGCGGGTGACCTTGTAGGTTTTACCGCCGGTACTGTAGGTTACCGATACGACTGTAGGTTCTTCTTTGGGGGTGTTCTCTCGTCGTAGTTCGCCGTTCTTACGTACCCCGTTAGGGCGTGTTCCGTATAGTGCCCAGGGTACAGCGTTCACGATTGATGATTTGCCGGAGCCGTTGCTTCCTGTGATGTTTGTGATTGCTTGGTTAGCAATTTCGATGGTGAGCTCTTTGTGGGTTCGGAAATTTTTGAGCTCAATCTTTTTGAGAATGATGTCTGTCATTGTTCAGCCTTTGACTTGTGCATGTTTTTTACTATTGTACACGTTCTGGTGATAGTAACGGCGGGGCACCTTGCTCTGTCTGATAGGTGCCCCGCCGTGGGTTGGGTTAGTTGGTGGTGGGTGCTGTTACGTTGGTTGCTGATTGGCTTTGTAGTGTTGCCACGATAATCTCTTCGAGGGTTAGGTCGAACCCGTCAAGCTTCCACTCGTTGTCGGTGTATGACATTAGTACTGCTACCGGGACTTTGGTTGCGGTGTAGATGTTTTGCGGGATGTGGACGTTTCCGTTTTCGGGTATTGCGTCACAGCTGTTGAGGACTGCTTGTTCGGATACGGGTTTGATATTGTCAGCCCCACCCATGCTTTTGCTCAGTCCGCCTGCCAGGTAGATGGTTGCTACCATGTTTGCCTGGCGGGTTGCTTCGCTTCCGCCGATGGTTGCGTTTTTCAGTTCGGCGGGTACGTTTTCGTAATTGCCCTCTGCTACTTCTTTTGCAAGCTGGTCGGTGTCTTTGACGTTCTTGTTTACGTTCGGGGTATTTGCGATTGCCCGGAAGATTTCAGTCAGCTTGCTTGTGGCATCTTTCTTCATGGTATCCGCGTCTGTACCTGTTACGGAGCGCGTGATTTTTTGGGTTGCCTGTTGCTGTGTTGCGGTGGGGGCGTTGTTTTGGTTGCTGTTTAGGGGGATTGCGCCTGTGAAGGCTAGGGTTCCTACTAGCGCACCACCTGCAATGGTTGCAAGGAGGTGTGTTGCTACTGTTCGGATGGGTGGCTTCTTATCGTCAAGGTTCACTTCGGTGACGTTGTTTGTGGTTTCCTTGGTCATTGTTTTGCTTTCTTGGGTAGTGTTGAGGTTAGGAGGATACATGCTAGTATGCACCAGCTGATGATGAAGGCTGAGAGTATGATTACGCCTCGTGCTTCGTATATGTCTTGCATTAGCGGGATGCCGTTGGCGGCTGTTCCGCCTTGGGTCGTGTTTACGACTTCTAGGATTCCGCTGTTGATGATTTGCTCGTATCGTGAAGCGTAGTCGTTTACGGTGACCGTGATTATGAATGGCAGGGCAAAGAATAAGAGTGAGAAGGTGGTGGCTAGGATTCCGGGGGTTCGGTAGACCACCACCTCCTCTTTGTTGGGGAGCTGTACCGACTTTTCCTGTGCTTGCTGAATAATCTGCTCGGCTTGTTTGCCGGTTAGTTTGCTTCCCAATTTTTCCTCTACTTATTCTTCTTGCTTAATTTGGTTGATTCGCTCTTTGAAGGCTTTCGCAAGCTCTAGCTGGTAGGTTGCGGGTGCATGGGAGAGCTCGGTTAGTGTCGGTGTGCTATCTTCGGCGGCGGCTAGGGCGGCAAGACATTCTTCGGCTAGTCCTGGTGCTTTACTCTTAATTCCTGCGTCTAGAATAGCTAAGGTGAGGGCTGTCGAGATTGCCGGGTCACGTTCCGTGTCTTGTGCCGGGTCTAGGTTGTGGGTTACGCGCTCGCGTCCATTTTCTTTCCAGACCAGCTCTTCGAGGGTGCGTGTCTTGACCCAGTTTTCGTTGGCTTCTTTATGGGTTAGGTATTCACTGAGAGGTAGTCCCATTTTTTCTGCTAGAACTTCGTCACTGTACCTTGTGCCGGGGTTGTCGCCACGTTCTGCTAGTAGTTCACGGACGGCTTGTTTGCGTTGCCTCTGGAAGTTTGCCAGGTCTTCACCTAGTGTATGGCTTGGCAGGTCGTTTACCCAGCTGGTGATGGTTGCGGCAATGTATCCGGCTAGTGGTGCGCCGCTTGCTTCGTTGAACTTGCTGATTGCTTCGGCAACAAGTACGGCGAAGTATGAGTCCTGCTCTTCACGTCCTTTACCCAGGTATACGTCTATTGTTTCCCTATGTGAGGGTTGTAGGAAGCTCTTTGCAAACATGGTGTAGAACTGTACGATGCCTGCATAGAAGGCGGGGTCCAGGTCTGTTGCTTCGCGCCTAAACGCTGGATATGAGATGCGGATTTTTGGTGCTAGGTTTGCGTCTTCTAGAACTTCTTTAATGATTGTCTGCGCCGGTTCGGGGGTGGCGGCTCGTACAATGATGCGCCCCCCGCGTCCTGTGGTGACGATACCAATTCCCTCTAGTGCCTTGCTTAGGGGGTTAATTATGGTTGGTGTGGTCTTGAAGGACAGGTTAGCTACTGTCTTCAGCGGCGCTTGGCTAAAGCCTTCAGTTTCGGTTAGTCCACCATAGAATCGTGCAGGCAGGTTCTTTTCAATAAGCTTAGTCTCTAGGGGAATATTGTTCACTTCGTGCCATTCCCTGACGGCCTGACCTGTCATAGCGTAGGACTCTGTATTGTTAGCCTTGTATGCTTTACCTGTTTCTACGTGGTGCTTTAGCCACTTTTCGGCTTCGTTGTAGATTTCAGGGTTCCGCTTGATTTCGATTTTGCCTGCGGTTGTTTCTACTAGCTTTTCGGGGGTGATGAGGATTCCATCACTGAATCGTATTGCCCACCTTTCTTTTAGGGGCAGGGCGCGAAATTCACTGTTGCTGTATAGGGCTTCGATTTTTAGTAGGCGGCTGTCATATTTCTGTACCATGCGTGTTTAGTCCTGTGTGTATTCGGTGTTAATTGGGTCGTATGTGTCTTTGGGATTTGGGGTTACGGGGGTTGTGTGGTACCCGATGGTGTAAAGGTCACTGATGATTCCTCGTAGGGCTTCGAGGCGTGTTGTGTCCGTATTATGCCCTGCAAGGGTGAAGGGGGTGAAGGGCGGGTCGATTTTGATAGTGTCTTGCGCCTGGTTAATGGAGATGTGACCCAGCGTATTGTCAATATCCGGGTTTGCTTCTCGGAATACTTTCAGTGTGTTAGTGATTGTTTCTTGGACAGTGTATTTAGGGGCACTGTACGGGTCTGTTGGTGTGACATATAGGTATAGTTCATTTTGCTTCATACAGTAAATTGTATGTGTTTATGTGATGTACTGCCAAGTCGCACCTAACCTCCTTGGTGTTGAATATAGTAAGAAGACCGCAACTGCCGTGTTTGGCGGTTGCGGTCTTCTTGTTAGAGTGTCCAGTGTGTGCTTACTGTGATAATTAGCGTTGCAAGGGAAATGCCTATGATTGTTGCCATTATCTTGTGTGTGGCTACCCAGTGGGCTGTGCGCGTTGCGGTTTTCTTGAACCATGCCTTACTGAAGGTTTGGTACTCTTCACGGGTATCTTCGTCTTTATACGCGGCTAGTACTGTTTCCATTGCGAGGTATAGTTCTTTGGCAACTTTTGGTGTGAGGTCGAAGCCCATGCCGTAGATTTCCCCGTTTTCAGGGTTCTTGTCGATAATGTCGAAGTGTGGGGGTTTCTTGTGTAGCTTGTTGCTACGTATGAGTGCCCCTTCTATGTTGTCTTCGTTTTCGTAGAGTCCTGTTAGCCTGAACGCTGGTGGTTCTGGCGGTGGTGGCGGGTCTTCTAGGATTACTTTCTTAACTGTGTTGATTACTTCACTCATGGTGTTTACCCTTAGTTGCTAGTTGGCACTATGCGACCTTCTTTAGTGAATCCGTCTACCTGTGAGTCAGCGTATGCGGCTGAGTCGAAGTTAGCCCATGTTGCCAGGAGGTATTGCTTGTTGCCGCTTTGGTTGTAGGCGTACCATTTTCCGTTACTTTCGATGACTTCGATAGTTAGGGTTGCCGGATGTTCTTTGGTTAGGACTGCGAATCCGCCGTCTGAGCCTACACCGTCTGCTTCTTGGACTCGCACTGTTTCTTTGGAGGTGAAGTCTACTTGTGCTGTTGCTTTGCGGTAGGTTGTGTCGTTGTTGCCGATGTAGTATTCACCTTGCGGTTCGACGTATACCTTTGGTGTTCCTTCGATTTTGAAGGTTGGGAGCCTTTCGTCCAGTAGGTACGATTCCTTGTTCCAGTGCGCTACGTCATCTGCTTTGTAGTAGATGGGCGACCCTTCCCAAATGCTGGAACGTACTGACTTGTAAGCGTCGGTTCGTGTCCTTATGTAGGATTCGTAGCCTTTGGTTCGGCTTTTCACAAGGTAGCGGATGTTCCTGATGGTTGCCGGGGTTAGCTTGTCGCCGTCTACTCCGAAGTTGCCCGCTAGGGCTACGAAGTTAGTTAGCATGGTTGTGATTGCCTGCTTATCCTCATCGGACAGGTCGTATGATAGTACGAGGGTTTCCTTTACCTTTTCGGGGGTTTCCCAGGGGCGGTCTACTGCTAGGTAGGTTCCACCTGCTACTGTCGCTACGATACCTGCGCCGATGAGGATTGCTTGGCGGCGGGTTAGTGGCTTCTTGTCTGCCGTCTCGGTGTTTTGGATGTTATCTGTCATATTTCTATGATACCAGTACTTGTTTATCCTGCGTGGCGGTAGACCTTGTATTTTTGTCCGATAAGGTCGGTTAGGTCTTCAGACCACCTGTGCTCAATCGGGTAGATTGCGCCTACTTCGTTTCGCCATGATGCTTGAGCTACAGAGGGCTTGCCGTTGTGGTCGCCTATGAAGATTGCGGTGTGACCTGATGTTCCACCGGCACCGCCTGCGATGAGGATGTCTCCTGGTTGCAGGTCAGAGCGTTTGCCGGTTACTTCTTTCCAGTGTGAAGAGTTTGCGTAGTAGTCTGCTTGTGTGCCGGTTGCACCCCAGGGGATGTCCGGGTCTACAGTGTTTTTAACTACTGTTGCTACGAACCTGTCGCAGGACGCATACAATGATTCAGCACCGGCGGCTTCTGTGTGTGTATCCTTACCACCCTTCTCTTCCGCCTTTTTCTTTGCGTCCTTATATGCTGGCTTAGCGTTACCCACACCATCTGGGTCTGAGAACGGGTTCACTGGAATGTTTTTTGCCTCGTCTGGGTTAGTTGAGTCCCATGCAATGCTTTTCGCGAGCTCTACGATACCTGACATGTCAGCTGAGCCACTGTTCCCGAGGAGGCATGAGCCGCCACCCTTGGATAGTGAGCTGTTGCCGCCTGCTTTCATGCCTGGTTTGAAGCTTTTTGCGAAGTCTTCACCGAAGCTGATACGCCTCGGCATGTTGGGGATACCTGAGCGCTCGAAGCTGTCGTGGAAGATTTGCACTAGCTCAGCTACGCTCTTTGAGTCGTCCGTGAATCCGTTTGCACGCAGGGTGGCACCTTCAGGGCCTTCTAGCTCTTGCTTGAGGTAGTCCATTTGGATTCCAAGGTCTGACCAGTGGGAATTATTGGCTTTGGCGTACTCTGCTAGGCGGGTTCGTCGTTCACCGTCCCATTGGGCGAAGCCTACAGCTTTTCCGTATACTCCGCCTAGTGCAATGATTTCGTCATTGCTCATCTTGGAGTTCAGTCCTGAGCCGCCCTGGGTTAGGGTTGAGTCGAAGCCGGATTCTTGTCCGAAGTTACCCATGAGTCCGGCAATCATTTTGGTACTGAACGTTTTTCCACCCCAGTCACCTTCAAACTTTGTTGATGATAGCCAGGTTCCTACGTTCTGGATATTTTCTTCTGGGTTGTCGCTGTGTTTCAGTCCTGACTTGCCACCGCTACTGCCTTGTGAGATTCCGTAGCATCCGTCAGCGTTTTCATTTTTGCCCCATACCTGCATGGCGGGGACACCGCCCACTAGTCCAACGAGGATAAGTAGTACCACGCCTAGTACTACCCATGTTGTTGGGCTAGTGAGCGTACTGACAGTAGCGCTCGTCGCGGCTCCGATTTTCTTTCCGGTATCTACTACCTTTTTGGTGGTTTGTGCCGCTTGTACAGCTTTTTCTGTTACTGTCTGTTTTGGTTGTGGCGGTGTCTCTTCCATTGCTTTTATTATTCCTTATCTAGCGGTTTCCTTGGCGTCACTTCCTCTTTTTGAGGGGTTGGTGCCTGGTTGGTAGCTTCCGGTTTTGGTGCTACTGGTTTGCTGGGTGGAATGATTACTTTCTTTGGTTCAGGTTCAGTGTTGCGCTTGAACGGGTTTGTCACCTTCGGTTTGGGGAAGATGTTTTGTTTAGGCTCCGGCTTAGGTTCCGATTTCGGGGCGGGTGCACTTTCTACCTTTTCAGGTTTGGGTGCTACCGACTCTGGTTTTGGTGCCTTTGGCGCTGGTTGAGGTTCCGGTTTTTTAGGCTGTGGCGTTTCAGCCTTCGGTTTGGGTGCTTCTTCCACTTTCTGTTTAGGCTTTTCTACCTGTTCCTTTTTAGGCTCTTCGGGCTTTGCTTTAGGTGCTGGCTCGTTAAGCTTTTCAGGTTTGGGTTGTGGAGTGGGCTTCTTTTCCTCTACCGGCGGGGTTGGCGCTTGGTGTGCCGGGGCGCTTTCTTTTTGTTGTGGTGCTTCCTCTGGTTTGGGTTCTGGGTTGTTTTCCTTTCGTGTCGGTGCTGAGTTTGAGGCAATCGGTGGTGTAGGTGCCTCGAAGGTTGTCTGTTTCGGGGCTGGCACCTCTTCCGGTTTCGCCTCTGCGTTGGTTTGTTCAGCGTTTTCTTGAGGTGAAGTATTCCCTGATGCTTCGGTGACTGGTTTAGGGTCGCTGGCAGGCTTCGGGGTTGGTGTAGCTTCAGCTGGCTCCGGCTTAGGTTCCGGTGATTGCTTAGGCTCAGGTTCCGTTATAGGTTCCGGCTGGTTTGGTTCAGGCGTGTGCGGTATAGCCCTCGGGGGTACGATTTCTATCGGTTCCGTATGGGTTTTATCGCCACTGTCCTGGTTTCCACTTTCGGTGTTTCCGTTGTCCTTGTCCACTGTGTTTAGTGGCTTGGTTGGCGGGTTCACGTCGTCTAGCGGGTTCTTGGGTGGCTTATTTCCAGTGTGACCACTGTCGGTGTCGCCACTGTTTCCGTTACCTGTGTTTCCGTCGCCAGTGTTTCCACCACCGGTACTACCGCCGCCACCGGGAGGCGTGTTGTCGCCGCCACCACCGGTTTGCTCATCGTCAGATTCGCTTTCCAGTGGTCGCTGTGCCGGTGAGAAGAAGTCGAGGCGGTTAATGTTAGGTGCCTGCATGGTAGAGGGGCTAACAAACTTTTCCTTATCCTCAGCGAGGAACTTCTCAAGCGCCTTTTCCTTTGCTTCCTCAGCGGCGACACGTGCAATGTCGGGTGACAATCCGCGTGCAACTGACTCGTGTAGGGTGCGCTTGTATACAGTATCGGCTCGTTGAGCGGCTTTAAGCTCGTGAGTCTTATCTGCTTTTCCTTGCAGGTTAAGGCGTGAGATGTTGTCCGCATTGTATGTTTCAGTTTCAGCTTGGATAGCTTTAAGGTCTGCATCTCGGGCGGCTTTAAGCTCGTCTTCGATTGCGCGCTTATCCTTGCTTAGCTGAGGGTCAAATTGGAACATCTCGTTCAGCTCAGTACCATATGCTTCACGCTGTTCTGGTGTGAGCTGGTCTGTTAGGTTGCGCCTAAGAGTACGGATTGATTCGTATTCTTTGGTCGCTTCGGTTACCATCTTTTCGTCACCACTGAGCGCACCGATGTTCTTCTTGTGGGAAGCGGCGCGTAGTGCTTGTTCCGCACGGTAGAGGTTTGCGAAGGTGTTACGTGCCTTTGCGTCTTCGGGGTCAATGCTTAGACCCTCGAACTCTAGAACAACTCGGTTGATGTTCTCGTAGGTGCGTTTCACGTCGCTTGCTACCGCGTTTGCGTCTGCAATAGATGAAGATGCGGCGGCGGCGGCTTTACCGACCTCTTCTTGTCCGTATTCTACACTGTCGTTGGCTACCTTGTAGTCGGACATGAGGTTCTTGAGCTCGCTGTTTTCGATGTCGATAAGGTGCTTGATTTCCTCGGCGTTCTTGGCGCGGAGGTTCTGCCTTGTACGAATCATGGTAGCGCGGGCGCTGTCTGGCTTTCGGGTAAGAATGTCGTTCTCTACGGCTATCTTACGTCCAGCACTCATGTTTTGACGTATAGACCTGACGAAGCCTGCCTTCTTTCCGGTTTCTTCGTCAATGACTGCCTTTCGGTTGCGCCATGCTTCACGAACGTTCGCTGAGCCGAGGGCACCGAATACGTTGCTTCGTATTGCGGCAGGCATGTTGTTTTGCGAGAATACGTTGTTGAGGCGGCGACTTACACCACCGTTGTCCCAGGGGTTTGCGTTGCTGACCATTGACAGGATAGCCGCGCGGTTCTTCCATAGGGCGAAGCCTATTAGGATGTTGAACACTGAGACTAGTAGCATCTCTTCGATAGTGTCAATTACTGCCGATAGGATAATGACTGCTACGGCTAGGGTGACACTGTACAAGATGTATGATGCGACACAGCCTAGTAGGAACCAGAAGTATTTCTTTGCTACTCGTGAGCCCCAACCCTTGATTAGCCATGCAAGCATGATTATGGGTAGGAAAATCATCATTACTGACACGATGAACATTTGCGCGATGACCATGAGTGAGAAAATGATGAGGAGAACACCAATCGGAATGAAGGTAATCATTGCGATGGTGGTCACGAAGAATCGGTTGAATCCTGAGCTCCAGCTGTACGTCCAAGTGTTCCACATGTTGTCGTCTGCTTGGAGTACGGCGATTAGGCTGTACCAGTCCTGGTTGATTCCGTGGTCTTTAGTTCGCGGGTTCTCGTCAATTTGTGCGTTGGTCTTCAGGTAAAGTTGGTAAGCGGCTAGGTTGCAGACCTTATTGCTTCCGCTTTCAAGTTTGAGGGTCTTGTTGCGGTGGTCTTCGGGCTTGCCAACTACCTTGAGGGGTACACAGAATTTGTCGGGGTCTACTTCAGCTTTTTTGATTGCTTCAGCAACGGTTGGGTCTTTAACGTCCAGCTTAGCGAAGGGTCGCCCGAACTGTGCGCGTGCGTATGGGTCTAGTCGGACTGCACGCCAAATGGTGCATGTCATAGAGTTTACGGACAGTACTAGCTTGTCGCTTGCGCTAATGTCATTTGCGGTTGATTTACACATTGCTGACGCTTCGGAAGTGTTTCCGGTATGCTTATTAGCACCTGTGGTTTCGTCGCCTGAGCTACTGCTTAGGGTTAGTGCGTACCCGCCGATGGTTTGCATTGCTTTCAGGGGGAGGCTTGTCACTAGTCCTGCGTTTAGCATGAGGGCTGTGCCTACTACTAGGGTGCCGATGACATGCAGGATGGCAGTGATGCCTTCACGTACTGCGTGGTTTACGAATACCTGCTTGAAAGCCCAAACAAGAGCGGCTATCGTTGTAATGAATACGAGGGGTAGGTAGAAGTTGTGGTAGAGCTTACCGATAACACCCTTGTCGTGTTCACCGTCGCCGCTGGTGATTTTGGGTAGGTTGAGGACGCAGTTAGTGTCTTTAGCGTCTGAGCAGATGGTGGAGGGGCTGTAGGCTAATAGGAGGATGTTCTGTGCGAAGTCGTAGAACATTCCGGTTAGACCGTTCATGCCGTCTGCCATGATGTTAAGGATGCCGCCGCTTAGGATTGTGTGTACTGAGCGTAGACCTTTGAGCTTTTCGCTGTCCTTGTTGATGGTTTTGGGGGCACCTGTCATACGGTCTGGGTCGGTGCTAACCGTCAGGTCGTCGCCGTCACCTTCACCTTCGTAGTTTACGAACTCTAGGTTGCTACCTACGGCTTCTTTTAGTGTGAAGATGCGGTTTTCTTTGTTGGGGAGCTGGATTACGTTGAAGCTACCTTCCCATCCGCCTGGGTTGTTCATGCCGTATCCGAGGCTTTGGGCACCGCCGAATACGCCCAATGCGCCTGCGTGGGCTATTTCTGTTTTTGTGATGGTTGGTTGGTTGGTGCCGGGTGCTATTGTTACACTCTTGGTGTTGCCGCCAGTTGCGAATATGAAGGCGGCTAGTAGTGCTAGGAATCCGAGCATGATAGCTACAGCCAGTGTCGGCTTCTTATGCTTTGAAGCTTCCTTACTGGCTGGCTTGTCAGTGAGTGTGGCGTTTGTTTTAGCCATATGTGTTTCTCTCTGCTCTTGCGGGTATTGGTCGGGTTATCTCCCCTTAATATAGCTTTCCACCCCCGTTGCCGGTGGTGGCTTAGGGGGTGGTCAGCTTGTGGGGTTATTTGCCGCAGGTTGCGATGCCTTCGGCCAGTTTGTTTTTGTCAGCTTTGGTGATGCTGATGTCGTATTTTTTGGCGGTGTCAATCCAGATTTGAGAGTATCGGCATTGTTCGCTTTCGCGTGGCATGTACTCTGCTGGGCCTTTGGCACCTTTGGAGGTGTTGGAGGTGCCGGAGGTTGCGAGAAGTTGGGTGGTGTCGTTTGCGAACGCTACCTTTTTCTCTTGGTTCCAGTCCTTAGCACCGTGTGCCGCCGCATACTTTAGGGGGATTACGTGGTCTATCTGAATTTTGCTGATGGGTTTGGTGTCTTCGCCCTTCTTTACGTCGGTGATTTCACCGTCATAGGGGCTTACCCAGATTCCGCCAGCGATAGCGCATGAGTCTGGATTTCCGTCTTTAGTTACGACGTTCACGCCTTGAGCTTTGAGGACTTGCACACGGGTGTTGCATTTTTCGCCGTCAAGCTTTGACCATACGCCCCATTCAGCGCGGTTATAGGCAACATCTGTTGCAGGGTTAGCGATTTTAATATCTTCAAGCCTCTTCGTGTATGTATCCACGATTACGGCTTTATCTGCTTGCCCGCCTGCTTGACCGTTGGTGCCGCTTCCGCCCTTGCCGTTGTTTAGTTTACACTCTTTGCTTTTGTCGATGGTTCCTGACATGAGGCAGTCGCCTACGTTGTCGTTTTCGGTGGTGAGGTAGTACATGACTGCGGCGTAGGGGCTTTTGTTGCCTGTTTGCCCTACAGCGTAGAGGTATAGACCGCCGAAGACTAGTACAACTATTGCGACGAGTGCGAAGATGCTTTTGATTGAGCCGTCGCCGCCTTGTGTGTTTGGTTTACCCATAACAGTTTATCCTTTCGGGTTTCGCTAAGTGCGGTTCCTCATTTTGGCGCGCGGGTCGATACTGTCGCCCACTTCGGATACGAAGTTGATTCCTAGTAGTCCTGAGAACTGTTGGGATAGGATGTGGTTGTTTGCTTTGCCTCCTACGAACAGTGATGAGCCTGGGATTGCTGATAGGTATAGACCTAGTTGTGCGTTCCTGTCCCATAGTAGGGTAATGTTTTGCCCTTTGTACTGTTGCTTGAGCTTTGCATATTGCTCTTTGAGCCCGCTTACGGTCTTGCTGTATACGCGGACGTGGAAGCTTCCCCTGACCCAGGGCTTTCCTTCAGCTGAGTTCTTTTGTAGCGCCATCTCTAGTAGGCTTCGTGATTCTTGTAGGCTGGTGATTTCCTGGTCACCGAAGCTTTGGATGTCTTCGGCGGCGTATTGGATGTTGCCTGCTTCGTCGTTTTGCAGTTTTTCTTGACCGGTGAAGTTTGCCGCGATTTCGGTTGCCGGGACGATTGCCATGCGTGCAAAGAAGCTGGCTTCATTTACGGCGTATTTCGCTGTTTCTGCTAGTGGCTGTACATGTGGGAACTCTAGGATTTCTGGCAACTGTTTGATGGTGAAGGTTGCAACGTAGTTGGTTGATTCACCGTCGAGGTACTCCTGCTTAATCTTTAGATATTTGTTTTTGCTGTTGTCGATAGAGTGTACGTACTCGTGCGCTAGTTCCGCTTCTCCTACTCGCAGTCCTTCGTCAATATCTAGTTCTAGTGCACCTTCTCCTGGGTTGAGGATTGCTTTTGTTACTAGCATGATTTCGTCACGGCTTAGCGGTTCGCATTGGAGGGCGCTTAGGCGTAGTACTCGCCCTACTTCTCGTTCGTATTGTGATGCGTTGAGGATTTCCAGGCGGCTAACATTATCGGTGTAGGCACCCACTAGTAGGGCATAGTTCTTGATAATTTTCTCTGCTTCTACACCTGTTTCGATAATGTTCTTCTTGAGCTGGCTATCTTCCTTAATGTTTACCTCTTCGGTTTCGTCTTCGGTGAAGCTTTTAGAGAAGTCGCGGCGGTCACCTAGCTTAACCCCGAGGTATGCGTGATGTTCCAGGTAGTTGTGGCTGTCTAGCCACTCTTTCTGCCTGTTCATGATTTCGTTATACATGGGGTTTTTGATGCTTTGTGCATGGTTGTAGGCTGTGGCGATTACACCTTCCGCGTTGATTGGTGTGGGGATGGTGAATGGCATGACGTGCACGGTACCAGCCATGCTACCTAGCGTGGTTAGGCTTGCGTATGCTTCTGATGCTTGGGTAATTAGTCGGGTTTTTGAGTCGATTGATTCAAAGTCGTATTGCGCGGCGGACATGTGGTAGAAAGCCCATACCTCGTCTTCGGTGAAGATGAGGTTTTTAACGATTGCTTTCTGGGGTAGGTTGAGGCGGCGAGGGTTGCGTCCGCGTGTGGTCTTCGCTAGGGGTGCCTCACCTGCAAGTTTCTTGAGGGGGTTTGTGAGACGTGCTTTAGCCATTGGGGTACCTTTTACAATCCTTAGTGTTTCTTGTACGGTTATGTGCTTTATGGGGCAAAACCGGCGGGCTGTGACTTATTTATGTAGTCATAGCCCGCCGGTGCTGTTTCTCTATCTACTTATTTAGTAAGCCAGGTTTGGGTTACCATGAGCCGTTAGCGGCTCCTTGGAAGCCTCCCTCAACTGCTTTACCACCTGCCTGGGCGATAGCTGAGTTTTCGCCTTCTTGAATCTGATTGACGAAGTACAGTGAAATGAAGGTAACACCCAGGAGGGCGAGGAACATTATCATCATGCGGACGTTACCGTTCTTAGCTGTCCAGAATACGGCGACGAGTGCGAATAGTGCGACTGCGCCGAGGATGCTTAGTCCGAGTGCTTTAAGTGAGACTGCTGGTAGCAGTATTGGTAGTAGTGTGCTTAGTATCATGCTAAGAAATTACCTTTCGGGTTTTTCTAGTTATTAGTTGCGATGTTTGTGGTATCTGTGTCGTACACGTATGGTGCAAGGTTGGATACCAGGTACTTTCCGTTGCTCTGCGGGTCTAGTGTTACTAGGTATTCCACAGGGTAGGAAATGCTTTGCTTTGCTCGCTCATTAGTGTCTATATCAGTGGTGCCGCCCACTTCATCAATTAGGATTACTTTAACCTTGACAATGATTTGCCCGTTATCCTGCTGGTATGCAGAGTAGCTAATATCGCCTGTATTGATGGTGTATGCACCGGATAGGCCTACTGATGCGAAGTTCGCTTTCTTTGTGTTGGTGATGAACTGGTCAAGGTCACCGTGCTTGTCAGGGCTTGCTACTGTGTATGCTTTGAAGAAGCCACTGAGGGTGTTGGTGATGTCTTGGTTGTTCTGGATTTTACTGCCGGGAATATTCTTGGGTTGGATTAGGTTCTGTGTCCTTCCCATGATTGATGACGGGACAATTGATGGGCTGGGGGTTGCAACATAGTATTTGCTGGTTGCACTGTCGTAGCCGATGGTCACTGATAGGGTGATTTGTTTGAGCTCGTCGGTTGTATTTCCGCTTGAGTTCGCGGCTTTGGATGCGTTGGCGATACTGTTGTTGTTACCGACGGTTGCTGGCTTTACTAGGGCGGTTACCCTGTAGGTCATTAGTGCCGGGTTGGTGTGCGGGATAACTCGCACTACTCGGGGGGTACCAATAACCTGCTGGCTAACGTTGCCGGTAGTTGTTCGCCCTGCCGTTGTTGCACTTGATGTATTGTCAGATAGCGTGTCACCTGATAGGTACCAACTGAGTTGCTTATCTGATGTTTCGTCAGTCTTTAGCGATAGGTAGGACTTGACGAATCCGATAGCAATATCTTCACCGGCTTCACGGTTGAACCCGTTGATTCCTGCTTCTACTCGCACTACGCTTGCAATGTCTGCTCGTGTTAGCTGTTTAGGCTGTGTGAGTAGCACGATAATAGGCGTTAGAATGATGAGGATGACCGCCGCGATAAGACCGATTGCCCACGTCTTCGTCCACTTCTTACCGTCACGCTTTACTTTACGTGAGCTTAGCGCGTAGGTTTTACCTGTGGTGGTATCTGTTACGCTAGGCTTTTCGGTGTCATTGAAGACTAGGTTTTGTTTGGCGGCGGGTATTGGTTTGACTTTTATCTTGTTGTCGCCGCCGGGCTTCCTGATGTTAATCCCCATCGGTGGGCTCCTCGTTGGTTACGTTAAATCGGTCTTGAACACTTTGTGCAATAACTCCGTGTCGTGTTCGGGGTTTCAGCTTAGGGCGTTCCCTGGGCGGTAGTGCCTGTGGTTTATTTTTGCTTGCCCTTGGGTTAGCAGGGACTTCAGGTTCAGGTTTAGTGTCACCTGTCACTTTAATCTCCGCTACCATAGCAGGCTGTTGCACTGTAATTTTTGGTGCTTGCCTTACTGTTCCAGGCTTCTTGACAGTTTGGGGTGCAGGCGTTTTTTGGGGTTTTACCGGTTCAGGTTCTACAGTTTCTTGTACCTGTTGTGGCTCTTGCCTCTTAGGTGCTGTGCCTGGCTTCTTAGGCTGTCGTGTTTCTGGTTTTGCGGGTGCTATTTTAGGCTCTTCGGCTGGTGTGGTTTCGCTTTCTTCTATAGTTGTTGGTGTTACCGGCTGTGCCTCATCTTCCAGGGGTGGTAGGGTGTGTGGCTTTGCCGGTGGTAGTGTCCCTTCGGGTGGTGTGGCTGGTAGTTTCGTGAGTACTTCTTTCGGGTGTACTACGTGAACTTTTTTGCCGCTGTAGATTAGCTTGTCACACCTATCTTTGGGGTCGTACTCGGGGGTGCGTCGGATAATCATTGCCTCGGTGTAGTACTCATTGTTTTCCGGGTTTGGTGCTCGGAGGTTGATGAGTTCTCCCTTGGGGATTCGTGGCTCTGTTGTCCTGTATTCGCGTTTTGAGTAGCGGCGCACGTCGTCCCAGCGGATGAAGTTCTTCCACCATACGAGGTCTGTGTTTGCGTAGACTTCGTAGACGGTCTTTTCTACTTCACCGGCGATACCTGAGATGATTTCGGCGTTTGTTGTACCTTTCATGCCGGGTAGAACGATAATGGTGTTGGTGTTATCCATGAGGGACTTGAGTCCTTCAATACCGTTCTTTTCGGTAATCTGGCTTAGGCTTTGCTGTCCAAGCTGTAGACCAATTTTTGATTGGCGTGCTTTTTCTAGAATACCGTTGAGGGCTACTAGCGGCACTGACTGTGCCTCATCAAAGAATACTTGAATGAGGTTGCTTGTCTTTTGCTTGGTGCGTCGGTGAGCTGATAGTGCGGTAATGATACTGGTTAGCATCTTACCTAGATATTCACTGGTTTCTTTCTCAGAGTCCGCGTTGAAGTCGAACAGCACGATTGCTGTAGGGCTTTCGGGGTCTGTAATGAGGTCAAGGTCAATGAATGGTTCACCGTTGAGGGGGTAGCCTATCCACGCACCAAATGATGAGTTGATAACTGTTTCGATGTTGCCTCGGGGGGTTGTCCAGGATTCTTTGATGGTTCCTGATTTTCCTTCGAGGATTCGTCGTTGCAGTTTTTCGCCGGTTTCGTTGCCTGCTGGCAGGTTATTTGCTAGGGCTTCGGGGTGTACTAGTGCGCTGTGGAATAGTCGGAATGGGCCTCGGTTCCAGACGAGCCCGGCTTTTTCAACGTCTTCTACGAAGATTCGGTATTGTGCCGGGTCTTCTTCTTTAAGATTTTTTGCGTACTCTTCTAGCTCTTCTACTGAGTTCACGAGGACTTGCAGGGTGTTACGCACTTCGTTCTTGTATTTCTGTGCTTCTTGCTTGTATTCCTGGAAGTCTAGGACTAGTCCAACTTTTTCTGAGTTGGTGAGGTTGGAGAATGGGTCGATGAACGCTTGGCCGTAGGGGTTGTAGTCGTTATCGTATCGTCCTGTGTGTGGTGTTTTCTGTGTGAAGTGGTAGAAGGCGATTCCTTCGTCGCCGCTGTATTTGGCTAGTTTGCGTGCTAGGTCTAGGTCGGATTTCATGTTCACGACAATGCTAGTGATGCCTAGCTTTGCGTTTACCCTGATTTGGCTTTCGGTGGTGACGGTTTTACCGGAACCGGGTGCACCGATGATGAGGACGTTGCGGCATACTTCTGATGTGGTGAAGTATTCTACTACGCCTTTAAGTTCGTCAATTCCTAGTGCGATACCGGCGGGCGCGTTCTTGCCTAGCTCACCGGGTAGTACGAAGTTTGCGCCTGACTCTAGTTTCTGTTCGAGCTTCTTCTTTTTGATTCGACTTGTTAGGGTTGGGCGGTACTGGAATTTACGTTCTGACATCCAGTGATTGTTGATGTACTTAATTTCGGGGAATCGCTTGTAGTCTGAGTAGATTTTGCTGACTAGTAGGAATCCTAGTATTGACCCGATGAATAGACCAATGAGTGCTAGGGGGTATGAAAGGGTTGCTAGTAGGTCTATGAGGTTGTGGTGCTTGAAGTAGGTGCCGGGGCGGTTAATTGCCGCGTCAAGTGTGCTTGTGAAGATTGACGGTGCGCCGGTTACCCACCATAGGATAGCTGATATTAGGGCGATACCTGATAGGTAGAGCCCTGCTTCAGCTGGTCGCATCATGAGTTTTCGGGTTAGGAGATAGTACGCGAGCCCTACCACTAGTAGCGCCGTGATGATGCTACTGCTGAATAGGACTAATAGGGTTAGGACTACTAGGAAGTTCAGGAATTTACTTGAACCGTTTTTGTTGCCACCGCTTGAGTGGCCTTCCTGTTCTCCTTGGTGGGTTGTTTCCAGCCCGGCGTACTCGCTCATACTCACCTCTTCATTTGATGTTGATTTTAAATGTTAGGTGTGGTATAGCGCCTGGGGTGTTATGTGCGGGTGCGGGTTCGTTTTTGGTGTGCTCGTTTGAGTGCTCGGGCGGTGATGTTGAACTCGCGGGTGGCTTCTTCTAGGGTTAGGGGTGTGCTGTCTGCTTCGGTGGGTTCGATGATGAGTGATGCGACGGCGGGGTTGGTGAAGTTGCCGGGGTGGTATTGTTTGCCTGCCCGGTTTAGTCCTACGCACTCGTTGTATAGGTTGGCTACGGTTACTGGTAGTAGGTTCCAGGTTTCGGGTTGGATGAGTAGGTTGCTGGTTCCGTAGTAGATTGATAGGTGTAGTAGTTTTTTGGCGGCGCGTAGTTCACGGTCGCCTTGGCTGATGAGTGCTTGGGTTGCCGCGTATTCTTCTTGTTGTTGGGGGGTTAGGGTTTCTAGGTCTTGTAGTTCTGTGTATTTGGGGGCGTGTTTGGGTTCGGTTCGGGTTGGTTTGGTGGTGGTTTGGGTTAGGGCTTTTTCTGCCTGGTAGGTGGTGGTTTGGGTTAGGGCGGCTACGTGGTTGATGATGAGTTTTTTGTTTGCCGGGGTGGGGGTGTTGTTGTAGATGTTTGCCGCTTCTTGGAGGAATAGGTGTTGTGTTGCCGGGTTTATGGGGTTGTTAATGTTCGCCTGAACGTTGAGCGCGGCGATGGTTAGGGGTTTGATGTTGTTGTGGATGTATTGCGCGAATTGTTCGGTGGTGTTTTCTTTGAGGTAGTCGCAGGGGTCTTGGTTGTTGGGTAGGGTTGTTGCCCATGATTGGGTTTGATGTTCGGGTGCGACGTGGTAGGCGGCGGTTAGGGCTTTTTGGCCTGCTTTGTCGCCGTCGAGTAGGTATGTGATTGTACCCGAGTCGCTGGTGAGTCGGGTTAGGGTGTTGATGTGTTGTTTTGTGATTGCGGTTCCACTGGTTGCGTAGGTGTTGTGGTATCCGTGTTCGTAGAGTGCGATTACGTCGAATTGGCCTTCTACGATGATTGCTTTTTTGGTTTCCCTGGTTCGCTGGTTGGCGGTGATGATGTCAGGGTTATAGAGTAGTTTCTCTTTTTGGAAGATAGGGGTTGCTTTGCCGTTTACGTATTTGCGGGTTTCTTCGGGGTCGAGTGCGCGCCCCGTGAATGATACGGGGTTTCCTTGCATGTCCGTGATGGGGAACATGAGGCGGTTTCGCCAGAAGTCGTATAGTTCTCCGGTTTCGCTGTTTTGTCCGCATACTCCGGCTAGGGTTAGTTCTTGTGCCGTGTAGTGTTCTTTGAGGTGGTTGGTTAGGCTGTTGCCGCCGGGTGCGTAGCCGTAGTAGGGCTTGTTGGGGTTGAGGTTTCGGTTTGTGATTTGCGTGCGTGCCGGGTGGTCTTCGGGTAGTTCTTTGTAGAGGTTTCGGTAGTGTTCCCAGGCGGCGGCGGTGATTTCTTTGAGCTTACGGTTACTGACCACGGTTGCGGTGTTGTTGTCCGTGGGTAGCGGGATGGGGGGTGTTGCGCTTTCGGCTAGGTTTTGCACTGCTTCTACGAAGCTTGCGCCGGTTTTTTCCATGATGAGGGTGATTACGTCGCCGTATGCGTGGCACCCGTAGCACTTATAGGTTCCTGTGGTGGGGTTCACAATGCAGGATGGGGTGCGTTCGTCATGGAAGGGGCATAGGGTCTTGTAGGTAGAACCTGAACGTTGGAGGCGTGCGCCAGTGATTTCCTCGAAGAGTGTTTCAATCTTGTGTGCTTCTCGCACTTTCTGGATTAGCTCTTGCGGGTAGCGCATCTTTTTCTCCTTGCGTGTTCGTTCAGGTTCTACCTGGGGGTGTTAATCTTCTTCAGTGGGGTGCAGTAGGTTGATTACATCATCTTGAATCATTGAACCTACATGAATTTCGTAATTGGGTTCGTTGGTTTCCTTGTCGATGCCTACGAAGACGTAGGGAGCATCTGTGACGATTAGGTTGCGGTAGACGGTTACCTTTTCACGGGGTACGGTCAGGGTGCGAATCTCATTAGTTTCAGGGTTCTCAATGGTGAGTACAATATCTACACCATACTTAGTGGATAGTTCACCTTCGTGGATAGATGTCATACCTACTTCACCATGACTTGACACATAACAGGCAATACCTGCTCCCGCCTTTTGCACTTTGCGCCTAACTTCTTCGGTGGGGTCGCTGGGCTTGTAGGTTGCGGTAGTGTACTTGCGGGTGTGCATCTTTGCGTACAGCAGGTAGTACTTGGTGGGAATCATGTTTTATGTTTTCCTTATCCGTTGATTTGTGGGGCGTAAGCCCCGAGGGGGTTGGGTTCCTCTCGGGGCTTACGTGTTGAGGTTGGTTCTACTCGTTAAGCAAGTTCGCTTACTGCCTTGTCTAGTAGTGCGGGTACGAAGCCGGTGAAGTAGACAGTATCGGTTGCTTCCTTATACTTTGCCGCGTTGGGCGCAATCTCAGTGTATCGTTCCAGGTTGCGTCCGGGTAGAAGGATGACGGGTGCCGCCGCTACCTCGTAGGTGCTGGTGATGTATTCGTAGAGTGCGGGGTCTTCTTCAATATTTAGAATTTCCCAGGTCTGCTCGGACGGTTCACCTAGTGCCTTGGTTAGGTGTCGCTTGGTCATGTTGCACTGTACGCAGGCGTTCTTGCTTAGCACGATGATGGGGGTTTTGCTTTCAGTGATGGGGTGGCTCATGATGAGTGTTTCTCCTATAAGAGTATTTGTCTATTACGTTTTCAGTATAACACGTTGCCTGTAGTGTGGCAGGTGTAGCACTGATTCATATCTAGATTACCACAAGAAACTCAGAGCCCCGGCACATTCCGTACCGGGGCTCTGAGTCACATGTTGAATTAGAAAAACTGTAAGAAACTACCCATACAGGAGGATTGCTTACATGTAAAAGTGTATCACGCCGTACAGCATCATTGCAACTCAACTAAATGTGGCGTTCGTAACAGTTAATGCTGGGTGACCTTTAGGGCTTCCTGGTGACTAAATAGGTCGCATCGGGGACTTCTGCTGGATGATTCGGTAACCATAAGGGGTGATAGGTGGGTTATAGGGGTGCTCATAGAGACTCTAAGGGCTTTATGAGTGACTATAGGGGATTCTTCGGGGACTATTAGGGCTCTTTGGGGGTGGTTATTTGGGAGTTTGCGGGGACTATTTGGGGGAGACTATAAGGGCTCTACCGGGGACTATTTGGGAGTTTCCGTCACTGGCAACGACCGCCGCCGCCTTGTAATACCAGGGCTCTGGGCGTGTTTTGGGGTGGTGTGACTATAGATAGGGATAAAGATTATTACGCGCGTGCGCGAGACGTGCGGTAATCTCACCTATTGGATTGGGCTGGGGATTTGGATTGATTCTTAGAAGTCGGTGTATGGGTTGATGGGGTGTGTTTGGTTTCTGGGGTGGGTTTTTGAAGAGGAGGAATAAGAAATGCTTTATAATGGTGTACATGCAGGTCTAGGTCATATTTCACTTATGACACACTCTTAATAAGGTGTATAGTAAGAACCGACTGGACTGCGGACTAAACCCGATGTTAGACTTATAACTCAACAACACATGTTGAACCGAAGAAAGAAGAAACCCCCTAGCCCATAGAGAGGAGCCAAGACAAAAACATGACTGCCGCATCTGACCTACTACCCGCCAACACTGGTGTAATGCCCGTGTCTCCGGCGGGTAATTCTGCTGTCTTCACTGAGGTTGAAACACCTAGCGTTACCGTTGAGTCTACCTATGAGAAGGCTCGCCGTGCCGCTGTGCTTGCTCATGCTGAGCGTAAGCGTGAAGCCGCCGCCCAGGGTTATGAGTATCACCCGTATAGTGTGGCTGATTCTGACGGTTACTTCCTGTCTGACATGGAGCCTGATTCTGCTGAGCTTGGCCCTGTTTCCCGTGAGTCTTGGGCTTACCCGTTGGCTTATGTTCATGGTGGCCTGCCTACTTCGGCGCACTCTGTAGCGTCTGGTAAGGCGTTTAATGCCACTGGTGTGTGGGAGCGTTCTTCTTTGGCTCGCGTGGTTCAGCATGTGCCGTCCGCTGTGCGTCTGCTGGACGGCTCTACGGTGGTTGAGATGCCTACGGGTGTTATGGCTCGTCGTTGCATGGCTTACATTGCGTCTCGTGTTATTGAGACTGGTAGCCGTGAGTTCTTCATTCCTTCTCAGGCTAAGACCCTCGCTCGTGCGGTGGGTCTACCTTCGCTGTCTTCTAATGGTTGCCAGCGTGCCCTTGAGGTGTTCCGCTTGTGCCTTGGCTTGCGTACCGTTATTCGTGAGCGCACTAAGGACGGCTCGGAGGGTGAAATTCTTCACGCTTTCTCGGTTGCGGCTAACCCGGACGACCCGGCTATGGGTGTACATTTCGCGTCTGAGGGTAACCCTATGCCGGTTACCCGTGTAGAGGTATCTGAGGAGTACTTCTCATACGTTACCGGCGGCAACATTGTTGCTATCCCGTCTGACATGTGGGAAGGTAAGGCTGTGCGTAGCTCAGCGGCGGCACTCGACGTTCTTGCGTTCGTGGTTGCCCGCGCCTCTACCCAGCGTTCAGCTGAGAAGAAGACCGGTGTTTGGGTTGCGTGGAAGCACATGACTCGACAGTTCGCGTCTTTCGCTAACACTATCCACAAGACCTACGAAACGTACCGTAAGGCTGTAGAAGCTGTCCGTACCCTGTTTGTTGCTATCGGCTCCAAGGACACTGTTTCCCTGGTTGGTCACGGCAATAAGAAGGGCTTCAAAGGCTTCGTGGTGAACTTCTACCGTTTCACCCAGAACCTTATTACCCCGGTTGCCGCCCCTGCCGATAGCACCCTATCCCCCACTATCAAGGCATCTGTGAACCGTGCAACCCTGAACGAAGCCGCCGCTGAAGGTGAGCCTGTCCTGGTTCCCGTCAAGGCGGAGCGTGAAGGGTCTAATTACCGTGCCGTGAACCTTGCCCTACTATCCACTAAGGTTGAGAACATCACCGGCCAGTTCCTACCCGCCCTCAGTGACGAATGGGAACGAATCGTTGATACCGTCATGGAACGCTACATCGCGTCCGCCGAGAAGGGCAACGTTAAGCCCGTCGGCAACTGGACTGCATACGTTGAAGCGGCTATCAAGAACGACCCGAAGCTCCTCGAAGAACCCGTACCCGCACGTCAGGTGACCGCAACCTACTCGAACCTGAAGAAGGCTGACGACGGTCTACCCGTAGCTGACCCGGCATCTATCCCGACCAGCAAGAAAGCCGCCCGCAAGGACACCACCTTCGGTAACGCACCCGTAGTAAACGAACCGAACACTGAAACTGAACAGCACGTAACCACCAGCACCAGCACTATGCCTGCTGTGGCACATGCTGAGTTTGACGTGCTCACCGCCCGCCGTGACGAAGACGAAATTATCACCCTGAAGCACGGCACCAACGAACACTACGCATACGTTGCCGCCCTCAACGCAGGGCAGGTGATTGTAAACACCACCGAAAACTGGAACAAGAACATTATTGTCCCGCCCGTCCGCATCAAGGACGAAGACGGCAACTACACCTACCCGCACACCGGCACCAACGGCGGCAAGAGCGACGAATGGTACTGCCGACAGTTCACCATGAACGACTACTACACCCAGGTCAATAGGACTATCCGCCAACTACTAGCAGAACGCAACGAAAAAGCACAGGCGGCACCCGAAACCACCGCAACCACCAATGTTGCACCCTGGGACGCTGACGACACCCTCACCGTAGACGAAAACGGCTACTACCGCCGCGCCGATGGAAGCTACGTATGGGGCGAAACCGACTACGACAACGGCATGACCGCAGAACAGCAAGCCGCCGAAGAAGAATACGCCCGCACCCAAATCGAAGCATGGATTAACAACGCCAGCAACCGTACACCCCTTTTGGGTGCTGAAGAGCCGGAAACTATCGACGGTTACCCCATCATGTACTACTAAGCCAATAATCATAAAGACATACAGATAACCCCCGCCTAACTCAACCGAGAAGGCGGGGGTTAAACCTTATTCAATTAAAAAACAAAATAAGCTTTACGGAATGTTGAGAACCTGACCAGGGAAGATAAGGTTCACATCATAGATGACATCAACATTCGCATCCGCGATAGCCTTATAACCACCAGCAACACCAAGCTTAGCCGCAATCAAAGAAAGCGTATCGCCACTAACAACCTCATAAGTGCTAGAAGCAACCTTCGGAGCCTGAACCACAGGAACAGGCTGAGAAACAACAGCAGGCTCAACCACAGTAGCAGGAGCCGGAATCTCAGGTGCCGAAGCTACAGGCGACTCAACGACAGGTGCCGGAGCCTCAACCGTAGCAACCGGTGCTGAAACAGCAGGCGCAACAGGCGCAGTATAAGTATTAGAAGCCACAGGAGTCTGAACATTAGACTGCGGAGCAACCACAGTAGCAGACTTGACAGTAGCATTAGACGGGTCAGTATAAGTCGGAGTAGCCGCACCCGAAAGACCAAGCTTAGCGGTACACGCAGGCCAAGCACCCCAACCCTGAACAGCTAGAAGACGTTCACCAGCTTCAATCTGAGCTTCCTTAGAAGCATACTGAGGTGAACCAGACATACCCACACCATTCCACGACTGTTGCGTGAACTGTAGGCCACCATAAAAGCCATTACCGGTATTGATAGACCAATTACCACCTGACTCACACTGAGCCAGCTTCTCCCAAGTCGCCAAATCAGCGGCTTGCGAGGCAGGCGCAACCATAGTTGCGCTAGTAGCCGCCAAAACTAGAGCGGCGGCAGAACGACGTAGTAGTTTGCTTTTCTTATTCATTGTAGTTAGTGCTCCTCAAAGCGTCTTTTCGTATCCAACCCCATTTAGGGGTCTTCTGTCTCTGTACGTCTTGATAGTCTAACCCTGACACAGCAACCTGGCAAGGAGGGTCGTCACACCCTACCAGGGGAAACATCTGGTTTCTCCACCCCCACAACAGCGGGGGCGATAACGCCATGAAAGAATAAAACCATCGAGTAACCACTAGATGTGGGTACTCAAATACATAACAGGGGTCGCCCTCCGGTAGAAGAACCTCCCACCTTCGGGCGACCCGAAACTAGATTATAGCACAAGAAATTATGAATCGTTAAGGATTAATCTGTCGGTCATGCTTGAACGCCTGTTCAATAAACCAAGCCACACTAGCAAACAGCGCGAATATGATAGTTGCCAACGGCACAGCAATACCTGAAAAGAAAGCCGTACCCAAAACACCCATAAACGTATTTGCGGGGCTCTGGAACACAACAGTGCCGTACCCGAACGTCTTTACTTCACGGGCACGAACAAACCACAAGCCTAGACCCCATAGGAACCTAATGCTCAAGGCGATAGCCGGTACAAGCCACAACCCAATCTTCAAACCATAGGCTATCGGGAAGATAGCGGACGGGATAACGCCACCTTCAAAAATTGACTTCGCAATAGCCGAAACAATTGCGGGTGACGCAAAATATAGTCCAGCAACGACCAAGATGCTACCTAGTAGGTCTGCCCACCATATAGGCACAGCATGGTATTTGGAGAGCCACGGCAACGTGCTACGGTTCTCCCAAGCTAGAGCATTAAAAGCGAACTTAAACTCACCCATGCGAAGTAGCGTACCAATCTTAGGGCGAGCCTCTAGACCACCCATGCCGTTACCAACAGCCATTTTCTTCTTCACCATTAGCGGCTCTTCAGGTTCTCCTGGCTGTCGCCCAAGGTTAGCTTGCGACTGTTGGGGTGCCGGTGTTGGTGTTGTTGGTGCTGTCGTGGAAGATGTTCCAGATGTACCTGGGTTATGGGTTTGTGCGTACCTGTAACCGCGCGGCTTACCTTGCGAATTTGTTGCATTAGCCGGGGTAGCCGCAAGCCCCTTCTTCTTAGCCTTAGCCGTCTTCTTCTCATGCTTCTTAACAGCCTTAGCCGCTAGAGCCGCCATATCCTTATCAGACGTGCCCTTACCCCAAATGTCACCACCAGGGTTTTGAGACTCAAACCGGCACATAGGGCAAACAGATTTACTATCTCGAACATCCCACCAGTGCAAAGGGGAAACCTTACACTGCTTCAAATACTTATAGGACGAACCATTACGAGTAAACAACTCATCAAGAACAGCGATAGCTTCATCAAAAGACGGGCGCTTAGCCGGGTCAGCATCCAACCCACGCCCAATCAGCTTATGGACACGAGACGGGATAGCCGCATACTCAAGCTTCGGGTTCTTCTTAAAACCCTTCGGCAACGACGGAACAAACGTCGGATAGATACTACGCTGAATCAGCTTAACCACATCCAGCTTCTCCCCCTCCTGAATACAGGAAGTAGGGTGCGTTCGACCCATCAGGGCATTAAACAGCATGACAGAGAACGCGAACATATCAGTAGCAACCGTGCGCCTATTCTCAACGTCACGGTAACTACCCTCACTGATTTCAGGTGCCGTGAACTCAGGCTTACCGACAGTACACGGGTACACCTTATCGCCTGCCGTAATCTGCGCACTATCAGCATCAACGATACGGACAGTAGTATCTTTAGACACCAGGATATTAGACTCGTTAATATCACCCACCATATGCCCAACCGCATGTACCGCATCAACAGCGGCGGCAACATTCCTGCTCATGAGAAGGGCGTGCATGATAGACCAGTCAGGGAACAAACGCCTACGGTGCAACGTGTGGGCAACAGCCATGAACGTCTCGTAAGTGTCCATCTGCAACCGCTTCATCAAAAACCCGGCAAAAACACCGTCCTTGCGGTATAGGTTTCCCAAATTCCAGACAATAGAATCAGTATCCGGGACACTAGCAAGCATGGCAACACACTTAGCTTCACGCTCAGGACGTTTACTCTCATCATCATGGTAAATCTTACCAACCAGAGAGCCAGCAGACCCAAGAACAGGCGAAGCAATCTGAGTTACCGGATAGACGGCACCCTCACCACCCTTACCTAGCGGCGAATCATCCAAAGAAACAGGAAATGTAGAACCATCATGAAGCTTAACTAGATAATCTGTCACTACTACTCTTCCACCTCACGGAACCTAGACACAAGCCTATTATTTTCCTCAAACTCAGGCACAACCTGAACCTTACTATGATGAATACGCAACGCCGAATCCTGCCCCTTATTCAGACAGCCAGCAATCGCGAAAGTCGTATCATCGGTGAGGCGTTTATTTGACTCAAGAAACTCAAGGAAACCACCAGCCTGACCCGGTGAAAGAAGCATCAACTGTAGAGGCATATCATCACCTACAAACAGGTTACCCTCAACCTCTTCTTGAGCGTCAGCAGACGCAGGAGTAACCATCACATTCTTCAAACCATCCGAAGAAACCAAGCACCATGTAGCACCTGAACCCCACGAAACAAGAATCCTTGGGCTATCGTTAGACGTGAACGAAGTAATATTAGGCGAATCCCAATACTCAACATACGACTGATAGAACGGTGCCGAATCGGAATGGTCACCCACAACAACAAACGCATCACCAAGAGTTACCACCGCAAACGACTCTTCACAAAAAACAGCCGCCGCAACAGTGCAACCCATCTGACGGAAATCCTCAGAACCACGAACAGAACTAATCGAAATAGAAAGAGCCTTGAGAAGCAATTCCTTCAACGCAAACGAATCACCTTCAACTGAACCGGAGGGGGTGAATAGTTCCAAAGCCGCACGAGCCTCAGAAACCATAACGTCAGCAACAAGGCGGGCACCCTCACGAGAACGAGCCAAAGAACCAGCACCATCACAAGCGACAATAACGCCACGACCTGCCTCATCAACCCAGAAACCATAAGCGTCCTGATTTGTTGATTCATCATGAGTGTACGGGTTAGGGGTAGTAGCACCAGACGCTAGGCACCAGTCGTAAGAAAGCTTAACGGTCATAAAAATATAATCCTAAATATCGTAAATAAGTGAATAAAGAAGCAGGGGCGGGCGGCACACAAGACCACCCGCCCCTAAAAATAACAATAGCCGACTAGTTACCAGTCATAACCCAGTTGAAATCACTATCAGCACCAGCAGGTGACGGGAAGCTAACCGTCTCATCAGTTCGAGAAGCGGAACGAGTCTGAACCGAAGCAGAAAGCCATTCAAAGAACTTCAACATCTTACCCGGTGCCAAAGGAATAGGAGTCTTACTAGGTGAAGACGGGTAAGCGTTCAACGTCTCAAAAGTCTTCATATCCCATTCCTTATCCCCTGAAGGAATATAAACAGGCATAAACATCCAACGGTGATTCTTAATCTTATCGCCTAGCCGTTCCACCACATAATCCTGAATAGTCTTACCCGCAGTTGTGGGGTGCGGGTCATCATTATCAGTAGCCCAACCATCAGTGATAAGGAAAATCATAGGCGCATAGTGCGATACGCCGTCCTTATTGTAATGCTTCAGGCGCTCTTCAATAGCATCCATTGCCGCTAGGATAGCGGCGTTCGTAGACGTTGCACCCATAGGCTCAAAGTTAAGCTGATTAAACTTAGGGTTCACACCCACAGACTCAAGCTCACCTGAAGAACCAGGCTCAGCAACCTCAGCAGGTGTTGCGAACATGGTAGGTGGTGCAACATCAGCACCGTACATAATGTACGAAATATCGGCACGAGTCGAAGCTACAAAGTCCTTAACCAACTCATCCTGCAACAGCTCATGACCACGCTTCAGTTCTTCAATCATGGGGTGCTCACCCATGAACATAGAACCTGAGCAGTCGTAAATCATGACCACCGGGCAACGGTCTTCGTGGTTATTCTGGAACTGTTTCTCAGCCCAATTAGCCTTGAAACCTTCATCTAGCAAAGCAATCTGTTCGTGTGCCATAAATATTAAACCTTAATGTAGAAGTAATTTAAGGCACACATAGCAGATAGCAAGCTAATTACGGCGAATCGACCTAACACTAGACGTGGACGGTGAAGGTGAAGGAGTGGGGGTAGCCGAAGGTGAAGCTGTAGCGTACTTATTCTCGCTCTTAACCGGCTCCTTAGAAGCAACATTCTGATTCGGTTGAACAACAACCGTGCCAGCCGTAGCTTCCGACTTAACCGGGGTGCGAGAAATCGGGGTAACCGACTTAACCTCTTTTGTTGCCGCAGGTGCCGGGGTAGGCTCAACCGTAGGAATAGCAGTAGGGCTTGTTGCAGGCTCACTAGCAGGTGCCGGGGTAGGCTCAGTGGCTACAGGTGTCGCCGGGGTTGCGGAAGTTTCCGTAGGCGCGGGTGCCTGAGTTTCAGTAGAAGGAATCTCAGTGACCACAGGCTTACGTACACCCTCAGTAGTGGGCGTAGGCTTAGGGTACGCACCATCTACGGGTGTACCTTCAACCACAAGGTTATATTCATAATTGAATAGGAATGTAGAAGATGCAGACGTTCCATCTTCACCAATGGAAGAGCCGGAGCAGGTGATAAGGTAAACCTTCTTGTCACCATCTTTACGCCAAAGCTCAGTATGGGAAGCCAAATCTTCCTGCTTCACAAGATACATTCCTGTAATTACAAGTTCACGACGCGCACCCGTCTCGTCATTCATGAACACGTGCGAACATTCAGACAGGCGATGCAGGTAACCCCAGGGTGACAAATTGCCGTCATTCAAATTGATGTGACCAGCCAAAATAGACGCACCAGAATTGGAACTCAACGGCGAACCGGAAGCGTACCAAATACCATTAGGGGCGGCAGGAAGCGTCACCTCATTATTACTAAAACCGGACGGGAGAACGTTAGCCCCTTGAGTAACCTGAAGCTTAGACTTCAAAGAAGGTGCCCACCAACCAGCACTACGCCCATTCATAGTATTAGGCGGCTCATTACCAGAACCATTAGCCGCCGTAGGGTATGTAGGGCAAGAAGCATTACGGAACTCAGTAGAAGGCTTAGGGGCAAAGAGTAGACCCTTATCAGTAATGCCCATGCTATCGCTACCGTTGTATGTGACACTACCCCCGTGACCATCGTCGCCCTTAATCTGAGCTTTCAGACCGAACAGGTCATCAAGTCCACTATACATACCATCAGCCGCCGCGCCTACAGTGCCGTATGAGCGCGTAAGATAGGTTGAATCACCCAAGTGTACACCCCAGCCAGTAAAGAAGCCCATAGAAGCCACACAGCCCGCTACAGCAGGGATAATGACCTTCTTATTAGACCACCAAGCAGGACTCTCAGATTCGACAGCCTCCACCCCCTCATGCTCCTCCTCTGGCACGGTGGGGGTACTAGGGGTACGTTTCCAAGGCTTTAACTGGAAATTAAACATAAAGGATTCAGCCTTTCAAAAAGTATAAAAATGGGGGTACCATAACGGCGCTTACCTAACTATTCTAAAGCTAGATAAGCGCCGTTACAAACTACTAATAGAAACTATCGTGACTGACGAGAACGCTTAATACGCGAACCAGCAATCAGAATACCAGCGGCACCAGCAGAAAGACCAGCGGCAAGGAAAGGAATAGCCGCAGGGGAAATGCCAGCACCGATATTAGCAACACCAGCGGCACCCGTGCGCAAGGTCTGACCCTTAACCGCACTAGCATTCACAACCGGCGCACCATTAGAAGTGGAAGTACGAACAGCAGAAACAACCGGCGTACCCGTGTTAGTCACAGTACCACCAAGAGTACTCTCAACCACCTCACCAGTATCAGCCGTAGTCACAGAACCACCATCAGTGAATCGAGTCACGGTAGTACCTGTAGAAGCATCAGTCTTAATAGACTCAACAGGTGCGGTACTCACGACACGACCCTGCGTGTCATGTCGAGTCGCGTTATCGTTAGGAATGTCAGCCTGTGCCGGGGCACGGTAAGCCGCATCAGCCTTCTTGGAAATCTCTTCCTGAACAGCCTTAGCTTCCTCAGCCTTCTTCTCCTCGGTCTTAGGTGCCGGGGTAGAGTCCTCAGACGGTGCCGGAGTAGGTGACTCATCCTTCTTCTCAGCATCAGGGGTAGGCGTAGGGGTAGGTGCGGGGGTAGTATCTTCGGTCGGTGCCGGTGTAGGCTCAGGGGTAGGCTCAGCCTTCTTGGTCAGCGTAATACGCGCCGTACCATGCGCCTTAACCTCACCAATGAACCAGTAATCCTTATCGGGCTCCACAGTATCAGCTGAAGCTAGACCAGTCTCAATGAGACGTGAACCCTTAGCGACCTCACCACTACCACCAGCCGGATTACCGAAAGTCAAACCTTCGGGAATCTGGACAGCATTACGCAGAGCATCCAGCGAGACGAAAGTGTAAGGGCTAACAACATCTGAATCATTGAAAATCACTACGTCCTGATAATCAGATGACGACTCGGAAGCCTGCAAACTAGTGGTAAAACGGGTATTCAAATCTGAAGAGTAAACCACGCCACCATCAGTGAGGTGCCAAGTAATAGCAGACGAAGTGCCAGTGTCAGAGGTAGTAGCTTCTGAATTGGTGCCAGTGGTGGCAGTATCACCAGCGGCAACAACAGCCGTAGGTGAAGGTGTAAGCTCTTCAGCGATTACGGGTGAAAGAGCGCCACCCGCCACAAGACCGACTGCAACAGTAGCACCGGCACGTACAAGGGTTTTCCTGGAAGTAACCATATAGTCTCCTAAATAAACAAACAAAAAATCTTCTACCCAAGCCTATAGCGTGGGCTTACATTGAAATGAAAGGAATAGAATCCGGCTGTGACTCACGCGCCGCCACACCCTTACCACCAAGAGGCTGGAACTTAGGGCACATCTTCGCAAGCGGGCACCAAGAACACAAGAACGAAGGTGAGTACATGAACTCGCCGCTATCCGAAAGCTCATCCAATGCCTTATCAGCAACGCCGTAAGCATCTCGAACCCAAGAATCGAACTCGGCGGCAACAGGTGAAACATCATCGCCAACTGCCAGCGGGGGAACTGATGCAACGTTAGTGGCATCTTCAACCGCCGGGTAAAGAAGCTCAGCATGTTCCACAGATAGACCGTTCTGCTGACCAAGAATCATGTACGAGTACTGTTGGAAAGCCTCAGCGAAACCATCAGGCATCTGCCACGAAACAGTACCGTCTTCAGCAACAGAACGCTTAGGTAGGCGGGCAACAACCTGCCCCTTCAAATCACCTGTACGCTTCTTAACCTCAAGCTCATAAGCCTTCATCCTGGCACCAGTCTTATAGTCCTGAATAACCGGCATACCATCAGAACCTACAGCTACACGGTCAATAATCCCGAACGTCTCACGAGAAGCGCCACCAATACGACCAGATACCGGGTATTCCAACGGGGAACGGTCACCCGGAACATCAGCAAGCTCAACATCTGCCGGAGTCTCAATAGGGGCACCGATTCGACGGAAACTAAAGCCCTTCTCAATAGTGGACTTCAACCAGTTCACCTGCTCTTCATCATCTCGGATGAGGCCATACTTCTCATGCTCAAGAACAGTAGGTAGGAACTCTAGGGCGGCTTCCACTGTACGCTCTGACGGGTCTAGACGCATAAGCTTCTCAAACACCGCATGGAACGCATTACCGCGAACCATCTCAGGTGAATCAGTCTCGATACCAAAGTCCGCACTATAACGCTGAACAATCATACGCGCATGGCACCCATACAGAGCCATAACCAGAGACGGCGACAACTTAGAACCTGCAAGTTTAGCAAGCATCTCAGAATCAGAAACCTTGAGGCTATCCTCAGTGATAAACGCCTTAATGTCCTCAATAGGCACAGTAGGCTCAGTAGTAATACCTGCATCTTCGATAGGCAACATGTCTGACGGGGCACTATCAGCATTTGAGGTGCTACCCTGGCTCAGCATTGCCGCCAAAGCCGCCTTCAAAGACTCTACCGGACTATAGGTGATAACCGTAGGCAACGGCGCACCACGCTCGGCAGGCGTGAGGACATACCCCTGCTGTAGAGAAGGGGGCATCTGCGACTTGAGTGGCGGGCGACTAGTAATAGACTTCAAAGCCTGCGACTTATCCGGTGACAACATTCAGAAAATAGCCTATCTTGTAGAAACTTAATAAAAACAAAGGCGGGTAAGACCTATGCAAAGCCTTACCCGCCCATTATATCAGTAGTGGTGCTACCTAGCCCAGAACGCCCGAACTGTAAACCTGAACGGCGAACACTAGGAAGTTAAACGTTGAATGTGCAATCAAAGAAGGAACCAACGACGCACGCTTATACGACAAGTAACCCAAAACAGCACCAATTACGAAAAGGTAAATAATCAAAGCGGCACCAGTAATCGTGAAAGTTACACCATGCACCAGGGCAAACAAGAGCGCCTGACCGACAATAAGCATCCACGGGCGCACCTTAGAAACAGCCAAAGAAAGCTGAAGGATAATACCACGGAATATCAGCTCTTCAGAAAGCGGCGACAGAATCACAATTGCAAAGAACCCCGCAACAACACCAAGGTTGCCAACAGTGTACATGGTGCTATTATTAGCCCCTGTGCCACCTGAAAGAGCATTAGCGCCCGCCATAATAAGCAGAGCAAGCCCAAAAACAGCCACACCACCGACAAGACCACGCCACCAGTTACCCCAATCACGCCAACCAGACAGCCACCTGAAGCCACGCGAATGAGTGACCGGAATAACCTGATTAAACAGGAACGCGCCACCACACGAAATAAACGCAAGCATCGCGGCTAGAACCAGCATCTCAACACCATTAGAAGTCGCAATGAAAGACGGAACAGGTATACCCGAAAACAGCCACCCCAAAAGCAAGGCAAACAAGCAACTCGAAATGTAGCACCCGTAAGCTAGAACAACTTCAGGGCTTGACAAATGCCCGCGCGCACGCCAAGGTGCTATCGGATAAAGCCACACAGGGAAATCATCAACAGGCTCAGCAGTGGAACCTTCACCATTATCAGAAAGTTTTTTCTTAAAGACAGTAATCATGCATAGAATTATATCGGTAAAACCAACCCAAAACCCAACACTCAAGCCCACTGTACAGGACATCACTCGAACGTGTATAATTAACACCAACAACAGAATCAGAGCTAAGGTAAAATTATTACTGCCAGTGCCCTCAAGAAGGTAAGCTAATGCACCCACCGTCCTTGGTTACAGTTTTCGTAACCGCCCCATATTTTTTGACGAGGTGTAGATTAGCACCACCTTTGTATGGGAATCAAAAACTGGAAGCAATAGTTAGCTAACCCGGTTCAGTTATATGTAACCCTAAGCATTTTCGCGAGGGGGTAGAGGTACTGTAGGGTGCCTATAACAGGGCTTACCTGTTATGAATTAAACGTGCAACATTTCGATACGCCGTTTAAACCTATCATAGATATACGCACCCAGCAAACACAGCATGAGGTGTCCCCCGTATAAGGAACATTGGAAGGAACAGCACATTGGCTAAGAAGCCTGTAGGTGTAACAAAAGTAGAAGACGCAGAAGGTAAGCAGAAGGCACTCGATGCAGTCCTTGGGCTTATCAACAAGAACTATGGTGCCGGTGCCGTACAGAAGCTTGGTGAAGCAACCGGACTGGACATTGAATCCATCAGCCTCGGAGCACCCTCACTGGACATGGCGCTAGGTATCGGTGGTATCCCGGCAGGTCGTGTTGTCGAGATTTACGGCCCTGAATCGTCCGGTAAGACCACTGTGGCGCTACAGGCTGTTGCGTCAGTTCAGAAGGCAGGCGGAACCGCCGCGTTTATCGACGCTGAGCACGCCCTAGACCCCGTATATGCCGCGAACCTTGGTGTGGACATTGACTCACTCCTAGTTTCCCAGCCTGATACGGGTGAGCAGGCGCTAGAAATCATGGACATGCTAGTAGGTTCCGGCGCTGTGGATATTGTAGTCGTGGACTCGGTAGCCGCCCTAGTGCCCCGCGCTGAAATCGAGGGTGACATGGGCGACTCGCATGTTGGTCTACAGGCACGTATGATGAGCCAGGCGCTACGTAAGATTACCGGTCGCCTATCTGCAACCGGCACTACCGCAATTTTTATTAACCAGCTTCGAGAGAAGATTGGTGTATTCTTTGGTAACCCTGAAACCACTACCGGCGGTAAGGCACTCAAGTTCTACGCATCAGTACGTATCGACATCCGCCGTGTAACCACCCTCAAGGACAAGGCAGGTAACCCCATCGGTAACCGAACCCGCGCAAAGATTGTTAAGAACAAGGTTGCCCCCCCCTTCAAAATGGCTGAGTTTGAAATCACCTACGGTAAGGGTGTAGACACTACCGGCAACATTTTGTCTATGGCTATCGAGCAGGACATTGTTAAGCAGTCAGGTGCTTGGTATTCCTACCCGCCGGGCAACCGTGAAAAGGAAACTCCTAACAAGATGTTCCTCCAGGGTGAAGAGGCTTGTAAGAAATGGTTTAAAGACCCTGCGAACTACGAAGCTGTCCTTGAAATTGGTAACAAGGTGGCGGCAACCTATATGCCAGACCGCAAGTATGTCGCATACGCCGCCGAGTTCGATGACCCCGTTATCGACTACGACCCGGAAACCTACCATGACCCCAACGCTGTAGGCGGTCTAGTAGACACTGAAACAGGGGAAGTGGACGACGACTTCCTCAGTGGGCTAGAATAAGACGCATAACCCATAAAATGTGGGGTGGGGTATAATAAAGGTACCCCACCCCATTCAGTACACAAGAAACGAAGGAACCCGCCTCATGCCCGGCAGTATCGAACAGATTGAAGTGCTAACCCATAAGATGCGTAACCGCCTAACACGGTACCCCACCACAACAGCAGTTATCCGCAAGAGCCTGGAAGAACAGGAACTACCCGAGGAAGAGCTGGAAGTAATCATCAGCACCCTAACTACTGAGGGTTTCCTGAATGACGCAAACTACGCCGCAGAATACGTTTATAGTATGCGCCGCAAAGGAAAGTCACCTGAAATTATTAGGCAGGAACTCGCCCTCAAGGGTGTAGACGAAGATACCATTATGGAAGCTTTGCAGGAATCTGAGAGCGATAACCATGTAGAAGTTGAGCGCCTAGCGGAAGAACTTCTCGTCAAAGAGCTTGCAAAGACCCCACTGGAATGGGGAAGTACGGATAAGGCGCTACGCCGAACCTACGGTAAACTTCAGAGGCTAGGATACGACCATGAGGCGGCAGAACCGGCTATCACTAAAGCACTAGATAGTTTGCTCGACAAGATGCCACCTAAGCTGTAACCATACAACGAAGCGGGGGTTATGTACCTGAATGTTAGGTACATAACCCCCGCTTTACCTACCCCAAAGAAAAGGTAGTCAAATCGGGTTAAATCATAGTGCGTCCACGGCTACCGTGCTCACTAATAACTTCCATGTCTTCACCCCAAGTGGACATGACAGTATCATCCGCATCTTCATCAGCCTTCTGACCGAAGGTCAAAGTACGGCGGTTACCATTCTCGTCCAGCTCATCAGTGTAGACCACGGTCTGACCGTCCTCAGTCTCAATGTCAATAAGCTCTTCCTCAAGACCAGCAAGGACAGGGTTAGCGGCGCGCCACTCATCAATATACTCAGGAGCGGCATAGAAGCCCTGGAAGTCCACAATAGAACCATTCAGGTAAGCCTTGCCGCGACCCTTAATACCAGCAGGAATAAGAGTGCCCTCACCAGACTCAAGGGTCATACCAGACGCGGCGGCAGTAAGCCTACCAGCGGCAATACGGCACATAAAGTTAGAACGAATCTCACCAGAAATAATCTTAGCGTCAGGCCTCTGCATCGCCAAGACAAGGTGAACACCAGCCGCACGACCAAGACGAGCAATAGAACCAATCAGGGTAAGCGCCTCGCCCTTCAAAAGGTCATCAGCTTTACCCTCATCGGTCTTAACGCCAGTCGGTGAAAGAAGCTCAGCCGCCTCATCAACCATCACCATAAGACGCTGATAAGAACCCTCTTCAGGTTCCGGCAAGTCTTTATAGTTATTAACTTGCATATCCTCCATAAGAGAATACCTCTGCATCATGGTCTGCTGGGCAAACCTTAGAACAGTCAGAGCATCCTCAAGAGTGGTAGCAATACCAAGAACCACTGGAAGATAAGGGCGGTAGACAGAAAGCTCAACTTTCTTCAAGTCGATACCGATAAAACGCCAATGCTCAGGGCGCATAATCGCCTGAAAAACAAAGTTACGTTGAAGCACGCTGTTATGCGTAGGAATGGACACACCATCGCACCCACCAGAACGGTACATCCTAGTGCGACCACCCACAACGAAACAGCGCGATTTAACGGGCGTAGTGCATTTAATATTCTTGACTTTAACGGACAAAATCACTCCAAAACAAAACTAGACCAAGCACAGAAATAGCGTTCCGCTAAAAGAACCCAAAAAGTTCAAGCATTGGCGAAACGCTAAATCACATATTCAAAAAACTAATCAACTAGAGAACTGACCAGCTCAGCCTGTTCTGCAAGCTCAGGGAACTTAATATCAAGCACAGCCTGAACATCCACACGGTAACCCTTCAAGCCAAGACCGCTTTCCATGAAACGCTTCTCGCGAGACACAACGCCTTGACCGAAAGCACGTAGAGCCTTCACATACATGTCTGCCTGCTGACGGTTACCAAGGGAAGCAACGCGCATAGGTGGAATCTTGAACGGGTCTTCGTCGTATTCACCAAGCGCGCCTAGAGTGAATAGGTAATGCTTGTAGTTGGTGCCTCCCGCATTGTCAGCTGACTTCTTCACGCCCTCATCAATGCCGGTAATAAACCAGGCTTCATCTTCAACATTGTTCTCACGCAGAATATCTTGAAGCCTCAAAACAGCCTGCTTCATACGTGCAAGCTCATAAGCGGACTGTAGCGACTCCATAAGATACTCAACGGAAACCATGTCCGCTGACTTGACCTCAAAAGCGTAAGCGGCTTTATCCCACTCAACGTTTAGGAACGCGGTAGGAATCTTATCAATCGCCAAAACTAGCGGGTCATTCGGGCGTTCCTGCATCAGCCTACGCCAGTTATTGTAGGCGGTCATCTGCAAGAAAGCCTCGGGTGCACCATCAGTAACAGCTGGAATGTTTTCCTTCAGCCATTCCTGTACGGCACTATAATTCTGTGGGTCACGAATAGGGGTATGTAGACTCAAAATGTCTCCTAAAAGAGGTAATGCAATAGGGTGTTTAAAGTGTTAGATAAGACATAGCACCAGCCGGAACGCAGGCGACTTGCTACCACACGGGCGTAAAGAAGTCAAAAAAAGGTGTGGCACCCACAAAAAATGCGGGTACCACACCTTAAATATTCTAAACAAAGCCCTTCAATGCATCACCAAAGAACTCAGCTTGACGGTCACGAACCTTCACAGGGGTGCGAGCAACAAGAGTTACTAGACCAACATCAATGAAGCCCTTCTGGTCATCTGGAATATCGTCATAGAACTCATCAAGTAGTTCAATGAACCTATCATTATCCGTAGGCTTGAACGGCGCTTTAAACCACTCGTCATAACGCAAGAATTTCAACGTTCCAGGTATCTTCTCTGGCTGTGTAGGGTCTAGCTTATGTTCCGGGTTGTCAATATCGCGCGGGTGAATATTGATAATGCCACGCACGAACACGCGACCACCACCACCAAGATAGCTACGCCAAAGATGCAAGGCCTGCTTCATACGAACATACCTGGGACGCGCACTATTAGAGTGAACAATCGCAAAGTTCAGCTTCTTCTTAGCACGCGGAACCCTGAACTGATAGTTAGCACGCGGGTCATCCAAATCCTTACCCGAAGCCCACATCTTAGAGTCAATAATCCAGACGTTAGAACCAACAACAACAACATGGTCAGTATCCGGCGAATCAACAAGACCCGTATCCTCATCGGGGCCATTAAGAGTCAGCTTTTCCTCTTTCAAGTCTTGCTCATCTTCACCATAGTGCGCTTCTACCTCAATGGCTGTATCCATATAGTCGCCCTCTTTACGGGGAATAGACACGGAATGGCAAATGACCACATCGGGCTTGTCGTCCGCCCATTTAGCCAAAGCTTTAGCTGTGAGCTCTTCACCCTTCAAACCAGCCTTCACGTTCTCCTGTTGGCGCTGTGTCTTCTTCCAATCCTTCGGGGGGAACTCGATAGCGTTCTGCAAGCTTGCCCCTGGAACACCGAAGGTTCGAGAAACAGCGCGTCCACCCGGCTTATTCCATTCCTCGGATGGGGGTTGCTCCTTGATGTGCTCAATAACCTTAGACACACGCTCCCTGGCACGCTTAGCACGTGTCGCACCTATATGGTCAAAGTAACCTTCAGTGGGCATGAGCAAATCAGCGTACAGCTCAGGATTTTCACTCGGTATGCGCTCAGGCTCGTCATGGCTCTTACCAGCCTGCATCGCCGCAAACGCTTCAGCAAACGAAAGCTCTTTAGGCATTAGTTTATACTTCCTCACTATGTAGAGTAGCGTCGGTAAAGGTGACACTACCTAGACCATCTGTATTAGAATCACATGTGAGGGGGGCTTTACCTTCCTCACCGGCGGGGACATCATCAACCGCAAATGTGCATGTTCCAAAATCTTTAGACTCAGACCAAGGCATAGAGTACGCTTCACTACCCGCCATATGGACAGAGCCAACGATAGAATACGCATTGACATCACCCGTGTTCTTGACGACCGCATAATACTTGCCGTCTTCACGCTTGATTCCATCTAGTGCAATGCGACCACCATCAACAATTTCAGCTGAAGTAGTGCCCGTAACCTCAAACAGCTTATTACCTGTAATCTGATTGTTAATAATGAAACCGATAGCAAACAGCATAATGGCGATAGCTACACCAGCGGCACCACGACCACTTGGAGTCCCAGGGATTACACCCTTGAAGAACCGTCCAAGAATAGGTATCTTAATGAACTTCGACAAGAAGCCCGCAATACCATCAAGGACATTAAGTGAAATGTCCTTAATGTTGAACTTAGATTCCTTAGCGCCCTCTACAGATTCATCAATACCTACCTGTTCATGCCCCTGTAGCCCCTCAGAGGCCTCTTCGTCCGGTTCCCCTTCGGTTGCCCAATCCTCATCTTCTGAGCCCTCATAGGTGCCTTCAGCGCCCTCTGAGTCGGCATGTAGACGTTCCCACCATTCATAATCTTCATCATCTAGGGAAAGGGCATCAATTTTAGGCAGTGAAAGCAAGAAATCTTCAGCCCAAGGGTGGTAGTTACCCTCTTCGTCTGCAATGATAAGGGTACCCTCTTCGTCACGGGGCACTTCATCTACATCGGGGACTTCATATTCTTCTTCATATTCTTCATCTTCATCATCTTCGAGAAGTTCTTCGTCTTCTTCAAAGTCATATTCCTCGTCGTACTCTTCCCCATCTTCGTACTCGTCGCTACCCTCTTCGCGCTCTTCATCTTCGAGAGGTTCTTCGTCTTCCTCTTCGTCATCAACTAGAGCAACGTTCTTAGGGGTAGGGGGCGGCTCAATACTAAAATATTCAGCCGCCGGGTTGCTGGGGCTAATCGAGTCATGTGGCTCTTCTTCGTAATAGTCGCCGTCTTCGTCATCATCCTTCAACAGGGAAATAATGCTTTCACCCCAGGACTCATCGAACTCATCGAGGCTCTTAGCGCCACCATTAGCAATGACTTCCTCTTTCAGAGCCTCAATGTCGATAGCTTCATCGTCGCCGTATTCATCCTCGTACTCTTCGTATTCCGCATCGTCATACTCATCATCCCAAGACTCAGACAGCTCAACATCTTCAAGGTCTACTTCAACCTCATCTACAGACTCATCCACAACAAGCTCATCCACCGTAGCATCTTCTACGGTGGTTTCCTCAACAGCCTGCTTAGCCTTCTCATTATAGGTAGGTTCACGTCGCGGGGGTGCAACAGGAACACCATTAGCCTGCTTCAATGACGATAGTTTGATAGCCATAAAATAAGTCCTGGGGTCGGGAACAAAAGAAAAGGGGTGCTTGACTCATAGCTTTAAGTCAAGCACCCCAAACAATTAGCCCTGTAGAGTCGCCGGGTTCAACGTAGCAAGATGGGCGCGCATCCTGAGCGTCGCCTTCAACCAAGCAATAGTTAGAATGTCATTCTCATCAGATGCATTCCAGAAACCCTTAAAGACACGCTGGAACAACTCAACAAGCTCCAAAGCAATCTGCTCAGGAACACGCTTACGCATCTCATGCAGAGCAAAGCTCTGCTTCTGCAAATCATAGAAAGGCAACTTATCCATAGGAACCTGCGCCTTACCCAGCTTGAACGTGTAATTAGTCATAAGAACCATCGCCTCTTCCGTACCAGCACGCAAAGCACCCGGCAAATCCTTAGCACGCTCAAGACCATCATAAAGCCCAACCAGGTTACCGTAAATCGCGTACTTCAAAAGACTAGTAGCAACACCCTCATTGGCATCATACATATTCGGATTACGCAGATACTCCTCAAGACACTTCAAAGCACCACGAACAGAACCCCTAGCATTACGCGCACACCAAGAAGCACCCGTAGGGGTCAGCTCAACACCCTCAACACGCGCAATCTTATACACGTATTCCTCAAGCGTCGAAACAGGAACATTCTTAAAGTTATACGACTGCACACGAGTAACAATGGTTTCTTTAACCTTATTAGCCTCAGTAGTACAGAATATGATAGGCACAGTCTCAAGACCCTCTTTATTCTCAAGATACGCAAGAAGCGCATCCCAAGCCTGGTCAGACAAAGCATGACACTCATCAATAATGATGAACGGTGCCTTCATCATCTGCTTAATACTGCCACTCTGAACAATAGAGCGAACTTTATCAACACCACCAGCCTCAGAAGCAACAAAATAAGCCATACCACCATGCTTCTCATTATCGAATCGGACACACGACTCGCAAACTAGGCACGGGTCAGCTGAACCTTCAGGTCGATTCTCGCAGTTCAAAGCTTTAGTGAAAACCTTCACCGTACTAGACTTACCTGTACCAGCCTTACCCTGGAAAAGGCGACCCTGAACATGGCGACCCTCAATAATGTCACGCTTGAGCTGTGCAACGATTTCGTCCTGACCTACGAAGTCGTCCCATATCTTAGGTTGGTATTTGCGGTGAAATTCTGTATATGTTCCCTGCTGTTCAGCGGTCATAAAGTTTCTTCCTGTCTGAGTAGATTGTTCAATAAGTAAATTGTACAAGAAAAAGAGATGGAGGCTCCAATTTGGAACCCCCACCTCTCATTCATTCACAATCACAAGCATCTTAGGAAGGTTAGCGGCTTAAAAAATATTTAACCCGCTGATACTAGTCTAACATGCATGGTGCTAGTCAAGGCAAATTCATGCTCTACTTTTTGTGCAAGCTCTTCCTAGCCCGGTCACTCAAGGGTGCCTGGCGACTATACAGCGCCTCGACACGTTGCACTAGTGGCGGCAACTTCTTATTCTTACCCTTATCAAGCAAAAGTTCCCTACCTGAAACGATGCCAATATGTAGGTACTTAGAAGGTGAACCATCAGTACGGCGGGTCGTGTCTGGTAGGCTTAGCTCAATACGGCGCGGCTTACCATTCGTGCAAACAGCGTTCGTCGTATCAAGCAGGATAGGTATAACACCGGCGGGCGTATTGGCAATAACCTGCTGATAAAGCCAATTCTCAATGTTCTTACCCTGGTAAGTGAGGCGAGTAACACCACTCAAGGAAATCTTGCCAGTAATCTTGGATACCAACTGCATGAACAGGTTAGGTGAAGTTTCCTCAACTAGCGACGAATTGAACTGTACAGGGAAAATCTTATAGGCACGCTCGCCAACGATAAGAACCGTAGAAGCCTTACCCTTCTTTTCCGTGTACTTAGTCTTATAGAGCCAATCAGGGTTATTATCCGCATCAGCATTTACAGCCTCTTTAAGTCGCTCAGGCGACACGAAGGCAGGCATATCTTCCTTGGAATAACGGAGCCTACTGCTGTACCTATACCAAAGCAAAGCAAGGAACAGGAAAGACCCCATCTGTGCCAAGCTACCATACAGCGGGCTAAGTGTAGCCGCAATAGTTACCTGACCAGTCAAGGTTGATACCAGCATGAATACGGGTGCCGCCGTCCATCGGGAAGCACCATAAACACCGAACTGTGTTGCAACCCAATAAAACAGCAAAGCAATAAGGGGTGCAACACCAGCCGTAAGATAGAACTGGCTATATGGGTCAGCCATGAAAGCAATATCTCGCATACCAAGAGCACAATAAGCCGTAACTACGAACATAATTGCGACCTTGATAACAAGTGTAGCTCGCATCACCAAAAGAGTAAGCACGCCACCAGCGAAGAACCATACCCAAGGAAGCCACCAAGAAATACCAGGGGTATTAGCGGCGGCAACACTTAGGGCAATAGTCACACACAAGGCAATAATACTTACCCAGCCATAAGTGCCAGCAAACAGAGGTTTAACTTGCTCGACTAGGAAGCCTGTCAGGTTGCGCAACTTATCGCGGAAAGTAGCGCGAACCTTCACAGCTTCTTCATTGTCGGTAGTTACTTCATCGTTGGTGCTGTTACTTGTCGAGGTCATGCTCTACCCACTTCACCATATTAGGTGTTAGGCGACCCTCAAGTAGAGTGTGCAGGTTCGGGGGTGTAAAGTTTTCACCCTTTAGAATCTTGCCGTCCTCACGGTAAATAGGCTTACCGTCGCTACCGAGCTTCGACATGTTAGAGGCATGAATTTCACGCATTACAGCATCAATCGGGATACCGAGGGCAACCATAGTGCCATTATTGACATAGTTCATGTCACCCAACGCATCAATAACCTCTACAGGGTTGATGCGCATATCGGACGGGGTATGCGAATCAGCAACAGAATTTACTGTACTCAAGAAAAGAGACTTAATATCTGAACCGTAGAGAGCACCAGCAAACTCTGCGAACTCTTCACCAAGAATTTTGAACCTCAAAGCAAGAAGAGCCTTGATAGGTGTAGTGTTCATGTTCGCTACCTGTACCATCTTACCGTTCTTGGGTGCCGCATTATTAGGGTGCCCGAAAGCGTCATGGAACTGTCGAAGAGCGCGTGAGTCGAAGCCTTCACCAGGCCAGTACTTAGCGGGAAGCGGCGGCGGAGCCGGGGTGTTCGTCATGAAAGTGTTTCCAATCTATAGAGTGAGGTATTAGGATTTGAAGTGCTTCTCGTCACCAGGGCGAACCTTGAAACACCGTTCACATAGGGCGGCGTAAGCAAAAACAGACGTGCCCCAGTCGTGTACGCCGATAAAGCATAGAAACTTACCGACCTTACTTACTGTAGGGGTTGCGTTACTCAAAGCGTGTCACCTTCCTGTTAAATCCACAGGGCGTTGCCGTAAAGCTTCTTCAGAAGCTCACGAGGCTCACAATCCCAGCGGGTAGAGTCAGTGAAAATAAGGTTATTCGCCCCGGTTTCCTGAACCAGGGAGAACGTCTCAGGAATAATAATATCACCAACAGGAACCTGTATGCTACGGTTATAAGCGTGCCAGTGACCATACACCAGGAGCGTAGGTTCAGCCGCAACCACAGCCTCAGCTAGATACTCACGGCTCTTATCGCAATCAGCAATAATACTTGCCGGAACCTTGCCAGCCTTCTTGCTTGCAATCTCAGCAGGATACCAGGCACCCATAGGCGAATCATGGGTAACCATAATATCAACATTACCGCCAAGGCGCTCCACGCCCTTCTTGACTGCTTCAACATCGGCGGCGGTCACAAACTCACTCTTACTCCAGTCGCCGCGCATCTGCTGATACTCACGGTCAATACTTCCAGCACCACCACAAGCAAGGACAGAAACACCACGCTTACCACCATCAGTACCAATACGGATAGTTGCGCCACGGGTAGCCCAGAAAATACGGGGGGTAATAGCAACAATGCCGTCTTCGTTAGCGCGACCCTTCAGAACGTCCAGACCGTCACGGGTCAGGATAGTTGTGTCCTGATACTTGGCGCTAGGAATAGGGGCGTACTGCTCGTGATTTCCATCAATGAAAATAACAATGTAATCATGAACCTTAGCATGTGCCGTAATCCGCTTCACATAAGAAGCATACAGGTCATCATTCGGGAAGTACCCAAAATCGCCCACCTGTAGAACAACGTCGGCGTTCTTACGTGCAATGTTATTTAGAATCTTGTCGATAGCGTAAATATTCAGGTGCCAGTCACCTGCAATAGCAATACGGGTTGCCTTGGAAATGTGTTCGTAGAACTGAACCATTACCCTTTATCCTTCCTATAGGGAATACTTAGTGTGTAAAACCCCCTCTGTAGTTAGTCGCCTAACATACTGAGGGGGCGTTGGTACCTTCAATTATATATTGAAGCACTCTATAAAATCAAATTATATCAGGCTGACAGGTTACTCTCGAACACTTTCTCAATGCCGCGCCTCAAATACTCTGCGCCTTGCTTGTATGCAATACGGCGCATTTCTTCATCGGAAACGCTATTCAAGGTCTGCGATTTATCAGCCCACGCATGGTAGGACTCTTCCAGCCCGGCGGGTTTCAAAATTGCTTCAGAAACGGATAGCGAGTCCCCATCTGAGGTTACTGGCTTCATCTTAGGTGCCTGCGGGGTTAAACTATACGACAAAGCATGACTCGACGCATGGGTAATAACGCTCTGGTCACGCGACGCAAACACGGCTGGTTCAGCTCCGATTACTTTCTGGCGAAGAATAGGTGCCGTTTCAGGGTCGTAGTCGATACTTTCACCCGGTAGATTAGCCAGAATAGCCTCCGTGAGCGCTACCGAGTCTAGCCCAGTAGCATCAATAGGCGGCAAATCTTCTTGAGGCCTCTGCCATACAGAACGAACTTCGCGACGGACACCCGCAACAACGCCATTCTTCATTGAGAACTTCCATAGGGTGTATCCACGCCCCATGTTACCCTCTGCATCAGAGAACCCGCGTCGGATAAGGCTACCGTTGTAGAAGATACCCTGCTTCGGGTCACCCACATACCCGCGCTCATGAATATGTCCAAGCATCATGGCATCCCAGCCAGCGTTCAAGAACGAATCAGGAATGACTACCTCTCGAACAGTATCATGAACCTTGATACGTTCTTTTAGTAGCGGGTCGATAAGTGAACCGTGAGTAGTGAGAATATTGACAACACCTGGAAGGGGGTTTACCTCACTCATGACTTCAACATTTTCACTGTACATGTGGTGGGACACCATATGTAGCGCAATATCATCTGTCAAATGGTACAGCTTATACGGTTGCGAATGGGAATAGACACCAACATCAGGGCGGTGCAATAGCTCAGTGAACGCAATATCACCACGAATATCGTTCGTATCATGATTTCCCGTAATATTATGAACCGGGATACCAGCCTCAGCTAGACGAAGCAGACCAGCCTGCATGTGCTTCAGGGCACGCACCGACGGGTTAGGTTCATGCCCAATGTCACCGGCAATAACCACGGCATCTACATTATCGCTGATAACACCATCAATAACAGCATCCCACGCCTTGTAACCGTCAAGCTCACGCAACGGAATAGGTGAACCATCTAGAGGGTCGATACCAGTCTGATGGATAGAAGCCCTATCACGGTAACCTAGATGCAAATCTGACAGATGGGCAACAACATACTCTGTGGTGCCTGTTTCTTCCATACTCAAAGTAGGGAACCTTTCTTCTAAAGATTAATAAGCTTTCCGTGACCGTCAAGCATATCTACCATAAGGGAAACCAACAGTTCGGCATCACCTGTAGCTTTAATTTCCTGCAAACGCTGATTGAATGATTCTTCAAGTTCAGTTCCAGCATACAAAGGGGTAAACCTGGTTACAACAGACCAAGCCTTACGCAGTGTATCCCTTGAAAGACCAGCTAGGTTCTGCTGAGAGTTCACAGTAGTAGCTACAGTACTAGCCGTGGCGGTCGCCTCAACATCTGAGGGCATGATGCGCGGCGGAATATCGGAAAGGTCAGCCTGGTTGCGTGTTCCCATGATAACAAAAGCGCGGTAAGCTTCCTCATAGTTACTAACATTCTCACGGAAAGCCTTAGTGTCTTCACTAGCCCAAGCCCTAATCGCCTGCATAATCTTCACGGACTCAACATCAACCTTCCAGGAAGTGTTATTCGAGCCTAGAATATATGCAGTATCCAGCTTGCGGACACGAGACAAAGCCACGTAACCCAAGCCTTCCACAAAAGCGGATGACAAATCAAGAACAGCGCCGTCATAGGTCTGCCCCTGCGACTTGTGGGTCGTGACCGCATATCCAGCCTTCAGAGGGAACAAACGTGCCGACGCAAAAGGCAGACTATCCCACATCTTCTCAGTAATCTGTACAGGTCGTTCAAGGACAGTAGAGACGTAAGGAATCATAAACTCTTCGCCCATAAACTCTACGATAGGGTAAACCTTCTCACCTTCCGGGATGTCATCGGAAGAGCGGTAAATCTCATCTACTGAACGGTCATCGCTTTCAGGGCGGGCAAATCCACGAACATACCCCATAGTGCCGTTAGAAATCTTGATACTATTCTCAGCTGAGTTCTTGCCGTAAATGAACCAGCCTTCAGTAGGCATGTCAGCAACAACCTTCGCATCAATCTTCAGGGAGGTCTGCATCTCAGAACGCGAACGAAGAGCCTTCCACTGTGCCGCCTGCGTAGGGGTCAAAGACTCTACCGGGGTCAAAGAATTAGCCGAGCTAGTGAACTTAACCGCCTTACCCGGAAGCTCCTTGATACACACCGCGTTATGCTCTTCAACCTCACGGTTACGGGCATAAATGCGGATAGTAGGCTCACCATCTGTAGACTTGTCCATCTCCTCCGCACGTTCCTTCGTGATAGTACGAGAAGACAGCGCATTAAAATCTTCAGTAGTCAAAGAGTTGTTCGACATATGGTTAATAATGCGGGCAAGAACCGGGTCAGTAGCACGGTGAGCAGTAGTCAAATAGCAGTAACGGAAATTAGCTGATTCCCAAGCGGGAGTACCAAACGGGAAACCCTTATAATGTTCCTGTGTACCAAAATCACGGTCAGGCACAGCCTTGAGCTGGTTAAAATCACCAGCGGCAATAATCTGAACACCACCATAAGGTAGGCTGTTACCGCGAACGTGACGCAGGCGTTCCTCTAGCTCCTGCCAAAGCTGACCATACACCATCGAAACCTCATCAATGATGAGAACATCAATTTCCTTGAGTCGCTTAGACTTATGGAACAGATACGACACATAACCAGTAACGTCGTCCACATGCTTACGCTTATCAATACCGAATAGGCTGTGAATAGTACAGCCGCCAATATTTTCTGCCGCCGCACCTGTAGGGGCGGTAACCTCATACTGGATTCCGTGCATGTCAAAAAGACGGCACGCCAAATGAACTACGGAGCTCTTACCAGTTCCAGGGCCACCTGTCATAAAGATGTTTTCGCCTGCAAGGATGCGGGTAAGCGCCTCAAACTGGCTAGTACACTCGGCGCTATTAGCCGCTTCAAGGGCTGAATCATGTCCGAGGTACATGTCGCCGTCGGTACCGTCGCCACGCTCTCCTGCAAGCCTTTTAAGGGCTGTAGCGGGTGATAGTGTGCTAATTTCAGCAAGTAGCGGCGTGTTTTCCTTCGGTTCTTCAAGTTCTGCCAATGTGTATTCCTTCAAAAAATAGCGAAGCCGCCAGGGTTGTTGCACCCTGGCGGCGATTTGTGGTTAGGTGTGTGCCAGTTTCAGGACGAGCACTTTAAGTTCGTCCATGCTGTAGGCTCGTTCAGGGTTTTGTAGGTGGTTGCCGAGTATGGACTCGATAGCAATTATACGTGAAAGCCCTGCCTTTTGTACAGTCCTCTTGAGCCCTTCAGCTACGAAGGTGTTGCACTCCATTACTTCTGCCAACTTTTTTGGCTTATATTCTGGGTGTTCCATCAGGATAAGTGCCGCTCGCATTGTTTCGCGTGCCCTAGATTTCAAGACGGAAAGTGGTAGTGCGAATCCGCCGCTAGAACGTTCGATAACTCGAAGAAGTAGGGGTATGTTCCTGTCGATAATGGCATCAAAGATAATCCAGGGGGCGCGTTCACCCGGCGACATGGGCAGGTAGGGTTCTACCTGTTCCATGCTGAGAAGTCGAATGTCTCGCTTACTCATGGAAATTACATGCTCTAGCAAAGGTACAAGATGCCCGATTTCCTCACCGGCGTAATCAGCTACCTTGGACACGATGGAGGGTGAGAATCCTTCGGCTTCTAGGATTTTCCTGAACTTTTCTGAGCCTGTTTCGGGTTTAACTATCTCGCAACCCATTTTCTTGAGTCGAGTTAGAATATTGCTGACCGTCTTAGGGGTTGATGAGATTGTAATAATCAAACCGCCCCAAGGTTCACCCGAAACTTTCTTGAGTGAACGTGTGACTGACTCTAGCTCTTCCTTTGAATCGCAGTTCATCACGTATAGGTGTACGCCACCAAAAAGGTCGGAACCTGTAGCTTCACCTAGATTGCTGATGGTAGTAGGGGAACCAACTTCGTATTTCATTCCATGCTTGCGGATTAGGTAATTCCTGAACCCGGCATGTGGCTCCACGATGACTGTTACACGGTTGAAAGGTTCACGTTTAACAGCCTTAGCTTTCACCTTATGCGGCTTGATAGTGCTCAAGGCTGTACCACCTGCGGCGACTTATCGTGAGCCTTCACGGAGGACACAGGAACAATGTAGCTTGCTGATTCGGGAGATTCCACCATGCACATAGTACTCAAGGAGTCGAGTGAGTTCTCACGGTTATCACCCGCAAGGAACATTTCACCCGCTTTTAGGGTATAAGAGTAGTTGCTTTCAGTCTTGCAAGTGGTGTTAATGTCGGTTTTCTGTTCACCATTCACATAGAGCGCACCAGCGGTAATCGAGATAGTGTCACCCTCAGTAGCGACTACCCTCTTAATCATCACACCGTGAGCATCGGTACCATATTGCCAGTCCTGCGGGATGGTAGCTACAACGATTTCATTCTTAGCAACCTCATTAGTGGCACCATTGGAGAAATGGAGAATCTGCCCATCAGTGTAGGTAGGGTTCATGGAGCCACCGGTCACCTGATAGTTCGTGTTTACGACAGATAGGGAAGATGCAATTTTCTCAAAAGTTACACCGTTCTTATAAGCGAAATAGCCACCCCAAGTAAGTGACGCACATAGGGCGGCGGCAATACCGCCGATAACCCATTTACGCTTATTATTGACCGGCTGAACATTATCTAGTTCTTCAGTGTCAGTGCGTGAATCGGGGTTAGCGGTAGTACCTTCCCGCATGTTATTCAGTAGTTCGCTAGGGGTTTCATTCTGAGGGGTTAGGTTCTTGTCTTCCATGTGGTGTTTCCTTGCCTGTGTAGTTGCTAGTGGTCTAAGAGTTCTTGTTTGCGTGACGCACAGACTCATTGAGTGAGGAGCGTGCTTGAATTGCTGAGTAGTCGGTAGTGCGCAAAATATCACGCTCGATAGTGCTAACCATGTTAAGACCACGACCGATTTCTGTTGCGATACTCAAGTCTGCCTTAGCCGCGTGTAGTGCAATTTCGGCTGTAACCAGGTCAATCTTGGTAGAATCAGCTTCAAGTTCCGCCAGGTCTTTAATCTCGTTCTCGGTAAGCTTCTTGCCTTCCCTGGATACGCGGTTACGGATTTCAATGCGGGCGGTAGCTAGGGCGCGTTCGTGGGCGTATCGTGCGGCATAGTAGTAGCGTTGTGCCTCGTACTGTCGAGTAATTGCCGCCGGTGTGTCAATCATTGACTTAGTGATACTCTCAGCAAGAACGCGGAGGTTAGTTAGGTCGCGCTCATCTAGAATAGATTCCAGTTCTTCAACGCTGAATTGAAGGTCACCAATACCCTTGTTGTCCAGCGAATTAACAATCTCTTCCGCTGTGGGTACGGCACCATATTCTGAGCCGTAACCTGGGCGGCGTTTGCCGTAGTGGGTAGCTTTTGTTTGGTCATTCCCCGCCGATACCATACGTTTTCCTTTCATTATGTGCAACATTTTGTATGTGTGCTAAAATTAGATATGAGCTTATAATATTATATAACACCCAATGGAAAGAAGTGTAATGTCACCCGAAAACACAAATAGCACCAAGAAAAAAATGTCACGACGTGAACTATTCATGTACTCAGGCATCATTGCAGGTGCAAGTCTAGCTACAGGTGGTGCAACCTACTACTTCACAGACCAGCAAAGCAAAGCAAGCGGCGAACAGTTCAATGCACCTAATGAAAGTGTTATTACAAAGATTCAGGAAGAGAACGCCGCCAAAGCAACAAGCACCCCTAGTCCTGCAACCCCCTCACAGGAAGCTACACGGGAACCGGAAACCTCTACCACCATGACCCCCACCCCTGAACCGGAAGGTGTGGAACACCTGCCAGAGGACACAACGCCCGGCATTGGTGAACAGCCTAAAAATATTGACTGGAACACTATTAACCCCATGACCCTACGCATCCCCGACGTAGGATTCAACGCCGGACTAACCTACACGGGCGACACCTATAATGCGCAGACCGGATACTCAGAAATCAACGTCCCTGTAACCTACCGAATTGGCGTATATACAGACTCGGCACCCCTAACCAGTGCAACAGGAACCACCCTGCTAGTCGGTCACGTCAATTGGGCTAATGGAGCCGCCGCACCCATGAGCGCTATCACAGCCTGCAAGCTAGGTAACACCGTCTACACAACAGACCACAACGGGGTACTGACCGAATGGGTCGTCACCGGAATTGAACCTAAAATCCCACAGTCAGAACTAAGCAAACGTTGGAACGTGACCGCAAAGACAGGTAAGAGGCAACTACTTATGGCAACATGCCGGGGCACATACCAGAACGGACGCTGGACTTACCACGACAACTTTGTTGTGATTGCAGAACCCAAAAAGTAAATAGCATACACCGCACACAACTAGGGCGGGTACACCTGGAAAAATACCAGATGTACCCGCCCTATCTTCCTTACCTCACAGACCTAACAAAAGTTAGGTAAAACACCCCTCTGCAACCTTGCGCAAGGGTACCACCTAATGCGGTAAAGAAACCATAGCGCTACAGTCACCCACACTAACAGATGACACTACCATCAGCACTAATAACAGACGGCACATTAGGGGCATACAACGGCAAAGCGTTCTGCTTATGAACAGCCTGAGTGTAAGTGCCGTACCCCCTCTGATAGTCACTGAGCTTGACAAGTGACTTACGAGGCCCCTCAACCGCGTAGAAAGATTGCCCCTTCAAGGTGATGCTAGTTCCCCAGCGGTGGTAACGCATCTTCTCTGCATAAAACATTGGGTGAAGATACGTGCTGGACACTTCATGCCCTGTCAAATCACGCATGGAAATGGAGCCATGAATCTGCGGGAATGGGCAAATCTCAGGCGTGCTCATCCAAGAAGAATACACCTCAGCAATAGGGTGCGCCATGATAGGGTTAGCGGCATAGTTGATACCGTCCCCTAGCCTGTAACATTGCCCCTGATACAAGGTTCCCAGGTACTTAATGTTCAGTGCGTATGCGACTTCACGTGCGGTCTGTGGCTTCCCAAGGTTTACCCATTCCCCGTAGCTGAGTCCCGCATGGGTTACGAGGCGACCATCAACCTCAACAGCAACATAATACCTAAATGCCGCTTTACTTACTTTCTCATCAGTAAGCCACCCTTCACGAACATAGTTCGTGCCGTTGGGTGAATCTTTCAAATAGTTGTCAGCGGCTTCTTTGGGTAGGTTGAGGTAAGCAACCTCGTTAGCGCCAATAATATTTACGAACGGCATCACCGAATTTTGTGTATTTTCAATAAGCTCTTTAAATAGGTTGAAGTTCGCGATAGTGGGCGACATATTAACTGGCTCTTCATCAGCATTAGTGCCGTACTCTTGGAACGGTGCCAACCTCAGCATATTACCCAATGTGATTACAGAATCCATGTGCGGCAATAGCTTCTGGAACCTGTTCTTATAGACATCCACCTGACCATGCAGGCTAGGGATAAATAGCTTACGGTCAAACGAATCACTAGCCCACGGGACATTCAATGGCTCATCTGAAAGCTCAGCATCGTTTGAAAAGTAAGCATCTTGTGGCGTGGTCACATTACTGTCATCAGGCGACTCTTCAGGTGACAGCTTAGGAATCGGGAAACCAGGCTTAGCCTTCTTGCGCTTATTTCCAGATGGGTAAAAGAACCTCGGCTTAGCCCATTCAGGTATCCTCGACTCATCAATAATATCCCACATGAGAACCGGCGGTTTGCCACCTGGGGTTGTGGTGAAGCAATCAATCTCATCCTCGGTGTACAGCCCCTCCTTGTAGGTGCTTGCCACAATCTTAAACATGCGGTCAGACAGAATATCTACCCCAAGTTCAGCGCCCTTCAAAAAGACGGCGTGACCAGGCGGCAAAGGGTATTGACCTTTAGGGGGTGGGATAAGGTCACCGGGTGCAACACTTATAGGTGCTGGAAGAGTATTCCTCTTTCGTGCCTCTTCACTTTCTCGAAGCTTGTCTGAGTAGGTGCGCTTATCTGCCCTCTTATGGATAAAGGAACGAATATCCTCCTGTGGGTTATTCAAATCACTAACCGTGGGGTGATGGGCTTCAGATGGAACCATAAAAAATATCCTTACAATCTTCAAAAATGGGAAATACGCGGCACCACCAAGAAAATAGCGTGCCGCGTATGCCATATAACAGCAATTAGCGAGTTAGCTCTTCAATATTCCGTGCCTGCTGTTCCAAACCACTAGGCGACCCGTCATCTACTACTAGAATATCAAAGATACTATCTGCAACATCAGGCACACCCTGCTCGATACTGGTCGAAGATGCAACCCGGACAGAAAGACCATTCCTTGAGTGAATAACATCTACCTCATCAGGGAAACGTACATTGGAAACAAGAACCTTCTTGCCTTCTCGAAGGAGAGCCCAGATGCGATAGTCCAACATGCCACACCATGCCTTCTCGTCAATAAGACCTCGGATAACATCGACATCTAGACGTTCCATGAAATCTCGAACATAAGGGTTCTTATAGGCGTTACTCCAAGAACTATCGAAATCCTCAATGAAAGCCTCAGTAAAAGGCTTCAATGCACCATCTTCAAGAACAATGTAAGGATTCAAAACTAGTACAGCATCATACAGTCCATCATTAGCATCAAGAGCTACCCAATCGTCACCGAAAGCTTCTACAAGCTTAGCGACACGCTCAGGGGTGCCGCCGATACCAATCACGGGCGCGTTCGTAGGCTCACCCAAAACGGCAGAGGAAGCACTATGTAAGCTTCCATCTTCATACTGAGAAGCCGCTAAGTAATCCAACGTGGAATTATAAAAATCCAGAACATAATCCAACGCCTCACCAGGCTCCAAGCTTGCGGACGGCGGCTCAACCTTGAACGGGGCACCATTAGGCATAGTCTTCAAAACACTATCAAAAGTAGACATGTCAATAACACGCTCACCCACAAGACGGCGAACATCAGGCAAAACACGCTGTAGGACATTGAGGATACGAGCCGTATCCCACCCAAGAAGGCAGAAATCCACAGCGCCGTAAGACTCGCTCAAAGCCGTACACGAATCAACAATAGAAACACCATCAATCACCTTGCCCGTCAAAGAACTATGCACCGAAAGCGCACCAACAGGGTCAAGGGAACCACCAGTCACAGGCATAATAGCCAAACTAGAAGCAGAGCTACCCGAAGTAGCACTAGGGATAAGGTGGGCGACAAGAAAAATAACGGGGTTTGCAGTATTCATAAAAAAATTTCCTTCCAGAACAATAATGCAAGCTGAGTGATTATATTAGTATACCATCTAGGCGTAGAAAAACCCGCCCAGGTCAATAAAAACCTGGAACGGGTTCCTCTCACAAATCAGCTAATCATGAATTAGTTAAAGCTACTCTTGATCACTGTCGTGCTTGGACTTACGAAGAATATAGAACGCAAGACCACCAATAATGAGTAGACCAGCGGCAACCGCACCAAGAGCAATCGCGTTACCTTGAGCGTCATGACCAGTCTTAGCTTCAACACGCTTTACTGGCGATGCAGAATCACTAGCAGGCGTTGAAGTATCAGAGCTAGGTGCCACAGCTGTAGGTGAAACGTCCTTCAACGCCCCTGTAGGCGACTCAGAGGCACTAGGGGTTACCTTGGGTGCCGGTGCATCCTCAGTTACGCTAGGTAGCGGCTCAGGGGTCTTAGAAGGCTCAGGGGTAGGTGTTACCTTATCCTTGGGTGCCTCAGTAGTGGGTGTTCCTGTAGGGGTAGGAGACTCGCTTACTGTAGGCTCGGGGCTAGGCGTAGGGTCTTCAGTCTTAGGAGACACGGTAGGTACCGGAACGGGGGTAGAAGTCTCACTCGGAACCGGTGCCGGGGTTACAGGAGCCGAAGGCTCAGGAGTAACCGCCGGGGTAGTCGGAGTAGGCTCAGGGGTAGGCTCTACAGTCGGTGCCGGAGGGGTAGACTCAGACGGAGTAGGTGCCGGAGTTTCACTCGGGATAGGCTTAGGAGTCAGAGTTTCACTAGGTGCCGGTTCGGGTGTAGGTGTAACCTTATCCTCAGTAGGCTTAGGTGCTGGAGTTTCACTCGGGGTAGGCTCAGGAGTCACCTCGGGTGCGGTAGGTGTAGGTTCAGGCGTAGACTCTACAGCAGGAGTAGGTGTAGGCTCAGGCTCAGCAGTGACCAACGGGTAATGGCGAACATAATCTACCGAAATTCCACCCGTAGGGTTATCCTGAACACCCCAATAAACATTAGACACACGAGCCGTCAAAGTCATATTCAAAGGCTGACCTTCAGGGAAAGTCAAAGCATAATTCGGGTCACTAGACTTAAACTCATCGACAAGAACACCATCACGGAAAATCTTCACGCCGTCACTATTCTTCAAAATACCAACAACAACAGACTCACCTGGTGCCTTATTGGTCTGCCAAACAGCCTTAGTGTGAGTAGTCTTCTTACCGCTCTGAGCATCAATAGCCGCCTGGCTAAAATGAATCACAGACTGATTCTTATCCGCCTGCTGAAACTTCTCCTTCTTACCAGCTTCACTACGGGTACTATTATCGGTCGCACCAAAAGCCTCGAAACCATCCACTTCTCCAAGCTGAGGCCCAGCAACATTACCATTACCGTACAGGTAACCGCCAACGTGACCGTAGCCCGTGTAGCTCAACGAGTACTCCCAGTACCCGTCCTCAAACGCCACCTTATTATTCGTGGTCATCTCAGCAGAATCACCCTTCTGCCCATTCATGCCAACCTTAGTCGTCAGATGAAGCTTACCGTCCTTCACAGACACGGCATCCTTAGTGTAACGACCATAAGGGTCTTGCTTAGCTTCCGAATAGCCATTATAAACATTCCAGAAAGCAGTATTAACCTCAGTGCCGTTAAACTCGTCAGCCCAATCAGGACACTTAAACTCAGGCTGGAAAGTACTAGCAACACACTCAGGCTTAGGAGTCGAGGGGGTAATATTCGCGGCGGTCGCAATAGTTGCACCACTCACCATTGACAGGGATGCAAGAGTTGCAAGCCCGACCTTCTTCGGGGACATCTTCACCTTTAAATCAATTCCCATCTTTCAGAAAAAACAAAAACACAAGCCCAAAAACGGACTTACCAAAAACATAGCAAACACAAGAGGGGGCGCAAACAATAACTGTCTGCACCCCCTCCAAATCAAGGGACTAAGCTAACTTAGCCAACTGACATGCTAAGAATCGTCACGCTTACGTGCGGAACGCGAAACAGCGACACCAGCACCAGCCGCAACAACCATCAGCATACCACCAAGAGCCGCCGGATTAACAGCAGGGTCAGCGGTGTGACCAGTCTTAGCCTCAACAAGCTTACTCGGCTCGGAAGGCTTCTCAACTACCGGCTCCGAAGGCTTAGGTGCCTCCGGGGTAGGCTCTACAGGCTGTTCCTTGAACTCATTAATCAGAGTAATCTTAGCCTGTGCAGTCTGACCGGAAACAGTGCTGATTACATAATCAACCGAGGGTAGGTCACCCTTGTAACCGGCGGTACGGGTAAACGTAACGGTACCGTTCTCATCTACCTTGTAGGTACCCTCCGGGAAGGAACGCGCGGTAACCGGGTTGCCCTTCTCATCAAGGAAACGGATAGTCTTAACATCCAGCGGGTCATCAGCATTGTTCAGCTTACCGCCAATGTCGTTGGTAGCAATATCCTGAAGAATAGTCGGGTCATCGCTATCAATCTTGAAACCATCATCGTTAGCCTTCGGAGCCACAAAAGTAGCCTCCGGCAGGTTCTCAACCACAGGCGGGTTACCCGGAACCTCAGAAACAACCTCAGCCTTAGCAAGAGCCGGGTCAGTCACAGTCTGCGCGGAACCAACAGTGCCCGCAACCTTAGTGCCGTCCCAGTTCTTGAAAATGTTAGCAGTCTGAGTAGCCTTGTACTCAACCTGAACAGTCTCACCAGACTTAACCGAAACATTACCAATCTCAATGGTCTTAGTCTCACCCGGTGCAAGAGTAAATCCAGCAGGAAGAGCAACCTTACCACCATCAATATTAGCGACAGTCAGGTTAGACTCATTAAGAGTAATAGCGGAATTAGTGGTGTTAGTCAGCTCAACAGTAACCTTACCGGTAGCAACACCGTTCTCGCCAACCTTCAGGTTCACCGGCTGAGTATTAGCGTCGTCACCATTAATCTTAGTAACAATACCAATCGCCGTATTCACAGGCTGAACATGCAGAGTCACAGTAGACTCAGCCTGCTTACCATCAGCAGTCGAAACCACATAACGGACAGTGAAATCGCCAACAATGTTCTGCGGGTGCTCGAACACAACCTTACCGTCTACAACCTTAGCGGTAACACCAGAATCAGCGAACGTGTAAGAAGTCGCACCGTCACCAGCACCAAGCTTCAAAGTAGAAGCATCAACGGTACTACCATCAACCTTAGCCGTAGCCAGCGGGTCAAGGGTGTGGGACTTCTCGCTAGTCACCAGGACAGTCTTCTCTGCCGGTGCGACAGTCAGGTTAGACTGCTTAGCCCAAGTGAAAGTTGCAGTGGAAGGAACCTTAGTGGTTGCACCACCAGTGTCGAAGATGTTGTAGTTCACGGTCACAGTGCCACTGAAACCCTTCTCGGGAACCGCAGTAGCAACACCCTTATCGTCAATAGTGATAACAGCCTTGCCGGGAACTACAATCTTCTTGCCGTTCTCAGAGATGGTTGCCCCTTCAGTGTCAGTGAAGACAGTCTTAGTCTTATCGACAGTGTACGGCTTAACAGTTGAAGAGTTCTCCATCAGGTCAGCAACCAGAGGCACACCGTAAGGGCCTGACTTCTGCTCGTTACCGTCCTTCGGAAGTGCCGCTGATTCAGCGGAACTATCAGCATAGTTGTAGGTGCCATATGCGGTGGAACCACCAGTACGCGGGCGACCATCAACATCAGTGCGATAGGTGTCAAAGTTAAAAGTGAAGACCGTCTTCTTTGCGCGGACAGCCTCAGTGGTCAGCTGAACGTCACCGCAACGGTGGGTCTTGGCTTCTGCCGCCGCACCCCAAGTGGTCTGGTCGTTAGCCGCACCAGAAGCGGTGGTGAACCAGAAAGCCTCACCGTCATAGAGTGCGGTGTACTTGAGGACAAGCTTATCGGAAGTGGACTTAGCCCAGTCAATAGTTGCCAGAGGCTCGGTCACGCCGCGTTCCTTCAGCTCACCAGAAACGCCATTAGTGTAAGAACCAGTAGCGGCACGAACAATTACAGTATCAGGGTTCTTAATGGTATCAAGGTCGCCCGCCGGGTCAGCCCATGCCTTCTGTTCGGCGGCGGAACGAGCACCTGCAAGGGTGAAGTACTTACGTAGCTCAGGGTTCTTCTTACCCCACTCGATAAGCTCCTGACCCTGTAGCGGGTAGTAATGATTATCCACAATCTTAGTAGGAACAGTGGGATTGATAAAGAAGTTAGGGTTATCCTTGAGGTATGAGTCTGCCTCATCCTGACCGATGCGGAACTGCTGGTCAGCCTTATTGACCTTGAACTCAATTTCGTAGGTGCCACCCTTGACAACACCATGAGGTGCGGTCTGGCCCTTGAGGAAAGCGTCATTTACGCCGCAAACTTCGTTGCCGACACCGCCGTACCAGACACCACCGACGGGAATGTATGCGGGAGGTGTTGCGGCGGGGTTCAGGTTAATCTTGCCGCCGTCCACTTCACCGATACCTGTTGCCTTATACTTCAGGTCGTAGGTCTTCATGACCTTTTCATCATTCAGGCTGGTAATGAGGGTGGTGAAGTTTGCGGTAATATCGCGCGGGTTCTTAGTAATCTCGTCCGTCCAGGTAATATCCACTGAACGGGAGTTGCCGGGGGTAGGGGAAATCATACCAATGACCTTACCCTCGGTGTTGGTAACCTGCGTAATCTCAGTCGTGAAGGTCAGGTTACTGTTGTTCTGCTTGCCCTGAGAGCCAGCGGAGAGGGTCGGGATAAGCTCAATGGTGGTGGTCTGACCAGCCTTTAGCGCACCATCAGCATTAGGAATGGTGAGGGTGACCTGACGGGTCACACCGCCACGACCATTACTTAGGGTCTGAGTCTCACCTTCGCCACCGGTCACCTTCAAGGTTGCGCCTACAAGGCTCTGGGTAGCGCCCTGTGCTACAGTGGGGGTTTCAGCGGCAAATGCCTGGGTAGCGGTGACCACGGGCATTGCCAGGGAAACACCGGTCATGGTGAGAGCTACTAGAGGCTTAGAATTACGGGGTACATTCATGGTATTTAAAAACTCCAAAAGTTTACAATTTGTTACTGGTTCCCGGAAAATGGGGTATGCAAAGACCAGGTTTTCCTGGTCGATGAATATACTATAGCATTCAGTGGGTCGCTAGAAAGCTTTATCAGCAAGGAAGCGCGCCGCGTAATCATACTTCGCGAGTCGCCACGCATCCTTGTCAGTGATTTCACGTAGCCGCGTCACATCACGGTTATCTTCCACTTCCGCAACTTTCACAACAAAAGCCAACGGGTTACTCGATAGGCGTTCCATGTATTCGTAGTACTGCTCATCTGAACGTTCATGTGTTAGAAGGCTAACAGCCTCAACGATGCGGGGCGGGAAAATCTTTTCCAGCTCACCAGGGTTCAGATTACTATCTTCTAGAACGTCATGCAGGTAAGCCACAATAACCGCGTCCGTATCACCACCATTATTGGCGACGCGCTCAACCACAGATTCTACGTGACCACCGAAATAGTCATTACCACCATAGTCTGACTTGCCACGGTGAATGTGTTGTGCGACATACCGTGCGGCGGCAATAAGCCACTGCGTGTAGCTAACATCAAGCAGGAACTTATGTTCACTACTTTCAGCTTCAAGAAGAGCTTTCGGCCCCACATTTGCAAGATAGATAATATGGTCAGTTACGCGAAGCTTCCACGTAGTAGACCCATCAGAAACGGCAGGCACTACAGTGCCGCCACTCTCAAGAATCTCAGCGAAAGCTAGTTGGGCGTTATCAGTGACAGGGTACACAAAACCCATACAGTATCACTCACCTATAGTAGTATCCAATATGTATATACAACATATCACTGCACTCTAAGAAGGAATCAGTAAAGCGCCCCTCCATCGTATCGACACCTAATAGTACCGACACCACAGAGAGGCGCTTTAGCTAGAAATCTATGAAATTATCTTAGAGGGCGGTGTAGTAACCATCAACATGCATGATAGAAACAGAGTGAATCATAGTACCCTCAGACGGGTTAAGTGCGGAAATCATCTTGCCTTCACCCAGGTAGATACCGACGTGACTGTAGCCGTTCTGGAAGACAATATCACCAGGCTTAGGAGCATTGGTTGCCCTCAGCTCACCAACCATAGAGTAGGTGTACGCGGTGAGCTTGATGCCGTGCTGTGCGTAAACCCACGACACGAAGCCTGAGCAGTCCCACGCACGGAAAGTCTTACCACCCCAAACGTAGGCACCACCAAGACCAGTTTCAGCGGTCTTGACAATACCGGCTCGGGTAGCGTCAAGGTTTCCAGTGTTCACATCGGCAGTCGTACCAGTTGTTGCCGGGGTGAGCTTCACATCAAAGTTACTGGAATAAGTGTTACCGCCGGAAGTAGCAACCGGGGCGGCAGTAGGAATAGTGGTAGGAGTGTATGCGGTCTGAGTATTGGACTGTACGGACACAGTAGCGGGAGTCTGACCAGTATTGCCGCTAGTTACATTAGTGGCGCTTGCGACGGTTGCGGGGCTAGTAGGAACCTCGGCAACCTTCTTTGCCGCATCAGCCTTTGCCTTCTCTTCGTCCGCCTTCTTCTTAGCCGCCTCAGCATCAGCCTTCAGCTTAGCTTCTTCAGCCTTCTTCTCAGCATCAGCCTTAGCCGCAAGTTCATCACGGGTTTCAATGATGCTGGTCATCATCTTATTCAGGGCGGCAGAGCGTGCAATCGCCTTATCAGCGGCTTGGTTCTGTGCCTCGATAAGCTGTACCATGTCGCGGGCTTCCTCCGGCAAATCGACAGGTAGCACATTCTTGAGGCGCGCCCTATCGGAAGCACTCAGTTCAATCTTCTCAGTGTTACTCTCGTCAATCAGAGAGTCACTAGACGTGCCAGGCAGGGTGTTAGCGGTGGTGCCCTGAGTATCCAGAGGGGTAGCAGATACCTGCTCTACCGCCGCCGGGTTACTGTGGGGGGTAATTTCAGTCGCCATTGCCGCGTTACCGAGAGCCATAGAAGCAATAGTAGGAACAGCAATGAACATCTTAGAATAGAAGTTAAGCTTGGACATAAGTATAGGAATAATCCTTAAAAGTAGTTTTATCTGTCAGGGGTTTGCGGGATTAGCTGTCAGGCTCGACATGCCAGAAACTTGTCGCCATTGCACCAAAATGCAAAAGTTTGCCTCAAGGTGCCAGTAAATAGGCACCAAAATTGGGTTTCCCGCCCCTCTAATATATTTGTAATAACGGTGTTCCTAGAGGGCTCAACCAGAACACCAGGCAAAGATAAAGCCGACCCACTGACAGAAATCAAGGTGAAGTCGGCATTAACTTTTGAACCTTACCCAGTAAGCATATCACATAATCGAGATGATTTGCAACCCGAAAAGTGAATGAGCTTATCTAGTAGTGCACTCGATTAGTGCGGAAGCAGGTTCAAGATAAAGGTATTGGCACCATATAGGATAGCCATGTTATAGATAGCGTGCGCAACCCAGGAAGCATAAATATTCTGTGTCTTCAAAGTAATAAGACAGAGCATGACACCTGAGAAGAAATACAGAACAACCATCGGCATGGTTGCTGTAAGCGTACTAAGGAAAACGTTGAAGTCACCCGCCGATACGGAAGTCTGAAAAGCAGACACGAAAGCACCAGCAACATGGTAACCCATGAACCCAAAAGAAGAAATGCCCACCATCAATGCTTTAACAGAGAAAGAACTATTACGCACAAGGGACAATAGAGCGCCACGGAACAACATTTCCTCTGCTACAGGTGCCAAAACCACCGTGAACCCCAAAGAAGCCAGCAAAGTAGGAATGTTCATAACCTGATAAGGCGGCACAAACACCTTTGAAATACCCGTATTACCTTCAAACAAGGTGACTACAATATTGAATACAAGAAGAGCTACCGCACCAATAGCGCCAGCCTTCAAATAGTTAGGAATCTGCAAAGGGTTAAAAATTCCGAACAGCATCTCCTTGAGAGGCATATTCAGCCGGTTAGCAACAAAGAAACCAGCCGCACCCGTAAGCGCCACCATAGCCACACTATAGAGCATGGAAAGAATATGAGACGACCCAACAGGTAGGTTCCAGCTGGAAACGGCACCACTAGCGGCATTGACAATAATATTTCCAAGGATAAACACGCCAACAATGAAAGCGGCACCAATGAGCAATGAGACACCAGTGGGTAACCCAGAAGACTCGACCGTAGCGCTCTTCTGAACTTCAGGGGTAGGAGCACCACCTGCCGGGCTAGATGCTGTTTCTGTAGCAGGGGTATTCACTTCTGGGGGCATAACTTTAACCTTTCATATACGGGGTCATTATGTGTAGTTAATTATATATGGAAACGCCCAGGTGGGCTAAAACACGTCATAATGCTTTAGCCCACCTGGAAACAACGGTGCTAGTTAGTCAGCAACACGCTTGTAGTAAGAGCGGGCGCGTAGACCCTGGGCGATACCCAGACGGCGGGCATCTCGAATATCAGCCGCATCATTAGCACGGTAATCCTTCAGAGACATACCGTACTTGTAAGTCTCATACTCGTAATCGTCGCCAAAACGGGTATTAGTTCCGGGGCGACGGAGCATGTCCTTAGCGGCAGTGTAAGGCAGTAGACCCTCAATGTAAATCAGGTAACCATCAGTGGTACCAAACACGAACTTAGGGTTGCCAGAGTTGCCACTGAGAATAACGCCGAAGCTGTCGCCGCTCACCTTCAGAAGCTCATTACGCAGAGGTTCCTTAGTGTCAGCACTTCGGTAGCGCTTGAAATCACCCTTGTTCACATGCCACACCAGACCGTTCATGGTGTTAATAATGGTCAGGTCACCAAACTGTGAACGGATAGCGTGCCACACTTCAGAGTTGGAACGCATATAGGTGTGCAAGATACCCATATCCTTCTCCGGGTGCTCCTCGTTCGGGATAGCCAGGTTGAAGCGGCGCGAAGCGTCACGGTGACGAATGTAACCCTGAATACCCGCAACATTACGGTCAGCCTTAATATTGCCAGGCTCGAAGCGCCAACCACCACCAAACTCGAAAGTGTCATGCGGGAGAGAGGTAGATGCTCGCACATCAGAGGAATATACACCCCAGTCATGCTTATACTGATGCTCAGCAGACACAACAGGCTGGTTCTTACGCCAATGACGGCGGAACTCATCATCCATGAGTGCGTAAGTCGGAGCGGTAGAAGTGGGGCCGAGGTACAGGGTAATGTCCTGCTTACCACCCTTCTTAATGATACGGGTAGCACGAACGGTGGGTGCTTCAGAGCCGGTATCTACCTGCTGTTCAGTGGGCAGAAGGTGCACACCCTGATTCGGGGCACTCGAAATGTAGATAGGAACGAAGCCACCCTCAAAGTCACCTGCAAGGATTACGCCGTCTTCATACCCGAAACCGTGGATATTGTCACGGTGGGAACTGATAGCAATGAAAAGGGTGCCGTCAGTATTCGGTGCGGAACAGATAGAAGTCACATGCTCGGCGCGGTAGGGGTTGCCCTGCGGGTCTACAATGTCACGAAGAACCCAGTTGCGGTTCTTAATGTCACTTTCCCATACAGCAGTACGGTTGTGAAGATGCTTAAAACCGGCAGGCTGGGACGGGTCAAGCAACGGCAGGTAGATTCGACCCTCAGCGTAGAAGCCCTTAATCTCCTCAGAACCGGCAGGCTGAGGGTTAATGATGCTGTTGCCGTTGCTATCGAAAGCAGAGATGCATACGCGGCTAGTACCCCAAGAGTCACCGTTGAGGTTGAGGTTGCCGTAGCCGGGGATGATGTTACCATCAGGCGATACTGCAATAGAATTAATAGTAGCCAGGGACTCCATAGAGCCACCACGCTTAATTGCGTGACCAACAGCCGGGGTGGGTACCTTGGTGATAGAGGGGCTAATGGCGGGCTCGATAAAGCGTTCACGAGCATTAGCGGAGGTTGCACTCATGGCAACAGTGGCGGCACCAGCGATAGAGCCTGCAAGCAGGGAGCGGCGGGTGATGGGCATTATAGTAGGTTTCCTTCCTAATAAGGATTCAAGTTGTAGTGAATATGAATCACGACCTCAAAACCGAAGCCGTGTGAAACCATCATAACACACTCTTTTGGGTTTGCAAAATCGAGGCAAAAACCCCTAAAAATCAACCCAAAACCCCTATATACCGCAAGGTTATAAAAACAGTAAGCGTGGACTTCATGCCGAATATCAACACAAAGCCCACGCTTACAGAGCAAAAACAAGAGGTGGTGACGGGAATTGCACCCGCATATCTGGTTTTGCAGACCAGCACCTAACTAATCGGTCACACCACCAAGAATCTAGCGACCCGCCCTGTAAATTGTTCTAGGATAAACAGAGCAGGTCACTAGAAGGTGACAATGCGTAAGTGTGCTAAACGGGCACCACCAGCTTCTTGCCGGTAGCATCAGCGGGCTCCACAGTAGGTTTCTGGTCTACTGCTCTTGCCCCTTGTTTTACATACTTACAATCGCAACCAAGAAATCTTGGCTACGTAGCCACCTTATCACACGCTTTACGTGTTACGCAAATCTGATTTAAAGCGCCGTGTAATAACCATCAACAGGCATCCAATTCACAGGGTGAATCATAGTACCCTCAGACGGGTTAAGTGCGGAAATCATCTTGCCTTCACCCAGGTAGATACCGACGTGACTGTAGCCGTTCTGGAAGACAATATCACCAGGCTTAGGAGCATTGGTTGCCCTCAGCTCACCAACCATAGAGTAGGTGTACGCGGTGAGCTTGATGCCGTGCTGTGCGTAAACCCACGACACGAAGCCTGAGCAGTCCCAACTCCTGAAGGTCTTGCCGCCCCAAACATAGGTGCCACCTAGCCCGCTCTTTGCACTCTTTACAATGTCGCTGTGCTTATCATGGTTCTGTACAGCAACCGGCTCAGCCGCCAAAGCTGAACGGAATCCAGAGGAACCATGAGCTGTACCTGTCGCAATAGTGGAAATACGACCAGTCTTAGAGAATGTCTGAGTAGTAGCGTTACGGTCGCCTACCACGTCACTCTGCGGGAAGCCGTGCTTATCCCAGTGACCTTCACGCGCCCATTTCTTGCCTACTTCGCTGTTGAACTGGATAACGTGCGTGCGGTTCGTTGAAGCGTCCCAACCAACAATGTAGTAGTCGTCACCATTCTTGAAGTCCTGTGCGCGACCACCATTCACATGGTACTCTTCGCTTACAGGAACGCCGAGCCTATTCTTACCAATCTCACCGTAGCTCAACCACTTACGTGCGATAGCGCTGTTAATGTCAATGTTGTGTGCACCGGTCTTCTCAGTCCACACTATCTTATTATTCTGACCGTTATTAGTAATGAAGTCCTGCGTCACAACACCATTACCCCGGTACATCTCATTAGTAGCAGGTGCGCCATAGAACGACGGGTTAGTCAGCCACTTGCCGCCGATAGCGCCACGCATCCAAATCTCATGGGTGCCCGTGCGTTCTGTCCATGTCAGACGGTGACCTGACGCGAAATCCTGGTAGTAGATGCCGTCGCGTAGCTTCTCTTCATCGGTCGGGTAACGGTATGTACCTGCTGAACCGCCGGACTGAACCCACTTGCCGCCAATTGCGCCGCGAGTCCAAACGCTCTTACCCTGCGCACCATACGAGTAGACTACGCGGTGACCGCTCTTAAAGTCCTGTTCCCACACGCCATGCAAAGCGTCGATAGTGTGTTCGTTACCGGCGGCACCACCATAATCGGTGCCTATCCTATTCAGATACTCACGGATACCACCCTTAATAATGAAGCCGTTAGAACTCTGCTCATTAACATTCGTTACGGTAACAGCGTTAGTGCGGGTGTTCCAACTGATGCGGGTAATCTTAAAGCCGTCATTGGTGCGGAAATCCTGGTGGATAACGTCGCCGTTAGTGACCTCATCAGTAATCGGGGTGCCAACACCACGCACGTCGCCAAGGTCAAACCACTTCTGAATAATTGGCTTGAAGTTCGTCATGACGTGCACGCCATTTTTTTCAGACCAAATCAGCTTCTTACCGCTATCGAAGTCCTGCTGTGCAGATTCACGGAATGAATATTCATCGGTTAGTGGGTAGCCAAACTTGCCGTACTCATTGCCGTTCTTTACCCATAGGTCACCAATCGCACCACGCAGGTATACGGCACCACCCTTACCGTCCTTACGGTGAAGGATGCGGTAGCCGTTAGTGAAGTCTTGCGCCCAGCCGTTAGGTAGTGCAAGCTCGCGACCGATAGGTGTACCGTAACGCTCCTGGTTCTTGTTCCAGTAGCTACCAATACCACTATGAATATTGATGAAGCCACCATTGCCGAAGTTGCGGTCACCATTATCAACAACCGGCGTAGGCTTGGGAGCCTCGGGAGCATGAGCAGAACGGAAGCCAGTTGGAGCAGGTGAAACCTTACCGTTACTCTGCCACTTAGACACATAGTTAGGGTTGCGAACAAAGTTATCCAACTCTGCCTGCGAACCGTTAAACACGTTGCTATCGCCCGCGAAAGGTGCTACCGATGAGAATTGCCAGATGTCGAAGCTGGTTGAGCCACCAGGCATGTATCCAGGGCCAGTAGAATAGTTAGCAATATGAAGAGGAGCCGCCTTAAACTCACCCGTGCCACCCATACAAGTATTCCACCAGTCGGTAGTACTATAAATAGTCGGGTAACGACCCGTCTTCTCCTTATACGTGTTCATGAAGTCCCAAGTCCACGCCTTCAACTGAGACTGTGACATACCGAAGCATGTATTACCCAATGACGGGTAGGGGTTATACTCAAGGTCTAGCATACCCGGCAGGGTTTTTCCATCTGCTGACCACCCGCCACCGTTCTTAATGAAAATCTCAGCCTGTGTACGACCTGACGATTGAGACGGTAGCGCGAAGTGGTAGCCACCAGTGACTAGTCCAGCTTCTCGCGCCCCCCTGTAGTGACCTGAGAATGTAGGGTCTACATAAGTGGTGCCTTCACTTGTTTTCATCCATGAGAAGCGGCTACCACCGGCGTATTGAGCTTTCCAGTTGATGTTTGGCTGGTGGTTGGACACGTCCTGCCCAAGTATGCCCCAGCCGGGCTTCCAGCCGCTCTTAGTGGTTAGCGGCACAACTGCTAGGGTTGGTGTCCCGCTGGCTAGTGTTTCATCTTGTGCGCCGGTTAGGTTCTGCTTATCATCTGCTTGGGCTTTAGCACCCCAGCCGACGGTAGCGCCACCCTTCTTTGCACCCTCTTCAGGGGTTTCAGCAAGAGCAACCTTAATATTCTTCACATCAACCGCGCCCTGTAGAGTAGGGGCGGCTTCAGTAGTTACCGTATCCCCATCTACATGAGTATCAGCATTGTTCTTAATGGTTTCATTCTCAGAAACGGTAATTGTTGAGCCAGCTGTAACAGTCTTTGCGTTACCATTATCCTGTTCACCAGTAGCAACAGCGGGTGCTAGGGTGCTGGCAACGGTTGCGGCAAGTATGGTAGACGCAAAGATAGTTTGAGTGGCTTTCTTACGAGGCGTTTTAGCTGTCAAGTTTCCTTTATTCTCCTTCTAACCCTCTTAGTTGGGGTGCATTGAAATTTGGCAGTATGGAAGGCAGGGGCTTTAGTGCATGGTACACTTTACCCCTGCCCTCTATTCTGTAAACATATCAGGAAGGTTGAAAAAGTATTCAGGAAACTGTAAGGTTATGCACAAGCTTTACCAAGCATACCACCCTTCGTCCACTACCCCATCGGCAGTATCTATGCCGTGGTAAGCTGTGAATCCTGTAGGTGTTTCAGTACGTCGAGCACCAGCTTTATACAAGGCAAGCGCCCTATCTGCGTCGGACAGGACAGGCAAATCGTATTTACTATATGAGGGGAAACTCTGATAAAGAACACCTTCAGGGGTTGTATCTAGAACCACAGCGTAATTATTCCTTGTAGGGTCACTACTTGAGGGTCGCCTTATAATGTCGCCTTGCCGCACCTTATTCAACCCTTGATACGACCCTAGATTATGGTAGGCGGGGTTAGAGTAATGCTCATAGAAGCTTTCCGCATACTTACGCCTCTGATTCTGAGCCGTGATAGTCATGTACCCACAGCCTACCGTGTCATTAAATTTGAAAGCCTTCAAGTCTTCCTTCAAATCAGGGTCACTAGAGCTAGTCTGCGCGGCAATAACTTCAGCAATAGTCTTTTCAGGAATCTCAGCAGGCGCAACCTTCAGCAAATCCTGCGGGTTATAGACTGTGTTATCAATATTTGAAAACTTCTCATTAAAAATCAGGACATTACCCTCAGCATCCGGTGTGCCAGCACAGGCGTTCAGCATCTCTTCAAGATGCTCAGCATCACGAGCCGCCCCTGGAATACCGTTATCCATCGGGTACCCGGTAGAATGTGCCCACTCCATAAACTTAGGGTTTGACCACAACGCCAACGGAACCTCTTTCAGTAGCTTCTGATAATCTTCAGCGTCCACAGTTGTTGGTACACCGTCAGGCTTAGCCTCACCCGTCATAAGCCTCTGCATGATTAGCCCCGTCTGGCGACTAAGAGCAAGGTTCTGACTAACCTTCACCGACTCACGACCCGCATCTACATACTCCAAGTACCTATCTTCACCAACAGCCGCCAACCTATCAAGGTACTGCTGTTGATGAGCTTGCATATGTTTAATAGGCGGGTACTTCTCATCGGCGGCAATTACAGCAATGTCCGTGTGCGCGTTCTGTACAGAATCCCTATGCTTCTTCAGTAGGGCATCTGCCTTGTTCCTATTAGCTGGAACAGTTGAACCAGAACCGGGGTCACTCACTGCCGCCTTACGGGTAGCAAACCCACTATCAGCCCGCACCCAAAGAGTCACAGGTGTAGCGTCACTACCTTCACGAGGGGCACTAACCTCAGCCGTCACCCCATCAGGTGCATAGTAGCGTGAAAGTTTATATTTATCGTTAATCGACGCATACTTCTGCCTCATCTGTGAATCAGCAACGTACCGGTGTGAGTCACTGGCTGGAATAAGTAGAGTCTGTTCTTTAGTTAGCTCCGCCCGTTCTGCTCGTAGCTGTTCCTTGTAAAGCTTACTAATCCTTTTTTCTTTTGCTTCTACAGCTTTACTATAGGTGTCGAAGTGCTCCACATCCTTATTATTTTTATACAGGCAACCATTGGGGCCGTCTGTTCCCACACAGCTGTTAATGTCGCCGTTTGGGGATATATGCCACGCCATACTATCTTTTCCTCCAAGGTATCTTATTATCTTCAATATTTACAATAGGGTGAAAATAGAGCATAAAGAACCCCCGGCTGGCAACATTGGATGTTGCTTAACAGCCGGGGGTTTACTTTATATATCCCTAAGCGTCAAAGCTCATCATAGGTTTAAATGGTGTATCGAAGTGTTGCAAGAACACTCAAATGTTGCATTTAATTCATAGCAGGTAAGCCCTGTTATAGGCACCCTACGATACCTCTAGCCCATCACAAATAAATGTTTAGGGTTACATGTAACTAAGCTGGGACAGCTAAAGCAAGCCTCACAATCAGGGTTTACGCCCTATGAAGACGGTTCAAATCTGCATCTCGTCAAAAAATAAGGGGGGCGGTCACGGATATACCGCAACCTGGACGGTGGATGGATTCGTTCGCCTTCTCAGGGCTCTAGTAGCAACGACTACGCCTTAGTGTTAATCCTAGCCTGTACTCACAGTATGCCATATGCCGCCAAATTTTGCAACACTAGACTACAGAAACATGCAAACTTATACAGATTGAATTAACGGTTAATTATACCTACAATACCCACAAGGAGCATATAGCAACTAACGAACGTAGCTCACAGAGGGTGTGGAGCGCTTAGAGGGGGTAGTAGACGGTGTAGGGGTGGGGTTAGTAGTACCTTTAGAAGGGGTGGGCTTAGGGGCAGGGTTTGCGGTTGCAGAGGTGATAGGAACCAATGAACCATCAACAGTAGTATTGGAACATCGAGGCGTGACCTTCATTTGAACTTCACGGTCAAAGAAAACCAAACCCTCCTGACGCTTAGTATCAGTGAAGATAAGGGTACACTTCCGGTAAACCTCATGTGATGGGTCGCTAAAGTCCTTAAATACAGGGATGCCAGACGGGTCGGTGTAAGAATAAATCAAATCGACCCCCTTATCTTCACTGCGCCAGTTACGCATCTGTTCCTCATCTACGCGGGTACTAGTAGTAATTCCTTCGGATACAGACACGGAGCGGCTATTGTGTTCAGTCCAAATCAGGTATCCGGTAGCACTAAGGAAACAGAAGGCTAGAATGGCGAAAGTCCATAGAGCCTTTTCGTCTGTTCGGATTGAGTCATACTTCAAAGAAGGCTTCCTCTTGAAGAAGCGCCCAATATCTGTGATGATACCCAGCTGGATAGCCGTAAATGAGGCACACACTAAGCCGAGGAAACCAAAGATGATAATCCAGAAAATAGGCTTCGTAATTTCGTGGGCAGTAATGTAGTTCATGATGCTGTGATTCTAGAGGGGGTGGTTATTACAGGGGCAGGTTAGTGATGCCGAAAGCTACTAGACCCCAAACAAGGGCGCAGGGTAGCGACATCAGCATAAATCCACGCATAAAGTCTACGCCGTAGGTCGGCTCGATGGTGGGCTGGGGGGTGTTAGTGGTGGTAGGTTCTTCGTTGAAAAGCATTAGTTATCCTTACTTGTGATTGAAATGTCCAGCAGAGCGTGCTAGGGCACGCGCCGGATTAGGGGCAGAATTTACGGGGGTGCTTTCAGGGTTGCGATTCACGCCCCCGTTTTTGAGTTGAGTGAAAATCGCTTTTATAGCGGAACGGAAGTTTAGCTTACGCACCGGGTTCCTTATCGTCTACATTGACCAACTCAAAGGTGACAGTGAAGTTCCAGGTAAGGTCACTATGCGCATCCTTGGAGGTGTTGTTAGTGTTGAACTTCAGGTATGCCGTTTCACCATTAGCCTGTAGTGCCTTCAAGTAAGACATGTACGCGCAAGCTTCTACGTCGTATGCCTTGAGCGTGAAATAGAGGTGGTCATCTACAGTGCGATGGTCTTCGTCTACAATGTCAGCGTAGCAACGGAACCAGCCGCCCGTGGAAATATCTTCCAGTGCGAGGGTTAGAGTCTTAGTCTGAGAAAGAAGTTCCTCGAAGCGGGTAGCAATTTCTTCGGTGGTTTCACCGTATCCGTTGCCGCCCACTTCGAGGACGAAAAATGCGTCTAGCATGTGTTGTGTCCTTAATATTGGTCGTACATCATTAAATCGTGTAAAACAATCATAACACAACATATCGCTAGGGTCAAAATTCAGTTAAATATGGGACTTTAGAAGCTCCTGAGTAACACACTTAGGGATTAGTTCACCAGTCATCTGATTAAACATGTCAGCAGACTCTAGGCGATACTCAATCTTAGGGTCTTTCTGAGCATAAGACCTTAGACCAATGCCCTCTTTAAGGTAACCCAAATCTGCAAGGTGCCCAATCCACTCTTGGTCAATCGCACCAAGAATAATTGAACGAGCGTAAGTGCGCCAAACACTATTAGCTTCCAATAGAGAATCCCAATGCACCTTAGCCGCCGCCACCAACTCATCAACAAGTACACCCTGGGTTAGTTCTGTGCTAGTAGGATACTCAGAGAGTAGGCCTTTAGGGGTAATCGAGGGAACCCATTCCAGCTCCTCACGAAGATGCTTCCACAGGGCAGGCAAATCCCAATCGTCCAGGTGGTCACCATTCTCAGTAATCCAACCCTCAACAGTGGTGCGGACGCTAGAAGTAATGAAATTAACTGCCAGGTCAGCCGCCACTTCATCATCACTGAGCAAGATTTCTGTTCGGTCTTCATAAAGCTTTTTACGCTGACCGTTCAGAACATCATCATACTCTAGAGTTTGCTTCCTTGAGGTGCGGTGCATACCATCAACAGCACCCTGCGCACGCTCAATAGCCTTAGTGAGCTGTTTACCCTTAATAGGCGAACCGTAAGACTCGAACAGGCGCGCTAGGATAAGTGTCGAACGTGAGGCATGGAACCTAAACAGCTCATCTTCTAGTGAAAGGAAGAACTTACTTCGACCGGGGTCACCCTGACGACCAGAACGACCGATAAGCTGATTATCAATACGGCGTGAGTCGTGCCTAGCGGTACCCATCACATACAGGCCACCAGCGGCACGCACCTTCTCAGCTTCAGCTGAAATCTTTTCCTCCATCTGAGGAAGAAGAACCTTGTACTGCTCCTCATAAGCGGCAGGCGTATGCTCAATACTAAGACCCATGATAGCCAACTGTTCAGCAACCATCATTTCAGCATTGCCACCAAGAAGAATATCAGTACCACGACCAGCCATATTAGTCGAAACCGTGACCGCACCAAGCTTACCAGCCTGAGCAATAATATGAGCTTCCTTCTCAATATGCTTAGCGTTAAGGACATTATGCACAATGCCAGCCTTAGCAAGCTTACGGGAAAGCTTCTCAGAAGCCGCCACGCTAGTCGTACCAATAAGAATAGGCTGAATTAGCGGCTCTTCACCATCTTCCGCTTCATCTAGCGCGCGCTGTCGAATCTCTAGGATTTCAGCAACTACCGCATCCATTTTATCCTGCTCAGTAAGGTAAAGCTCATCCTGCTCGTCAATACGCTGTTTCGGCTTATTGGGCGGGATAGTCCTAACCGTCAAACCGTAGGTATCAGCAAGCTCAGCGGCTTCAGACGCGGCTGTACCCGTCATGCCAGACATTTTATCGTAGAGGCGGAAGAAATTCTGCAAGGTAATAGTAGCTGATGTAGGGTTCTCAGGCTTGATTTGAACTTCCAGATGACCATTACGGCGTTCCTTAGCCTCAAGCGCCTGGTGTAGCCCATCGTTGTAGCGGCGACCTTCCATCGCGCGTCCTGTGTGCTCATCAACAATCATAATTTCGCCACCCTGAATAATGTAATCTTTACGGTTATGGTAAAGAGTCTCAGCTTGCAGGGCGGAACGCAGGAACGTCAAAATTTCACTATGGGTGCCGAAAAGAACCTTATCTGTGGTTCCGAAGTAGTCGATAATCATATCCAGACCTTCATCTGTGAAATCCACTACCTTCTTCTTCTCATCTACCGTATAATGCTCGTCACGCTTCAGTAGGGGCATGAGCGCGGCGGCATTGGTGAACCACATCTCAGTTTCCTTAGCGTCCTGAGCCGGTGCGGAAATAATTAGAGGTGTTGTAGCTTCATCAAGAAGAATCGAGTCAAGCTCATCAATAATGACGTAGTTCAACTCACGCTGAACACGGTCATCCGGGGAATATGCGAGGTTATCGCGAAGGTAATCAAAACCAAACTGGTTATTCGTACCGTAAACAATATCCCTACTGTAAATATCCCGCCTTTCCTCGGGACTCATAGACTCCTGAAGAGCACCATGAGTTAGACCAAGGAAAGAGTAGATGAGTCCCATCTGCTGTTCCTGCTCACGTGCAAGGTAATCATTGGTGGTAACCAAGTGTGCGCCCTTGCCAGTAAGTGCGTTCAAGTACATTGGGGCAACAGCGGTTAGTGTGTTGTGGGTAACTACATGGTCACCTGCTAGGAAAAGGTGTGAAGGGTGAGTGACCGTGAAGCATACCTGTTCTTCCTGGAACCCAAGGTCAAGGACTGCTGTAACTTCTACATTGCCGCTAGGTGCAGTGTCAATCTGTACGGTGTAGGGGAAGAATCCTAGCCCTTCAACATCTTTAATGGTTGCAGAGTAACCCAGAGCGCGCGCATACCAAGCAATTGTTTCAGCATTACCCTGGTTAAGCGCATAACCTACACGTAGACCCGTAGTACCAAGGGGCTTGGAAGTCATCTGGATAAAGTTCTCAGCCTGATACTTCGCAGGTGCTACAGTATTAGCCGGGTCACCAAAAGAAGGGGCGGCAGTATCGGTTAGAATGTCAGCGAGGTTACCCGATTCAAGCTTCACCGAAGGCGCTTTGTCAAGATTCACAAAGAAGTGCTTCACCGCATGATTACGCTTATCGCGGTAAGTCACAATAACACCTGAACGGAGTAGTGGCTCCAACGGGGAACGATTATCTCGAACATAGGTGGAAGAGCCAAGGTACATGTAGTTAGAAGAGTCATTCACTACCCTAGTGGTACCCTCAAAATCAGTGACAGTAAGAAGACCATTATCAGTCTTCTTGACCGTTTCGCTAGGGTGTGTCGCTAGAGCCGTATCATTATTAAGGGTGCAACCATTACGCGGAATAAACACCTGCCGACCAGACTTCAACTTACGCAGAATATCACCAGTCTCAACAGTCTCATACACGGTACTAGACATTCGAGGCGCAATATCCCAGCGGTGCTGTAGGTTACACCTGACGGTACGCAAATCATCCAAAACTAGAGCATAAACGTCCTGTGCACCCTGTGGGAAAACACCAGCAATAACAGTAAGGTCACCATTACCAGCATACACGGTATCACCAACACGGATAGCCCCTGCAAGCTTAGCGCCCGTAGGGGTAGGAATAGGGGTGCTAACCGTGACGGCTTTACCTTCACCAGTCTTCATTTCGGCAACCTGACCATAATGCAAGGCGATGCCGCCCTCTAGCTGTACATCATAATGCCTCTTACCAAGAACACGGCGGGCTACTTCACGAACCACAGCAAAAGCCTCGGGAATAAGAACATCCAAGCTTTCACCAGATTTAATGCGTTCCTTAAACTCGGGGGTCTGTGCCGCCAGCTCTTCGTCAGTCATTTCTTCATAAACAAATTCAAGCGCGTTAATCTGCCCAATGAGTGCCTTAGCTCGTCGAACTTCACGCTTCTCACCAGCACGTAGCAGATGCTCAAGAAAATTAGCCAATGTAGGGTGTCCTATGCTTTCAAATCTGTGTTTTTAACTATCTCGATACTAAATCATTCTACCAGCTTAGTTGTACCGTCAAATAATCTGTAGGGTGTCAAGACCCGCAATGGTAGTTCAACTATTATATCACACTCACCAGCTATGCCATAATTAGCCAAAAGTCAAGCATGACACGTAAAATTAAAAGTGAAAATATTCACCCGCAACAAACAATAACCAACACAAACAATGAACGAAGAACCAACAACAGAAAACACCCTAGAACTAACCACCAAAGAAAAAGCTGTAGCAATCCTAGCAACCCTCATACACGCCGCAACAGCCACCTGGTGCACCATAGAGCTAATGAACCCCACCATACCCCTAATAGGGCTCACAGCACTAATAATAACCCTACGGGGAACCCTCAACGCCGAGGAAACATACAGGCAAATGCTACTAGGAATATACGCAACCTTCAGTGTAACAGCACTACTAGCCGCCTCAGACGGCATGAGGCGCGGCGACATGCTCGGGCCAGCCCTTATACTAGCCGCAGGTGCAATACTGCAATACATGGCGAACCTAGCTACAAAAGCATAAGCAAAACAATAAGGCGCAAGCTTGAACGTCTCCAAGCTTGCGCCTTATTGCGGGTCGTACCGGTAAAAGCGACCCTATATAAATGAGAGCGGTACCGGTGGGATTTGAACCCACGAGCGACGATAAAGCCGCTAACTCCTTAGCAGGGAGCCCCATTAAACCGCTCTGGCACGGTACCAAAAAATCACGAAATATCGTGAACTCTGTGAATATAATATATCACAAGCTAGAACCAACCGTAAAATCAAGAACAATCGGGTCTAGTTCGAGCGACTGACGGGAATCGAACCCGCATAACCGGTTTGGAAGACCGGGGCTTTACCATTAAGCTACAGTCGCGTACCTTGACATTATATAGCTAATCATAGCCGCCTGTCAAGGGGCAAGGTTACTTGCTGTTCTTCAGCACTTCCTCGCACTTACGAAGAACCTTATCGTGTCGCTTGCAAACCACAAGAATTGTGCCGCAGGCTACTAGTGTGGTAGCTAGTAGAAGTAGTCCAGCAATGAGTGCAATCATGGTTGCTACTTCGGTACTTCCAGTTACAAGGACAATCAAAGAAGAAGCAACGAAAGCTGAGGGTACGACCAGGGGTGCATGAAGTTTTGCAAGTCCTTCAAAATCAGAGTCGCGGGTCAGCCACTTCAGGAGTCCGAAGAGGATAACAGCTCCGCCTAGAATGTGGTACCACTCAGGCATCGCATGTGTCTTGCTCGGAATACTGGCACCCATGTTTACGCCAATTAGAATCGAGACGAAATAAAGGGTCAGAGTAGAGAATCGGATAATCTTACTCTCTTCACTGGTGCTCTCTGCATCGTTTTCATCAGGAGCGGTTTCCGACTCTTTGGTTACTTCACTAGTTTCCGTAGCTTCTTCCGTCTCGACGGTATTCTGACTAGTTACCAACTTCTCATCTTCCACATGTTCACTCATGGGTGTTTCCTTTGTTTAGGTGTTTAGAATTTGATGGGGTCAATCAGTGTGGCTCCACCTACGCTTGTGCCTCGCGTTTGGGTGCGGGCAACGTCTAGGGTGTTGAGCCTAATTGCTCGGGTGTCCACCTGATTTGCGCCACCTTCAATGAGGGGCACATCTGATACGGGTTTCGGGTCTTTACTTGCACCGGCTGGTGCTTCTGGGGTGTTCTTAGGTTTACGGATAGCTTCTAGAATCTTCTTAAACAATGTTACCCCTTCAGGTAATTACGAGTTGAGTTTAATAGTCCAGGTGGAAGCCTCAAGGTCAAGCTCATCAGCAATAAGATTAAGAACCTTATCCCAGTAGTAGCGATTAACACGGGCTTCCTTGTTCCTACCCTTATGCATATCAACTACACGCTGATATTCACGCAAGCTAGTGTTGAGGACATCCTGGAATGTCTTCTCATCACCCGTAACGTCAAGAAGACCAATTTCAAGAAGAACAAGGTCGGGGGTGCTGATAGGCCCGAAGCTGAATCCGCCGCCGCCGCCGAGCCCACCCTCGTAGAAGTATCCGGTAATAGCGGCGCGGGTGTATACCTGTGCGACGGTCTGGGCGTATGCTTCACGGAGGGGGTCACCCTTACCAATCATTTCAAGGATAGCGGCGGTGTTGGACTTGATAATGTCGTAGTTCTGATTATCGCAGTACTCGTAAGCCGCCTCTTCACTGGCGTACTTTTTCATGTCTTCACTATCCAGCTGGTGACCAATGGCAGTATCAACACGCGAGCTGAAGCCCTGTGCCAGGAAGATGTTTTCCCACATGTTTTCGGGTAGCAGTTCCCAAATGTCCTTATCGTGGACAATAGGGGTTTCAGGTAGTAGCGGCATGTTAGCCTTCCTTTCAAGCTGGAGTCATGAATATCTTTACAAGCAATTATGGCACATCATATCGGGTGTGTCAAATTAGGTGCTAGGTGCACACCTAACAACAAGATTATACCTATAGTTAAAACCAAACGTATTACCGCCGGTTGCACCATCCGAACCGACCTGCTGACCTGAACAAGTCACCAACCACAGCGACCTGTCACCCGTCTTATCCCACATGCCCTGAACCTCAGTAAGCTTATCCTGTGGGACAGTAAACATGTCCGTCACGTGCCACTGAGTTACATTCCCCTTACCATCAGTTAGGAATAGCCGCTCACACCCCGAAAGCCTATGCAGGTACCCCCACGGCGACAAATAGTAGCTACGCCTATTCACATGCCCAGCAAGGATAGTGGAACCTTCAGAAGCCGTAATAGGGTTGGATTTACTATACCAAATACCTGAACCATCAGCAGTAATAGGAAGCACCATCCTGCCACTAGTCGAACCAGAAGCAGACAAAGAAGCAGAAATACCCTGACTAGGAATAGACCAACCAAAAGCCGGAAGATTAGCAGGAATATCACCCGTCACCTTAGAAGCATCAACCTCACACACGGCGGCACGAACTTCAACCTCCGGCTTCGGGGCATAAAGAGTATTATCATCCAAAACAGGCATCTTATCCCCTACATCATCTTTAGGGGGCTGATATACAGGCTCACCAGAATCAGCCGTAGCAACAGGGGTAGCGCCCCTATTCTGAACAGTATAAGGAACACGAATAACCCCATCAGAACCAACCTGCGGGCGGAAAAACCCATAAGCGCCAAGACCAAGAGCGGCAAGACCAAGAGTGCCACCCATAACTGCTTGGCGGCGAGTAATCAACCCGCCAGTTCCACGCACACTCGACGCAGATTTATCGTAATCACCTTCGTACAAGTCGTACAGGTCAGGTCGCCTATCTTTCACTACAAGTTCTCCTTAAAAAATAAAACTACAAATTATTACCTAAATATTAAATCATATAGTAAGCTGATTTGCACCCTCACCCAAGAGACTATACTATAGGTGACAGAATACACATACCACTATGGAGTGAACATTGAAGAAACTAGCCCCTCTAACATTTGCCGCACTAGCACTAACCCTAACCGCCTGCGGTGGAACAACCGAAAACACTAACGCAACAAACACACCCACCACAACAGCAACCACGACTGCTACTCAAAGCCCAACTGTAACCGCAACCCCTGAAGCGACACACAGCGATAAGGCAACCAAGTCAGCCGCTGAAGGTAACGACTACGCAACAGGTATGACCGGCGTAGTGAAATCTGACCCTACACCTGGCTCAGTTACCGTAGTGACCGGCGACCAGCCGGTAGTTACACCCAACCCTGAGCATAGTGCAACCAATGCAACCAATGATGACAAGTCAAAGCTTGAGAGTCAGCTCAAGACGCTAGACGGCTCCCCTGTCATCTCTGGAAATAGTGTTGTTATTCCGAAGCGAACTTACGATATTCAGCCAGCAGAAAGCCGTGAAGCAAACGGGGTGCTCGACCAGTCTAAGTACGCCGAAGTTGTTATTATTGACGACGTGCAACCCGGTAACCCTGAGTACGCTATCGTAGCCGCTCAAATTAAGGGTAACGAAGCAGACATCAAGGCTAATGGCCCTCGCCCCATCAGCTCAAACTCTGCATGGCAAGCACTGAACAATAACGATAGCACCCGAATCCAAGGCTTCTCCAAGTACGAGCCTAACGCCGTATATACAGGTAAAGACATTCTAGTGCTACACATCAAGCAAGCTAATCATGGTGCCTACGCAAAGGGTGGAGCGACCCCTGTAGCAACACCAACCCCTAGTAACTAAATATACTAAGGAAGTCCCTGCCGTGTGATTAAACATCATACAGCAGGGACTTCCTTACCCAATAACAAAAACTGGGCAAACCCACCCTGAAAACCAAAAAAACGATACCCACAAGTCAGAGCAATAAGGCAAGATAGTACCCCTTCGATATCCCACCAGGAAAACCTGACTCAAATACAGGTAGCATCAAATGGTAACAGCAACAGTGAATCTGCCTAATTTTTGAGCTAAGTCACCCCGCCGTAACCAACCCCAACCTAAAATATAAGCTGGAACTCACCTTAGTCGGCGGCTAAAAACTTAACCACAAAAAACATAGCAGAAAAGCACCAACCAAAAACCAGCACAACTAGAAATACCCCCTTAACAATCACGTCAAGGGGGTATTTCATCCAGCTACAGGCAAGCACCATCGGATAGCTAAGGTCATTACTCCTCACAGACACACCCGATAAGGTAAACCAACCCCTAAGACCGAACCACCAGTCAAAGGAACCAGCCCACCAAATCGTGAGGGTGTGAATACAACACCGACAGAAAACTCAAGCGGGGGTTGCAGACCCTACCGTAACCAATACCTCCAACAAGAAGATACTTAACGTGGTCGGTAGTCAAAACAACAACCAAAAACAGTATAGCACATATTGCAGACATAAAGGAAACCCCCATGAGGCTAAAACCTCACAGGGGCTCCAATAACTCAACCTATAGTAGATTAGGTAACCCTAAAACTACTCAGTATCATTCTTGCGGCGGCGGATACCTACAACAATGCCACTAGCGGCGGCAAGACCAAGGATTCCGATACCACCCGCAACAGCCGGGTTAAGTCCAGCACCCGCGTAACCAGTCTCACCAGTCTCAGCGGTAGCCTTCTCAATGGTCTTAGGCTGTTCCGGCTTAGCAGGCTCAGACGGCTTCGGAGACTCAGGAGTCTCAGGTGTAGCCGGAGGCGGAACTAGCTTCGTAACGGTAGCGTCACAACCGTCAGTATCCTCGCCAACCGTGGTGTTCACCTGGCACTTCTCGGGCGGGGTGGTCGGGGTCGGGTCAGACGGGGACGGGTTGTTCGTCAGCACAATAGTGTTCAGGATGCCCTCGGAGTAGACACGGTTCATGTCCAGGTCACTCTTCAGGGTTACTTCAACCTCAAACTCGACCGTCTCACCAGCCTTCAGTGCACCAATTTCCCAAACGTTGCCGTTTACGGTGCCACGGTTATTGGTGTTGAGGAACTTCACGCTCTTCACATCAAACTGTGCACTGTCGGGGAACTCAGAGATGACTGCCTTCTCCATGTCAGCGCCGGAGTTGTTCTTAGCCTGCGCCTTCCAGCGGAGGGTAGCGCCTGCCTTGATGTCCTCGGCGGGGGTGGTCAGTTCCTTATTGACCTGACCAACAACTTCCTTCACGCGGTGAATAGAAGTAACAATCGGGGTGTTATTGACCGTCACGATACCCAGGTCACGCATCTCGTCAGCCTTGAAATCATTCAGGGACTTAGACTCAACCTTCAGGCTGTAGGTCTTGTTAGCGCCAAGCTCCTGCGGGTTCTTAGCGGTAGCAGTCACCACATCTGCGACATGACCATCAAAGTCGGTGCCGGTACCAGAGATGAGCTTACCCTCTTCAACCTGAATGTCGAACTTAGCGGTAACATCCTTACCGTCTGCGTCTACAACCTTCAGAGAGTCCTTAGTGATAGACACAAGGGCACGCCAGTTACCGTCTGCGTCCTTGCCGTACTCTACCAGGTCGGTGATAGAGAACTGCTCAGGTGCCTTGCTACCAGTGTTGCCGGTAACAGTCTGAGTAGGCAGGTCATTACCGGCGGGGATAACAACATCCTCGTTAGCGACAGTCTTCTCAGGTGCAACATTGGCAACCTTAATGGTGACCTTGTTCAGCTTCACCTCGGGAACCGGCTTCAGGTCAGGCTTCTTCACCTCGGGAACAGTAGGAACCTGCTTGAGAGGCTTGAGAGGCTTCAGGGGCTTCTCTTCCGGGGTGATAGGCTTCGGCTTCACCGGGTCTTTCAGCGTCGGTGCAACAGTGTTAGCCGACAGCATCAGGTGGTTGTAAGAAGCATCAATAGTGTCCGGTGAGTAATCCGAATCAGCAACGCTCTTCGGGTCACCCGAAACACCATCATCACCAGGAACACCAGGGTTACCGGTAGTACCAACATAGATAGATGCACCATTGTTCACAAGGTAGGTGACACCCAGGTACTTCAGAGCATCGTTCGTCTCATCAAAGACGACACCACCCTGGTTGGAGCCCTGACGAATGTAGAAGCCAACATGCTCAGTGCCAGGCATGGAAGCGGAAGTACCCTGTAGGGACTGAGCTTCGGGGCTGATGCGGGACTCGGTGTTCAGGAACGTAGCGATAACACCGTTGCCAGGTGCGGTGAACTCGTAACGGTTAGCGGCGGTAGCACCCTGAGTCTGCTGTGCGTTCAGGGAGCCGGGGGTCAGGTAGAACTGCTTTTCATATGCGGCACCCGTGTCAGAGTAGGTGAGGGTGACCTTCAGTTCCAGGTTGTAAATCTTCTGGAATGAGATAATGTCCGTGAAAGAGGAGTGGACATCAATCATGTTGCTCCACTTAGGGGAACCATTAGCATACGGTGCATCCGTGGGGTTGCTTACAAAGCGAACAACATCAACCTGTGCGGTCAGCTTCTTACCAGTCGCCTTATCAACAGCCGCATCCTTGTACACTAGTGACAAGTTAGGCTTGTTGCCGTCCAGGTTCGTGAAACGGTAAGTGTTCTCGGAAGACCAGTTATCGGGGAAGTCGGAACGCTCAACCAGGTTATCCTGCGGAGCGGCACCATTGATGCTTACTAGAGTGTTGGCATTATCAACAACATCAAAAGGCTGTTCGACTGCAAGGTTCTTAGCGTCCACGATAGCCTTGTTCGGGTTCGCATTGGTGACCTGCTCAGCCTTCAGCTTATCCTGAGCCGCCTTAGCCTCATCGTATGCCTTGAGAGCGGCGGCGTTCTTAGCATCCGCGTCCTTCTTGGCGGCTTCGTTCTCAGCCTTAATCTTCTCATTCTCGGCGGTAATCGCCTTGTTCTCTTCGGTAATCTTGGCGTTCTCAGCCTTAACTGCCTCGGCTTCCTTAGCTACCTTAGCGGCGGCATCAGCGTCAGCCTTAGCCTTAGCTTCCGCCTGCTTGTTCTGCTCGATAGTAGCTACAGCCTTCTTGAGGGTTTCAACCTGAGAGGCGGCTTCCTTCTTTGCTTCCTCAGCCTTCTTGAGTCCATCAGCATGGTTGGCGGCGACAATGGTCTTAGTCTCACCATTGGTGACCTTGACACCCTTATCCTGCGCGGCCTTAGCAATAGCATCTAGAGCCGAGTAATCAACAGGAATGTCATAGGTGCTCTTACTGTACTCTTCAGCCGATACAGCACCCTTATAATCCTGCGGCTTAGCATCCGAAGCAGTCAGCGCATTAGCGGCACCAGCGAAGGTGGAAGGAATCATCAGTGCCAGACCAGCACCGGCGATAAAGGCCTTCTTCTTAGAGCGGTTCGGGCTCTTCATTGTATGTATGTTCTCCTTGTTGGGGGAATTGAGGTAATTGCGGCGGCAACCCCTAGCTGACTAGGGTAATTATTGCGCCTGCATCAAGTATATATAGCATGTGGGTAACAAGGCAACCCCCGCCAATCTTTCAGCGGCGAATATATCGAATCCAGGCAGGAGGCATGAAAAAGGGGGGGGGTGCCACTATAGATTGTGGCACCCCCCCTTTTGTGAGGCGATAGAACCATTCACCATCAAAGGCAAACTATCGACTATTATAAGTCGGGATGACAGGATTTGAATCTGCGACCCCTCGCTCCCAAAGCGAGTGCTCTAAACCAAGCTGAGCTACATCCCGTTATTCACATGTGCACATAAAGTATAGCACAAGAAAGAGCGGTGATACAACCCAGCATACATGTGAGTTGCATCACCGCAATAGGTGCCATGTTCTACTCTACAGGCTCCCCGGCGGTGTCGTCTTCTAGGTCTTCATGCAAGACAGCTTCCATAACATCAATAATCGTGGAATCAGTCTGATACTTATACTCATCAACAGTATAACCCAGAGCATCAACAGGCACATCATAGAAGAAAGAAACGCAGTACATCATCAGCTTACCGACCGTATTCAAATCAGCACGTTCAAGTAGATTCTGATACTGCGTATCTTCATCCTGTACCGCATTAGATAGCCAGTCGAAAGTACTAGAAGCGAAATCGTCTACAAACTTCTTACGGATACGCTTAGGGGTGGGCAACCCATCCTCGTTGCGGACAACAAGCTTCTCAATAAAATCATAGAACGGCGCGAAAATAGGCTGTGAAGAAGTTAGCCTATACACATCGGCAGGTGCCTTCTCAGGGTCACGAGGCACCACCACATGACCAGGCTTAATGTCACCTGACGGAATAAGCCAAACGTGCACACCCTTAACTGTTACACCGAGGGCGCTACCCACATTGCGGACATACGCAACAGGGATACCGCACAAGTACTGTGCTTCACTAGTGGGCGGTTCAGGGAAAAGAATGGCGTTAGCTTTCGGATTTCGGGTACGTTTCCTCAAAATATGCTCCTAAAATGGGGGTTCCAATAGGCCGCAAACATAGGCGTAAACCTCAAGCGATGTAGGCGGCAGATTAAATTTAGACATGACTTTACACAAATCCTGAGCCGCCAAAGCCAAAGCATCATGCGGCTTAGAAACCCTATTAGGGTCTACATTGTTATACCTTACTTTAAGGTTCTCCCCAACCACATTAAGACCCGGCGAGCGTTGCGCTAGACTCTCCCAATAGGAGGGGGTAAGTACCTTATACGTTCGGAATGTATCATATTGAATATCCATACACTAAGTGTAACAGTTGGGCTGGACATGATGCACACATGCCCAGCCCAACAACCCGAAAACTAACACATTATAGAAGAACTACCATAGGCGAAGCTCCTCACCATCAGCTGTAACATCATCCAAGGTAGCGAACTCGAGGGAATTATCCTTAACCGCGTACCTGTTCTGGATAGCTGTAAGGGCGTACTCACTGACAGGCATATCGACCTGTGAAGGGTCTTTCGTCTGATTACGTGAAATAACGCCAGCATCTTGCGGAATCTTCACCATAAGCTTCTTCTTGGCATCAACAATAACCCAAGCTTCATGCTTCATGTTACTGTCAGGGGTAGCCTTGTATACTACCTGTCCGGTAGCGCCGCCTGAAGGTTTGACGGGTGGCAATCCTTCATAACCCCAGTTTGCGCGTCGGTGAGACGCAGGGTTGTGGCGGCCATTTAGGTAGGAAGACGCACGGGAAAGAGCGGTGTCACGTGTCTCGTTGCGCATAAACGCCCTAGTAGCGGCGTTCGCAATGGAAGTAGCTTCCATGACATCCTTAACACCTGTAGCGGTAGGCAAGTCTGTGTGGACTTTCATCTTCTCTAGAGGTTTCTTACCAGCTGGCACATAGAGCTCTTTAGTTTCAGGGTTGTATGCCAGCTTACCATCATTGATTTGCTTGCGAACAAACGCCATGTTATGACCCACAAGGATATTGGGGTTTAGCCCGTTGTACCCTTCTGGTGCTTTCAACCCGAACTTACTTAGCTTGTTGAAAACGTCTTCCGGGTCATCGTTGATAGTGTGCGCTGTGAAAGCTTGACGCATCTCATTGCGCTTACCGACCTCAGTGTTATACTTCTCTTGCATGTAGAGGAGTTTTTTGGCCTGTTGGAACCCTTTATTGCCGCTAGTTTCATACTTGCTCAGTGTACCGGCATCTGTTGAATAAGGGGCACCCTTATCGAACGAGGTTGCCGCTACAGACGCATACTTCTTCAGTTCATCTGCTGATTTGAAGATGCGGGCACCATTCGTGAAATCAACCTTGCCAAGACCGCGTTGTGCAATGTCACCGTGTACGTCAATTTCAGCAACAACTTGGTTACGGCTGTTTACAATCCAACTACCAGCACCGTATTCCCCTTTCTTGGCAACCCTGTACACTTCGGTATCTGAATGTCCAAGCATGATGTAAGTGCCAGGCTTCTTGAGGGCATCTTTCCAACGTTGATTGCTTCCTTCAATGTACGCTTGGGTATCCTCATTGGATACACCTTTAGGCTCCTTAGCTTTACCTACTTCCCCCTTAATTACATTATTGAAATAGTCATATTCTGGTAGCATAGGCGGGTCAAGGGCACGCTTACCAGATGACTCATATGCTTCCTTACTGACAATGTTCGCATATTCAGCAAATGCGTATTTAGCACGCTCACCTTCTGGAACGTTCTTGAGCTCTGGGAAGTCCTGCATTGCCTGTTCCATCTCACGCTCACCAAAGACGGGGTACACCTTATTGAGGCAAGCACTGAAATCTTGACCACGCTCTGAAGCGTCAAACGTGCGTGCAATAATCTGGTCTATACCTTCTTGCCCGCCCTGCTTATAGTTCATTACCTGCATTGTGGCAATATTCATGCGTTCTTCAAAGCTCTTCGTGGAGCCGCCAAAATGCTCTTGAGTAACAGTTATGGCTGTGGCAACGTCTTTAATTGCACGCTTCTCAAGCTTTGATGGGGTTTTTCCTGCTTTAAGTTTCTCGATAGCCCCTTCTAGGTATTCTTCCTGCTTATGCCTGTAGATGAAAGTTTCATCGTATCCATGTGCTTGCAGGTCTTCTATAGACCTTTCACGTGCCGTTGGTTCGCGGTATACGGTAAATTTAGGCTTCTGGGGTTCCTCTTCCTCTTTGGGTGGTTCCTTTACTGTTTGCTTTTCCTCTACCTTTGCCTTAGTAGGCTCCGAATCCTTAGTGGGTTCGGGTGCTTTTTCTGGTTCTGGTGTAGGCTCTGGTTCCGGTGTTGATTCGGGGGCAGGCTTTGGTTCTGGCACGGGCTCCGGGGCGGGTTCAGGCTCAGGGGTAGGTTCCTGTTCCTTCACTTCTTCTACAGCCGGTTCTTCTACCTTCTCTTGCGGTTCCTCTTCCTGCTTCTTACGCGGCTTCCTCTTAGGCTTCTCAGGTTTAGGCTCTTCCGGCACTGAGGCTTTTTCACCCGCTTCGGCGGCGACAGCTTCCTCTTCGGATACAGCACCCACCTTTCCCGTAATAGGGTTAGGGTACCTCTCAGGGTCGGCTAGGTACCTGCCCCAATCAGTGACACCCAGGGCTGTGAGAAGTTCAGGGGAAAGGTTTTCGGCACCAAAAACACCGGCTTGCTTATTGTAGATATTCTTTTCTTTACTCATCTGCTCAAGCCACGCTTTACCCTCAGCGGGGCTATCAAAGTGAGGTGCCGAACTACCGCGTGGGCACGCCCTCTTGTCAGCGCCACAGGTAACAACCTGACCTGATAGTGACACGTGAGTTTTAGCCATTACATCACATCCTATTTGTGAGACATCAATAACACCCCAAAACAAGCGGGGTGTTATCAGCAATAAACATGTTACGCGGGGAATAATCACCACATTTGAACTATAGCAAGAATCAACGCTTTAGTGCCCTCCACCACGTGAGCCAGTATAGGGGGCGTACCTTAGCCCAACATCGTACCTAACCCAGCCGCATACAATGTCGCCACTCAGTATGTATGATTGGGTTGAATGGTCAAGACCTGACCATGCGAAGCCACGCTGACCACCACCACCGCTAACCACATCCCAGCCTTCTTTACACTCGTCAAACACTAGCATGTCGATACCGGCTTCTTTAAGTTTTTCCCAGCTGATACTGTACGTGTCTTCTGCTTCGTCGTAGCGGATAAAACGTTCAGCAAACGTTTTTGCTTCTACACTATTGCGGATATTGAGCACATTAGCGTTACGGTTAAAAACCGGCTCATACACATGCTCAGTGCGTGTATATTCGCCGTTCTGGTCGTTGATTCGCATCAAATCAGTGGTGATAGTGTTCTGTTCACGATTTAGGCGACCCCCTGACAGCTCAAAAGCACCTGAACGGTAAGCGCTACCTTCCACGGTATACCCAGCCGCACGGCGCGGTGCCCACACGGAGCCGTCTTCTTTGCGGGCTTCAGGTGCGGGTGCTGTTGGTGCGTCTTGTAGTATGTTAGGCATGTTGGGGTTAAAATGGAACTCTCCATCTTCACCTTTGGTAACATCACCGGGTAGTGGCGTGTAGTAGGTTCGGGCACCACTATATGCTTGAATAGGTTCAACCTTTAGACCACGCAGAGACTCATGATTCGGTTCAAACCTTGAATTAGTCAAACGGTTAGGGTTAGTCTCATACGTTGCAATAAACAAGTTCGACTGATTCGGGTCAAGCTGAACATCTTTACCAGCCGATTTAAGCCTACTATCCGTCGTAAACAGGTAGCTATTATGTGTGCTCGCGTCACGTGGCGACGTTCCAGGAATAACACCCGCCCTACTGTGCGTAAGGTAATCAAGGTTATAACGCTCAACCCCATCACCATAGTTCACAGTAATCAGCTGTGGGCGGCTTTCAAGCTCAATCTTCTTCCTAACCCATTCACTACTAGCGTGCTCATACTTCTCACGAACCGCCTGCCGCTCCTCTTCCGTAGAGTAATAAGGGGTCATATCAGTATTACCAGCCCAAGGTGCCCACTCATCATCAGTAGCAAACCCGAACCCGTCAAGCTCACGAATATTAGGGTGTGCCTTCTCCCATAGTTTCTGCTTCACCCATTCCTTAAACTCAGGGCTAGTCAAATCCGAAGCCACACCAAGCTCAAGGTTACGTATCTGCTCACTCAACGCCGCCGAAATCTCAGCATCCTTCCTAGCCGCATGTTTAATCGCTGACTCAATGAACGACTTATCACCATGAACCAAAGGCATACCAGCGGTACCCGCATCCTGATTATTCCTATAAGGGCAACGCAGAGGCGAACTGCAAGGCATAAGCCTTGAGTCATGCTCCTCTGTTGCCGGGGAAATATGCATAATCACGACAAAAACTCCTTCACGGCACAACCATAAAGAAGTAAAGAAAAAAATATACACAAACAGAACAAAGAAGGAAAGGTGAACCTCCCGCCAAATAGTCGAGCATGATCAGAAGCACCTAACATGTGAACCATAGCTGAAACATGAGGTAAAATAAGCTATAATCAGCTCTATACACCCGCATAAAACATGACCAGAGGAAAGCATGGAACCCGTAACCAACATCGAATCAACAAGCTACGTAACAATCGTCGCAGACGGCAAACACAAAACCACCGTATACTACCTGGAACTAGCAGACGTAGAACAGCGAACAGTCTTCCACGACCCCCCCATCGAAGACGAAAACGTGCAAAAAATTGAAGTAGTCACCACCGACAATGAAGAAGAACTACACGAAGCACTAGCTCGAATGGTCAAAAACATCATCGACTACTACGACAGGCAAGGATACAAAACCATCGACATATTCCCCGCCGAAGATTACACCAACTAAAAACAGCAAGAGGGCACCCCGCCACCTAAACAGGTAAGGCAGGGTGCCCTCAACGTTTACCATATAAAACTAAACAATCAGTTGTTTACTTCTTGTTAGCGCGCTTCTCTTCACGCTCAATCTTACGCAGAATCTCCTCAAGACCAGCCCTAGTATCAATCATCTCAGGAGAAGGCTCAAGCCACTGAACAACAACCTCAGCAATAAGATTCTCAAACTGCTCATCCTGCTCCTCAGTAGCGTTCTCACTGTCAGGAATATAAACAGAGAAAAGCTTAACCGCCGACTCCAAATCTACATAGTCATCAATGACATCATATGCAGAGTCCAGAGTCGTACCGTCCTGCTCATAATCCAGCACATACTGGAAAGTATCAAGCGAAGGCGTAGAAGTCGCCCAGCACGCAAGAGCGCCATTATCGCTAATGGACGGGTCACCAGGAACCGAACGGAAAATCAGCGCACGAATCTCAATATCAGAACCGTCATACGTCGGAACATGCGAATACACGGTAGTGTAATCGCCACCATACTCACTAGGCGGAATCGAACCAACACCACACCTAGCCAAGTCAGAAGCAATCATCTGCGCCTCAACATTATCCATAGGCAAACCTTCGCCCTCATAGGCAGACCTCAGCTCCCTATTACGAGTCACAGGCTCAGGCAAATCAGTAACCCTATCCGGGAAACCATCAAACGGCACAAGAGCACTAATATCCGGCAAGTCAATCAAATCAAGCGGACTATCCATCTCGCCCAAATCACGGTAAACCTCAAGAATCACCTGCGGGTCATAAACCTCCGTAGCAGGGGTGAGGAACGTACCCTCGGGCGTGCGAGTCATGACGTAACCATCAACTTCGACAGACTGACCAATCTCAAGGTAATCAGGGGTGGGGTTGGTAGACAAGGTAAAATCTCCTTAATGTTTCGGGTTATATGAAAACACTATAGCGCCCCCAACCTCAAGCGAAATTAGCAATACGCAAGAGGTTAGGGGCACTATAACTCAATATTCACCTAACTACGAAGCGGGAGCCTCGGCCTTCGGAGCGGCGGTTGCCTTAGCCGCTGGCTTTGCCGCAGGTGCCTTAGCGGTGGTTGCCTTTGGTGCGGCAGACTTAGCCGTAGCAGGCTTAGCGGAAGTGGTTGCCTTCTTAGCTGGAGCCGCCTTCGGAGCTGTTGCCTTAGCCGCTGGCTTTGCCGCTGGCTTTGCCGCTGGTGCCTTTGGCGCGGTAGCCTTGGTTGCGGCTGGCTTAGTGGTAGCGGCCTTGGTTGTCGTAGCCTTCGGAGCCGCCGCCTTCCTTGCAGGTGCCGTCTTAGTAGCGGTAGCCTTCTTAGCGGCGGTTGCCGCCTTCTTACGCTCTGCGGCGGCGCGCTTCTTAGCCGCCTCAGCTTCACGCTTCTTAGCCGTTGCCGCTTTCTTGCGTTCAGCGGCGGCACGCTTCTTAGCGGCTTCAGCCTCACGACGCTTCGCGGTTGCCGCCTTCTTGCGGTCGGCCTCGCGTTGCTTCTTAGCGGCGGCTTGCTCAGCCTGCTTCTTCTCCTTAGCGACTAGCTTCGGGTCTTTCTTGCCGGTAATGCTCACGCCATAACCAAGGCACTTATCTAGCTGTTCCTTAGTGAGCTCTTTCTTCATCTTATCGACATTAACCTTAGCCTTGCCGATACCGAAGTCCTTCACAAGCGAATCGTAAAGCTCAGGGCCAAGAACAGTTTGCTGAGAATCAGAACTAATCAGGTTATTCCTAGTAGACTGAACAATGCTCGTACTAGCGCCACGACCTTCAGCACCAGCAATGAAGTTCAGGTTAGGGGTGTTGTACTCCTCAGCAATGCCGTCCTTAACAGCCGCCACACTTTCCTTAACCCACTTTTCCTCCTGGTACAGGCTATTGCCGCCGGTTTCTTTCTCGAAAGTTTCCTCCGTCTCAGCGTAGCTCTCAAGAGTTTTCTTAATCTCAGAGGTCATGTCTTTAGCGTTATTGACAGACTTGTCAGGGTCAGGGCTTGGAACCTTCAAGCTGTTCTTCTTGCCTGCGGCTTTCATGTCACGCAGACTAATGATGTTCAGCTCGTTGGTCGGGTTGGTTAGAGCATCAAACTGCTCCTGAGTAATACGCCCAGTTGCAAGGGCGGCACGCACACCGTCCATAGTCAGTGTAGGCGTTTGCGGGTCAGTAATCTTCTCCTGCAACTCAGTAGGTAGCTTCTCAATTTCCTCGGCAACAGGAACAGAGTAGTTAATCTTCGCGGTAACCTGACGACCGTGCGCGGTTAGAGTGATACTATCACCCAGTGCTTCACCGTTACGGATACGCTCATTAGCACTGAAAGCTAGAAGAGTCTCAATGTGGTTCTGAGCTGACTTCTTATTAGCCTTCTGCTGGTCTAGGAACTCTTTACGCTTTGCTAGTTCCTTGAAGCTAACGTCACGTTCTTCAATGCGCTTATTGGCACCAGAGCCAACCTCAACCTTACCCTTAACGCTAGTATTAGGGATGAAGACAGCGCCTTCCATCTTCTTCTGCATACTCTCGCCCCACTTGTAGCCTGGCTTGAGAATGTCAGGAATAGGCTTACCTTGTGCCTTGAGGCGTTCACGCATCCTGGCGGCGCGTGCTTCGCGAGTATCAGCGTCAGTCAAAGCGCGGGCATACCACTTATCGCTCTTCTCACCCTTAGAAGGCTCTTCACGATTTATCTTATTGTTGATAGGGTGACTGTTGGTTTCCATGTCGAAACGACGCGCATACTCACTAAGAGCCGTCTTATGCTCATCGGCCTTGTTTAGAAGGGTGTGGTCACTCGTAAGTTCAGTGAACTTTACAAGACCCTCGCCCATGCCGTACTTATCAACAAGGTTCTGACTTAGGTCGCCTTCACTAGCCCTCTCGATGGTAATCTTCTTCATTCGCCTACGAACCTGGCTAAGCTTTGAAGCCTTGTTCTTCTGCTTCTCGAAACTAGCACTGTAAGAGTTCAGGAGGTATCCGTGAATCATCTTATTGTGCTGGGCTAGTGATGCCGCCTCAAGCTGAAGACGTGAACCAGGGGTTGCCTTAGCCTTCTGGATAGCTTCAAGCATCTGTGCCTTGGTGAGCGAGCGACCCTCTTCTAGGGCTTGCTTCGCCTCATCTGAGAGATATTCATTGTACAGGTGTTGCTGTGCGCCACCGACGGGGCAAGCGATAGTCTTTGCGACACACTTACCTACACCAGGGTAGGGTGCGAGACGGTAGCTAGTATGTAGACCTGCCATATTATATTCTCCAATTCTCCCCTTTTCTTCCGTGGGGCACCAAGACAGGTTCTTATATTTATTCATTGCCTTGGTACTGTATCCACCACGGAGGGGGTGTTCTATTTTATATTACAAAAAACCTATAGCAGGAAGAAAAGTTGAACAAAAACCAACAAGGTCAGCACCTACCCAGAATGTAGTAGGTGCTGACCTTGTTACTTATGGTGTGGTCACTTGCTTAGGACTGCGCGATAAGCCAAGTAAACTTACTCGGGGCGTAACCCGCCTGCTTTGCAAAATCATCAAAGCCGGTGTACTTAATCTTGCCCGATGCTACCTTAGCCAGAGTTTCAGCATTACGCTCATCGCCTGCAAGCCAGGAAAGGTTATACGCCTTATCCCAATTAGCAATGTTCAACAGCATGTCTACACCAGTATCGTCGGGTAGACCAAACATGAACGCTAGATGCTGGAACGGGTAGTAGCGGTGGGTATCTTCCTCATTGTCGAAGTGCCCCATCATAGCCTTTGCCGCTTCGATAGGCTCCAGTCCGAAGAATCGGGCGGTATCACCAAACGAAAGCTCACCCTTATGCGCCTCATAGTAGGCGACGTATCCGCAAGTCAGAATCTTACTGACAGGGACACCCGTATCATTCGAGAAGTCCTCGATAGTGTACACAGGTTCGGCAGGCTCAGGCTTAATAACCGTGGCAGGTTCAGGCTCGACATTAGCCATGTACGGCGGCTCGTCAGGCGTGGGTACCTCATGGGTAGGCTCCCACACCTGTACGGTAGATTCAGGTTCATTATCGTATTCAATGACCTGCTGTGCATACTCACCACTAGTCACAGGTGCGGCATGTTCCGTGCCACCGATAACTACCGGGTACACGTCAGGGGTGGTGCCACCGGCGGTCACCTGAATCTCATCCAGTTCACTGTAGCGGCGCACACGACCGATAGACGGGTCATATACAGCCTCGAACGGAACCTCATACGGGCACTCCGAGCTAGTCTTGTAGGCGCGCATAATACGGCCCGTGTTTTGCGATAGGAGGTCTGTGAGTCCGATTAGATTCTTACGGGGCGTGTAAAGCGCCACATAGGTTACAATGTCATGCTGTGAGTAATTTGCCAGCAGGTGTGCAATGTACTCCATTTCAAGCGCACGGCGCTTAGAGCTAACCATGTTAATATTCACCCACGGATAGGTGGTGTACTGTTCACCATCTACACCATTAAACACGATAACAGGGCGCTCATGACCATTCAGCTGGTAACCACAGAGGCGGCTAGAATCACCAGCGCCGGGAGTTGCGTTAGCGGCACTATACGGGGTAAGAATCGTGCCCTGTATAGCCTCAGAACGCAACGTGCCGCCCGCAAGGTAATCATCAAGTAGATTCTTAGTCACGGCGTAAATTTCATGACGCGGCAAGTGACCAATATCTACAGAGTCCCTATGCGACTCATACAAGTTAGTCAAACTCTCACGAGAACCACCCTGAAGATACAGAGAACCAATAAGGTCACGGGCAGAAGCCTGAACCTCCGGGCGAACAGACCAAACACCATGCTCCTGAGTGTAAGTGAACAGGCGGGAGTCCGGGCGAGGCTCACAACGGGACATTCCACGCGCCACATAATCCGTGTAAGAGAACGCATAGGGGCAAGCAGGCGGGTTATTCAGAGCCTCAGCATTATTCATTAGCTCAAGAACTTTCTTGCGGAAATGACTTACACGAGTTCGCGTATACATGGTGCCGTAAGGACGCGGCGTATACAAAGCGTAGTAAACCGTAATATCATTCTTAACCACAAGGTTATCCAAGGCATCATACTTAGCCATAAGCCACGTAAGGTACTTATCCTCTTCAACAGACCAAGCACCAGTCCACACAATACCAGTATCAACACCAACCTCGGAATCAATACCAGCAGAAAGAAATTCCTGACGGGTAGGGTCATCGGGGCGGCGCACATCCAACGTATACGGATAGGCAGGTGCAATAGAAGCCTCATAACCATTCTTGCGAGTTTCCATGAGCTTACGAACAGCACGCCTACCAGCTTCGTTCATACGGTTACGGATAGTACCAATATTACGGCTACCACACAGAGACTCACTGATAGCGTCAGCACTCAAGCCGCGATAAGTGAAGAAATCAATCCAAGCCGCCTCAAGGGAAGTAAGCTTAGGGCAATCAGGAATAGTAAAGGGGTGAATAGCGCCATGTGCCGGGTTCGACATAGTAGGCGACTCCTTCCAAGAGTTGTAATAAAAACTGTATGAAAGTAATTCTAGCACACCCCAATAGGAAACGCTAACCCAGCACAAACGCAGATGAAACCAACAAACCCCGCACCACCCAAAGGTGGTACGGGGTAAGTCAGTCGCCATCCCTAGTGGCTTACGCCATTCGGGAGCGGATAGGGCGGGATTTGAACCCGCGAGTCTTTCGACTGCTGGTTTTCAAGACCAGTGCATTAGTCCACTCTGCCACCTATCCTAAAACCTAATCAACGTTGCAGTAAAAGTCAAACGAAATTTTGTGTAGAAAAAACCTGAATTGGTTGATTAGGTCAGCTGGGGTATCAGGGCTCGAACCTGAAATACCGGAACCAAAATCCGGGGTGTTGCCGATTACACCATACCCCATAGAGTATTCATGTTACATAGTTTATCATATCAGCAATCATAGTACAAGTCAAAATGACGACTTGACCTTCAAGCTGAAGTTTAAACCTAGCCACCTTGGGCTAGTCACGCTGGGACACTAGGACTCGAACCTAGAATAACGGATTCAGAATCCGTAGTGTTGCCAATTACACCACATCCCAATAGTAGGTGAGGGCTTGGTAGAAGGTACCCCCACCTACTGAGTTCGTTCAAAACTCAAATAGAAAGGTATTAGCCTTGGAAACCTCACGGCTTGCAAGCTCGTAATCAACTATAGCAACAAACTTACAGGGAGTCAAATCCAATAAATCAATGATGCTTGCCGACATCTTGAATCAAGAAGTTGAGGCTAAAAGGTGTTACAGGTAACAGTATAGCATCCTGAAGGTTACTCTGCAAATCCGCCGCCGGGTAGCCACAGCTCACTCTCTTCACTGGTGGGCACTTCGATAAGTTCACCATCAAAAACCCTAATCGCTCGAACGTAAGTCGTGAGGAGGCGGTTTTCAGCTTCCTCTACAGAGTTAGCTGACAGGATAGAAGAAGCGGTTTCCAGGTCGTCATCATCCATCAGGATAACACGCCACGACGGGGCATCTTCCAAATCGTGCGTAATGTCTTCCAGATACTCATATAGTCCGTCGAGTTCACTAAGCCACATGCACTGCACATCCAAAGTTGCGCCGCCGCTTGATGCGGCAACCGCCGCACTCAAGGGTGAAGAGTCATTCTCAGCCGTCATATTCACCTGCACGCGAGGCAATACAACGAAGCAGTGCCTACCTGTACCCCTGTTACTGTACTTGATAGTAGTTACAGGGAACGTCTCTAGAGGGGTAATCTTAAACATGATTACAGTATACCTTCCTAGCGCCTCATAACGCTACTTAGCAGATTACTAGGTGACTTTTAGCCAGCGGTCACGGAACCTGATACCACTAGCTTGCGGTTTGCGACCTACAGGGTTCCAGTATGCGGTAATAATGCCGTCTTTGTTTGGCTCATCTAGTGAAATAACAAGGTTGAGGTTACATGGAACCGGTTTAGCGCCCTTCTCAGGGGCAATTACTCGCGAGTAAGTATCTGAGGATATGGTGATAGCCCTGTTTGAATGGCGACCGTTGCCTGTGACCTGGTAGATTTGCGGCTTATAGTTTTCAATCGTTGCAAAAATATCTTCCGCATCAAGACCAGCGAGCTTACCCTCTGCAAGCTTCTCATGAACATGCTTACTGGGGGTGAGGTTAGCAAGATTGATGTTCTTCACATGCTCATCGAACTTCTTCAAGCTTTCGGGGCTCATCTGTTCGGCTGTAATCTGCCTTTGACCTTTAGTTAGGCGAGGCCAGTGAGCCGTTGTTCCATGTTTCTTAGCTATTTGTTTCCTGGCTTCCCATAGAGCCCTAACATGTGGAACATCCCAGGGTACGCCTAGCTTTTCGGCGGCTCGACGTTCAGCTTCCAGTTCTTGCTCTAGCTTCTTACGGATACCCGCCGGGGTTTTCCTGTTGGCGATACGTTCATCCCTATCAGTAATCCTCTTCGCCCTGTCAAGGAAAATCCTCTGCTTTTCAAGCTCTAGCAGGTACTCCTCTTCGGTAAGAAGGGGACGTTCTTTCAGGGGCGGAAGAATGTACACTTTGCCGTTCGCGCCAGCAACTTTCTTATCGCCCGGCTTCAGGGGGGTAGAAGCAATGTTTTTATCGTTAAGCAGTGTTTTAACGCCGCCTGCACTGTAGTATGGGTTGCGGTTGTGTTTGCGTTGCTGGTTGCTGTTGTGCCTACGGCGCGCCTTTTGCTTTTCCTTCCTCTTCCTATCCTTCTCATGGGCAATAACCTCAGCCACGGCATTAGTGTAAGACATCTTACCGTGCGGCTTATCCTTATAGGGGCACCTGCCGCTAGTGTCGTCACATTTAAGGCTTCGCCCTTCATTATTAATATGGTAAACCTGACTCATTGCAGTAAATCCACCTTCCTTTGAACCCCTCCCGAGGAACACGCACCCCAAATCATGAACACTAAACAAAATGTTGCACGATAAGGCGCTTACGAATACTTCCAAAATAGGGCGCATATAGCACCCCGCTTATATGGTCATATAGCTAACTGACACACCGAAACAGCCGCTTATACCGAACACTGGAAACATGCAACAACCAGTACACCCAATAGGCAACGTAAACCGTCATCTACCCAAAAATAGTGAGCCCCACCTTTACAACCACCACACAATGCGGACAGTAAAGATGGGGCTCACTACGTTAAATCACTTAACCACAAGGGGTAAGCAAATCAAATATTACTCAGAGCCGCCGTCAGATGAATCAGAGCCACTATCCGAAACGGAATCAGCAGTAGACTCAACAGCAGACTCGGACTCTACAGCTTCAGTAGCTTCAGAATCCGCCGGGGTGGACTCACCGGTAGCACCTGCGTTCTTCTTATCGCGATTAGCGCGCGCCTTCTTTAGAAGGAAGACACTACCACCAGCAAGAGCGGCAAGACCAGCAATGAGGGCGATTAGCGCACCGTCAGGCTGAGACTCGTGACCAGTCTTAGCCTGAACCGGCTTACCCGGCTCAGACGGCTTCACCACAGCAGGCTCAGAAGGCTTCTCAACCGAAGGCTCAGACGGAGTTACCGAAGGAGCAGGGGTAGTAGCATCCTGAGTAGGTGCCGGAGGGGTAGACTCAGACGGGACAGGAGCCGGACTCTCGGAAGGAGTCGGCTCCGTAGAAGGAGTTACAACAGGCACACTCGGGGCAGGTGCCGGCGTTACAGGAGCCGAAGGCTCAGGGGTAACCGCCGGGGTAGTCGGAGTAGGCTCAGGTGTAGGCTCTACAATCGGTGCCGGAGGGGTAGACTCAGACGGGACAGGTGCCGGTGCCGGAGTTTCACTCGGGGTCGGTTCCGGTGTAGGGGTGGGTGCAGGCTCAGCAACCTCTACAGGCTTCACGTATACAGTGTAGTCGTAGTTATGGGTCGTCTCGCTAATCCAAGAGCAACGGCTAGTCTCAGATTCAGCACGCCAGTTGCCATTGGTGACAGCCGCCAGGCCACCGTTACCGCCTGCGGAGAGGTAATCACTGGCGGAGGTCTTCGCGGGGTAGGTTTCAACACTGGCACCTGCGGGAAGGACGGGTGCTGTGCGGTTCTTGCCCTCACTAAAGAAAAGCTTTGTAAAGTTTGCAACAGAACCGCCAGCGTTCACGTCACCCAAGTTAATAGGGGATGCCGCAAGGTGGTCAGAAGGTGCAACAGCAATAGGTGCGTTACAACCAGGCACCTTTTCGGTCACCTTAAACTCGGAGCCGGTAATCTCACCGGCAGTATCAGATGCCTTAACATTCTGAACCGAAATGGTCTTAGTCTCACCAGGCTTAATTTCGACAGATTCCAGCTCAACATCCTTGCCGTCGCGAGTCATGGACAGGCGAATCGTACCGTCAGAGGTGGAACCGGGGGCGGTAGTCGCCGTAATCTGCGAGTTGTTAGTGTAGGTGAAGGTCACGTCACCAGACTCATTGACCTTAACTTCGGTCGGGTTGGTGTTAGTGGTGCCAAGCTGACCAATAGTGGTGGTAGCGGCAACAGCGCCCTGCTGGACGGTCGGCAGGGTCGGGTTGAAAGTGATGCGCTGAGTCACAGTGCCGCTACCGTCAGCCTTCTCTACAGAGTAAAGGAAAGTAAGGCGCTGAGTAGAATCATCATTGCGGGGAATGGTGATAGTACCGTCAGCATTTGCGCGGATAGTAGTAGATTCGGTACCGCTACCAAGGGTCAGATTACCTTGACGAGCTTCAGACCCCGCATCATCAGCGTAAAGCGGTAGGTCTAGGGTATCAGCATCAGCATTGGTGGCACCAGCACCAATGAGTAGGGTGTCAGGCTTGATAGCCACACCTGCAAGGTCAGCAACATTTACCGTGTAAGTGGTGCGTGAAGAGTTGCTGTGCTGAGGTAGGTCAGAGTCGTTGAAAGTCCAGTGTACGTAGTTCTGGACAGTTTCAGACGGTGCCTTACCCTTGAAGTTTGCAAGGGTGGTGGTTACAGCCTTCTCTGTTCGCGCCTGGTCGGTGGTCGCCGCCGCTGTTGCAGACGTGTTGTCGGCGGCGTTTGCGGTGGTGATGATTGTGCCTGCGCTTGCACCTGCTAGTACTAGCGGTACTGCGGCGGCGGCACCGAAGGTGCGGAGCTTCTGCTTCTTAGTCTTGGGGGTGTTTTCGTTCAAGGTTTTTTCTCCTGAATCTTTACGTTATTTCCTTAATGCCCTTGTGAATCCAAGTTCCCCTTGTGTTGTCGTGCGTTCGGGTTTGGCTGGGCTCGTATTTATTGTAGGGCATTATTTGGAGTATATCAACCTCGGGGTGTTTCTGTGAGTGAAATAACTTTTGTAGCAGTGGTTTCTGGGCGGCTCATTGAGGGGTGTAATAGAAGTAGGCACCTTGCAAAGACGCTTCTTGCAAGGTGCCTACTCTAAGTGGTTTTTAGTGGTTTACGGGTTGGCGAGTGCTTCCACGGTTGCCTCACGGAACTTGTGTACCCATTCCGAGGTGCGCGCCTCTAGCGCCTTCTTCCGGTTCTCAACCTGCTTCATGTCACTAATAATGTTGGTGAGTACTTCGTTTGAGGTCACCATACTGTACCTGTGGTACTCAGAGGTGTCTAGCTTGAGGGTGTCTCCAGCTACGCGGTTGATGCTTTCAATATCAATCTGCTTAAACTTTGCGCCGACTGATTCCACGCACTGATTGAATAGGGTGAGCAACTTATTGTTGCGTTCCACGTATGCTCGCGTATCTTCGATAGTTCCAGCGCTAATAGGCATCACCTGGTAGATGCGGTGCTTCTTGGAGTCGTTCTTGTAGAGGAGGTACAGGTTATCGGTTGCGTTTGCCGCAATGTAACCCACTTCTTCGCCGGTGTTGATGTCGGTTACGTGGGGGCGGGTGGTGGTGGCGCGGTTCACGAAGAAGTTCAGGTATTCGTTGCCGCCCCAGCGGAGGGTGATACCTGCATTGACGGGGATAACCTGATTCTTTTGCTTGCTGTAGCTGTAGCCCGTGTCCTTCCATGTGATGTTTACCCATTCGGTCGGTACGGTAACATGCTTCACTGTTTCCATAGTGTCACACATGCGGTTAGCGGTTTCGTTGAGGATTGAGTGGACTTCGTTCAGTCGCACCTGCATATCTGATACGCGGTTCTTCGTGGTGCGTTCTACGCGGTCAATGAGTGCAGTAAGACGCTCGTAGGAACCCTGCATGTCGTCAATATTGATGTACTGCTCCCAGTTGCGGCGTGCCTCGTCCATGATGGTACGCACCTCATGAATATCAGACGAGTACTTGCTGAAGAAGTGGCTCAGCTTCTCGATAGCGTCAAGGCGGTGCAGGGTGTTATCGAAGAGTGCATCTCGCATGGTGTAGTGCCAGACGTTATCGACGTTGGTGGTTCGACCGTCACTGATTGAAGTGAGGGTATATGCGCCGTCATGAGCGGTTAGAATGTGCCCCATATCTACACCGTACAAACTCTGAATAGTCACCGTGTCAGTGTCGTTGCTTCCAGAGGCAACATATGCAGTATAAGGGGTGTCTACAGTGTCATAGGTATGGGTGTTGTGCTGGTTGTTGCTGGTAATAATGATGTCGCCAGCGGTAATGTCGGAGATGTTAGCAAGTCGCATAGTTGATTACTCTTTCTAGTCGAAATAGGAAGTGATAAATCTATTATGGCACACTCTTTATTGTTTTGCAAATTACTGGAAAGAGATTTAGCTCACGCCTTCAGGGGTTACCCCTAAAAGAGTGAGCTAAACGCCTAGTTCTTACAGCTTTCTGAACCATTGAGTAGGTGCTACTCAAAGCAACTACAGTCCCCGTCGCATGGGGAACGCAATTCGCGGATTTCATTCAAGGTATCCAGGTCGTAATTCGGCAACAGCTCCAACTTCCCCTTCAACACCTTCAGGTTCTCACGGATAGCTGGCAAATCCCTCTCGATAGCATCTACATCTGTGAGCAACTTATCGACTAGGTAAACCATGTCGTTATGAGTAACTACAGGGTTACCTTCACGCATAAACGCACCCAAAGTGTCCACTTCATCCATGAGTTCCGAGAACCTACCTAGATTCTGTGGGGCTAGAAGTTGAATACCATCAGGAATGGACTTACTATCCACATCTTCCATCGACTCAATGAACTGCTCTAGGGCATCAATAGTCCCCTCATCAAGTACTGTTACCCGGTCAATGTCCCCAACAACCCCCGTATTCACCTTATAGTCAAGGTAAATCTTATCAAGAGTTGCCGGGTCTAGGAAAGCGTAATAGCGGGGATTATAAGACAGGCTCCACCCGCCCAGGAAACCGCCCTTATATGCTTCAATAACGGTAACAACCTTACCGCCCGTGTTAGGGGCAAATAGCGAATCAAAGGCGCGTGCTTCATGGTAAGCGTTGCTATCAGTATCAACAGGGGCACCAAGGTAAATGGTTGCTACCGGATTCTCTACGTACCCATCAATAGTGCTAGTTGCCGTTACATGGGTAGCAAAGGTACCCGGCGGGATAGGTGCGCCATGCAGGGTACCCAGACTACCCGATACTTCCACCTTATTATCTGAAAGTTGGGCAGGTACGCCACGCTTCAAAGTTGCCGTAAAAGCACCCGTGACCGGGTTGTACGACTCAATGGAACCAATAACAGCAATCTTACAATCACCAAAAGGTTCCGTTAGCTCCTTGGCAGGGGTTTCAGCTACCCCGCGCGCGTCAATAAAGACGGCAATACCATGACCGACAAGGGTCTTAGGAAGTTCGTGTTTCATAAACTCTAAATCCTTACGTGTAGTAGGTGGTCTTATTGAAACTAGTTTAGCATATTGCAATTATCTATGCGTCAGATGTGCCAGGGTGTGTGCCGCCACTTATCAGGGTGCCTTCTTGTTTCTTGAGGTGCATCCAGACAGTGTAAGCTACACCACCGAGAATGAAGGCGTTACCAATCAGATTAGTGTAAGCACCAACCATAAGGCAGTAGGTAACCCAGGCGGCAACGTTAAGAACTGTGAACGTTTTAAGTGCCCAAAAGTTGTGACTAATAGCCATGATAAGCCCCGTGAGTCCACCTAGAATCGCGAATGTGGCGGGTGACAGGAAGGATTGACCCATAACGACATACTGAACGGAACATGCGGCAAGCAGAGCCGCACCCACAGAGGCAACCCTGTACCGTGTGGTGGCAATAAATGGGTAGCGCCCCTCAAATAGAGTGGCAACACAATAAGCGAGATTCACTAGGTTCATTGCTACTAGGGCGGGCTGGTTCAGGAAGAAGGACTGGGTAATAGTTAGTACATATGTGAATATGCTGATGATGCGAACCCATTTCAGGTTAGCGAACCCAAGGAAACATAAGGCAATGCTGTTGATTAACCCGATGCTTTGGATAATGATATCGTTTGTGCTGATAGTCGCCTCCTATATAGTTGGTACACCTTGAGTCATATATCAGGGGCGGGTTGCACAGCACTTCTACCTCTGCTATGCTTACTGCAAGCCCTGATTCACCGGCACTTCACGCCTTTTACGACACGAAAACCCGTGAGTTGCGGCGACGGAAACGTTCGTGATATAGTTTCCATATGGAGATAATAAGCCCCGGAAAAGCCGGGAACTCCATGCATGTTTTTATTACCTAATGAAAGGTTAGACCCTCTAATGGCTAACGAGAAGACCTCCATCGTAGATATTCGTAACAATGTTGCCGAGGCAACTGGTCAGCACCCCAAGGTTGTTAAGGCTGTCCTTGACGCATACCATGCTGAGATTGTGAAGTCGCTTGCGGCAAAGAAGGACGTTCAGGTAAACGACTTCTTCACCTTTAAGGCAACTGTTGTTGGTGAGCGTGCCGGTCGTAACATTCAGACTGGCGAGGCGATTACCATCCCTGCACACTGGGGTGCACGCGCTAAGGCATCTAGTACTGTCAAGGAGAAGCTGAAGGGTGTTCGAGTCACCAAGGCTGACCTGAAGAACGCAGGCAAGTAACCTCAATAGAGATTGAGGAAACGGCGGTAGGTTCAATACATAAGTATTAGCCTGCCGCCGTTCTTTCACCTATAGAGCACCTTATGGAAGGAAAAGTAAGCTAAATACTATGTCTGTTCATTCTCGCAAGGCTAAGGCGGCATCTGAGCCGCTACTGTTCCCGGTCAATGATGACGTGAGCCTACAGGTTTCACCTGCTGGTGGTAGTACGCATGGTGCGTTGATTGAGGCGATTCCGTCTGCTTCAGATGCTTCGTCTGCATCTGTTGTTGTGTCGCCTGAGCATGTTATTGGCATGTTCACTACGGCGGTTGCCGCTACAGGTCTGTCTGTTGGCGAGTTGCAGGCGGTGGCTTTTGATGCTGGGGTGGTTTCTTCTCCTGATGCTGTTTCGGAGCGGTTGAAGGTTCGTAAGTCCAAGCGTGTGGGTCGCCCTACAGGTGATATTGTGCCTTATGTTGTGACGGACAGTTTCGGTGATTCTCTTGAGGTTGCACCTACAGGCGCATCTGGTGGTAACGTATTGTTCCGTTTTACCCCGGTTGATGGTTCGCTGGTTGATGTGATTGTTGAGCCTGCCTTGCTGATTATGCTTTTCACTATGGTTCACAGGTCGATGAATTACCGCGAGGAGGAGCTTCGTGAGCTTGCTGTTAGGTCTGGCAACGTTCCTGTAGCGCCGGTTAGGGCTAGTCGTGCCCAGCGTAGGGCATCAAGCAAGGGTAAGAAGCGCGGCGGCTTGATTTCAGGTGGTTTAGCCGGTATGCTAAATAACGCTCCGACAGGTGCAACTTTCGGCGCACCGGCACCGGTTGTGCCCTCTACGTTTGGTCGCTAGACCTATTGTTTCTGTTGCTTGAAGAGAAAAGGAAAGGTTTATGTCTGAGCTCGTTATTTTGAAGAATCCTGACTTTGAGGCTTTTGCCCGGTATGTGACCACTGATTGTGCGTTTACCACTTGGGAAACTTATATGCGGCGCACTTTCCGCCTGCTAGGGTTCCCTGCTGGTTCTAGTGTTATTCCTCCGGCACCTACTGTGGGTGTTGCCGCTGGTATTATGCCGCGCACCTGGCACCGTCTGGCTATTGATAATAATTCTTATGCCCCTATCTTGGAGTCTTTGATTGGTCAGCCTGCTCATAGTCCGCTTGCTGATATTGAAGGTCTACAGGGCATGATGGAGCATCCTATGACTCCTGTGTTCCTGCATGGTGTACGCAAATTCACGGGTGAACAGCAGGGTATTCTGAACCTACTTGCTTCACCTCACATGGATTCTCTTGTTGGTGTGGTTGGTGTAGATGCTCTACTAGGGTTTCTGCCTGCCCGTTCGCTTATTGCCCGTGAGGGCGAGATGCGTCTCGGTAAGGAAACTATGGAGCATGGCGTAGCGTCGGTAGTCCCCGTGAAGCCTTCGCAGGTTTTTGATTCTATATTAGGGCAAGTTCTACATGATGCGCTAAGCTTGACTGAGAAGGCTCTAGCGGAAGCTCAAGGTGTTTCCTTGGAAGCTACTCGCGCTCACTGGTTCCTCACTCACGATTCTACCCTGTGGAGTGATGTGGACATTCCACCTCTTGAGATTGAATCAACTAATAAGAACTCTAAGAGTAGTACTGATGATGAGCGGCGCGCCTTTGAGGACGTACTACTATTCTAAAGCACCTGAAGGTACCTATAAGCCCCTAACTCACAATCCTTGAGTGGTTGCAGGTTAGGGGCTTAATTGCGCCCTTAGAATGGCATTTAGGGGTATGCCTTTAGTTCCTTTAATGGTGGTCGTGATTTGGTTTGGCTGAATCCGGGTAGCGGGATAGCGAATCGGATACGCTGGTGCTCTGGCTGGTATGCCGCCCATACTTGCATTTCAAGCGTGGTAACGTCACCGCGTGCTAGATGTTTGCGGTATTCTGTCACAAAGTTATCAACTATTGGGATAGGTACGTTGCGTGTGTCAATTTCACCACGCAAGCCCTGGTGTGACGAGTTTGTAAGAGCGCTCTTACAATCTGCTACGAACTTGTAGCTACCTCCTGGGTGCTTCGCTTGTAGTATGCTGGTTATGGTCACCGATAGGGGCGTGTACCCGTCATGCAAGGTGTGGAAGTTACGCCGTTTCTTATCGGGTAGATGCAGTGTTGCTAGTAGATAATGAGGCTGGGTCATGGTCGCCTTTCTGTTTATTTCTTTATAAGGTAATAACCCCCTAATGCGATATTAGGGGGTTATTGACTTGGGGTGTTAGATTAGTCCTCGGTGTTCAGTGCCGGGGTACCCTTCCAGCCGTGCTGGGCGTGAAGTCGTCGCCACACGAGGGGGCTGATTCGTCCGTCCGGCACCAGGTATCGACCAGTGAAGCCCGCCGCCTGGAACTCCTTGAAGGACGGCTTACCCTTGGGCGGCTCGACACTCAGGATGGTCATATCCTTGTCACCGAAGCGTGCGCCGGTTACAGCGTCTACACGGACAGAGATGCCCTGGAACGAGTGCTGTCGCTCTGCCCACTCTTCAAAGGTCATAGGGTCATACAGTTCATCAGTGGACTCATACGAGATGACCGGGGACAGTGCTACACGGTCTTCACTGAGGCTGAGGACGATAGCTTCAATGTAGGTGTCCCAGTTCTCTTCATCTTCAAGCGGGGAGTCTTCGCTGGGGGTGACCTTAGCAATGACGCGGGAACCTACGGTGTAGACGTGACCATTGAGGCGGGTCTTCCAGAGGTAGCCTGCCAATCGTTCCTCATAGAGTGCCTGGATGCGACCTGCAACGTCGAGGGCGGTTACACAGTCGGGGAACTGCCAAGAGTCACTAAGGATTTCTTCGGCGGTGGTACCCAGATGATATGCCAGGTTTTCTACGGTGACGCCCGCCTCTGTTAGGGTTTCAAGTTCGGCTTCCTTGGTGAAGATTTCAGGCTGACCGCTCTTTACGATGAGCTTGCTCTGGTGCTTGATTTCAGTTTCATGCTTGCAGTCAAGGTTGATAAGGCTGTTGGTACGGGTTTCAGTCAAAGTTATAATTCCTTCGTTAGATGTTGGATAATGATTGATTGTGATTGTGTAGGTACTGGCTAGGAGGTGGGGTTGTAGCCCCTCAGTGCCCACTGAATATGATTTTAACACACTCTAAATGTCATGTCAAACCGGGGCGCAAGACTACCGTATAATTAGGGTATATATGCCATAGGTTTAAATGGTGTATCGAAGTGTTGCAAGAACACTCAAATGTTGCACATTCAATTCATAACAGGTAAGCCCTGTTATAGGCACCCTACGATACCTCTACCCCCTCGCAAAGATGCTTAGGGTTACATATGCTCAAACCAAGATAACTAAAGGTAGCCTCTGCTTCCAGTATTCATGCCCTATGAAGGTGGTTCAAATCTGCATCTCGTCAGAAAATATGGGGGCGGTCACGGGTATACCGCAACCTGGACGGTGGATGGACTTGATTGCCTGGCAAGGGGTGTTAGTAGCAATGACTAACCTTTAGCTTTGATTCGATTATGGCATGGATTGATACAATGTGGCTTTATCGGCTACATTAGGTTTATCCTCGCCTGCACTTACAGTATGCCATATGCTGTCGATTTTTGCAACAGTAGACGGAAGAAACATACAAACTTATACAGATTGGATTAAAGGTTAATTATACTACTAACTGATGACTTGGAGGTCTTACTGTGTTTAACGAACATCTTGAGCATGAATGTTTCACTCTCGTAAACATTATTGATGCAACTATTATAACACACCTATCAGGGGTGGCTCAATCCGCCCGCTCATACAGGCTCATCGGGGCAAGTAAAGCACCCAAAGGGGCATACGATATAGGCGCGATTCTCCCCGAGCTTGGAGGTCTACAGCAAATCCAGACATACCTACCCCCCAACTCAACCGGCGGCAAGACCTACGCCCTGAAAATGCGAGCACGCATAACCATCATGGGGCAAGAACAACTAACCCGCCTACTAGAAGAACTCTTCGACCAAGGGACACGATACGTCAATCTCAAAACAGCCAGCGAACTAGTCGCCCTAACCCACGCAGACAACACAGCACTATACCGACTAGCAATCCACCTGACGAACAACATTCCAGACGGCACCAAAGAATCCCCGGCAACCACCTGGAAGAACCTCGTACAAGAACTACACCAAGCCTCCCAAGAACTAGGTGAAGAGTTTGTCGAGTGCCCCGGTATTAGCCCCGTCACATGCACTGACAGGGCTATAGACCATGTGCCCGAGGCAACCCGTCTCGTGGAAAAACTAACAAAGGTAGCCCGTAAATCCCCATGCCTCTTAGATGGTGGGGTGTAAGGGGCACAGCTGGTGGTGAAAACTTTTGTTTTCCCTTCTTCTTCTGCAATGTGGTAGCACTATAAGAATGAGGGTGCCTCATCTAGATATTGTCTAGGTGAGGCACCCTCATTTTGTTTAGTTTTAGTATTCGGGGCGCGCCCTGGGAGGACGCTCAATAGGTACACCGTTCAGGCTTTCGTAAATCTGACCCTTCACGATTTTACCTTCATAGATTTTGGAATCACCGGCGGTCTGGCTAAACCCACACTGTACAGCGGTTCCACCAAGGACGGAGGAGCCACGGTGTACAGCGTACCCGTAAAGCGCGGCGTTGCCAGTAGTTAGAGCATTAACCATACATACGGCATCATCAAATACCATACTATTCTCAGCTACCCACGCTTCACCACACGGAGACAGGTTCTTCTCAGACTCAATCCAACCCCCAACAGTTCCGGCTGTCACCGAATATCGGGGAATATCTACCTTGGAGACGATACGGTGCAAGGTTACGGTGCGGTCACGGATATGCGGGTGTGCAATGACTAGGGTATCGCCGGTAAAGTCATACTTCTTATTAGCCATACACTCACCTACTTTTCAGTGGCGTAGGGCTTAATGATTACATACTCGCGAGTATTTTTCCATACATAATCTTCTACATCTTCAGGGGTGTATTCCTGGGGGTAGGGATAGACATGCATGTAAAGCTGAGAGCTGGCTAGAGTTTCAACAGCTTCAGGCTTGAGGTTGCCCTCTTCGTCTAGGTCTTCGTCAATGCTGAACGGAATAACCTCGATAGCCCCATTGAAGGAGGGGTTGGGATTAAGTTCGATGTGCATACCACAGTCATTGTCATTGAGGTACAGGTTCTCTGCTTCCTCGCCCTTGATGATGGTTCCGTCTTCTCGCTTTACGAAGAGCGCATCAGGGAACCATGACTGATGTTCTGCCACGGTTACAGTATAGGGGTTGCCTGTTTCGTAGCCGTCTGCTACTTCACGGGCGATGTCCTGGAGGGTCATAGGCTTGCCGGTGAGCTGTGCCCAGAATCCGTTGTAGTCTACGACGCTTTCTGCGTCTTCAAGTTCGACGGTGTAGAGCTTTTCGTTGGTGGTCATTCTTTTTCCTTTGCTTGTGATGTTATGTTGAATTTATTGTATCATACCCACATGGGGTGTGAAAACCGTACCAATTTAAGATAAATCCCTGGGGTTCAACCTCAGATTGGTACGGTTTTTCGCTATTTCGATTCTAGCTATTGAGGCGCTTTTCAATACCCTTAATTGCCTGCTCCCAGTCATCTGATAGGAAATACTCATGGCTTTCATTGACGGCGGCAACAACTCGGTCAGCTTCATACAGTCGCCACGCCATGCTTCCACCATCAAGGGAACAATAAAGGTAGGTGGGTGCTAGACCTAGCGAGTCCAGCATGGTCTTAGTGGTAGAGTGTGCAATCTTTTCACTTGCTGTGAAGTTGCTGGTAATAAAGGACTTCCAGAGTGCGGTGTGTGCGACTAGAACCTTGGGCTTCACGTTATCGCGTCCGGGAATCGGGTTCGGGTAGTGCTCAATCATTGCGCGGATAGTGTTCGGTGCCCAGCAGTAGCTAGGCAAGCGCCGCTTCTTAGGTTCTGGTTCGTAGGGACTGAGTAGAATCGCGTCCGGTGTGTATAGTTCGCGAATCTTCTGCACTAGCGTCAGGGGGTTAGTGGATAGTTCGCGTTCCTTCTTGAGTTCGGCGGCTACGGAACTAGTGGTGTATACCTTGAATAGGTCGCTAGTGTCTGCGGGGGTTTCAATCGCGCTTTTAGGGGTTTTGCTGTTTTCTTCTAGGAAACTCATGTGTGTTGTTACTTCTTGTCTGTGGTGTTGATGTTGTCGTATGCATCGAGGATGTGGTCAGCTTCCTTGGCGGTGTAGAGTAGGTCTGCCATGCGGATAGTAGCTGAGTCAGTGTTTGCCTGTGGCACCTTGACGAACTTTGCGGGGTTAGCTTTCAGAATATCCAGGACTGCCTGTTCGCCGTGGGTGCGTGCCACCTTGAAAGTGCGGAAGCTAATTCCGTGTAGTGTCTCAGATTCAGTGTTGGGGAATACTTTCTGTGCGCCTTTGACCCATTCTTCGCTGGTATCGTGCCCACCGGTCTGCCATGCCCAGTCCTTAATAAATGCGAGCTGTTCGGTGGTGTATAGGGGGAGGTTGGTTCCCTTGCGCCAGTTCAGGGTGTAGGTGTAGGTGCGTTTGGCGGCTTCTAGTAGCTTCAGAATCCTTTCACCTGCGATGGTGCTGTTCTTAATCTTGAGGTCTTCATCAGTGATGTTAGGGCGCATAATCGTCCTATGTGCCTGATAGCCAGAATATAGTACGGTGGGCTTATCGGTGATGGTGCCCTGTAGTGAGGGTACGGTCTTGATGGTGGGTGCCGAAATTGTGGCGGCTAGGGGGTTTGCGTTATTGATTGTGCCGGGGGTTGTGGTAGTCATACTTTCCTTAACTATAAATATTTAAAACTATTAGTAAAATAATTATAGCACATTGTCTTCTAGTATGCCACAACCCCCAGCTCATGTGGTAAAATCACCCACTCAAGGCGCGCATATAGTCACGAATCAGACCCCAATCAGGGGCACCAGTAGCATCTACAGGCAGAGAAACCACATCACGGGAAATATACTTAGGGTTAGGCTGGTACCCGTAATTATACTTACCCATAAACCGACGAAACGCCGTAGTCATATACACACCTACAGCCGGGTCAAGCTCAAACCCGATAGAGGTAAGATGAACAAGCCGCTCCGTTGGTGAGTAAGGTGCCGGTTGGAAGAATACACAATCAGCACCAACACTACCCGACTGAGCAATAGTTATCTCATTCTCGGAAGCCACTACCATATCCTCATTGCCAACATGGGCACTAACACCATTATTCATGAGGCTGTTAGTTACATGCCGTATAGTACCGGGAACCTGGTCACGCTTCATGATTTCATAACCACCAAGGTTAGCATTAAACAGCTCTCCAACGCGGAACAGCTTACGGGGTGCCGCCTCCATCTTCTTAATCACAGCTTCCCGGTCACCTTCAAACCCTTTGACCTTGCAGTGCTCAACATCATTATGTGCCTGCTCATCGCCAATGAAGTCATGGTAGCGTTTCAGGTCATGCCTATACATGTCATGGTCAGGTTCAACGATGGGCATGTAGCGGGGGCCTTCGATGGTTTCGTCTGGGTTCTGATAGGTGGTGGTTTCGTCTTCCTTGCGTCCAGCTACAACATCTAGCCAATGTTGCCGGTATTGAGTTTCCCACAGCTTATCAGTGTCGTACCGCCCCTTACGGGGTACAGTTACTAGCCCATCATCTATCATGGCGTGTACCCTAATAGGCTGGTCACCTTGTGGTGTACCAGCTGTAATATAGAATACGCTTGTCTGGATTCGTAGCCTCCAGAACGTTTCCAACGGAAAAGATAGGATTTGGGTTATCTGATTGTTTTGCAGGAGCCAGTTTTTAAACTTTGTGGTTGCCCTATCGAGCTTATGGGACGGCAAGATAAAAGCACATACCGTACCCGCTGGTACAGACTCTAGGACATTACGGACAATGCGTAGGCACCCGTGCGTATTCTCGTAGGGCGGGTTCATGATAACTCGACTAATTCCGCGCCCCTGTATCCAATGCTTGACAGATTCACTACTTGAGTCGCCTTCAATAATCATGTAGGGGTGACCCGTGAGTGTTTGTCCAGCTTTTGCGATTGCATACACGATAGGACTATATTCCACGGCGTAGGAGCTTGTGGGTAGCCCACTGGTGTGTGTCATTGCCGCCTGCGTTAGGATTCCCGTGCCGTTACATGCGTCTAGTGTCTTATCTTTAGCGGTGATATTGAGAGTTTCGGCAATGAAGTGCGCAATATGCGGTGGGGTGAACACTTGACCAAGTGAGCTTTTAGAACCCCTTAGTGATTCAATGAAAGCGGGGGCAATAACATCATCCCCCGACCACTCTGTGTTTTCAATATGTTCAACATACTCTACTAGGGGTGCTAGATATTTTGATACAGAATCAGCTTCCTTATCAGGGGTGAGCTCGCATGTACCCCATGATGCTTGAGTGTACAGGCTGTAGAGCGGGTGGTTCTGCTTCAGGTCGAGAGGGTCTTGCAGGGCACTTAGTGCTACATCAATTTTTGCCGCTAGGTCTTTGATACTCATTGGTTCCGTGCTGTCACGGATTTCTGGGTTGCTTTTAAGGGCTAGTAGGGTTGCGGCAATAATGATTGCCCTATCTTCTCCGTGGGACACACCCAAGCGGCGGCGTAGATGCCAGATAGCTTCGTATGCTTTTTTGTGGAGGTATTCAGTATCGGTGGTTGAGCGCATTTTTCCTCATGTAACTAGGGTACTTTTAGACAGGGGGAACCACCCCGGCTCCACTTGCCTGTGGTTGGGGTGGTTCCTTCTATATGTAACCCATATCGGGTTGCGCTCACGGGTGGTTACTGCTTAGCCGCCCGCTTCTTCCGCTCCAAGACGAGGCGTGCCACGTTATACTTCTTGTCTTCCTTTGCGAAGTTTTCGAGCGGGTGAATACCCTTCGTGTAGTTCAATCATGCGGTAGACGTGATAATGCCCTCAATGTCGCGGCGCTTATGGAAAGCGACACGCACTTCATGCTCAAGCTCAGGGTTACCGTTAGCGGCTTTAATATCAGCGGCAAGCTGAGCAGAAACCTCCAGGGTTTCATTGACTAGCTCTTCAATAGCGGCAATAACCGGGGTAAGACGGTCAGTGACACCCATAGAGGATAGTTCAGCCTGGCGACCCATCATATCATCAATAGTATCATCACGCATTGCTTCAATAACGGCGGCAACACTCTTAATAGAGTCCATGCGAATATACGGGTGAATATATGCGTTAGACTTCTTGAACCAGTCATCCGCCTTGAACTTGATAAGGTTACCCGCGTGATTCACCGCAACATAGCCCTCAATGTCCTTAGCCTCAGTCTGAATCTTAGCGACCTGACGCATGTTCATCTCATACACGGTAGGAGTCATCAAACCAAGCTTCTTGCCCAGTTCAACAGCTACCTGCGGGTGCTTAGCACCATTCTCAATGTCGGTTACCGCTAGAAGTACTAGTGCTTCCTCGCTGTAGCGGACGTTGATAAGGTTATCGGGGCTAATGTACTCGAAGATGAGCGCATGGCCGGGGTGCGCCTCTAGTCATTCCTTAACCTGCGGCATTTCAGATAGAAGCTCCCGGATACGCGGCGCGTACTGCGGCTGTTCAATAGCGCGCGGAGTAGTAATAAGGTAATCACCGTTATAAAAACCAACCGTGATGCAGGTTCCGTCATACTTCTCCCAGAACGTCACCTTGTGGTCAGCATCCGGGACAATAAGATGCGTGTGCTCTACCTTGAATGATTCAGGCACAGTTTCGCGCGTATCATACTGTCGGTGGTTGAAGAACTTATCGAAGCTACGCATAATAATGTTACCTTCACGGTCAAGCACTAGACCGCGCGCCTGGAGGATAAGAGGGTCAGTGAAATCAACACCATTATGCAGATACTTCAGAATGTACAGACCCGTAGGTTCATGGTAGTTGATGCGCACCGAGTCCTGGTACTCGTTCTGATACTTCTCAAGAAGATTCATAGGGGGTTCCTTTCATGGAAGGGGGTTAGATAAATAACTCTCCATCAATTATGGCACACTCTGACCCATTGCGCAAGCCAGGCGACAAAAAAAAAGGGGGGTGGGTAATACCCCCCCCGATTTTATTTAGCTACGCGAAGCACTAAAACCAAGAGTCAATCCAGAACTACCCAGCACAAAAACAATGTACGACATAAGGATAAGATACGGGTCAGTGTAGCCGAACAAGCCAAGCCACCACGGTAGATGAATGAAAGCAATCACAGTACCCGCAATATTGGCGATAAAAGCGAGCGCCACTGCAAGCACAGCCAAACCTTCGGAATCAGCAATCGCCGCAGGAATCAACAGTATGCCAAGGACAATCAAGCTTGCCAACCCAACAGCAAGAGCGGGCACGGCACCCGCCAAAAGGAACCAGAGGAAAACATCAAGGGCATTATGTACATCAATCATAAGAGTGCCACCTTTCAGGAAAAAATATTAACATCTCAATCATACATGAAAAATACCCCTACAGGCACGCGATGTGTCCTATAGGGGTATTTCGTGAGGTGGATACGTGCTAGGCGTTTGTTGTAACCTTCACATAGTCACCGTATTTGCCCTTGGGTAGGTGGACGGTGGCTTTTACGTCGCCTGTCCAGGCGTTCCTGTTACTGCAAGGCGGGGTGTATGAGTTCTTGGTGCATAGTGGCGCGTCTTTGTCTTTTCCTTGAAGTACATTGAACACCACTTCGTGCGTCACGTAAGGTTCAGCACCCTCGGGTAGGTCTTCGATAATGTCCAGGTTTTTCTTAACCTTTTCACCTGGGTTTTCGCTTTGCCGGGCGTAGTCGGTCACAGTGCGGACGGTACCATCAGATAGACCTTCACTCCAAGCATAAGAGGGAGAACCGTGTTTAGTGGACTTACTCAGCACGCTTACAAGCTTGAATTGTTCACCCTCGGGGGCGTAAGTCCCATCATGCTTTTCTTGCATGGCTACACTGTAGGTTGCCAACCCTGTTCGAGGGGGTGTACTTGTGTACCAGAACTGGGCACCAAACATCATGATACTAACAAGGATGGCGTTAAAGATAATAGCACCCGTTACATTAAATAGGTCTTCTCCCCTATGGAAATCTATAGAAGCACTCATTGCCAGGGCAAAGATGCCGTATATGAGGGCGGCGACCCATAGACCACTGACGAGTAGAAATATGAATACGGCTAGGGCGAATAAGCCGCCAACAAACCGTAGCGCACCTGCCACGGTGTTAATATGGTCAAGCTTACGGGAAATTTCAGGCGGTAGTGCGCGGGTAATAGTCTCAGTCTCATTCTCCCACGACAAGTCCCTACCTAGCTCCCAGTATTCTTTCTCTGCTTCTTCTGATGTTTCCATCTCGCGCCCCAGTGCTTCACGCCTCTTATCGAGACGTTCCCTAGTCTTACGCCTAGCTTCTGTGATGAGCTCTGGGTCTTTGCGCGTCCTAAACGCGAAAAAGGCGGCGATAAACAGGGCGATACCGCTTGAGATGAGGAATCGGAGTTCTATGTCCCATAGGAAAGTTTCAATATCTTTCAAAGTAGTGTCTTTCTATCACATGCTGGTCGATTAGTTACTACGAGCTACTTCCCACTATCTTTGCCTGGCAGTTCTTTAACGTACTTGTTGCGTTCACCCTTGGGTAGGTGGATAGTGGTGCTTTCACTAACGATAGTGGCGTTTAGCTTACAGGATTTGCAGGCATCTGTTTTATTGGTAGCACAGGGGTATTCACTGGGGTCTACACCCTTATCTAGCTTGTACTCTACCTTGGATACAGCGTAAGGTGTATCGCCGGGGTTAAGGTCTTCAACGAAGGTAACAGGATTGTAAACATACCCCAGCGCGTCCGATTTGTTGGCACTCGCGGACACTACCTTACTTTCACTGTTCCTCTCGTCCCAGAATACGGTTTCGTCATTCGCGTACTGGTTTTGGAGAATTTGACCAACGATAGGGCGTTTCAACTCTTCACGATGTACCTTACCGTCCACGTCCATATAAAGGGTTACCGATTCGCCAGCAACCTCCTCAGGGGATGAATACCCGTGTCGAGGTGTCGGGTCTTGAGTGAGAGTCACACTCAAAACCAATGCACCCATCACAGCAATAATTACCGGGGTGCCGATAATATTAACAACCCAAGGGTTCCACTTGTGTTCCGTGGCACTATCAGCCAGCACGAGAGACAGGAAGCACCAAAATGCACCAATGGGTAGAAAAATGAAAGCAATCCAGATATTAGGCGCATCCTTATAGTACAACAGCAAGGCTAAGGACGTGCTAGATGAAGCGAGTGTAGGAAGCCAAGCGAACGCCACATATTCAAAAGAAGTGTCATATATAAGTTCACCTGTTTCTTTATCACGAGCAGGTTCCACCCGCACCCCTTTTTCTATAATCGAAGCCACACCACCAATTAGGGCAGGCAGGGTGCTGATTCCCAAGATGATTAGAATACCTATTGTTATACGATTCATGTGCGTTTTTACCTTTCCGGGGCGGTAAGCCGAAGATTACCGCCCCTGCACAGTAATTAAGAAGGTTATCCTTCTACGTACTCTGTGTATGAGCCTTTCGGGATGTGGATAGTCGATACGGTGGACTTCAACCAGGCGTTCTGCTTGCAGGTTTCATTGGGGGCATCTACCTGCTTAAAACAGAGTTTGTCGCCTTCCTTGTAGCTTTCCGGCACAGTGAGCACCATCTTATCTACGACATAAGGTTTTTCGCCGGGGTTCAGGTCTGCAACGATTTCTGCCCGGTCAGCGGAATTAACCTTTTTACTGGTCGTATTATCAGGGTCGTAGTAGGGTGACTGCATTTTTCGGGTTTCACCGTCAGGTGTGCGTACAGCCCACCTGTATTCGTAGTATGCGTCGCTGAAGATGCGTGTTCCGCTGTAGTGTTTGGACACTTTACCTTCGAGTTCTAGCTTGGTTTCTTCCATGCTGGGTGTAAGGTTGTCCGCCCTATATGCGGTGATTTCATGGTCAAGGTCAGGCGGCGTAACACTCATGGTGTACGGTTGTGCTAGGTTTAGGGCAATGACGGCAGTAATCAGGTGTGTACCACAGAAGATAGCGCGAGCTACTAGCGGGTTGCTGGGTGTATCTTCCTTCTTGTTAAGGTAAATCATTGACCTGATGAACCATGCAATAGGGATACTGACTAGCACACTGATAGCGACCGCCCAGACGGAAGCCCAAGAAGAGTGAAGCACAATTACTCCAACGCTGTACGCAACGAACCCTGCGAAGCCCACTATCTTCAATGTGGTGCTTTCTGCCCACGTCTCTTTCTGGCTTGAGTGTTCGCTACCTGTCTTCTCTTCCTTGCTGTCTAGAATTTCTTGAACAATAAGCAGGAGCCCAAGGATTAGCCATAGGATGTAGAAGTGGAACGGGTATAGGGGTAGAAGAAGTTCATTTAGAAAAGACAAAGGTGTAGTCCTATCTTATAGAAGCCCGTTAGGTACAACATATTTTTCGCGTTCCCCCTTGGGGATGTGAATAGTGTTCACGGAGCTTTCCCAATGAGCATTTTCAGCTTTACAGCCTTTCACGAGGGACTTGTTTAGTGGGCAAAGTTGCTCACTGCCTACCCCAACAAAACTAGTTAGTGCAATAGTGTGTGTCGTGTAGGGTTCTTCTCCCACCTGCAAATCATCAACAATTACAGTGGTTGTTGCTTTACCGGCTCCAATTTCACCCCAAGTTTCAACAACCCCTTGGGGGCTGGATTCAACCCACTTGTATTTTTTGCCGTCGCCGTTATCGCGCTCACTAATTTTTGTGACCAGCTTATTCCTCTGCTCATCCAAGCTGGGGTTTCGCGCACTATCCAGGTAGTAGGTTTTAGTGTGCACACTACTATTAGCCTGGTATGCACTATACCCTAGCGGGGTTAGCGTGAGTGCAAGGCTGGCGACGATTAGGGAGGTGATACCTGGCTTCTTGTTGCAGGTTTCACTAAAAAAGTTGATTACCTTGAAGAAGGCGATAACTAGAAGGATGGGGATGAAAACCACAAGAGGGTTTGGTTGGAAAAATATCGTAAGAATAGGGGTTAGGGCGGCGAGAATAGCCGCCTGTTGAACAAGCTGGCTTTTTGGGGTTGTTGCGGCGGCAATTGCTGAGCGCCCAATGATAATCCTCCCGCCTGATTCCTTTGCTTTTTTCTCATCTTTACGCCTTTCGTAAAGATTGACGAAAAGGTCAGCGAAAGCGCCTAGTGTGCCCACAAGTAACAATACGTGCAGGGCGTTCCATAAGAACACAGGTAGGGGGAAGATTGGGAACAAGGTAGCTTTCCTTTACTTGTCTTTGTGTGCTTGTTTGTGGTTTGAGATTTTCGTTAGTTCACGAACGATTGCCCTGGCGAAATAGTGGATGAACCGCTTCTGTACTTCACGTTCTTGTGCGATAATGTTTGCACTGCTACGTGTGGTCGGTCGTGTTAGTACTTCCCAGAAGTTGAGGGGTACTTCGTATGCTTGGCGAAGAATGTTTGTGTAGTTGAGGTTAAGGAGGGTATCTGTGATTTCTTCTCGTGTAACATTAAGGTTATCTGCTAGGGTTGTCTTGGTGATTGCGCCTGCAAGTTCTTCTGCGTCTTTCCGGTGGGCGCGTACCGCCGCCGCAATGTCATACCCAACACTTTCTGTCGCTTCATTGAATGAGTCCTGAGTCACTAGGCGGTACTTGTGCTTGCCGTATTCGTTATCAGGGTCTTCGTAGGCGGTGCCCATGAGTGCATAGGCGGGGTTTACTGATTCGGGGTCTTCACCACCCTTTGTGATGAGGTTTTTAATCTCCGCTAGGTACGATTCGTGGCGGCGGGCTTCGACGCTTTTGTGGCGGAACATCATCTTAATAATGGGTTCAAACATGGTAGGTATTTTCTTCCTATAGGTAGGTGCGGGTATATGCCCGCTAGATGTGGCGGCATCTAGCGGGCTTTCATATGGCTGGGTATTAAATCCAGCCGTCCACACAGTATGTGATGGTGTAGTCTGTTGCACCGTTTAGGTACACGGTTTCTACAGGCTCACTGGTGCGTAGCACGTTCAGCCCGTGGTACTTGTTGATGACGAAAACGGCGTTACTGAATAGGTGTGCGTAGTATTTCGCGTCCTCCTTGGGGAGTGCCCCAGAAGTGTACTCTACCGCTTTGTGGATTTCCTTTAGTACGTCGTGTGGTAGGCGCGACTTGCCGGGTGCCGGGGTTGCCTCTTCCGTTTCTACACCGAGGTACTGACCTTCCGTGTCATATTTGATAGTGACTGTGAAGTAGGCATTGACGGGCGACAATCCTTCATGCTTGGCGCTAGTTGCTTCTTGGGTGAATAGTGGTGCTTCCATGAGGTGTTTTAGTTCTCCTTGTCGGTTTTGACGTATACGCGGCTTCCGGCACCGAAAGTGGTGAAGCCCTTGAACTGGAACATGCCGGTAGCGACAAGAAGAGCTTCACGGAGGGTTACCTTACCCGAGTATACGGCGCAGGGGGTCTGGTTGCCGTAAATGGCGTTGTACTCTTCAATAGTAGCATTTTTGTTGAGGAAGCGCTTCATGGCGGCAACCTGTTCGTGGGTGTAGATTCCCTTGCCGTTAATTTCATTGACGTATGCCGGGGTAGCTACACTCTCTGCACCGAGCTCCTTGAGGGTGCGCTTGAGAGTCGCGTTAGAGCGGGTGCCTACCTTTTCGCAGAGCCCGGACGGGGTGTAGAAAAGGTGTTCCTCGGAGTGTTCGTCACGGGGCTTCTGAAGGGTTTCTAGTGCTTCTTCAATTGCCTTAACACCCGAAGCGGTAAGTCGGATAGCGTGCTTCATACGCGAGTCGTCCGGTACTACACCGTAACCCTTTTCGGTAACTACTTCAAAGAAGTTATCCGGCATAGGGTTCTTACTAACGGTAATGCCCTGCGTTGCAATCTGTGCGTCACGGTGGAGGCGGTTGTAGTATCGAAGGAAATAGCCTACAGAATACAGGTGAGGCATGAAGTTATCTACCGGCTCAGTGAATACGGTAGTGTCAGTTTCAGGGTCATATGCCTCAAGGAACGCGAGAGTAGTGTAGGTAGGGAAGTCTACAGCCTCCAACTCACCTTCAGGGTCACCTAGCGGCGGCGACATGGGGCGGATAGCTACCGGACCGCTCAGAGTGACAGGGTTATCACTGGTTGCGGTTGCAGTCTTCTCGACTACTTCTTCGAGGGTTACATCAAGGACATCTACGATACGGTTTGCGATTCGTTCGTCCTTGTACCAGTCCATGAGGTGCTTTCGGGCGCGGGAAATAATAATCGGGGCGTACTTGTCATTGTTATGCATTGGGGGTTACTTCCTTTAGGTTTGCTACAGCGATTGCCCAGAACTCGTCAGTGTCAATTTCAGGATTCTGGTACCAACCGCGATGGTTCATGAAGGGGGTGTCATTGAAGAGGATGACCTTATCAATAATAGGTTCTACATTGAAGTCTTCTTCATTGCTGTCACCTGCATTGAGGGTGTTGAGAACCAGGTCGGTTGCCGCTTCGTCAATGTCCGTATAGATTTTAGGGGCGGCTTCATTGCGGTTATTGTGGGTGCATACGATGCAATTATCGGGGCACGGAATTTCGTACATGATGTTTACTCCTTGATGGTTACAAAAAATCTTTAACTCCATTATGGCACACCCTGACATGATACGCAAATCCTATTTACGTGATTAGCGACACAGTAGCCCCTAGATATAGAAAAACCGTACCAATATGAGTATAACCCCAGGGATTTATCTTCAATTGGTACGGTTTTAACTGCTATATATGGTACCCCCACCGGGACTCGAACCCGGACTGCGTGAGGTTTGAGCTCACTGCCTCTACCAATTGGGCTACAGGGGCTAGGGGTACCCGGCTACTATGGTGGTGTTTGGTGTGTTGGTGTGTTGTGGTATAGTAACCGGGCAAGTACGCCGTGTGGGGCTTGAACCCACGACCGTCACCTTATAAGAGTGATGCTCTAACCTACTGAGCTAACGGCGCTTGATGTAACAACTATAGCACAGTATCAGACCCAATGCAAAGTGTGCTAAGATTGAAGCCCATCCCAGCGGTATGGTACTATCTAGAAACTCAAACTCCAGAAAGAAGAAACACTATGACTAATCATATTTCATTGACCTCAAGTGGTCTAACATACACGGCTAAACGACTAGAGCTGGACGGTAAGCCAGTCGTAACCGTGCTGGTTACGGACAATCAGTCAGAAGGCAAGATTCACTACCCTATCAATGGCACAATGTTCACCTTTGCGCCGCGTACCGTAACGGTAACTAATACTTTCACTGAAAGCTACACAGGTATTGAGAAGACCTTCACCCTGTTCACTACCGAACGGGGTAAGCGTACCGGCGGTGCCGACCAGCTTCTAGACGGCGGCTTCCATAGCGTTAAGGCGGCTACCGCCTGGCTGGAAGACCCGGAAGCTGTAGCAGTATTCGTTAAGGACTTCGTAGAAGAGCACATGTCACGCCTTTCAGGTGTTATTTCCTCTAGCCGACATTGGGGCAAGGGGGATGTTGAACGTATGAATATTGCGGCATCTGAAGTTACCGGCATTATCAATCTTAACGAAAAGGTGCAACAGGCGCTAGTAGATAAGCTTATCACTGAATATATTCAGGTTGCTTCTCGATAAGCATCTGATGCGCTGTCAAAACTAGATAGATAACGTAAAAAGGTGAACCACTCTAATATTTAGGTGGTTCACCTTTTATGTATCCAATTTACGGGATGTAATTAGGTGCCTTATGTCTTAGTCGAAAGAACAGCTACCCGAGTCGTAGGACGACGAAGAATCGTAAGACGAATAGCTAGAGTCGCACGACGAGGAGTAGCTAGAGCTGGACGAAGAGCTGTAATCGTAGCTTGACGAATAATCATTGTCATTATCGTAGAAGCTGTTGCTATCGAACACGCTGGGGTAAGACCCGCCTCCAGAGCTGGAGTTGCGGCGGCGGCGTGCTTCTGCTTCGCGCTTGAGGCGGCGCTTACGGAGCTGTTCCCATTCACTGTAGGACATGGTAGGGGTTTCCTATCTGTTGATTAGTATAATTAACCTTGAATCTAGTTTGTATAGATTCATAGTTTTCCGTTGCCTAGTGTTGCTAAATCCGACAACATGTGGCATACTTTGAGTATATATGAAAGGAGGAACCTGATGCAATTGACGGAGCGGCACCTCATCAAGCCGAACCATGAGCTCTACGCAACGTTGGATGACCTAACGTTCAAGGCGAAGAACCTTTATAACCACGGGTTGTATCTTTACCGTCAGTCATATTTTGAGCACAAAAAGAACTCCGATGTGCCCATTCTAACATGGGCTGATATTGATAAGAACCTGCGTAAGCAGGGGCACGACGATATTCGTGCTCTGCCGTCTAAGGTCGCTAATGCTGTGCTCAAAAACTTGGGTGAAAATATTTCGTCGTTTTGGAAATTGGTGCGCCTAAAAAATAAAGGCGGCTTAGCACAGAAGCCGAAACTACCTCATTATCTTCATAAGACTGATGGGCGTTATGCTGTGTCTTTTAATTACCAGACGTTTGGCACTAAGCGTGGTGCTAATATGGAGCTCTTTCTGTGTCCACGTGGTATTAACCTCCCCATTCCTACTAGGGTTGCTGACCCTAAGCAGGTTCGTATTATCCCTAGCCACAATAATTTTATTATCGAGGTGATTTATAATGTAGAAGAAAGCGCGCCGAAAAGCACGGCTAAATATGCTGGTATTGATTTAGGGGTAGATAATTTTGCTACTGTCACATTCTCCACCGAAAATAACCCGCTCATTATTAAGGGTCTTGAGCTGAAGTCCATTAACCAGGGTTATAACCGCCTTATCGCTAAAGCACAGTCTTTGCTCCCGGCATCCTGTAAGACTAGTAAGTCCATCCACCGTCTTTGGTCACGCCGTTCGTGGATTCTTCGCACGAAAATTCACCAGATGACGGCGTTCCTTGCTAATCTTTTTGACGAGATGCGTATTGAAAAAGTCTTTATCGGGAAAAACAATAACTGGAAGCAGAAATTGCCTTTTGGTAAGAAGGTTAAACAACGGTTCGCTTTTTTGCCTTATGGGACTTTTATTGAGCAGTTGCAGTATAAATGCAAATTGCGGGGAATTACTGTTATCACTCAGGAAGAGTCGTACACTTCTAAAGCTAGTTTTCTAGATGATGATGACATTCCTGTGTACGGTGAAGTAGAAAACCCGAAGTTTTCCGGGCGCAGGATTAAACGCGGACTTTATAAATCTGGTAATGGGCGACTAATTAATGCCGACGTTAATGGGTCATATAACATTATGCGAAAAGGACTAAAGGATAATCTTTTGCCGTTTAATGTTGATAACCCAATTATTCATCCCCTTGTCGTCAAGGGAATCGGTAAAGAACCTAACGATAAGTTGGTTCAACTATACATGTAACCCCAAGCACCTAGCGAGGGGGTAGAGGTATCGTAGGGTGCCTATAACAGGTGAAACTGTTATGAATTAAATGTGCAACGAATGGTTGTTTTTGCAACACTTCAATACACCATTTAAACCTATTTCGATAACTATTATAACACAGTTTTTGCCGCGTTGCCACCTGTTGCGATAACGTGTTTCGCTTGGATAGTGTAGGGGTGCCCTACATTCTCTGGTGATTCAATTGTACCAAATATTACGGTTTCCATGCCTTTGTGTGTTGCTTCGTTGATGAAAGCTTTGTCTTCGGGTGCTAGGAGGATTGTTAGTGTTAGGTTGTTGTCGTTGAGTGCTGTACTAATATCTTCTGATATTGTGGCTGTTACTGTGTCACTGTGGATATTGGGGGTGACTTTGAACCTTGGTGGGGTTTTCCTTGCTACAGTTACTTGCAGGATGTGTTCTAGAGTTGTTGCTTCTTGAAATGGTTCCAGGATGGGGGTTGTTCCGTGTTGGTCGTGCTGTGATGTGTTGATGTGTACGGGTAGGGTTTGGCATGTGAGGGTGTGTACTTTTACGGGGGTGTACTGTACGCCTAGTGTCATTGGGGGTGTTGTTCTTTCTGTGGGTGTGATGCAACCCGCCAGGGCTATTGGTGATGCCCCGGCGGGTGTGTTTGCGTATATAGTTTTATGCGCCGTAGATTGCCTTCTCTACGACCTGTACAAGGTTCATGAGGGTAATGCTTTCAGGGTTTCCGGTGGCGCTCTTGGCGAGCCTCTTCAGTTCCTTCGGCATGATGGAGAACGGGACGGATAGGAACATGCCGGTTCCGGTTGCCAGCTTACTTGCGGCGGTCATTGTCGGTTTGAAGGCTACACGTAGCGCCTTGTGCGGTCGGGCGGGGTTACCTGCTAGGACGATGAAGTTGAGTGCCTGTACGATTCGGTGCATCTGTTCGTCTTGACCGTTAGTGTTCGTACCGTTTTCGGTAATGATAGCGGTGAAGCGGGTTGCAATGTTCCCGGCGGTGTTCGCGTCATCATTGGGGATGAGCTTCAGGGCACCGTGAGGGTCAGCAAAGATAACCTCGGGGGTGATTCGAGACACGGCGTTACCAATGTGGGTGTCTGCATACTCTACTAGGGTGTCATAGAGAGACTGGGTGCCTTCCACGCCAATAATACCTTCACAGGTCATTACAGCATACTTCAGGAAGAAGCCCTTGTCCTTGTGTGGGATTCGGGCGAGCGCCGTCATGCAGTTGTCCCAGCTTCGCGGAGAACGCCAAGCGTAGACGGCGGCATCATATGCGTTCATGTCTAGGTTCGGGTCGATACGCCCAATGCGGGCGGCGTTGTCCTGCTCGTAGAACGTGGACGGGTTCTCCATAATATAGTTCACGATAGCTTCGCGAATGTCCAGCTCATGCTCAAGAGTAGGTTCACCCCACTTGGTGCGGGCACCCGGTGCCCAGCTGGTCAAGGTCTGCTGTACGGGCACCCAAAGGACACGGTTCTGCGTTGCCAGTTGGATAGGTGAAGGGTTCACAGATTCCCTGGCGCTGTTAGTTGCTAGGGCGATAATGGTTTCAGCCGGTACTTCTGAGTTGTCCGGGAATAGGCGCTCATTGAGGAGCTTCAACATTGCCGCCTGAACGTCAGCGGTGGAGTTGCTGAACTCGTCAAGTAGGAGCACTACCTTACGTTCAGTACGGATTTTCACCTGAAACGCCTCATTGAGGTATACGGCGGCTGGGATTTGCACCACTTCACCAGACTCGGGGATAGTAGCTTCTACAGAACCTACAGACGGGATACCGCCGATAGCTTCAGGGGTCATCTGCGCACCAATGAGGGACACAATGCCGTACCCAAGTTCTTTAGCTAGAGCCGTGAACTGTGCAGTCTTACCGATACCGGGTGAGCCGATAAATCCTACAGGCATACCGGGGGTGGTGGTGCCGTCACCTGCTACGGCGGGGGTTGCCTGCATCTTTACAATTTCGATAGCTTCTTCAAGGGGTACGGACTGCTTACGGATAATGGAGGTCAAATTAGTTTCTCTTCCTGTGTGTTTCTGGTTGTGTATTCGTGAACCACCCCATTATATCACCTACAGGGGCGAAAATCTTACCCCTGTAGGTGGGGTGTTGGGTTACTCGTTTACCGTAATGATTTTGGGTCGATTCACGGCGGGTAGCTCATTCATTGCGCGGCTGAAAACGTTTTCAGCTTTGCTTTTCATTTTCTTAGTGGTCACGATGATTGTCTTATAGTTGTGAGGCTCTTTGAGAGTGTCCTTAACTTGCACCCAGTCAGCTTCACCGTCGGTCACTAGGATAGCCAGGTTAGCGGGCTTACCGGCGTTCTTGTTGCCGCCCTGTTCGTAGCTGTTCAGCTCGTCAAAGAACGGGGCTAGTGCTGTGCCGCCGCCGCCGACTAGGGTGAGGTTATTGACGTTGGATAGTTTCTGGATACTGTGAATGTTAGTGTCGATAGATACGGTGTAAATATCGGCTAGGGTGCTGACTGTATCTAGAATGTTCGCCAGGTGTGTTACAGCATTATTCAGGTCACCCTTTTCAGTCATGGAACCTGACGTGTCGATACCCACATAGATTGCCGGTTTAGAGTTTAGACGTTTGGGGTAGATGATTTGTCCACCCATAATGCTGTTGAGCCTGTTGTATGACCTGTAGGTGCGGCGGTTGGAGCCGTTACTGCGTTGGGTTGCGGCGTGTCGAACAACCGCTAGTAGTTCTGATTTCCAATCAGGCATGTTTGCCTTGTCTTCAAGAACCCATTCCAGTAGCTTACCGCCTGCATTTTGACTACGGCGAGCGTTTTCAGCTTCGATTCGTGCGAGAGCCTGCACATTCTGCTGTGCTAGGGTTTTCTGCATTTCCTCTACTTTTTGCACACCTAGCTGGTCTAGCGCCTCGGCTAGAGTCTTTTCGTCTACGAAGCTATCTTCTTCCTGCTGGTCACCAGGGGTACTATCGGGCTGGTCACCTTCCTGGTCATTATCCAACTCTTCACCATCCTTGGCGGGCTGGCTCTGTTCTTCGCTGTTAGTGTCGTTTTCAGGTGTCTGTAGCTTAGTGTAGAACTCTTCAGCGGTATTATGCCCTGATAGCCTGTAGTCTTCAGGTAGCTTGTCTGTGTCGCCGTTTAAGGTAATGGTGGGCTGTAGTGCGGTTAGGTGCTCGTTGATTTCAAGGTCGAAGGCTAGACGGGTCAGCTGTTCGTTCGTCATACCGCTACGCTTAGTGCGTTCAGGTTGCAGGGTTGCCATACGCAAAATTTCACGCATAACCATACTAGGCAAATATTCCACCTGAGAGCCACTGAGAGCCACTGTAGGGACTACAATACGCCACCCCGAGTCAATATATGCCTGCGGCAAGTTTTCAGCCACAGAGAGCCGCACCTGGCTTGCAATAGGTGCTAGATAGGGTGCCAACCCAATAACGGTACCCTGCGCATCAATATATGCTTCCTGCTCACTGTCTGTAGGTGTACGTAGACCCAGTTCTGATACCTGCATCATTCCTCATTCCTTATAGTTGATGTAATAATAAACCCCCGCGCTGGCTTAATGTGGCGGGGGTTTACCTATGGTTAGCTGTTATTAGGAACGCTACCCAGGGTCTTGATAGCCTCGTAGGTGGTAATGGTGACACCCGGCAGGTAGTCGGCGGGCATAGTTCCAGGCTTAGGTAGGGTCATAAGTGTTTATCCTTTCAAAAATTACATATATAAAGAGGTGGTTGATTTACTTATCGCGGTGCGCAGGCTCGTAACCTTCCCAAGGAAGGTTAGCGTCATTGTGTGCCTGAGCTACAGCTTCGTTATTTGCCGCCGTATGGTCAAGCGGGCAATTACCCGGTGCCATGCAACGGTGTTCCTTCTTGGATTCGTAGGGGCACTTATCCTTACCTACACATACATGCTCACTCCGCTTAGGGTTGGAGCGGTTAAATGCTTCGCGGATTCGGTTAATAACATTGGAAAACATGGGTCATACTCCTTGATTCGTAGTGCTTTCTGTGGTGACCTCATCACCTTATGTCTCTATTATGACACACCCTGTAGTGTTTTGCAAGCCAAAACAAAGTGAAATACGCCACAGACTCAAAATGTGTTCCAATCAATCAAAAGCGGTACCCGCCACCCCATAAAAGGAAGCGGATACCGCATAAGCATACCCCGCCGGGCTCGAACCGACATCGGCGGTTTTGGAGACCGCTGTTCTAGCCATTTGAACTAGGGGTATATATTGAATGTAAATAATGCAAGCCAGCCCCGAGTATTATAACAACAACGAAAGCAGACTGTAAATCTAGAGTCATCACCACATGTGTGGTAGATGAGCCAAAGCTTTACTTTGACGGTGACCCTCAAGCCGACCGAAGCCAGCCCTGGTCTTGACACGTTAATGTCCGTTTAACCTCTCCCGTCTCTCACAGGCGAGGGCGGCATACCCTAAAGTATGCCACGAGCCTCCTACCGGAATCGAACCGGTGACACCCTGTTTACGAAACAGGTGCTCTAACCAACTGAGCTAAGAAGGCGCAAGTAATCCCAAAGGGTAGGGTATTACTTTTCGTTCCTCTCGCCGGATTTGAACCGACACCATCCTGCTTATGAGACAGGCGCTCTACCAAGTTAAGCTAGAGAGGTATATAACACTAGATATATCTAGCGTTCGAGGCGCATACGGGAATTGAACCCGTTATTCCTGTTTGGAAGACAGGTGTTTTGCCGGTAAACTAATACGCCATTGGTGCTAACATATTTCACTATATATAGCTTCCCAACGTTAGCAAGCCGCTTTGTGATGCGGTATAGAACCCTGGGCTGGACTCGAACCAGCAGGCGGCGGGGTTTAAGTTCCGCTCGGGTCGGACTTTGGGTACCTTGCGTATTAGGTGTTTACCCTCATCCTACCCCCGTTTTCCATTTGCGGCACCAGGGGGTCATAGGCTTACGCTTGCCTGTAACCGTGCGCCCTGCTGGAGTTGAACCAGCGACCCTCGACTCTTCAGGTCGGCGCTCTGCCTACTGAGCTAAAGGCGCTTGTGCCACGTGAGGTTTTGCACCTTATCGCGTGGTCACATATTTTATTATAGCACGCTTAAAATGTTTTGCAAGTCGAAATTAAGAAAAATTTCTGTGACGTGTGCCACTAGCTATTGTTTAGGTTTTTGACTGCTTCTAGTACTGCTTCGGCATCCTCTAGGTTGAATAGTAGGTCTTTGAGGTGCAACTCGGCATGGGTGTCACGTAGGGAGCCGTAAGGAACGACTGCGCCTACGGGTCGGTGCTTTTTGAGAGTTGTTCGCAGTAGTGAGACGGGTGCGTTGCCTAGCATTATCTTGATTCGCGGCGGCAACATGTAGTAGCGTTCCTGTTGCGCATTAGTAGGGAAATATAGTGTGGCTGACTCAATGTAAGCCTGCTTGTCTTCGCCCTTATCCATGTTCCAGCGGTGAATAAGTTTCGCCTGCTGTTCGCTGTAAAGAGTATAACGCTCTTCACCCTTCATGTCTAGGGCGCGGACGGACGGTGCTACTCCGCTTTGTTCTAGGAACTGTTGTGTGAGTTTGTGTGCGTCTGCGAGGGTTCGGTTCCTACCTACGAGCATGTTTCCCACCTGAATATTAGTGTAGTAGATGGGGGCACCGGGGCGCAGGATACCTTCTAGACCCTTTTCTACAGCGGGCGGCTCCCACCCTTCAGGGATTTCACCGACGTAGTATCGAGAGTTCAAGGCGTGCGCAATAAAGTTATCCAGGTCTTCCTGTGGGATTCCGTGATGGTATGTTGCGCGGTCAGACGCTACATAGTCCATGTATGCGCTTTTCAGGTCTTGAGTCTTCAGCTTCTCGTTATTAATCTTGCGAATACCATCTACAGTATAGTAGCGCTTACAGGTCACGGGTTCGGTGAAGATGTGGCGGCTAGTGCGTGTAGGGTGACCGGGCTCCAGCTTAGTAGTGTCCACTAGCCATACTGTATCTAGTGTGCCGTAGTTGATTGCCCCTGTGATTGGTACACCTGAGATGGTGACCGGGTTTTCAGGGGTAGCATGTTCGGTGACTTCTTCAACGACACTAGGGTGTAGCGGAATGTCTGCGGGGTGGATACGGTAAAAGTTGTTACGCATCTTTGTGTAATCGTAACCGGGCACCGCATCAATTAGCGAGCTGGTAAGTAGACGGTAGTCCTTGAGACTTAGAAGGTCTGTAGGTTTAGATGAGGTCATGGGCTTCTCAACTTTCTTCAGAAGATAACTTGTACGTTTCGTGTGGTTGCATGTGCAAGTATACCACAAGTCGCCGGACGCACAAGAACCCACCAAGGGTTTTGATTCCTTGGTAGGTTCTTAACAGGGTGCCGCTACTTGATAGTGGGTGCCGGGGTCATGGCGTAGTATACGTCTTCCCTGTACTGCTCACTATGTTTCTCAATTTCATGCAATGCACGCTGGACTGCGGCATCTACGATAGGCGCGGCATCTAGACCCTTTATGTTCTTGGTATACATGTCAATGAGGGGAACATGCTTCTTGAGCAAGGCGTGCAGGTCGCCGCAATAGTTCAATTCTAGAGCTTTGGACTCGGCATATTCGGGTGAATCCTTAGCGGGAAAATCTTCAACCAACCGTTGTGCTACTACGCCTGCATTAACTACTAGTTCTCGGAGGTTTTTGAGTACATTGTCGATTGTGCGGTCTGCCACTTCTCGCATGGCGGCTTCCGCCTCATACTGACGAAGAATGAACACCCGATAAGCCAGTGAGTCAATCAGATTCATCATCAGCT